>ERZ773142.25-NODE-25-length-224632-cov-125.515_pt1 | contig 224632 bp, 181 predicted proteins | sample MGYA00580853_ERZ773142 | MGnify/ENA primary metagenome ERZ773142 (study PRJEB29015, sample SAMEA2737862) | human gut metagenome | biome: human gut; feature: human-associated habitat; material: faeces | place: China | collected 2012 ...
CGGCATACGCCAGCGCAATCTTCGCCCCGTCCGTATCGCCGTCATGCATCAGTTCTACAACCGCCTTCACAAAACAATTGTATGCGGTATTCAGACCGGCTGTTTCATCGCTCCCGTTTATAAGACCGAAAAATTCGGTTTCTGTCAATATGAGGTATTCCATATCTCTTTCATTTTTATGTTATTACACTTGGATTAAAAGTGTGCGCACATAAAATGATTGGACAAATACCGCTCCTGTCGAAACAGCCTTTCTGCTAAATAATAATATCCATCTGATATTCAGTAAAATAGAGTGAGAAAATATTTTTCGGCACAAACTTTCATGCCTCGTTTTTTGTTCAAAATCTGAACGTATGTTCACATTCTGAACGTCGGAAGCTCTTGAAAATGTTCATGTTTTGAACACAACCACCGGCTGGCGGGGTGTTTTCCGACCATAGGTTATCCGTATTATGCCGTCTTTCCACCGTCTGCTTTCCGTGCATGTCCATTCGCTTTCGGGCAGTGAGCCCTGAAACAGCCTGCTGCCATTCCCCGCTATGATGGGAAGCAGGTAGAGGATGATTTCATCCACAAGGCGCATACGCATCATGCCGTTGATGATGCCTGCCGTCTTTTCGGTGGCTTCTATCAGATAGGTCAATGAATCATCGGAGTTTTCTGTCCAACTGGAGAGGTGGGTAAGTGACGTGTTCTCATTCAGGATACAGATGGCGTCTTCTTTCAGCGCACCTGTCCCGTATTTGTCGGAACCGAGCCATTGCCCGGACAGTGCGGTCGTATCTGTCGGACATCCGTCCATTGTCAGGACGGCGAGTAATCGGACTTTTGCCATAGCGGTCATTCTGTTGTGACCGTAAGCCGTATAATAAAAAATAGCGTGCAATTCACACTACTTTCTGATGACGGCTCTGGACTGCCTCTACGGAATGTACGTGACTGCACGCTATGCCAAGGCATAGCACAAGCATCACGCAATCGCTTTCCGTAGTTCAAATTGTCCAGATTTTCACCAGACGCGCCTTGCGGTCTTATTCTATACTATATCTTTTCGGAACAGAAAATCAGCATCTTCATGTCCCGTGTTTTCTCCAAACTCTATGCAAAGATAGGGTTTTCGGTGGAAAAATCTTCATTTTCCTTTCTTTTTCTGCATGATACCATATTCTTTCATCTTGTTATACAAGGTCGTACGACTGATTCCTAACAGTTTGGCTGTCGTTTCCCGATTTCCATCTGCCTGCACCAGTGCCTGCACGATACGTTCCTTTTCTTCATTCTCGTCTTTCAGCAGCAGTATGCAGCCAGCCTGTGCGCTACCTTCCGCTTCCAGTTTGTCGGCAGTGACCAGTTTCCCTTCCGTAAGCAATACGGCAGAACCGATGGTCTGTTTCAGTTCCCTCACGTTTCCCGCCCATGTACGCGCCATGAGTATCTTTTCCGCTTCCTTGTCGAATCCTTCGGTATGCCGTCCCAGTTCCCTGTTCGCAAGCTCCCGGAAAAACTCCGCCAGCGGCAGGATGTCCTCCCGGCATTCACGCAGCGGAGGGACCTGTATGACAAACTCTTTCAACCGGTGATACAGGTCTCTGCGGAAGCGTCCTTCTTCCACCGCCTTATCCAAATGCTCGTTGGTGGCTGCTATGATTCGGACATCCGCTTTCCGTTCCCGGTTGCTTCCTACCGGACGGTAACTTTTTGTTTGAAGTGCACGCAATAGCTTTTGCTGAACTTCCGGTGGCAGATTGCCCACTTCGTCCAAAAACAGTGTACCGCCATCCGCTTCTTCCATGCACCCTTTCTTATCTGCCACGGCTCCCGTAAACGAGCCTTTCCGGTGTCCGAACAGTTCCGAGGCGGCAAGTTCTCCAGTCAGCATGCCGCAGTCCACGGCTACGAACGGTCCGCCCGCACGCCGGCTTCGCTCGTGTACCTTCTCCGCTATGTGTTCCTTGCCCGTACCGTTCTCGCCCAGTATCAGCACGCCCATGTCTGTCGGGGCTACCAGCGAGATACGCCGGTTTATCTCCCTAAATGCGGTACTCCTGCGCTCGAATATGGAAATTTTGCGCCTTGCCTCCGCTTTGTGCGCCAGCTCCTTTATCCGGGGCAGCAGTTTTTCCTGCAACAGTGTTTTGGGAATGTAATCTTCCGCTCCGAGCCTCATGGAACTGACAGCCGAAACTACCTGTGCGTAGTCGGTCATGATGACAAAGGGGTTTCTCATGCCGGAAGCACGCATATATTCCAGCAATGACGTGCATTCCCCGTCGGGCAGACGCAGGTCGGAGAGCACTATATCGTCCGTTTCCAGTGCCGCCAGCAACTTGCGGGCTGTGGCGCAATCGCATGCAGTCCGGGTCGTGTAGCCTTCACTTTCCAGCATTCCGCATACATGGTCGCGGAATACCGGATTATCTTCTATCACTATTATTTTTCCCATTTCGTTTTCTCTATCTCCTTTTTGGCAAGCCGGATGATTTTCTCTCCCTGTAAGAGCACATTCCCGGCTCTTGCCTGTATTTCTTCCATTGTCCGGTTCTCATGTATTGCCTCATACAGTTCCTGCAACGGCTGTTCTGCCCTTATCAGCATCCATGAACTGCGGATATGGTGTATCCAGCCGTCAATTTTATCCTTGTCGGCATTGTCTATGGCTTTCCTGATGCCTGCCATTTCTTTCTCCGTTTCGCTTATCAGGCATTCCAGTCTGTGCCGTTTGTTTCCGTAGGCAAACAGCGGGGTCAGGTCAATGTATCGTGTCCGGTTTTCTCCGATACACTGTTCAGCCACTGCCAGCAGTTCGTCAATGGAAAACGGCTTGAACAGGACAGCGGAAAACCCTGCCTGTTTCAGTTCTTCTTCCGTAACGCTTCCCGAACCGGTTATCGCCAGTACCGGAATGGTACGCGAGTTTCCGATGTCGGATGAACGGAGCAGTTCCAGCACCTCATAGCCGCTGATGTCCGGCATTTTCAGGTCGGTGGTCAGCAGGTCATAGCGGCTGCCACGCAGTTTTTCAGTCAGTCCGCCCATGTCCATGCAGGTTTCATTATGTACCCCGCTTTGCTCGAACATATCATGCAGCATACCGAGTACCATCTGGTCATTGTCCATGGAAAGCACGGAACACCCGGAAAGATGATGCGTTACGGTATAGGAAGAGGGTTGTCTTTCCGTTTCGGTCGCCTTTTCCAACGGCAGTGTGACGGTGAACCGGCTGCCTTTTCCCGGCACGCTTTCCACCGTGATGCTGCCGTCCATCAGTTCAGCAAGGCTTCTTACAATGGCGAGTCCCAGCCCGAAGCCGTCCTGCGTGGCGGCATTGCCGAGCCGCTCGAATGGCTTGAATATCCGGTTCTGCTTTCCCTTGTCTATTCCTGTGCCTGTATCGTCCACAGCCAACATGAAATTGCCGTCCGAATATCCGGTAATCAGTCTGACCGAGCCTTTTTGTGTAAACTTCAAGGCATTGGACAGCAAATTGCTGCCGATGCGGAGTATCAGGTTACGGTCACCCATGACAACCTCGTCCGCCTCATTGACCGTTTCAAATGCCAACCGCTTCTTTTCCATCTGTGGCATGAACTCCGTTTCCAGTATTTCCGCTATGCTTTTTACTCGGAACGGCAGGGAGCAGACGGTTTCCTTTCCGCTGTCCAGGCGGAAATAGTTCAGTAGCGTGTCTATCATTCCTGCCATCCGCCCGGAAGTATCGCCAATGGTTTTCGCATGGCGGATGCGAATGGAACTTTCTTCGTCACTCGCTATCATTTCCGCATAGCCCCATATGGCGGACAGCGGGGAACGCAGCTCATGGGTGATGGTCTGCATGATGTTTTGTTTTTCCCTCGTCAGTTCCTCGTTATGCCGGATGATTTCCTGCAATTTCCCGATCAGTTCTTCCCGTTTCCTTTTTTCGTCTACATTTCGCTTGATTTCCCGGTGTATGGTTAGGTAGGACAGAAAAAGCAGGATGATGGAGAGGGAGATGGCGGCGGTGAACAGTCGGATAGAATTGTCCTGTGCTTCTGCCATCTTCCGCTCCCGTGAGGCAAAGGCGGTCTGTGCCTGCCCGTCGAGGTTGTTTATCAATCGGTTCAGCTGTATGTTCAGCGTACGGTTGCGGGTGCGCAAGCTGTCGGCGTAGGCATCCATCTCCTTCTCCTGCTTGCGCTGCATGGCGGTCAGGCTGTCGCTCAGGGCATGCAGTTCCCCGGCGGAGGGCATGACCCGTATCTCTTCTTTCTTGCCGAACAGCCCGGCGATGCCTTTTTTCTTTTGTCGTATGGTGCGTACCCTTGTCGCCCGTTTTGCCACTTCGGGCAGCTGGGTGGCAAGCAGGCTGTCGCGCTCGTCCCGGTGGTCGAGGTTCTGCATGATGCGCAGCAGGTGTGTTTCCTTCTCCGCCAGCAGGTGCCGCAGGGTATCTATCTGTCCGGGGTGCACATATTCCCGGCAGTGGGGCTTCAGCGTTTGCAGCAGGCTGTCCGTCAGCAGCCGGTGGCGACGGTAGTCGCGGTAGTCCGCCTCTTCCCATGCCACTACGCTCTCACCCCGGATGGCAAGCCCCGTGATGCGGCTGTGTGCCTTGTTGATGTCAAGGCGCACCGAGCGGATTTTTACCGTTTCCGCTTCTATCTCACGCAGCCGTTTCCGCTCATGCAGCAAAGTGGCGGCCATGCTTCCTATGACCGCCACCAGTACCACGTATCCGAAAAGGATTTTATGTTGCAATGACATCTTCTTTCCCATATTCGGTATCTGTTAGACTGTGTTTTCTTTAATCTGTTTTTGCAGTGTGTCAAGAAACAGCATTGCTTCCATCGGGGTGGATCGGGAAAGGTCGAACGACATAATCCGTTCCCGTAAGGTTGCCTTATCCTTCCGAATCCCCGTATCTTTATGTTCTTTCGGCGGTTTCTGCTCCGAAACCAGCCCGTCGTCCTCACTGCCGTCTATGCCGGCAAAAACGAAACAGTCTGTTTCTTGAACAACAATCTCGCCGCCGCAGGCGGCTATCTGCTCCAGTACATTCGCCAGACGGCTTTCCGGAAATCCGGTGGTCAGCACGGAGTGTCCCCCTTTGCGCGGACGGCGCATGACGCGGTAGCCGGTGGCACGCGCCAATGCAAATGCTCCGCAACCGTAGGCACAGAAGAATTTGCCGGAGCGTGTCACTGCAAAACGGCTGTCCCCGTACTCTTTTTGCTTGTTGATGAGTTCCTGTTCGGTCATGTCATTTTTTTTAGTTCCGTAATCTCATTCCTTATCTCTCTCTTTTTCCGCTCCGCCGGTCTGTACCGTTTTTTCAGGACGGCTTTCTCTATGTGTCCTTCAAAACAGACCACCCTCCACCATTCCTTACCCACGCGCGTCATGACCTTGCGTCTCTGGTTGTACGAGGCGAAATGCCGCATCATGCCCAGATAGGAATTGACCGTGCTGACAAACTCCTCCCCGTGTGTCAGGACATAGTCGGGCGAGCTTTCCGCCAGGCGGTTCAGGCGGTCTATGGCATCGTAGCAGAACCCCACCGTGCGGTTGCTCAGGTATTTCCTTCCCGGCAGTATCATGCCGCCTACAAACAGCACACCTTTCGTATAATGTTGCAGATACATCTTGCGGGGGTGCAGCGACAGTCCGTGTGCGGTGAGCCATGCGGCGATATTCGCCTTGACCGCCAGCAGACGCTCTTTGGACGGATGCACCAGCACCATGTCGTCCACATACCTGCCGTAATGTTCAATGCCCCACTCTCCGGTAATCAGATGGTCCAGTTCATCGAGAAAGTTCAGGGCAAGCAACTGGCTGGTCAGGTTGCCGATGGGCAGGCCGCAAGTGCCGTCGGAATGGAAAAGGCTTTTGTCCTTTGGTAATCCGCGCCAGCTTTGGGGAGGCGTGCGGCGGATGCAGTTCTTTTCCGGTCGGTTGAACACCGTCTCCCGGAGCAGATAAAGCAGCACCGGCAAGTCGTTTCCCTCGTACCGCTCCCGCAGAAGACGCTCCGTCAGGTCATACAGCCGTTGCTTCGATATTTTCATGAAGAACGAGCGGATGTCTATCTTCAGGATGTGGCAGTTTTTGGTGTAGTTTTCCGAGCATTGGCGGATGTGTTCCTCCACCTTCAGTATGCCGTACAGTGTGCCTTTGCCCTTGCGGGTGCTGTAGCTGTCGTCAATAAACTGCGCTTCCAGCAAGGGAACGAGCCTTCGGGCTATCAGGTGGTGCACCACGCGGTCGCGGAAATCCGCGGCGAAGACCTCCCGCTTCACGGGCTTGGTAATGATGAAAGCGATGGAACGCGAAGGATGGTAGGTGCCGGAGTTGATTTCCCGCCACAGCTCTACACACTTGCGTTCGTATTCGCTCTCGAAGGCAAGGGCATTGCAGGTATTGCGCTTCTTCTTGCGGCACTCGAAGTATGCCTCGAAGACATCCTCCAATGGGATGCCGCCGAGTTCCTCTTCCGTGAAAAGACTTTGTTGTAACACCATATCTCAATACTCTTTTTTGTTTATCGTAAAGTTTTTATTGAAAAGGCGAGGACAGCACGCACGTCGTTCGTGTTGTTCTTATTGTTGTTGTTCGTGTTGCCGTTGTTGAAGTTCACGTTCCACGCGTTGTTCGTGTTGTTCGAATTCTCAGTGGACGACCAACAGATGCTGCCTGTGTTTATCTTTGCGAGCCTCCCTGCACGAGAGAAGCCTGCCGGCAGCCCTTTTTCAATTAAAAACAGTTCGCTCCGGGAAGCCTTGACCGCCCGGATTCCGACTGATAAATCATTGCCTTTTTTCTTCATTCTTCTTCATTCCGCGTTCGTTATACTGCTTCCAGCTTGTAGCCTGTTTGCCTATCTTCTCCATCAGCAGCCCGAAAGAGGCGTATTTCCGCTCCGTTATCACCTTCTGCTCCACGCATACGCGGAAGAGCATCTGCAACATCCGGTAGCGGTCGAGAAATTCGGTCAGTATGCCCACTTTCTCATAGCTGCTGTTGGCTTTATAAATCAATGACAGCATATCCAGAGTCAAATCTACCATGCGGCTGCCCATGCTGTAGCGGAAGAAGCGCGGGAAATCCTGCGTAAGCACCAGCAAATTGTTCAGCAACCGGTATGTATCCCGATATAGGGGCAAATCTTCGGATAAGGCCATAACTTCAATTTAAAAAATATTTTCGACCCGCTTCGCGGGACTTTATTCCCTACAAATTGTTAAATAGATAAATAGATTAAATAGGTAAATAGATCAGAAAGCGAGGACAGCACGCACGTCGTCCGTGTAGTCCTTAATGTAGCTGCCCGCGTAGCCGTAGTCGAAGTACACGCGCCACGCGCGGTTCGTGTCGTACGAATCCTCAGTGGACGACCAATAATACAAACTTGTACTGAACCATTTTATATATTCCTTATAGCCACAATCAGTCGGGGTACTGTTGTTTACATCTGTCATACGAGCCGATAAAACAGAACGGTTCTGATAAAGATACCGCAACTGGCCACATGAGGGCAGGAACCAGCCGCTGGTATTTTTCGGAGCTGCCAGCGGCTTCTGCCAATCGTATTTTCCATCGGCTGGATTTCCGTCTCGGTCTGTCGTCCGGTTGCCGTAGGTCTCGCAGGCAAGGGCGGCAGGAAAATGTTTCATTTCCCAACCTGCTTCTTTATTTTCATTCTTGTTGACAAATTCATGGAATTTCAGACTGTTGGAATACCCTTGCCAATCGCTCGTTGAGGTGGAAGCATCTATCGCTTTGTTATATACGTTACCCGGACCGTATTCCCAGCGGAGACGGTCAGAACTGCCGTCATGTACATCCGTCAGGGCAACGACGTAGCCGTGGACTTTACCATCGGGAATAGTCGGGCCATCCTCAGTCAAGGGCTTTGAATAATCGGACTGGTCGGTCTCATGCCGCCCGACATGGAACACGATGCCGATGCACCGGTGCTGCTCCAAAACGGAAACGGCTTCCTGCGGAACAACGTAACCGGTATTGGTTCCATTGGTCTCCTTGCTGCAATAGAAATCGCCCGGTGCCGCTTTGTCAAGCGAATATTCGCCCGCATTGGCAGTCTCCACTTGCGCATAGCGCGTTCCCGTGGCTTGGGAGGATACGGTACATTCTCCACCGAAAGTCTTTTCTCCGTATGTGTAGCACCAGCGCACCTTGCCCTCATAATTATCGGACAGGATGTAGCGGTAACTGCCATCCTCAGCACGATAAGGCAAAAACGGCTTACCCTCCTTATCGTAAATGATGACATCCTCCAAAGTTGGAGGCGTGTAGCTCACTGCATCGCCTGTGGCAAGCGTCCACTGCACCTTTGCGTCCAGCGAGAACGAGTTGCGGACATGCGCCAACGCGGCGGTTATCTGCTTCATGGGCTTGCCGGAAGAAGACCACACCATCAAATCCGATTGGCGGTAGGCATTCTCCGTGCTTTGGTCCGCCTGATGTGCGAATACGGTTGACGCCTTGAGTCCTTCCACGCTTTTTGTCTCATCTACAGAGGCATTATACGGATAATAGACAATGTAGGAGTTCATGGACGGGTCGTAAAATACAGGCTGTTTGCCTTCACCGTTGCCGGTATCAAAGTTCCAGTTGCTGCCGTTGAATTTGTAGGGCAGGTTGTCGGCAATGATGTCGCCAGTTGTATTCAGCACAATCAACCCCACCCGGTCGCCGTTCTCAAAGGTCGTGGTCTTGCCGTTGTCGGCGGCACGGGTGGAAGCCCCGCCTGTAACCGCAAAGTCGTTTGCACTGACCGTGAGCGAGAGCATTCCGCTTTCGCCTGATGTTTCGGCAGTGGGTTCATAATCGTCTGTCTGGCAGGCGGAGAGAAGGCACACTGCCAATAGGGTATATGGAATAATCTGTTTCATCATATCGCTCATTGTTTTTAGAAAGTCAATACGGCACGGACATAAGACGGTCTCAAATAATTGCCGCCATCGTTGCTCTTGGCAAACGCATCCGCGCCGCTTCCGTTGAATTGGTAATACCAGGCATCATAAGAGTTCATTTGGGTGGAAGACCAATAGCGCCCATCTTTGGTTTCTGATTCGAAATCGGTTCCGCCTGCTCCGGTGAACAGTCCGGCACGGTCAGGCAGGTTGTAGATATCTGCCAGTTGCCCGATGGAGGGCAGATACCATCCGCTGCTGCCCGAAGGTGCGGTTGCACTGTAACTGGAAGCTACCCTGAATGCCCAATACTGGCCGTTTTCCCTAGGTTTACTTATGTCGGTTGTAGCGTATTCAGTCACATTCCGTATGGCAGCCGTATTGGCATAACCGTTATATTTGGGCGTATATGAAGATTCGGAAGGCAGATTCCTTTCTGTACGCTGTCTTATCCCCCATGCTCCGGCTTCGTCATGTGCGTCCGCCAAAGCCACGACATAGCCGCGAATGGCAGTCAATTTGCCGCCGTAGGCAGAGATGTCATCGCTCTCTCCCGCACCGCTCTTGAACACGATGCCGATGCAGCCATTATCTGCTACATAATCGGGACGCCATGTGCCGTCGGAATAGTAATAGTCGCCTGCCTGGGCATAATCGCCATAGGTCAGCCGCACGTCCGAACGCAGGGTGTAGGTGAATGTATAACTATTGTCGCTCACCGTGCGTTCCATCTTGCCGATGCCGTCGGTTATCGGGAAACCTTTCATCCGGTTTTCGTCGGTTACGGTGCAGGAAATGGTAAACGGATTGCCTTTCACTTCGAGATAACCGGTCTGCTGCGTTACATTTTCACTGAATGTCAAGGTCTGCTCGCGTCCTTCGGGCAGATACACACGGAAGGTGGCTTCTCCGGCAGGTCCCGTTGAGCCTTCATCGTTCCACGAAGAGGAGACACTTGACACCTCTATACCGTCTTTTTTCACAGTGATAGTGTAGATGTAATGTGTGCCTGATTGGAGATTGGCAGCCCCTTCTCCCGGCGTGTAGATGAAGTCATTGTCGTTGATGCTTACCTTGATAAACTGACTGTTCGTCATGTCCTGCGGCACGAGCAGAGCCTCGCAGTCGGTGGCGGTGGGTGTAATCCAGCCGTCAACCGTGCCTGTCAATTCCCCTTCAGAGAAGGAGGCTTTTGTGTAGCCGGCAATCTGTACAACCGCTCCTCTCAAGTCCTCGTCTGTGATGCCGTCGCCTTTCTTAAGCGTATAGCTCACCTTTGCCATCTGATGCTCGAACTTTAACGACACAGAGCTTTGGTAGTTTTGTTCCGGTGCCGTAGCGGTCAGAAAGTCAATGTTTACAAAGCCTTTCGATTGGTCGGAAATGTCCACGCTCTTTTTTCCCTCGTAGGGATACCATGCCGTGACAGTGGTAGGGGCGGTGCTCTGCCAATACACCGGTGTGATGACATTCTTCATCGAGCCGTCGCTGTTTAGCTCGTAGCAGCCTGTCGCATCATCCGTGCCGATGCGCACGCCTATCATATCGCCCTCTGCCCATTCGTCCTTTCCGGTGGAGCGGGTCGCCATACCTTCCACCCGGGCGGTGAACGCCAGCGGATATTTTCCGTCCGGCAGCGGAGTGCCGCCTGTCTGCGGCATGTCGTCCTGCGAGCAGGAGGCAGCACTCGCGCAAAGCAACAGTGCCGCCATATTCCGTAACAGATGTAATTTGCTTCTATTCATATCGTTGTCTTTTCTTGTTTTAACTTCACTTCGTTCGTTTTCCTCCTTCGCACCTCGGCAGAGCCTGAACATGTCCGGTTTTCTACTTTCGGTTTGTCGTCGGTTTTCTTGTGCCACCGCCCCCTGCGAAAGGGGCAGCTACACCATATCAACGTGTACCTCCGTGCTTGACGCTGCCGCACGGGATGGCTGTGTCGGGCTATTCCATTGTGGCGTCGCCTGTGCCAATCTGCGATGACCACGGATGGATTTCGGACTTCGTCACATCTGCACCTGTCTTGTTCAACGTGATGGTGTACTGATAGTCGGTGCCGGCTTTCAGTTCGCCGCCGGCAAACGTCAGCTCGCACTTGTATGTCTGATTGTCTTTGACAATGCGCAATACTACTTTACCTGATGTTGCCTGCGGATAGACAATAATCGACGGGCGTGCGCTGCCGCTTATCACATTATCGACATTGAGGGTAAGCGTTTCCGCTTCCATTTCTTTCGCTTTTGCCTCGCCTGTGGCGGGATTGAACGTACCCTCGAGCACGAGCCCGTCAAACGAGTAAGACTCTATCTTGTTCACCTGTGTGCCCTCTCCATCCTGGAACGTCATCGTGATTTTGCTCATCTTGTGGGCGAATTCGAAATTGATGTTCGGCTGGCCCTTCTTGCCCACACGGCTGTCCCAGAGGTAGTCGAATTTCGGCTGGTTTCCAAGCGTCTGCTGTTCGGCCCGGGTATTGTTCTCTATGATGGCGGGAGCTGTGCCCTCGCTTCCGGTGAAAGGATAGTAGGCGGTGAAAGTCACTTCGGCCTGTGCGTCCTGAAAGTACATGGGTGTGCCGGTGAACTTTCCGTCACCGTTTTCGGTGGTGTATTCCATATTGACGTACTTGCTCTCGCTGCCGCGAAGAGTGGTGATACCGATTTTGTCGCCCGTAGCCCACGCCGTTCCTGCGGCACGGGACGAGATGGAATTGCCGATGTTGGCGGTGATCTGTGCGGCTACCGGTTCGTTGTCCGCATACTTGTCGTCATTGTCGCAGGCAGCCAGTGCAAGTGCAACGGCCGCGAAAAAATAAATTTTTCTCATGTTTTTTTCGTTTTTGTAATTCATATTTTGTTTATTGTTCAGCATCTATGTTGCCTCCGTTCACTTCCTCCCAAGGCATGATGGAGCAGTTGTCAAGTGTGATTTCTGTCTTGTGTAGCGTCACCGTGAGGTTGTACTGGCGTCCCGCCACCCATTCGTTTTTGGCGTCGGCTCCGTCCTTTTCACGGTTGGCGGCAGTGAAGTCTATCTCTGCCTTGAGGGTTTGTCCACCCGCCAGCTTCGCAAAAAACGGCAGCGGCTCGTCAAATTCCTGCGGGAAGAAGATGAGCGGGAATGTCACCATGCCCTCGGTATCGTTAAAGATGGCGGGCGCGTTGTAGTGGGCGTTTTCATTGCCCGCGAACTCCCACATCGCCGTTGTGGCATCGTCCACGGATGTGCTGCCGTCGGTAATGTTGAAAGTGCCTTTGTGTCGGAATTCTTCCAGCGACAGCAGGGCGGCTTTTACCTCGTCATAGCCCACACCGTTGCCGGGCTTGACGCTCAGCACCACTTTCGTCATTCTGTGCGCGAAAGTAAAAGCCACCTGGGGAGACGCTTTCTTGCCGGATGCCTGCGCCCAAAGGAAGTCGAAACTTTTCTGATGAGCCTGCGCCCATGTGTCGGCACTGATTGCCGTCACTCCTTCGGCAAGGCTGTTCCACGGATAGTAGGCGGTGAAAGTCACTTCGCTCTCGTCCTGAAAATAGATTTCATCGCCGGGCGTTTTCACGGTGAATCTGCCGTCGCCATCTTTTGTAAGGTAGCATACGTTGGTGTAGCTGCCGCCGCTGATGCCGATTTCGTCGCCGGCTTCCCAGCTGCTGTCGAACGCGCGTGTCTGCACGCCGCCGATGGTAGCCGTAAAGTCGGGACTGCACTTTCCGGCATTCGCATCCGGCAGGTTCTCTCCGCTGCTGCACCCTGCGAGCACCGCAAGGCACAGGGCGGCAGTGATGATTGGTTTCATTTCACTTTTCATGCGTTTTCTGTTTTATTGGTTTAATTTTTATCGTTTTATTGTGCATTGATGTTTCCTGCATCTATTGTGCATTGATGTTTCCTGCATCCACTTCCTCCCATTTGTCGATGGTAGCGGTGATGCCGGCTTCTCCGGGTGCATCCACCATCGAGCCGCCGAGCGTGAGCGGCGAGGTCTTGTCGGTGTTGAACCGGGCAAGCACCTCCGAGAGGTCGCTCTCAATGTTGACGGGCTTGGGATTGCCCCCTGCGAATGTCACCGTGGCCGCCAGCTGCTGCACGTCGCCGGTGATGCCGAGCAGGCGCACCGTGGCTTTCCATTTGTCTGCATCGGTGCCTTCGGTTATCTTCGTGAAATCCAGTTCCACATCCGACGGGTTGCCGTGCGTGGCTGTGGCGAAGTCGAGTGTGCTGGCGACGCCTGAGAGTGTTCCGGCGATGCTTTCTATCTTGTCAGCCGTGTCGCCTGTGGGCTCGATAATCAATGTGAGCTGCCTTACCTGCTGCCGCATGGCGGCGGTGAACAGGTGGTCGTGGTCTTTCGCTATGGCGATGTCCTGCACTGCAGTGAACAGCCATCCTGGGTTGCCGCTGATGAGGGCGTCTCCTCTTCCGCTGGATGCTGCGGATATGGTGGCGGTGGTGCCTGCCACCGTCATGCCGTCGGCGGGGTTGTAGGTTGTCAGGCGGTAGTTGCCCGGCTCGAAGAGTTGGCGCACCTCATGGGTGATTCCTGTCTCTTCGGCTGTGTAGTCTCCGATGCTTATTGTCCATTTCCCCGGCGCGGGAACGCCCTCTCCGCGTTCCGTCCAGTCGGCTGAGACGGTTATCCTGCCATGGTCCGGGTGCGGAGTGTCGTAAAGTTCGTCCTTGACGCAGGCGGTGAGCGACAGAGCCATTGCCGCAGCTGCCATTATATTATATATAGTATTGTTTCTGTACATTGTTGCCTCCTTTTCATTTAGAATATCGTCCATGCCAAAGTTACTCCTGCAGAGGTGGGTCCCCACCAGTTGTTGCTCTCCTTGCCCTGACGGACACGGGTGCCGTCGGTGACGGTATATTTCTCATAGTCGGCATGGAGACAGCCCAGTGAGAGCGAGAAGTTCATCGACAGTGCCTTGCCAAGCCTCAGCTGATAGCCGCCAGTGATGCCTCCGCCCGTCAGGTCGCCCTGCTTGCCGGTGGCGGACAGCTTGTAGTTGAACTCACCTGCCTTGTACATCGCACCGATATATCCGCGCTTCTCCTTACCTATATAATAACGCACTTCGGGAGCCACTTCCCACAGTGCATAGCGGCGTGCTTTGCCGTCCCAGCTCCATGTGGTCCACGAGCCGTTGACGGTGATGCCCACATTGCGGCTTATGCGCCACTCCACGCCGAGGTCGGGAGTGAGCGTGGCCCAGCGCAGAAGGTTGGCACGCAGGGCTACGTGATATTGTTCCGGTTCCTTCTGTATCTTTGGGGTAGTTCCTTTTGCATCAGTGTGTTCTGCCTCCGTTGCCTTTCTTTCGGCTTCGTTTTTTTCTGCGACTATCCGTACTTCCTCCTGCCTAATCCTCTCTTCTTCAGCTTTCATACGAGCTTCCCCGGCTTGTACTCTTGCTTTCTCTGCGGCAATGCGCTCGCGTTCCGCCTCGCCCGATACCTCTTTATTATAGGCTTCTACCTTGGTTGCGGCTTCCTCTCCGGCTATTTCCGCTACCTTGTCCGCAGAGGCGGGAAGTGTAACGATGACTATGTTGCGCAAGGATTTACCGTTCTCATCCGTATAGCCGGCATCAAAAGAACGGTCTGTAACGAAATGCGTTTCCTTTACCTTGCCGCGCATAATCAGTTCCGACTTCACCCGGTTGCGGCGTACTTTCGCCACTTCTGTAGCCGGCTGCCCGGCATTTCCGTCTGTGCCGTAGCTTGTCACCAACAGGTACATTTGCCCCGATTCAATGGCAGAGCGGTTCTCATCGACGCATTTCAACAGGCGGGCGAGCTGTTCGCCGTTGCCGTTCCACGGGGAGTAAAACATGTCCTTGTCCGCCACGAAGCGGAACAGATAGGTCGTGTCCTGCTTTTCCTGCGCTTTCATCGGATATACCGCGACAAGGAAAAAGAGGGATAAAAACATCAGTCTTTTCAGCATATTATGTATGATTTCTGTAAATTCTTCGGGCGTGATGTCCCCGCGGTTCATGAAATTGGGGCGTTCGTGCGCGGGCAACTTCTCTTTCATGTCGAGATTCTCGTTAATCAGGCGCACCATCGCTTCCTGACAGCGACTCAGCCTCCGCCTGCAACGGCAGAGGGCAAAGGCAAGCACCGTTATGACGGGCAGGGTTGCAATGAGAAGTATGTATAAATAAAGTTGCTCCATATCATTTCTGTATTTCAGTTTGACATGGAGCAAAGGTAATTAAGAGGTGATAAAAAAGAGTGCTTTTCAAGCGGGTAGGAGTCCCAAAAAATCACATTAGGAGTTCCAAAAAATCACATCTCTGCGTTAATATCTTGACTATCAACGCCCTGTCGATTTGAGGTTAATTGTTCCTTTTCAATATAATTGGACGGACTCATACCATACTTCTTTTGAAATTGCCTGAAAAATGAAGTTTTAGACATTTGTGCTTCCTTGGCAACAGCATCCATGCTCCACTGAGGATACTCATGCATCAGATTGATGGCATAGTCAATCCGGCAATCCTGTAGGTATTGTGTGAAACTGCAACCGCCAAACTTCCTGAACAGTGCGGCAAACTTGTAAGCCGGTACATGAATCTCCTTCATCAGCCCGCTTTTGTTGAAATCGGGATTCAGATACAGCTTGCGGCTGACAATCTCATGACACATGCGGTCGTACAGCACACGGTCATTTTCGGTCAGTTCAAGTGTCGGACTGGAATCTTCCTTCTCCTGCGTACTGTCCGGCTCCTGCATATCCTCCGTACCGGAATTTGTCTGACTTTGTGCTTCGTGGAATTGCCGCAGCTCGTCACGCAGGCGTATGTTCTCTTCCCGTCGGATAAAAAGTTCGTTCTTGTAGGTCATCAGCTCATTGATGGTCCCTACCATAGCCTCATTTTTCTTCTGGATGACACGCTTGTCGCGCAGGATACGGATGATGAAGCCTACCGCCACAACCAGCAGCAGGGCTGTAAAGGAAAAGATGAGGGTACGTATGCGTATGGTGTTTTCCTGTTCTTTCAGTTGTGCCGCCTGTTCGTTGGTCTTGTATATTTCCGCCAGTTCAAGCGCTTTTTCGTTACGGTCCCGGATGCGCAGTGAGTCATTCAGTGTCTGTATGGTATGAAGGACACGGTTGGCGGAACGGATGTCGCCAAGTTTTTCGTGCACGGCCAGTTCCGATTCCAGATGGTTCCGGATATAGCTGTAACTTATAGTGTCAATGTTGGCCTGCCAATACTTCTTTTCTTCCTGCAACTTTCGCAACGCCTCACGGTAGTCACCTGCCTCAAACAGATAGGGAATCGTAAGCTGTCCGGCGTCCGGGGTTTTGGAATACTCCGTAGAACAAAGTTTCAGATATTCCTCATGTGCTTTGTCCTTCTCGCCTTTTATGGCATAGAGATGGGCTGCCATGCCATAGCCGCTGGCCCGACGCATATCAATAAGACCGTCCGGTATCTGCTCCTTGGTTTCAAGCCGTCTGACGGCATCCTCATATCGGGGGAGCAAACCGGTCGCTTTGTCATAATAGCCTTCGTTCCTCAGTGTACCGATTAAAATGGCAAGCGTATAGATATAGTCATCGCTTGTTTCCCAAGTGTTGTCCTTCTCCGATTCCCCGTCAAGAATGTCAACTGCTTTGAAGTAATGTCCGAATCCCTCGTCTTCACGGTTCAGGACCAGCAGGTTCCTGCCGAGCTTGAATGTCAGATTCGCCTCCGCACTTCTGATGACGCTGTCTTGGGCAATCTTTATGCCCTTTGTGCAAAACTCGACACTCCGGGCATAGTCGCCGTTCAAATAATACTGGTTGGCTATCATTTGGATAAGGGAAAGAAACTTCCTGATGTCTTCATGCGCCGAAGGAGAGTCATATGCCTTCATTGCATATTCCAATGACTTGTTGTTATCCGAAAAGCCGTTATGGTATACCACGGCACGCAACCGGTTGAGCTCAAAATCATCCATCAGCCCTTGCTGTTCTGCCGTGTCGAGCAGGGCCAACGCTTCCTTCGGATTCACGATGGACAAATTCTGTATGTGAACTGCCGCATAGGTACTGTCACACTCTGTTCCGGACGCTTGTTTCTGATTTCCTGTACAACCTTCTGTGATAACTATGGTGCATATAAGTAGGATTATATGTAATATTTTGCTCATAATCAATAAAAAAACAATTTTCTCATTGCAAAGGTATATCAAATTATTATCGCAGCTATACATTTCGGATAAAAAAACTGTTTCTTCCGGATTATATAATATGTTTACAGACCGGCAGCAGGATAAAAATCCGTTTGCCGGTCTGTATTGTTTATTCATAGCTTCAAACCCTTGTTGTGATGGGAAACGGAAAAAGTGGTCGAATCATGTAAATCGGACTTTACAAATTCCGGTTGGGCTATAGCTTCCGACTGGGGCCTCATGTCATTGTTTTGTCCGTGGTCGGGCGCTTCTTCATGCTTGGGAGCCAGTTCCAGCTGTATCTTGCGGTCCAGAGTGGCGAGTTCGGACTTCAACCCTTTCAGTTCGTCTTCTTTCTTCCACTCCTTGCCCGCTATTGCTTGGAGCTGCGGAATTTCCTGTTCCAGCATCTCGTTTTTCTTTTTATACTGGTCGATGATGCCCGGTATCTTCTCCAGAGCGTTCAGGAAGTTCGTGGCGGCGGCGTGCGTGTCAGCCATCGCCAGATGCCCGTTGTTGTAGTTGTACCTGTAATTGCCCGCCACCACGAAACGGTTGTCGGTGAACTTCAGCCCGTCCCTTAGTGTCGGTTCGCTGACCACCTCGATGGGGAAGCCGTACAGTTCGCCCACGCGCTTATACTGCCCGCCCGTCGTGGCGTTCTTGGCTATCTCCTGTAAACGCTTTCCGATTGTCTTTTCGTCTGTCGAATCCAGACCGTCAATCTTCAGCAGGTTCAGCCGGTTGCCCTCCTTGTCTGTCTGTGCTGCGGCGGTGAATTTCTCCCAATCCTCTGTCATGGCGGCTATGGCGGCTTGGTTGTTCCTCTGTTCCCCGGTCTTGCACTCCAGTTTCAGTTCCGACTCGCGCTTGCTCTTGTTGAACGACTTGCGCTCTCCCTCCAGCGAGGCGATGCGTTTCTCCAGCTTCGCCTTGTCCAGCAGGTCGGTGTTCCCTGACAGGATAGCCATGTACTCCGAGAAGTTCATGCCCGACTTCTCGTCCATCGCCCCCTCGTCTATGGTTCTTGCACCCATCGCACCGCTTTTGAGCTGCGAGATGAACGTCTGCTTGCAGTGCAGCAGGTTGAACTTGTACGAGTCCAGCGACTTCTCCACTGCGTAGATGATTACGTCCACCTTGTTGTCAGCGTACAGCTTCGCTATCTCGTTGCCCTTTCTAACCGCCCGACCATCGCGCTGGGCGAGGTCGGACGGTCGCCACGGCGTATCGAGGTGGTGGATTGCCACCGCCCTGCGCTGGGCGTTCACGCCCGTGCCGAGCATCGAGGTCGAGCCGAACAGCACGCGCACATATCCCTCGTTCATCGCCTCTATCACCGCTTTCCTTGACTTCTCGCTCTTGCACTCCTGAATGAAGCGGATTTCATGGGCGGGTATGCCGTAGTCCTCCACCAGTTTGCGCTTGATTTCGGTATATACGCTCCACCCGCCCGGCTGGTAGGTACCCAAGTCGGAGAACACGAACTGCGTGCCGAGCTGCTCGTCATACTTCCGGTAATATTCCGCAATCGTCCTCGCACAGTGGCTCGCTTTGTTGTCCGGGTGGTCTTCATATTCCGGGTCTATCATGCGCATGTCCAGCGCCATCTTCCGCGCGTAGTCCGTGGCGATGAGCATCTTCGCCTTTTCTTCCGTTTCCGACAGAGGCAGCCTGCCCAACAGTGTAGCGTCACCCGTCTTGGCAAATTCCATCAGCTGTTTGATGAAATACTCCTGGTCGGGGGTGGGCGGTATGTGGTGCAGCACCTCGTTCTTGTCCGGCCTGTCCACGCCCACGTCCTCCGCCGTGCGGTAGTCGGTGATTTCGTTGTAGAACGCCGCCAGCTCCGGCACCTTGATGAAGTAGCGGAAGCGTTCCTTCTGCACGATGTTGTTCGTCACGTTGAACTCGAAGTCCGTCGTCTTCTTGGCGAATATCGCCGCCCATGCGTCGAAGCATCGGATGTCCTGCCTTTCCAGCTCCTTCGGGCGGAGGTACTTGAACAGCAGGTACAGCTCCGTCAGCGAGTTGCTGATGGTCGTGCCCGACAGGAACGTCGCCCCCAAGTCCTTTCCCGTGCGCTCCTGAATGGTGCGGATGGCAAACAGCAGGTTCAGTGCCTTCTGGCTGCCCTCCGAGTTGCCCAGCCCCGCCACGCGGTCGTGCCGGGTGTTGAATGTCAGGTTCTTGAACTGGTGCGACTCGTCCACGAAGAGGTGGTCGATGCCCATCTGCCTGAAGTCCGCCACGTCGTCCGTCCTTGACTTTATCGCGTGCTCCACCTTCTCCAGCTTGGCCGTCAGGTTGAACTTGCGCTTCTCCAGTCCCCTCAGCATGGCGCGTGACACGTCCTTGCCCTGCGAGCGGAGCACCTCCAGATTTTCCTCCACCGTGTCCAGCTCCGCCTGCAATATCCGCTGTTGCAGTTCCGGCGACTGCGGAATCTTCCCGAACTGGTCGTGGCTCATGATGACGCAGTCCCAGTCGTTGTTCCGTATGTCGTTGAAGAATCGCACGCGGTTTGCCGCCTCGAAGTCCTTCTCCGATGCGTACAGCACGCGGGCATTCGGGTATGCCTTGCGGTAGGTCTCCGCTATCTCGCGCACGTTGGCTTTCAGCCCGATTATCATCGGCTTGTGTACCAGACCCAGACGCTTCATCTCGTGTGCTGACACGCACATTATCAGCGTCTTGCCGGTTCCCACCTCGTGGTCGGCTATTCCTCCGCCGTTCTGTTTCAGCATCCAGATGCAGTCCTTCTGGCTGGGGTACAGGTCGGTGATTCCCAGCCTTTTCAGGTCGAGTCCGGGAAAGGTCTGGTGCGAGCCGTCATATTTCGGACGCACGAAGCAGTTGAACTTGTTGTTGTACATGTCCGTCAGCCGTTTCTTGAACTCCGGTGACTGTTCCTCCAGCCATTCCGTGAATCCGTTTCGGATTTCGTCAATCTTGGCGTTGGCGAGCTGTATGCCTTCGCTGTCGCGTGCCTTTATGTCGTTACCGTTCTCGTCCTCGCCGACTTTCTTCATCATGTCCGGACAAGTGTTGTGCAGGGCGTGTTTCAGCAGGTGCATCCCGTCATAGTGGCGGTAGTACCCCTTCACCAGAAACTCGTCGGTGATTTTCATCGTCCTGTGGCCGCACGCCACCGAATACTCGTCAAGGCTCTCCGAGTAGCTTATACGCACGTCCGTGTCAAACAGACGGCTCATGTAGGCGGCATACACGCCCGTGGGTATCCATCGTTCCCCGAAGTTGAAGTCCAGGTCCTCAAACGGGATCTGTTCCGGCATGGCTTCTTTCAGCGCTTCCAGCGACTCCCTTGCCTGCGGCAGCATCCCGTGCTCCCCGTGTCCGCTTATCCATTCCTCCACATCGGCGGCCTTCTGTACCACATTCCTGGCTATGAAGCGGTCGGCTATCTCGTAGCCCTCTGCCAGCGGGTTGTAGAATACCCGTCCTTTCAGTGCCTCCAGCATGTCCGCCTGCGGCATGTCGCAGATGGATTCCATGTAGGGCAGGTTTACTCCGCCATACAGGTTCAGCGAGGTGGACAGGGCTTCCTCCGGCGATTCCGCGGCGACTGCCGTTTCCCGCGAAAAGGAAACGGGATGGTCGAAGATGTCCGCCTTCACCATCGTGCCACCCTCGCTGCGTTCCAGTGCCAGCATGTTGCGCCCCGAAGCATCCATCATCAGCAGCTTCACGTTCTGCTTGGCGTTCAGGCAACCGTACCGCATCGCGAACTCGTCATAGTAGGTGTTCAGGTGGCGGCGCAGCATTTCGTTCTCTTCGTGCTTCTCCGCTTCGTAGGCATAGAGCCGTTCGTAGGTGTCGCGCATCGAGATGTACAACTGCGCCTTCTCCTTCTGCATACCCTCCATGTCCAGCGGCTGGAAGGTTGCCCCGTAGCGGGTCACGTCCTTCAACACGCCAACCTGATAGCGCACGCCCTGCGTGTGTACCCATGCCAGCGAGCCGTCCTTCAGGTGCGGCTCCAGCGGTCGGCTGTACGGGCGGGGCATCATTTCCTCCTCCCGCTTGCGCTGCCTCTCTTCCGGTGTCAGGGCGGCTTCCTCCGCGCGGAGGGCTTTCTCCACTTCTGCTATCCGTCTGTCGCGTTCCGCCTCGAATCCGTTTTCTATCGGATATACCGCCGTAGCAGCAGTACCTTGCGGTTCTTCCGTTTTCCCCACATGGACTTTTTCTCTTTTCGCCTCCGTTGTTCCGGCCGCTTGTCTGGCGGCATTGGCTTCCATCTTCATCTTTCCGAGCCGGCGCAGTTCCGCCCGTCGTTCCGGCGTAAGCGACATCATCGTTTCATAGAATCCGTTGATGGGCGGGTTCGTTTCCCAGTCGAGGCTGCGGTAAACGGCGTCCTCCGGGTCGCCGTCCTCTTGTTGCGGTACCGTGTCCTCTGCTTTCGGTGCGGTCGTTTCCACCGGGGCAGCTTCCATCTCTGCTGTGCCGCGGATGATTTCCTCCATTTCCTTTGCCTCTTCCGGGGTAATGGCGGCACCTGCCTCCGTCTTTCCTTTGTCCGCTTCCATTCCCGTACCGTCCTCCGGCAGCACGAACAGCGATGCCTGTACCGGTTTCTTCGGCTTGGACTTGCTGCCCTTCTTCCGCTCCGGCTTCAGTCCGCGTTCCGCCAGCCGCCTTTCCTCCTGCGTGTAGCCGAACAGGTCGTACAAATCCATCACCGGGGCTTCCGGATGTCTGCTTTGCGCTTCTTGCGACACGCCGGTCATGGCTTGTACTTTCGGCTGCACACTGTTTGCTTCCCTTTTTGTCCGGTCCGCTGCACCTGCATCCGGCAATCCGCTTTCTTTTTTCACCTCCGTCCGTTCTTCCGCAACCGAAGCGGAATTTTCTCTTTTCGCCTTCGCCGGTTCACCCGCAGCCGAATGGATATTTTCTCTTTTCGTCTCAATACCCTCGGTCTGTACGGCAATGTTCTGCCGCATCTCTTGCCGTGCTTCCTGCCTTTCGCCCTTGATGCCGTTGTAGCGTTCCAAGTCCAGCCGTACCGGCAGGTCTTCCGACAGCATTTTATACAAATCCATCGCGATACCTTCCACACCGCCGTTGTGCGTGTATATCATGGCGGGCTTGCCGTAGGGGTCGGTATCCCTTTTCGCTTCGGTATGGATGATGCGTTCCGGGTGGTCAAGGAAATATTCACTGGTAACGACTCCGGTATGGTTGCTTCTGACCGTCCGGGTAAACGGTCTGTCCTCTTCCGAAAGTTCCTCTTTCCTTTCATTCTTTTGCAGGATTATCAGGTCGCACCCTACCTCCGTGTTGGCGTTTTCCGTGAACAGGTTGTTCGGCAGACGGATGGCGGACAACAGGTCCGCCTGCTTCATCATCAGGTAGCGCGTGCCTCCGTTGCCTTCCGTATTCAGTACGCTCTGCGAGGTGATGAATGCCACGATACCGCCGTCACGCACCGCGTCCAGCCCTTTCAGGAAGAAATACGTATGCACTTTCTTCGCCGCTATCCGGTGCATGACCGACTTTTTCTCGTATTCCGCGTCAAACACGGCGATGTCCCCGAAGGGTATGTTGGAGATGGCAAGGTCGAAACGGTTCAGGAAAGGTTTCTCTATCTTCTCGAAGCCCTCCGTGCGTATTTTCTGCTGCGGGTACAGGTGTCCGAGCATCTTGCCCGTCAGCAGGTCTTTCTCGAATGCCGTCACCTCCGCCTGCGGGTTGTTCGACAGCACCGGGCTGATGAACGCGCCCATGCCTGCCGACGGCTCCAGCACCAGCCTTGGGCGCACCTTGCGGTCGTGCAGCACATCCGCTATGGTGTCCGTTATGGCTTGCGGGGTGTAGAATGCCGTCAGCACCGATGCTTTCAGCGAGTCCGTATAGCGTTTGTACTCCATGTCGTCCCGGCTGTTTTCCCGGATGATGCGGTGCAGCTCCACCGTCGGGGCGAACAGTTCGAGGTCGGATTTCGCCCAATGTACGGCATCCGTCAGTTCCCATGCCGGGTTCAGTATGCACTTCAGTCCCCCGAAGCCGCAGTACCGCTCCAGCAGCACGCGCTCCCTTTCGGTGGGCGTGCGCCCTTCCCGGTCGAGCGTGAATGCCGTCCGTATCGCCTCGATGTTGTCCCTCAGCTTCTGTTTCCTATTGAATGCCATAGGACTCCAGATAAAGCATGACGGTTCCGGTCAGCTCCGTGTAGAGCAGGTCGTGGTCGGGCGACAGGGCGAAGGTGTCGTCCGGCGTGTCGTAACCGCCGAGCAGGTTTTTCAGATAGGGGTACAGTTTCCGGCAGAACGCCTCGCGGTCGGATGCCGCCACCTCGTCGGCGAACTCGTTTTCCACCACCTCGCGCAGCAGGGCGTAAGGGGAGAAGTGGAGTCCTTCGAGCAGGACGCGCATGGCTTCCTCCTGTGCGGCTTCCGTGGAGCTTCCCTCCAGCCTTGTCTTCTCGAAGGTTTCGGCGGCGGCTTCCTCCCTTCCGGTTATAAACCCGGTATCAATTACTTTGTCAGGATGGTATTTTCTCAGGTAGTCCAGCAGGTACAGTCCGTAGTAGGACAGTTCCGCCGGAGCGGTTCTCTTGTTCTGTTTCATTTTCTGATGGATTTAGTGGGTGAATGATTTTGGATAGGAAAGAAAAAGGCACCCGGTATCCCTCCGGGTGCCGCCACTAAATCCATGTGAATAAAGAGTATCAACGGATTGAAACAGATTATGACATGAACCAGTGGCGAAGTTACGCATTATTTTCGTTTTCCTTTCATGTTCGTGCCTTTTCTTGCGCCTTTGGCTTCGGGAAAGATGAAGTTCGTGTTGAAGTCAGCGTCGAAGGCGACCGCCGCGCTGAACGGCTTGCCCTGCCTGCTCTTGAAGCTGCTGAGGACTTCCGTCTTTCCTTTTGCCAGCAAATCGGTCATCTCCCCGTCGGTAAGTGTCTTGCCGGCTATCTGGCGGAATACGGGCAGGGCGCAGTCCGGATTGTCGCAGCGCACTACCTTGCCGTAGAACTGCATCGTGCCCTTGCCGCACTTGGGGCAGGTACAGCCCGAAGCCTTGTGCCCGAAAATACGGTCACACGCAAGCAAGTCCGTGGTAATCTTTCGGGTATAGCTTTCTATATCCCTCATGAAAGCCTCATGCGGTGTCTTTCCTTTCTCAATCTCCGCCAGCTCAGCTTCCCACTGCCCGGTCATCTCCACATTGGCAATGTCCATGTCTTTTACAATGGAATACAGGGCGAGCCCTTTCTCCGTCGGTACCAGCGACTTCTTCACGCGCACCATGTATTCCCTTCTGAGCAGCGTTTCGATGATGGCGGCACGGGTGGCGGGTGTGCCGATGCCGCAATCCTTCAGGGCTTGGCGTGCCTCCTCATCCTCCACATCCTCGCGTCCGGCGGTTTCCATCGCTGCCAGCAGCGAACTTTCCGTGTGCAGGGGCTTCGGTCGGGTCATGCCCGAACTCATCGAGCATCCTGCCATCACCAGTGTGTCACCTTCCGTCCAGTCCGGCAATGCCGTATTCCCGTTGTCCTCACCATACTCTCCGTACACGCCGCGCCAGCCTGCCTTGCGCACGATGCAGCCTTTCGCCTCAAATGTCAGGCCCTCGCATCTTTCACTTGTGTCCGGCACCACCTCCGCTACTACGGTAGCCGTATCCTTCACACATTCCTCCGAAAATGCCTCTACCATGCGTCCGGCAATCATGTCATAGATAATCTGCTCGTTCTTGTAGAGGGCGAGCGGTCGGTTCGGCGTCACCAGCAGGGCATGGTGGTCGGTTACTTTCGAGGCGTCCACACAACGGCGGTTCAACTTCCCCAGTTCCCCGATTTTATCCGAAAGTGTGGAGTGGCTTGCCAGCCGCTCAAGCAGCAGGGGCACTTCGGCAAACACATCTTCCGGAATATGGCGGCTTGATGTTCTCGGATAGGTGACGAGCTTCGCCTCATAGAGTTTCTGCACCAGTTCCAGCGTCTGCTCCGCCGTAAAGCCGTGCTTCGTGTTCGCTTCCTTTTGCAGTGTGGTCAGGTCGTACAGCAGCGGAGGGTTCTCCACCTTCTGCTTCTTTTCGACCTTGGTCACGGTGGCGCACATCTTTGCCTTTACCTTATTATATAGTATAGCTGCCTCGTTCTTGTCCTGCCATTTCTTCACGGAAGCGAATTTCACCACCGTACCCGCATTTGCCGATGGCACGGAGAAATGCAACTGGTGTACCGGCTCCGGCGTGAAGCGTCTGTTTTCCCGGTACCGCTTGCAGACCATCGCCAGTGTGGGTGTCTGTACGCGTCCCACGGAATACGTTCCCCGCCCGGCGGCGACGGTCAGCGCCTGCGTGCCGTTGATGCCCACCAGCCAGTCCGCCTCGCTGCGTGCCTTTGCCGCCAGATACAGGTCGTCATATTCATGCCCGTCCTTCAGTTCCTTCAATCCCTTGCGGATGGCAGTGTCCGTAAGCGAGCTTATCCACAGCCGGCGGAAGGGCAGCGTACAGCCCGTATAGGCATACAGGTATCTGAATATCAGTTCCCCTTCGCGGGCACAGTCTGTTGCCACTATTATGCCGTCGCTCTCGTTCCACAGCTTCGTTATCACCTTTATCTGCTTCACCGCTGCCGCGTCCGCCTTGTAGCCCTTGTCCGTCTTTACCTGTCGGGGAATCAGCATGAACTCCTCCGGTATCACGGGCAGGCTGTCCCTGTGGAAGCCCTTGAAGCCGTAGCCGTCCGGCAGGGCAGGCTGCACCAGATGCCCCAGCGCCCATGTCACATGGTAGCCGTTTCCCGTATAATATCCTTCTTCTTTCCTTGTCGCTCCGGTGATGCGTGCTATCTCACGCGCCACGCTCGGTTTTTCTGCCAGTATGGTTATCATATATTTCCTGTTTTAGTCGTTGATACTTTTGTTTCTTGTGAAATGGAACGGGGTACGCCGGTGTCCGTGGGATATGCAGGGCATGGCGCATGAAGCCCCGTTTCATTCCGTTGTTTATTCTCTTTTAATTTTTTATGGATTCAGTGGCGGCACTCAGGAAACCTTCATTCCTTTGGATTTCTTCGTCTGTTGCTTCTGCTGGGCGTCGTCCTTCGGGGCGGTCTGTCCCTGCGTAAGCGGCTCCTTCAGGTGCTTGGTCGCTTCGTTGGTCTTGCCTTCGTTGTTTACGGCGAGCTGCGTGTGGCTCTCATTGGACGGAGCAACGGTTTGCGCGAGGTCGGGATTTTCCGAATAGGTCAGCGGTCTGCCTTTCTCGCGGTCGAACTTCAGATATTTCGTGCAGGGCTGTCCTTGGTCGTCCTTCGCGTTGGCGAGCACCACAGTCTTGCCCGCCACATAGTCTGCTTTCTGCTGTTCGGTAAATATGTCGTCCTTCCATTTCCCTATCGGGCGGATGCTGCCGTCCTCGTTCGTCCACGAGCGGTTGCGCCGTTGTCCGTTCTCCTGACTCCCGGCTTCCTTCTGCTGCTGTCCGGGAGCATCCGGGGCTTCCGGGCTCTGCTGTTTCTTCTCCTGTCCGTTTCCACGTCGCTGCGATTGCCCCTGCCACAGATATTCCGGCACAAACTCCACGTCGCGTTTCTCCGCACTCACTTGCAACACGGCTTCAAACTTGCGCCCGTTCTTCAGCGTCACCTCCTTGGGCAGTGCCAGTCCTGCACGCAGGATGTCCTGTTCCGGTTTTAACAGTTCCGTCAGTCCGATTCTGTCCGGGATGCGTACCTTGCTTGCCGGAATGTCCACGATTTCATTCGTCAGGCGGTCGATGCTGATGTACGACGGACGCATCTCACCGGTTTTCGTATCCGCCACATCTACCAGCCTGCCCAGATTGCCTGTCTGCTTCAGTTTCTTCTTGTCCTCATCTGTGAAGGTATAGCCGTTGTGTGGGATGTCAAGCCTCGGCTCGTGGCGAACGAAGTGGGGAGTGAGCTTCAATGCCCCGTCTTCCGTCTTCTGGAACGAGAGTCGGGCTTGCAGCTCGTAGCTATCACCGCCAAAGGTCGGGTTCACCGTCACCAGATTTGTCTTGCCGTAGTTCATCAAAGCTTTCATGTCCTTTTCAGACAGATTCTCTTTTTTCACCCCGAACCGTTCCAGTTCCTTCCAGTCCACGTCGCCGTCCGCTATCAGGTTCGGTCTTTGCGTCTTCGCCTGCGGTTGCCCGTCCTGTGCCGGTTCCTGTCCCTGTACCGCCTGCGTTTCCGCTGCCTGCGGTTGCTGTTCCTGATTTTCCTGTTTCATTTCTTCCATTTTCTCATTTGTTTGTTGTTCCACATTGTCTTCTTCCGTATTTTCTCTTTTCGCCTCTTCCGCAGCCTGTTGTTCCTCAGCCTCCGTCTCGGCATTTTCCTTTTTCGCCTCCTCCGTAGCCTGCTGTTCCTCAGTCTCCGTCTCGGCATTTTCTCTTTTCGCCTCTTCCGCAGCCTGCTGTTCCTCAGTCTCCGTCTCGGCATTTTCCTTTTTCACCTCTTCCGCAGCCTGCTGTTCCTCAGCTTGCTGGTACGCCGATGTATCCACCTTGTGCGGAGCGAGCAGTTCTGCATTTGCCGCAGGGTCTCTCAGCAGGTCCTTGATAACCGGAAGCAGTGCTTTCACCATGTCCGCTGCCACCCTGTAGAAACCGAAGCGCGTCGGTTCCTTGCACTGGCGGTAGAAGTTCCTGAAGAAATTGTCTATCGCATCTCCGTGGCGGTCAAAGCGCAAAAACTCCTGCGAGTGCTCCGCTTTCGGCGGTATCCTCTTGGGATAACCTTTGCCGTCAAGTCCGGCAACCACGCTGATTTCGCCCGTCTTCTCGTCGCGGACAACCAGCACGTCCTCTTCCTTTTTCTTTTTCTGTTCCATTGATTGATTTTTTATTGGTTATTGAAAAAGCCTGCCGGCAACCACCCATACAGGCATTTTTTCTTTTCGTCTTGAAAACTCCCTGTCATAAGCGACTTGCCGTGCGCTTACTGCCTTTGCCGCCTTTGGTCCTACCCGGTGAATTTTTCCCTGTGCCTTCCTTTATCTTCAGCACTTTCCCACCGTCCAGTACCACTTCTTCCATGTTCCGGCTGATAAACTCCAACACGTCCGACTCCTTGTAGTAGCTCTTGCGGCTGATGCGCCGGCTTTTGAGTCCGTACTCGCTGCGGAAGCGTTGGAGCGACCGCTTGCTGGTACGCAGCATCTCGCACAGGTCTTGGTTGTCATACATCCGTTCCCCGTCCAAGTACTTCACCCCGGAAGCATCCTTGTTTATCAGTACCGATATGATACCGTCCAACCGGTCAATCCGTCCCATGATGCGTTGCATCCATTCCTCGAACAAGTCCTTACCAACCGCTTCCATCGTCTGCCTCCTTTCTTGTCATCAGGTAGTTATGCTTGAACTCCTCCAGCGTCTTCGGATTGCAGCGGACAATTTTCCGTCTCACGCATTCCTCCAGATCCGTCAGTCTGTACCGGCACTTGCTTCTTGCCATCATGTAGGGGATTGTCTTGTCCTTGCGCATCCGTTGCAGTGTCCTCGTACTGATTTTCAGCAGGTCTGCCGCCTCCTCGCTCGTCAGCAGGATTTCCGCTTCCTCTTTCGGCACGTTGTCTTTCTTGAAAACATAGTCCGCTATCCGGTCTATCTTCTCCATCATCGTTTTCACGACCTCGTTGTCCATTGTTACTATTTCCATATTATTCCGTATTGGTTACGCTGCAAAGGTGCGCAACTCCGCGCAGGCACAATCCATAGTATTTCCATAGTAGGGAATGATTTTCCCGAAATTTCCTGTAATTCTTTCCACAAGTGCCCTGTTTCTTCACATACGGGCACAAAAAAAGGCGGCTCCGCCCGGCATGAAGCACGGATGAAGCCGCCTAATCGGTCAGTCATTAAATATGTAATAGAATCAAGCTACACTGTTTTCCCCAGAAACACTCCGATAACCGACAACGCCCCCAGTTGTTTCATCTTTCGTTGCAGTTGTCTGAAGCTCTCCCCGGTCGTGAGTACATCGTCCAACAGGACAACATTCTTTCCCCTGATATACCGCCGTGTGAATTGCAGGTTCCGCAATATGTCCTTATCCTTTCCTTTTCCTTTCAGCTGCTTGCGGTCTTCCTCTATCCAGATAGCCTTGAAACCGTCCGTAATGCCCAGCCATTCCGACAGGTAATAGCACACTACCGGAAAGCGTTTCCGCTGTCTTTCCCTCGTCGATGCGGGTATAGGTATCAGTACCGCGTCTTCCTTCGTGCCGTTGAACCCCGCATGTTTCAGACACAGTACCAGTATCCGTGCGACCAGCTCGCCGCAGTGTCCTCCTTCCTTGAAACGGAAAATCAGGTTGCTTACCCGTTTCTGGTGTTCGTCCGTCTTTTCAATTTTCGTTGGGTAATAGTCATGCAGGTAGTGGCACCTGCATCCGTCTATAAGAACTTCTCCCTTGAACATCGTTTCGTACGGATAGAAGTCCATTTTCTTCTCCCTTTCAAACGTGAAGTTCAGCACATCCCTCATCATGGCATTCCATTCCTTCGACCTGCCCAGCGAGTACCATCCCGCATGTTTCCCGGCTTCCATCAGGCACATGCCGATTTCCATCGCCTCGCTGAACCGCTGGTGCGAGACGATGTACCATCCGTGTTTCCGGCACAGGCCGGCAAACTCCTTCATGTCAGTAGCCAGGAAGTACATCATGCCTTCCTCTTTGATGACTACCGTCAGTTCCGACTTCGGTTTCTCCCGGCAAAACAAGCTTTCGCTGTATTCCACTCCGTGCCATACCGACTCCGTGCATTCCTCATCGCAGAACTGCACTTCCACCTCTTCAAGCAGGTCAAATTCCTCCACCATACCGTTTCTATCTTTAATTACAGGTTTAAGATGGAGATAAGTTACACATTATTATCGGTTTACAGATAAGTGCGTTTTACGGTTTCACATTTTTTAGCTTATATAAACACGTGTCGGGACAGCCTCCTGCAAAAAAAGACTGCCCCGACACGCATATCCGTCATATCCGGTGACTGTACGAATACATCGTATGCCCGTGCGATGTCACATTTCGACAGCCATACTTCTCCGTTCTTGTCCGTTTCTATTTTCACGGCAACCCTTTCCGGAGCATTGCGGTCATATTCGATTTCAAAATTTCCAATCTTTACCATAGCATATCTTTTGTTCTTACCGTTAATCAGGAATGTTTGAAACAAGAACAACCAATCGTCTATATTACATTACTCTTCAATGCAACATCTTCTATACTGGTAAGTTTACTTGCTAAAACCTTCATATCTTCACGTATCTTTTCATTAGTTATACGCGCGTATATTTGGGTAGTCTTTATATTCGTATGTCCTAATAATTTTGATACCGTTTCAATCGGCACACCTTTAGACAATGTGGTTGTTGTCGCAAATGTGTGTCTTGCAAGGTGAAAGGTAATATTTTTTTTAATTCCACACAAATCAGCAATCTCTTTCAGGTAAGAGTTTGCTTTCTGATTGCTCAATACAGGTAACACACGATTGTTTTTTAACTTTCCTTCGTATTTTTCCAATATCGCCAGCGGAATTTTCAGAAGTGGAAGGTTTACCGGAGTGGCAGTTTTCTGACGATGTAGCTTCAACCATTTGCTACCGTCAAATGATGTACAAATGTTTTCTTTTTTCAGGTTATAAACATCAATGTAAGCAAGCCCCGTAAAGCACGAGAATATAAATATGTCCCGTACCTGTTCCAGCCTTTGTGACTGAAAATCCTTTTTCAGAATGCGTTCCAATTCTTCTTCCGTCAGATAACCGCGGTCCACAGCTTTCATGTGGATATGATAATTGGCAAACGGGTCAACTGTTATCCATCCGTTATTTTTGGCTATTAAAACAATTTTACGGAATATCTGCATGAACTTTCCTGTCGTGTTTTCATTACATCGGCTCACTGTTCTTAGATAGAACTCAAAATCTGTCACAAACTTATGGTCTATTTCCCGAAGCGCTATATCTGATATTCTATATTTTACTTTCATGAACTCTTCCAACCGCCTGTAAGTTCGGTCATATTTCACAAGAGTAGCAGGAGCCTTACTGATGCCGCAAAGTTTTTCTGCATCCTCATTGTGTTGTTTGAAAAGCTCCAGTAAGGTCTGTTGCTTCACCTCATATCCGAGAAAAGCGTTTCTTACCTTCTCGGCAGTCACAAAGGAATCCCTTGATTCTATATAGCGGTAGTGGTTGTTCAATGCGGTACGTATGTCATCAAGCATGTTGTTCACCTGCCTTGCTTTCGCTCCGTTCCCTGACAAACGTCCCAGTTTGGTGTCCCACAGACGAGGCTCCACATCCAGTTTTGAACTGAATTGTGACATTTCCCCGTTTACGGTGATACGAATCATAATGCTCGCCTTACCTTCTTTGTTTACGTAGTTCTTTCTCAGATAGAAGAGAATTTTGAATGTACTTTTGCTCATAAATGCATCTGTTTTTATATCCTTTGTTACAATCGTTACACAATGCCACAAAGGAAAGGTTATTAATTGAATTATGAGCAGACAAAATTGAGACAACAGCGGACAAATCAGTGAGTTAGCATGAAAATCGTTACATTAATCAGACGGTAATTTTTCTGTAACGATTTGGTAACGGAACTTTGTCCGAAGTGGGCTATTTGATGTCCTTGGATTGGCACTTGCAGAATACAAAAAAGTCCACAATTCATTGAAATTGTGGACTTTGTCGCTTTCAGACTCTCAGTTGTCATTGAGTCTCAGCGGTGCGTACGGGACTCGAACCCGTGACCCCATGCGTGACAGGCATGTATTCTAACCAACTGAACTAACGCACCAATATATTTGTTATCGAAAAAAAAGTTGCGGTGCGTACGGGACTCGAACCCGTGACCCCATGCGTGACAGGCATGTATTCTAACCAACTGAACTAACGCACCAATATATTTGTTATCGAAAAAAAAGTTGCGGTGCGTACGGGACTCGAACCCGTGACCCCATGCGTGACAGGCATGTATTCTAACCAACTGAACTAACGCACCAATATTTCAACTTGTATTTCTTTCAATGCTTTCTCTCTCGATTGCGGGTGCAAAGGTACGCAATAATTTGAATTCTGCAAATGTTTGGACGTTTTTTTTCTGAACTTTTTTCTATTGGTCTTGATAGTGAATCATTTACATTTCAAGGAAAATAATTTTTCAAAAAAAGGAGAGGAGATGTTTTTTTAATTTGATTTTATTCCGTATATTGGTATTACAATTAAAAAAGAGAAGAAGTTAACTATGGATATGCGTGTTTTTCAGATAGAGTCTGGTAGGGTATTACCTATGAAAGGGGATATACTTATTTCATCTCCTTTTTTTCGTGGTCATGATTTAACCCGGTCGGTAGTGTTGTTGCTAGAACATAATGAAGAAGGTAGTATGGGAATAATTTTGAATAAAGAATTTCGTAACCATATCTTGTTGAATGAACTGTTGCCTCCATTGGAATTTGCACAGCGTGTGCCTATATATAAAGGAGGTCCGGTAAGTAGAGAAACTATTTTCTTTTTGCACACGTTAGAAGATTTGAAGGGAGCAATACCTTTGGCTAATGGATTATATGTGAATGGCAATTTTGGCGAGGTGCAAAAATATATTCTTGATGGTAAACCGGTAGAAGGGGTATTTCGGTTCTTTTCGGGATATGTCGGATGGGAGAAAGGGCAATTGATTAAGGAGATAGAAGAGAAATCATGGTTGATAGTGGATAGTAATAAAGAGATGTTGCAGGATTTGAATTTCTGTGATTTATGGCATACCATGCTTGCTAAATTAGGAGGTAGATATGCTATTTGGGCACGTTATCCTCAATATCCGATGCTTAACTAGAAATTTATTTTTTGGAGCATTATCACATCCCGATAACTTTTGCCGGTATGCATCCAATCTTTTAATAGTGCACACTCTTGATAACCGCAAGTAGTAAATAGCTTGCGGCAGGGTTTGTTTGCGGTGTCTACATATGCAAACAGCTGATGGATACCCAAGTAATGGAAACAGTGGCTTTCAAGGAGAGATAGCGCCTGTCTGCCTATTCCTTTCCTCCGTTGTGTTTCGTCTATGACGATGCCTACCTCTGCCCGACTGTGCAGAGGGTCAAAATTGCAAATATCTACAATCCCTACCACCTGTCTGTCGCTATTTTCAATCATTAATCGGAGTTGGCGGTCTGTAAATAAATCATTTTGCGTTTGCTCAATGTATTGTTTCAGATGGAAACGGGAGTAAGGTCCTGTGGTATTACTGATATCCCATAAATCAACAATGTTTTCGAATCGGAACATGCAGTCTAAATCTTCCGGCTCGGGAGCACGAAGCTTAATTCCGTTTTCTTCTAATTGTCGTGCCATTATTCTTCCTCCTTTTCTTCCTTTAATAAGTCGAGTTCGTTCCATATACGTTTGCGGGTAGGGACACAAAACAGGGAAGCAATGAGAGACATGGCAGCACAAAAGAGACCGGTAGTATTGAGTGTGAGGTAGTAAAACGACAAGTTTGTCAATATAGGCACTACCAATAGTCCCAATCTGATTTCGCTCCAACGGCGATAGCTGCTCAGGGCATCGGGGAGTGAAAGTAGTTTGACACATTTTACCAGTGACAGGCTGAATAGTCGGAGGGATAAAGGTATTAATCCTACTGTCAGCAGTATACCGATTGTCTGTAGTATATAGTCCATGCGGGCATCACCGGCATAGTCTCCTTCCGTCATTATTCCCGTTTCGTAGAGGATGACTAACACTATAGGCAAGATCCATATCATGATATATTCTGCCTGGAGATATTTCACTGTTTTATTTATTCTTTCTTCCATTGTATCTTTTTTAATTCAATAATTATACTGTTCCTGTAAATAATGTGCGGTTTGCAATGGAGCGTCCTAAAGTAACTTCGTCTGTATATTCCAACTCATCGCCAATGGAAATTCCTCGCGCGATGACACTGAGTTTGACATTGGTGTCAGCTAACTTGCGGAAAATGTAGAAGTTGGTTGTATCTCCTTCCATAGTAGAACTAAGTGCCAGAATAACTTCTTTCACTTCATTGTTTTTGACACGTTCCACCAAACTTTCTATTTGCAGGTCGGAAGGCCCTATACCGTCCATTGGCGAAATCACTCCGCCCAGTACATGATACAGTCCTTTGTATTGCTGTGTAGCTTCCACGGCCATTACGTCACGGATGGTTTCAACCACGCAAATAGTGGAGGCGTCACGTACCGGGTTTGAACAAATACAGCATGTTTCGGTATCTGATATATTGTGGCAGATCTTGCAATATTTCACTTCGTGTTTTAATGTAATAATGGCATTGCCAAATGCTTCTACAGTAGCCGTATCCTGTCTCAGAAGATGAAGAACGAGGCGCATGGCAGTCTTTCGTCCCACCCCCGGCAGTTTGGCAAATTCTCCTACTGCTTTTTCTAATAATATGGAAGGGTATTGTTGGTTCATCGATTAAATTCCTATATAATGGCTGCAAACTTACGGAATTTAAGTGATTTTGCGTACATTTGCAGTCAAAAAAATAACATGAACGGAATTTATATTCTGCTGACCATATTTCTTTATTTCGGAATGTTGTTGCTCGTGGCTCGTTTCACCGGCAAGAATTCCGATAACGATGCTTTCTTTCGTGGTAACCGCCGTTCTCCCTGGTATGTTGTTTCTTTCGGCATGATTGGAGCTTCGTTGTCGGGAGTTACTTTTGTCTCTGTTCCGGGCATGGTGCGTAGCATCGATATGACTTATATGCAGACTTGTATGGGCTTTTTTGTAGGCTATCTTATTATAGCCCATGTGTTGCTGCCGCTTTACTATAAACTGAATCTCACCTCCATTTATTCCTATTTGGATGATAGGATAGGGAGATGTTCCTATAAAACGGGAGCTTCTTTTTTTCTTCTTTCAAAGATTATAGGGGCGGCAGCGCGTCTTTATCTGGTCTGCCTGATACTTCAGCATTATGTGTTCGATGTATTCGAGGTTCCGTTTGTCGTGACGGTGATAGGGATTGTATTGCTGATTTGGTTGTACACGCGCAGAAGCGGCATTCGCACGATTGTGTGGACCGACAGCTTGCAGACCTTGTGCCTTTTGCTGGCATTGGGACTTATAATATATAATGTGGCGGGACAACTCGAACTCGATTTTTCGGGAGTGGTGCAGACCGTGAAGGACAATGAACATAGTCGCATTTTCGTTTTCGATGACTGGCATTCCAAACAGAACTTTTATAAGCAGTTTTTCAGCGGCATCTTTATCACGATTGTAATGACAGGGCTTGATCAGGATATGATGCAGAAAAACTTGTCATGCAAGAACTTGCGTGAAGCACAAAAGAATATGTATTGCTACGGCATTTCTTTTGTCCCGGTCAATTTCCTGTTTCTGTCTTTGGGAGTTTTGTTGCTGTTGCTGGCAAGTCGGACAGGGATGGCATTGCCGGCGGGAGGCGATGATATTCTTCCTCTGTTTGCGGCAGAGGGGCATTTAGGATATGCAGTGTTGATTTTCTTTACAATCGGGATTATCGCGGCTGCCTTTTCGAGTGCCGATTCTGCATTGACTGCCCTGACCACTAGCTTTTGCATCGATATTATGGGTATCAGTCATTTGCCCGAACAAGAAGCGGAAAAACGCAGGAAGATAGTTCATTTCTGCATTTCGGCAATTTTTATTGGGTTCATTCTGCTATTTAAAGTGGTGAATAATAAGAGTGTGATAGATGCGATATATGTTATAGCCTCCTATACTTATGGACCGTTGCTGGGGCTGTTTGTGTTCGGACTGTTCACCAAGTTGCACCCGCGTGACCGCTTTGTGCCTTATGTGGCGATAGCATCTCCGCTGGTGTGCTATGCCATAGACAGGGTGGTGTTTAATTACACCGGTTATCAGTTTGGCTACGAGATGCTGATGTTCAATGGATTCTTAACTTTTATGGGGTTAACTTGTTTAAGTATTAAAAATAAAAAAATATATGGAAATACTCAGTGCTGAATTTGTAATAAGTAATACAAAGGTAGATAAGTGTCCGCAAGGTAATTTGCCGGAATATGCTTTTATAGGCCGTTCCAATGTGGGCAAGTCCAGTTTGATAAATATGCTGACCAAACGTCCTAAGCTGGCAATGACTTCATCCACTCCGGGAAAAACGTTGCTTATTAATCATTTTTTAGTGAATAACGAATGGTATTTGGTGGATTTACCGGGGTATGGCTTTGCTTTGAGAGGTAAGAAGCAGGTAGATAAAATTCAGAAAATTATAGAAGATTATATTTTGGGGCGCGAGCAAATGACAAATTTGTTTGTGCTGATAGATTGTCGCTTGGAGCCACAGAAAATCGATTTGGAATTTATGGAGTGGTTGGGAGAAAATGGAGTCCCTTTCGCTATCATATTTACTAAAGCAGATAAATTGTCGGGAGGGAAGGCAAAAGATAATGTGAACAAATATCTGAAGAAGCTGAGTGAACAGTGGGAAGAATTGCCTCCTTATTTCTTGTCTTCTTCTGAGAAAAAGCTAGGGCGCAAAGAAATATTGGATTATATAGAAAGTATTAATCAGAGTGTGAAGGGATAGTTGCTTTCTATTTGAACTATATTCTCATTTACCGTAGGGGAACCTTGCGTATATTTTCGTGGAAAAGGGAATATTGTGTGATTATATTTGAGTTTACGAAGAAATTTATATCTATAACTTTTGCTGAAAATACGTTAAATAGTAAAAGGGTATATGCAGTAATCCATCATTTTCATTCTTTAATGAATAGAATATAAAAAACAGAGAGATTATGAAAAAGTTAGCTCATTTTTGTGGAATCATGCTGGCTGCTACTTCTTTTATGTTTCAGTCATGTGACGATAGTGATGGATATTCAATAGGTGATATTGCTGTTGATTGGGCTACTGTGGAAGCTAAAGACAGCCACACTTATTCACTGACAGGTGATACATGGGGGACTCTGTGGCCTGCTGCATCGGCTTTTCCTTGGTCGCCGGAGGATGGAGAGCGTGTTGTTATCGTATTCAATCCGTTGTATGATGATTTTCAAGGATATGATTGCGCTATCAAGATAGAGGGTATTCGCTCCATTCTGACTAAAGATGTTGAGGAGCTTACGGAAGAAAACGATGCAGAATTGGGGAATGATCCTATTTATATTGAAAAGAGGAATATGTGGATAGGTGGCGGATATATGAATATTGTTTTTACGCAGAATCTGCCTGCACAGGAAAAGCATCGCATCAGTTTGGTACATACAACTCCCTTAGCTTTGGATTCTGAAGGTTATCTTACATTGGAGTTGCGTTATAATACCTATGATGATATGACCGGTCTTTATGGAAATGGAGCTGTTTCATTTAACCTTAATTCTATTGAGGCTCTTCCCGGAATGAAAGGTGTTAAGATAAAATTGAATTCGGCTGTTAACGGTGAAGTGACAGTTCCTTTTGAACTGATGGACGAGCCGACTCCGAATGAAGTGAAACAGATGGATTTTTCAAAAATGGAAATCGAATAATTAGGGTTTAAAGAGAGAGTTTGTGACCGTGTGTCAAGAGCGAAATGACGTTGGAATACGAGGGATATTTCGAGCTCTTGGCACACTTTTTTTTAAGAAATGTCCACATTCCCAATTATTTTTTCTCTATTTCAGTATTATTTCAGAATTATCTTATTTCTTTGCTTGTCATAAATATCAAAGGTTATGAAGATATTATTAGTAGAAGATGATGTTAATTTACGTGAAGTAGTTCAACGTTCATTAGAAAAAGAACGCTATATAGTAGAAGTAGCTCCTGATTTTCGGACAGGTATCCAAAAAATAGAGGATTATACTTACGATTGCATTTTGCTGGATATAATGTTGCCTGATGGTAATGGATTGGAGTTGCTTGAACAGCTCAAAGAGATGCGTAAACGTGAGAACGTGATTATTATTTCGGCAAAAGATTCTTTGGAAGATAAGGTCTTGGGATTGGAGTTGGGGGCAGATGATTATTTACCAAAACCTTTTCATTTGGCAGAACTCAATGCACGTATCAAGAGTGTTATCCGACGGAATCAGCAGAATGGTGAAATTACCATAAAATATGGAAACATAGAAGTTTTTCCTGATAAATACCGTGTACAGGTAGATGGTAAGGAACTGGATTTGAATCGTAAGGAGTATGACATTCTGGTCTATTTCATGAATCGTCCGGGGCGTTTGGTCAATAAGAATACGATGGCCGAATCTGTTTGGGGTGATCACATAGATCAAGTAGATAATTTTGATTTTATCTATGCTCAAATAAAGAATTTAAGAAAGCATTTGAAGGAGGCCGGTGCGACTCCTGAGGTGAAAGCCGTTTATGGGTTGGGTTATAAAATGACTATGGACTGATGAAGCTGATTTATTACATACTGGTTCGTATATCGCTTGCCCTGACAGTTATTCTGACCGGATGGGCTATCTTTTTTTATATCGCTGTCATGGATGAAGTTAACGACGAGGTGGATGATGCACTTGAAGACTACTCGGAAATTATTATTATCCGTGCATTGGCAGGCGAAGAATTGCCATCCAGAAATACAGCTTCCAATAATCAATATTTCTTAAAAGAGGTAACAGAAGAATATGCTGTCAGTCGTGAAAATATACTCTATAAAGATTCAATGGTGTATATTCCCGAAAAAGGAGAAACAGAACCGGCACGTATTCTGACTACGCTCTTTAAAGATGACGGAGACCGTTTTTTTGAGCTGACGGTTGCAACACCTTCTATTGAAAAGGAGGACTTGAAAGAAGCCATTACGGGATGGATTATATTTCTGTATGTTATTATGTTGCTTATTACCATTTTGATAAATGTGTGGGTGGTTTATCAAAATATGCGTCCGCTTTATGTGTTGTTGAATTGGTTGGATAAATATAGAATCGGAACAAAGAATGAACCTTTACATAATCCTACTCAGGTTTCGGAATTTAAAAAGTTGAATGAGGCGGCCATTCGTTATGCGGAGCGTAGCGAAAAGATGTTTGAACAGCAAAAGCAATTTATTGGTAATGCTTCTCACGAGATGCAAACTCCACTTTCTATCTGCCTCAATCGTGTGGAAATGTTAATGGAGGATGAGGCTCTTTCCGAAGCTCAACTGACAGACTTGATGAAGACTCACCAGACCTTGGAACATATCACAAAATTGAATAAAACTTTATTGTTGCTTTCCAAGATTGAAAATGGACAGTTCTCGGAGACCTCTCAGATAGAAGTTAATCGCTTGATTAAGCAATATCTCACTGATTATAAAGAAGTATATGCTTATCGTCATATCGAAGTACAGGTGGAGGAAGAAGGGACGTTTTTCATTACTATGAATGAAATGTTGGCAGTGGTGTTATTTACCAACCTGTTGAAAAATGCTTTTGTTCATAATGTAGAGGGGGGCTATATTCGGATTATCATTACGGAATGTACTATCACTTTTTGCAATCGGGGGACAGAAGCAGAACTGGACAGTCGTCATATATTTGAACGTTTTTATCAGGGAAAGAAGAAAGAAGGGTCTACCGGTTTGGGACTTGCACTTGCCGATTCTATTTGTAAAATGCAAGGTATATATCTACATTATTATTATCGGGAAGGGGAGCATTGTTTTGAGGTGAGATTATGACTTGGTGTCGTAAATCGATGATAAGCGTTGTTTGTGCCAACAATTTAAGAGGGAAAGTTCGGTCAACTTTTTAAATTCATGAAAAAAAGTTCGTAAAAAAGGCGTTTCCTGTGCTTCTTTTCAAATTCTTTTCAGAATCTCTTTTAATCTTTGCATCAGAGAAAAGACAATGATGTATAACTTATAAAACAATCAGATTATGAAAAAGGTATTTTTATTTTTAGTGTGTTTATTCGCGTTGCAAACTGTAGTTATGGCCGATGATGACAAGCCTATACAAGTTAACCAATTACCGCAACCGGCTCAAACTTTCATCAAACAGTACTTTTCGGCTGCTAAAGTAGCTATGGCTAAAATGGAAACCGATCTCTTTGATAAAAGTTATGATGTAATTTTTACGAATGGCGATAAGTTGGAATTTGATAAGCGGGGAGCATGGACAGAAGTGAATTGTAAATATAGCTCTGTTCCGGGTAATGTGATTCCTGCTCAAATTCAGAAGTATGTGTCAACCAATTATCCAGACGCTAAAGTCCTGAGGATTGAAAAGGATAAAAAAGACTATGAAATAAAGCTCTCCAATGGATGGGAAATCAAGTTTGACTTAAAATTTAATGTGATTGATATCGATAATTAATACTACTTGGGGTTGTGTTAAAACGTGGATAATGCTGTCGTTTGGTTCGCAGGGGCGAGGTCCGCTCGCCCGAAAACAGTTTGCTTTGTGTCTTCGGGCAGGCAAACCCTGCCCCTACAGCTGACGATGGGATAGGCCGGTTTAGTTTTGACACACTCCCAATGTTTAAATTAACCATATAGTAACTCCCTTGACATTATCTTGTAATGAACAACATGGATATTTGCATAGTTTTTAAAAGATAACCGGAATGAATGTGAAACTTTTAATATATGCTGCTTCATGAAATTTTTATTTATTGTTCAAGGAGAGGGAAGGGGACATCTTACCCAGGCAATCACTTTGGAAGAGATTTTGCTTCGTAACGGCCACGAGGTTGTGGAAGTGTTGGTGGGAAAGAGCAGTTCGCGGCGTTTGCCGGGATTTTTTAACCGTAGCATTCATGCACCCGTAAAACGTTTTGTCAGTCCGAACTTTACGCCTACGCCAGCCAACAAACGGGTGAGTTTGATACGCAGTGTTGCTTGTAATTTGGTAAAACTGCCTGTCTACATGAACAGTATTCGTTATATTTTCCAACGTATCGAAGCCAGTGAAGCCGACATGGTTATTAATTTTTATGAATTGCTCACAGGTTTCACTTACTTATTGTTTCGCCCTTCGGTGCCTCAGGTGTGTATCGGACATCAATATTTGTTTCTTCATAAAGATTTTGAATTCCCTCGTGTCGGAAAGTTGAATGTGGCATTACTGAAATTCTTTACCAGGTTGACTGCTATCGGAGCACGCGAACGATTGGCTCTTTCTTTTCGTGTCATGAAAGATGATGATAAGTGTCACATTCGTGTTGTTCCTCCATTACTCCGTCGGGAAGTTTTATTATATGAGTCTTGTAAGGGGGATTATGTGCACGGATATATGGTGAATTCAGGTTTTGGTGAGAACATAATGGAATGGCATAAAAAGCATCCCGATATTCCGCTTCATTTCTTTTGGGATAAATGGGAGGAAGAACCGGTGAAGAAAGTAGATGATACTTTGACTTTTTATCAGTTGGATGATGTGGAATTTTTGCGTCAGATGGCAGCTTGTAAAGCCTATGCCAGCACTGCCGGGTTTGAATCCATCTGTGAAGCTATGTATTTGGGAAAACCCATTATGATGGTTCCTGCACACATCGAACAGGACTGTAATGCTTACGATGCGTCTTTGAGTGGTGCGGGTATTGTTTCTAATGATTTTGAACTGGAGCGGTTACTGGAGTTTGCCGAGACTTACGAACCCCGGCGTGAGTTTGTGTATTGGGTTCGCAGAGGAGAATATTTGTTGCTTGATTTATTGCAAAAAAACGCTGCCGATTACTCGCAAACACTTTTCAATGAGATGTATTTGGTCGAAGAATTCATTTGATTGCAATTACTTTATATAAATTCATAAAACTCTCTTTTAAAGTTATGGCTGCGTGATGCAGACATAGCTTTTTATGTAGGTGTGAATTACATTATCATTCAGGGGAAATGGAAATTTATAGAGCTTGAAATGGATAAGGTTTCATGAAAGGTTTTATATTTGCAGTCATTAATCATTGATAAAGCGAAACTGTTATGATGAAAAACCTTTGTGCCGTGTCTTTTTTGGTGGCCTCTTTGTATGCCGGAAATGTATATGCTCAACCTGCCGCCGTGAAGAAAATAATAGAAATAGGAACGACCGATAATCGTGTAATGCATCAGCTGGATGTCCTGACTAATCGTTTTGGAGGTCGTCCCATTGGCTCTGATGCCTATGATAATGCTGCCGAATGGATGCTCCGCGAATTTAGGAGTTGGGGTATCGAAGCTCATTTGGAAGAAGCCGGTGAGTTGCCTGTAGGTTTTAACCGTGGTCCATGGTTCGGACGCCTTATCGGGGGCGACCAACCGATGAATCTGCATTTTATCACTCCTTCTTATACTTCGGGAACCAAAGGGCTGCAACGTGGCCATGTGCTGATTGAACCCGCAACGGAAGCTGAGCTGAAACGTATGAGACATCAGTTGAAAGGGGCGTGGGTGTTGGTCTCGGGAAAAAATGTGGGCTGGCCTGTCGATCATTCTGCCAAAGCTGATTCAATTCGCAATGCGATAAAAGCGGAAAACGTGAAGATTGAACAAATGAATGATTCATTGATGAAAGAGAATTGGACAAAGGGTGCACATCACAAGACGATTCCTTTGCGTCGTATGCCGGGGTTATTCTATAAAGAGATGTGCGAAGCCGGTGTGCTGGGTTTCATACAGTCTGCTTCCGTACCCTTGCGTGCACTCTATGACCGGCCGTTGGTGAACGACAAGAATACCACTTTTGATAATTTACCCGAAGTATGTGATATTAAATTGGATGAGCATCAGTATGCCGTTATAGAACAGATGGCAAAAGAACGCCGGGAGTTTTGGTTGGAGTTTGATATTCGTAACCATTTCAAGCTTGGCCCGGTGAAATACCATAATGTAGTAGCTTCCATAAAGGGTACAAAATATCCGGATGAATATGTGATAATCAGTGGTCATCTCGATGCGTTTGATGTGGCAACGGGAGGAATTGACTGCGGTACGGGAATCGGTCCTATGATGGAAGCTGCCCGACTTATCGCCCTTTCGGGAGCAAAGCCCAAACGTACCATTCTATTCATTGCTTTTGCCGGAGAGGAATTCGGTTTGCTGGGTGCAAAAGCATATGCCCGCACACATCAGAATGAGTTGGGAAAGATTGCGAATCTGTTCAACCGGGATGGCGGACCTACTCCTCCGATTGGTATTTCCGTTCCACAAGCTATGTATGATGATTTTGTAGAAATCTGTAAACCGGTGAAGAATATCAATCCTGATTTTCCGTTCGAGGTGAAAGTTGCCAAACCCCGTAAACGCCCCACTTCAACGGGAGGAACCGATGCCAGTGTGTTTGCCGTAGAGGGTGTTCCTACTTATGGTTTCACGACAGATGATATCAAAGGATATAATTTTTCTTACGGAGAAATCTGGCATACCGAACGTGATCTTTACACAAAGAATATTCCCGAATACCAGGAGCATACGGCAGTTGTGACTGCAATAGTGGCACTCGGAGTTGCTAATCTGGACAAGCAATTATCCAGAGAAGGTATGTATAAGGAGTAGTATGCATACTTTTTAATGTTTTTCTCTCCGGAGCTATGTATCAAACGGTTACTTATACATATTGCTTCGGGGAGAATAATTATAATCTTTCACTTCTTTCTATCAAAATTGTTCTGTTTTTCCCCTTTTAATGGATATATGTCGTTTTAAAGTGTAAAAAATGTTAGTCGGGGAATAATGATTGAAGATAATTTCTACCTTTGCCACGCACGTTGGTGCATAACCGACCTAAACAATTCGGTGAAAAGATTGTTTATATAGCAAAGATAAATTATAAAATAAAACTAAACAGAAGCTTATGTCACAAATCGTTGGACATATATCACAAGTAATCGGACCGGTAGTCGATGTGTATTTCGAAGGCAAAGATATCGATACCGACCTTCTTCTTCCTAGTATTCACGACGCTTTGACCATTAAACGACCGGACGGCAGAACGCTGGTTGTCGAAGTGCAGCAACACATCGGTGAGGACACGGTGCGTACCGTAGCCATGGACAGTACGGACGGACTGCAACGCGGCATGGAAGTAATACCGACAGGACATCCCATCACCATGCCGGTGGGCAATCAGATTAAAGGACGTTTGATGAACGTAGTGGGCGATGCCGTGGACGGAATGAAGCCGTTAAGTAAAGAAGGTGCATACCCTATTCATCGTGAACCTCCCAAGTTTGAGGATTTGTCTACTACACAGGAAGTGTTGTTTACCGGAATCAAGGTAATCGACCTGTTGGAGCCCTATTCAAAAGGGGGCAAAATCGGGTTGTTCGGTGGTGCCGGTGTAGGAAAAACCGTACTTATCATGGAGTTGATCAACAACATTGCCAAGAAGCACAACGGTTTTTCCGTGTTTGCAGGAGTGGGCGAACGTACCCGTGAAGGTAACGACCTGTTGCGTGAAATGATTGAATCAGGCGTTATCCGCTATGGAGAAGAGTTTAAAAAAAGCATGGAAGAGGGAAATTGGGATCTCTCTAAAGTAGACTACAACGAAGTAGAGAAATCACAGGCCACCTTGGTGTACGGACAGATGAACGAACCTCCCGGCGCACGTTCTTCCATCGCCCTTTCCGGGTTGACCGTTGCCGAATCGTTCCGCGACCGTAAGGGTGGGGATGCCAACGGACCGCGTGATATTCTGTTTTTCATTGATAATATTTTCCGTTTCACACAAGCCGGTTCAGAAGTATCCGCCTTGTTGGGACGTATGCCGTCTGCTGTGGGGTATCAGCCGACACTGGCTACCGAAATGGGACAGATGCAGGAGCGAATCACTTCCACCAAGAATGGTTCTATCACCTCCGTACAGGCGGTATATGTGCCTGCCGACGACTTGACAGACCCGGCACCTGCCACTACATTCAGCCACTTGGATGCTACAACGGTATTGAGCCGTAAGATTACCGAGTTGGGTATTTATCCTGCGGTAGACCCGTTGGAATCCACTTCGCGTATTCTTGACCCGAATGTCGTGGGACAGGAACATTACGACACCGCGCAACGCGTGAAACAAATCCTTCAGCGTAACAAAGAATTGCAGGATATCATCTCTATTCTGGGTATGGATGAGCTTTCGGACGAAGACCGCCGGACGGTAAACCGTGCACGTCGTGTACAGCGTTTCCTGTCACAGCCCTTTGCCGTGGCCGAACAGTTCACCGGTGTGCCGGGGGTGATGGTTTCCATCGAAGATACCATTAAAGGATTCAATATGATTATGGACGGGGAAGTGGATTACCTGCCCGAACAAGCGTTCCTGAACGTAGGAACAATAGAAGAAGCAATAGAAAAAGGTAAGAAATTGCTGGAAACAGCCAATAAAAAGAATTAGTGCTTTATGAAACGGTTTCTGAATATGACAATCGCCACTCCCGAAGGAGTTATTTTCGAAGGAGAGGTTGAGAGTGCAGAGTTTCCCGGTACGTTGGGTGCATTTACTCTTCTGCCGTTACACGCAGCTCTGATTTCTTCCCTGACCGAGGGACAAATCGTTTATGTGAAAGATGGGAAACCGGAAAAAGTCGCTATCAAGGGTGGTTTTGTTGAGGTAAAACAGGATATAGTATCGGTTTGCGTAGAACAATAACATTTAAAGAGTCAAAACTATGGGATTTACACTGACAAAAAAGCGATTTTTAATCTGGAAGACCGTTATGATGGTGGTCGCCGGACTGGTAGTAGGAGGAGCAATCAAGTTATTTTGGCCGGAGCATTATTTTGCCTGGTTTCCTTTTATTCCTCTGTATTTTTATATCTTCGGATGGTATTATATTTTTATGTTCGACTACTGTCGGAAGTATACGCCGCATAAGTTGCTTTCCGTCTATATGGGAATGAAGTTTGTAAAAATGGTATTCTCGATGATAATCCTGTTGTTCTATGTGTTGCACGTCAAAGTGCATAAGGAGGATTTCGTATTGACTTTCTTTTTGTTTTACCTTTTCAGCATGCTGTATGAAAGTATATTCTTCTTCGTGTTTGAAAGCAATTTGAAGATTAAACTAAAAGACAAAAAAGAAAAAAATGGATAAGGTAAGGTATTTGATAGGTATTGTTTTTTGTTTGCTGATGATGGGTGTCGGTACGGTGAAAGCCGAAGATATCAATGTGAGTCAGCAGCAGGAAAATGTGGATGCGAAGGATATCGTGTTCGGCCATATTCAGGATTCTTACGAATGGCATATCACTAAGTGGGGTGATAAGGATATTGTGATTCCTCTTCCGGTGATTGTATACAGTAAGGAGACGGGATGGCATACCTTTCTTTCTTCCCGTATCGCACATGAAGGCAGTGAGTACGAAGGGTTGCGCATCGCTACCGATGGAGACCATAAAGGAAAAATTGTAGAAGTGAATGCTGCCGGACAGGAGATTCGCCCGTTCGATATTTCTATTACAAAAACAGTACTTGCTCTGCTAATCAACAGTGTGTTGCTGGTTGCCATTATTCTGGGTACTGCCCGTTGGTATAAGAAGCGCACGCCTGATTCTCCCGCACCGAAAGGTTTTGTCGGTTTCATGGAAATGTTTGTGATGATGATAGAAGATGATGTAATCAAGGGCTGTGTGGGAAAAGATTACAAGCGTTATTCCCCCTTTCTGTTGACGGCATTTTTCTTCGTGTTCATCAACAACCTCATGGGGTTGATTCCTATCTTTCCCGGTGGAGCAAATGTGACGGGGAATATTGCCATTACACTGGTATTGGCATTGTGTACGTTCATTGCTGTCAACGTGTGGGGCAACAAGGCATATTGGAAAGAAATCCTTTGGCCGGATGTGCCTACATGGTTGAAGTGCCCTGTGCCGTTGATGCCGGTAGTAGAGTTGTTCGGTATCTTCACAAAGCCTTTCGCCTTGATGATACGTTTGTTTGCCAATATCATGGCAGGTCACTCGGTTATCTTGGCGCTCACCAGCCTGATATTCGTAACAGTCGGCATGGGACCTGCCATAAACGGCACGATGACAGTGGTATCCGTTCTGTTCTGCATCTTTATGAACTTTGTGGAACTGCTGGTAGCCTTTATTCAGGCGTATGTGTTCACCATGCTGTCGGCAGTGTTTATCGGACTGTCCCGTGTAGAAGAAACAGAGAAAGAAAAAGCATAAAATAAATCATTAAAAAATAGAAAAGTTATGTTACTATCAACAGTATTATTACAAGCAGCAGCCGGAGTCGGCTTGAGTAAAGTAGGTGCAGCACTGGGTGCAGGTTTAGCAGTAATCGGTGCAGGTTTGGGTATTGGTAAGATTGGTGGCTCGGCTATGGAAGCTATTGCACGCCAGCCGGAAGTTTCAGGTGATATCCGTATGAATATGATTATCATCGCCGCCTTGGTAGAAGGTGTAGCCTTGTTCGCCATTGTGGTTTGTTTCCTTGCATTATAAAAATAAAAAGAAGTTATGTCATTATTAGTGCCCGATAGTGGTTTGTTGTTTTGGATGTTGCTTTCCTTCGGCATCGTGTTCTTTGTGCTCGCCAAATACGGTTTTCCCGTCATTGTCAAGATGGTGAATGAGCGTAAGGAGTACATCGACCGTTCGTTGGTGGTGGCAAAAGAAGCAAACGAACAGTTGGCTAACCTGAAAGCCGAAGGTGAAACCATCATGGCTAAAGCTCATGAGGAACAGGCACGCATACTGAACGAAGCAGCGGCGACACGAGACCGTATTATCAAGGAAGCCAAAGAACAGGCACGGATAGAAGGAGATAAAATGATGGAAGAGGTGAAGCGCCAAATCCAGGCAGAAAAAGAAGATGCTATCCGTGACATACGCCGTCAGGTAGCGGTTCTGTCCGTTGATATTGCCGAGAAAGTGTTGCGTAAGAACCTCGACGACGAGAACAAGCAGACGGCAATGATTGACCGGCTGCTGGATGAATTGACTGTTTCTAAAAACTGATTTGCCATGTATATAGGAGTAGTTTCTATGCGATATGCCAAGGCATTGCTGGCGTATGCCGATGATGCGAAGGTGGAAGATGCTGTTTACCGGGAAGCGTTGTTGCTGAAAGACAGTTATGCGCAAGTTCCCGAGTTGCGGCAGGCTATGGACAATCCTGTACTGGCGCCCGATGTAAAGCTGAAGCTGGTAGTGGAAGCTGCCGGAGGGAAAGTGACAAAGGAGCTGGAACGCTTTGTACAACTGGTGTTGAAGGAAAAGCGTGAAAAGTTTCTTCAGTTTATGATAAATTCATATATCGACCTGTACAGGAAACAGAAAAATATCAGCATAGGCAAGTTGACCACGGCTTATCCGGTAGCTCCCGAAGTAGTGGAGCGTATCCGTAAGATAGTAGTCAGCCGCACGAAAGGAACTGCTGAATTTGCTACAAAAGTAGACGCCTCGTTGGAAGGTGGTTTCATATTCGAAATCGGTACCTACCGCTTGGATGCAAGCGTTGCCAGCCAGATGCGCAGAGTGAAACAGCAGTTTATAGAGAAGAACAGAAGAATAGTATAAAAAAGAAAAGTAAAGACTATGTCTGAAAATATAAGACCCAGCGAAGTATCCGAAGTATTGCTTCGACAACTCAAGGATATCGATACCTCACTTCAGTTTGATGAGGTGGGTACGGTGCTTCAGGTGAGCGATGGCGTGGTTCGTATCTACGGCTTGCTCAATGCCGAGGCGAATGAGTTGCTGGAGTTTGAGAATGGCATCAAAGCCATTGTGATGAATTTGGAAGAGGACAATGTGGGTGCGGTGTTATTAGGACCTACCGATCAGATTAAGGAAGGTATGATTGTAAAACGCACCAAACGAATCGCTTCCATCAAGGTGGGCGAAAGTATGTTGGGACGCGTTATTGACCCATTGGGCGAACCCCTTGACGGACGCGGACAGATAGGCGGTGAGCTTTGTGAGATGCCGTTGGAGCGCAAGGCTCCGGGGGTGATTTTCCGCCAGCCCGTCAATCAGCCGTTACAAACCGGCTTGAAGTCTGTCGATGCCATGATTCCTATCGGTCGCGGACAGCGTGAATTGATTATCGGCGACCGTCAGACGGGAAAGACCGCCATTGCCATCGATACCATCTTGAACCAGAAAGCGAATTACGAAGCAGGCAAACCTGTTTACTGTATTTATGTAGCCGTGGGACAGAAAGGTTCTACTGTTGCCAATATCGTGAACGTGCTGAAGGAGCGTGGAGCATTGGACTACACTATCGTAGTTGCCGCTACTGCTGCCGACCCTGCCGCCTTGCAATATTTTGCTCCGTTTGCAGGAGCTGCCATCGGAGAGTATTTCCGCGATACCGGTCGGGATGCGTTGGTCGTTTACGATGACTTGTCCAAGCAGGCTGTTGCCTACCGTGAGGTATCGTTGATTCTCCGCCGTCCTTCGGGGCGTGAGGCTTATCCGGGAGATATCTTTTATTTGCATTCCCGTTTGTTGGAGCGTGCCGCGAAGATAATCAACCAGCAGGAAGTGGCAGAACAGATGAACGATCTTCCGGCAAGCCTGAAGGGAAAGGTGAAAGGTGGCGGCTCGTTGACAGCCCTGCCCATCATCGAGACGCAGGCGGGAGACGTTTCGGCCTATATCCCGACAAATGTGATTTCCATTACCGATGGTCAGATATTCCTCGAAACGGACCTCTTCAACCAGGGATTCCGTCCTGCCATCAATGTAGGTATTTCTGTATCCCGTGTAGGTGGTAGCGCACAGATAAAGAGTATGAAGAAGGTAGCGGGTACATTGAAGATAGACCAGGCACAGTATCGTGAACTGGAAGCATTCTCCAAGTTCAGCAGTGATATGGATGCCGTGACTGCCATGGCCATCGACCGTGGACGTAAGAACAACCGGTTATTGATTCAGCCCCAGTACAGCCCGATGCCGGTGGGCGAGCAGATTGCCATCCTTTATTGCGGGGTACATAGCTTGCTGCATGATGTGCCTTTGGATAAAGTGATTGAATTCCAGAATACTTTTTTGGAAACGATGCGCGCCAATCATCAGCAGGATGTAATTGATGTGCTGGCAAGTGGCATTATCAATGAGGAAGTGACCGGAATCATAGAAAAAGTGGCTGCGGAAACAGCTCAATCTTATAAAGAACAATAATTATCATGGCATCACTGAAAGAAGTAAAAGGAAGAATAGCCTCGGTAAACAGTACCCGAAAGATTACTTCGGCTATGAAAATGGTGGCTTCAGCCAAACTGCATAAGGCTCAGGCTGCCATAGAAAGTATGCTTCCTTACGAACGCAGGCTGCACCATATACTGACCGATTTTATGAGCAACTGTACCGAGGTGACGTCTCCTTTCATTGTGAAGCGTGAAGTAAAAAAGGTGGCTGTCGTGGTGTTTGCTTCCAATACCAGTCTGTGCGGCGGGTTTAATGCCAATGTCATCAGGCACCTGGTCGATTTGCTGGCAGAATACAAGCCGTTGGGATTGGAGAATATTCTGGTTTTCCCGGTAGGAAAGAAGGTGGCGGATGCTGTCAGGAAGCTGGGATTCCGCATTGAAGGCGACTTCCAGCACATGGCAGACAAACCTTCTTATCAGGAGGCTGCCGACCTGGCTGCCGATTTGATGAAACGCTTCCTGCATGGCGATGTGGATAAAGTGGAATTGCTCTATAATCATTTCAAGTCCACCGCTTCGCAGATATTGACTCGCGAGACGTATCTTCCCATTGATTTAAATAATGAAAAGAAGGAGGAAGAGAGGACGATAGACTATATTCTTGAGCCTTCTGCCGAGGAACTGATGCAGGAAATGCTACCCAAGGTGTTGCGTATGAAGATGTTCACCGTATTGCTGGATTCGAATGCTGCCGAACATGCGGCACGGACCATGGCCATGCAGATTGCAACAGACAATGCCAATGAGTTGTTGCAGGAGCTGACGGTGATGTATAACAAAAGCCGCCAGCAGTCAATTACCAATGAATTGCTTGATATTGTGGGCGGCTCGATGGCTTAATGAGGAAACCGCGAATATTCGGAATTCGATTTCGGACATTCGCGGTTTTATTTCATCCGCAGACAAGCCAGGTAATCATAGTGTTTTCCTTCTTTTATCAGCTCTGCTTCAAAGCCATACTCGGCAGCATAGAGACTGAGTGTTTGAAAATCCACATAGAGCCAGTCGAAACGGTCTCCTTTGATATTCTTATATTGCATCCGGAAATCAATTTCGCCATAGTAATCTCCTGCAAGGTCTATCAGGAAGCTGCCGTCTTCATCCTCGAAAAGATAGCGCAGGTCGCTCGAATCCATTAAGATACATCCTCCCGGACGAAGCAATTGTTTCATTCTCAGAAAGAAATCGGGCATATTTTCTAACTTCCCGATGATGCCCGAACCATTCATCAGCATCAGGATGGTATCAAATGTTTCAAGAAATCCTACATCAAAAAGGTTGATTTGACGGACATCACATACACCGCGTTCTGCCATAACCTTGACTGAAAGCGGGGAGATGTCAATGGCGCAAACTTCCTTTCCCATTTCTTGCAATGCCAGGGTATGGCAACCGCTTCCGGCACCGGCATCCAGAATCTTTCCGCTTGCCATTTGCAAAGCTGTCTTCTCCGGTTCGGACATTTCGTCGAACGAACGGAAAAGCTGGTTAATGGGAATTTCATCTTCTTCAAACTGAGATGAGAATACACGTAGTTTTCCTGCCTTCTGATGGTGAAAATAGTCGGTAATAGCTGCCCCCATCGGGTCTTTATCGGGAGAGAGAAGGTTTGCTTTCATTTGCTGTGTCATTTTTATCGGTTGGTATTTACAAATTTCTCGTATTGTTTTTTTGCCTTTTCCAAACACGCTGCATCCGGCTTATCATTTTCAAAAAAAGTAACGCTTAATTCTTTCCTTGACCAGTTGCCGGCTATCCGATGCTCATGCAGAACCACCGGATAGAAAATGCCGAACGTATTGTAGGCTTTCCTTTCGTGCTCCTTGGAGAGTACGGTGGAACGGTCTTTGTAGCCGATGAGCAATTCATCGTAGGGAGGCAAAAGTGTAATGCTGTCCTTTTGCATTTTGCCATATCGATTACTCTCGTGCAGGAAATATTCCGTACCGTTTATCATTTTTACGGTCAGCGCAGAGGATATCTGTTCCATTCCTATGCGGCATTCTTTCACCGGTAATCCGCTCCACCATACAAAATCGGCGAGTGTGGCGGGGGCGTGGCTTTGGAAATACTTTGTTGCCAAGCGTGCCAATGCTTCTTCTTTCGGCAGGCAACCGAACTTGTTTTCATCTTTTCCGTAAAGCCGGTAGGTTATCTTCCTGCCGTCGGTGCAACCGTTATGGATGATGCCTTCCGCCTCTGCCACTGCCAACAGGTGGCGGACGGTGTGAGCATTGTCGATGTCTATTTCCTGATAGAAAGGTATGATATCTTCTCGTGTCAGATGCTTCTTTCCACCTAATATATTAGTCAGAAGCTCACGGCTGTTGTCCATCATTTTGTCGGAAATCGGGTTGCCCGACTGTTTGGCAAATGCACACCACGAACGGATGGAACGCTCCCGATGGAGTGGCATCATCCAGTGATAGTCTTCTTTAGTGACCAGTTGCCAGGTGGAACGGTTCAAGTGTGAGCGGATGATGTCGCCCTTGTTGAGTGCCTCGATAACGCCGGCCTCCGAGGGCTTCCGCATCCTTACTCCGACGGCCCACCGGCACATGGAGAAATCCTGTGCCTGCATTGCTCCCATCCACGACACTACCTCTTGTGGGGCAGTGAATAGCGGGCGAAGCAGATGTTGGTTCAGCAACCTTGCCGTTGCAATATCTTTTAATGTTTTCATGGTTTGTCAATGTTGGGCGCAAAGATAGATAATTCGGCGTGAGAAACAAGATAAGAGCCGGATTTTATCTTTTATCTGAATAAATGCACTACTTTTGTGACTGCAAAAAGAGACAGAGCACATGAGAAAGATGTTATTATGCATGGGGGTTGCCCTTGCAACAACCATTTCTATCGGCCATGCACAAACCTTGCAGAGTTTGAAAGATAGTTGTTACCATTATCTTGCCATTCAAGATATTACTTCGTTTAATGCTACCTATATTCAATTGCCCGATGCGTTGGAAAAGGAGATGAATCCTGAAGTCTATTCTTTGGTAAAAGAGCTGAAACAGATGCGGAACGAAGATCAGGGTATCCGCTTGTTGTTGATAGATGCGTCAAAGAGATACGGTGATAGAGATAAACGTACTGTGGAGATACGCCGGATGATGAAAAGGATTGATTCTAAGAATGCGCTGCGGGTACAACAGATTATTGATCTTTATGGATGGTTGGGCAGTGACGAACTAGGTGAAGATGCCAATGAAACGCTTTTTCTGTGCATTCAGCATGCAGATGATTTAATTATACAGACCAAGTATCTTCCCATCTTGAAGAAAGCAATGGAAGAAGGAAATGCGGATGGATGGCAGTATGCTTTTCTGACTGACAGGATAAAAATGAACAGGGGAGAGAAGCAGGTTTATGGAACTCAGACATTGCGGATGAATGGAAAGCAGTTTCCTGTGCCCATTGAAAATCCTGATAAGGTGGATACTCTGCGTAAAGAAATAGGTTTGGAGCCGATGAAAGAATATATGGAAGATACCGGCTTTGACTGGTCATTGGAAAATTACCGGAAAGAACTGCCCGAAATGGAGAAGTCTTATCGGTTATGGTTTGAAAAGAATCGGCAACAGCACAATGAAACTTCAAAGGAAAAAGTAAAATGAATGAATTAAAGCTTCGTATAGAATCCCTGTTACAACAACTTAACGAACGTGTTTTCGAGAAAGAGCATGTGGTGGCACTCTCCCTGCTGTCGGCAGTGGCAGGAGAGAGTATCTTCCTGCTCGGCCCTCCGGGAGTTGCCAAGAGTATGGTGGCGCGCCGCCTGAAACTGGCTTTTCGGGATGCCTCCGCTTTCGAGTATCTCATGTCCCGTTTTAGTACGCCCGATGAAATATTCGGGCCGGTATCCATTTCCAAACTGAAGGATGCGGATACCTACGAACGCATTGTCGATGGTTATCTGCCTTCGGCTACCATTGCCTTTCTGGATGAAATATGGAAAGCCGGACCTGCCATTCAGAATGCTTTGCTGACCATTATCAATGAAAAGATTTATCGTAACGGACAGTTTTCTATTCGGGTTCCTCTGAAAGGTCTGATTGCAGCATCCAATGAACTTCCGGCACAAGGGCAGGGACTTGAAGCTCTATGGGACCGATTCCTGCTTCGTTGTCTGGTGGGAGGAATAGAAGATATGGGTGAGTTTGACCGCATGATTTCGTCTACCGACGAAACGGAACCGGTGGTGGATGAACAACTTCAAATAACCGGTGAAGAATATGTCCGTTGGGAAAAGGAAATAGCTGCCATAAAGATTCATTACTCCATTTTTGAAGTGATTCATGCACTGAAAGACGGCATTGGGCAATATAACCGGCAAGTGCAGAACGAGGGTGGTATTTCAGCTCCTCTCTATGTGTCCGACCGTCGCTGGAAGAAGATGGTAAAGCTGCTCAAGACGTCCGCTTTCCTGAACAGTTCGGATACCATCCGCCTGTCGGACTGTACGCTTTTATCTTATTGCTTGTGGAGCGAAACGGAGCATATGGAAGCCATTGAAGAAATGGTTGCCGCCGCCATACGGAAGAGTGCCGAGGGCTATCTGCTCAACATAAAAGGGCTGGAACAAGATATCGAGGAACTGAAAGACTGTCAATCTTCGGAACACAGTTTGCGCGAGCTTAATGATCCCGGCATTCAGGTGGTGGATACCTATTACTATCAGGTGGAGGGAGTCCGCATGAGAGAGCGTTTGCTGATTTTTGCTTCCGATTACCGGCATCTTGACAAAACAGGGAAACTGTTCTATTTGCACAAAGACAAGTACAAAGCAAATTGTTGTATTCTGAAAAAATATGATTCGGTGCTTCATGCCAAAGTTCCCCGTAGCAAGATATATACGTTGAAGCGGGGAACTCGCTCCGTTTATATAAACAATTATGAATATCATCTGATGTGTTATGAGAACTGTCCGCCTCCGCCGCCCGAACCGGAACCGGAAGACCTGGGCATGAAATATCATTCAGTGACGGAGGCCTTGGGGAGAATGGAGAAAGACTGGAACGAGTTGCTTGCTGCCGAAACGGAGTATTACGAAAATCATCTTTTCCTGAGTGCAAGGCAACGCCTCCTGATGCGGAGGATGCTCACCCATCAAAAGAACAATATAGAACGATATAAGAACGAATTGAACGAAATGGCTGATGCGTACCGAAAAGAGAACCAGGAATATAAGGTTGAGAGACCTGAAAATGATTTATTCACAGGAGCTTAAAGACAGAACGTTTAAAGCATACGGGGATGATATCGGCAGCGGAGTGGTGCGCCGACACGAATTGGAGGAAAAAGTGCTTGCCTACTATCGCCGCACAACGCCTTCCCTGCAGGAATATTATTCGCGCTACACTCCCGAGTGGGATGCTTTTTATTCCTCGGAACACTTGCCGGACATGGCATTCCTGCAATTCCTGAAACAGATGCGCAGTGCATTCAAGAAGCGTTATGAGCTTTCCGAACTCAATATTGATTACTATATCTCACAAATGGAAGGTTGCTCTCTGCTAAAAGGGGAAGCAACGCAGACAAAGGAGTTTTTTCTGGATAAATGGCATCAGTTGCTCACCCGCAAGGAGTACGACTATCAGTATATGCACATCGACAGCCTTTGCGAGAGTTTCGACCTGTTGGTAAAGAAACATGGGCAACAGTCGGGCAATCACCTGCTCGGGTCGCGCATGGAGTGGCTGCTTCACAACTACCCGGATTTGTATCGCAAGATGCTCCCCTTTGAGCAAGTGATGAAACGCAATCCTGCCATCCGGCAACTGGCGCAGCTTTTGGGGAGAAAGCAGCGGGAACCATTGAAATATGATTCTCTTTCGGGAGTGGATAAGAAGATGCTGATTCGCCATTCTCCCCACAGCGATATAACGGGCGTCACTTTGGGCAATGACCTGAACAGTCTGTTGCCGATAGAATATTGTTATCTGGCGGACGATTCGCTGCGTGCCGTGTTCATGGAACGGTATGCCGAGAAGCGGTTGCAATTGTTTGATTATAAATCGAAAGAAGCAGACCCGGTGAAGAATGACAAGCAGAAAGTTTCGGGACAAGGACCTTATATCATCTGTGTGGATACGTCCGGCTCCATGCAGGGCGACCGGGAAATCCTGTCCAAGTCTGCGATTCTTGCCATTGCTCAGTTGACGGAAAAGACTCACCGCAAATGTTATGTCATCAACTTCTCCGATGAGGCTGTAGCTCTGTTGGTGGAAGATTTGTCGCGCGACATGCCCAAACTGGCCGAATTTCTCAATAAATCCTTCAACGGAGGAACGGATGTAGAACCCGCCCTTCGCGAAGCGGCGCATATCATTAACGGAAACGATTTCAGAGAGTCGGATATTGTCCTGATTTCAGACTTCGAGATGCCTCCGTTATCCAAAGATTTAAAAGAACAAATAAGAGTGATGAAACGTCGGAAGACTTCTTTTTTTGCACTCTCTTTTGGCAATCAACCCGAAATGGAATATCTGAATCTTTGCGATAGATATTGGGAGATATGACGGAGACGAAAAGAAAACCGCATTTTTAAATTCCAAGGTTCTTGAAAAAACTCTTTCAGCTTTTTGCAAAACTCCACTGTCTTTTCGCAAAAGACTTAGAGGTTTTGCAAAAAGACAGTGGAGTTTTTCGGGAGTCCTTTTTCATGTTTTATTTTTCGCTTTTATCTCTTTATAAAACGGACTGCGGATTTGTGATGCGGATTATAATTAAATGATTGATTATCAAAGAATTAATGATTTATTTGGGACCACTGGGACCAGGGCCCGTCTTTATGAGATTCCGGCCCCGGATTTCTGCTGATATGAATATATATATTGTTGTTTATCAGTATGTTCTTGATTTGTAAAACGGACAAGCTCTTTTTATGAAATATGAATTATTATTACATGGATAATATCTGTTGGCAATGAGTTTATTGTTGCGCTGAATAGGTGCTTGAATGATTTATAATCTCATTGATTACAGTGCCGAATTTCATTTAATAGGCTTGTCCGATTTATCGGTTTGATTATCAATTTATTAATGGTCTTTTATTGGGGCCGGATTCTCATAAAGACGGGCCCTGGTCCAAGTGGTCCCAAATAAATTATTAATCATTTGATAATCAACTGTTTCACTCTTTTGGTATAGCGAGAAACAATTACCATTTTTATGCGAGAAGACTTTATGCCTTTATTGTGCTTTTTATGGCATCAATCAGTCGGCTGAAATCTTCAGGAAATACATCGCCGATATTTCCGATACGGAATGTATCTGCCTGTGAAATTTTACCCGGATAAATCACGAATCCCTTTGTTTTCAGTTGCTTATAGAATTCTTTGAAATCAAATGCCGCATCGGGGTACAGGAAAGAAGTGATAATGGGAGATTGTATGGTGTCATCCAATAAGGTTTTGAAGCCCAGAGAGCGCATTCCTGCCACCAATACCTCGTGATTGCGGCAGTAGCGTTCGTGACGTGCCTGCACGCCGCCTTCGGCCTCTAATTCGTCCATGGCCTGCTTAAAAGCGCGTACCACGTGAGTGGGAGAGGTGAAGCGCCATTTGCCGTGTCCCTTCTCCATTGTTTCCCATTGGTCGTAAATGTCAAGAGAGAGGCTGTGTGATACGCCCTTGCAGTGTGCCAGTTCGGATTTGCGGGCTATGATGAAGCCGAATCCCGGTACACCCTGAATGCACTTGTTGGCGCTGCTGATCATAAAGTCGATACCCAGTTCCTCTACATCCAAGGGTACGCCTCCGAAACTACTCATTGCATCCACAATCAACTTCTTGCCGTGCATCTTTACCATGTGGGCAATTTCCTTCAACGGGTTCAGAATGCCGGTCGTTGTTTCGCAATGCACCACTGCCACGTGTGTGATTTCTGCGTTATGTGCCAGGTAGTCGTCCACATATTCCACGGATACTTGTTCGGTTTCATCAAAAGCAAGCATGTCATAGTTCATGCCGTGGTATTCGGCAATGTTTCCCATACGGTCACCGTATGCACCGTTGCTCAGAATGAGTAATTTGTGTTTCGGGGTGATGACGCTTCCCAATGTTGCTTCTACGCAGTAAGTACCGCTTCCCTGTAACAGAACGGCAGTGTATTCATCGGTTTTATGGGTAGCGAGTTTCACCAGTCCTTTGCGGATTTCTTCAACGATGTGCACATTGTAATCCTCATCCCATGTGCACCAGTCGGTCATCATGGCTGTTTTTACTGTTTCTGATGTTGTTAAAGGGCCGGGAGTCAAAAGTAAATATGGTCTCATTGTGTTAGTTTATTTTATGGTTGATAATTTCAATAATTTCGGGGAGTTCGGCAATGCTGTTTACCACATAATGGGCACCTGCCATATACATGCGTTTTCTGACGGCAGCCATGCGTTTGTTCAGTTCATCTGATGGAAGTTTCTCGGTTTCCTCTTGGGTAAGCCCCATTTCGTTGCTGCCCAGAATGACACCGACAGTCCATACGCCTGCATTCACTCCTTCTTTGATGTCGGCAATGGTATCCCCATATTTCACAACACTTGTTACGGAAGGTACATTCAAATCTGTCATGTTTTTGTAAATCATAAAAGGCTGAGGACGTCCGGCAGGAAGACCGTCGGGGGTGACACAATTGTCTGTGGTATAACCTTTGGCGGCAGCTCCCGGCAGGACCACATCCATCATGGCGCGTGTATAACCTGTGGTGGAGCCGATTTTAATGCCTGCCTTTTTCAGTTCGCCAATGGTTTCAATGACTCCGGGGATAGGAGTGGTATATTCCTGAAGAGAAGCGAAGAGATATTTCTCAAATTCACGGTTCATGGCAACCACATCTTCTTCCGTCCAAAGTCTGTTGTATAGTTTTTGGAATTGCTCTGTCACTCCGGGCAACTTGAACAGTTCACGGATATGGTCTATTTTTGCCATTCCCATAGGGCGGCGTGCTTCTTCCATGGTTACAGTGATACCTACTTCACCAAAGGCCTTCAAGAAGGCGGCAACAGGTGCAAAACATCCGTAATCGACTGCTGTTCCTGCCCAGTCCATAATTACACATTCTATTTTTTTCATCTTGTTGTTATTTAGTTATTTGTTTATTTATTTCCTGTAGGAGTGGATTGGATTTGCGGGAAAGCATTCGTGGCATTGTCCGTCGGGTGATAACATTCCGTGGGCAAGTTCTGTTTTTCCATTTTGTATCGTTGCATCAGATAGATTGCCGAACCGATGAATGCAATACCGGCAACGATGCCTACCCATCCCGAAAATTGGTTGTAGAATTGCATCCAGTCGATATTCGGGCTGCAATATTCTTTGAAAAGAAGCACACAAACCGTTCCTGTGTATCCGATAAAGTCGATGGATGCGATGAAAAATCCCACATTCCCTTTAATCTTGAAGCAGGCGATAAACCGTTCGAAGAATAAGGTTTGAAAACTCAGGTAGACAATATACAGGCTCAAACTCTGTATAAAGAGCCAGTAAAGGGTGGGCAATTGCAGTGTGTCATAATTGAATGCCAGATAACTGATGGTTACGGCTCCGCCTATCACCATGGAAAGGAGCACTATCAGCACCCTGTAATTGCTGTTTATCAGTGACATCATGGCAAATATTCCCAGAATAATCAGTGTTACCATGCCGTCTACTTGTGCAAACAACCATGAAGAGATAGTGCTTACGTCAATAATGTTGACCAGAAAATCTTCCTTGATGTCACGCAGGATGGTGATGAACAGATTGGCAAAAAACAACATTATCAGCAGGGGCATATAGCTTTTGAACAGTTGCCGGCGCTGTTCTCCGTTCAGTGCTACGCGTTCCGAACGCAGGGCGCGGTCTTCGTCAGTGGGGGATGGCAGTTTGTTGAGCGACCATCCCATCAGGACAAGTAGCGGAAAAGCCAGACCGCCTATCAGGGCAGGCATCCAGAATTCTGTGACACCGAATGTGTTGACGACAAATAGCCCGAGTGATTTTGCCATTCCGGAACTCACAGCCATGCTTACTCCCAGCAAACTGGCTAATATGTCGGTCACTTTGCGGCCCTCAATGAAACTGAAGATAACTCCCCACATACACCCCAGTGCCAGTCCGTTGAAGAACAATGCAAATACATTGAAAGGAGTGGGGAGCAGTCCGAAAAAGACCAATGCAAGTTCGGCAAGAGCCACGGAGAATATCATGAATTTCAACCGGTTCTCCCGTTTCAATTCGGAGACAATTTTAATGGCAAAAAACTTAGAGATGAGGTAGCCGAAGATTTGCATGATAGTAGTGGCTACTTTGTAATCCATTCCGAAAAAGTCCATTCCGTCAAAAGTGGCAGCCGTAAAAGGTTTACGCAGTGCATATACCAATGAATAGGAAAGTAAGGCTGTTCCTCCTGCCCATAAGATAAACAGGAAATTGGATATTGGTTTGTTTGTTTCGCTTTTTGCTTCCATTATTGTTTTACTTGTTTTTGCAAATTATGTTTTTATCATCGTAAAAGCGGAGTCTTGCATCCCGTTCCGATGATTTCCGGCAGCAAAAGTATGCTCATCCGGTCGGAGAAAAAATGAATATTTATGATTAATATTTTTCATATAGCGAGGAGTTGATGATGTAATATTAATGTAATGTGTATGTCATTGTAAGTTCACACGGAAACTTGTATTTTGCAAGTTCAATATAGAAGATAATATCCATGGATGATTTAATAGAAATTTATAGAAGAATAGAATACCTCCGTAATAACGGATTGAAAATGAAAGAAATAGCAGATTTTATCGATATGGCTCCCAGTGTATTGTCTGCGCTTTATTCCAGTGTTCTGCCCACTTATGTAACCTCATTGAAACAAGGACATTCTGAAGAAAATTCATTGGATTTGGCTTTGGGACAGGTCAATAACATTTCAAAGAAACGCTTGATGGGTAATTTGTCAAGCATCAAAGAATTGCTTTTCAGTCTGGAACCTGCCAATGGCGAGACAAAGGCGAATCCGTTTATGGAAATGATGACTGCCGAGATGCAGCGTTCTGTTCAGGAAGTTTATAATTATAGTGGCAGCTATTTGAGTTACAGTCTTTCTTCGTCATGCAACTGCCTGAAAGTGGAACCTTACCTGATAGAGTCTTCCGAAGATAACACGTATGTGAAGGTGACTCACATGAGTGCTTATAACACGACTCACCGGGGGGTAGGGTTGTTTAATAACCATCAGAACGGATATATTTTTTTCAACGAACGGGAAGCTCCCCAAATGGCTTTGTTCAGCATTTACCTGCAATTGCCCATGTATGATTTCCCTCCTTTTCTGAAAGGGTTATATCTCAGCCTGGATTATAACAGGAATCCGATATCACGCCGTATTCTCTTTGTAAAGCAAAGTGACAGTACGGACATGGAGGAGTTCCTGGAATTGAAAGGGGAGCTTGTGGCACTTGAAAACTTGACGGAGCTGCAAAAGAAATATTACGATTATACTTGTCGGGAGGGAGACTGTATCCGTACTTGCATGATACCGTCTCCCCAACTGAATGAAAATGATTTGGAAATAGAAAAAAGGATTCTTGCTTTATGAAATTTTCATATTTTTACTTCTTATTGTCCGGGTTAAACTGTTTGTCGTAATTCAGGAGGAATTTTACGAGTTCGGGATTACGGTGCGACCAACGGAAGTCGTCGGGTTTGTCGAGCGGACGGATGCTTTCCATATCTTCCGGTGTGAGGGCAAAGTCGAATACATCCAGATTTTGTTTCATACGTTCGGTGTGAGTACTCTTCGGAATGGCGATGATGTCGCGTTGTATCAAGTAACGCAGAGCCACCTGCTGCACTGTTTTATTGTATCGCTCAGCTAGAGCAGTCAGTACGGGATTGGTCAGAAGTTCGGGATTACCTTGCGCCAGCGGTGCCCAAGCCATGATGTGTGTATCATAGAGATTCATTTCGGCTTCGGCCTCCCACTGCTGGCTGAACACATTCGTCTTTAACTGGTTCACGGCAGGTTTGATTTCGGCATATTCCGCCATATCCACAAAGCGGTCGGGGTAGAAGTTGGAAAGGCCGATGGCACGGACTTTTCCATCTTTTACGGCCTTCTCCATGGCCCGCCATGTTCCCGGGTAGTCGCTGAAAGGCTGATGGATGAGTAGCAAGTCGATGTAGTCGGTGTGCAGTTTACGGAGAGATTCATCAATGCTGCGGGCGGCGTTTGTCTCTCCGGCATTGCTTATCCATATTTTGGTGGTAAGGAAAAGCTCGTTACGGGGCACACCGCAGCGGGCGACGGCATTGCCCACGCCCTCTTCGTTATAGTAAGCCTGCGCTGTGTCTATCAGCCGGTAACCTGTGCTGATGGCATCGAGCACGCAACGCTCGCACTCTTCGGGAGATACTTGGAATACTCCGTATCCCAATACCGGCATTTCGATGCCGTTGTTCAATTTGATAGTCTGCATAAGATTCTGTTTTTAAGGGTTCATATTCTATTTTCTCTTTTCTTTCTAAAATCATTCATGGATTTTGTGCAATCCGATTCCTTTCACAGTTGCTAAGTCCATGTCGTCGTAGATAGGGCTTTTCCCCGTTTCCAGTAGGGAGATAGCGGCCATTTCTTCTTCAGAAAGTATGAAATCAAGGATGTTGAAGTTTTCTACCATTCGTTCCTTGTGTACGGATTTAGGAATAACCACGATAGTTTCCGTATGGTTTGTGCATCAGGTAGAGGTCCAGATAATCCAGCCCGAGCTTTTTCATCGATAAATCGAAAGCGCGCAGGGCATCATCGTATTCGTAGTCTTGCACCCACAATTTGGTGGTAATGAAGAACTCCTCACGTTTCATGCCGCTATGTCGGATGGCGTTGCCTAATTACTCCCCATTGAAATAAGAGGCGGCTGTATCAAACTTCCTGTAGCCGGTCTCAATCGCATCATTCACAATCCGTTCCGTTTCGTTCTCAGGAATTTGGAAGATGCCGAACCCGATGGCAGGCATCATTACTCCGTTGTTCAATCTTACATTTTTCATATTCTTTATGGTTTTAGCTTCTGATGCAAAATTACAACGCACTTCTCGCTTCTTTGTTACATAATTCGAGGTAGTATTTTCACTATTCGTGGTTTTTGGTTACTTTTGCAAGGAAATGAATAAGGGAAATGGAGCATACAGACTTTGATGGGATTATTTTCGCTGATACATTGCAGGACTTCAATGCCCTGCGGCATACGGGAAGAGTCATTCATATTCTTTGCAGCGGAGGTAATATGGGCTTTACGTTTCAAGACACCCGTTATCACATTGCGGCAGGAGATTATGTGATTCTGCCCAATGCAACACTTGGGTCGGACTTTTCGGACTCCGGGGACTTCCAAGGCATTTTTATGAGCCTTTCGGATTTGTTTATTACCTCAATAGCCATTCGCAGCAATTACGGCATCATCGGACATTTGTCACTTTTGCAGAATCCGGTCATGAAACTTTCATTTCATGACTTCCGGGTGTGCAAACAGGCCATGCTGTGTATCCGGGAGCGTATGGAGGATAAAGGTCATCTTTTCCGGGAAGAATTACTAGGCAGTCTGCTTACCGCCCATATTCTCGATCTCTACGACATCCATGCACGCAGACGGGAGGCGGTCCGACTGTCGGAACATATCACTTTTCTGCTGCGGAAGTTCATCGAATTGTTATATAATGGCGAATATATCCGTCACCGTAGTCTTGACTTTTATGCTTCCCGACTTTGCATTACTCCTCATTACCTGTCGGAGATATGTAAAGAGGTGAGTGGCAGACCTGCTACTTACTGGATAGATCGTTTTACTCTTTTGGAAATCACTCGTCTGCTATGGCAGAAGGAACTCTCCTTGACAGAGATTGCCGAAAAGCTGAATTTTTCCTCAGTATCCTATTTCAGCCGATATGTGCAGAAAAAAATAGGAATATCACCGTCAGAGTATCGGAAGATGACATTTCGGGTATGAAAATGGTTGCTGATAGAAATTCTTCAGTATATTTGCAACTATTTAAAAACACAAAATAATACTTATGAAAAATACTATTTCTAAAGGATGGCTTTCCTTGTTGATTGTGATGGGAATCTTAATTCTTGACCAAATCATAAAAAATAGCGGTAAAAACGAATATGTATTATAATGAAAGTATTCGCATTACCGATTGGTTCTATATTCATTTTGTTGAGAACTCGGGGATGGCTTTTGGTATGCAAGTTATTCCCAAAGCAGTACAGACAATAGGCCGTATCTTATTTGTATTTCCCTGATATTGGCAGGTGCAATTGGAAATATTATTGATAGTATTTTTTATGGAGTCATATTCAGTCAAAGTACCTTATCTGAAGTGGCAACTTTTGTACCGATAGGACATGGATACACTGATTGGTTATACGGAAAAGTTGTCGATATGTTCTATTTTCCTCTTTTTGAATTTAACCGGCCCGGTTGGATGCCATTTATAGGAGGAGATAATTTTATATTCTTTAGTCCGATCTTTAATTTTGCAGATGCAGCTATCAGTTGCGGAGTCATTATTTTGTTATTGTTCTATAAGAAATACTCCAGTGACAGTATTCACATGATTAAAAATGATTTAAAAAGTAAGTTAGCATCTTAAACTTGTTTCAGTATAATAGAAAGAAGAGAAAGTTAGTCTGTATATTTTTTATATTCTTTTGAATTAAATATTTCTTGTTCTAATCCCTTATGTTCTTTATCGATAATTTTCATTAGTTCTTGAATGCCTGGTTCATCTGAAATGATGGAATTTCTGTAACTCAATTGTTTATCGTAAAGTTCTGCATCACCGAATCGATGCATTAACTTATCAATAAATTTAGGAACAAAGAATTTTTTAGGACCTTTGATATGTTTTTTATAAATATCCTGATAAATATAAACTCCGGCAATATCAAAGTCACCATAATGAATGTATGCATTAGGCAATGTTTCTAACCAATTCACTAAACTTCGATGTGTATCTCTGGGATAATAAGTTGTAAATAAAGGTCGCATTCCTTCAAAGAACTCCTTTTGTTCTTCTATAAAGATAAAGTTTTCAGGATTTTCTACCATAATAATGGTGACATCCGAGGGAATTGTGAACTCTTCATGATTTGAAACGAAACAGACAGGCCACACTTCGGGAGAAAGCACCAGTTTTCTTTTGGAGAGAGAAACTTCAATCGGTTCAATGCTTTTCACCAGAAAACCATTCATGGGATGCGTTTCATTGCTTTTTGAGTTCCCTCTCATCAATATATTGTCTACTTTCCTTAGCTCATTTATTTCCATCTTTTCGATGTAATCATCTAGGGAACATTTTATATATTTATTACTTAAATGGTTTAGTAAGGCAATGGGAGAGTGAGCATAGATTATAAAACCATTTCCTTGTGGAAACTTTGATAAGACATGCTCATCCAATAACTGTTGAAAGATTTTTCCTTTTAAATTGCTTAAAGGAAATCTCTCCCCTAAAGAGAGAGATTTCAACAATCGCACTTGGTTTAATGTAATATTTATCATTATATGTTGGTGTCTGAAATTAACCGTGCAATACGTGTTTTACTCTGTGAATCTTTTGTTAATAAATACACATGCTTGTATGCTTCTCGGTTGAGCTCGGTAGGAGAGCCGTTGATAAGGATAATATTCCGGTCGTTGGCAAATTTCAAGATACCTGCCACATTGTTCGGATGGAGTTTTCCAATTTCATCCATCATGCAGTGCAACTTGAAATCTTTGAACTTTCGTGAAGCGGCTTCTTTAAATACATTGATTAGCATGATATTAATCATAGCTTTTACCAGAATATCCGTACCTTCCGAACCTACACTTGAAATTTTCTCTACAAATCCTGTGTCATTACCATTTTCTACAATGCGGAAACGTAGTTCGAAGGAGTCATACAGCCGGATATTGTCATAACGGTAGGCATGAATTTCTTTGATAAAGTCGCGCAGCAGCTTGATGGCTTCTTCTTTTATCAAAGGCTCTTTTTCGGAAGAGAACAAGTTTGTTTCGGGGGTAAGGTCATAACCATATTCTTTGTAATATTTTTGAATATCATGCAGTACATTTACCACTCGGTTACTGCTTTCTTCCATTTTCATCTCGATGCGCTGAATGACACCTACAAAATTGCAGGTAGCGAATCCTTTATTTATCTTGCCAATAATTGTTTGTATATCTTTTTTGGAAGAAGAAAGTGAAGTGACATCCATGCTGATACGTTTAAATGTATCCCAATGTTCATTATTGATACGGCGTACATATTCGTCAATTCTATCTTCCTCTATAAAATCGTGCAACTCATCAGCAAAGCGTATGTATTCCCAGTCTTCATTAAATTTGGTTTTAAACTTGAAAGTATTGTTTTCGTCAAAGTGTCCTGTGAAGAGGTTTACAGCTTTACGCAGTTTGGTTTGCATCTGCATGAATTGCATGTAATATTGATTCAACAGGTCAATTAACTCCATGCAACTTTTTTGTGTAATAGTTGTCATAGAAGGGCCATTCTTGAAAATATCCTGATGAGATTTATACCAATCAAAGCTTTCTATATTGGCGTAAGCATCCAGATTCTGTTGTAAATGACGAATATTACCTTCGGCTTCTTGTAAAATTATCTTTATTCTGTCTATCTCTTTCTGCAAGGTGTCAACTTCTGCTCTCAGGGTATCCCGTTCTTTCTTTAATTGCTTTCTCAGGTCTTCTTCCTGATATTTCCATGTAGGGATATGTTCAATCAGGTCTCGTTTGTCTTTTTGATATTCGATAATCAGTGTTGCGTGTTTTTTGATGAAAGACAACTCCTGCTCAATCTGTCCCAGTTGGTTGGCGATATTTTGCAAACGTTCGGTATCGGCACCTTGGGAATGCAACTCTTTTTGCATCTCTGCCTCATGCTGTGCTTTGCCGGCATTGATACGCTTTTGTTCCTCTTTTTCTTCTTTGCGTATATTTTCTTGTTGGATGTTCTTTTCTTCAAAGAGTTGGTTTTGCAAGTGTGCCCATGCTTCTTTCAAGGCATTGAGCTTGTTTGCTTTCTCTTGTCCCAAGTTATCCAGCTTTTCATTGACGGAAGCCAGTTCTAAAGCAATTTTGCTTTTTTCCTCATCCAGCCGGGTTAACTTTTCATTACGGGCAGCTTCTGCTTTTTTCTTCCAGTCTTCAAGGTCGAGCATGTCTTGCTGGTATTGGCGTTCCAGTTTTTCCAATTCATATTCTAACTGGTTGATACGGCTTTTCTGTTCTTTTATCAACGGCTGGTATTTTCGCTTTATTTGCTCTTGTCCCTCTGCTTTTTCGGCTTGCAAACGTTGCATGCGCATAGAGATTTCTGCCGAACGTTGTTCCTTCTCCTCTTTTTCTTTATTATAATCATCAATAGATTTGATGTGACGCTCTATGACATTCAAATCAATTTGGATTCCATAAAAAGAATTGCCTTCTGCTTTTTGCGGTGAGAGGTTGGTTTGCCACAATATAGCTTCATCGCATAGTTTACCGATTGTTTCTTCCCATCCTTTATGGTTTTCTTTCAGCCAGCCTTGTAAGGTACTCTTACTATGGGTAAGAAACTGTTGCAATTCCTGTATGCGGACATGTAACTGTTGCAGTTCCATCTGTGACTTCGACAGTTCATCATCTATCCCTTTTTCCAATTTTTGAACTTCATGCTCCCATTTCATCATCAAGTCTTTGATAATGATTTGAGCCTCATTGATACGTGTTTTTCGTTCCAAGTGAGTAGAGGTGTACGACTGAATGCGCACCTTTAATTCCTCTTGTTCCTTTTCGAAGAAGATTTCTTTGCGGCATGAACGAATACGATAATCCATTTCGCTCAGCTTTGTCTGTTTTTCGGCTTTTAGCGGATGCAGTTTTTGTGACAGGTTCTCATACTCCTGATACAAAACTTCTGTTTGGTTTTGGTTTTCTTTACGAGCTTCTTCCAAACGGGCATTGTATACAGTATTTAATGTATCCAATTGATGAATTTTCTCTTCGTGTATTTTATTCCACTGGTTATCCAGGTTCTGGATAAGCAATTTGTATTTAGAAGAGATTTCCGTGTATTGCGAAGTCAATATGCGTTGTTCTTCCTGCAAACCGAGACGTTTGTTTTTCCATTCCATTTCTTTGGCAGAACGTTCCATCACTTCCTGTATATGATGTTCTTCATATTCCTTTTCCTTCAGAACGGCTTTCTTCAAATCATTGCTGACGATGGTCAGTTCTTCCTGTATTTTTTCGCAACGCTGCCGTGATTCATTTTGTAATTCTGCCTTCAGCTTTTCCTGTATTTGTATGTCATTGCCAGCCTTGTCGCGTTTTTCTTTCCATTCGGGCAGCAGTTCGGATGCTTTTCGACCGGCAATCACCAGTTCGCGGCAATTTTGCATGATATCACTTTGCAGACGGGTTGTTTGCTGTGATAGTTGGGTAATCTCCGTTGCCTGCTTCTGTGTCTCTTTCTTTTGAAATTCACTAATGTCTCTCAGGCGCGTTTCAAAATCTTTCAAATGCTCTTTGTAACTATTCAGATCGATGGATATTTCTTCTTCATTTAAAGAAGAGATAATAGTCCTTTTGATAAATTCGGCATCAAGTTTTGAGTTCAGCAATACATTCTGGATGGTACGCGGAATGTTTTGATATTGTTTGCTTTCCATCAAGGAATAACGTCGGAATTCAGTACTCGTTGCATTGCCATATAGGATATTACGATACTCGTCGTAGGTATAAATGATGCGCGAATACTCCACTTCATGTTGGTCGAGCATGGCACGGATACGGTCTGTGCCGCTGTAGGCGGTGCGATTCTCGTCAATAAAGAATTCTTTGCGATAAGGTGAATCTATGAAACGATAACATACCCGGTTCATGGCTTTAAAGCTCAGGATACAGAATGCTCCATGCTCCGTTGTTACTTCGTAAATGATATATGAGTTGGCAAAAGGAAAATAGTAGTCCGTGTAATTTTGTTTTTCAACGGGAATGCCCAGTTTCTGCGTGTCCGCATTATAGAAAAATAAGATAGCACGCAGAATGGTACTTTTTCCTACTCCTTGTGTGCCGATAAAGTGGATATTTCCATCCAGATATATATTGTCCGAATAAGGAATATTCGCACTATTGATAAAAATTATTCTACTCAGGTTTCTCATCTTCAATGTCTTCAAAAATGTTGATACTATCGACTAATTTTTCCAGATAATGCCATGAAGTCAGTACCTTATAAGTATTAGTCTTCTCATTTTCCAATTCGATAAACGATTCTTTGGCCAGCAAACGTATCATATTGTCGAGCACGTCTTTGCGGATATCCTTGTCCGAGAAATGTTTGCGGATACCGTCTAATTTATTTTGCAGCAAAACATTGATATTGGCCTCTACCAAAATTTGTTCCGGCTGGAAGCGGAAGCCTGCACCGAATGTTTCATCGTAAGTTTTGAAGAAATCAAGTACATCTATCCAATAATAGGCACGGAGTATCTTTTGTTCCAATGTGGTTTTTGATTCCGTGCGCGAGAAGTAGAAATACTCGTTTCCCCTTTCTAATGTATAGTTTATTTGTGAAAAGTATTGGTATAAAGATTCGTAGTTCTCATCAATCATATTATACATGTCGCGCAAGTCGATATCTGTGCTGTTGGAACAGATAAATTGCCCTTTTTGCATATATTCGAAGATTAATGCTGTATTGTCCGGTATTTGTATATTCAAATTCATAGTTTATAAAGGGTATATTTTGGCATATTCATATTGTTTGTATCGTCCGAAATCATCGCTTATTTCTAATTTGTCTTCGTAGAGCGACACTATTTGGCAAAACAGTGTGGTGCATTCTTCCTCGTTTACTTCACGTTGAAAAGAATAATGGAGCAGAAAGGTAAACAAGTCTTTGGGTTGCTCGTTTTTCCATTGTGCTTCTGCACCCGATTGTAGAAAACTTTTAACCACTTCTTCCAAGTTTACCACTTCCTCATACATGGCTTGCGCTTTCATGTCTTCCTCACTAAAAGCACCCGCTTCATTCTTGCGGATATGCTCCCGGGTTTTCCGGTTGCTCAGGATTCTAAGGATAATGGGGCGTGCTTCGTCACTTGCCAGATATTCGGGTGATAGTTTGAATGAAGTCTGTGTACAGCCTTCCAACAAGACGGAATGTTCATTCTCCATTACTTCTGCCAGGTTGCTTCGAGCACGCAGTTCAAACTGGTCTTGCAGATACTTTACTTTTCGGATTTTCTCTACCAATATTACTTGATTCTTTATTTGGTTCAGATAGTTGATTATATCCTGTTGCGCCCGTATGAGGCTGTGAGCAGACAATTGCAACTCCTGACGCAGTTCCAGCAAGATGCGTCCTAATTCCTCATCGGTGGCTTGTTGGAAAAAAAGTCGCTCTTCATGTAGAATCAGGTGCTCGGTGGAGTCAATGAGATTCTGTATATTGATGCGCTTCTTGTCCAGATTCTTCAGCTTGGCTATTTTGATTTGGTATGTTGGTTCATGTTTGAAAGTGTTGTCGATACTGTTTTGCAAATTCATGATATTACGTATTGTTACGCGAGCTATTTTCTGGAACGTCAGTTTGATGTTCCTCACATAGCTCTCTTTGCGTGATTGTATCTTTTCTTTCAGATAATAATCCATCAGCTCGTGCAGGTATTCGATGTTTTCGTCAATTGTGGCTGTGTCGATTTCTTCGTTGGCTTCAAGTAGCGTTTCAAAGAAATCGAGAAAACGCACGTCCAGCTCCAAGAAGTTGCCATTTTGGTGAATCACTTCTTTTTCAATTAATATTTTAAGGCGATTTTCATCGTCTTTTAATAATTCTAAGGCATCGATGTATCTGAAACTGATGGTTTTTCTCTTTTCGAACATTTCCGTCAGCAATGTTTTTGCCGTGGATATGGTATTTATGATTTCGTAAATAGAACGGAATATATACATAAGTTTTCTCCAAAAAAGTGCACGAAGTTATGACAAAAGGATGAAAAAACCTAACTTTTTATGCTAAAACCCATATTTTTCTATGCTCTGACGAATGTTTTCCGGGCAAGAAAAATATAGGGATGGGGTAAGCGCTCTATTAAATTTTATCTACCTTTGTATTCTGTTTAAGACTAAAATGAGATATTGAAATGCAGAATATTATTGCTATTGAGAACGGGGTTGTCCGTCATCCGCTTTATCGGATGAAAAAGCCGATAAACATGACGCTTGCCGAAGGTGAACATATTGCTATTGTAGGTCCGAACGGAGCAGGAAAAAGCATATTGGTGGATACTATTATCGGGCGTTGGCCGCTATTAATGAACGAAGTGAAGTATGATTTCTCGCCTTCTCCCTCAAAGATGGTGTATGATAATATAAAATATATTGCTTTCAGGGACTCTTATGGGGATGCAGACGGTAATTATTATTATCAACAGCGCTGGAATACCCATGATTTGGATGAAACGCCTGTTGTTCGTGACCTTTTGCCGAAAGCTACGAATCCCGAACTGAAAAAAACGTTGTATGACTTGTTCGACATAGAAACGATGCTGGATAAACATATTATTCTGCTATCGAGTGGAGAGTTACGTAAATTTCAGTTGACCAAGACTTTGTTGAGTAACCCTCGTGTGCTGATAATGGATAATCCTTTTATCGGACTTGACGCCAAGACACGTGACCAACTTCATGCATTGCTTTGCGAACTTATACGGATGACTTGTCTGCAAGTAATTCTGGTACTTTCAAAGACAGATGATATACCTTCGTTGATTACGCACGTAATTCCTGTAGAAAATCGTATGTGCGGTGATAAAATTACGTTGAAAGCTTATCTTGCCGGTTGCAAGCCTGTCCCCGAACGTGTGCTCTCAAAGGAGAAAGAAGAACGTATCTTGGCTCTTCCTTATGGTGATGGCTTTTATCATACCGACCATGTGGTAGATTTGAATAAAGTGAGTATCCGTTACGGTGAAAGGACTATCCTGAAAGAGTTGGATTGGAGTGTGAAATGTGGTGAGAAGTGGGCTCTTAGCGGAGATAATGGTTCCGGAAAATCTACATTGCTGAGTTTGGTTTGTGCTGATAATCCGCAGAGCTATGCCTGTGATATAACCTTGTTCGGGCGTAAGCGCGGATCAGGAGAGAGCATTTGGGAAATAAAGAAGCATATCGGGTATGTCAGCCCGGAGATGCATCGTGCCTATTTAAAGAATTTACCGGCCATTGATATTGTGGCAAGCGGATTGCATGATTCGGTGGGGCTTTATAAACGTCCGCGTCCCAAACAGATGGAAACTTGTGAGTGGTGGATGGATATTTTTGGTATTGCAGACTTGAAGGAGCGTAGTTTCTTACAGCTTTCCAGCGGAGAACAACGTTTGGTTTTGTTGGCACGTGCCTTTGTTAAAGACCCGGAATTACTGATATTGGATGAACCGTTGCATGGACTCGATTTGATAAACCGCCGTTTGGTGAAAGATATTATTGAGACTTTCTGCCGGCGCAGGGATAAAACAATGATAATGGTGACACATTATAAAGATGAATTGCCGATGTGTATTACCGGTTCATTGCACCTGAAAAGAAATGAATAGCTATTGAAAAAATACATCGCGTTTTCATGGATATATCCGGGCATATAGATAAGTCTGCCCGGATATAAATATAAATCGATGCAAGTTATTAATTATAGGATAAAAGAAGGTATTTCTTTTGTACGTTTTAATGCTGCATTAAAATCGTTTATCAATTCCTTGATTACTTCCTCTGCTGTTTTGAGACTATGTACAGAAGACGCTATTTGTCCTATTTCCACTTCACCTTCGTAAATGTCTCCTTCAAAAATACCTTTCTTGGCACGTCCCTTGCCCAATAATTCTCTTAATTCTTCTACAGATGCACCGCGTGTTTCTGCTTCTTCCACTTGCTTGAAGAATTCATTTTTTACGAGTCTGACAGGCGAAAGCTGTTTTAATGTGAGTTGGGTATCGCCTTCATTCAGCCGCAGACAACGGTCCTTGAATGTGAAATGTGCCGAACTTTCTTCGGTCAATGCAAAACGTGTACCTATTTGGACTCCATCGGCCCCCAGTGTCATGGCGGCCAAGATACTTTCACCGGAGCCGATGCCTCCTGCTGCCATAACCGGAACGGTTGTAATTTTTTTTATGGCAGGTAGCAGACATAGGGTAGTGGTTTCTTCACGACCGTTGTGACCGCCTGCTTCAAAGCCTTCGGCAACAATGGCATCTACACCTGCTTCTTCACATTTGGCAGCAAACTTACTGCTTGCCACGACATGGGCTACTGTTATATCATGCTGATGGAGATGTTCTGTCCATGTTTTCGGATTTCCGGCAGAAGTAAAGACAATCTTTACTCCTTCGTCGATTACGATTTGGATGATTGTATCTATCTCGGGGTACATCAGCGGGATATTCACTCCGAAAGGTTTTTCTGTGGCTGCTTTACATTTCCGAATATGTTCGCGGAGTGTTTCGGGGTGCATGGAGCCGGCGCCAATCAGACCGAGTCCTCCTGCATTGCTCACGGCGGAGGCCAGCCGCCATCCGCTACACCATACCATACCCCCTTGGATAATAGGATATGTAATACCAAAAAGATTGCAGATTCTGTTCATTACTTTATTATTATATAACTATTTTATGTTAAACAATTAAGCCGGAAAAATGTTTGGCTGACTACTTGCAAAACTACGCCTTTTCTTCTTATGGTAGTGAAAAAAAAGAAAAATCTCCGCTTTTTTACGGTTTATAGAACAGAATTGGTCTATCTTTGTTATGAGAATTAAAAATGTATTTTTATAACGATAAAAACGAATCATGTTATTACAACTACTATTTGTACTTGCCGCTATTATTGTAGGTGCCCGTTTAGGAGGTATCGGACTTGGAGTGATGGGAGGTGTGGGCCTCGCTATTTTGACTTTTGTCTTCGGACTTCAGCCTACTGCGCCTCCCATTGATGTGATGTTGATGATTGCTGCCGTTATATCTGCCGCATCTTGTATGCAAGCGGCAGGCGGATTGGACTTTATGGTCAAGCTGGCAGAACGTTTGCTGCGCCGTAACCCGGCACATGTTACTATTCTGAGTCCGTTGGTGACTTATTTGTTTACTTTTGTTGCCGGAACAGGACACGTAGCTTATTCTGTACTTCCCGTGATTGCCGAAGTTGCCGCTGAAACAAAAATCCGTCCCGAACGTCCTTTAGGTATTGCGGTAATCGCATCTCAACAGGCTATTACGGCAAGCCCTATTTCTGCTGCTACTGTGGCACTTCTCGGGTTGCTTACCGGTTTTGACATTACCCTGTTTGATATATTGAAAATAACTATTCCTGCTACCTTGATAGGTGTGCTGGTAGGCGCTTTCGCTTCGATGAGAGTAGGTAAGGAACTGATGGAAGACCCTGAGTATCTGCGTCGTATGGAAGAAGGTCTGTTGGAGGATAAGCACGTGGAGCTGAATGACGTCAAGAATATGTTTCAGGCACGTCTTTCTGTGATTATCTTCATTGTGGCCACTCTGCTGATTGTGCTGTTCGGTTCTATTCCCGGTCTTCGTCCTTCGTTTGACGGAAAAGTAATGGACATGCCTTCACTGATTGAAATTCTGATGTTATCGGCTGCCGCACTCATTTTGATTATCTCGCGTACTGACGGTATCAAGGCAACTCAGGGAAGTGTATTTCCGGCAGGGATGCAGGCAGTGATTGCTATTTTCGGTATCGCATGGATGGGGGATACCTTCATTAATGGTAATATAACAGAATTGACAGGTTCTATTGAAGGAATTGTCCGTCAGATGCCGTGGCTTTTCGGTGTGGCATTGTTTGTAATGTCTATTCTGCTTTACAGTCAGGCGGCGACTGTGCGCGCTATTGTGCCTCTGGGCATTGCTTTGGGCATTTCGCCAATGATGCTGATAGCCTTGTTCCCGGCCGTAAACGGTTATTTCTTTATTCCCAACTATCCGACTGTGATTGCTGCCATAAACTTTGACCGTACAGGAACTACCGGTATCGGGAAATGGGTGTTGAACCATTCTTTTATGATGCCCGGTCTTGTAGCCACAATTGTATCGATTGTTATCGGACTGTTGCTCATACAAATATTATAGTCTCAATATATTAACTACCTAAACTAGAAAAAATTATGAATGGATTAAGAAAACTCAGTTTGCTGGCTGTGACGTTGTTATTCGGCGCCTTTGCAGCAGTTGCCCAAAAGCCTAATATTCATATTTTGGCAACAGGAGGAACAATTGCCGGAACCGGTGCTTCGGCTACCAATACGAATTATACAGCCGGACAAGTGGCTATCGGCACATTGCTGGATGCAGTGCCCGAAGTGAATAAGATTGCCAATGTGACCGGTGAACAGATTGTAAAGATTGGTTCTCAGGATATGAATGATGCCGTTTGGCTGACATTGGCAAAACGTATCAATGAACTGCTCAAGCGTGATGATGTAGATGGTATCGTGGTAACTCATGGGACAGATACGATGGAAGAAACGGCATTTTTCCTGAATCTCACCGTGAAGAGTGATAAACCGGTGGTATTGGTCGGGGCGATGCGTCCTTCTACGGCAATGAGTGCCGATGGTCCTTTGAACCTTTATAATGCAGTAGTTACTGCTGCCGCCAAAGAATCGAAAGGAAAAGGAGTGGTGATTGCAATGAACGGATTGATCTTGGGCGCTCAGGGAGCAACCAAGATGAATACGGTAGATGTGCAGACTTTCCAGTCTCCTAATTCGGGTGCGCTGGGATATGTTCTTAATGGAAAAGTGTCGTATAATATGGAGTCTTTGAAACGTCATACTACCAAGTCAGAGTTTGATGTGACAAATCTAGATAAATTGCCTAAAGTGGGTATTGTCTATAGCTATTCCAATGTAGATGCCGATGTGATGACTCCGTTCCTCAACGGGGGGTATCAGGGTATTGTGCATGCCGGTGTGGGAAACGGCAACATTCATCAGAACCTGTTCCCTATGTTGGAAAAAGCGCGTAAACAGGGGATTCTGGTCGTTCGCTCCAGCCGTGTTCCGACAGGTCCTACCACTCTTGATGCAGAAGTGGATGACAATAAATATCAGTTTGTTGCTTCTCAAGAACTGAATCCGCAGAAAGCACGTGTATTGTTGATGCTTGCGTTGACAAAGACAAATGACTGGAAGAAGATTCAGCAATACTTCAACGAGTATTAATTGACTTACATAGGGCAGGTGCCCGGTGTTTGGGGTTGTGTCAGAACGTGGATAATGCTGTCGTTTAGTTCGTAGGGGCAAGATTCGCTTGCCCGAAAACAGTTTGCTTTGTGTCTTCGGGCAGGCAATCCCTGCCCTTACAGCTGACGGTTGGATAGGCCATTTTAGTTTTGAAACACTCCCGTTTTCATTTATTTTCAAAACCCAAACCATACTTAATTATGAAAAGGATAATGTTATTATGCCTGACGGCCATTGCCATGTCAGGCTCACACTCGCTATATGCACAATCTTCAAAAAGTGATTTCATGTCGGACGATAAAAGCCTCTTTGAAGAGGTGACCGGTATAAAAAAGAAAACCGATAAGTTCAATCTCTATCTCAACATGCATGGTGACTTCAATATGAAATGGAATGAGTCCGGTTTCGATCAAGGGGCATTCGAGATGAAACAGCTCCGCATCGAAATGAAGGGTAATATCAACGATTGGCTGAGCTATCGTTATCGGCAGCGTCTTAATCGTGGTAATGATGGATCGGGTAATATTGACAATGTTCCTACCAGTATTGACTATGCAGGTATAGGTGTCAAACTTGATAAGTTTTCGTTCTTTGCCGGCAAGCAATGCACTGCTTACGGAGGAATTGAGTTTGATGTCAACCCGATTGACATTTACGAATACAGCGACATGATAGAGAACATGAACAACTTCATGACCGGATTGAATGTGGCCTATAATTATAATCCTTACCAGCAAATTCAGTTTCAAGTATTGAACAGCCTGAATGGACCTTCCAAAGAGATGTATGGTGACTTGGAACGGACAAAGCTTCCGTTGGTTTACACCTTGAACTGGAATGGTAATTTCATGGATGTATTCAAGACCCGGTGGTCTGCCTCTGTTATGAACGAAACAAAAGGCGAGAAAATGTATTATTATGCTTTGGGTAATGAGTTCAATTTCAATCCTCAGTGGCATGCTTATTTTGACTGGATGTATTCTCGTGAAGGAGTAGACCGCAAGGGAATCATAACAAGAATGATAGGTGGTGACCTGAATCATAATGTATTTAACGCCGAATATATGTCATACGTGCTTCATGTCAACTATCGATTTGCTCCGAAATGGAATCTGTTTGCCAAAGGTATGTATGAAACAGCTTCCGTTTATAAAAGCAGTGATGAGGTGGAAAAAGGGAAATACCGTACGGCATGGGGGTATGTAGGCGGTATTGAGTATTATCCGATGGAGACCAATTTGCATTTCTTCCTGGCTTATACCGGTCGTTCTTATCGATTTACCGACCGGGCTAAAGCACTGGGAGAAGATAATTATTCGACTAATCGAGTGTCTGTGGGCTTTATTTGGCAGATGCCGGTGTTTTAAATCATAGTTATTTCTTTCCGAAAAACTTATCGATGATCAGGGCTATCGCTCCATCGCCTGTTACATTACATGCAGTTCCGAAGCTATCCATTGCAATGTAGAGTGCTATCATCAGGGCTTGTTCACTTTCGCCGAAGCCCAGCATAGAGGAAAGGATGCCCAGTGCAGCCATGATTGCGCCACCCGGAACACCCGGTGCAGCTACCATTGTGATGCCCAGCATGAAGATGAACCCGGCAAACATCGGGAAGTCGAAGGGCATTCCCTGCATCATCATCAGTGCCAGTGCGCATGCCACTATTTTCAGTGTACTACCCGATAAATGAATAGTGGCGCACAGCGGGATTACAAAGCCGGCAATGTCTTCACTCACTCCGTTCTTGATGCTTTGTCGCAGGGTGACAGGAATGGTGGCTGCCGACGACTGTGTGCCCAACGCAGTGAAATAAGCCGGAAGCATTCTCCCCAACAAACGAAACGGATTGCGGCGGACAAACAGAGCCGCAATGGAGTATTGGAAAATGAGCAGGAAAATATGCAGCAGGAAGATAACTCCGATAATCTTGATGAAGACCGATAATACATTCATAACCTGTCCTGAATGCGTCATATTCAAGAAAATGCCGAAGATATAGATTGGTAGTAATGGCAGGATGATGACTTGAATGGTTTTAATGATAATATCCTTAAAGTCATTACATACATCTTTGAGTGCTGTGGTGTTCAAGTGGGCGATGCCCAGTCCCAGTGTAAAAGCAAGAATGAGTGAGGTCATCACATTCATGACAGGTGGAATGGCTACCGTGAAAAAAGGCACGATATCATGGGCTTCGCTTATCTGTTCGATAGAAGCGCCGGGAGTAATCATCGATGGAAAAAATGTGATGCCTGTAAAGTAGGAAAGGAATCCCGAAAACAAGGTTGCTCCATACGCTATGAGTGTGGTGACTACCAGCATTTTTCCCGCTTCTTTCCCGATGTCGGCAATGGCAGGTGTTACTAACCCGAGGATAATCAGCGGGATGATAAAACCGAGGAACTCACTGAAGATTCCGTTGAAGGTCACAAAGATTCTTACCAATCCTCCGGGGAGGATGTTGCCGAATGCGATACCTAATGCAATGGCAAGGATAATACGGGGTAATAACCCTATTTTAATCTTTTTCATCATAATGTAAGATTGATATATTCACAAAGATAGAATTATTGAACAAATAAATCTGCCGTTTGTTAAATATAAAAAGATTAAATTATGGAAAAGGCAGATATCGGATTGATCGGACTGGGAGTGATGGGGCAGAATCTGGCCCTGAACCTGGCAGGTAAAGGATGGAAAGTAGCTGTGTGGAATCGCACAGTTCCCGGCAAAGAAGAACATATAGTTGATAATTTCATAGCTAAGCGTGCGCAAGGCAAAAGCATTGTCGGTACGCAGACTTTGGAGGAATTTGTAGATGCACTGAAGACTCCGAAAGTCGTATTTCTCATGGTGCAGGCAGGGTCTGCAGTAGACGAAATGACAGGCAGATTGCTTCCCTTGTTGCATAAAGGTGATATTATAATCGATGGTGGAAACTCTAATTTTGAGGATACGGAGCGCCGGGTAAAGGAACTGTATGAGAAAGGAATGTATTTTGTAGGTTGCGGCATTTCCGGAGGCGAAGAAGGTGCATTGCATGGCGCATCCGTCATGCCGGGCGGTGCTCAGGAGGCATGGCCCTTCATACAGCCGATGCTGAAGAGTATTGCAGCCCGTGCCGAAGACGGTAGTCCGTGTTGCGAGTGGGTAGGTCCGGGCGGTGCCGGTCATTATGTGAAGATGGTGCACAACGGTATAGAATATGGTGACATGGAATTGATAGCAGAGACCTATTATGCGCTGAAGAATCTGTTGGCTCTGAAGAATGAGCAGATGGCTGACGTGTTCGAGCGTTGGAACCAAGGTCGTCTGAAGAGCTACCTGATTGAGATAACGGCAGCCATCCTCCGTCACAAGGAGTGTGGCGGAGGTTATCTGATAGACAGCATACTGGATGCTGCCGGACAGAAGGGTACAGGGCGTTGGAGCGTTATCAATTCGTTGCAGCTTAATACTCCTCTCGATGTAATTGCCGAGGCTGTGTTTGCACGTAATCTGTCTGCGGAAAAGAGCTTGCGTGTGTTGATGGCCAAACATTATATGCACGTTGAGAATCATCCGGTTTATAATTATCAGGATACTGTTGCTGCGCTGGAGGCCACTCTTTATGCGGCTCGTCTGGTGGGGTATGCACAAGGATTTGCATTGATGCGCACGGCGAGTGACACCTATAAATGGAACTTGAACCTTTCGTCCATCGCTTTGCTGTGGCGTGCCGGCTGCATCATCCGCTCTGCTTTCCTGAACGATATTGCCGAGGCTTATCACCGTGCACCGGGACTGTCGCACATGTTGCTCGACCGGCATTTCGGTTTGGAAGTGGCGGAGGCTCTTCCCGTATGGAAGAAATCGGTGAGTATCATGCTGAAAGAAGGACTGGCCGTGCCCGTACTCTCTGCTGCATTGAATTATTTCCTGGGGCTGACCACCCATCATTCGCAAGCCAACATGATTCAGGCGATGCGCGATTACTTCGGGGCACACACGTTCGAGCGGGTGGATAGTCCGCGAGGCGAGTTTTTCCATGAACAATGGCAGGAGAAGAAATAACAAGAACCGATAAAAAGAATTTGATTTATGAGTTTACCACATAGTTTGTTTTTAGTTATATTCGGCGCGTCGGGCGACCTCACCCGGCGCAAGCTGATGCCTGCCTTGGTGAAGATTCACAACGAAGGACGTTTTCCTCCGCACTTCGCCATTGTGGGATGTGCCCGCACTGCCTATTCGGATGAAACCTATCGCAGCTATCTGAAGGAGGAGCTGGCGAAGTCTCCTTCTCTGGATGAAAAGGAGAAAGCGTCATTGGATGATTTTCTTTCCACTGTCTACTATCAGTCGATGGACCCTGCCGAAGCTTTTACTTATTCCCGGTTGAACGAGCGGTTGAAAGCTCTGTCGCCTCAATATGAGAATGATGGGAATTACCTGTTCTATCTGGCTACTCCGCCGTTGCTTTACGAACTGATTCCGAAATATCTTCATGACGCCGGCATCCTCAAGAAGCCGGGGCTGAAGCGCATTATTGTTGAGAAGCCTTTCGGCTACGACCTTGCATCGGCGCGTAAGTTGAATAAGATTTACGCTACCTACTTCAAGGAGGAGGATATCTATCGCATCGATCATTTCCTTGGGAAAGAGACGGTGCAGAACATCATGGTGACACGTTTCGGAAGCACCATCTACGAACCTATCTGGAACCGTAACTATATTGACTATGTAGAGATAACCGCTGTCGAGAATATGGGCATCGGAACCCGTGGCGGATATTATGACGGTTCGGGTGCGTTGCGCGACATGGTGCAGAACCACCTGATGCAGTTGCTTGCCATTACCGCCATGGAACCCCCTGCCAAGTTCGATAAGGACGGTTTCCGAAACGAGGTCATTAAGGTGTACCAATCGCTTCATCCGCTGACCGATGAGTACATTCGAGAGAATGTCATCCGCGGTCAATATGTCGCCGGCGAGACTCAGGCAGGTTATCGTGAAGAAAAGAATGTAAATCCCGATTCGCGCACGGATACCTACGTTGCCATGTGCCTCAAGATAGACAACTGGCGTTGGCAAGGTGTGCCTTTCTATATCCGAACCGGCAAGCAGATGCCGACCAAGGTGACTGAGATTGTTGTCCACTTTAAACCTGCTCCCATGCAGATGTTTAAGATGAAGGAAGGGTTCTATCGGGGTGAAGAACTGATTCTTCGTATCCAGCCCGATGAGGGTATCTTGCAGCGTATCGCCATGAAAGCGCCGGGTTCGGGGTTTTATATGGGGACAATGGAGATGGATTACAGTTATGACCGGAATGCACAGGAGACGGGTGATGCCTACGTTCGCTTGCTGGAAGACAGCTTGGCGGGCGACCCCACCTTGTTTACCCGTTCGGATGCCGTGGAAGAGAGCTGGACGTATTTTGACAAGATTCTGGATTACTGGAAGAAACACCCGGAGACCCCTCTTTATGGTTATCCCGCCGGAACATGGGGACCGAAAGAGGCGGACGTGCTCATAGAGCGCAGCCATGCCGAATGGACTAATCCTTGTAAGAATCTGACACATTCTAAACTGTATTGTTTGTTATGATACCTGATAAATATTTGTATATATCGCCCCGACAGGCATCACAAACCCTCATTACTCATATATTGGAGGCAATGGAGAAAGAGCCCGAACGTTCTTTTACCATTGCCCTTTCCGGAGGAACGACCCCGGCGGTATTGTTTGAGGTGTGGGAACGTGAGTTTGCGGCATACACGCCGTGGGCGCGCCTTTATTTTTACTGGGTGGATGAGCGTTGTGTACCGCCTACCGATGCACAAAGCAACTTCGGTCTTGCCGACCGCCTTTTGTTCGGCAAGATAAATCTGCCGGCTTCACATTATTACCGCATAGTGGGCGAGGGTGCTCCCGGTGAGGAAGCTATATTGTATTCTTCTCTGGTAAAGGCTACCGTGCCGACGGTGGATGAAGTACCTGTCTTTGACTTTGTATTGTTAGGAGTGGGAGAGGACGGGCATACTTCTTCTGTTTTTCCTGACCGGAAAGACTTGTTGACGGCTGCTGAGCCTTATGCTGTATCAGTCAATCCTTATAATAAAACGGTTCGTATCTGCATGACGGGAAAACCGATGATAGAGGCAAAACATACTTGCTTCTTAGTGACGGGTGAGAATAAATGCAGCATTCTGAAGAAGATACTTGATAAAGAACAGGAAGATATTTATCCTGCTTCTTATATATGGCATCATGCCCGGATGCCGAAACTGTATGCTTCCTTATAGGGAAATAGTATAACGGTTTTTGGTTGAGGGGGTAATACACAAAGCAAACTGTTTTCGGGCGAGCGAACCTCGCCCCTACGAACCAAACGACAGCATTATCCACGTTTTGACACACTTCCTTTTTTAGTATTGACATCCCCTTATGAAAATTTGCTTTTTACATATCAAAAGTCCTTAAACTTATCATTTTTATCGGACTTTACAGCAATACATTCCATTTCTATCAGCCATTTGGGACGGCATACCGGTGCATGTACAATGACGTGGGGCAGATGGGGGAATTTATTGTCAAACAATTCTTTAACGATAGTATAGTCTGCTGGGTCGCGCAAATAGATGATGGCTTGTGATACATCATCAAAGCTACATTCGGCTTCTTTAAGCAGTGCTTCCACATTTTCCCACATTCGGTTGGTTTGCTTACGCACATCACCCGGGTACACCACTTCACCTTTATTGTTTATGCTGGCAGTTCCCGAAATGAATACCTGTCTGCGGTCGCCATATTTCACACACGTCCCGCGTTCAAAACTCACTCCGTATTCATATGTGGGATTCAGATGGGTAGTGGCATACAGGAATTGTATCTGGGCAGGTTGTATTCCGTTGATGGCATACGCATCCATCTGCACTGTCACTTGCGGGTCGGGATGACGTCCGCCGATGCCGGTGCTGGCTATGTAGTGTGTCTTTTCCGTAAGGTCTTGTGTGAGGAACACTTCATTTCGTGCCTTTACCATTCCTGCATAATTGACATCTATATTTTGTACGAAAAACCATGTGCGGATACAGTTGTCTGCCAGTTTGCAATTCTGCTCACTGAGCTGCATCACATAGTTATTCAGCAACAGCCGCGTCTGGTATTCCGAAGTAGAGGCACGGTTGAAATCTCTTCCTTTCCAAAGGTGACGATAGCCGTTGTGTGCCACCTCGAAGAGTCCTTCAGGAAGCGCCTTGGTACTTACTTCTGTTTGCAGAAAAGCCCATAATGCAATCTTGGTACCATTGCAGGGCGCCTGTTCTATGATGGATAAGGCACAATCCGAGTGTTCCGTTTCCGCTGCCAAAAGCAGGTCGGTCTGATTGGCGGCATCGCTCAGAAAGTATCGCTTGAAAATAGTAGTACCCTTTTTGAATTCATTCTCTTTCAAATCGGAATAGGTATCCAACAGCAATTTCAGTTGCTCTTCATAAGATTGTCCGGGTTTTGTCAGTTGAATCATGACCTGATATTCGGTAACGCCTTTTGGGGGAGTAAATTCAGAATAGCAGACCATTACGTTCTCGTTCTTATTTATGGTTTTATAGTTTATCATAGTTGATGCTTTAAATATTGCAAATTTATAATTTTATGGCATTGTGGCAATGCTTCTTTTCATTCTTTTTATCCATTGGCATAACTGTGCATGCCTCCGAGCAGAAAATTCACTCCGAAATAGGTGATTAATACAGTGAGGAACGCCACAATGCCAAATACATGAAAGAACATCGGATAGCGGAACCATTTTAGAGAGGCCGGGTGCAGTGCCAGCGCGTAAACCAGCATGGTGATAAGTGCCCACACTTCTTTCGGGTCCCAACCCCAGTAGCGCCCCCATGATACATTGGCCCAGACAGCTCCGATAAAGATGCCTATGGTGAGCAGGAATACGGCCGGGTAAAGAATCAGCCGGCTGATTCTTTGCAAAAAATCTATTGCTGTCTCACAATTTTCTGTTGAGTAATGTAGAACGACTGCCGTTATTCCGTTCAGCATGATGAAAGCCAGTAATGAATAGGCTGTCATAATTGCTACTACATGAATGCTGAGTAGGGGAGATTGGAGGACCGGCATTAATTGGGTGATTCGAGGATTCTGTTCGCCAAACATGGAGACTAATAATGTAAGTCCGCACAACAGGAAACCAAATGGTACTGACAGGGTGAATTTACGCTGTAGAAAAAAAGTAAGCAAGACTGTGCACCAAGCCATGAACTGCATTGTTTCAAAACCGTTGGACAGAGGAAGATGGTTGCTTACATAACCGCGCAGGACAATGGTCATGGATAAATAGATAAAGATGGAGCAGAGCAGCAGATTAAAGATAAATGCTAAACTGCAACAGATGTTTTTCTCTGTTACCGTGCAACGGCAATAGTAAATAAAAGCAAATAAACCGATACAAAGGCAGAGTATGGCAATAGGTTTACTGTAATCGAATTGGTTATATAGTTTTTCTGCTTTGAACTTGCTTGCTGAAGGAAGTGCTTCTCCACATTCTTTCTGCTGGTATTGTTTGATTTTATTTAGTAAACGGTTTACTTCATCAAATCTTTTCATGACGATTTGCTCATGGACATAATTCATTGCCTTGCGGGTAAAGGTCCATTGCTCATTTCCCATTTCATGGGGAAGCCGATCACTTTGCGCATACCATTGCAAGGTGTTTCCTTTTGCATCCCGATAGGGAAATATTTTCATAAGCGCTCCGGTACATACCATGCTGATGATATTGAATTTTTCATTGGCTTCTTCTATGCCTTTCCTGTCTGTTATCTGTCGTCCTAAATGGATTTGCCGCATTGCATCTTCCAACTTATACTCATTGGTGCTACCGGCAAAATCTTTCACTGAGGCATATTGCCCCTTTATGTCTAATAAGCGCCGGGCTTCATTGCTTTTGATGCGGATAACAGGTTCATTCTTCCAACTGTCATAATAGAATAGCCAGCCGGTCAGAACTTGTTCAGAGGTAAGGCCGTGATATGTCGGTTTGCCATATAACTTGATTGTAAAATCTCTTGCGAAAGTTTGCAGGGGGCAGATACGGTCGTTGTACAAGATATAAAGGTCACCGAAGCGTCCGGCTGTTTCGCGTGGGAGAGTTTTCGGCAAGGGATGGTCGGCAGCCATTGCCCGGCTTCCCATCGGAAAGGTGGAGATAAACAACAGGAATAAGATGCTGCATCCCTTTTTTATATCCTGACTGTTGTTGCGATAGCTTTTCATTAATTGGCGGAATGTGCTTTGAGGATTAAGAAAGAATAGAATGATGGAAACCAGCAGTATGCTATATCCGGTGTAAGTAATCCCTATCCCATAGGGGTCATGGGATACGCTGAGAACGGTCCCTTGTCCGTTTGCATCATACCCGGATTGGTAAAAGCGATAATTCATGAATGAAAATATTTTGTTCATAGATATTTCTCCTTCTAAACTTTCACTGTTATTTTCGGCAGAAACTGTTATCCGGCTGACATAATCCATAGGCGCCCGTGTTCCTTTATAATAAATTATTTCAAAATCTTCCAGTGAGATGCTGAAAGGAAGAGTGCGTTTTTCTCCTCCTTTGTTTATGAAGGACATTGTTTTCTCTCCAAGTTTCAGTTGTAAGGTTCCTTGTTCGCCATCTATCCATGTGACAAATGCTCCCACCAATATCAGGATAAAAGAAAGGTGGAGCAGGAATGTGGTCCATTGGCGGTGGAGTTTTCTTTTTATCATATAGAGTAAGGAAGCAAGGGCTGTGCTTCCCCACAGTATGATAAAGGGTACGGAACTGTAAATATGATTGTTCACAAACTCCGTACCGTTTACTTTTTCCAGTATTGTAGCTATGGTGAGGACAAAAAGCAGGATGCCCAATAAGCAGAAAGCAATTCTTTTCAATAGTTTCATGTAGCTTCAGTTTTGATGACGTATCACAAGAGGCTGTCTTTACGATTCGGTCTGTCTGCATGCCGGATTGTGGCACAGCCTCTTGTTGTGATAAAAATTAGATTGCTTCAATGAATTTCACGACAGCTTCACGGTCTTCTTTGCTTAACGTACGGAACTTCTCAATTGTCCACCGGGCATCACTTTGTGCATTTCCATGCCACATGATAGCTTCGATTACATTGCGTGCGCGACAGTCGTGCAGACGGTCACTGGCTCCGGTGCAAATGGCAGATAAGCCACGTCCCCATAACGGGGTGGTGCGGCACCAGCCGGTGCGGATATCATTCTCCATATACAGTCGATGTTGTACAAAATCGCTATACGGCCAAATGGTCTGATCGGGATATCTGGGCAAGCGTGCATCTCCGTCACTGAAGAATCCGCTTGGATCTGTAAAGTTGTCCTTGCCGGTTTTCCATGATGGGCGGTGACAGCTGGCACAACCGATTTCGCGGAAGAGCGAACGCCCCTTTTGCACGTCGGGATCATCCAAATTACGTGCCGCAGGCACTGCAAGCCCTCTGTGCCAGATCATAAAGTCCACATAATCATCATCTGTCATTTCGACTGGCAATTCTTGATTCATCAGATAGTTTATGATATCTTCCTTTACATTTCCGGTTTTGTTCCAATCCGGAAAATATTCATAGAATTTGTTTTGCACTTCAGGATCATTTGCCGCTGTATTGGCATAAGTCTGTGTCATATAATGATAACGACGGTTGCTGCGTGTTACATTGGTAATATTCCAAATGGCATTGGCTCCTGCCGCATCTTGCAGCGGACCACGGCTCAGTGCATAAGTATAACGGAACGGGTGAGTGGTGTTGCCATAGGTTTTCACCCATTCGCCATTGGCAAAGAAGCTGGGATTCAGTGAAACACCGGCTTTTTCCTGGCGGATATACTCGGCTTTCAGTGAATCATCGGGAATTGCATCTATCAATCCGGTACCATAAATGCCGATGGTGGACTCCAGACGAACCTTGACATTGGCATAATCTACCGTCTTACCATTCACTTCCAATGGAACATAATAGGCATCTTCAGGGATGGTGACTTCCGGATAAATCAGGCTGTAGGTCTCTCCGTCAGGGAATTTATTACCCCATTCATCTGTGTAATCGAGCCATTCTATATTGATTTTATCTTCATCAATGGGAGCCTTGAATGGAGCTGTTGCTTTGGTTTGGGGCATACCGGTCAGTGAAGAAAGATAAGTATCGGTATGGTCTGTCACTACCAGCAGATAACCGTTTCCCCAATCATCGGCACGATACCGTTCCATACGTTTTCCATGCCCATATCCCGGATGGCAGGACATACAGGAGTTGCGTACATAAAGTGGACCGAGACCGTTGAATGGTTTCGTGTTTTGTGTGTAGGTACGCTCAAAGAAATATTCTCCATACTTGAACTTGTCGGTCATACCGGCATTTTCGACAGCAGGGGTGGGGTCTTCGTAAGCAGAAGCCGAACTGTTGAAGGTAGTACCCAGCAATCCTCCGGCATACCATTCCTCATCCGTAACCGGTTCTATCGGCGGATTAATTTGCCGCGGAGCATCTTCATCGCTGCAAGCGGCGAACGAGAGTACCGCCAGTCCCATCAGGAAATATTTTGAATAAAAAAATCCTTTCATGTTCTTCTTTGTTTGTTCTCAGATATATTGGTGTTGCTATTTTATTTGGCAAGTTCAGCCTTTACTTCCGTTAAGACATCGTCCAAGGCTTTGCAGGCATCCATTGCCTCTTGGCAAGAGTCATCCGTATAGTTTAATACAAACGGTGCTTTCATTGCTTTTATTTTGGTCAATGCACTGGTGATGGCATGGATCGTTTTGGTATCCAGGTCGGCGTTTACAGATGCCATATAGTTGTGCAATGATTTACTTTCATCACGCTGTCCTTCTATACCACCCATATAGGCATTCTGTATGCTGATGATGTTGTCATAAAAGTCGGTGATGGAGTTGTAGCTGTAAGGAGATTCGATGTAGTTTTTGTCTTCACCGGTGTGAGGCTTTCCGATTTTAGAGGTGCCTACTTCGTCGGCAATGGTTTTGCAACCGTCGATGATGGCCTGCATAGCTCCTGTCCAACTGGTGTAAGTACTGCCCACTTGTCCGGCCAGCATCATGTTCTGTGTATACGAGTTTTCACCGCCTGCCACAGTCGTATTCCATTCCAGTTCGTCTACTACTTTGGTTACACGGTTTGCGTCCACATTGTCTGCACCGGCCCATGATATCTGCAATTGATAACATTTGTTGCGCAGGTCGCCTGCCACGGCAATGGCATAAGTCAATTCTTTATCTTTAATTTTCGAGACTGCTTTAGGGCTGCCGGCTTCAAAGATAATATATTCGATACCGTGAAATCCAAGCAATTCCGGACCGAGTTTTACACCTGCCCATACATCGGCATCTTCAGCTTCCATGGCTGTAATGTGAGATGTGTTTTTCATTTCATCCAACAGACCATCCAAGTCAAGCGGCCATGAATCGATGTGCGGATCTATACCAAAGTCGGAAGCTGCTCCAAACAGGAATGCTTCACTCTTTTCCCACCATGCACGTGCGTTGAGGAATGTCTCACACACGGATTTCACATTATCATCCGTTTTATCGGCTTTCAGTGCTTTCAGCTTTTCAACCAAAGATTCTGTCTGGTCAGCCAGACCGGTGTATGTAACAATCACTGTATTCTTGGTAAACTGATCAGCAATAGCCTGATATCTTTTATCTTTTTCAGATAATTCGGTATCACCGCCGTCCGGGTCGTCATCATCGCTGCATGCACTGAAATTGAATGTCATCATCGCTGCCATGGCAGCATACAGGGGAAATCTTAAAAACTTTTTCATACCTCTTTTAATTAAATATTAAATTATTGTTATTTTATAAAATAGCCTGCATAAGCAATACCTAAAGAAATGGACGGTTCGTTATTATATTGACTTTTCAGGAAGCGTTGTGAATACTCTGCTTTCACAACTATTTCTTTTATCGGATAATAGTTAACGCCTATTGCCATACGTTGGCGGTCTGTCCACGAATATTTTGTAGCTCCTTTGACCGGTACATAAGAATCATAATATTCATAGCGTCCGAACACATAGAGTTTGTCTCCCGATTCGCGTAACTTTCTGATTTGGGAGAATACATTATATCCGGCTTCAATGCCGCCTGCCACTGCATTCTTTCCTACATGAGTACGCTTATAGGGCGATGTGCCGGACTGTTCGCGGTTATATTTTGATATGGTCGCTGCATCTCCCAAGTGCCCGTAATCTATGTTTCCGCGTGCTATCCAGTTGTGTCCCTTATAATCAAAGTCGAATGCAGCAATGCTTACAGCTCCTTTGGTATTTTTGTATTTGCCTTGGTCTGCCTGAAGAGTATTATTGAAGCTATGGCCGTAATAGGCGCTCAGTCCCATGCGCAAGCCGGGAACGGAATAGTTGTCTATACGCATGGCTACTGCATAATTGTTGGCCGGAGTGAACTCAAATGCGGAGCCCGAACCATTTTTTATCCATTGGTCTTTTGAAAAATGCATTGAATTGAGGGCAGGAATCAGCATGGCTTCATATCTCCAGTCACCGGTGCGTCCCCAAATACTTATACCGGTTTCGTGCCATGTGCATGGCATGATTGTGTTCTCTCCCTCGGGGCGGTATACAGTGAAGAATTCGTTAGGAAGGTGATGGGCATTGGTATATCCCACAGGAACTATAATATGTCCGGCACGGATATTGAACTCAGGACAGAATGATTTCTGTATCCAGAACTGTTCCAAGGCAACTTCACCGCCACGTTCTATCTCTTTTTCCCATTCGCCCACTTCTTCCTGTTCCATTTCTACGGCAGACTCTGTTCCACCGTGTTCAAACTCAATTTCGCTTCCCATTGTCCAGCCTTTGCCGAAATCATATCCTATCATGATGACTACATGAGGAAGATCGAACTGTCCATGACTTTTGGCATCTTTATAATCTTCCGCTTTAGAGTAGCGGTTGATATTGTCACTGTAGAAGTTGCGCGTCATTACAGCTTCACCATAACCTCCCAACGTAAGCCTTGACTTTTGGGGAGCATTCTTTCCCGTTGTTTTTTCTGTGCGGTTGCTTTCTTTGTCTTTGTCAATGCCGTTTTCGGCATATAGACCGGTCATACAGCTTGCAAAGGCTATAGAAAACAATAATACCTTTCTCTTCATTTGCTTTAAATTTTATAATTTTAAGATGCTGCAAAGTTAGAGGGAGTTAAAGGGTGGGGCAATACCCAAAAATGGGTAATGTTCAGTGAAGAATTGGTAATGAGTAGGTACTATTGTAATAACGGGTCACCTTATTTTCTTGGGGATTAATATGTTATATCATCAACCAAGGAAAGAGTAAGCCATTTCTTAGAGTCAGCCAAGCCCTTTTAAACGGAAGATTATTACAGTCTGTTACGGCAGACTGTACAGTCCGTTACGGTGGACTGTACGGTTCACTGCAACAGACTATACAGTCCATTGCCGAAGACTGTAGTAATCCGACTTATATACAGGCATAATCAAAAGGATGAAAACGCTTATTCTTATAGAGGCAGATTCAATCTTCCTGGATACAGGCTGTTTTCTTTTCAGGACTCTTTTTCGTTACTTCTGATGCGGCTGAGTGTGGGAAGAGTAATTCCCAGATAGGAAGCGATATATCCCAAGTTGGCACGTTCGCATACGGCAGGAAATTGTATTTTCATCTGTTCATATCGTTCTTTGGCAGGCAAGGTGAGCCGTTCCTTATGAGTGCGGTGCAGGCGTCTGTATTCATCCTGATGGATAACTCTTCCCCAGTTTGCCCATTCGATATTGGTCCGGAACAGATGGGTGAGATGACTGAGTGAGATTTCATAAACCTCCATATCTTCCAGTGACTCTACGAACTCTTCGCTCAGCTTATTGTAATATAAACACCTAACGGAATAGCAAATTTGAGTAAAGCGTAGCGAACAGACTGAAAAAGCGTTCGTTACGCTATATTTTTCTCTTGTTCAAAAGCCAAGAAGAGACAGAATATGGACAAACGCAGCAAAAGTTCAGTTACTTTATCATTACCCGTGCGATGATGCAAATTTCTTGCGAAACCTAAATTTTGCATCGTTTGGCGTTATGTGTCGTATCTGTCGGTAACTCACTATGAATTAATTTTGTAACCAAAAAAAAGTGAGTTATGAGAAGTACATTTAAGGTATTGTTCTACGTGAAGAAAGGCAGTGAGAAACCCAACGGCAACCTGCCTTTGATGTGTCGCATTACGGTGGACGGAGAGATTAAGCAGTTCAGTTGCAAGATGGATGTTCCCTTGCGCCTGTGGGACGTGAAGAACAACCGTGCTTCGGGTAAGAGTGCCGAAGCGCAAAGAATCAACCGTGCCGTTGACAAAATCAGAGTGGAGATAAACCGCCGTTATCAAGAGTTGATGCAGACGGACGGTTATGTCACTGCTGCCAAGTTGAAAGATGCCTATCTCGGCATCGGTATCAAACAGGAAACCTTGCTAAAACTGTTTGAACAACACAACAGCGAATTTGCCAAGAAAGTGGGACACAGCAGGGCAAAAGGAACATTCCGACGTTATGTTACCGTCTGCAAGCACATCCGTGAGTTCCTACCCCATACCTACAAGCGTGAAGATATTCCGTTAAAAGAGTTGAACCTCTCGTTCATCAACGACTTCGAGTATTTCCTGCGTACTGAGAAAAAATGCCGCACCAATACCATTTGGGGCTACATGATTGTGCTGAAACACATTATTTCCATAGCGAGGAATGACGGTCGTCTGCCGTTCAATCCCTTTGCAGGGTACATCAACTCTCCCGAAAGCGTGGACAGAGGGTATATTACGAGAGAGGAGATACACACAATGATGAACACCGATATGCCCGACAAGACACACGAGCTTGTCAGGGATTTATTTCTGTTCTCCACCTTTACAGGTTTGGCATATTCCGATGTCAAGAACCTTACGGAAGACAACCTGCAAACATTCTTTGACGGAAATCTGTGGATTATCACCCGAAGAAAGAAAACTAACACGGAATCCAATATCCGATTGTTGGATGTTCCCCGAAAGATAATAGAGAAGTACAGGGGTATGACAAGAGATAATAAAGTATTCCCCATGCCGAGTAACACGACTTGCAACAAGAAGCTGAAAGCCATTGCCAAGTTGTGCGGTATAAAAGTCCACTTGACCTATCATGTAGCAAGACATTCGGCAGCGACCACTGTGCTGTTATCCAACGGAGTACCCATTGAAACCGTCAGCCGACTTTTGGGACATACCAACATAAAAACGACCCAAATTTACGCAAAAATCACAGCCCAAAAGATTAGTCAGGATATGGAAACATTGTCGCACAAACTGGAGGATATGGAAAAGAACATTTGCAATGCCATTCAGTAACCCTTAAATCAAACGATAATGAAAGAGGAAAGAAACATCATAACAATGAACGAGTTCGGCAATGTAGTTATGCCGAAAGATATACAGGCAACCGCCATGAGTGAGTGGGAGCTTTGCGAGTTGTTCAATGTAACCGCCCCGACTATCAGGGCAGGGATAAAGACACTCTGCAAGAACGGCATTCTGAATGAGTGTGAGATAAGGCATACCATCCGACTGTCCGACAAGTGCAGCATGGAGGTTTACAGCCTTGAAACGATAATCGCCCTTGCGTTCCGTATCGGCACATACAGTGCGAAGCAGGTGCGCAATGCCGTTCTTGAAAGACTGTACTTGCGAAAAGAGAAAACAAGCATCTTCTTTTCGCTGAACACCAACGGCATAGCCAAAGCCGAATACTTCTCGTAGCTGAATTGGTTGCACGACTGACGGAATCCATTCATTCAGTCACGAATAGAGTAATCAAGCCAGCGTGTCAGCATATAATCTGACCGACATATCAACAGGAACTCCAATTTTTTCTCCCGAAAAGCGTAATCCCCACATTCGTTTTTTGGGAGTTTTTTCGTCTGTCCTGCCCGACTTCCGTTCCAAACCATTGAAAGTTTTTTCTTCGGGGGCTATTTGTCACCGTTCTGCCGCGTTTTGCGTAACAACTTATCCGATAAATGCTTATACTTTTGTAGCTGGTATTTTTCAAACTTAAAACCATTTGATTATGTCAGCTAACAAACAACAAGACAGCCACAGACCGCCATCGGATGGTGGCATGGCAAAGGAGGAATTCATCCGAGTGGGGACTACGCTTTACAAGATTGTGGAGCAGCCCAAACTGAACGGAGGGTATGTAAGGAAACGCATAGCATGGAACAACGAAACCCTGCGCCAAGACTACGGCAAGGACTACATCGGCAGCGTTCCCAAGTATGACGGCTTCTGCACCGTACCCGAACACATCGGCTACCATCCCGTGGTCGGCAAGTTCCTTAACCTCTATGAACCGATAGACCACCAACCTAAAGAGGGCGATTTCTCGCATATCCAATCTTTGGTAGGTCACATCTTCGGGGAGCAATACGAGTTGGGCATGGACTACCTACAACTGCTCTACTTGTACCCCATTCAAAAGCTGCCTATCCTGCTGTTGGTATCAGAGGAACGCAACACAGGCAAAAGCACATTTCTGAATTTTCTAAAACTCCTATTTCAGAACAATGTAACCTTTAACACCAACGAGGATTTCCGTAGCCAATTCAATTCCGACTGGGCCGGCAAACTGCTTATCGTGGTGGACGAGGTGCTGCTCAACCGTAGGGAGGACAGCGAGCGGTTGAAGAACCTAAGCACCACACTTTCCTACAAGGTGGAAGCCAAAGGCAAAGACCGTGACGAGATAGCGTTTTTCGCCAAGTTCGTGCTATGCTCCAACAACGAGTACTTGCCTGTAATCATTGATGCAGGGGAAACACGCTATTGGGTACGCAAGATAGACCGCTTGCAGTCTGATGATACCGACTTCCTGCAAAAGCTGAAAGCGGAGATACCCGCCTTTCTTCATTTCCTGCAACACAGAACACTATCCACCGAAAAGGAAAGCCGTATGTGGTTTGCTCCATCGCTGTTGCATACCGAAGCCTTGCAGAAGATAATCCGCAGCAACCGTAACCGACTGGAGATAGAGATGCACGAGCTGATACTTGACATCATGGATAGTGTCGGCACGGACACATTCTCGTTCTGCTACAACGACATTCTTCTGTTGCTGGTACACTCGCAGGTAAAAGTGGAGAAGCACCAAGTCCGAAAGGTGTTGCAGGAGTGTTGGAAACTTACGCCTGCACCCAACGGACTGACCTATACCACCTACCAATTCAACTACAATCGGGAGTGTCGGTATGAGCCTGTAAAACGGGTCGGTCGTTTCTATTCTGTCACGAGGGAACAACTTGAATCCCTGTAATATCATTCTTTTTTTTGTTGAATTGATGAATAAGGATATAACTATGCTGACAATAAACAATATACACTCTCAACAAAATCTCAACAATCGAAAAGAGAAGTTGAGAGAGGAACAGCACCCGATTGTTGATTTCTCTTTTGGCGAGTGGTTTGTTGAGAAGATGTTGAGCAAATATCTTTCTGTAAATAAATGTGTTATATAAGCCATTCAACAAATCAACGTTTTTACAATCATCATCAAATCTATAGAATATCATGAACATACAAGAAGTTAAACAAATCAGAATCGCAGACTATCTGCAAAGTTTGGGTTACACGCCCGTCAAGCAACAGGGCAGCAGCTTTTGGTACAAATCACCGCTGAGAGAGGAAACGGACGCATCTTTCAAGGTAAACACAGAACTCAACAAATGGTACGATTTTGGACTTGGCAAGGGCGGTAACATCATCGCATTGGCAGCGGAACTCTACCATACGGAAGATGTAACCTGCCTGTTGAAGCGCATAGAGGAACGGACACCATACATCCGCCCTGCATCGTTTTCTTTTGGCAAGCAGCAATCCGACAACCGCACTTATCGGGTATTAAGAGTTGGCGAGCTGTCATCACCTGCGCTCATTGCCTATCTGCAAGAAAGGGGGATAGACATTGAACTCGCCAAAAGGGAGTGTAAGGAACTGCGGTTTGAGAATGCCGACAAACCCTATTTCGCCATCGGCTTCCCGAATATGGCAAGAGGGTATGAAGTGCGTAATAGATACTTCAAGGGATGTGTCGCCCCGAAGGACATCACCCATATCCGACAGCAAAAAGAGCCACGAACCGTCTGTTATCTTTTCGAGGGCTTCATGGATTATCTCTCGTTCCTGACCATCCGAGTAAAGAACAATCCGCAACACCCACGATTGAATGCACAGGATTACGTCATTCTCAACTCCGTTTCCAACCTCTCGAAAGCGGAAAGCATATTGGCAACCTATACCCGAATCGGCTGTTTCCTTGACAATGACACAGCAGGACGGAACGCATACGCCAACCTGCAACGGATGTTGGGTGACCGCTTGCAGGATATGTCGGTTCACTATGCAGGGTATAATGACTTGAACGAGTACCTGTGCAAAAAACTCTTGTCCCAATCGACAGAGCCGATAAAGGAGGAGAAGCAAGTACAATCCGCAAGGCGGATGATGCAGCCACCGAAAAAGAAAGGGCTGAAAATATAGAGGGGAACAGGTTCGCTTTCCCAAGGGTATTTAGACAGAAATACCATAGCTCAATAGGGCGTTTTCTTCACGCATTACACGGTAATGCTAAAAACTCCCTATCGAGCCAAAGGGAAATCCCTTTGGAAACCCTGAGAGCCAATGCCACAGGCAGAGAATACACTCATAACAATAACCGTAAAAATCAAACTACATGGGATATTTTTCATTGGACATAAAGAAAGCAAAAGGTTCATCGGACACCGTACAATCCGACCATATAGAGAGAAGAATCATACCTAAAAACGCAGACCCGACAAGAACGCATCTGAACAGGGTACTTATAGAATACCCCGATGGCGTTCATGGCAGGGATGAAGCGATTGCCCACAGGCTGAACACGGCAGGCATCAAGCGGAAGATTACACATGACCAAGTCCGTGTAGTCCGAGTGGTTCTGTCGGGAACACATGAGGACATGATGGACATACAGGAAAACGGAAGACTTGACGAATGGTGCAGCGACAGCATCCAATGGCTGCAAGCCACATTCGGCAGGGAGAACGTGGTTGCCGCCCATCTTCACATGGACGAGAAGACACCGCATATCCATGCAGCCATTGTTCCCATCGTGACAGGTGAAAGGCGCAAAGCCAAGAAAGAGCAGGAAGACGGCAAACGGAAGTATCACAAGAAAGCAAATACCGTCCGTTTGTGTGCCGATGACCTGTTCAACCGTCAGACCTTGATTGCGTACCACGACAATTATGCAAGGGTTATGGCTAAATACGGATTACAGCGAGGTGTGCGAGGTTCCGAAGCACGGCACACCACCACGACACAGTATTATCGGGACATACAGAAAAAGAACGCTGCCCTTGATGCAGAAAACAAGCGGTTACAGGAGCAGAAAACCGAAACCGAACAGGAACTCAGACAAGCCAAGAAAGAGGTACAGACCGAGAAACTGAAAGGTGCAGCCACCACCGCAGCGACCAACATAGCTGAAAGTGTCGGTTCTCTTTTCGGGAGCAACAAGGTCAAGACTTTGGAAAGGGAGAACACCGCCCTGTATCGGGAAGTTGCCACCCATGAGGAAACCATTGAGATACTGCAAAACCGCATACACACGATGCAAACCGAGCACAACCGCCAGTTGTTGGAAATACAGCAGAATCACCGTAAGGAGATGGCGGAAAAAAGTGTCAGACACAAAGATGAAGTATCAGGTTTGAAACGCATTATCGAAAAGCTGTGTGCATGGTTTCCTATGGCAAAGGAAATTATGAGAATAGAGAGCCTGTGCCGCCTTGTCGGGTTCAATGAAAGGCAGACCACGACATTGACTTATGGTAAGCCTTTGATATACGAGGGCAAACTTTATTCGGAGGAACATAATCGGAGTTTTACGACAGAAAGAGCAGGCTTTCAAGTGGTGAAAGACCCTGCGGACAAGTCTAAACTGACACTCGTAATCAACCGCCAGCCCATAGGCGAATGGTTCAGGGAACAGTTCGACAGGCTACGGCAGAGCATACGACAGCCAATTCAACCACAAAGGAAAAGTAGAGGAATTACATAAGTAGTTAAAACAGATTGCAATAAGCCTCCGATAATCGTATTTCCCTATCAGAGGCTTATTGCTGTTTAGATTTAGTTACGTTTCATAAATCATGATTTTTGTTTTTGATTGTCGACCTTTCTAAGTTGTGGAAGACATAAGGCTATTATAGCGAGAAGCAGAATAGCCATACCTGAGAACAAAAACCAACGGTTTACCCCGATTTGGTCTGCAAATGCACCCGACACTACCAACCCAAGCGGCATGGCAAACGACATGATGCTGCCAAGAAGTCCGAAAACACGCCCTAAATACTCGGGTTGTATCTGTTCTTGAAATAGCGCGGTCTGTACTCCATTATAGAATGGGGCAGAAAAGCCCATCAACGTACAACATATCGCAAATATCATAAAACCATTGGTTGGTAGCAAGCCGGAAACAGTCAATGACACTCCCATAAGAAAGATAGAGCCGATGATATTTGCCATGCGCTTTTTGAAACCTCCCCATGCGCCCAATAGAAGTCCGCCCAACAACATACCAACTGCAAAAACAATTTCCACCACGGAAGCATGCAAGGTACTTCCCTCGAAATAATTCATACTCATCAGCGGAAATAGCGCATTGATTGGCATATAAATGAACATATTGATTGCTCCTATCCAAAGCAATGTGAAAAGAGCTTTATTTTGTCGTATTGCGTTATAGCCAATGCGCAGTTCGGTGAAAAAGTTTTCTTGCTGCAGCGCTTCAATCGGTTGTTTTGGGATGTGAACCATTGCAACAGTGATACAGGCAATTATTGCTCCGAATACGTCAAGGGCAACCGCAGAATTCAACCCCCATTTTGCATAGAGAAAAGCGGCAATTGCCGGACTTAGGATGAAACTTGCCGATTGGATGGACTGGGTGTAGCCGGCACATTTGACTAACTGTTCTTCAGGCACTAAAAGAGGTGTTACCGCACTTAACGCAGGGGAATGGAATGCAGTGCCAACGCTTCTAATGAAGAGGATGAGCATTACTATCCATACAGGTAGTTCCGCTGACAGGGAAATTACGGTAAGTACCAGTCCAGCACAAGCTATGATGACATCTGCACCAATCATGACCATTTTCCGGTTCCAGCGGTCAACAAGTACTCCGATTGCAGAACCTAAAACCGCTTGAGGTAGAAACCCAACCAAGGTCGCCATTGACAACACCATCGCAGACCCTGTTGTATTTGTCAGATGCCAGATGATGGCCATTTGAAGAACCCCACTTGTTATCAGGGACACAGCTTGCCCCGCCCATATTGTATAGAAATCTTGTTTCCAATTTCTGATTTTTTCCATTTGAATTTTTCCTTTTATCTTTTGAATGTTTCTTGATTTTATAGCACAAAAAATCTCTCGACAAGCCTGAAATAGCATGCCGGATTACAAAGACAATGACATTCAAATCGAATTAATTAGATTTGAATGTGGAAAAATTACCAAGGTTTATGATATGCAATATTAACGGTGTTTTTACCTGTTAATATTGTACAATTGTTCATAATCATATTGAAAACCACTATATATGTTGCGACTTATCTTAATTGGGATGGTATTATATGCACACCGAATCCGCTGCAAAGTTACAATAAATTATTCGATTTTTGCACTAACTAAAGTAAAGAATTTCAATGCTTCCTGAATTTTGCCTTTCCTTTTTTATCCAAATCTGCAAAAAATAACGGCATAAGCAAATAGGTATATATCGAAAGGCAAAAAATGGCGAATACTGTTTGTATTGGATACTATATCAAAGATTTGTCGTATCTTTGCACCTGAAAGAGTTATTTGATAGTAAAACACCGCAAAACGCTGAAAATCGCACGGTTTCCTAGTCGTTACCATTACTTTTCAGATACTCCGTTAAATGTTTATTCATCAAACGGTTAGACGAAACCGTTCAGAATTTAAAATAGTTCGTCCATGCTGAATACTATATTACCTTCGCATGAAAAAGATGTTGTGATTTCTTCTCCGTCTACCAGCCAATAGGAACGAGTCATTCCTTTTTCTATAAAGTAGGCCACCTTACAATAGATGCCTTCTTTTATCAATTGGTATTTCTTGGGGAAGCGATGAGGCTTCAGGCACGGGACCAGCAAATCTATGCTTTGGTCGGAGACCGGATAGTCCTGCTTTATCTTTTTTATTATATTTTCCATTATCGTATCGTTATGTTTGATATTCAGTGTTCAAAGTTATGTATTTCCCATCACAATGTGGCAAAGGGCAGGACATATTTTTGCTTTCCTTATCTATATATGGTTGCCGGGCGGATTAAAATCCTTATTTTAGGTATTCTTGAATCATATTTATGAATTCCTTTTTTGCAACTTACTTGCATGTTTTTTCGTTTACCTTTGCGCCGGTAACAAATAAGACAATAGATATGAAACAGTATCGTAATGAAATCTTCTCGTTTCTGATGTTGATGGCGGGAGTTCTGTTGGAATATGCACAGACGTCATGGTTTGCACTGCCTTATGTCAGTCTTGTCTGGTTTCTGGCGGCAGTCGCGCCGGTTGGCCTTCCTGTCATGGCGGAAGCATGGGAGCATTTGATGAAGAAAGAGTATTTTAGTGAGTTTATGCTGATGACGATTGCTACTATAGGTGCCTTTTGCATTGGTGAATATCCGGAGGGGGTGGCAGTAATGTTGTTTTATGCTGTAGGCGAGCAGTTGCAGGATAGCGCCGTAGACAAAGCACGCGACAATATTCGTGCCCTGCTTGATATGCGTCCGCGCACAGCTTCTGTCTTTCGTAAAGGCCAATATTCGATTGTTTCGCCCGAAGTGGTAGAGACAGGAGAAACCATTGAAGTAAAAGTGGGCGAGAAAGTCCCTTTGGACGGTGTGTTGCAAAATGAGGTGGGAGTATTCAACACGGCGGCATTGACCGGTGAAAGTCTCCCGCGCTCGGTGAGGCAATCCGGTGAAGTGCTGGCAGGTATGATTCCGGTAAATGAGACCATTCGGCTGAGTGTAACGAAACCTTACAGCCAAAGCACCTTGGCACGTATGCTGGAGATGGTGGAGGAAGCTGCCGAATGCAAGGCACCGACAGAACTGTTCATGCGTAAGGTTGCCCGCTACTATACTCCGGCGGTTATCGGGATTGCATTTCTTATTCCGGTGCTTCCGTTTCTTTATTCATTGGTGCAGCCATCCTTTATCTATCTGTTTGCCAGCTGGCTGTATCGTTCTCTGGTGTTCCTCGTGATATCCTGTCCGTGTGCTTTGGTAGTGAGTATTCCATTGGGTTACTTTGGAGGCATCGGTGCGGCATCACACAAAGGCATTCTTTTCAAGGGGGGCAATTATTTGGACGCCATCACGAAAGCAGACACGTTTGTTTTTGACAAGACCGGTACACTGACTACAGGCAACTTTCGTGTTTGCCGGATAGAGACTGCGGGAATATATTCGGAGGCAGAAGTCCTGAAATATATTGCATCGGCAGAAAGCAAGAGCAACCACCCGATGGCAAAAGCCGTGGTGGAGTATGCAAAACAGCAGCAGGCAGCCCTTTATCCGGTAGGGGCGGTGACGGAGATTGCCGGGTACGGACTGGAAGCATACATCGGTGGCAAACAGATACTGGCAGGCAACTATAGGTTGATGGACAAGTATGGAACAGCTTATCCGGAAGGATTGCATGAAATGCCCGAAAGCCTGATACTGTGTGCCTGCAACGGTATTTATGCAGGTGTGGTTGTTATGGAAGATGAGCTGAAGGATGATGCGGTAGAAGCTATTCGAGGATTGAAGCAACAAGGTATCAGGCATTTTGAAATCCTGTCGGGGGATAAGACCGCATTGGTACAAAACATTGCACACCGTCTGGATATCCGGCATGCTTATGGCGATTTATTACCGGCCGATAAGGTGGCCCGCCTTCAGAAGTTGAAGGACGAGAAACATTGTGTCGCTTTTGTGGGAGACGGAATCAATGATGCACCGGTGTTGGCATTGAGCGATGTTGGCATTGCGATGGGAGGTTTGGGAAGTGATATAGCGATTGAGACAGCAGATGTGATTATTCAGGACGACAGCTTGTCGAAGCTGGTAACGGCTGTCAGGATAGGAAAATACACGCGTCGCATCATTTGGCAGAATATCATATTGGCTTTTTTAGTGAAATTTGCCATCCTTGCATTGGGAACGGTAGGAGTGGCGACACTGTGGGAAGCTGTTTTTGCAGATTCGGGTGTGGCTCTGCTGGCTATTTTCAATGCTATGCGCATTAACAGACTGATAAAACATTCGTAGAAATGGTTGGGGGATTTTAATTAAATGAAAGAAAATACCCACTGCCGGGATTCTCGAAAGGAAAAAAGCAACACGGATTTCGCAGAAATGAAGCCGAAGCCAATCTGCGGAATCCGTGTTGCAGAAAGAATAGACCGTTATTGTGCCGGCTTATCCGAGCGAGAGAATCAGTAATTGAGCCGTGAGTACCCGCAGAAACATCGTGAGCGGATACACAGTGGCATAACCCACTGCGGGTGCGTCACATGAGGTGAGGTCATTGGAATAAGCCAAAGCGGGCGGATTGGTCGTTGCTCCCGATAATACTCCGATAAGGGTATAATAGTTCAACTTGAAAACATAGCGCCCGATAAATCCCACTATCAGCAGAGGCAGCACGGTGATAATGGCACCATAACCTATCCATATATATCCTCCTTCATTGATAATCGTTTCAATGAATCCTTTACCCGCACCAAGTCCCACGCAGGCAAGAAATAAAGAGATACCTATCTCGCGAACCATCAGGTTCGCACTGATGGTAGTGTAGGTGATTAGTTTGTACTGAGGTCCGAAGCGGCTTATCAGAATAGAGATGATAAGCGGTCCTCCTGCCAGTCCCAACTTAACCGGTTGGGGAATGCCGGGGAACATGAACGGAGTACTGCCCAATATGCATCCCAGTGCGATACCCAGAAAGATAGGAATCAGATTAGGGTGATTCAATCGTTTCATCGAGTTGCCTAGTATTTTTTCGGCTTGCGCCACTCCCAGTTCACTGCCGACAATCTTTACACGGTCACCCATCTGCAATTGCAGGTGGGGAGTGGCGACAAGGTCTACTCCCGAACGGTTTACACGCGTGATACTGACTCCAAAATCATTACGGATTTTAAGTTGTGCCAGAGTCTTTCCGTTCAGCTCAGGCTTGGTAATCAGAATCTTTCTGGAAATCAGGTTCTTATTCTTAAAATCCCATTCCACATTTACCTGTTTGCCAAAGAAAACGGTAATTGCCTCCACGTCTATCGGGTTGGCAATGACAAGAATTTCATCATTCAGATGAAAGATTGTATTTGAGTTGACAAGTTCTGTCTGCTTGTCTCCGTTACAGTAGCGGATACGCGAAATAACGAAGTCACGGTTTACCAGCGGTTTAATGTCTTTAATCGTTTTTCCGTTTACTGCTTCATTTCTGATTTCCAATGAGATGGGGCGTACGGTCAGTTCTTGCAAATGTCCCAAACCGCGTTCTGCTTCTGCCTCTTCCTGTTTCGGCTTAATCTGCAATAAATATTTCAGCGCAAGCAGTGAAAGGATGCAGCCTACCACTCCCAGCGGGTATGAAACGGCATAACCGAGTGCGATTTCGGGTGCATCAATGCCATTCAAGTCGCTGTTGGCCTGCTGTGCGGCTCCCAGTCCGGGGGTATTGGTGACAGCTCCCGACAGGATACCCACCATTGTGGTGATAGGCACTCCGGTGATGAAGTGCAGTGCCACCGTGATGACAACTCCCAGAAATACGACCATCATGGCAAGCATGTTCAGCGTAAATCCTCCCTTCTTGAAAGCCGAGAAGAAGCCCGGTCCTACTTGCAGACCGACAGAGTAGACGAACAGTATCAATCCGAATTCTTTTAGGAAATGGAGCAGATGCTCATCCAGGTTCAGATTGAAATGTCCGAATACGATTCCTACAAAAAGTATCCATGTCACACCTAATGATATGCCTGCCACTTTTATCTTCCCCAGCATGATACCGAAGGCAATGACAAGCGAAAGAATCAATACGGAGTGTGCTACTCCGCCACCCCACAGGTTGGGGTATCCTTCAAATAGATTTCTAAAAAGTTCCATTATTATATAATTAATTAAATGATTATTCTATATCTGTTAATGGGAGTTTTTCATGTGTATCAGGAAGGTAAACAAAGTCAGGAAAGGGATTGTGTTGCTAAAATCGGACACAAAGTTAGATATTTATTTTATATTTGCACCCGATTTGAAATATAGATTGAAAAGATGAAGCCACAATTGCTTATAGGGGCCGCTACTTCGGGAAGCGGAAAAACGACTTTCACGATGGGACTGCTGCGTGCGTTGAAGAAACGAGGCATGCGGGTGCAGCCTTTTAAGTGTGGCCCTGATTATATTGATACTCAGTTTCACACATTGGCAGCCGACCGTGAGTCGGTGAATTTGGACACTTGGATGGCATCGAGGACGCATGTACAGCATATTTATAATAAGTATGGAGAGGGAGCCGATGTATGTGTTGCCGAAGGGGTAATGGGACTGTTTGACGGTTACAGCCGAATGGAAGGAAGCAGTGCAGAGATATCGCAACTGCTGGGCATTCCGGTGATATTGGTTGTCAGTGCACGTTCTGCTGCCTATTCCGTAGCTCCTCTGATTTATGGGTTCAAGCATTTTCATCCGAATGTGAAGATTGCCGGAGTAGTGTTCAATCAGGTGTCTTCATTACCTCACTATAATTATCTGAAAGATGCGTGTGCCGATGCCGGTGTAGAGTGTCTGGGTTATCTCCCTTTTACAGATGGGCTTAAGATTCCATCGCGTCATTTGGGACTTACACTGACTGCCAAACGCGCAATGGACGTACTGATAGAGCAGGCGGCAGCATTGGTAGAAAAGTATGTGGATATTGATAAACTTTTAAATATTTGTCATCGTGGTTTCCCATGTCGGTATATATTGCCATACAGTTCCGAAGTCGGGGTGGAGAGTTTCACTCCCCGTACAAAAAAACTGAAAATAGCAGTGGCACGAGACCCGGCATTCAATTTTATTTATCGTGAGAATATCGCTCGGCTGGCGGAGCTGGGACATATTACTTATTTCAGTCCCGTGTATGGCAGTGATTTGCCGGAAGCAGATTTATTGTATCTTCCCGGGGGATATCCCGAACTTTTTGCCCGCCAGTTACACCGTCGGAAGAAACTGATGGAAGCGATAAAGACTTTTGCCGAGGAAGGAGGGAAGGTATTGGCGGAATGTGGAGGAATGATGTTCCTGACCCGCTCACTTACGGCGCGTCAGGGGGGAACGGCCTATGCTATGGCGGGCGTCTTGCCATTGGACTGTACAATGGTGGGAGCTAGGTTGCATTTGGGGTATCGTCGGTTAGAGTATAACGGACTGGAACTGAAGGGGCATGAGTTCCATTACTCCAACATCATAGAGCCCGACGCACTTCCTTCGGTGGCAAAACAGTTTACCGTCAGAGGAATGGAGGTAAATACTCCTTTGTACAGATATAAGAATGTGATAGCCGGATATACCCATTTGTATTGGGGAGAAGCCGACATATTAAAGCTTTGGGAAGAATGAATAAGAACTTACACCCTATCATGCTGGCAGGGACAGGCAGTGATGTGGGAAAAAGCATCATTGCAGCCGCTTTGTGCCGCATATTCAAGCAAGATGGTTACCGTCCGGCTCCCTTTAAGGCACAGAATATGGCATTGAATTCCTACGCCACTCCCGAGGGGCTGGAGATAGGACGGGCACAGGCGGTGCAAGCCGAGGCAGCCGGAGTGCCCTGTCACACAGACATGAATCCGCTCTTGCTGAAACCCAGTTCGGACCACACCGCTCAGGTGGTATTAAACGGCAGGCCGATTGGTAACCGTGATGCGTACGAATACTTCCGCAAGGAGGGACGCGAGGAGCTGAGAAAAGAAGTCAATGCTGCTTTCGATCGTTTGGCTGCCCGTTATAACCCCATTGTTATGGAAGGAGCCGGCAGCATTTCGGAAATAAATCTGCGAGATACGGATTTGGTCAATATGCCGATGGCTTGTTATGCCGGTGCCGATGTGTTATTGGTGGCGGATATTGATCGTGGAGGGGTGTTTGCCAGCGTCTATGGTTCGGTCATGCTGCAAACGCCTGAAGATCGTAAACGTATAAAAGGCATCATTGTCAATAAGTTCAGGGGAGACATACGCCTCTTCGAACCGGGTATAAAAATGATGGAAGAGTTGTGTGGCATTCCTGTCTTGGGAGTGGTTCCTTATTATAAGGATATTCATATCGAGGAGGAAGATTCGGTTGTGCTGGATTATAAACGTATGCAGGCGATAGAAGGAAAGGTGAATGTGGCGGTGGTATTGCTTCGTCATCTGTCTAATTTCACGGATTTCAATATGCTTGAACGCGATGAGCGTGTGCATCTTTACTATACGAATAATACGGAAGAACTGGCAAAAGCGGATATCATATTACTTCCGGGCAGTAAAAGTACATTAGATGATTTATATGAACTTCGCCGTAATGGTGTGGCGCAAGCTATCTTGCGTGCACATCGCAAAGGGGCTTCGGTCATGGGGATTTGTGGCGGATACCAGATGATGGGAATGGAAGTCTGCGATCCCGATGGAGTAGAGGGAGATATCCGTCAACTGCCGGGTTTGGGATTGCTTCCCATGATAACTACCATGCAAGGTGAGAAGGTAACTCGCCGGGTGACTTTCCATTTCCGGGATAATGAAACAGTTTGCCGGGGATACGAAATTCACATGGGAGAGACTGAGCTTGTACCTGGTTCTCCTGTTTCTCCATTGAATAAATTGGAAGACGGAAAAGCGGATGGCTATTTTGTCGATAGGAAATGTATGGGAAGCTATATTCATGGTATCCTTGATAATCAGGTTTTCATAGATTTTCTGCTGGAGCCTTATGCTGACAAGCTGCATCGGCAGAGTCCGGATTATGAAGCCTATAAAGAAGAACAATATGATAAGTTGGCGGCACACGTGCGCAAACACTTAAATCTGCCGTTGTTATACCAAATAATGTGTAAAAATGATTGATGGACACGGAGATGATGCCTATAAATATGGGCAAAAGATAAGGATAAACTTTAGCTCAAATGTATATAATCATGTAAATCATAATGGTTTGCGTGAGCATCTTTATCATCGGATGGAAAGTATTCGAAGTTATCCCGAACCGGAGGCTTATTCTTTAGAACAGGCATTGGCACATTCGCTTCATCTGTCGGACGGGAAGGAGGTTTGTGTGACTAATGGCGCTACGGAAGCCATTTATTTGATAGCCCAAACCTTCAGGGGGAAAAATTCTGCCATCCTGATGCCTACTTTCAGTGAATATGCCGATGCTTGCCGTCTTCACCACCACAAGATACAGGTTATTTACGCATTGGATATGATACCGTCGGGAACAAACCTGATATGGATATGCAATCCTAATAATCCTACAGGAAGTGTATTGGATAAAGACGTTTTGAAAGCATTTATAGAGAAACATACGGAGTGCTGTTTTGTAATAGACCAATCTTATGAATTCTTTACATTAAAACCGCTGCTGTCGGCCGGGGAAGCTGTCGGATATCCTAATGTGATTCTGCTCCATTCCATGACCAAGCGCTTTGCTGTCCCCGGACTCCGTTTGGGTTTTATGACTGCAAATCAAATCTTATTGCGTGAAATCCGTTTGCAGCGTATGCCTTGGTCTGTCAATCAGCTTGCCATTGAAGCAGGACATTATTTGCTTCGGCATGCCGGAGAATATCATGTAGATATATCATTGTTACTAAAGGAAAAAGACAGATTGGCTGAAGCACTGCTTGCAATAGGAGGAATGGAGGTATGGGCTTCGGATACACACTATATGTTGGTTCAGTTACGAATGGGGCGAGCCGCAGCTTTGAAGGAGTACTTGGCAGGAGAGTGTGGTATCCTTATCCGTGATGCATCCAATTTTGAAGGGCTGAACGAGCATTTTTTTCGCATTGCTACACAAACTCCGGAAGAGAATAATGAATTGATAGAATCTATAAAGAAATGGACATATTTGTATTAATCCTACCATTGTTGGCAGGGTGGTTATTGGATAAGTTGATAGGTGACCCTTCCTGGCTTCCTCATCCCATAGTAGGTTTTGGCAAACTTATTTCTTTTTGCGAAAAACGATGGAACAAAGGGAAACACCGGGTGAAGAAAGGAGCATGTACGGCTGTTGTGCTTATTGTATTCATTTATGGAGCTTCTGCGTTATTGATACACGGATTATATGCTATGAATCTTTGGATAGGCGTGGCGGTTTCGGCCGTTCTTATCTTTTATTGTTTGGCAGGGACTACGCTTATCAATGAGGTGCGTATGGTTTTTATGGCTGCCGACCATTCTTTGGAGGAGGGTAGAAGACAGGTATCCCGCATTGTGGGACGGGATACTTCCGGACTGACAGATCAGGAGGTGAGGCTGGCGGCTTTAGAGACTTTGGCAGAGAATCTGAGCGATGGGGTAATTGCTCCTTTGTTTTGGTATTTGTTATTGGGAGTTCCCGGTATGTTGGCATATAAAATGATAAACACGTTGGATTCTATGGTGGGATATAAGAACGAAAGATATTTGCAGTTCGGTCGGTGGGCAGCCCGTATCGATGATATTGCCAATTATATTCCGGCTCGTTTGACAGCTGTTCTGATGATACTTTCTACCGGTCGTCTTTCTTTATTGAAGTTTGTGGGAAGATATGGTAATCAGCATGCAAGTCCTAATTCCGGTTATCCCGAAGCGGCTTTGGCGGGGATATTGAATTGCCGTTTCGGGGGGCCTCATCATTATTTTGGTGAGATGGTTTACAAACCGTTTATAGGCAATAATAATCGGCCGGTTTACTCGTCAGATATGCGTATTGCTGTCCGGGTAAACCGGTTTGCCGAGGGAATAATGGTGATATGGGTTATTCTTTGTCTGATGGAAGCATACCCTTTTCTTCCGTTATAAGAAATGAAACGCAGGGAAATTTATATCTCAATCTTAACTATTCCTCCGTATGGAGTCAGTGCGCCGAAAGCCTCTTCGGGTTTCACTGTTCCGGCATAAATTTGGGCATTGATCAATACGCCTCCATGGGCGAATATGGCTACCTGTTTGTATGGCTTTTGGCGAAGCTCATTCAGGAAGTCGGCTACACGTTGGTACTGGTCCTGAAACGACTCTCCGTTTGTAGCTCTCACATTCCGATAGTCGGCATACCATTTCTGGAGGTTGGCATCGGTTATTTCATCAAAGCGTTGCATTTCCCAGTCACCAAAGTTGATTTCCTTGATACGGTCATCTCGTTCGCCATCCGGGTAACCGCAGAAGGTGGCCAGACGTACACAGCGGGTTAAGGGACTCATATATACTTTATCAAACTGAAGGCCTTTGAGCCGGGCGGAAGTCTGTGCGGCTTCTTCTTCAAAGGTCGGATTCAAAGGGACATCTGTCTGTCCGTAGCACACTCCCTGAGGGACATCTACGGAAGTGTGGCGAATGAGGTATACTACCATAAGTTGGTATAAATTAGGTTTATTATTAAATAGAAAGATAGTTCACACAGCAGGAAAGCGGCTCCGCAACAGTCGCCTGTGTATCCTTGCAAACGCTTGCGCAGCAATTGCCATAAAAGGAAAAAGACGGCAACGGGTGCAAGGGCTGCCCACCAATAAGACCTGTTCAGGAAAAGCCACATCGGGAGTCCGCCGGCTATGAATGCCGGTAGCCATGTCGAAATGCTCATCCGGTCATAAATGACTTTTGCTTTTGATTCTTCTTCTTTGCGTGCATACGGCAAGATGTTGATTATCTGTGCGGAACAGAACTTACTCCATGCGTCTCCGCTCGCTACGGCCATGCATGCCAAGGAAAGCGATAGGGTGGAAAGCAGGTTCCATAGGAGTCCGAAGTAGAACAGAAGTCCCAATACACCGTATGTTCCTATATGGGAATCTTTCATGATGGAAAGGATTTTCTCGCGCGAAGTGCCGCCTCCAAATCCGTCGCAAAAGTCTGCCAAACCGTCTTCGTGCAGTGCACCCGTGACAAGCAGGCGTGCCAGTAAAGCAAGGATGACGGCTGTAGACATAGGAAGGAATTGGGCGGAGAGCCATAGCGTGCCTGCCATTATTCCTCCGGTGAGCCAACCGACAAAAGGCCAATAATCGACCACACGCTTAAAATAAGCGGCGGGAACTTCGGTTATTCTCCAGAATGGCAACCGGGTGAAGAATATGAGTGCGGCAAGGAGTTTCATGGTTAAAAGTATTTTGTGATGGCTGCATGGGCAAAGTTGTCCATCTCATTCATCATGGTCACGGCAGAGACTATGATGGGATAGGCACAGACAGCACCGGTTCCTTCACCCAACCGGAGTCCCAGATTTAATAAGGGGCGTGCATGCAGGGCTTCAAGTACCAGTTTGTGTCCTGCCTCGTCTCCCTGATGTCCGAAGATGGCGTATGGCAATACCTCCGGGTGGAGCCGGGAAGCGGCAAGGATGCAGTTGGTCATGATAAAGCCATCGACCAATATCAGCATCTTCAGTTCGGCTGCCCGCAACATACCGCCGATAGCCATTACCATTTCGTAGCCTCCAAACCAGGCAATCTTGTCTCTTGCCGAGCCGTCGCCTTGATAGTTGTCGACTGCTTGTTTCAATATATTGTATTTATGACGGATGCCTTCCGAATCCAGTCCGCTGCCGGCTCCTACGCATTGTTCCAGAGAAATGCCTGTAAATAAATGCATCCAGACAGAGGAGGGGGAAGTATTGCCTATTCCCATTTCTCCAAAACTGATTACGTTGCAACCGTCGGCGTATGCCTTATCCACCATTTGTGCACCGCGTTCCAGACATAACTCCATCTCTTCATGACTCATGGCCGGGGCATGGAGAAAGCTTCGGGTACCGCGACCTACGCTACAGTTGATAATTCCCTTCTCGTAAGGAAGGTCATAGTCAACTCCGGCATCTACCAGTACGAGCTTGAATCCGTGTTGGCGGCAGAGAAAGTTAACTCCGGCACCACCGTGGAGGAAGTTGCTCAATTGTTGCCAGGTGATTTCTTTAGGCGATTTGCTGACACCTTCTTCCACGATGCCGTGATCGGCAGCAAACAGGATGTTGTGGGGATGGCGGAGAGTCGGAGAGAGGGTTTGTTGGATGAGACCGATTTGTAATGCCAGCTCTTCCAGTACGCCTAAAGAACCTTTTGGTTTGGTCAGGTTATTGATTTTGTCTATCAATGCTTCCCGTATCTGTAAGTCGGGAAGTTCGATATGGAAAGTTTTCATGGTCTTATTGTTTTATTAATACAGGAATACCCGATACCATTAAGTATACTTGATGGGCTTGGGAGGCAATATATTGATTCATCCAACCTTGCAAATCCGTAAAACGGCGCTGGATGGGATTGTCGGAAACAGCCCCTGAACCTATTTCGTTCGTCACAAAAATAAAAGTGGCATCTTGTGCTGTGAAGGCATCGAACTCTTGTTTCAGAGCTTGCAGTGACAGATCCACGTCAGAATCCAGATCGAAAAAGTAATTTGTGGCCCATAAAGTCACGCAATCTATCAGCACCACCCGCCCGTCTACCTGATGACGGCTCAGTTCCTTTTCTTCCTCTATGTTGGTCCATTCCGGTCCCCGGCGTTTCTGATGCTTGATGACCCGTTGGCGGAATTCTTCATCCCAGATGCGGGAGGTAGCCATATAAATAGGATTGGACGACAAACTGAGAGCTAATTTTTCTGCATAAGAACTTTTGCCCGACCGTTGGCCGCCTGTGATGAGTATAATACGTTTCATAATTTCTATTTTTCTGCTGTTCGCAGAATAAGAGTAGTAGCACCTATGGTGATGATGGCTCCTTCTTCTATTCTGACTCGGTCCTTGTCTCCCAATATGTCATTTAATAGAAATGTTCCGGTGATGCTCTGATTGTCCCGCAAGGTGTAGATGAGTTCTCCTTGCTTGTTTCGTTTTACATTGATTACGCAATGGCGACGATCCATGCTAGGGTCGGATGTTTCGATAGAAATATCCACATCGGTCCCTTTACTGCGGCGTCCGATCAGGTTATCCCCTTCTTTTAAAGGCAATACTTGTTTATAGCCAAAGACATTTTCCACCACCACGATGCTTCCGAAGTCTTCGTTGTTGGCTTGTTCGTCAAGAACCTCCTCTTTGCGGGTAGCTTTTAATTTGGATTTTCCGATGCGGATACTGAATTGCTTTTTGCAGTGCTCGCATATAAAAACCAAAGACTGGCCTTCGGTATATTTTGTTTCGTCAAAGGTAATATAATTGTCACATTTAGGACATAAAACTCTTTTCATGGGAGATAATCTGTTTATTTAGAGCTTAATAACCATGCATTCTTGAATGCTTCGTCTTTTTTCAACTCATTCATTTTCTTATAAGCAGCATTTTTGTCGGCAAACCCATAAAGGGCAAGGCGGTAACGTCCGCTTCCTTCGATGATGCTTGCTTCTTTAAAGCCTTTTTGCTTATATTCGTTTAATGTTTGTTGTGCATCGGCAGCTGTTGCCAAACTAGATACTATAATGAAGTATTTTGGCTTTGCTGTGGTAGCTTCGGCTTTATTTTGTGCCGGAACAGAAGCAGAAGATGCGGTTGCCGTTGCAGGAGTTGTCTTGCGGGCAACAGTTTTTTCCGCTTTAGGGGTTTCTTTGCCTGTTTTTTGTTTGGAAGTCTCTGTTTTCGGTGAACCGACTTTTTCTACTTTTACGGCTACAGGTTTTAAACTTTTGTGTCCTGCTTGCTGCCGTGTATTACCCGATGTCTTTTTGGCTTGAACAGTCTTTTGCTGTTGCGGTACAACCAAAGTGGTGGCCAACGATTGTGAGCGGATAGCCTCAAATAATCCGTCTGTTCCCAAGGAAGCATAATTGCCTTTATCCACGTATGTGTTTTCTACAGGTACAGAAAGGAAAAAGAACAGGATAACCGCTACGGCAATGGCAACAGCATTACCCAACCAGCGACGGTTGAAACGGATGGCTGCTTTTTCTTTTTGGGGCTTTAGCACCATATCCTTGGTTGAAGCAATAGTTGAATTATTTTCTGATAAAGGACTGATGGATAAAGAACTGAATCCGTATAAATAAGGAGAAAGAATACCTTCTTCATTGGGACGGAATTCGTAAGAATTATGAATTGTGTAGTGCAAATCGCCTATACCATATAATTGGACATGTCCGTCTTTATATAAAGTATCTTTTAGTTCTTCTACTTCTTGTTCAATCATCCGGGTTGCATCCGGGAAGTCTGTATGATGGACCTGCATGTATGACTGCACCAACAGTCCGTCATTCATTGTCAACTGGGGATTGAAGCCAATGGTACGCATAGGAGGGAAATAGATATTATCAGATTCAGCGTAATAAGCTGGTTGATAATGAGCTATAAATCCACCTAACTCGGGAACAATGACGCAATCATTTTCCAGTAATAGAATTTCTATATGTCTAGCCAATTCAATCATAGTGCAAAAATAGCATTTTTATTCCATTTCAGCGCAACTTTTATGAAGGAAAATGTCCTTGCCACATATTTTTATTGTAATTTTGCAGCGTATAAAAAGTTAGACTAACTAATAATAAAATGAATATAGCAATTGTAGGAACCGGATATGTTGGACTCGTAACCGGTACATGTTTTGCCGAAACCGGCGTAAATGTAACTTGTGTGGATGTAAATGCCGAGAAGATAGAGAATCTGCAGAAAGGTATTATTCCCATTTATGAACCGGGACTGGAGGACATGGTGCAACGCAATGTCAATGCCGGCCGTCTTCATTTTACGACTGCATTGGAGAACTGTCTCGATAATGTAGATATTGTGTTTAGTGCTGTAGGTACACCGCCTGATGAAGACGGAAGTGCTGATTTGAGTTACGTGCTGGCAGTTGCCAAAACAATTGGTGCTAACATGAAAAAATATACGTTGGTGGTGACGAAGAGTACCGTACCGGTGGGAACTGCGCATAAAGTGAAAGATACCATTCAGGCTGAACTGGATAAGAGAGGGGTATCTATAGAGTTTGATGTGGCTTCCAACCCTGAGTTTTTGAAAGAAGGCAATGCCATTGATGACTTTATGAGTCCCGATCGTGTGGTGGTAGGTGTTGAATCCGAACGGGCAAAGAAGCTGATGACCAAACTGTATAAGCCTTTTATGATGCTGAATTCACGCGTTATTTTTATGGATATTCCTTCTGCCGAGATGACTAAATACGCTGCCAATTCAATGCTTGCTACCCGTATCAGTTTTATGAATGACATAGCCAATCTTTGTGAATTGGTGGGAGCGGATGTAAATATGGTACGTGACGGGATAGGTTCTGACAGTCGCATTGGTCGTAAGTTCCTTTATCCGGGATGTGGCTATGGCGGTTCTTGTTTTCCTAAAGACGTAAAGGCGTTAATCAAGACGGCAGAACAAAATGGGTATCCGATGCGGGTTTTGAAAGCTGTGGAAGAGGTGAATGAGACCCAGAAAAGTCTTCTTTTTGAGAAATTGGAAAAGATATTCAATGGTGATTTGGAAGGCAAGACCATAGCTTTATGGGGACTGGCATTCAAGCCCGGCACGGATGATATGCGTGAGGCTCCTGCACTGGTATTGATTGAGAAATTGAGGAAGGCAGGTTGTGTGGTTCGGGCTTACGATCCGGCGGCGATGGGGGAATCAAAGAGAAGAATAGGTGATACGATATTCTATGCTTGCGATATGTATGATGCTCTTTTGGATGCTGACGCATTGATGTTGGTGACAGAATGGAAAGAATTCCGTTTGCCGGCATGGGGAGTTGTTAAGAAAACGATGAAACAGCCTGTAATCTTGGATGGACGTAATATCTATGATGCAAAAGAACTTCAGGATTTAGGTTTTGTTTATCGCTGCATAGGCAAATAATTACGTTAAAGATGTACAAATCATATTTGATTGTCGTTTTGGCGGCGATGTTTTCTGCTTGCGGAGCTAATCAGGACAAAGAGGCTTTGCAAGAAGAAGATAGAGAGGCGAAAGAAAAGTTGCAAGGCATTTGGCTGGACGACAATACGGAAGCTGCCGTGCTGCAAGTTGCGGGCGATACGATTTATTATGCTGACGCTGCCGTCGCTCCTGTCGCTTTTAAAATTATAGGCGATACATTGACTACTTATGGGGCTCGGGTAAATAATTATAAGATAGAGAAACAGGGAGAATATATTTTCTGGTTTCATTCACTGGTAGGAGATGTCATTCGCCTGCATAGGGCAGAGAATAATGCCGATTCTTTATCTTTTATTCATGAACAGGAAGTCCCTGTTTATACGGAAGTTATTAAGAAAGATTCGGTGGTAATGTATGATAATACCCGTTATCGCGGATATGTCTATATCAATCCGTCCAGAATAAAAGTGATGCGTCCGGGGGTGTCGGAAGAGGGGCTGAGTGTGGATAATGTATATTATGACAACATCATTCATATTTGTGTATATGAAGGAAAACGGAGTTTGTTTGCGAAAGATATCACGAGGCAGATGTTCAAGCATGTCATACCCGATGATTTCTTGAAATGGGCAATCCTTTCGGATATGGACTTTATGGGGGTCGATGCAAAAGGCTATCATTATCAGGCTACTGTTTGTATACCGGATGGGGCTTCTTGTTATGTGGTCAATATCACGATAGATATGGATGGTAAATTATCTTATGAGCTGGCTCGTTGAATAATAAATAAGAGCGGAGACGTGTCAAAACGTTGATAATGCTGTTATTTTGTTAATAGGGGCGAGGTTTGCTCGCCCAAAAAAACAATATTTGCTTTGTGTATTACTCTCAAGGTCGTGACCGTTGGTTCGGGCAGGTGAACCCTGCCCCCGCAGCCGATGATTGGATAGGCCGTTTTAGCTTTGATATCCTTCCCATGACGGATAATACAAAACTTACAGCTTCTGTTATTTTTGCTGTTTTTTACCGTTAGTGTTGTTTCCGGGTTTCCGTGTGGAATTGTTTCTTTTACCTTTGAAGTTCCCTTTTCTTTTTCCACCATTATTACTACGGGGGTTATATTCGGGTGCTTCGCCTAATTCTTCCGGAACTGGAATTTTATAAATGTCCTTACCTATAAAGTTTTCGATGGACTTAAATTGTGTCTGCTCTTTTTCGCTGACAAAGGTTATGGCACATCCATCGTTGTTTGCACGTGCTGTACGACCGATGCGGTGCACATAATCTTCACTGTCATGCGGCACGTCATAATTAATGACCAAGCGTATGTCATCAATGTCAATGCCCCGTGAAACAATATCGGTTGCAATCAAAATATTTATCTTTCCACTCTTGAAATCATGCATAATCTGGTCGCGCTGTGCCTGTTCCAGATCAGAGTGCATTTCGCCGACGTTGAGTTTCATGCGGCGGAAAGCCTGAGTTACTTCTTTCACTTTCATTTTGGATGATGCGAAGATAATCACGCGTTCAGGTGTCTGGTCTTGAAATAATGACTGTATAATGCCCAGCTTCTGATTTTCATAACAGATATACGCTGTCTGGATAATTTTCTCAGCCGGTTTGGATACCGCCAATTTAATCTCTTCCGGGTTTCTCAGGATGGTTTTGGCCAACTGTTGTATCTTGACAGGCATCGTGGCAGAAAACATAATTGTCTGGCGTTCCTTTGGGAGATATTTCACTATTTGCATAATGTCGTCTGCAAATCCCATATCCAGCATGCGGTCTGCCTCATCCAAAATGAAGAAAGATACTTTGGAAAGGTCTACATATCCTAAGCTGAGGTGGCTGATTAAGCGACCGGGGGTGGCAATAACCACTTCTGCTCCCAAAGTCAGTCCTTTTTTCTCTTGTTCAAAGCGTATTCCATCGTTTCCTCCGTATACAGCTACGCTGGATGCCGGCATAAAATAAGAAAAACCTTCCATTTGTTGGTCTATCTGCTGCGCCAGTTCGCGTGTGGGTGCCATGATAATACAATTGATGGCATCTTCGGGATAACCTCCCTTACTTAATTGATTTAAGATGGGGAGTAGATATGCCGCTGTTTTACCGGTACCGGTTTGTGCTACTCCTATCAAATCCTTTCCTTCAAGGATGATAGGAATTGTATGTTCTTGTACGGGAGTACACTCCTCAAATCTCATGGCTTCCAATGCCTGGAGCACACTCTCTTCTAAATTTAATTCTGAAAATTTCATATATATATTTTATACTATCTTTCTTACAGTTTGCCGCGTTCTTCCAAATAAGAATCTTTAAAGCCAAGGAAATAAAGCACCCCATCCAGCCCGATGGTATTAATGGACTGTTTGGCATTTGCCACCACTTTAGGTTTTGCATGGAATGCAATGCCTAGTCCGGCAGTAGACAACATGGGCAAATCATTGGCACCGTCGCCTACGGCTATTGTTTGTGCAATATCTACTTTCTCTACTTGTGCAATCAGTTTTAATAATTCTGCTTTACGCTTTCCATCTACTACGTCTCCCAAATAGCGGCCGGTCAATTTACCGTCTACTATTTCCAGTTCATTGGCATAAACATAATCAATGCCGTATTTTTGTTTCAGGTAGTTGCCGAAATAGGTGAATCCACCCGAAAGTATAGCTATTTTATAGCCATATCGTTTTAATACGAACATGAGTCTTTCCACCCCTTCCGTAATGGGCAGGTTTTCGGCAATTTCACGCATTACACTTTCATCCAAGCCTTTCAGCAGAGCTACGCGTTCGGTGAAACTCTCGGTAAAGTCTATTTCACCACGCATGGCGCGTTCGGTTATTTCTCTTACTTTGTCACCCACGCCGGCACGTTCTGCCAGTTCGTCGATACATTCTGTCTGGATAAGTGTAGAATCCATATCAAAACAGATCAGGCGACGCATACGGCGGTACATATTGTCTAATTGGAAAGAAAAATCCATTTCCAACTCGCTGCTGAGTTTCATCAGTTCCCGCTGCATCTCCTCCCGGTCCCGGGGAGTGCCGCGAACAGAAAACTCAATACAGGCACGTACACTTGCTTTTCGTTCATCCAAAGGAACGCGACCTGTTAAGCGTTTGATAGCATCTATATTCAGACCTTGTTCTGCAATGATTCGCGTGACGGCTGCAATTTGTTTTGCAGAAAGTTTACGTCCCAGCAAGGTCAGGATATAGCGGTTCTTTCCTTGCATTCCTACCCATTCTTCGTATTCTTCTACCGTAATGGGGTAAAAACGGATGGTGATTCCCAAAGAGGATGCATTAAATAGCAAATCTTTCATGATATTACCCGAATCTTTTTCCCGGCTTTTAAATAAAATACCCAATGAAAGAGTGCTGTGAATATCTGCTTGGCCTATATCCAAAATGGTAACATCATATTTTGAAAGTATTTCCGTAATGGAAGCTGTCAGTCCCGGCCTGTCCAAACCGGTGATACGAATTAAAATAAGTTCAGTACTTGTATCCATACATAAAATGTTGCTATTTACAGATTGCAAAAGTACGCAATTTAATCCTATCAAGCTATCTTTTGGGGATTCTTTTTTCTCGATGGAATGGATGAATTTATGCTATATAACATATTTTTTGATGTGATTCCTTGGAGTTGGCATAAAAACTCCTTACCTTTGCCACGGATTTCTAAATATAATGGCTTTGATTATCAGGCCAAAAGACAATGTTCCGGGGAGAAATTACTGTTTAAGGGCAGTCTCGGATAGTATTAACCAAAACCGAATTACATGATTAAAAATGTAAAGTGGATTTTTGTTGTATTAATCATTAGTTCCTTGATTTCGTTCTCATTTGTAGGGAAAGACACGCCGACAGAAGGATTGACGATAGGAGATAAGGCTCCGACTTTTACCATCTGTGGCGAAAAGCAACTGATTGACTTAAAGGATTTGAGAGGTAAATACGTGTTGCTTAGTTTTTGGGCCAGCTATGATGCTCCTTCGAGAGTGCAGAACGCCACCTTGAATCATGCAATAGAGCAGGCTGATAATGTGGAAATGGTTTCTGTTTCGTTTGATGAATTTAAATCAATATTTAACGAAACCATTAAAAAAGACCGGATTTCGACATCTAATTGTTTTGTTGAACTGGCAGGTAATTCTTCCGATTTATTTAAAACTTATCGTTTGAATAAAGGGTTTAAGAATTTTCTTTTGGATAAAAACGGTGTCATTGTAGCGAAGGACATCACTCCATCCCAACTTTCTTCTTATTTAAACTAAGAAGAGAGTTTCCGTAAGGAAAAACAAAAAATACAACAAAAATGATAGGGTGTGTGCCCAAACTAAATGGTCTATCAAACCTCGCCCCTACAGGCAAAATGACAGCATCATCAACGTTTAGGCACAACCCCTTTTTTATTTTTCTGCTATTGTCTTGTTCCGTGTCAGAAACACGCTTTTACACATGCGTCTCATGGGGTTATACATACTAACGTGAAATCAGGCACCTCCAAAAAGACAAGGACGTTCTTTAAAAAGAACAAGAGCTTTTTTAAAAACTCCATGGCCTTTTTGGAAAAGACTTAGTTCTTTTTTGAAAATTCTTTCATCCATTTCCTTTTGAGAGTTACTGACGTACTTTTTCAAAGTGCTGGTAGTCTTTCAAACTCTTCCAGGCACCTCCCCAAATGAAGCCGTGTTTAATGAACTCCTTGTAGCATAAATCATTCTTGTCTATTTTGTAAGGAAAGGATTGTTTTCTGTCGGCATATTTTTTCCCTTTTTCGGGAGATATAATGATTTTTCCGTTCTTATTGGTCTTGACATAAGGATTATAAAGCGGGTTGATATCTATTGCCAATCCCTTACTGTGATTGGATAGTTTCCGGGTGCCCGGCACAAGACGGAAATTGAAGCAGGAGGAATTGTTGGCTTCCATGGACCGATTGTCTTCTGCGTTATATTCATCAATTAATACCATTCGTTCAATGGGATATCGTGCTTTATACAAAGCCTGGAATATTTCGATTAAATCATTGCTTATTGCTTTGTTGCAGACCAGTTCGCCAAGGCATATTTCTCCTTTCAGGTTATAATGGAGCACCTTCAGATAGCGTAATTCTTCTTTCGGTACGGTACAGTTCGTTTTATAGGACTTTCCATAGATTCTTTTGAAGAGGGTGTCGTCAATCTTTTGTATTTTAAAACAATTGGCTGCTCCAAACTGTACTATACTCTTCCGACTGACTGTTTCCCCGGCTTTCCATATTCTTAATATTGTTTGTTCCTTGTCGTTTTGTTCTTCTTGAGAGAACCGGCAGGCGGATGGAGAGGGGGTAGGTATAAAGGTTAAAAGACAGAACATACTCCGAATAAGCAGGTTTCTTATTTTCATTTGTTTTTGTTTTTGAGGGTTGATATTTTCTTTGGTAGGTAAAAATAGTGTTTTTTATTGATTTACATCATCCTCTATTCTTTTTCAAATGCTTATCTTTGCAATAATTAATTAAAAAGGTATGAGACAGATAAAGAATGTTGTGTTTGATTTTGGCGGGGTGATTATTGATATCGACCGTGACCGCGCAGTAAAAAAGTTTGTTGAAATAGGAGTGAAGGATGCGGATAATCTGCTTGATAAGTATCACCAGAAGGGTATCTTCCTGGAAATAGAGGACGGACGTATCGATGCAGAATCTTTTCGGCTGAAACTGAGTGAGATCTGTGGTAAGGAATTGACATACAAAGAGGTAGAAATGGGGTGGAGAGGATTTGTCACAGCTGTGGAACAGTATAAGTTGGATTATTTGAATATTCTTCGCCAACGTAAATACAATGTTTATATTCTGAGTAATACCAATCCATATATTATGGGATGGGCACGTAGCAGGGAATTTACATCAGCAGGCCGTCCATTGGATGACTATGTGGACAAGATATATGCTTCTTATGAAGTGAAATGTGTAAAGCCTGATCGGGGAATCTTTGAATATATGATAAAAGATGCTGCGTTGAATCCTTCCGAAACTGTTTTTGTGGATGATGGTGCTTCAAATATCTCCATAGGCAAGGAATTTGGTTTTGTCACATTGCAGCCTGCTAATGGAGAAGATTGGCGTGAAAAACTGGAAAAGCTCCTATAATTATTTAGGAGCTTTTCTGTATAGGTAGATTGCTATTAATGTGTAGAGTATATTAGGTATCCATACCGCCACAATCGGAGGAGTATTTCCATTGATGGCAAAAGTTGCGGAAACCGTTTGGAATAGAATGTAAGAGAAGCTCAAAGCCAAGCCTACACCCAAATTCAGTCCCATTCCTCCCTTAACCTTACGGGAAGACAGTGAAACACCGATGGTGGTCAGAATAAAGGCGGCAAAAGACATGGCGATGCGTTGGTAGTATTCTATTTCAAACTCTTTGATATTGGCAAAACCGCGTTTCTTCTGCTTGTCAATATAGCTCTTCAGGGCAGGGCTGGTCATTGTTTGCTGCTGGTTTTTCATAATAAGGAAGTCTTGCGGCTCCATTTTTATGATACTGTCCATCCGGTCACCTTTGGTAATCTTTTCACGCATACCGTCCATCTCCCGGATCATATAGTTCTTGATAATCCATTTGTGCACACTGGCTGTATCATAGGTGATACTGCGTGCGGTGAGGTGGGATATCAATTTTTTATCCTTAAATTTGTCCAAAGAGAAACGGTAGCCCGTCTTGTTATAATTCTCATAGCGTTCAATATAGGCAATTACACCACTGTCGACTTCCATCTGTACATTGCGTACATACTCCACCTTTTTTTTCTTTTTGTAGCGGTCTTCAAAATTGAGTCGTGTCACATTACCTTTGGGGATGACGTATGCGCCTAATCCATAGGCTACTATGGAAATAATAGCTGCTGAAATCATATACGGACGCATCATTCGTTTGAAACTCATTCCCGTAGAGAACATGGCAATGATTTCTGAGTTTTCCGCCAGTTTGGAAGTAAAGAAGATAACGGCAATAAAGACAAACAGCGGACTGAGCAGATTGGAGAAATAAGGAATAAAGTTCATGTAATAATCAAAGACAATCGCTTTCAGCGGGGCCTTATTATTAATGAACCTGTCGATATTCTCGTTCACGTCAAACACTACTGCAATGGAAATAATCAATGCAATGGCAAAGAAGTAGGTCCCGAGAAACTTCTTGATGATATATATATCCAGTCTCTTGAGCCATCTGCTTTGCAAACGTTTGTTGCCGGTCTGTGACTGCTCTTTGTCTTTCGTGAACTTACCTATGTTCTTCTTGAACCAATTCTTCATTTTGTATAAATTATAATCTTGTGGATAAGCGCTTTACCATCATAGGCTTCCATGTCGAGAAATCACCGGCAATGATATGTTTGCGTGCTTCACCCACCAGCCACAGGTAGAAAGCCAAATTGTGGATGGAAGCAATTTGCATGGCCAGCAACTCTTGTGCATGGAATAAATGGCGCAGATAAGCGCGGCTGTACATGGTATCTACATACGATGCACCATCGGCTTCAATGGGTGAATAGTCATCTTCCCATTTCTTGTTACGCATATTCATGATTCCGTCTTTGGTAAAAAGCATTCCGTTTCGTCCGTTACGGGTAGGCATCACACAATCAAACATATCTACACCGCGTTCAATTCCTTCCAATATATTTATCGGAGTGCCGACTCCCATCAGATAACGAGGCTTGTCTTTAGGCAGTATTTCGTTGACTACCTCAATCATTTCATACATCTTTTCGGTTGGTTCACCTACAGCCAAGCCTCCGATGGCATTGCCGTCGGCCCCCTTTGATGCAATAAATTCTGCCGCTTGCTTGCGGAGGTCGGGATACACACAACCCTGTACGATAGGGAACAATGATTGCTTATATCCGTATTTGGGTTCTGTTTCGTTGAAACGTTTCAAGCAGCGGTCCAGCCAGCGATGGGTGAGTTGCATGGATTTCTTTGCATACTCGTAATCGGCGGTGCCCGGTGTACATTCGTCAAAAGCCATCATAATATCTGCTCCAATGGTTCGTTCTATATCCATTACCTTTTCGGGGGTGAACATGTGCTTGGAGCCATCGATGTGTGAACGAAACTCCACACCTTCCTCACGCATTTTGCGGATGCCCGACAAGGAGAAGACCTGGAAACCGCCACTATCGGTCAGCATGGGACGGTCGAAGCCGTTAAACTTATGCAAGCCGCCGGCGCGTTCAATGATATCCAGTCCCGGTCGCAGATATAAATGGTACGTATTTCCTAATATGATTTGTGCCTTAATATCGTCTTTCAACTCATGTAAATGCACGCCCTTTACTGTTCCCAATGTGCCTACCGGCATGAAAATAGGAGTTTCTATCTGTCCGTGGTCTGTGGTGATGATTCCGGCACGGGCATTAGATTTGGGGTCTGTATATTGTAAGTCAAAAGTCATATTATTTCTTTTCTTCGTTTGTTTGATTAGTAATATTAAAGTCTATGGCACCGTTTACTTTTTCATCAGTCAAAGCAAGCTTCAACACCTCTTTAATGTCATTTACATAGTGGAAAGTTAGTCCTTCCAGGTATATTGCCTGTATTTCTTCAATATTCTTGCGGTTTTCTTCGCATAAGATGATATCTTTGATACCGGCGCGTTTGGCTGCCAGTATTTTTTCTTTGATACCACCTACCGGCAATACTTTTCCGCGCAAAGTGATTTCTCCCGTCATGGCAAGATTTGCTTTCACTTTGCGTTGGGTGAGGGCGGAAGCTAATGAAGTTACCATGGTAATACCGGCGGAGGGGCCGTCTTTAGGGATTGCTCCTTCGGGCACGTGGACGTGTATGTTCCAATTGTCGAAGATATCTTCTTTCAGGTTAAGTAACTGGGTGTGAGCCTTGATATATTCCAAGGCCAGCATAGCAGATTCCTTCATTACGTCACCCAAGTTTCCGGTCAAGGTAAGTTTGCCGCCTTTCCCTTTGCTCAAGCTGGTTTCTACGAATAAAATCTCTCCGCCTACGGCTGTCCATGCCAGTCCGGTTACTACACCTGCATAGTCATTGCCTTGATATTTGTCACGAGTATATTCGGGAGTACCCAGATATTCTCTTACGTCGTCAGGCTTAATTTCATGCACCTTTTCGAAACCATCACGTGCAAACTGCAAGGCAATCTTACGCATGATTTTATTTATCTTTTTCTCCAGCTCCCGTACACCGCTTTCACGTGTGTAATTTTCGATGATATATTCCAAAGCCTGTTTGCTGAACTTCACATATCCTTTCTTTATGCCGTTGGCTTCCAGTTCTTTCGGCACGAGGTGACGACGGGCGATTTCCACCTTTTCCTCTGTGATATATCCGCTCACCTCAATCAACTCCATGCGGTCGAGCAAGGGAGGAGGGATTGTTCCGAGGTTGTTGGCAGTGGCGATAAACATTACCTTGGATAAGTCATAATCAACGTCCAGATAATTATCATGGAACGTGTTGTTTTGTTCAGGGTCAAGCACTTCCAGCATAGCCGAGCTGGGATCTCCGCGGTGGTCGCTACCCAGTTTGTCTATCTCGTCCAGGATAATCACCGGATTGGACGATTCGGCTTTTATCAGACTTTTGATGATGCGGCCGGGCATGGCACCGATATAAGTTTTGCGGTGTCCTCGAATTTCGGCTTCATCATGTACGCCACCTAATGACATACGTACATATTTACGTTTCAAGGCAGAAGCTATAGAACGTCCTAAAGATGTTTTACCTACTCCCGGAGGACCGTAAAGACAAATGATAGGCGATTTCATATTACCTCTCAACTTCAGTACAGCCAAGTGTTCCAAGATACGTTCTTTTACTTTCTCCAATCCGTAATGGTCTTTATTCAGGGTCTTTTCTGCGTTGCCGATATTCAGATTGTCTGTGGTGTATGACTCCCAAGGCAAAGCCAGTAATGTCTGCAAATAAGTGAGTTGCACATTAAAATCGGGAGACTGCGAATTGATACGCTCTAGCTTTGACAGCTCTTTTTCAAAAAGTGCTGCCACCTCTTTCCCCCATTTTTTTGATTGGCCTTTCTGACGCAGTTCATCAATCTCATCCTCTTGTCCGCCACCCAATTCATCCTGAATATTCTTAATTTGCTGTTGCAGGAAGTATTCACGTTGCTGGCGGTCGATATCTTCGCGGGTACGTATCTGGATGTTTTGTTTGATATTGGCCAGTTGTACTTCGCGGTTCAGTATCTGAATAAGACGATACATACGCTCTTTCAGTACGTCATATTTCAGTAATTCTATTTTTTCTTCAACGGTAAAAGGAAAGTTTGAACTGATAAAGTTGACCAGGATTTCCGGATTGTCCAGATTCTTTATAGCAAATACCGTATCGGGGCTGAGCTTTTCCGAAACGTCAATAAATTTGGCGGTCAAGTCTTTGCAGGTGTCTGTCAGGGCCTTGAATTCATCGCTGTCTTGCTCTTCATTATTCTCATTGATAGCTGTAACCGTTCCTTTTAAATAAGGAATGGTTTTGGTTATATTGTCCAAATGGATTTTGGGGCCGTTTGACTGCATGATAACGGTCGTATTACCGCCCGGCATTTCAAAAATACGGAGAATTTTTGCAATAACTCCCACATGGTATAGGTCGGCAAATCCCGGATCGTCTAAGTCTCCTTGTACTTGGCATACAACGGCTATTGCTTGTTTTTTCTTATATGCAGCGTTGACCAGTTTCAAAGTACTGGGGCGTCCGATAGTTACAGGCATGACTACCGATGGAAACATGACCATATTGCGCAAAGGCATTATAGGAATTTCTTTCTCAAATTCGATTGCAGATAAATCATCCGTATCGGTTTGAATTTCAGCCAGCATAGAGATGTCATCAGCATCTGTATTCATCAAAATATCCTCTGTCTTTTTTCTTTTAACCATAATTCTATCTTCCTAGTTGTGTTTTTAAATGTTGGGCTGTTGCCCAAAACGGGGACAAAGTTAATCATTCCTTGGCGAATAAGGAAAATTCATGAGTACTAAATGAGTTTTTTAAATCAAATAATTCCTAATATTTGGCGTATTCAGACTGAATTGACTACTTTTGGCAAAAAAATAATATAACAGCTATGCCAAACCCTTATTTTTCATTCAAACAATTTACTGTTTATCATGACCGTTGTGCCATGAAAGTAGGCACGGATGGGGTATTGCTGGGGGCATGGACAGATGTGTCCGGTGCGCGCGATATTTTGGATATCGGCACCGGGACAGGGTTGATAGCCCTGATGCTTGCCCAGCGCAGTGAAGCGCATATTATGGCTGTCGACATAGATGAAGATGCCGTGAAGCAGGCCAAAGAGAATGTGGAAAAATCACCGTGGCCTGGTAGGATAGAGGTGGAACGTCATGATATTTGTTGCTTTAATTCGGATATCCGATATGATGTTATCGTGTCAAATCCTCCTTATTTTTTCAATTCTCTGAAATGTCCTGACGGACAAAGAAACATAGCTCGTCATACAGTTGGTTTGGACTTTGAATCTCTGATAGATAGTTGTGGAAGATTACTCTCTCCATCAGGGCGTTTCTCTGTCATTATTCCGACAGATGGTATGGATGAGTTTATGAGAATCGCCTCGGAGGGAGGGCTGTGTTTGTCTCGTCGTACATGGATAAAGACAAAGCCGGATGCCGCTCCCAAGCGGGTATTGATGGAATTTAAAAAGCAACCGGCGGTGAGTGTGGAGAGCTGTTTGGTTGTGGAACTCTCCCGCCATATATATAGTGAAGAATATATAGCGCTAACCAAAGATTTTTATTTGAAAATGTAATCTATTTTTTGGATAATCGCCTGAGCAGATGACGATTCAATACGAAAAGATGATTGTACTTCTGTTTAATCAACTCTTCATGTTTAGGCTTCAAACCGCTAAAATACTCTACGATTTGTTGCAGGAGGCTAAAAGGTTCCTCCTCTTTTTTTTTATTGGAGATTATCACATTCAGTCCATGAGGAATGAGTTCCACTTCGATGTCTTTACCTCCCATCACCGGATCGCCGTCATAATGCATTACCCCTTCTTTGGTGCGGTGTATCTTTATCTTTTTGGCACGCATGGTTTTAATGCGGCTGTTTTGGTCAATCGTTTTATTGAATAACTGGAAAGACAAGGACGGGACATCAAGGACGGTAAACGGTTCCAGGATGGTGACATCCATCAGTCCGTCGGTCAAAGAAGCCTGAGGAGCAATATAGGCATTATTGCCATACTGCGATGCATTGGCGCAAGCAATCAGGAATGCTTTGTATTTAATTGTTCCCTCTTCATTCTCTATTTCGTAAGTTTCGGGTTCGTAAGTCAGGCTTTCGTGCAAGGTATTTTCCAGATAAGTCAATAAGCCTCTTTTGCCGGAATCGGCAAATTTCAAGCTCACAAAGGCATCGAAGCCCACACCGCATGTGCAGAAAAACGGCATGTCGTTTATCTTACCGTAGTCCACACAAGTGCATTCACCGGTATTCAGCAAATCAATAGCTGCTTTAGCATCCATCGGAATATGTAAATGCCGTGCCAATCCATTGCCTGAACCACAAGGAATAATGCCTAATGCCGTGTTTGTATGTACCAACGAACGGCCGATTTCGTTAATCGTACCGTCGCCGCCTATGGCTACTACAATGTCTACATTGTCTTTGGCAGCCGCAGCTGCAATTTCAACGGCATGACCGGCGTATTGTGTTTTTACAATAGAGTAATCAAAAAGCGCACGATCTATGCGCTCGTCAATCCATTTCAATATGGCCTTTTTCCCTTGTGTTCCTGAGATGGGATTTACAACAAATACAATTCTTTTTTTTGCGGTCATACTTCTTTAGGTCGTTTAGCTTTCAAATGAGATACAAAAGTAATACATTGTTAGTTATAACCATCGAAAATCATAAAAGTTTTGAGGTTACTAAATATTTTTTTTGAAAAAGAGAACAATGCTTTGTAGAAATTACTATCTTTGCAGCCTGTTTTGACGGGAACTCCTTTAAAAACAGAATGTATTAGTGAGTTTATATACATTTATTTTAATGTAAACCGATGAGGTTTACGCCACATATAATAAAATATGGGATTATTACAAGACAAGTTAAGTAAATTCAGATTGCCTCAGTTATACATGGAACAGGGTGTTTATCCTTATTTCCGTGAAATAGACAGCCATCAGGATACGGAAGTTATCATGGACGGAAAAAAAGTCCTGATGTTTGGCTCTAACTCTTATATGGGGCTGACTTACGACAAAAGAATTATTGAAGCAGCAATTGCTGCAACCCGTAAATATGGTACAGGTTGTGCAGGTTCACGCTTCTTGAATGGTACACTCGACCTTCATGTTCAGTTAGAAAAAGAATTGGCAGAATTCGTAGGTAAGGATGATGCGCTGGTTTATTCTACCGGTTTTACGGTAAACGAAGGTGTGGTTTCATGTCTGACAGACCGTAATGATTATATCATTTGCGATGACCGTGACCACGCTTCTATTGTAGACGGACGTCGTCTTTCTTTTTCTACTCAGTTAAAGTACAAGCACAATGATATGGAAGCTCTTGAAAAAGAACTTCAGAAGTGCAAGCCCGAATCGGTGAAACTGATTGTGGTTGACGGTGTATTCTCTATGGAAGGAGACTTGGCAAACTTGCCCGAAATTGTCCGTCTGAAAGAAAAGTATAATGCCAGCATCATGGTAGACGAAGCTCACGGCCTGGGAGTATTCGGTCATCAGGGACGCGGTGTATGTGACCACTTCGGCCTGACTGATCAGGTAGATGTTATTATGGGTACTTTCTCTAAGTCACTTGCCTCTATCGGTGGTTTTGTGGCAGCAGACAAAGACACGATAAATTGGTTGCGTCATAATTCACGTTCTTATATTTTCTCTGCAAGTAACACTCCGGCTGCAACGGCTGCCGCACGCGAAGCACTTCACATCTTGAAGACAGAGCCCGAACGTAAGGCAAACTTGTGGACGATTACCAATTATGCATTAGACAGTTTCCGTCAGGCCGGTTTTGAAATCGGTGATACCGAGAGTCCTATCATTCCGCTTTATGTGCGTGATACTGACAAGACATTCGAGGTGACCAAATTGGCTTTTGATGAAGGAATCTTTATCAATCCGGTTATTCCTCCTGCATGTGCACCCCAAGATACATTGGTTCGTGTTGCTTTGATGGCTACCCATACCAAAGAGCAGGTTGACTATGCAGTAGATAAGCTGACTCAATGCTTTAAGAAATTAGGCATATTGAAATAAAAGAATTTGTTTTAATGGTGCGGCTTGACAATATTTTGTTGAGCCGCATCTGTTTTTCAGCAGATGTCTGATTCGGTATCTGGTCAGTCGGGATATGCATACGTATGCGTGAGCCGATACGTACGTACGCATCGGTCTTCACGTATATACGTATAAGTCTGCACGTACGTACGCATAAGCCTATACGTATATATGTCATTGTGTCAGGCTGACTCATCTGAGAATATTTACGCTCGCGGGCTTTTGTGCATGAGTTGCTTTTCGTATCTTTGTGTCTGTTTCCAGATAGACAGTGACAGAATGAATCAGTTAAAAGGAATTATATATGCAGCAGTGTCGTCGGCAACTTTCGGGCTGGCGCCTTTTTTTTCTATCAGTTTATTGGCTGTCGGCTTTTCTTCTTTTGAAGTGCTGACTTATCGTTGGGGAGTAGCCACGGTGGTATTGCTACTGTTCGGATTCCTTGCAGGATGTAATTTCCGGTTGGGGGCTAAGGAGTTTATGACCGTTTTCGGACTAAGTTTGTTCAGGGCGGTTACCTCATTCAGTCTGGTAATTGCTTATCAGAATATAGCAAGCGGAGTGGCATCCATTATTCATTTCATGTATCCTTTGGCAGTGGCTGTTGTTATGATTGTTTTTTGCAGAGAAAAGAAATCTGTCGTTACATTTACTGCCATACTGCTTTCATTGATAGGAGCTTCATTACTGTCGTCGGGTAATATTGAATTTAGTGGAGGAGATACCGGGGTAGGGTTGGTAGCTGCTTGTATCTCTGTGTTTTCGTATGCAGGCTATATTATAGGAGTGAGGAAAAGCTGTGCTGTACATATTGATTCCACGGCTTTGACTTGCTATGTGATGGGATTGGGCGCTTTGTTTTTCTTCTTGGGAGGTATGTGTTGGGAGGGAGGCATCCGTCTGGAAACCAATGGCATCACTTGGCTGTATATTCTTGGATTGGCACTTCCTGCGACGGCTATATCAAACATTACTCTGGTAAAGGCCATTAAGTTGGCAGGACCTACGCTGACTTCTCTCTTCGGTGCACTGGAACCGTTGACGGCAGTACTGATAGGTGTATTTGTATTCAAAGAGCTATTTACCGTATATAGTGCAATGGGCATTGCATTGATTGTAGTTTCCGTCTCTCTTGTTGTTTTTCAGGAGAAGCGAAAGAGAGTCTGATGCAACGCCCATGGGTGTGGTTATTCGGTTTTGAGACTTTCGGTCGGATTGCTGCGGGCAGCGCGATAGCTATGTATAGTCACTGTAATGCCTGTGACGACAAGGACCAGAGCAAGCGGTAAGACGAAATTCCACCAAGTGGCGGAAGCCCGGTAAGCAAACTGTGCCAGCCAATGTTCCATGAGCCACCACACAAGGGGTATGGCAATGGTGTATGCTATCAGGATTTGCCATAGAAAAGAGCGGTTCAATGCCCATACTATTTGCCGGTTTAAGGCACCATGCACTTTGCGGATGGCTATTTCACGGGTGCGGTGGCGGACAGCATACCATGAAATGCCGAACAGTCCGAAACAGGTAAGTACCATTGCTATGAGTGAGTAGCTTATCAAGATTTTGGACAGAGTCGTAATTATCTTGTTCCGTTGCATAAACTGTTGGTGCATGTCTGTGTACTGAAACTCTCTTCCGTCATACATTTTCTCCCATAACTCCTTGATTTGTGCCAACGTTTCATGACGTGTTTCGGGGTGTAGTCTGGCTTGTATAAACATACCTGCTCTGGTCAGGCTGCTTTCGGGTGCAAAAGAGATTTTTTGTCCTGAGATTTCTTCTTCCAGTGAATTGAAAGGGAAGTTTTCTATGATACCTGCCAATATGCTCAGGCTATCGGAAAATGTATCAAATTCACGGAGGTTATGTCCTATTTTGGAAGCATCAATGTTCAATATGCGGGCATAGCTCTCGTTGATAAATACCGGATGAGAGTATTCCTGATATGCTTTAGCCGGTGATACACCCGCCAGCTGGCGTATGTGCATGGTTGAGAGGAATGCAGTGTCTGTTGGAATTTGTATTGTATAATAATGTTTCACGCTGCCGTCCGGTTGCTGCATGGGAAGCTCGTGCATCCACGCATTCAGTACAGAGCTCATGGATAAGGATATTGATTCTATTCCGTTGATGTTTTTCAGTTCTTTATAGAAGGGACTTTTCCCATTTAGCTCGATGGTATTTTCATAGCGGCAGGCACGGGATTTCAACAAACCCATTTGAGCTTGTGCCATTGCTGTGGCATAAACTAATCCTATAGAAAAAATGAATTGCAGGGTGACTAGTATCCATATCTGTTGCTGCTTTCTTCTTCCGGTGTAATTGTGGCTGTATTCGCTCAGGGTTTGGCGGGAAAGTTTCCGGCTGATATATAAGCCGGGTATCACTGCCATGGCAGAAATAAATGCTAAAAGCAATGGCAAGACTTGCCAGCTGAAAAAGAAAGAAAGGGATAGATGCGCCGACAGTAATTCATTGAACCACGGTAGTAAGTCATTGATAAGCAGCAAGGAAAAGAGAAATGACAATAGTACGGTGAGCGTCGCATCGTAGAATAATTGTCTGCGAATTTCCTTCAGTTGAGCTCCCATCAGTTTTTCGATATGTATCATTTTTATCTGTTGCAGGGTACGTGACAGGCTCAGGTTGGTATAGTTGAAACAGGCAATGGCAAGTACCAGCAGGGCCGAAATCAGGCCGATGTAGAGTAAAGGTACGTCGCTTTGCTGGAAATAGGGAAGCTCTTGTTGCTTGCTGTTCTTGTTGGTATTAAAATACAGGTTTTTGAGAGCATCTACATAATATTGTGTACTTCCGGGAGTAAGAGTCGGTATTTTATCCTTTCTTATTTTCTCTTGTAAGAGCGATGCGGAAGCACCGGGGTGTAACTTTAGAAGAGTTGGGCCTCCCCAAAATTCTCCTGTTATGCCGGTTAACAAGTCGAAATGCAGGAATGATTGTGGGCGTTCTTTCAGAATAGCACCTACTTCATATTTTTGTGTCTTACCATCTGCGTCAATAATCTCAATCATTTCTCCTATTCCGCTATGACCGTGAAATAGTTTACGGGCAAAGGTTTCGCTGATGGCGATTTTGTCCGGTGTTGTCAAGACTGTGCTTAGACTACCTTCCAGGGTGGTGTAGTGAAAGAACTTATTTAATGTGGAATCTGCACAGATAAATAACGGGTGCTCATATTTTATTCCGTTGTATTTACAGATGTCCGCGTACATCCCATTCAGGCGTAGCATGTCTGTGATTTCAGCATATTTTCCCTTTATTTGTTCGGCGGTGTTCGCATTGACGTAGGATACTTTTACACCTTCTTCCATCGGAGAGTCTTGTCGCAGTGCGAAGATGAGATGGCGGTCGGGCGTCTGCTGTTCGATGTTATACTCGTGAATAAAGAAAGTGACAAGCAGGTTGGTACATCCGAGTCCCACTGTCAGACTGATGAGGGAGATGAGAATAAACAGTTTATTTCTCCACCAACCGCGGAAGATGATTTTAAAGATGGCAATGGTGTTCATTTCTTTGTATCTTTTAGGTTCAGAACATTTAAGATTAAATCATTGGAGGCTTTCCCTTTTGACAGTGCTTCTTTTCATACACTTTCTTTTGGATACAGAATTGCACGGATACACGGATTCCTTTTTTTGTTCCGTGAACTCCGTGCCATTCGTTCCTGAAAAATGCGGTCTAGATTTTTACCTCGTTTACTACCTGCCCGTCAAACAGGTTGATGGTTCTTCCCGCATAGCCCGAATCATGTTGGGAGTGTGTAACCATTACGATGGTTGTTCCTTCCTTGTTCAGTTCAGTCAACAGTTCCATCACTTCCTTGCCATTCTTTGAATCCAAGTTTCCGGTAGGCTCATCGGCAAGGATTAGTTTGGGATTGGCTACTACGGCACGGGCAATGGCTACACGTTGTTGCTGACCACCGGAAAGTTGTTGCGGAAAGTGCTTTACACGATGGGCGATTGCCATTCGGTTCATGGCTTCTTCCACCCGTTTCTTACGTTCGGAAGCCGGAATGCCCATGTAAAGCAGGGGCAGCTCGATATTTTCGTAAACGTTTAATTCGTCTATCAGGTTGAAACTCTGAAAAACGAAACCGATGACACCTTTACGAAGGTTGGTACGCTGCGCTTCGGTAAATTTAGACACATCTGTGCCGTTCAGGTAGTATTCGCCTCCCGACGGATTGTCCAATAATCCGAGAATATTCAATAAGGTAGACTTGCCACAACCCGAAGGACCCATAATGGCGACGAACTCGCCTTCCTTAATTTCCAGACTGACATTATTCAATGCCCATGTCTCAACTTCTTCTGTTTTGAAGATTTTCTGTAAGTTTACTGTCTTAATCATCATTGTTCTATTTTTAAATGTTATTATATCATTCGTTTTTGATAATTTCTGCCGGATTGATGCGGGCTATCCTGTAAATGCGCCAACTGATGGTCAGCAGGATGACCATGGCGGCAACAAGCATTGGAATACTCCATAGCATCGGATGCCTGTAGTCGAACTTTATCATGCTGTCTGCCATAATCATCAGAAAGAGGCATATCGGTACGGCCAATATCATTGCCACCAGATAAAGCATTACATAGCTTTTGCCAAAGAGCCAATAAATATCGCTGATGTGGGCTCCATTGACTTTTCGGATGGCTACTTCTTTTTGTCGGCGTTCCGTATCTATCTGTATGGAATGGTAGATTCCCAAAATGGTAATTAGCAGTGATATGATGGCACAGACGATGAACAGATTTCGCAAGACATTCAAACCTTCTACCTGATTGTCATAAAGCGTTGTTGCTTCATATGTGGCATTTGCCGGATAATAAGGATTTATTTTCTCTTTTATTTCCTGCAGGGCTTGCTTGCGGTTCGCACCCTCTTTCAACTGTAAGATGATGTTGTCCGGTTCATATCCTTTTTCAAAAGGAAGTACTGTCAAATAAGAAGTCCCGTATTGGGGTTGAGGGAATACTTGGCACTGTCCCTTGATGGGGTATTCCAATTCTTCTCTGAACCGGATGGTTTGGAAACTGCTGTCACTTCTTATCTCAGTATCGACGGTAGGTGTGATATAAGCAAATTTTTCTCCCGGTTTGTGGTGCTTCTCTATTTTCATCTGGTTCAGATATTCTTCAGTCACTTGATGGACGATGACGTATTTCTTTCCTATATTCATCGTATTAAAACAGAATAAAGATAATGATTCGCACCAACTTTTAGCACGAAAGTAGTCACAAACTTCTGTTAGCTCCTTATTTAATTTGTTGTCATACGAGTAGGTGGGAATGATAATGAGGTTTTCCTTTTCGTCATCTGTTAATAGGGGAGTGGTGCTGCTGGAATAGCTTTGCATTTGCATATATATTCCTGCAATTCCGAAAAGGAAAAGAAAGGAGAAGAAGAATTGTGAACCCAGCGAGATATTGCGCAGCAGATGCTTCCCTCTGCCGGCTCGTCCGCTTAGCCCCTTGCGGTGTATATGGCGGATGATTCTGGTGACAGACACATAGCACAGAAGGAATGAGGCTCCCAGGATGAGAACCGTATATTTTAGTTCGCTTGCTAACAGAAAAGGAATGTCGATTTCCAATTCCCGCCGGATGTCATAGCTCAGGCTGTTGATGAAAGCCGGTAACAGGCTTTCGGACAAGGCAAGTGTAAGAATGCAACTGAAAGTCAGAATGATGAATTGCTCAATGAATAACAATCCGAAGATGTTGTTGCTCTTTCCTCCCAGGCATTGTCTGAGGGTTATTTCGCGTGTGCGGTTGACAAAAGAACTGATGCTGAATGAAAAATAATTAGTCAGTGCAACAATCAGGATAATCAATCCGATGATGCTGATATACAATTCCATACCCGCTCTGTGGGGGAGTTGGCTCATCAGATAGCATTGAGGTTCTGCTCGGTAGCCCTCCCAGTCAAGCAATGCCAACCGCTTGTTCACAGTCTCTATATCCGAAGGATTTCTGAGTAACAGTATTTTATCACCGTATGATTCAGGGGACGGGACAAATAAATCATACGAGGTGATGTAGTTATTCATGCCGGCCGGATAAGATTCTATGATGGCTCCTATGGTATAAACTTTTTTATTGATGGTGACGGAAGAACCGATGGTAGTGCCTGCATCGGCATATTTTCGGATGAAGTTTCTGGTCACGACAATGATGTCCGGTCGTTTGTCGAAGTCTTTCAGGCTTCCTTCAATGAGTTTTGGAGGGAAAACCAGAAAATAGTCATGGTTACAGAAAGTGGTAGAAACACGATAGACGGCATCCGATTGTGTTTCAAAATTAGTAGTTCCATTAGTGAAGAATGCCATTCCCAGTATCTCTTCGTTGCCCAATCCTTTTATCTTGTCAGGACTGAATCCTATGTACATGTTGGGATGGTTTTTACCCCGAATGACTGCCATGCGTTCGTAGGTATCCAAGAATTTATTACCTCGGCTCATGATGGTGCTATAATAATGGCAAACGCTGAAACATAGCAGCCCTGCTGTGATGCAAAGTATGGATATGATGCTCCTTACTTTCTGTTTGGTCATGTTGCGGAGGGTAATGGTCAAGAGATGTTTAATCATAAAAGCGGTTTTTTAAGTGTTTGTTCTTTATTGTAATATACAATAACTGTGCCTGAAATGTATTTGGTTGATAATAAGAGCTATACGGAATGCCTTAGTGTATGTTCATCGTGCGCTTTTGCACTATTCGTGTGCGATAGCGCACGATGAACGTTTCTTTTATTCCTTTTTTACGATATTTGCCGGGTTCAGGTGCATCATCTCATATATTTTGTAAGCCGTTACCAAGAATATCAGCAGGGCGATGGCAAGGAATAGTAGCATGCCTTTGTCCCAGCTATAAATATTCCCAAGAGTAGTGTCTGCGGCCAACTCTGCCAAAGTCAGTCTTAATATGGGATAGACGCAGCAAAAAGTGAGAACATAAATAATTAAGTAGGTTTTGCCGAACAACAGGGCGATGACCTTAGGTGTGGCTCCGTTTATTTTTCGAATGGCTACTTCCTTCTGCCGGCTGACCGTATCCATGGAGATGGCGGAATAAATGCTGAGTATCACCAGCAGCAGGCTGACAATGGCCAGCAACATGAATGCACTCCGCATCAGGTTTACAGCGCCCATGACGGTTTGCTTGGAGTCACTGAAATCGTGAATATCCAGTGGAAGTGTAGCAGGTACATAGCGGCGGCATATTTCCGTTATCTCTTTGATTACGTTTGAGGTAGCGTCGGAGCCGGAGGTCTTGAAGTAATAAGCGGAAGGATAGGGGTCTGCTAAAAATACGGAACCGGACAGATTGCGTTGTCCGCCTTCCTTATATAATGCACGGAAAGTACCGGCTATGCGATATTCATCTCCGCTCAGCGTGACGCTGCCTTCTATGCTGTCTTTTTGTAATTGTTCTTTAAACTGCTCGCTGACGTACACCGTTCCCCGGTCATTCTTGTCCACTAGCTTTCCTTCCATCGGAATCTTGAAGAACTCAAAATAGTGCGGATCTCCGGTAGCCATGAGCACTTGTCCTTGGGGTCGGCCGTTTTTGATGTAATTCATATAGGTGAATGTTTGGATGTCGAAGGAGCGGGAAAGGGATATCCGGTCCGTGATATCGGGCAGACGGTCGATATCCGAAAGAATGGCATCCATGTTCTGCCGCATACGAATGCTGTTTACCGACAGAGATACAATCTGTTTCTCTTCCTCAGAAGATAACGGGCTGTACATTTTGTCGAACATATCGTTAAAGATGAGTGTGATTCCGAATACGCCCCCTACAAAGAAAATGGAGATAGCCAATTGTACACTTATCATGATGTTGCGAAACACGTGTCGTTCCCGTTTTTGCACGATATAATGAATGATGCTCAATTGTCGCAACCGGTGAATGGGGTACAGTATGACGGACATACATACCAACAGCAACACCATGTACAGTCCCAGTTGCATGCCGTATATCTTTGGCATAGGCAGGGAAATCATGTCTTCTTGGGGTATATAGACATATGCCAAAGATACTACAACCTCTGTTATGATTAATGAAAGAAGGAAAGCAACGGACAGCATCCAGAATATTTCGGCAAAGAGCAGCGAGAACAGTCCCTTGATATTCGACCCAAGACATTTGCGCAGTGCCAGCTCACGTTGCCGGTTATAAAACATTTGGATGATGAATTTCAGGAAATTGATAAGTCCCGACAACAGGATAAGAGAACCGACAAAGCGGAAAAGCAGCATGGTGATGTTTCTTTGCAAATCATCATTGCGTGCCGCATTCAGGCTGGCGTATGCATGTACATTCAGTTCCCCACGCTGCCAAGTTGTTTGTTTCAGTTGCTTGTTCAGGTTTTCCAGAGTGGTTTCTCCCATGAGGAAAGTACCGACACTGAATGATGCATACGGATCCATGGATAAGGGAAAATAGCAATCGATGTCTTGGCCGGTAACTACACCGACAATCTTGTAATCCTTTATCTGTTCGGGATACTCTTTATACGTTGGCACGAGATGGATGATCATGCCTGTCGGGTCTTCTTTCCCAAACGCTTTGTGGGCGAACTCTTGGGAAATAATGACTTCATCGGGGGCATCGAGTTTTCCTTTTCCACTGACCGGACGGATGACCTTATAGGGGAAGAAGGAAGAGGAAACACATTGGTATTTGATGATGAAAGGCAGTTCCTGCTGGTTCTTGTTGATGACCGTGATTTCTGTATTGCGAGGAAAAGAAGCTGTTACAAGGCTGTCCATGCCTGTTATGGATTGTTCATCCAGATAACGGATGTCATCCAATTTCCAATAGATGTCGGCTGCGGTATCCTCCGAACAGCAGGCCAGGCTGATGCGACGCTCGTAATCCGGCAAATCTGTTTGTGCGGTTACAATATCAATAAAATAATTCGTCAGACAGAAACAGGTGATGCCTATTGCCAGACAGATAGCGGATATAAAGCTGTGAGCTTTGTATTTTAGCAGATTTCTTAAAGCTACTTTTAAATAATGTGTTATCATTGTTGAAGTCGTTTTTATTCGTTTTTAATAACTTCGGCAGGATTAGTCTTTGCAATCTTCAGAATACGGAAAATAATGGTCAGTATCGTAATGGCGGCTACTCCCATAAAGATAGAAGTCCAAAACAGTGGTCCGTCATTGAAGAACACAATATACATATTTTTCCATAGCTGGAACACGACGTAACAGATGGGGAAGGCTATGATGGCGGAAAATGCCAGCAGATAAATGTACATACGGGCAAACAACAGGATAATCTGTTTCAGTCCGGCACCGTTCACCTTGCGGATAGCCACTTCCTTTTGTCTGCGTTCTGTATCCAGAGTAATAGCTGAATAAACGCCCAATAAAGTGATAATCAGGCTGACAAAAGAGAAGAAGAAAATAATGCCTTTCATCTTGTTTTCTATGGCTTGTGTCTGATGTATGTCATCCAGCAAGGTGGAAATCCGGGGTTGTATGCTTGGAGGAAAACTTTCTTTCAATGTCTCTTCTATGAAGCTTTTTACTTCTTCCACACTGCCCGGTTTACACTTCAGATAGCAATGGCCCACATACTCATTGAAGTTGCAGGGCAGAAAGATGAATCCCTGGCTTTGGTTATAGGTATCTGCTATGAAATCGGAACAAGTGCCGCATATGGTATATCCGTCTTCATAGTTGTATAAAGTCATTCCCAATAAATCTTTCTTCATGCGTTCCGCTAGTTTATGGTCTGCCACCATCTGTTCGTTTGTTTCCAAAGTATGTCCGCTCAGGATGGGGATATTCATAAACTCGAAGAAGTTGCTTGATATGTTCATAATGTTGACTTCTATATAGCTGTCCCGGTTTCCTTTTTCAGTATACATACCTGTACCCGAAATGCCACCCAGATAATTTATGTCTGCCGGCAGCTTGTCTGTAATGGAAGGATGGCGGCTGATACGTTCTATCAAGGCCAGTTTTTCGCTATTCTTCATAAAGCGGTAATCCAATGGAAGACTGATGATTTCGGATTTTTCTTTTTCTGTCAGTGTATGAAACAGGGTGCTTCCGGTCTTGTCGGCTTGCAGATAAAGAGCTGTTGTGAACACGACGAACAGCCAACAGATGAAAAACTGAATGCCCAAAAGGATATTACGTATGCTGTGGCGGCTTCGTTTGGGGTTGCTGCCGCGAATGCCTGTTTGTATGGAAATATGTTTTATTCGCCATACGGTTATCAGACACAATAATAAACACAGCAGGAGGATACCTGCCATATATTCTGTAGTCTGTGTCAGTAATAAGTTCCGTTCCACCAGCAAGGTGAAATTGAACAATGAAAAAGACAGGAACGGACTGAGCATTTCTATCATACTGAAGGTGAACAGAAAAGCAATCAATGAGATGAATACGGCCTGGGTAAAGAGCAGTCCGAACAATTGTCTGTCACCGCTTCCTGTCGCTTTGCGTATGCCGAACTCATGTGAGCGGTTCAGGTAACTGCCTGTCAGGAATTGGAAGAAGTTGAGCAAACCGGTCAGTAAAATCAGCAGGCCGATGACGGAGGTAATCCCGGCAAAATAAGGGGCGATGGATTTTTCGAGGAAATTCTTTCCAAAGGGAGAGGCTGTCACGTCATTCTCTTTCTTGAACATCGTATGTTTCAGGTTCATTGCCCGAAAGCGTGCCTCCAGCTGGGTAGGCGTTTTACTCGGACGGAGAAGGGCGAATCCCAAGCCGCCTGTCATATTATTATTACTTTCAAACTGCAATACACCTTCACTGTCGTTCAGGGTAAGCATATCAATTTGATGCAGGAAACTCAGGCTGGTATTGAGTGGGATATCTTCTATCACGGCTTGTATGGTGTAGGAGATGCCTCCTGTTCGTGGCGTGGTGGAGGGTGAGGTGGACAATCGTTGTGTCGATATCATCCGTTTCCCTATCGGACTCTCATCATTGCCGAATATTTTCCGCGCAAGTGAGCGGGTCAGTATTACGGAATTTGGGGTATGCGAAGCCGTTTCCCATGAACCTTGCACTATTTGGGGAGTGAATACTTTGTTATAGGAAGAATCTACCTCCATGGTGTATAAGTCTTCGTAGGGCAACTCCTTTCCTTCGGGCGTTTCTACATTGTAACTGCGCGGACGGGGATAGCCAACGAAGGTGTAGTCTTCTGCTTCGTCAACTGGTGTTTGGCGCAGGCTCTCTATCAGATTGGCGGGAATACCCGAATAGATGTCGCCGTCCGGCGTATAGAGGTTTACATTGGCAATGCGTTCTTTATTGGTGAAGCATTGGTCGACAGAGTAGATGAACCGGCTGCAATAGAGGCAGATGCTAAAGCATAAAATGCCTACAGATAACCCGAGAATGGATATCAGGTTCTGTGTCTTGTATTTTAACAGATGGCGAAAGGCCGTTTTTATATAGTGTTGAAGCATAGTCTTAATTTATGATTGATTATTCTGATTTTATGATTTTTGCAGGGTCTATGTTGGCGGCTTTGTGTATCTGCCATATCAGGGTTCCCAATGAAATAAGGAGGATTACCAATAAAGCAATGAAATAGATGCCGATGCCGACAGGAGCTTTCATGATGAATGTCCTCGTATAAATATGTATGAGATAATAGGAGAGAGGTACAGCTACTATAAATGCACCGCCTATCACCTTGATATATTTACGGAAAAGCAACAGATAAAGATCTTTCATGCCGGCTCCGTTCACTTTGCGGATAGCTATTTCGCGATAACGCTGCCGGATGTCGAACAGGGATAATCCGAACAGGCCTAGACAAGAGATAGCAATGGCTATCAAAGCAAAGACAGAGTAAATATGAGCCGTTTCTCTATCTTCGGAGTATAAGTCGCTGACTTCATCCGTAAGCCAGGAATGGTTGAACTCTTCCGTGTTGTATACTTCTTTTTCTATTTTTCTAAGGAGCTCCATCACTTCTTTCTCCTTACCGGGCTTGGTGGCTATTATGAAGTCACCGCTGACGTCTTCCTTTCCGACAACAAATGCCATCGGCTTTACTCCTTGGGTGAGATGGGCGGGATAATAGTCATCTATCACAGCTACCACGGGCATTAGTTTGGTTCCTCCCTCTTCCATTTCCCCATTTCTGAATGTTATCCAAAGCGGTGATTCGCTTCGTACAAAAGCATCCTCCATTCGGGCATATCCCATCGCTTTCATCGCCGCTTTATTCAGAATGATTTTATAGTCACTCCAGCTTTCAAACTTTTGCGGAATCTCTCCCTCCAGCACCTTCAAATCATATAAATGGAAAAAGTTGGGAGAAGGAAACAGCGTGAGCATATTCTGACGTGTATCTTTATCATTCAGCAATGTGCAGAAGGAACTTCCTCTTAATATGGAAGGATGTGAGTTCATCCACATCTCAATGTAGGGACATTCGTTCAGTTGTTGTTTGATATAACTATATCGGGCAGCACGCTTGTTTCGGTCGGTCTCTTCTTCTCGCACGAGATGATTGTTGTTCTCGTGGAACAATTCGGCTCTGAGGATGCCTTCCGTCCGATATCCGGGAGGGGTGGATAGTAAAAAGTTCAACTGTTTGCCAAAATAGAGCGACAAGACAAGCAGCAATATGGTGATGATGTATTGCAAAAACAGGAATGCCATGCGGATAGTGATGGATTGGCGATTCGATGCAATCGAACGGATGGACGCAATGGGAGACAGGTAATTGTATTTGATATACGGATAGACGGACGTAACCAAAGGCAATAAGACCAAGAAGCCCAATGATATCTGCCAATCGAATGCAGAGTAGCCGATTCGCTCACCCATCAGTTGGCTGACAGGAATCTGGCTGGCTTCCACCAACAGCCATGCCGTCAGCAATGCGACAACGGCCAGGAGTTGGTTTTCCAACCAGATTTGCAGAAATAGCGGCAAGCGTTGCAAGCCGAATACCTTTTTAACTCCATATTCTTTGGAACGTTTCATCATGAATACCATATATATATTGATGAAGTTCAATATCCCTACCAACAACAATAAGATAGCTACGCCCGAAAGAATATACAGATGTGTGTGATTCCCGAATTGCATGATGGAGTCGTAATCGTCATCATGCCCGATAGCGTTTTCCCAATAGAAGTCTTCCCAAGGAATGAATTTCCAACGTATGCTGTTGCCATTTTTGTCTTTCTTAAATACGTTGCTGACTTGGTTTATCTCGTCCAGGTCCACTCCGGGCAGCACACGTTTCAGCGATATATCCATTCGCTGCCATTGCTTTACCAAGTTGTATGACACGAGCATATCAAACCGAAGTAAGGTCTTACATCCCGGTTCATCTATCACTCCGCGGATAATGACGTCTTTCCCATAATACTCCACGACTTTCCCTACCGGATTTTCTTTCCCAAACAGTCGGCGGGCATACTGCCGGGTGATGACAGCATCATCGGGGGCTGTCAGTCGTGCCTCTCCCGTCAATACGGGGTAACGGAAAAAGTGAAAGAATGTAGAGTCGACGGCCATTATGTTCATTGCATAATGACTGTTCTTGTACTTTACATTGTCTTTTTGCTGTGCCTGCAAGCGGCATTGTTCTACGATTTTATTTTCCGGGATGTAGGCTGAATCTGTGTCCGACCAGCCTTCTTCCGGACTTCCGGGGTGAACGTTTCCGTCGATGTCCCGCAACGGGATGATAATGTGTTGCGGGTCGATGCTATGCGAGTCCACAGTCAGTTCCCGGTGGATATACCGCATCAGGACAATGCAGCAGGCCAGGCTGAACGCCAGTCCCAGGAGATTAATGATTGTATATGATTTTGAACGCATCAGAAAGCGTCCGGCATATTTCAGTGTTTTCATTTTGCGTGCTTTTATTTCAATATCAGTTCTTCTGCGTCGCCAAAGGTATCATATCCTGTGACAACTACCAATTCTCCGGGCTGTAATCCTTCTGTTATCTCGTACTGTTGTGGGTTTTGGCGTCCTATAGTCAAAGGCACTTTGATGGCTTTGGTCTTCGAGGCATTTACTTTATAAACCCATTGCCCGCCGGTGACTTGATAGAAATTTCCGCGTGGAATGACGATGGCCTGTTCGGGTTGTCCCAACTCTATCTGTACCCTGAAACTCTTGCCAACACGAACATTGTCAGGCATTTCTCCGGTGAAAATAAGATCTACATCAAACATACGGTCTTTAACTTCGGGTACTACTTTTGTAATTTTTAATGGATAACGTTTTCCTTGGTAATTGATAGTGGCAGGCAGACCGGTAGTGATGCGGTCGATGTAATATTCGCTAAGCGAGGTGTGAATCTTATATTGGTCGAGCACTTTGATTTCGGCTATGCTTTCGCCCGATGCGACCTGTTGCCCCGGAGTTACTTTCACGAAACTGAGCTGTCCTGCAATCGGTGCTGTGACCACCAGATTATTCATCCGTTCCAGTGAACGCGTAAATTTCTTTTGTTCGCGTTCGAGGTCATTCTTCAGCAAATCCTTTCGGATGAGCGTCACAGCCGAATCGTGACGGAGACTTTCCATCTGAAGGGCACTGTTTTGCAGTTTATAATTATATTCGTCTTCCGAAACTTCCAGTTGGGCTTTGCTTTTAATACCCATCTTGTATTCTTCTTTGTCCAAAGCGAAACTTTTGGTCAGGCGGTTCATTTCATATTGCGTCTGCAGAGTCTGTTGTTTCAGCGTGAGGCTTTTTTGCTCCATCTCAATTTCCTTCTCTTTATAAGTGATTCGCTGTTTCTCCCATTCATCGCGTTGGTCCTCGATAGAGCGCAGCAAATCGGGATTGCTGAGCACAAGGATGGAATCTCCTTTCTCCATCATGGTTCCTTCTTCGCCGATGATGCGTTCCACGCTGCCGGCTTCGCGGGTATTTATCTTGATGGTCAGGATAGGTTGGACTAATCCTTCCACATCAACGTATTCCATGAATTTGTCATTCTTCACTTCAGCAATTTGTATATTGTCGGTTTCGATTCGCAATTTGCGGGGTCCGAATGACAGGCTGATGACATAAATCAGGAAGATGACAAAGGCTGTACCTCCCAGCAGATAATAACGATGGCGTATGTACCACGGTTTCTTTTCAATTTTAATATCCATAGTTTTTATTTATTTGTTCGTTTCCGGTTCTTTCCGTATGCACGGCATGTTGTCTTTCGGGTTTACTTGTATGGCAGGCTTTCCTCTATCGGGCAATGGTTTTGAAAATCGTATCCTGTCATGCTCCTTATTCCATAGTACAGACTCCAATATGTTTTCAGGGCGGTGATATAATCACGCCTTGCCCTGTCTTTTTCGGTAATGGAAGCATTGAGGTCTAGTATGGTGGATTTTCCGAGAATGTACAATCGCTTTGCCACTTCATGTCGCCTTTCGGCTGTCTTGTCGGTCTTGAAAGCGACGGCTACCCGATAGGCTTGCAAGTTGAATTGGCGCACCATCTTGCAGACGTTCAATTCAAAATCCTTTAGAGCCTGTTCTGCCTGTGTGTTTACCAAGTCGACGTTAGACCGGGCCACCCGTACTCGTCCTTTACCCCGTCCCCAGTCCAGAATGGGCAGAGAGATGCCGATGCTGGCATATTGTTGCTTCAATGGGTCGCGGTAAGTATCGGCAAGTTTGTTTCCTGTCTGTGACAAACCGAACTGAACATATAGATCAGCTTTTAGTCCGGCATTGGCTTTGGCAGAAGCCAGTTCGCTGCGGCTTTCCATTTTCAGACGCTCGTATGTTTCAGGTTCGGGACTGTTCTTGAATGCCAGATGCAGTGCCTCCTGCATGGGAATCTCGAAATTGGGAATTTCATCATCGGGGATGACCCTCAAGTTGACTTCGCGGTTTATACCCAGAAAGGAACGTAAGGTTTGCATTTGATCTTCCACTTCGATGCGGGCATTCATTACATTGGTTTCTTCCGTGAGTTTGTTTATCTCGAGTTGGAGCATTTCATTTTCATTAATGGTGCCTATGTTATATCTTCCTTCGGCATATCTATACAGGGTGTCGGCCGATGCATGGTTGGAAGTGGCGATATCGAGATTGGTTTGTGCAGTTGCCAGATTGAAGAACAGGGTGCTGGTTTGGGAAGAGACTAATTCCAAGGCTTCGGAGTATGTCTTGCGTGCTTCACGATAGCGGATGGGTTCTATGCGGCGGTTCCATTTCAGGGAATTATAACCGAAAAGGGACTGCTCATAACCGACAACGATTGGTTGGGTATTGTAAGCCGTGAGGTCATTTTCAAATTCATCAATGCGTTGGGTAGTGGTCTTGATAAAGAAGCTGCCACCGGTGAACCACACATTCTGATTTATTTTCAAACTCAGATCTGTGCTCAGTTGGTTCTGTTTGACAAACTGGTTGGTGCCGTCCGGCTGGGTAATCTTATTGATTTCCCGGTTAAGGTTGGGGGATGAACTCAACGTAACGGACGGCAAATAGTTTGCACGGAAGAAGCGGTAGTTCCAGTAAGCTGCACGATAAGTGTGTCGTGCAGCTTGGGCTTGCGGCGAATGTTCCTGTGCGATTTCAATGGCCTGCTGCAGTGTGAGGCTGATTGTTTCTTCTTGTGCTGTGGCTGTTCCTGCAACCAATAGGATATAAAAAGCTAAAATATAATATCGTTTCATGTTATTTGTTTTATGCTTTCTAATTATCAAAATGCGTGCCATAATGCCATTTCTCTGTTTACCAAAGACTTGTATGTGAGCTCATGCTTATGGGCGCGTGCGCATTCGCACAAAAATAGTGCGGATACGCACATACAGCGCATCTTAAAAAGCCGTATCTTTGCTCTCGCAGGAAAAGATATTTCCTGCATGATAAAAGAGAGATAATGGAAAACAGAGGAAAAATACTTATCATAGATGATAATGAAGACGTGCTTTTTGCACTGAATCTTTTATTGGAGCCTTATGTGGAGAAGGTGAAAGTCACTACCCAACCGGCCCGTATCGAATTTTTTATGACTACCTTTCAGCCGGATGTCATTCTGCTCGATATGAATTTCCGCCATGATGCCATCAGTGGGCAGGAGGGTTTTGATTGCCTGGAACAGATTTTGAAGTTAGACCCGCAGGCGATTGTATTGTTCATGACGGCTTATGCGGATACAGACAAAGCAGTAAGGGCTATCAAGGCGGGAGCGATTGATTTTATCCCTAAGCCTTGGGAAAAGGAAAAGTTATTGGCTACTTTATCTTCAGCCATTAAGTTGCGGGATTCACGTAAGGAGATAAAGCAACTGAAAGAGCAGGTGGTGGCATTGAGCGGACAAGATGAAACGGTCCCCAATATGATTGGCCATTCGGAGGCAATGCAGAATGTGTTTGACACCATCCGGAAGTTGTCGGATACAGATGCCAATATATTAATATTAGGTGAGAATGGAACGGGAAAGGACTTGGTGGCGCGTTCGCTCCGTCATTATTCTCCCCGCAGGGAGTCTCCTTTTATAACGATTGACTTGGGAAGCATTCCTGAAACCCTTTTTGAGAGCGAACTCTTCGGTTATGAGAAGGGGGCATTTACAGATGCTCGCAAGGCAAAGGCAGGACGCATGGAAGTGGCTTCGGGAGGGACCCTCTTTCTGGATGAAATAGGAAATCTTTCGCTGCCTATGCAATCCAAGCTGCTGACAGCGATAGAGAAGAGGCAGATTTCGCGTTTGGGCACTACAAGCACGATTCCTATTGATGTTCGTTTGATTAGTGCCACCAATGTAAACATTCACCGTATGGTGGAAGAGGGAAACTTCCGTCAGGATTTGCTTTATCGTATCAATACCATTGAGATTCATATACCTCCCTTGCGTGACAGAGGCGAGGATGTCCTTCTTTTGGCAGACTATTTTTTGCAACGTTACATTCATAAATACAAGAAAGAGATAAACGGGCTCAGCCGGGAGGCGAAGCAAAAGCTGATGCGCTATCATTGGCCGGGCAATGTACGCGAATTGCAGCATGCCATTGAACGTGCCGTGATTTTGTCGGATTCTTCTTTGTTGAAACCCGCTAACTTTATGTTGCAGCCACAGCCCGAAAAAAAGGTGGATACTGATGAAATCTTGAACTTGGAACAATTGGAGCGCCATGCCATTGAGCGTGCCATGAAACGCAGTGAGGGTAATTTGAGCCGTGCTGCCGAATATTTGGGTATAACGAGATACGCTCTTTATCGTAAATTAGAAAAGTTAGGGTTATGAATCGATTTCAAACACTCCGTATTGTGTTGCTCATGCTGTTATTGGCGGCAGCATCTGTTGCTGCCTATCTGTTTTTCCGGCATGAACTCTATTTCTGTTTACTATTTTCATTGTTGATTGTTCTAGGCATCATCTTGTATGTATGCCAATGGCAACAGAAAACAACTCTTATGGTAGCCCGCATGATAGAGGGTATCCGATATTCCGATTTTTCTTTGAGCTTTTCAGTCCGGCATAAGTCGCGTTCCGAGCAGTTGCTTGCCGAAGAAATAAACAAGGTAGTGTCTGAGTTTAGGACGAAGTTATCGGAAAAAGAAGAGCGTTATCAATATTACGAAACATTGCTCGACACCGTAGACAGTAGTTTATTGGTAGCAGACAGCAGTGGAATGGTACATTGGATGAACTGTGCGGCAGTTCATGATTTATGCGGTTATCCTATTCACTCATTGAATGAATTGTCTTCTCTCAATTCCTCTTTTCCTGTTATTATTACATCACTTCAACCGGGTGAAGTAAAGGCGGTTCGCATCTGTCGTGGAGATGTCATGCAGGAATTGGCAGTGACAGTCACCGAATATTCTTCTCAAGGAGTGGATTTACGTCTGATAAATCTGAAGAATATTCATTCTGTACTCGAAGAAAATGAGATAGAGGCCTGGCAGAAATTGATTCGTGTCCTGACTCACGAGATAATGAATTCTATTGCACCCATTATTTCATTAAGCGAAACATTGAGTGAGCGGGCTGTGCAGAATGGCATGAACGAGAAAGATTACGGTATTATGCTGCAAGGGATGCAGACCATTTATCGGAGAAGTAAAGGACTGCTCGGATTTGTAGAGAACTATCGAAAACTGTCCCGCTTGTCAATGCCTGTTCTGGCTCCGGTCAGAATGGAAGAATTACTGGATGATTTAAAGAAATTATTTCCCAGCCGGGATATACATTATATATATAGGATAGAGGACGCAGACAAAATATTGATGTTAGACCGTTCTCAAATAGAGCAAGTGCTTATTAACTTATTGAAGAATGCCGGTGAAGCTTGTATGGAGCGAGAAATTCCGGAGGTGATCATTGCTACTCATTATGAAATGGAAAAGCGAATATTTATGCTTACGGTCACTGATAATGGCAGTGGTATTCTTCCCGATGTACTGGATAAGATATTTGTTCCGTTCTTTACTACTAAACCGACAGGTTCCGGCATCGGGCTTAGCTTATGCAAACAAATAATGAATCTGCATGGAGGAAGTATTTCAGTTTCGAGCGAAATAGGGAAGGGTAGTTGTTTCTCCTTGAAATTTCTGTGTAAATGACAAACATTTTTTATCATTAATGATTTAATAATCAGTACTCTAAAAGAAATGTGCAAAAATAGGGAATAAAAAAGATGCGCAAAAGTTTGCAGATATAAAAATAAGTCGTACCTTTGCATCGCTTTTGAGAAACAAAGCAACACTAAAATACAGATTCGGGGTGTAGCGCAGTCCGGTTAGCGCACCTGCTTTGGGAGCAGGGGGTCGTGGGTTCGAATCCCGCTACCCCGACAGGAGATAAAGCCAAATACTTGATTTTTAAGTGTTTGGCTTTTGTATTTTTGATTATTGCACAACGAATATGTGGTTTTGTTCAGCAGAGAAAAGGTAAAAGGAAGAATAGCAAGCAATAATGAAATAAAACCGCACATTAACGATGCTGCATGTGTGATTCTGTCAAGATGGATTGGCAAGAAAACAATGAAGCTAAACTTCGGATATAATTTTGGTAATGAAAATTTCAGGAGGCATATTTCGAGAGGGATAGTCAAACTAGCCAAAAACTTAGGAATCACCAATCGTGTTATGTTCTATTCTGCGCGAAAAACGTTTGCCCGGTTTGCCTCTGTCGTTTGGTGCACTCAGTTTCACGATACGAAGTACCGGATCACTCCCGTGTCGTGCGTTTTTATCTGGTATAATGGTATCTCATAGAAAGCACATATACTATCACTATATCATCATGCACCGAATAGATGATACGATGTTCAGAATTAATCCGCCGCGACCAATATCCGGCTAATTCATATTTTAATGGCTCTGGCTTGCCGATTCCTGTATATGGGTGCTCCGCGATATCTTTCAGCAAATCGGTTATCTTTTTCATGATAGCCTTATTACCGGATTTCTTCCAATATTCACGGTCTTTTTCCGCTTGTTCAAGAAAGACTATTTCCATAGCTCGTCAATGTCTACAACTTTTCCTTTTCTGTCCTTAATATCCTTTTCTCCCTTACGTATTATATCCATCATAGCAGGGGATTTCATGATATATTCGGTTTCCTTGATTGAGTTATATTCCTCTAATGAAATGACGACAACGCTATCATTGCCGGCACGATGCACCAATAATGGCTCACTATCATTAATTACTCCATCGAGATAGGATTTTAAATTGTTCCTCAATTCAGAATAGTTTGCTGTTCTCATAATCTCTTATTTTTTTGTAGTTTAGTACAAATATAGGTACTTATAATTGTACTTGCAAATTATTTATCCATTTTCTTGTAATGCGCATCATAAAAATCAAATAATTTATTTGTTTTTCAAATAAATATAGTATATTGCACTCAAAGCGTATGAAGATGTACACTACTGAACTTGTCGTAAAAACTCATTGCTTTAGAATGTTTTTAAGTTCTACGGAATAGTCTGCTGGCATACGTTTGCTACGCAGGCTATTTTTTTTAAATCTTAAATTCATTGTGCAATGGACGGAAAACAACAAGTTTTGTTGAGATTGAAACCGAAAGGAAGGCATTCGGGTTCAATAAAAAGGAGTTAATGAGTGTTGCTGCCAAGATTGCCGACAATCTAACCTTCGCAGATGATGTCTCCGATGAGGATGTAAAGCATAAACCTATACTTGCTGAGTACATTGAAACGGAGAGTGGAAAGAAGTCTAACAGCCCCCAACTTCTTGCAGCGTTGGCGATGTACAGAAAAACGAACTCTATTCTGATTGTAGCTAAATTGGATAGGCTGTCAAGAAATGTCTAAAGGATGTAGGTTTAGATTACACAAGTCAAGAGGTTACTTGTCAGAGCAAGGTTGATGTCGTGAAGTCGCTTTAAGAGGCAGGACAAATTTAGAGCAAGGTCAATCTTATATACCTCAATCCGAATTTGTCCTACCTAAAAAACAGCCGGAGAAATAATGGCAGTCTTTATAAATAGACAAGCCAAGGCATTATTGTCATTATCAATAGCATTAAAAATAAAATATAGAGCAATATTTGTAGTATATGGTTCGGGCATTTCTTTTTAACAAAAGCCGATACTATATTTATGTGTAACAAAAAATGAATGGTAAGCAGAATGACCAAAACAATTCCTGCCCACAAATGAATTTCGCCCCAATCATGCCTTCCCAAGCCCAACAATTGTGAACTCCATGGAGTAACACCTTGAAATTTGACAGCATGGCGAGAAGGAATGACTATTTCCAATATGAAGCCACTTATACTTACCAATGCTATTGCTATCAACATAACAAAGTCTATGACAATGTTAAGTAGCATTTTGTTCTTTATAAACATCATTCTTTATGATTGTTGTCTGTGACATTCATGATGGTGTTCATGGGATGAGCAGCCTACTCCCGAATCAGTAAGTTTCCCGTTTAAGTAGTCGGTAGCGACATCCAAAATATTACCGGAACACCCTCTTATAACTTTGATGTGGTGGGTTGTAAGTACATTTAAAGCACCTTGCCCCATATTCCCTGCCAACATGACGCTGACTCCCATGTTTTCTAATTCTCCTGCGATATTGGATTTACATCCGCATCCTTGTGGGGAAGGAATAGTCTCGCTGCTTAGAATCTGATTGTCTTGCCCTACTGTCAAGATTGTGTAATACTCACAGTGACCGAAATGGTTGTCAACTACATTCTCTTTTGTCGGAATTGCAATTTTCATCATAATCTCATTCTTATTAATGTTAATATTACTAATGCTTATGTCGTTGGAGTGGCAGATGGGACATTCCATTTTGCGGATTTTAAGTGTAGGATTGATATTATTGAATACCAAACCGCATACTCCGCAACGGAACCATTCACTATCAGTGTACGCTACTCCACCTTCTATCATTATAACAACACCACGAACCAGTGCTTGGGCAATCTTCTGACGCGCGCTGGTATATATTCGGCTAAGAGTCGGACGTGATACCCCCATTGAAACAGATGCCTCTTGTTGAGTCTTCATTTCATAATCACATAACCGTATTGCTTCATACTCTTCAAAATGCAAGAATATAGTATCCTTGCGACTACTGTTTGAAGCTATAGGTTTAAAGCCTGCAACAGAAGGCATGTTATTGACTTTACGGATGTTTTTTGGACGTGGTGACATTAAATATTTATTGTTTTGACTGCAAAGATAATGAACAAATGTTCATAACGCAACAGTAAATCGTTTTTTAACACAACAGATAAAGAGTTATATATATCAAGAAAATAGCTCTCTTGCTGTTTCAGTATGCAGGAAATTCAGTTAGATTTTGTACACAATGAAATCATTCGTCATTATAATGAAGTGGATGCATCAGGGGCTCCGGATTTACTTCAGAATGCACAGAAAAAGTTTTCTCTCTTTGTGATTATATGTTTCTATATGATGTTTTTCATCTATATTTTCTGTATTGTGCGAACCATCTTTTTGGCTATTTTGTTGCATTACCAGTATTAAACCTTAAAATTGAAAAGATATGGATAAGGAAGAAAAGAAGAAAAAGACGGAGCAAAAGGATGAACTGATGGAAAATGACCGGCGCTATCCTGTTGAACAAGTGTCCAATACCGGTGAACCCACCAAGAAGGAAGTGAAGGCGGCGGTAAAAGAATTGAATCCGGACCTGAACAGTCTGGGCAGTAGAGGATAATTTAAAACTGAAAAGAAAATGGATATAACCGAAAAAATTGAAGATGCCAAGCAGTCGGACGCATTGTTGCTGATTGTATTCTATACAGACTGGTCGCCTCATTATGAATGGATTGAGCCGTTACTTCATGAATTTGAAACGCCGGTCAATATTATCAGAGTAAATATGGAGGGCGACAAGAAAGTGGCCGATGCCTATAACATAGAAACAGCTCCCGGTTTCGTACTTCAGCGAAAAGACAGAATACTGTGGAAAAAGACAGGAGAGGTGTTTCCCGGAGAATTGAAGGATGTGATTGAAATGTTCAAGAATTGATGCCCGAATATCAGTATAGGTTAAAAAAGTTCCGTTACTATGAAGTAGCGGGATTTTTTTTCTTGTAGGCGGTTTTGTACAATGAAAAACATATCGTACCTTTGCACGATAATTGATTAAAATTAAAGAATATATGTTCAGAAGTCATACTTGCGGAGAGTTGCGACTCTCCGATGCAGGCAAAAGTGTAACGTTGGCCGGCTGGGTACAGCGTGCACGTAAAATGGGAGGAATGACCTTCGTCGACCTTCGTGACCGTTATGGTATTACTCAGCTGGTGTTCAATACGGAAGTGAATGCCGAACTTTGTGAACGCGCTAACCATTTGGGGCGTGAATTTGTGATTCAGGTGACCGGTGAAGTGAATGAGCGTTCAAATAAGAATACGAATATTCCTACCGGCGAAATAGAAATTATCGTATCGGAGCTGAACGTTCTTAACAGTGCACTTACTCCTCCTTTCACTATTGAAGACAATAGTGACGGTGGCGATGATATTCGCATGAAATACCGCTATCTGGATTTGCGACGCAGTTGTGTCCGTCAGAATTTGGAATTACGCCATAGAATGACGATGGAAGTACGCCGCTATTTGGACAGCAAAGGTTTTCTTGAGATAGAAACACCCATGTTGGTCGGTTCTACTCCTGAAGGGGCTCGTGACTTTGTGGTTCCTTCACGCATGAATCCGGGACAGTTCTATGCATTGCCTCAGTCACCGCAGACATTGAAACAGTTATTGATGGTATCAGGTATGGACCGCTATTTCCAGATTGTGAAATGTTTTCGTGATGAAGACCTCCGTGCCGACCGTCAGCCTGAATTTACTCAGATAGACTGTGAGATGAGCTTTGTGGAGCAGGAAGATATCATTTCTACCTTTGAAGGAATGGCCAAACATTTATTCAAGGAATTGCGTGGTGTTGAGCTTACCGAACCGTTTATCCGTATGCCGTGGGCAGATGCTATGAAATATTACGGTAGCGATAAACCTGATTTGCGTTTCGGAATGAAATTTGTGGAACTGATGGATATTCTGAAAGGCCACGGCTTTTCTGTATTCGATGATGCTGCATATATTGGTGGTATTTGTGCAGAGGGTGCTGCCGTTTATACCCGTAAACAGCTTGACCAGTTGACCGATTTCGTCAAGAGACCGCAAATTGGCGCAAAAGGTATGGTATATGCTCGCGTAGAAGCTGATGGAAATGTAAAATCAAGCGTAGATAAATTCTATTCACAAGAAGTGCTGCAGCAAATGAAAGAAGCTTTCGGAGCTAAGCCGGGTGATTTGATTCTGATTCTGAGTGGTGACGATGCCATGAAGACTCGTAAACAGTTGTGCGAACTTCGTTTGGAAATGGGACGTCAATTAGGTTTGCGTGACAAGAATAAGTTTGCTTGTCTGTGGGTTATTGACTTCCCGATGTTTGAGTGGAGCGAAGAAGAAAACCGCTTGATGGCAATGCACCATCCGTTTACTCATCCGAAAGATGAAGATATTCCTTTGTTGGATACAGATCCGGCAGCCGTTCGTGCAGATGCATACGATATGGTTGTGAATGGTGTAGAAGTAGGAGGGGGATCTATTCGTATCCATGACTCTCAGTTGCAGGCCAAGATGTTCGAGATTCTGGGCTTTACACCCGAAAAGGCACAAGAGCAGTTTGGCTTCCTGATGAATGCATTTAAATATGGTGCTCCTCCTCATGGTGGTTTGGCATACGGTCTCGACCGTTGGGTATCGCTGTTTGCCGGCCTTGACAGTATCCGTGACTGCATTGCGTTCCCGAAGAATAACAGTGGGCGTGATGTGATGCTGGATGCTCCTGCTGCTTTGGATCAAAAACAGTTGGATGAGTTGAATCTGGTTATCGATATCAAAGAATAAAGTGATAGATACATAAAAGGGAGTGTGCCAAAACTACGGCCTATCCCATCGTCAGCTGTAGGGGCAGGGTTTGCCTGCCCGAAGGCGCAAAGCAAACTGTTTTCGGGCGAGCGAAAACCTCGCCCCTACGACTAAATGATGGCATTATCCACGTTTTGACACAACTCCTTTTTTATATTGCCTTTCGATAAGTCTTACCAAGTTGTTCCCTGAAATACTCCGCTTTCATTGTAAGGGACCAAATAACCGTTCATGGTCAACGTATTTCCGGAGAAGTTCGGGTTGATGGTTACACTGGCCTGATTGGTACCACCGGTTAACACGATAGAGACTGTGGCTGATACGGCAATACCGTTAATGCCGTAGTTGTAATAAATATTGCCATCCTTGTCCTGGCGCATACTTATACCGTTTACGCTTCCTTGTACAGTGACACCGCCCAAACCGTTCGGGCTCCAGTTATACACAAAGTTAGTGAAGGCGGTCTGAATAATTCCTTGTCCGTCGTTTACCTCCACATAGTTGGTGTTTGAGGACACAAAACGCATAATACCGTTACGGAATACTACGTTATCAGCTTCCAAAACAAAGGAACCGTTTTTCAAGGCATCGATAGCTTTCATGAAAGACACGGAATCTTGCTGTGCTTCCAAGGCCTTCTTTTCCTGACGTTCTTTTTTCCATGCTTCGCGTTTGGCATCTTCTCTTTGTTTTCTGGTTTGTGCATTTGTTACTCCGCTGAAGCAAACAAGTAACAATGCTGCTAAGAATAATACTTTTTTCATAATTAAAGCTGTTTTGTTAATCAATATATTTTTTAGATAATCTGATAACAAAACAGCTTCAATCGCAATTTGTTTAACGAATATGTGAATTTATATAACGATAACGTTTCTACTGTTTTTCTACTTATTCATCTTTTAGTCAACAAATCGTTTGGTCAATTTGTCAAATTCGTCTATTCTGCGGTCTCTGAGGAATGGCCACCAGCGGCGAACTTCTTCGCTTCGTGTAATGTCTACCTCCGTTACTATATTTTCCTCTTTCATGTTGTCGGCTTGTGCCAGTATTTCACCTTGAGGACCTGCTACAAAGCTATTTCCCCAAAACCGGATTCCGTTTGTTTGTTTCGAAGGGTCAGGCTCATGCCCTACGCGATTGACGGCTATTACAGGTAATCCGTTGGCTACGGCATGTCCTCGTTGGGAAATTACCCATGCTTCCAGTTGGCGAGCTTTTTCTTCCGGGGTATCTGTGCTTTCCCAACCGATAGCAGTGGGATAGATAAGAATTTCAGCACCTTTCAAGGTCATCAGACGTGCTCCTTCAGGATACCATTGATCCCAGCAAACTTGTACACCCAATTTTCCTATTGAAGTTTGAATAGGTTCGAAACCTAAATCCCCCGGAGTGAAATAGAATTTTTCATAATATGCCGGATCGTCCGGAATATGCATTTTTCTATACTTCCCGGCAATACTTCCGTCTTTATCGAATACAACGGCCGTGTTATGGTAAAGTCCCGGAGCACGTTTCTCAAATAAGGAAGTGACCAGTACGATACCATTGGCGGATGCAACTCCACTATAGAATTCGGTGGAAGGACCGGGAATCGTTTCTGCCAGGTCAAACAGAGAGGTATTTTCTGTTTGACAGAAATAAAGCGTATTGTGCAATTCCTGCAACACCACTAGCTCTGCGCCCTTGGATGCCACATCTTCTATACTGTGTTTCAGTTTATCCATGTTTTCAGCCGTATTGCCTGTACAAGACTGCTGAATGAGTCCTACTTTAATTGTTCTTCTCATATTATATACGTCTATATTAATATACACCTTCAGGATATTGCATGGTGACGCAATGAAGCGAGCCATGTTGTTTAATCAATGCTGTGCAATCCACACCGACAATCTCTCTTCCGGGAAAAGCTTTTTCCAATACTTCTTTTGCAAGAGTATCATTATGAGGCTGATTGTATGTGGGAAGCAGAACGGCTTCATTCATAATCAGGAAATTGGCATAGGTTGCCGGCAGCCGTTCTCCATTTATATCATAAATGGCATCGGCCATAGGGAGGGGAAGTAAGCGATAGGGATTTCCCTCCGGTGTCCGGAAAGCTTTCAGTTCTTCTTCCATTGCCACCAGCTCTTCATAATGCTCGTCTTTTTTGTCTGTGCACTGCACATATACGATGGTATCGTCAGGACAGAAACGTGCCAGCGTGTCGATATGACTGTCTGTATCATCGCCGGCCAAATAACCGTGCTTCAGCCATAACACCTGTTTCAAGTTGAATGTTTCTTTCAGATATTGTTCTGTTTCTTCCTTCGTTTTCTCGTTTCGGTTGTAGGACAACAAGCACTTTTCTGTGGTAAGGAGGGTGCCTTTTCCATCACTTTCTATCGAACCTCCTTCCAAAATGAAATTTCTTTGGTATACATATTCTCCTGTCAATGTTTTGCAGCGATAATATAGATTGGAGTTTATCATATTATCATAATTGGCAGCGTACTTCATTCCCCAACCGTTAAAACAGAAATCCAGTAAGAGTGGTTCTCCGTTCTCTTTCAGCATGGTAATAAAGGCGTGGTCGCGTGCCCATGTATCGTTAGTCTTCACAGCCGAAACGGTGAGATTCTTCACATTGCATCCGTGCTCATAGATTCTGTCTCCGATTCGATGAGGTTCCGGGGCTACTACCAGCAAAGGCTGACGTTTTAAAATTTCGTAAGCTATATTAAGGAAGCAAGCATCTACTTCTTCCAACATATAGGCCCAATCAGTGTCTATATGGGGCCATGTCAATTGTATCAGGCTCTGTTTGTGCCATTCTGCCGGCAAATAAGTTTTCTTCATATTCTTTAATTTAATTAGTTGTCGTTTCGCTTTGTTTGCGAAGCAGGGGAGGAAGAGGTGGTGTCTTCCTTTTCCTTTTTTTTATGGGCTCTTTTCCATAAGAACCAACGGAACAAATCATTCCATTTATCGAAATCTTTTTTATACATGATGCCGATACCTTGTGTGGTCAGGGTTGATTTTGTGAAATAACGGTCGTTGGTCTGATTGTATCCTCGTAGACGGAAGTCTCCGTTTTTAGTCAACAGCCAAATGGCTTCAAAGTCACCTACAAAGTTGGTGTTTGCCATTGCATTATCTTTATAACCAAAGTTGCCATTGATTATCAGTCGATTATTCAATAATCTGCCGGAAAGGACAGCTTCGGCTTCTACATCTGTCCATCCTTTGTCTCCTGTGCTCAGGTTGGCACCGATGTTCCAGTTCTTATTGTCCATCCATTGGGAGAGCATATTATTGAGCTGACCGGATAAAGTGCTGAAGGCTAATGAACTGGTAGCGTTTGAAGATTGGTCGTTGTTGGCGTAATCGTAGGTGTAGAACTTACCGATACCCAGCAGATAGATGATTTGTGTGTTCATTTGTTCTTCTGTACTGGTGATGCTGCGCACCACATCACGGTCTTCTTCCCTGACTGTCGGCAAATCCAAGTCAAATTTAATATCGGGGCTGGACAGGTTGCCGGTCAGGTTCATCAGGCAGTTTACTTTAACGGTGCTTTGTCCCTGCGAAAGTGAAGTGTCGATACCTAAATCACTCAATGAGGCAGAGTTTACCGTATAAATCGCCTGAAGATCCAGATTGGCCTGATATGGGTCACCTGTGAAGGTGACTGTACCGCCGGATTTCAATGTAAAATCTTTGCGAATCACTTCCTGCATGCTGAGCTTATACATTCCCTGGTCGATAATGTAGTTACCGAACATCTTAAAGTCTCCTTTATTAAAGTAGTTCACTTGCAGATTGCCGTTGCCTGTTGCTGTAATATTGTCGCCTGCCACCGGGTCCATCACGATTTTCATGGTGGCATTGGGGGTGGCGTTAATCAGCATATTGATGCGCAGGTCCATGGGAGGACCCTCTTCTTCTTTTTCTTTCTGCACATTCGAGTGATGGTACAGATTGGTTTCCACATTATCATGGATACGTTTGGGGGTCTTGTCGACAAAGGTAATGAACTGGGTATTGGTAGCCTCTGTCGTGATGCCTGTGATATAAGTAAAAGAGGTGTTGTGTCCTGTTGTCAGTGAGGCATCTACGGTCATGGCATTGTTTCCTCCGTCCAATATGACGCTTCCCGAACCGTACACCTTGCCGTAGAAAGGCATATCGCCACCTTCGTGGGTATCATACATCAACAAATTGTCGCCACTGATATTAAAATGATACATCAGATTTTTTAGTTTGGTATGATGCAGATAGCCATTGACTACTCCACTGTTTCCTTCGCGGTCGTACACGTGTACATCGGTAAACAATAATTGTCCGGAGGAAATATGTACCGAATCATCGCGTATTTGGAAATAGGTGTTCAGTACATCAATCTTGGTATCTATATTGGCACGTGCCTCTCCTTCCAAATCCAGGTGCTTGAAGTCTCCATAGAGTCTGATATGACCGTTGACACGTCCGGTTAAATCGCTGAATATGCCTTCCACAAAGGGCTGGATGAGTCCGATATTGGTACTGTCTGCTTCAATCATCAGGTCCAGTCCTTTCATTTTCGGAGATACGTATCCGGTGACATGAGTGGCCGAAATACCTTCTTCCGCAATTTTTGCATCAAGGCGTACTCCGCCCAGTTCCGAATCCCATACGCCTGTAATATCGGCTTCACCCAACAATGCTTTATTCAGGCAGAAATTATGCACATTGAGTTTGGTGTGCATGGCAGGCTCTTTCATTACTCCCTTCATGTTGACAGTCCCGGTAACCAAGCCGTTGAATGCCACATCATCAAAATGCACTATATCCAGTACATATTCCAAATTGATATTCTTTAAATCGATATGGCAGGAGTCTTCCTTGCTTTTTGTCAACTTTCCGTTGATGCGTAAATGTTGGTTTTCATGTTCAAACAGAAAATTGTCGATATAGACACGTCCGGAGTCTACGGCAATATGCGAAGGATGTATATTCCAAATCGTATCGTTCAATACCACTTTCGTGGGTTTGATGTTAATGTCGGCCTGTAAGATGGGGTGTTTCCCCTCCGTTTTATAGAATCGGGTCACGGCAGCAAACTTACCTCCGTAAGTGACATTTGTGTTATTCCCCCAATTGACAGTTGTTTCCAGCCGGTCGTTTTTGGCTTGGGTATCGACAGTAAGATTCACCATTGCACCACTGTTCATCAACATACCGGTTCTGAGGGAACATTTGAACCAGTCTGACGGATTTTCGCAGATGAGTACCCCCGAATCATAATGGGTTCCATTATATTTGAAAGCCGGAAAATGTCCTTCAACGCGCAATTTCTCTTCGCGGTCGTTGAAATACCCTTTGATGGAGGCAGGGAACTTTAATTCCAGGGGTATTTGAAAGAGTTTTTGAAAAAACTCTGTATTATTTACTCTGATGTCGAAATTGAAGTTGTTGTGAGGAACCGGCATGTTTTCGTTCAGCGTCAGCAGGGAAGGGATATAGCGTTGAACAGTCTGCAATATGCTGGCCGGAATTGTGTTATAAGAATAGTCTCCACGTATGACAGCCGTCATGAATGAGGAAAGCACTTGTATTTCTTTTTGTCCTTCTACCTGTCCTGCCGTAATGGTAAGGTTGTCAAGGAAATAGTTGTTCCCTTCGGGGGTATTCATTTGCAAGCTGTCCAAACGGATTTTTCCGTTCATGTCGTCGATAGAGTTCCCTGTAAAGTCTGCTGTCACGTTCAGGGAAATGTCCGTATCTTTGTATTTGTCGGATAAATGCAGGTTATCCGGTCGGAGATTCTTTAAGACGGCCTTCAAGTTGAATTCGGGTATGGCGCACGCCACGTTGAAATTGCCGTTTATCTGAACAGAGCCGTTGTCATCATCCATTGCCAGCTTGCCGTTGAAGCCTCCGTCTTTATACACGCCGTCCAGTGCTATATTCTCATATTTATATTGGCTGTATTCGAAAGAGGCAATATTCCCTTTGATATAAGATTCGGGATAGTGATTTTTATAGTTGAACCCTTTCAATTCCAGATTGAAGTCTGCCGTACCGAATTTCCTTTCGTTATCAAGCAGTTTGCCCACATTCAGGTCGGCACTGGCGATATTTCCCGAATAGGTACGGTTCTGTTGTTTGTCAATGCTCATCATAACATCGGCTTTGATTGTACCTACGCCGGTGCGCAGGAGTCCTGTGATAATCAAATCGTGAAGATATCCGGTGGCATCACCGCTAAAACGTACATATTCCAACTGCTGAAAAATAGGAGGAACTTTCCCGGCCACATTACTCATAACGGTGCTGATGCCTTCTTTATTCAGGTTTACGTCGGTCAGCTTTCCCATGATATACATATTTCTTCCTGCATTCCAGTCGGCAACGGATGCTTCTCCGTTGATCATCAGACTGTGGTTGTCGGTCAGTCGCAGGGTAGGGCAGTCTATATTCTTTCCTTTACCGGAGAAATCCATGTTGAAATGTAACGGAGTATCGAATTTGGCCAAGGCCGGGACAAAAGGGGCTATGTCTTTGAGTACGACAGAGGCATTGACGCTTCCTTGATATTGCACATTGTCTGTCAGTTTAGGAAGATCCGACAAACTGTCGTAACGCATGGAAAGGCTGTCAATGCTTAAAGCAGAATTGGAAAGCTCGAGGGAAAAATCCTTTATATTCAGTCGCTTATTGTTGGCAGTGACTTTCATTGAGAACTTTTGTAAAGCAAATCCACACTGCTCTTCAAAGCTCAGACGACGGATGGAGGCGTTCAGCGAGTCGTTGCGGAGCGCCTTCAGCGAAACGGTGGCTGCGAAGTTCTTTACGGCAAGATGGCCGGTATTGAACCGCCCGGGGGTTTCGGGCTCCGACAAGACATCGTATGTGATACGTCCGCGTCTTATCAATAAAGAGTTGATGCGTAAATCCAGATTTGTCTGAGTCTTCACCGTGTCTTTGGAAGCAAAAGCATCCAGAACAAATTGATAATTGGGAGGAGACTGAGGCGTTTCCCGCTCCATATTGACCGAAAAGCCGAAAAGCTGAACACTGGTAATAGTGATTTTCCCTTTCAGCAGGGGGAGTATTTCAAATTTGGCAGACAGACGCGCCACTTTCAGCATTTCCCTGCCCCGGCGGTCTTCCAGCAACACATCTTCCACAATAATGCGGTTCAGCAGGCCCATGTCGATTTTTCCTACAGAAACTTCCGTGTTGAGCACTTTGCGGAGCTCTTTGGTCACTATATAAGACAATTTGTCCTGAACGTATGGAATGTTCAGAAGCACAATTATCCCCAGATAAACTCCCAAGAGAATACCTAGCAGTATGCGAACTGTATATTTAAGACTTTTGCTTGATATCATTGCTTATTTTGGGCTAACAAAGGTACGAAATACGTCCGAAGTAGCCCAAAATAAACTTGGATTTTTACTTGTTTTTATGCAATCTTTTCAACTCAAACGAGAAAATGATACGGAAACAACCGATAATGAGGAAAGTAACGGACAGCATATAAAGCACAGTGACTGCTCCGAGTCCCGGTTGCCAGATGATAGCCATGGAACATAAAATGGCCAGAATGCCGAATACCAGATACCATCCCCAGTCTTTGGTGCCGTAGCGTTTCAGGTCGGTGGAATAACCGCAAAGGGTGAATCCTCTGAACATAAGCCAGAATGCGACGATAAACGGAATCAGTTCCATGCTTACCAGCGGATAGAATACCAAATAAATACCTATCAGCAAATCAATGATACCGCCTGCCAGATACCATCCCCAACTGTTGATAATCTTTTTGTTGCCGACGGCAAAAAAGATTTCGAGGATACCGCTGACCAGAATTGAAATACTGAAAATGACACTCAGTGCCACATAACTGCTCACGGGAGCAAACAAAAGGCATAATGCTACTGCGATGTAAAGCAATCCCAATAATAGGGACATCCACCAGTTCTTTACCGCATAGCCCAAGCCACCAACTAATTCATTCATGTTTGTTAAGTTTTAGGTTATAATTTCAACTAATAACGTCCTCTATACAAAAATGTTTGCCCATAAATACAAAAAAAGTATTTAAATAGCTGCACTTGACTTTTAGAACTCAAAAAATATTCCGAACTTTGCACGTTGAAAGCAAAAAGATTCACTTTATTAGCATTTTTGAATAAAAACTGAATAAAAAAAGAATGAAAGATAACAGAATTCCTTCTCCGTTTATTTCTTTGTTACCCGTATTTGTACTTATTTTATTATTGTTTGTCACCATCCGTGTCTTTGGCAGCGATGCGTTGTCGGGCGGAAGTCAGGTTTGTTTGCTTACGGCTACGGCTGTTTGTGTATTGATAGGGATGGCAGGGTACCGAAGAACTTGGAAAGATTTTGAACTGGCTATTACGAATAATATAGCCGGAGTAAGTACGGCATTGATTATTCTGCTGATTATCGGTGCTTTGTCGGGGGCATGGATGATTAGTGGCGTGGTTCCCACATTGATTTATTATGGCATTCAGGTGATACATCCTCACTTTTTTCTGGTGTCTACCTGTGTGATTTGTGCCATTGTTTCAGTCATGACAGGCAGTTCGTGGACAACAATAGCCACTATCGGCATCGCATTGATGGGAATCGGCAAGGCACAAGGTTTCAGCGAGGGCTGGATAGCGGGAGCGATTATTTCGGGTGCTTATTTCGGCGATAAGGTATCCCCGCTGTCCGATACCACTATTTTGGCGTCTTCCGTGACGGACACTCCGCTGTTTACACACATACGCTATTTGATGATAACCACCATCCCCTCATTGGTCATCACATTGATTATTTTCACTGTTGCCGGACTGTCTCACGAGGCAACGGACACAGGTCATATTACCGAATACATGCAGGCACTCGACTCCAAATTCAATATTTCCTGGTGGCTGATGATTGTTCCTGTCGTGACGGGAGTTTTGATTGCCCGCAAGGTTCCTTCGGTCATTACTTTGTTTATCTCCACCACACTGGCTACTGTCTTTGCACTTATATTCCAGCCGGATTTGTTGCGCGAGATAGCAGGGCAGGGGGTAGCAGGTCTTACTGCACTTTTCAAAGGAGGCATGGGCATGCTCTTCGGTGGCACCCAACTGGAGACAGGCAGTGCAGAGATAAATGAGTTGGTTGCCACACGCGGTATGTCGGGAATGATGAATACCATTTGGCTGATTGTCTGTGCCATGTGCTTTGGAGGGGCTATGACGGCAGGAGGCATGCTGGGCAGTATCACCTCTGTGTTTATCCGTTTCACCAAGAGACGTATAGGGATGGTGTCTTCTACCGTTGCATCGGGATTGTTTCTCAACCTGGCCACTGCCGACCAATATATCTCCATTATTCTGACCGGCAATATGTTTAAGGATATTTATGAGGCAAACGGATATGAAAGCCGATTACTGAGCCGTACCACCGAAGATGCTGTAACAGTCACCTCACCGCTTATCCCCTGGAATACCTGCGGTATGACTCAGGCAACTATTCTGAGTGTGCCTACACTCACTTATCTTCCATATTCTTTCTTTAATCTGATTAGTCCGCTGATGAGTATCACGGTGGCGGTTATCGGTTATAAGATAAAGAAGAAGATAACCGAATAATTTTTTCCCCGGTGTGCAGACAGGAATGGGTACACCGGGAAAAAAATGTCCCGAAGAGTGGGGATTTCAAAAATAACTTGTATTTTTACAGACCTAAAAATAATCAATTTATATTTTCATATTATGAAGAGACACATCACTTTTGCCTTGCTTTTTGCGGCAGCATTGACCGCGCAGGCACAACAGGGAGGCATTTCGAGCGAGATGCTGAATCAAATCAAACAAAGTTATCAGGCAACTCCTACCGACAAGGCAATCCGCAATGCTTTAGGCGGAACAAGTATCAATACCTTGGCACTTAATCAGGAAAATCAGGCAGACTTTGACACTCATTTCTCTAATAAAGTCTTATCGAAAGGCATTACCAATCAACGCTCGTCAGGACGCTGCTGGTTGTTTACGGGACTGAATGTGCTTCGCAGCCAGATGATAGCCAAGTACGGCCTGGATGAAATGGAGTTTTCGCAGAACTACTGCTTCTTTTATGACCAGTTGGAAAAATCGAATCTTTTCTTACAGGGAATCATTGATACGCGTGAAAAGCCGATGGACGACAAGATGGTGGAGTGGCTATTTAAGCATCCCTTGAGCGATGGAGGGCAATTTACTGGTGTGTCGGATATTATAGGTAAATACGGACTTGTACCGAAGAGCGCGATGGTGGAGACTTTCAGCAGTGACAACACAGGAAAAATGAATAATCTGATAGGACTGAAACTGAAAGAATTCGGCTTACAACTCCGTGAGGCTGCTGCTGCCGGAGCCAAGCCCGCCGAACTGGAAAAAAAGAAAACGGAAATGCTGGCTACGGTCTATCGCATGCTGGTGCTGACACTCGGTGAGCCGGTGTCTACGTTCACTTGGAGCTTGAAGGGAGGCGAAGCGAAAGAGTACACTCCCTTGTCTTTCTACAAGGAATTTCTGGGCAATGACCTGACCAATAATTACGTGATGCTGATGAATGACCCCAGCCGTGAGTTTTATAAATGCTACGAGATAGACTATGACCGCCATAGCTATGACGGTAAGAACTGGACGTATGTCAATCTGCCTATAGAAGATATCAAGGAAATAGCCATTGCTTCCATCAAAGACAGCACAATGATGTATTTTTCTTGCGATGTGGGTAAGTTCCTTGATAGCAAGAGAGGACTGCTGGACCCTGATAATTACGATTATGAGTCACTGATGGGGACAACTTTCGGTATGGACAAGAAACAGCGTATCCAGACATTTGCCAGTGGCAGCAGCCATGCCATGACGCTGATGGCTGTGGATTTGGATAAGGCTGGGAAACCGAAAAAATGGATGGTGGAAAACAGTTGGGGAAGCACCAACGGATACAAAGGCCATCTCATTATGACGGACAAATGGTTTGATGAGTATATGTTCCGCGTGGTGGCGGAAAAGAAATATGTCCCTGCCAAGGTGCTGGATATCCTCAAGCAAAAACCGATTCGCCTGCCGGCATGGGACCCGATGTTTGCGAACGAAGAATAATAAAATAATAAAAAAAACGGAGCTGCAAAATTTGCAAATCGGCATGCAAAATTTGCAGCTCCGAATGTATACCCATCCGGATGGTTATCCCCCTTGAAGGGGGAGGTTCCTTCGGAAGAACTTCCCCTTCAGGGGAATCTCCTTCGGAGAATATATATTATATATAATAAATTAATATAATATATAACTGATAACATTCGCGCAAAATTCTGCGCAGGATTCTGCGCAAGAAACTGCGGGAGAAACTGCACAAGAAACTGCGGGAGAAAACACGTACGTAAGCGAGGGCTTATACGTACGTATGCATAAGCCTACGCTTACGTATGTATGAGCCTGCACATACGTATGCATCGCCCCCTGCATACGTACGTGTATTTCGATGCCGGAATATCTTAATTCGCGTACCGTCAATCCCTATAATTACACAGGTTTATATTATTACGGATTTTTTTCCATAATAACCGCCAAATCTTTCTTTTTTCACATTTTTTTCTGTACTTTTGCGCTCAAATTTAAAAACCATTTTTTATAACCCAATATGGCAAATGTGATTAAATTACACAAAGGCTTGAACATCAACCTGAAAGGAAAACCTGCTCAGGAGATTTTCGACGTGAAGCAGCCGGACATCTATGCGTTGGTGCCCGATGATTTTCATGGCGTGACTCCTAAAGTGGTGGTGAAAGAACAGGAATATGTGATGGCCGGGGGAACATTGTTTGTAGACAAGAACCACCCCGAAGTAAAGTTCGTTTCTCCTGTTAGCGGTGTCGTGACATGCATTGAGAGAGGCGAACGCCGTAAAGTCCTTAGCATCTCCGTTGCTGCGGCAGCAGAGCAGGACTACGAAGAGTTTGGAAAGAAAGATGTTTCGACTATGACAGGCGAACAGGTAAAGGCTGCCCTGCTTGAAGCCGGACTCTTTTCATTCATCATCCAGCGCCCGTATATCGTGGTTGCCGACCCGAATGCCAAGCCGAAAGGCATCTTCGTTTCTGCATTTGATACCAACCCATTGGCTGCCGATTTCGAATTCGTTCTGAAAGGTCAGGAAAAAGACTTCCAGACAGGACTCGATGCATTGGCTAAAATGGCGAAGACGTATCTGAATATCAGCGTAGAACAGAAGAATCCTGCACTGACAAGCGCCAAGAATGTGACTGTGACAGTTTTCGACGGTCCTAACCCTGCCGGAAACGTTGGCGTTCAGATTAACCACATCAGTCCTATCAACAAGGGCGAAACCGTTTGGACTCTTCGTGCAGAAGATGTTATCTTCATCGGACGTTTGTTCAATACAGGTCGTGTAGACTTGACCCGCACCATTGCATTAACCGGTTCGGAAGTGAAAAAACCGGCTTACTGCAAGTTGAAAGTAGGAGCGTCGCTGACAGATGTATTTGCAGGACGTGTAACCGAAGGTGCAAACTTACGCTACATTAACGGAAACGTGTTGACCGGTACGCTTGTCAAACCTAATGGATATTTGAGCGCACGTGCCACAAGTCTTACCGTGATTCCCGAAGGCGATGACCGACACGAATTCCTGGGCTTTATCATGCCCCGCACCAATCAGTTCAGTGCGAGCCGCAGTTATTTCAGCTGGTTATGCGGAAATAAGGAATACACACTGGATGCCCGTATCAAAGGTGGCGAACGCCACATGATTATGTCCGGTGAGTATGACAAAGTATTCCCGATGAGTATTTTCCCCGAATATTTAATTAAGGCTATCATTGCCGGCGATATTGACCGTATGGAAGCACTTGGTATTTACGAAGTGGCTCCCGAAGATTTTGCAGTATGCGAGTTTGTAGACTCTTCTAAACTGGAGTTGCAACGTATTGTGCGTCAAGGTCTGGACATGCTTCGCAAGGAAATGTGCTAAGTAATTAAAAACTAAGAATAAAAAGTTAATGAAAGCGTTAAGAAATTATCTCGACAAGATAAAGCCAAACTTTGAAGAGGGCGGCAAACTCCACGCGTTTCGTTCGGTGTTCGACGGTTTCGAAACATTCTTGTTCGTACCCAACAGCACTTCGAAAACAGGAGTTCACATTCATGATGCGATTGACAGCAAGCGTATCATGTCAATGGTGGTTATTGCGTTGATACCGGCCCTGTTGTTCGGTATGTACAACGTAGGTTACCAGCACTTCTTGGCTGTAGGCCAGGAGGCAGGTTTCTTTGAAAAGTTCATTTATGGTTTCCTGGCTGTTCTGCCTAAGATTATCGTGTCATACGTAGTCGGTCTGGGAATCGAATTTGTGGTGGCACAATGGAAGAACGAAGAAATTCAGGAAGGTTTCCTGGTATCCGGTCTGTTGATCCCGATGATCGTTCCTGTGGAATGTCCGTTGTGGATTCTGGCTGTCGCTACAGCATTCTCTGTTATCTTCGCTAAGGAAGTATTCGGCGGTACAGGTATGAATATCTTCAACCCTGCATTGATTACCCGTGCTTTCTTGTTCTTCGCTTATCCTACCAAAATGTCCGGTGATGCCGTTTGGGTAAGCACTGACAGCATTTTCGGTATCGGTGGCGGACAGGTAGTGGACGGTTTTACCGGCGCTACGATGTTGGGACAGGCTGCTACAGCCGCTCCGGGTGCAAGCGAACTGATTAATGTGAATGGTACTCCCGCTACCATGTGGGATATGGTTGTAGGTTTGATTCCGGGTTCTATCGGTGAAACCAGCGTTATCGCTATCGCACTGGGTGCCATCATCCTGTTGTGGACAGGCGTGGCAAGTTGGAAGACCATGTTCTCTGTCTTTGCCGGTGGTATCGTGATGGGATTGATCTTCAATGTATTCGGCTCTACAGATAACATGATGGCTCAGTTGCCTTGGTACGAACACATCGTATTGGGCGGTTTCTGCTTCGGCGCCGTGTTCATGGCTACCGACCCTGTGACTTCCGCACGTACGGAAAAGGGTAAGTTCATCTACGGCTTCCTGATCGGTGTGATGGCTATCGTTATCCGTGTGTTGAATCCGGGTTATCCCGAAGGTATGATGCTTGCCATCCTGCTGATGAACATCTTCGCTCCGCTGATTGACTACTGTATCGTACAGAAGAACATCACAGCCCGCGAAAACAGATTAAAATCAACTAACAACTAAAATATCGGACATTATGAATACTAATAGTAATAGTTATACTATCATCTATGCTTCGATAATGGTTGTTATCGTAGCATTCCTGTTGGCATTCGTGTCTTCTTCTCTGAAAGAAAAACAGTACCAGAATGTAGAACAGGACACAAAGAAACAAATTCTGGCAGCTTTGAACGTTTATGACGTAAAAGATGTGAATGCAGAATATGATAAATATGTGAAAGAAGACGATTTGATGCAGGCAGACGGTTCTTTGGTAAAGAACGATGCTGCTTTCCAGACTTCTTATAAAGGTGAAATCGCTAACGGACGTCTTCATGTATTCGTTTGCGACGTGGATGGTCAGACCAAATATGTGCTGCCTATTTATGGTGCCGGTCTTTGGGGACCTATCTGGGGATACATCGCATTGAATGATGACAAAGACACTGTATATGGCGTTTACTTCTCTCATCAAGGAGAAACTCCGGGTCTGGGTGCAGAAATCACCACTACTAAGTTCCAGGATCAGTTCTTGGGCAAACATGTAATGGAAAACGGTACTGTAGCTTTGGGTGTTGAAAAACACGGCAAGGTGGCAAAACCCGATTATCAGGTAGACGGTATCTCAGGTGGTACTATCACTTCTAAGGGTGTAGATGCGATGATTAAGGATTGCCTGAGCATGTACAATTCATTTTTAACTAATAAATAAGAGGAGGGTAAATAGAATATGAGCGCATTATTTTCTAAAAAGAATAGAGAAGTTCTTTTAACTCCGCTGGGTTTGAATAACCCTGTCACCGTACAGGTGCTCGGTATCTGTTCTGCACTGGCTGTAACGGCTCAGCTGGAACCGGCTATCGTGATGGGTCTTTCCGTAACCATTATTACAGCCTTCTCGAACTTCGTTATCTCCTTGTTGCGTAACACCATTCCCAACCGTATCCGTATCATCGTTCAGTTGGTGGTTGTTGCCGCATTGGTAACTATCGTTAGTGAAATTTTGAAAGCGTTCGCATACGATGTAAGTGTGCAGCTTTCTGTATATGTAGGTTTGATTATTACAAACTGTATCCTGATGGGACGTCTGGAAGCGTTTGCTATGATGAACGGTCCTTGGGAATCATTCCTGGATGGTATCGGTAACGGATTGGGTTATGCCAAAATCCTGATTATCGTGGCATTCTTCCGTGAACTGCTGGGTGCCGGTACATTGTTTGGCTTCCAGGTTATCCCGCAGGCTGTTTATGACTTGGGCTACCTGAACAACGGCTTGATGTTGATGCCTCCTATGGCGTTGATTATCTGTGCTTGTATCATTTGGTACCAACGTGCAAAACACAAAGAATTGCAGGAAAGTAATAATTAATCCCCGTTATAAAACGAAAAGAATATGGAATATTTAAGTTTGTTTGTAAAGTCCATCTTTGTGGACAATATGATTTTCGCATACTTCCTGGGGATGTGTTCTTACCTGGCAGTATCGAAGAACGTAAAGACAGCCGTAGGTCTGGGTGCAGCCGTTACTTTCGTGTTGATTGTAACTCTGCCGGTGAACTATTTGCTGGAAAATTACGTACTGGCACCTAATGCGCTGATTGATGGAGTAGACCTCAGCTTCTTGAGCTTTATCCTGTTTATTGCCGTTATTGCCGGTATCGTTCAGTTGGTGGAAATGGCGGTTGAACGTTTCAGCCCGTCGCTCTATGCTTCATTGGGTATCTTCCTTCCGCTGATTGCTGTAAACTGTGCCATCATGGGTGCTTCATTGTTTATGCAGCAACGTCATTTCATCAACATTGGCGAGGCAACCACTTACGCTTTGGGCTCAGGTATCGGTTGGGCACTGGCTATTATCGGTCTGGCTGCCATCCGTGAAAAAATGGCTTACTCTGATGTTCCCGCTCCTTTGAAAGGTCTGGGTATCACTTTCATCACTGTAGGTTTGATGGCAATGGCATTTATGTGTTTCTCTGGTTTGAAAATCTAAAAGGAAAGGAATAAGACAATGGATATGAATTTAATATTAGCTAGTATTGGAGTATTCCTTGGAATTATACTTCTGCTCGTTGTTATTTTGCTGGTAGCTAAGCAGTATCTTACTCCGAGCGGCAAAGTAAAGATAACTATCAATGGAGAGAAAGAACTGGAAGTAGAACAAGGTTCAACTTTGCTGAACACCCTGTCTGTCAATGGCATCTACCTGTCATCGGCTTGTGGTGGTAAAGGTTCTTGCGGTCAATGTAAATGCCAGGTTGTAGAAGGCGGTGGTGAGATTCTTCCTTCTGAAAAGGGACATTTCAGCCGTAAACAACAACAGGATCATTGGCGTCTGGGTTGCCAGGTGAAAGTAAAAGGTGACCTGGGCATCAAGATTGATGAATCTGTACTGGGTGTTAAGGAATGGGAATGCGAAGTAATCAGCAACAAGAACGTTGCCACTTTCATCAAAGAGTTTATTGTGGCTTTGCCGAAAGGTGAACACATGGACTTCGTTCCGGGTTCATACGCTCAGATTAAGATTCCTAAATTTGAAATGGACTACAACAAGGATATCGATAAAGACCTTATCGGTGCGGAATATCTGCCCGCATGGGAAAAATTCGGTTTGTTCGGTTTGAAATGTAAGAATACGGAAGAAACCATCCGTGCTTACTCTATGGCCAACTATCCTGCCGAAGGTGACCGTATCATGCTGACAGTGCGTATCGCTACTCCTCCGTTCAAACCGAAAGATCAGGGTCCCGGCTTTATGGATGTGAATCCGGGTATCGCTTCATCTTACATTTTCACGCTGAAACCGGGTGACAAGGTAACGATGAGTGGTCCTTACGGAGACTTCCACCCGATCTTCGATTCTAAGAAGGAAATGATTTGGGTAGGTGGTGGTGCCGGTATGGCTCCGTTGCGTGCACAGATTATGCACATGACCAAGACACTGCACACTACCGACCGTGAACTTCACTATTTCTATGGTGCACGTGCATTGAACGAAGTATTCTATCTGCCGGACTTCCAGCAATTGGAAAAAGACTTCCCGAACTTCCACTTCCATCTGGCTTTGGACCGTCCGGATCCCGCAGCCGATGCAGCAGGCGTGAAGTATACCGCAGGTTTCGTTCACAATGTGATGTATGAAACTTATCTGAAGGATCACGAAGCTCCCGAAGATATTGAATACTACATGTGTGGTCCCGGCCCGATGTCTAATGCAGTTGTTAAGATGCTGGATAGCCTGGGTGTTGAGCCTGCTTCCATCATGTATGACAACTTCGGCGGATAATGTTCAGACAAAATTCCCCTTTTATTGAAATCACCCTCGCTACAACTCCTGTGGCGAGGGTGATTTTTAGTTGTATGAGCGTTTCGATACATCCCTCGTTTTTTTGTGGGAGTGTGCAAGATGCCGGCACGGGCATACTTTGTTTCATCTTTTTAGGTCTTATATGCTTGATTCCTTTTTCCTTTTATTATATTTGACCCCATTACCAAACCCTATATCTATTATATTATGAAACAATTATTTATCTATTCTATTCTTTGTTTAAGCCTGGCAGCTTGCGGCGGAAAAAAGAACAATGCGGCAGAACCTCAGGAAATACCTGCTGCCGATAGTATTGTGGAAGAAAAGATAGTAGCACTTCCTCCATTGGAAGAAGGCGAAGTCTTTCTGAAAGATAAGGACCCCTTCGGTGAAGTGGTGGAACTGCAGGGAAACCATATAGTGGAACCGGATACGTTTATTTTTAAACCTGCTTCTCCGAATATGGTGATAAAGGATAGCCTGATGATTATGCAAAGTCGGAATGCGCCTTTTTATATATTCCGTTATCCTGAGTTTACTTACATAAAAACCGTCGGAAGAACCGGTAACGGACCGGATGAATTTGTTGCGCCTTATGTGATAGCTTCTCTTAATCCTGCTTATTTGTGTTATTTGTTCGAACGACCTAAAGGAATGCTTTACGGGCTTGATAAAAAGCTGGAGATACATCCGATACAAAAGATACATAGTTCAAAGTCGATGTGGGACTATATTGAACACATCTATGCTGCCGGTAAGAATAGCTTCGTTTATCCCAAAGGACGAAATATATATCGGGCTACTTTGGAGGGAGATTCCGTCAGGACAGAAGAAATAAAGGACATGACCCTGAAACAGGCAAAGAAGATGCCGGCTACCGGTTGTCTTGGTATCAATCCGGCGCGTCATCGAATGGTTTATGCATATAAATATGCCAGAATTATAAAGTTCATGGACTTGGACAGTAATGCAGAACGTACGCTTAACTTCCAGCAGTCCGGTTTTGACGAAGGGACTCTGCACATCGCAGATGGGCTGGATGCTAATGTGACGTATTATATGCAGGTGCTTCCGACCCGTGACTATGTATATATCACTTATTCGGGAAGAACGCCTTATGTAGTGGCAGCGGAGAACAACAAAGGGAAGCATTATATGTACGTTGAGAAATACGACTGGAATGGGAATCCTGTAAAGAAGTATAAGTTGAATGACTTTTGTGTATATACGGTTTTGGACGAAAAAACGAACCGTTTGGTATTGTCCACTTATTACTATGATGACCCGCTGGTGGTGTATCAGTTGGATTGATGCAGAGAATATGTTTGTCGATTAAAGAAAATAAGCCCGGTAAAATGAACTTTTATCGGGCTTTTTCTTTACTTTTGTATAAAAGGAAAAAGGTTATGATTAAGAATATATTGACAAATTTAAAGATTGAGCAGCTGAATGCAATGCAGGAGGCGGCCATAGATACTTGGAAAGAAGGAAAAGACCTGATTTTATTGTCACCTACAGGCTCCGGCAAGACTTTGGCTTATCTGTTGCCTTTGTTACAGAGCTTGAAACCTGATGTGAAAGGTGTTCAGGCCATAGTGCTTGTACCCTCCCGCGAACTGGCTTTGCAGATAGACCAAGTTTTCAAATCCATGAATACACCCTTTAGGGCTGTGAGCTGCTATGGCGGACGCCCTGCCATGGAAGAGCACCGTACTATCAAAGGAGTGCAGCCTTCGGTCGTCATAGGTACTCCGGGGCGTATGAATGACCATCTTTCGAAACAAAATATCGATGCAGAAACAGTGACTACATTAGTCATTGATGAGTTTGATAAATGTCTGGAGTTTGGTTTTCAAGAAGAAATGGCTACCGTTATCGGGCAGTTGCCCCGTTTGAAGCGGCGTTTTTTGCTTTCGGCTACCGATGCCGAGGAGATTCCTCAATTTACGGGTCTGAACAAAACGATTAAGTTGAATTTCTTGAATACCGAGGAACAAACAGTGCAGCGCTTGCATTTATATAAAGTGCTCTCTCCCGGAAAAGATAAACTGGAGACATTGTATAAATTGCTGTGTACATTGGGCAGTCACTCTACATTAGTATTTTGTAATCATCGTGAAAGTGTGGAGCGGGTAGGGAAGTATCTTCAATCCAAAAAATTCCAATGTGGTATTTTTCATGGCGGTATGGAGCAGGACGACCGTGAACGTTCATTGTATAAATTCCGTAACGGTAGTTGCCATGTCTTGATATCCACAGACCTTGCCGCCCGCGGACTGGATATCCCCGAGATAGAAAATGTGGTTCATTACCATCTCCCGGTCAATGAAGACGGATACATCCATCGTAACGGCCGGACAGCCCGTTGGGAAGCTGAAGGAAATTCTTATATTCTACTCCATCAGGAAGAAATGCTCCCTGAATACTTGACGGAAGTCCCTGAAGAATTCCTCTTACCCGAAGTGACTCCCAAGCCGTCATTACCCGAATTTGTGACCTTATATATAGGAAAGGGCAAAAAAGATAAAATCAATAAGATAGATATTGTAGGGTTTCTCTTTAAAAAAGGTAACCTGAATAAAGATGAAATTGGGCGGATTGATGTGAAAGACCATTATTCGTTTGCCGCAGTATCTCGCAAAAAGATAAAGCAAACACTTCATTTGATACAGAATGAGAAAATAAAAGGGGTGAAAACGCTGATAGAAGAAGCGAAATAGTGTCATTATGTTATTTTACAACTCCTAATAATGAACGAATAATTCTAAAAGATTATTTTTATATGCTTTAAATCATTGTTTGTTGGAGTATAGCTTACAAAATGAAAGCATTAAAAAATAGATTTAACTAATTTGAAAGAAAATTATGTGGAAAATCGTAATTTTATTAGCGTTTTTTTTGGAAAGCTGAAAATAATGTGTAAATTCGCAAATGTAAGACATAAACAAATTGTATAACCAAAACTAACTTCAAATGAAAAAGCATAATTTCAATGCGGGACCATCTATCTTGCCTCGCGAGGTTATAGAGAAAACAGCTCAGGCTATTTTGGATTTTAATGGCTCCGGGCTTTCTTTGATGGAAATCAGTCATCGTGCTAAAGATTTTCAGCCTGTGGTAGACGAAGCAGTCGCTTTGTTCAAGGAATTGTTAAACATTCCTGAAGGGTATTCGGTACTGTTCTTGGGTGGTGGCGCCAGCTTGGAATTCTGTATGGTGCCTTTCAACTTCCTTGAAAAGAAAGCTGCTTATCTTAATACCGGTGTTTGGGCGAAGAAAGCAATAAAGGAAGCGAAAGCGTTTGGCGAAGTCGTAGAAGTGGCATCTTCTGCGGAAGCAACGTATACGTATATCCCGAAAGATTATACTGTTCCTGCCGATGCGGATTACTTCCATGTCACCACCAATAATACAATTTATGGTACGGAGCTTCATGAGGATTTGGACTCTCCGGTTCCTATGATTGCCGATATGTCATCTGATATTTTCTCTCGTCCGATTGATGTTTCTAAATATATCTGCATTTACGGCGGTGCACAAAAGAATCTGGCTCCAGCCGGTGTTACTTTCGTTATTGTGAAGAATGATGCTTTGGGCAAGGTATCACGCTATATTCCTACTATGCTGAACTATCAGACCCATGTGGACGGAGGTTCTATGTTCAATACACCTCCTGTTCTTCCTATCTATGCAGCGTTGCAGACTTTGCGCTGGATTAAGGCTAACGGTGGAGTGGCAGAAATGCAGAAGCGTGCCAAAGAGAAAGCCGAAATGCTGTATGCGGAAATTGACCGTAACAAGTTGTTCCGTGGTACAGTAACGGATAAGGCGGACCGTTCTTATATGAATATCTGTTTCGTTATGAATGATGAATACAAAGATTTGGAAGCAGACTTCCTGAAGTTTGCAACCGAAAAAGGTATGGTAGGTATTAAAGGTCATCGCTCTGTGGGTGGCTTCCGTGCATCTTGTTATAATGCCATGCCGAAAGAAAGTGTTCAGGCTTTGATAGATTGCATGCAAGAATTCGAGAAACTTCATTAATTGATTTATAAGAATAAGGGCGTGCTGTGAGTACGTCCTTATTTATTAATACAAATAAGACCATGAAAGTATTAGTAGCAACAGATAAACCGTTTGCAAAAATTGCAGTAGACGGTATTCGCAAAGAGATAGAAGCAGCAGGTTATGAACTGGCATTATTGGAGAAATATGGAGAAAAGGCAAAATTGCTGGAAGCGGTTAAAGATGCCGATGCCATTATTATCCGTAGTGATGTAATTGATGCTGAAGTATTGGACGCTGCTAAAGAGTTAAAAATTGTAGTGCGTGCCGGAGCAGGGTATGACAATGTGGATTTGGAGGCTGCTACGGCTCACAATGTATGTGTCATGAATACTCCGGGACAAAACTCCAATGCTGTGGCCGAACTGGCTTTCGGGTTGATGGTGATGGCTGTCCGCAATATGTATAACGGTGCTTCGGGTACTGAATTGAAAGGTAAGAAACTGGGTATTCATGCATACGGTAATGTGGGACGTAATGTAGCTCGTATTGCCAAAGGCTTTGGTATGGACATCTATGCATACGATGCTTATTGTCCGAAAGAGGTCATTGAAGCAGACGGTGTGAAGGCGGTTGCATCTACCGAAGAATTGTATGCTACTTGTAATATTGTATCTCTGCATATTCCTGCTACTCCTGAAACAAAGAATTCTATCAATTATGATCTGGTAGACAAAATGCCTAAAAACGGTTTGCTGGTTAATACCGCACGCAAGGAAGTTATTAATGAAGCCGACTTGCTGCGTCTGATGAATGACCGTCCTGATTTGGAATATGTTACTGACATTATGCCTGTACATCATGTCGAATTTGCTGACCATTTTCCGGGTCGTTATTTCTCTACACCGAAGAAAATGGGCGCCCAAACTGCCGAAGCGAATATAAATGCCGGTATTGCAGCTGCCAGGCAGATTGTGGGTTTCCTGAAAGATGGTTGCGAAAAGTTTCGCGTAAATAAATAAGTATTTATAACTTATAAATCTAATATTCTATGGCTATAATAAAACCCTTCAAAGGCATTCGCCCTCCGAAAGAACTGGTGGAGCAAGTCGCTTCCCGTCCTTATGATGTGCTTAATTCGGAAGAAGCCCGTGAAGAAGCAAAGGGTAATGAGAAATCACTTTATCATATCATCAAACCGGAAATAGACTTTCCGGCAGGTACAGACGAGCATGATGCGAAGGTGTATGACAAGGCTGCTGAGAATTTCCGGATGTTTCAGGACAAAGGTTGGCTGGTGCAGGACGAAAAGGAAAACTATTATGTGTATGCACAGACCATGAATGGTAAGACTCAGTATGGTTTGGTAGTAGGTGCCTATGTTCCCGATTATATGAATGGTATTATCAAGAAGCATGAATTGACCCGCCGTGACAAGGAAGAAGACCGGATGAAACATGTACGTGTGAATAATGCCAACATTGAACCGGTATTTTTCGCTTATCCCGATAATGCAGAACTGGATGCTATTGTTAAGAAATACACTTCTCAAAAACCGGAATATGATTTTATAGCTCCGGGTGACGGCTTCGGCCATTCATTTTGGGTTATAGACCGGGAAAATGATATTGAAGCCATTACTAAAGCTTTTGCCGCAATGCCTGCATTATATATTGCTGACGGCCATCACCGCTCGGCTGCCGCAGCACTGGTCGGAGCAGAAAAGGCAAAGCAGAATCCAAATCATAAAGGTGATGAAGAATATAATTATTTCATGGCAGTCTGTTTCCCGGCTAATCAGTTGACTATCATCGATTATAATCGTGTGGTGAAAGATTTGAACGGCTTGACTCCCGAAGAGTTCTTAGCGGCTGTCGGAAAGAACTTTGTCATCGAGGAAAAGGGCGTGGAAATCTATAAACCGCAAAGCCTCCATAATTTCTCCCTTTATCTGGAAGGCAAATGGTACAGCCTGACTGCCAAGGAGGGAACTTACGATGATAATGATCCTATCGGAGTATTGGATGTAACTATTTCTTCTAATCTGATATTGGATGAAATCCTTGGTATTAAAGATCTTCGTTCTGATAAACGAATCGATTTCGTGGGTGGTATCCGTGGCTTGGGAGAACTGAAAAAGCGTGTAGACAGTGGCGAGATGAAAGTTGCTTTAGCGCTCTATCCTGTTTCAATGAAACAGCTGATGGATATTGCCGATACCGGCAACATTATGCCGCCGAAGACTACTTGGTTTGAACCAAAACTTCGTTCGGGATTGATTATTCATAAACTGAATTAATTTTTTGGAGAGGTGTATCAGAAGAAACTTTGGAGTCTTGATACACCTCTAAAACAATACAGTGATAAGAAGAAATCCAACTCTTCATATTCGGAAATGATTTATTATTGTTGTATAGGTGTAATATAGATAAATTGTTGTTAGGACAAAAGAATAAATTTCTTTCCCTTTGTTTATTGCGAACAAATATCTAATTTCGCGGCGATTTTAAGAAGATAGACTACAATGACTAACAACAAGACTAAAGGATTTATCCTTGGAGCGATTGCAGCAGCCAGTTACGGCATGAACCCCCTTTTCACTCTTCCCCTTTACAGTGCAGGAATGAGCGTAGATACGGTATTATTTTACCGTTATTCGCTGGCTGTTATCGTTCTTGGCATTATGATGAAATTTCAAAAGCAATCTTTTGCCATAAAAAGGGTAGATGTGCTGCCACTCTGCATAATGGGATTATTGTTTGCTTTCTCTTCTTTGTTCCTTTTCATGAGCTACAACTATATGGATGCAGGCATTGCTTCTACCATTCTGTTTGTTTATCCGGTATTAGTGGCTATTATTATGGCGGTGGTCTTTAAAGAGAAGGTTTCCCCCATTACGATGTTTTCCATTGCTCTTGCCTTTGTAGGTATATCCATGTTGTGCAAGAGTCCGGGCGGACAGACACTCAGCCTGGTAGGAATCACATTTGTCTTCCTTTCTTCATTGTCTTATGCCATTTATATAGTGGGGGTCAATCGCTCATCGCTCAAAGATATGCCGATTGCCAAACTTACCTTTTATGTTTTGTTGTTCGGATTATCGGTGTATGTAGTGCGTTTGCAGTTCTGTACAGAATTGCAGGTCATTCCAACGCCGATGCTATGGATAAATGCTGTTTCGCTGGCAGTCTTTCCTACTGTCATCTCACTGGTGACAATGACTAAGGCTATTCATTATATAGGTTCTACTCCAACTGCCATCTTGGGTGCATTGGAGCCGGTTACCGCTTTATTTTTCGGGGTACTGGTATTCGGTGAACAGTTGACTCCACGCATTATTTTGGGTATCTTGATGGTGATTACCGCAGTAACTTTGATCATTGGAGGAAAATCATTACTGAAGAAAAGAAAGATTAGAGTAAAACACAGCAGATAAAACGGATTGTTGTATCTTTGCCCTTGCAACAAATTATTATATTTTAAACAATGAAAAAGCAATTTATGCAATGGGCAGGACTTGGAATGTGGGTAGCACTGACCCTGTCTGCATGTACCCCTACAAAAAGAGAAGTAGGTAATCTGAATGTTATTCCTCAACCGCAAGAGGTCGTTCAAAATTTTCAGGAAAATCCTTTTGTTATTCATTCGGGCACAAAAATTGTTTATCCGGCAGGTAATGAAAAGCTGGAACGGACAGCTGAATTTTTGGCTTCTTATATAAAAGAAGCCACGGGACTTACCGTTCAATGTACGACAGAGAATGAAGAGAGTGATGCCATCATTCTGTCTGTTGATACTGCTATAAAACAAAAAGAGGGATATCGGCTGGAGGTAACATCCAATAATATCCGTTTGGCAGGTGGAAGTGAAGCGGGAGTGTTTTATGGTATTCAGACTTTACATAAATCTATGCCGGTGACGAAGGATAGAGAGTCGGCGTCTGCCATTCCTGCCGGTATCGTCAATGATTATCCCCGTTTTGATTATCGCGGATTTATGGTCGACGTAGGTCGTCATTATTTCCCGGTTTCTTATCTGAAGCAGATTATCGATATGCTGGCGTTACATAATATTAATTATTTTCATTGGCATCTTACGGAAGATCAAGGGTGGCGAATTGAGATTAAGAAATACCCTAAGCTGACCGAAATAGGTTCGACGCGCCCACGTACCTTGATGGATTGGAGCACAAGAGAATACGACGAGACTCCACACAGCGGATTTTATACTCAGGAAGAAGCAAAGGAGATTGTGAAATATGCAGCAGACCGTTTTATTACAGTTATTCCCGAAGTAGACCTTCCGGGACACATGATGGCTGCATTGGCTTCATATCCCGAATTGGGTTGTACCGGAGGTCCGTATGAAATACCGTGCGAATGGGGAGTTTTCCCGGATGTGCTGTGTGGCGGAAATACGAAGGCTTTGGAGTTTGCCAAAGATGTATTAAATGAAATAATGGATATTTTTCCTTCCCCTTACATTCATATCGGTGGAGACGAATGTCCGAAGGTACGCTGGAAAGAATGTCCTAAGTGTCAGGCGAAGATTCGCGAACTGGGACTGAAGGATACTCCTAAACACAATAAAGAAAACCGGTTGCAGACCTATTTTATGGCTGAAGTCGGAAAAGTAATCAGTGAGAGAGGACGTAAGATGTTGGGATGGGATGAAATGCTTGAAGGGGGCTTGGCTCCGGGGGCAACCGTTATGTCGTGGACAAGTCCCCGAGGCGGCATAGAGACAGCGCGTCTGCATCATAACGCTATAATGACTCCCATTCAATACCTCTATTTCAGTAATCCTACCTACAATCGCATCAAGGGAACAAAGAGCCTTGAGCGTGTTTATACTTTCGAACCGGTATCGGATGAATTGACAGAGGAAGAAAAACAATATATCATAGGGGCTCAAGGATGTATCTGGACTGAATGGACTCGTGACAGTCTTAAGATGGAATGGCAGATTCTTCCTCGTATGGCAGCCCTTTCCGAGATTCAATGGACAGAACCTGCGCATAAGGATTTTGACGGTTTCCTGAATCGTCTTCCGGCTTTATTGGCGATTTATAAAGATCGTGGTTATGATTTCCGTCAGGATATTTATGATGTTACCATTCAGGTTGTTCCCGAAGAACAAGAAGGAAAAGCTAAAGTCTTTTTTCTTACTTTCGATAACACCGAAGTGCACTATACATTAGACGGCAGCGAGCCCAATGCCCAATCTCCTCTTTACACAGATACATTGCACCTGGACAAGGATGCAGTTATTCAGGCAATAGCCGTTCGTCCGCAAGGCAATAGCAGTATCAGTAAGGAAGAAATTCATTTCAATGCTGTTACCATGAAGCCTGCGACGCTGAATGTAGAACCTCACAAATCATATACTTTTCAAGGAGGAAGTACATTAACAGACGGACTTTATGGAGACTTGAACTACCGTTCCGGTCGTTGGGTCGGTTTTTATGGTAACAATCCGGATATCACCATTGATATGCAGGAGCCGAAAGAAATCTCATCGGCCTTTATCAATACATTATTGAATCCGGGAGATGCCATATTCGGAGCGACCGGTCTGAAAATAGAAATCTCTGATGATGGAAAAGTTTTCCGTGAGATAGCCTCTAAGAAGATTCCCGTATTGGAAAAAGGAACAAAGATGCAAATTCGTAAAGAAGAGATTTCGTTTGATAAAGTCAAAACCAGATATGTACGGATAATTGCAGAGACAACTTCAAAACTTCCTGCCTGGCATTCTATGCCCGGAAAGAACGCTTTCTTGTTTGTGGATGAGATAGGAGTGGAATAATATAAAATTAAAAGGAGGCAAAACGTTGATAATGCTATTATTTTGCTAGTAGGGGGGTGTCAAAACTAAACCGGCCTATCCCGTCGTCAGCTGTAGGGGCAGGGTTTGCCTGCCCGAAGACATAAAGCCAACTGTTTTCGGGCGAGCGAACCTTGCCCCTACGAACGAAACGACAGTTTTGACACATCCTCTTTCTTTGAATCGAAATTGTGAAAGAAAAATTGTATGTTAAAAATCTATTATGATTAAGTGGCTATCCTTTGTCCGACTGTTCCTTACGAGAAATCTCTCAAATCCTTTTGAAGTTTCTTTCGGGCAAAGTGCAAACGGCTTTTGATTGTTCCGATGGGCAAGTCCATTTTTTCTGCTATCTCTTTATATTTCAGTCCTGATACAAACATCATAAAAGGCTGTTTCGTGTCATCGGGCAATTTGTTGATTATCCTATACAGCAGTTTTAAATCATAAGTTTCTTCAAATTTGTCATCATCTTTGGCTACCTGAATCTGTGCATAGTCCGTGAAGTTGGAATCCAGGAAATTAAGCTCACGAACAGAACGGCGGTAATTATTGATGAATAAATTACGCATGATGGTATACATCCATCCTTTAAAGTTTTCCTGCCGGATAAATTTCTGTGTATTATCCAGAGCCTTTAAGATAGAATCTTGTACCAAGTCGTTTGCAGAATCCTGATTTGCAGTCAATTTAAAAGCGAAGCTCATAAGTTCCGGTTGCATCGCTACTATTTTATTTATGATTTTAGAGTTTTCCATATCCTTCTTTTGTTGTTTTACGATATACAAAGGTCCGTTTTATGCAAGAAAAAAGAAATGGCGATTTATCCGAAAAACTTGGCAATTATTCCTTAATGCATGGAGAAGGCCGGTAAAGAACTAAAATAAAAGGAGGGTAGTAATTGTGTACTTCGATTATATTCTATACATTTGTGATAACGGATAAAAACAGAAGAATACGATGAATATTAATAAAATTATAGCTGGTTATAGAGAGGCTTTTGGCGAAAAGGCTGAACTTTCGCATTCTGCCGTCCCGATGTCCTGTTTTAAAGTGATGTACCACACCATGCGCAACAGTTGTCTGTTCGATACCTATGCATGGGGAAAAATCAGAGAAAGAATCAATGGATAATTTTGCGGCAATAGACTTTGAAACGGCAAATAATGAGCGCACCAGTGTGTGCAGTGTGGGTGTTGTGATAGTAAAGGATGGTGAGATTGTAGATAAGTTTTATAGTCTTATTCATCCCGAACCGGACTATTATTTGTATTGGAACACATGTGTACACGGGCTGACTCGGGAAGATACGGCCAATGCTCCTGTTTTTTCCGAAGTATGGAAACAAGTAGAACCCAAAATCACAGGACTTCCGTTGGTTGCGCATAACAAGGCGTTTGATGAAGCCTGCCTGAAAGCAGTATTCAGAACCTATTGTATGGATTATCCTGATTATGAGTTTTATTGCACTTATCAGGCATCACGCAAATTAAAAGGGTTACGGAATCATCAGCTACATACGGTGGCCGAGTTCTTCGGGTTTGATTTGAAGAATCACCATCACGCATTGGCAGATGCGGAAGCTTGTGCATGGATAGCCCGATATGTGTTGTAGTTTTTATATTTTTCCAATAATAATGATTTCCTTTGATGATGATACAAGAAGATACATATAAAACGATAATCGGTGTAGCCGAAGGTATTTATACAGAGAAGAGAAGTAAATTTATAGCTATTGCCATTCCTGTACATACCGTTGAAGAGATAAAACAGCATCTTGATATTTATCAAAAAAAATACTATGATGCGCGTCATGTGTGCTATGCTTATATGCTTGGACATGAAAGAAAAGACTTTCGTGCCAATGATAACGGAGAACCGTCCGGTACTGCCGGAAAACCTATTTTGGGACAAATAAATTCTAACGGGCTGACTGATATTCTTATTGTTGTCGTGAGATACTTCGGTGGCATCAAACTGGGAACAAGCGGATTAATCGTCGCCTATAAAGCTGCGGCAGCAGAAGCGATAGCCAATGCCACAATAATAGAAAAAACGGTGGACGATGAGATTGCCGTTGCTTTTGAATATCCTTTTATGAATGACGTCATGCGTATCGTAAAAGAAGAAGAACCGGAAATCTTGGAACAGTCATACGATATGGATTGCCTGATGAAGCTCCGTATCCGCCGGTCTATGATGGGGAAATTGCGTGCTCGCTTGGAGAAAGTTGAAACAGCCCGAATTATCGAATAACCCTTTTGGCATTATTGTTGGTTCAATGGTGTTTCCGGGAGGCTTTGATTGAAACATGTTTGTAACATGAATGACACATCGCAGATATATCGGTTCTCTATCTTTGCAGTCGAAAATAAAAAGTCACATTAATAATAAAGATGAGAAGAACACTCGCAGCCGCTGTCTTTACAGCTTTAAGCATAGCAACCGCAGGTGCGCAACTAACTATTCCCAAGGAATATCTTCCTAAGGTTCACGGGACTATACGTAGTAAATACGAGCTTCAGACTACTACAGGCATGCAACGCTTTCAGGTAAGAAACGCCCGTGTCAGTTTGGACGGAAAGGTACTGCCGGTTATTGCATATAAGGCAGAAATAGATTTATCGGATGAAGGAAGCATCAAGATGCTGGATGCGTATGCCCGCTTCGTTCCTAATGATACATGGAATTTGACAATGGGACAGATGCGTGTTCCGTTTACTATTGATGCGCATCGCTCTCCTCATCAGCAATATTTTGCCAATCGCTCCTTCATAGCCAAGCAGGTGGGGAATGTGCGTGATGTGGGTGCTACCGGAGCTCTTGCTTTAGATGGTAATTTGCCGATGAAGTTGGAAGCCGGACTATTCAATGGCTCGGGACTGACTCAACAAAAAGAATGGCATAGCACCCTGAACTATTCAGCCAAGCTGCAATTAATGCCTTGGAAAGGTTATAACCTTACTTTAAGCACGCAAAAAGTACACCCGGATAAAAATAGTATCTATATGTATGACATCGGTACGTATTATGAATTTTCCAATTGGCATTTTGAGGTGGAATACTTATATAAAACATATGCTCACGATGCTTTTAAAGATGTGCACGCTTTTAATGGCTTTGTAAATTATGATTTGCCTATCAAGAAAGGGCTGTTTAAGAAAATATCTTTCTTGGGACGATATGACAGTATGGGCGATCATAGTAACGGTGTTGCCAATGAAGAAGGACAACTTTATATCACGGACTATTCCCGTCAACGTCTGACCGGTGGCGTGACGCTGAGTTTCGGAAAAGCTTTTCAGGCAGATTTGCGTATCAATTACGAGAAATATTTTTATGATGACTTATCTCTGGCTAAAGAATCGGAGCAAGACAAATTCGTAATGGAACTGATGGTGAGATTCTAATCTCACCAACGTTCCTTCATCATTTCTTCCATTTTCAGCAGCTCATCTCTATATTGGGCAGCTTCGATAAATTCCAGTTTCCTGGCAGCTTCCTGCATTAATTTTCGTGTACGTTCGATAGCCTTTTCCATTTGAGGCTTAGACATGTATTGGACAACCGGATCGGCGGCAATACTGCTGTTGGATGGCTCAACGTATGCTTTCGGAACTTTTACTTCATCATCGGCATTGGTATTTCCTGTGCCCAGAAGAGCTGCATTGCGTGCACGTTTAATCTGTTTCGGAGTAATACCGTGCTCCTCATTGTAAGCCAATTGTTTTTCGCGGCGGCGGTTGGTTTCATCAATGGTCTTTTGCATGCTTTCGGTAATGCGGTCGGCATACATGATGACTTTTCCGTTGATGTTACGGGCAGCGCGTCCGGCCGTCTGTGTCAATGAGCGGTGAGAACGAAGGAAGCCTTCTTTATCGGCATCCAATATAGCTACCAAAGACACTTCCGGCAAGTCAAGACCTTCGCGAAGCAGGTTTACGCCTATTAATACGCTATATGTTCCCTGACGTAATTCATCCATAATTTTCACCCGCTCCAACGTATCTACATCACTATGGATATAATTACATCTAATGTCGTGACGCAATAAATAATCGGTTAGCTCTTCTGCCATACGTTTGGTCAGTGTAGTGACTAATACGCGCTCTTCTTTTTCGATACGCTGCTGAATCTCCTCCATCAGGTCATCGATTTGGTTCATGCTGGGGCGTACTTCGATGACAGGGTCAAGCAATCCCGTCGGGCGGATCACTTGCTCCACCACAATCCCTTCACTTTGTATCAATTCGTAATCGGCGGGAGTGGCACTGACATAAACAACTTGTTTTGCCAATTCTTGAAACTCTTCGAACTTTAGCGGGCGATTATCAAATGCAGATTCCATCCGGAAACCATATTCCACCAGGTTGGTTTTACGTGCGCGGTCACCGCCATACATGGCACGAATCTGAGGCACACTGACATGGCTTTCATCAATGACAATCAGAAAATCATCGGGAAAGAAATCCAGCAGGCAATAAGGACGCGTACCGGCTACACGACCGTCAAAATAGCGCGAATAATTCTCTATGCCCGAGCAATGACCTAACTCCCGTATCATTTCCATATCGTAAGTGACACGTTCATAAAGGCGTTTCGCCTCATAATGCTTGCCTTCTTCTTCAAATTTAGCCACTTCTTTTGCCAAATCATCCTCTATTTGATAGATTGCCTGCAACTGGCTTTCTTTGGTGGTCATAAAAAGATTGGCGGGATAAATCTTGTATTCATCAAAAGAAGCGAGACGTATGCCGGAAACAGGGTCCACTTCTTCAATACTGTCAATCTCATCATCCCAAAACATCACGCGGAGCAGGTTGTCGCTGTATGCCAGATAAATATCTACCGTATCTCCTTTGACACGGAAATTGCCACGATTCAGTTCCAAATCATTGCGGACATACAGACTGTCTACCAAACGGCGTAGAAACACATTGCGGTCCAGTAATTTACCCTTTTTGATTTCAATGACATTATTATAGAAATCAGAAGGGTTTCCCATACCATAAATACACGATACGGAAGAAATGACCACCACGTCCTTACGGCCGGAAAGCAAAGCGGAAGTGGCTGCCAGCCTGAGCTTGTCAATCTCCTCGTTGATTTGCAAGTCTTTCTCTATATAGGTATCGCTGGATGGGAGATAGGCCTCCGGCTGGTAGTAATCATAATAAGACACGTAATACTCGACTGCATTATTAGGAAAAAAGTTCTTGAACTCTCCATATAACTGTGCTGCAAGCGTTTTGTTATGGCTTAATATCAGTGTGGGTTTATTGATGTTTTTGATGACATTGGCAATGGTAAACGTCTTGCCGGAACCTGTTACACCCAAAAGTGTCTGGGCAGGCACTCCTTTTAATATGCCTTCTGTCAGCTGGGCGATAGCTTCAGGTTGGTCGCCGGTCGGTTGATAATCAGAAATCAGTTCAAAATTCATAATTCCATGTTTATAAAGACTAAGCTGTAAAATTACAGTTATTTTCTCTTATAACACGTATACATCCTGAAAAAAACAAGATTGGTCGACTTTTTAGTATTAAAAAACATATAACTGTTGTATTTTTCGGTGGAAAGGCGTAAATTTGCGCAATTATTTAAATAAGATGAAAAAATATATCATTATAGCTCTTGTCTCCGGCAGTGTATTAACATCATGCGGAGAGTACAACAAAGTTCTAAAAAGCACGGACTACGAATATAAGTACGAAGCAGCCAAAAGTTACTTTGGCAAGGGGCAGAACACAAAAGCTGCGGCAATTCTGGAAGAGTTGATAACTATTTTGAAAGGAACCGATAAAGCTGAAGAATCCCTTTATATGTTAGGAATGACATATTATAACCAGGGTGACTTTATAACGGCGTCGCATTATTTCTCCACATACTATAATACATATCCTCGTGGAACTTATACCGAACAGGCTCGTTTTTATTCGGGAAAAGCATTATTCTTGGATACACCGGAACCCCGTTTGGATCAAAGCAGTACTTATAAGGCCATTCAGGAGTTGCAGATGTTTATGGAGTATTTCCCTGCCAGTAACCGTCATCAGGAAGCACAGCAAATGATATTCGATTTGCAGGATAAGTTGGTGATGAAAGATTATATGGCAGCCCGATTATATTATGATTTGGGTTCTTATACGGGAAACAGTTCATATAGCACTACCGGAAATAACTATCTGGCATGTATCGTTACGGCTCAGAATGCTTTAAAGGACTATCCTTATACCAAGTTGCGCGAAGATATTTCTATCCTGCTTTTGCGCGCCAAGTATGATATGGCCAAGGAAAGTGTGGAAGAAAAGAAAGAAGAGCGTATGCGTGATGCCATTGATGAATACTATGCCTTTAAGAACGAATTCCCCGAAAGTAAATATATTAAAGAGGTGGAAAACATTTATAAGGATGCCAAGAAATACGTGAAGGAAATTAACGAATAAAAAACTAAATAAGAAATTATGGATTACAAGAAGACAAACGCTCCGTCGAATACCATTACCCGCAACATGGTGGAACTGTGTGAGGATACGGGCAATGTATATGAAACCGTTGCTATCATTGGTAAACGTGCCAACCAGATTGCTGTTGAGATGAAGAATGACCTTTCAAAGAAGTTACAGGAGTTCGCTTCATACAACGATAACCTGGAAGAAGTCTTTGAAAACAGAGAGCAAATCGAAATCTCTCGTTATTACGAAAAGCTCCCGAAGCCGACTTTGATTGCTGCCCAGGAATACGAAGAAGGTAAGGTTTATTATCGTAACCCAGCCAAAGAAAAAGAGAAATTACAATAAAAGGTTCTTTCCCTAAAGGCCGTTTCACTGAAGCGGCCTTCTTTTTTGTATAACCGTTATTAAAAGATTATTATTATGATACAACGCATTCAATCCGTTTATTTATTGGTAGTTACCATTCTGCTCATCGTTTGTATGTGCACTCCTGTAGGAGCCTATATTGCTGAGGATTACAGTGTCTCAAAGTTTACTAATCTGTGTATTGTCTCTGCCGACGGCGTAAAGGACTATGCTCCTTGGGCTATGTTTGTCATTCTGGTAGTAGCGGCATTGCTTTCTTTTACTACGATATTTATGTTTAAGAAACGTATGTTGCAGATTCGTATGACTATTTTCAGCACTATCTTACTGGTAGGTTATTATGCTACACTGATTACTTTTATCTTTATGTTGAAGGATGATAGCATGACATTCTCTGCTTCGTGGACTTTATGCTTGCCTTTTGTCGCTATTATTTTAAATTGGCTGGCTATCCGTGCTATCGGTAAAGATGAAGTGTTGGTGAAAGCTTATGATCGTTTAAGATAACGATTCCTTCATTTGGCTGAAGAATATTATAAGGGGTTGTGTCAAAAAACGTGGATAATGCTGTCTTTTGGTTCGTAGGGGCGAGGTCCGCTCGCCCGAAAACAGTTTGCTTTGTGTCTTCGGGCAGGCAAACCCTGCCCCTACAGCTGACGATGGGATAGGCCGATTTAGTTTTGACACAACCCCTTATAACAATAAAGCATATTTTTTATAATACACCGGCGTCTGTGTCGCTATTGCTAATCTTCTTGTTCTTGCTTTGATATTGGCGGCCGAAACTGAAGTTGTAGGCAAAGGTCAGGAAAGCCATGTGAGCCGACTCCTTCACATGCCATGCTCCCTTGGAGCCGGCGTAGCGATTCCTGTTTTCCTGTTCGCGCTTATAGTTATCAGAGAAAGGATTGATGATTCCTGCTCCCAAATTGACTCTGCCCAAGCGATATTGCAACATAAGGACATGCAAGTTCTCGCCACTGCTCAAGCTTTCGCCAAAGAAACTGTTGCGGTTGCTCTGTATCATGAAGTATCCCATAAACCGTTTATACATGGCGGTTGCCTCCAATTCGTAATACCAGTTTGTATAGGTGTGATTATAATCCGTTCCGTGACTCCAATAACGGCTCAGCCCCGTACTCCCTCTTAATTGCAGTACATCCCAAAGCATTCCCACGCGGACAGATAACTCATTTTCCAAAGACTGGAAGCGATGGTGGTTGGCATAGCTGCGTATGAATTTCCCGTTCTCACGATAAGTCTGCTCCATGATGACATCGGGCGCATTGCGATAGTTGGTATACCAATTTATCTGCACTTTCTTCTTGTTATACCCCAATGTCAGGTTCAACCGATAGTTGTTATATGGTTTCAAATCAGGGTTTCCACGTCTGATTTGCAATGAGTCTATCAATTGGTCTACAGCACTTAACTGAGATAGTGAAGGCTCATTACTGTTTAAACTGCCATTCATGCGGGCATAAAATTCTTCATTAAATGTATAACTCAGGCTGAAACGTGGATTGAATTGGTAAGTTTCATAATCTTCTTGTCCGATTTGTTGGTACCAGGAACGGGTGACACCTACCCCCAGCGTATAATTCATCTTTTTCCATTTTCCGTTATATTGCGCATAGGCATACGTGTCGGCTTGTTTCATCTGTGTGTTATAGTTCAGTGTTCCGCTATACTCATTGTCCGAATATGCCTGGGTGTGTTTGATACCCGAACTGAAACGGCTTTTCTTGAATGTCTTTTCATAGATTCCTTCCGCGATGATGGAGTATTTGTCACCCTGCACACCTGAGAAGTAATCGGCAACAAACTCATTATCGAGAATTTCCTGATAGTTTTGGCGGTTATGACTGCCGATATATGTTCCTACAACGTTCAATGCCAGAAACTGCTTCTTTTTTAGTTCCTTCTGAAAATAGATGTCGAACCAGGGACGACTGTTACGGTTGTGAGCAAAGTCAAGTCTTTCTGTGGCAAGTTCGGGATATTCACGGGTATACAGTGTGCTGTGGAAACCGGTCCGTGGTTTGTTTTCATTCCAAAATCCGACGGAGGCGTTCAACATATAATTATCCGCTTCCTGCAAGTTATAACTGATACCGCCCCATTGTGCGTATTCCGAAGTAACATCAGGAATGCCTTCTTCCGTCCGGTGCAGAAAAGTACCGTCTTCCTTTGCAAACGTTTCTTCATTGGTGCGCCATGCATTCTCGAATTTATGTGAATATGCGCCATACCATATTCCGAATTCGGATTTCTTGTAGTTCACTTTTCCCGACACATTATAGTTTCCCCACATCACATAGGGCGACTGCTGAGCCGAGGTGCTGACAGAACCTCCAAGTTCATAACGGTGGACAATGTAGTTTACCACCGCTCCTGCATCTCCGTAGCGCAGTCCGGGGTCTTCCAGATATTCTATTCGGAGGATATCCGATGGGATAAGTGCCTGAATTTCTTCTTTCCCCACTTTGCGTCCGTTGATACACAGTTGTACAGAACTTCCGTCATTCAGGGAAACGCTGCCATCCAGAGGATTTACATTCAGTCGTGGAAGCATCAGATTGCGTAACAAATCGACACCGCTATTTGAAGCAGTGATTTGTTGCTTGTTGGGAAACACTAATTTTCGGTCGAACTTACTGACCACATTGGTTGCGGAAACCGTCACTTCTTCCAGTTGTTGGGAGGCTTCTTCCAGTTCCAGCGTACCCAAATCGACAGATTGGGAAAGTCCTTGCAGGTCAATGACGCTTTTCTTAAAACCGATGGCAGAGATGACCAATTTATAACTTCCTTCCGCCACTTTTTCTATTCGGAAAATTCCTTTGTTGTCGGTTGCGGCACCGTTGACAAAAGTCGAATCATTGGTTTGCAGGACCACATTGGCTGCTATCGCCGCTTGCTTAGTGCTTGCTTCCAATACTTTACCGGATATGCGTATTTGTTGTGCATGGCATATACCTGCCAATAAGCATACGGTCATTAAAATACCAATTTTTTTCATGATGTAGTTTTTTTCGTGTCTTCTTGGTCGGAGACCAATTAATACTGTTTATCGGATTAGACGGTAATAATTAACTTTTAGTTTCAAATGAAATCGTAATAATAGTTAAAAAGAAAATGACCGGGACACACATACGTATGTATCGGTCTTTACGTATATACGTACGAGGCTACACATACGTATGTATAAAGCAACACGTATATATGTGTAGCCCTACACATATATACGTGTCATGCGACCTTTGACCGAAAGGCAATATCTTCTTCGGATGAGCCTGCCTTATTTGGTTATATCGAATAAATAAGTTGCCCTTACGCCTATATAGGAGTGGGCAGACCGACCGAAATAATCTTTTTTTGTACTCTTATAAAAGTCTCCCAACCCCATGTAATAACGCCCTTCCAACAAGAAGTGTCCGATGCCTGTGCTTAATTCCAGTCCGGCGCCGGCTGCAATACCATAATCAAATTTATTTTCTACAGCCTTACCGTATTGCTCTGTTACCCCATTGGGGCGTTGGGAAGTATCCCAATTATCACTCATTTCTTCTTTATCGCTTAAAAAGAAACCGATCTGGGGACCTGCATTGATAAAGAACTTTACTCCTCGGTTCAGTGCGTCTTTTCCGAAAGCAAGATGAGCCAAAAGAGGAATCTCAACATAGTTCATGGTGCGGCTGTATGTATTTCCGGAGCCATCCTCAATCTTTTCACTCCAACCGCGTTGTGAGTAATTGATTTCCATTTGCACTCCACACATCATCTTGAAGTATTTTTCGGACATATAGCGCATGGTGACACCCATCTCCATGCCATTCAAGGTATTTTGTTTGATTTTAGGATCAAAACTAACAGAGTTCATGTTCAGTCCTCCATTTATTCCAACTGCAAAATTATGTCGCTCTTCACCTAATTGTGCAGTTGCCGGCAAAGTGAATAACCATGCCAGAACCAATATACCTATATATTTATAGTTCTTCATTATTCAAAATCGAGTTTAATCAATTCATAGTTCTTCGTAAAATGAACAAAGAACACTTTCCGGTTGATAAAGCCTCCCCAGTTATTTACGCGTTCAAATTTAAAACCTGTCTGAATAGGAGTGACTGTCACTTTATTCAGCTTGTCTTCCAAGTTGCTTCCATATTGTGATAACCCTTTCAGGAAGAAATAGCCTGTGTCGAATCCTAACATTCCATATTTGGGGAATGTGTTCGACATATCCTTGCTGTACCATTTGCGATAGGCAGAAGAGAATCGGATAGCTTCGGGAAATAAATTGTTAGTATAGAAAGAAGAATAGAAATAAGTATCCAATTCATAAAAACTGGCCAAATGGTCGTTAGTATACGTTTGCCATTCGGGGTATCCGAATAATTGCATCCGATAATCAGGATTGTCACGCAGGGTAACAATTAACTGCGGTAATAATTTAATCAGAGCAATGTTTGTACCGGAAGTAGGAATAAATACATTGTCCAAAGTAGCATTCATGGCCCCCTTTAATGATTCGGGAGTAATGGCCTCACCTTTTAATTCAGTAAAAGGTATGTGCTTGCCTTTCAATTCCTCTTTCAGTCCCTTAATAAAATCCGCTTTGTCTTTATCGCCATCCTCTGCATCAAGGAATATTACATTGGCATTGGTAAATTTGCGTGTAAAGTGCTCATATACTTCCGAATATAGATAAGATTGAGGAGTATTAATCTGATAAATAGACGGGTTGTTGAACACCTCATTACCCTTTGAAGTAAATGGAATCACTAAGCGGATATTATTTTTCTTGGCAAAATCCGCCACCGGTTTAACCTGTTCCGGATAAGCAGGACCGAAGATGATATTCATGTTTTTCATTTCATCTTTGGCAAGAATGGATTTTACCGAAGAGGTATTATTATATGTATCATAAGTGTATATATCAATAGAAACACCTTTTTCTTTCAAACTGTCTACTGCCATCAAGAAACCTTCATAGTACTCTACCATGCGGGTTTGTTCATCACGATTACCGCTGCCGTCGGTCATGAACGGAAGCATAACGGCTGCTTTTATGGTGGCAATCTTAGGATTTTCCTTCTTACTCTTATCAAAGAGCTCATTGTCGGTCGGTATAGTAGTCGGCGATACAGGTTGCTCCTGTTCCTTTTGGTTGTTTCCGGCAGATGTGTAGGGGATACACAAAAACTTTCCTTTTTTGAGTTTCTCTGTACGGAGTTCGGGATTGGCTGCAATCAGTTCGGCTTCCGTAATGCCGTATAGACGGCTGATGCTGTATATCGTTTCTTTTCTTTCCACCCGATGCATATCCCGACATTTAGGTTTTAAAGGGGTGGAAGCGGAAGAAACAGCTCCGGCCGATTTTACTTCATTGATAATGGTTTCCTCACTGCTCTCTGTTTGTGCAGGGATAACAATAACCTGTCCGATACGGAAGTTTTCCGCACTGAGTCCCGGATTGGCCTTACATATATGTTGTGCAGTGACACCATATCTCTGCGTAAGCTTATACAGAGTTTCTCCGGCCTGAATGGTGTGAAACGTTTGTTGTCCGCTTCCTGCGTTCTTCTGCGGAATCTTCAATCTCTCACCGGCCTTTATTTGTTCCGAGCTTCCCGGATTCAGTTTAATGATATCGGCAGTAGTAACGTTATACATACTGGCTATCGAATACAAACTCTGCCCTTTGGTAATAGTGTGCAGAAAATAGCTGTCAGAGGAATGCGTCTGAGCCATCATTCCGACTGGAGCAACAGACAAAGCTGCGACCAGATATAATGCTTGAATAAATTTCATTTGTAGTGTGTTGATTATACTAAGGGGCAAAAGTACAAAAAAAACTGTTTTATTCACATTATATGGAAAGAATAGCAAATAATATTAGGCTTTTTAATTAATTATTTCGTCCAGAAGCATTAAATTTGCCTGCCAAAAGTAGCTGAAAGCATAAATATATGATTGAAGATAAAGAATTAATTAATGTATACGGTGCCCGTGTGCATAATTTAAAAGATATAGATGTAGAAATTCCACGTAACAGCCTGACTGTGATAACCGGACTTAGCGGTAGCGGTAAATCTTCATTGGCATTTGATACTATCTTTGCTGAGGGACAACGCAGATACATAGAAACATTCTCTGCATATGCCCGTAATTTTCTGGGTGGAATGGAACGTCCTGATGTAGATAAGATAACAGGATTGAGTCCGGTGATTTCTATAGAGCAGAAAACAACGAATAAGAATCCGCGTTCTACCGTAGGTACAACAACCGAAGTGTATGACTATCTTCGCTTGTTGTTTGCCCGTGCAGGTATTGCATATTCTTATCTCTCGGGAGAAAAAATGGTGAAATACACCGAAGAACAGATTCTTGAACTGATTCATAAAGATTATCAAGGCAAAAAGATTTTTATGCTGGCTCCGTTGGTGCGTACACGTAAAGGTCATTACAAAGAACTTTTCGAACAGGTGAGGAAGAAAGGTTATTTGTATGTGCGTGTGGATGGGGAAGTGCGTGAGATTGTTCACGGCATGAAACTCGACCGTTATAAGAACCATGATATAGAGGTGGTCATTGATAAACTGGTTGTAAATGAAAAGGATGAGAAACGCTTGAAGCAAAGTGTTGCAACTGCCATGCAGCAAGGGGATGGACTGATTATGATATTGGATGCGGAAACAGAAACGGTACGCCATTACAGCAAACGCCTGATGTGTCCGGTTACAGGATTGTCCTATAAAGAACCTGCTCCCCACAATTTTTCATTTAATTCTCCGCAAGGAGCTTGTCCGCGATGTAAAGGATTGGGATATGTCAACCTTATTGATGTAGACAAAGTGATTCCTGATCGTGAATTGTCTATTTATGAAGGTGCCATAGCACCTCTGGGCAAGTATAAAAATGCAATGATATTCTGGCAGATAGAAGCATTGCTTGAAAAATATGATTTCAGCATTAAGACACCTGTCAAGGACTTGACAGACGAAGCCATTGATGAAATTCTTTATGGTTCCGATGAGCGGATTAAGATAAAAAGCAGCCTCATCCATACTTCCTCCGACTATTTTGTGACGTATGAAGGAATAGTGAAGTACATACAGATGATGCAGGAAAAAGATGCTTCCGCTACAGCTCAGAAATGGGCGGAGCAGTTTGCCAAGACCGATGTCTGTCCCGAATGTAAGGGAGCCAGATTGAACAGGGAGGCATTGCATTTCCGCATACACGATAAGAACATCTATGAATTGGCCAGCATGGATATCAATGAGTTGTATGATTGGCTGATGAAGGTAGATGAATTTTTAGAGGATAAACAACGCAGAATTGCGAGCGAGATATTAAAGGAAATTCGTACTCGTTTGCGTTTCTTGCTTGATGTGGGCTTGGACTATCTGTCATTGAACCGCACCTCGGTGTCTCTTTCGGGAGGAGAAAGCCAGCGCATCCGTTTGGCAACTCAAATCGGTTCACAATTGGTGAATGTACTCTATATATTGGATGAGCCGAGTATCGGACTTCACCAGCGCGACAATCTCCGACTTATCAATTCATTGAAGAAACTTCGGGATACAGGCAACTCTGTCATTGTGGTGGAACATGATAAGGATATGATGTTGGCCGCAGATTATGTAGTGGACATGGGACCGAAAGCCGGCCGTTTGGGGGGTGAGGTAGTATTCGCCGGAACTCCGCAGGAAATGGTTAAGACAGAGACACTTACCTCGCAATATTTAAACGGGAAGATGAAGCTGGAGATTCCATCTGAACGAAGGGCAGGAAACGGAAAATCCTTATGGCTGAAGGGTGCGAGGGGAAACAACCTGAAAAATGTGGATGTGGAGTTTCCATTGGGAAAACTTATCTGTGTGACAGGGGTGTCGGGCAGTGGGAAATCCACCTTGATCAATGATACTCTGCAACCTATCCTGTCTCAGCATTTTTATCGCTCCCTGCAAGACCCGTTGGCATACGACAGCATAGAAGGACTGGAAAATATAGACAAGGTGGTGAACGTAGACCAATCTCCTTTGGGACGAACACCCCGTTCCAATCCGGCAACGTATACCGGAGTCTTTTCGGATATAAGAAATCTTTTTGTCAATCTGCCCGAAGCGAAGATACGCGGCTATAAACCGGGACGTTTTTCATTCAATGTGACCGGAGGACGTTGCGAAGCTTGTGGCGGTAACGGTTACAAGACAATTGAAATGAATTTCCTGCCTGATGTCCTGGTCCCATGTGAAGTATGTCATGGCAAACGTTATAACCGTGAAACGCTGGAAGTGCGTTTTAAGGGAAAATCCATAGCCGATGTGCTGGATATGACTATTAACCGGGCTGTGGAGTTCTTTGAGAACGTACCTCAGATTCTGAATAAAATAAAAGTCTTACAGGAAGTAGGGCTGGGGTATATCAAGTTGGGACAACCTTCCACCACCTTGTCCGGTGGAGAAAGCCAGCGTGTGAAATTGGCGACAGAGCTTTCCAAGCGCGATACGGGAAAAACTTTATATATATTGGATGAACCTACCACCGGCTTGCACTTTGAAGATATCCGTGTGCTGATGACCGTGCTCAACAGATTAGTGGACAAAGGAAATACGGTTATCGTTATCGAACATAACCTGGATGTCATCAAACTGGCGGATTATATTATAGATATGGGGCCGGAAGGAGGACGCGGCGGAGGACAACTTCTATCCACAGGTACTCCCGAAGAAGTAGCTAAGAGTAGTAAAGGCTATACACCCCGATTTATCAAAGAAGAATTAAAGAATTAAGATTATTCGGTATGAAAGAGAAAATAGCAAAAACAAATGCAGCGCGTCTGCTTGATAAGGCTAAGGTTTCTTATGAACTGATTCCTTATGAGGTGGATGAAAATGATTTGAGTGCCATTCATGTAGCTGCCAGTTTGGGAGAAAATATAGAGCAGGTATTTAAGACCTTGGTACTTCACGGAGATAAAACAGGGCATTTTGTCTGTGTTATCCCCGGAGAACACGAGGTAGACTTAAAACTGGCTGCCAAAGTATCGGGCAATAAGAAATGTGACTTGATTCCGATGAAAGAACTGCTTCCTTTGACGGGATATATCCGTGGCGGCTGTTCTCCCATTGGCATGAAGAAACACTTTCCCACTTATATACATGAAACATGCACTGAATATCCGTTTATTTATATCAGTGCCGGCATACGGGGATTACAAATTAAAATTGCTCCCAATGACCTTATAAAAGAAGCTAAAGCGGAAGTAACATCCCTTTTCATCGAATAATCATGCAAAAAGAGCCACTTTCGTGGTTCTTTTTTTTTCAGATTGGCTAAAAGTTATATCTTTGCAAAAAATCAATATTAACTATTAATTATAAATCTTATTACTTATGTTTGAAGGACAGCCTAAAGGCTTATATGCGTTAGCTCTCGCCAATACCGGCGAACGCTTTGGTTATTACACAATGCTTGCGATTTTCACACTCTTTTTGCAAGCTAAGTTTGGATATACGGCAGCCGAAACATCCGAGATTTTTTCTACATTCTTGGCTGGTGTTTATTTTACTCCTCTAATCGGTGGTTGGTTAGCCGATAAATTTGGTTATGGAAAGATGGTGACCACAGGTGTTTTTGTCATGTTTTTCGGTTATCTGCTACTTTCTATTCCTGCAGGAAATGATATCGCTAAATGGATGATGTTCGGTGCATTGACAATGATTGCATTAGGTACCGGTTTATTTAAAGGTAACCTGCAAGTAATGGTAGGAAATCTCTATGATGCTCCTGAATACAGAAGTAAGCGCGATTCGGCATTTAGTATTTTCTATATGGCTATTAATATCGGTGCCTTATATGCCCCTACAATGGCGACAGAAATAACAAACTGGATGTTGGCAAAATCTAACTTAACATACGATGGACAGATTCCGGCTTTGGCACACCAGTTTCAAAATGGAACCATAACTCCTGAGGGTTCACAATTACTTGAAAGCCTGAAAGTAGCTCAGAATTTTGCTGGTGATACTGCATCATTCTGTTCTACATATATTGATAAATTGGGGGAAGCTTATAATTATGGTTTTGGTGTAGCTTGTATCTCATTGATTATTTCTATCATTATTTATTATGCATTCCGTTCTACGTTTAAACATGCAGATGTCAATACAAAACAAGCTAACGCCAATAAGAGTACACAACAGGCTGCTACTTCCGAAGAACTTACTCCAGCTGAGACAAAACAACGCATTATTGCTTTGTGTCTTGTATTTGCTGTCGTTATTTTCTTTTGGATGGCATTCCATCAAAATGGTCTTACCATGACTTTCTTTGCCCGTGACTATACAGCTCATTCTGCTGAAGGGCTCGATCGGTTAGGCTTTAGTGTATGGAATCTTACTTTACTGATTGTATTGGTTTACGCTGGTTTTTCTTTCTTTCAATCTAAAATTAGTAAAAGCAAAACTATTTCAGGTATTGTAGCAGTTGCTGTCATTATTCTTTTGGGAGTAAATTATAGTACGATGGATGCAACTCTGCCTATTCTTCCCCAGATATTCCAGCAATTCAACCCCTTCTTCGTTGTTGCTTTGACTCCGGTATCCTTAGCTGTATTTAGCTCTTTGGCTAAAGCCGGAAAAGAACCTTCCGCACCTCGTAAAATTGCGTTTGGTATGCTTATTGCTGCGATTGGTTTTGCTATTTTGGCTATGGGTTCTATGGGACTTCCCACACCGTCGGAAGTGGAAGCGAATGGTATTTCTTCTTCTCAATTAGTATCTCCTAATTGGTTGATTTCTACTTATTTGGTGTTGACTTTTGCTGAATTGCTGCTATCACCAATGGGTATTTCATTTGTTTCTAAAGTTGCACCTCCCAAATATAAAGGATTGATGATGGGTGGTTGGTTTGTAGCTACTGCATTAGGTAATAAGTTGGTTGGTGAAATTGGTAAGATTTGGGGTGAAATGCAGTTGTGGATGGTATGGAGTGTATTGATTGTATGCTGTCTGGTTGCTGCTTTATTTATGTTCTCTATTATGAAGAGATTGGAAAAAGTGGCTAAGTAAAAATCAGGGAACTAAAAAATACTCAAATACTTTTTAGATATAAATCTCTTTTCTCTGCTGTCATAAAGAACTGAAATATAGTTTTTGATTGACAGTAGTGAAAGGAGATTTTTTATTTGATTTTGGGTCAATAGAAGAGTTTAACTGAACACCAATGCAAATGTGGTAGTCTGCCTGTCTTCTTTATAAGGCAACAATGTCAGTGTGCCACCGCTAAGTCTCATAATTTGTTTGCTCAAGCTCAGACCGATTCCGCTTCCTTCTTCTTTGGTGGTAAAGAAAGGAATAAAAATCTGTTCGGCAGCTTCGGGGTCGATCACAGGACCATTATTAGCAATCTCGATATGTACACTTTCCAGCTCGTCACAGTATGCTCTCAGGGTGATTAGTCCGTCCGGTGTATCACCAATTGCTTGAATGGCGTTTTTAAGCAGGTTAGTCACCACTTGAGCAATGAGGTTCTCGTCGGCAAAGACAATCAAATCGTCTTTCGCTTCATGCAGGGAAATGCTGATATGAGGACAAGGATGCTGATGACACGCCAGTTTTATCATTCTTTCGAGGAAGGGACGTACATAGAACAGTGAAGGTTCCGGTGAAGGAAGACGTGTCAGTTTGCGATAAGACATGACGAAATTTATCAGTCCTTTGCCTGTCGTGTGAATCGTTTCCAATCCTTGCCGCATCTCCTCGTTTTCAGCTCCCGGTAATTGCAGCAAGGTTTCACTCAACGAAGTGACGGGAGTAAGGGAGTTCATGATTTCGTGAGTTAAAACCCGGGTAAGCCGAATCCATGAATCAATCTCCCGTTCGTCCAACTCGCGGTTGATATCGCTGAGAGCGATAATACGTAGTTCTTCCTCTTTGATATTTATGCCCGACACGCGTAGTGCCAGATTGATTGTACCGCGCTCCGTACTGACCTGTACTTGTGATTTATCTCCCGGAAGAGCTTCTTCCATCACTTTTTTCAGTTCGTCTGAAATGCGGGATAGTTGTTTGGTATGTGTAAATACGTCCATTCCCAATAGTTGCGTTGCTTTTTTATTTTTTTGATAGACAGCACCTTTACTGTTGAGTACAACGATCCCTGTTTCCACGAAGTCAAGAATCAGCTCGTAATACTTCTCACGTTGGGCTGTTTCCTGTTTTACATTATATAAGATTCGCGCTATGCGGTTCAGCATCATGTTGACCGATGAATTGTCTTTGTCGAGGCTATGTTCATAGAATCGCACAGCCGGGTCGTCATTCTCAATGGCGTCAAGCAAAAATGCCACTTTTCTTGTATTATAGGTATACAGGCGATGAAACCAATATATTGAAACGAAGAATAAGGGAACGACAAGGCATAACCATAGCCAATTGTGGTGCATATACAGCCATAAGCCGGATGTCGCCAATGCGACAACAACAAGTAGGCGGAAGATAAAAGAGGCAGTCACTTTTTTCATCATAAACCGAATTTCTTCATTTTATTATATAAGGTCTGACGCGTTATTCCCAGTTGGGCAGCCACGGCCGAAAGGTTTCCGTTGCATTTTTCCATGGCTCTTTGAATCATCTGCAACTCCATTTCTTCCAATGTGGAGACGGCAGCTTCGGCAGGAGGCGTGCCGGCTTTACGGGGAAAGTGAAAATGTTCGTTATTCAATATTCCATCTTCGTTAATGATGACAGCCTTCTCAATAGCGTGCTCCAGTTCCCGAATATTCCCATACCAAGGATGCTCGCGCAGCTTGTCCTTTGCAGAAGAGGAAAGAATGATATTTCCTTTGTCATACTGCTTACAGAAACGGTCGATAAACCGTTCGGCAAGGGGGATAATATCTTCTTTTCTGTCACGTAAAGGAGGAATTTCAATATGGATGGTGTTTATTCTGTATAATAAATCCTCCCTAAACCTGCCTTTGAGTACCATCTCTTCCAAATTGCAATTAGTGGCGCAAATCAAACGGATATCTACAGGAATGGGATCATTGCTGCCCACACGCACCACACTACGCTGTTGAATGGCAGTAAGGAGCTTGGATTGCAGGTGATAAGGCAAATTGCCTATTTCGTCCAAAAAGAGAGTACCTTCATGAGCCGCTTCGAATTTTCCTTGCCGGTCGGAATGGGCGTCGGTGAACGAACCTTTTACATGCCCGAACAATTCGCTTTCAAACAAAGATTCAGTAACGGCACCCATATCCACCGTTACCATATTGCGCCGGCATCGTTCGGAAAGCGCATGGATTTCGCGTGCCAGCATTTCCTTCCCGGTACCATTCTCTCCGGTAATCAGGATATTTGCATCTGTTTGGGCTACCTTCTCTATCAGTGTCCTCAACTGTTTCATGGCATTGCTTTCACCCCAATACATTGATGATACCACCCTGCGGAGTTCTGCTTTTTTCTTTCCTTTAGAACTGTTTCGGCATGTAGCTGACAGTGTATCTACCAATCGGGTATTATCCCAAGGTTTCACGATAAAATCCGCGGCTCCTTCTTTTATACCACGTACAGCCAAATCGATATCAGCGTAAGCAGTAAATAGCACGACGGGTAATGACGGTTGCATTTTTTTTATTTCGTGCAACCAGTAAAGCCCTTCATTGCCGGTATTAAGCCCACTGCTGAAGTTCATATCAAGCAATACCACCTGTGCATTCTCTTCACGCAGCACGGCAGGCAGTGTGATAGGTGAGGTGAGGGTAATGATACGCTCAAAGCTATTCTTCAACAGCAGCTTAACGGCAGAAAGCACCCCTTTATTATCGTCTACCACAATTATGGTTCCTTGCATATCTATAATCTTTTGGTTTATTCTTGAAACAAAGATAAGTATTTGGCGCCTAACCTCCTAAGCAGTGTCTAATTATTAGACATAAGCTTTTTGGAACAGCAATAAACCATTGTTGTCTAATTATCATACACTGCTGTCTAATTATTAGACACTATCGGGGCGGAATGAAATAACTAAAGCTCTTATTTATAGAGAACTGTGACTTTGGCACGTTTTCTGCATTATTCTTTAAGAGAACGAATAGAAACAAAAAATAAAATATGAAAGAACTTTATTATGTAATTCAGACATTGATTCATGGGCGTGGGGCTAATCTTATAAAGGTTATCTCGCTGACTCTGGGTTTGACGGTCAGTATCTTGATATTCGCGCGCGAAGCCTTCGAGTTTAATTATGATACTTGCTATGAGGATTCCGAATGTCTGGCTGCAGTGCAGATTGAATGGAATCATAACGGAGAGAAGGACACCGGCTTTATGACAATGGGCCCTATGGCCGGTGCCATAGCCGAAAGTTTTCCCAAAGAAGTGGAAAGTGCCACAACAACGCATTTCTGGTGGGGAGGAACTTCTCTTTATAAGGATGACGTTCGTTTCAGTCCGGGTGTATTGATAGCCGACAGTTGTTTCTTTAAGACAATGAGAACAAAGATATTGCAAGGGCAGGCTTCGGAAATGAATAATCCCGATATACTGTTTATCAGCCGGAGCTTGGCACAAGAAATGTTTGCCGGGACTGATCCTGTCGGCAAGGTTGTGAATTTGAATAAAAGCATGCCGATGACCATAAAAGGTGTTTATGAAGACTATCCTGAGAATTCTACATTTTATGATTTGAGGGTTATCATATCTATGGCTACCACACGAAAATATGGCTGGGACTATTGGGGGTGGAATGGAGGTGACAGTTATTTTGCTTATATTCGCTTACGCCATCCTTCCGACATGGAAACGATAAATAATCGTATAGACCAAATGCTGGAAAAATATATTCCGCAGGAAGATAAGGATAAGAATTATACTTGGTCGCTTCGTCTGATTCCCTTTTCTGATTTAAGACTGGCCAGAAATTATGATGGTATGGGCATTATTTGGGTATTGCTTATCTTAGCAGGTATTCTATTGTTTACTGTTACATTGAACTATGTGCTGATTTCCATTTCTTCACTGAGTCGCCGTGCCAAAATCATTGGTGTGCACAAGTGTAATGGAGCGTCAGATTGGGGAATCATGAAAATGTTTCTGTGGGAAACAGGGATTCTTATTTTCCTCTCTGTCCTATTGATGGCTTTCCTTATGCTTAATTTCCAAGAACCGCTTGAAAGAATGGCAGATGCCAGTCTGGAGGCCATGTTTACTTATGAGAATCTATGGGCACCGGTTTGTGCCGTTTTATTTATCTTCATAGTGGGTGGTGTATTGCCGGGATTACAATTTTCAAGAATACCGGTTACGCAGGTCTTTCGCAGATATACGGAAGGCAAGAAAAGCTGGAAGCGTCCGTTACTTTTCATCCAATTTACCGGTACGGCATTCATCTTTGCATTGTTGGCGCTTGTATTGGTGCAATCCAATCACATGACTAATATAGACCGAGGTTTCACCACAGAACGCATGGCTTTTACCTATTACTATTTCAGTAATCCTGAAAACGCACGCTCTACTTTTCAAAATTTGCCTTATGTAGAAGCTGTTGCAAGTAGCAGTCTGCCTCTATATGAAGGTATGAGTGGTTGCCAGGTTACTACGGAAAGCGGAAATCAATATAGTATGCGAGGCAATGCAATTGACAAAGACTATCTTCCGTTTGTGGGAATAAAACTGAAAGAAGGACGTAACCTGAAGCAACAGGATGAAGTTGTGGTTAACCGGAAGTTCCTGGAAGTTATGCATTGGAAAGAGAATCCTATCGGTCGCCAGGTTCGTAACAATGATGAAATATTGGGTACTATTGTGGGAGTGACGGAAGATTTTCGTTCATCTAATCCTATTTTCGTGCCGGAGGAACCGGTTGTATTCCAATATCGTTCTGATTTTAGTGGCTGTATTCAAGTAAAGCTGAAAGAGCCGTTTGATGAGAACTTAAAGAAACTCAATGAAGATGTGAAGAATATTTGGCCGGATGGAGATTTGAATTTTGTGTCTGAAACACGGGCAACAGAACTACAAATCAGCACTGTGGTCGATTTTCGAAGTGTTGCGCTAATGGCCACCATAACCATCCTTTTTGTCACCTTGATGGGATTGATTGGTTATATTAATGATGAGATGCAACGTCGCAGTAAGGAAATAGCCATTCGTAAGGTAAATGGGGCAGAGGCGTCTTCTATTTTGCTTTTGCTTTCGAAAGATATATTTTGGACTTCAATGCCTGCGGTGTGTATCGGAACATTGGGGGCCTGGTATTTGGGAGCTTTGTGGACGGACCAGTTTTCTGAAACGGCTGAATTTCCGATATACTATTATATCCTGATAGCTTTTGTCTCTTTACTTTTTATCATTGGTTGTGTGGTGATAAAGACATGGAGAATAGCAAATGATAATCCGGTGAACAGTATTAAAAGTGAATAATTAAACAATAAAAACGAATATGATACAGATTGAGAATTTGAGTAAAGTGTTTCGCACTTCAGAAGTGGAGACCATAGCATTGAACCACGTAAGTATGGAAGTCAAAGAAGGAGAATTTGTTGCTATCATGGGACCTTCCGGTTGCGGCAAATCTACTCTGCTGAATATTTTGGGATTACTGGATAACCCAACCGAAGGAAGTTATAAGTTGATAGATAAGGAAGTGGCAGGATTGAAAGAGAAGGAGCGTACACAACTCCGCAAAGGAGTAATAGGTTTTGTCTTTCAGAGCTTCAATCTGATAGATGAGCTGAATGTGTTTGAAAATGTGGAGCTACCTTTGACTTACTTGGGTATTAAGGCGAGTGAACGCAAAGAGCGTGTCCTCGAAATATTGAAACGTATGAATCTCAGTCATCGTGCCAAGCATTTCCCTCAACAGTTATCGGGAGGTCAGCAACAGCGTGTTGCCATTGCACGTGCCGTGATAACTAATCCGAAACTGATTTTGGCGGACGAACCTACCGGTAATTTGGACTCAAAGAACGGAAGCGAAGTTATGAATTTATTGACGGAACTGAATAAAGAGGGTACCAGCATTGTTATGGTGACTCACTCACAACACGATGCAAGTTTTGCGCATCGAATTATCCATTTGTTTGATGGTAGCATTGTAGCAAACGTCAAAGAGTAACAGCCCAAGACAACACAGATGAAACAATTATATTATGCAATCCAGACGATTCTTCACGGGCGTGGAAGTAATGTGACGAAGCTCATCTCTCTTTCACTCGGACTGACTATCGGCATATTGTTATTCTCGCAAATCGCTTTTGAATTAAGCTATGAGAAGTGTTATCCCGATGCAGAACGTCTGGCTTTAGGCTGAAAATCTGCCCGAACAAATCGAAAGTGCCACTTGCATTTATCCCGATAATGCCTGGAATCTATATAATGTTTTATATTTTATTGGAGTTGCTTTGTTCGTAATGTTGCTTGTCGTGACCTGTGTGGTAATCAGAGCGTGGCGCATTGCTAATGAAAATCCGGTAAAGAGTATCAAATCAGAATAAATTAGTAATTAGTATTGAGTAGTCATAAATAAAACACCATAATGCAATGAAACAATTGAAATATGCTATCCAAAATGTCATTCGTGGAAAAGGTTCAAATATAGTCAAAGTGGTATCCATTACTTTAGGTTTGCTTGTCTCCGTTATTTTGATTGCTAAAGTAGCATACGAATTGAGCTATGATAATTTTTACCGGGACAATGAACAGCTGTATGTGGTAAAAACAGGGTGGGATGGTGGAAAGCCGCTTCATGGCAATAACATTTATCCTACTGCTGCTGCGATTGCCCGGCACTTTTCCGCTCAAGTGGAAAGTTTTACGACAGTAACAGAGGCTTATGGGAAGATGTCTCATGGAAATAAAGCTTATAGGGAAACGGTTCTTATGGTCGATTCTGCTTTTTTTCAAACAATGGGGCTTCCTTTATACAAAGGCAATGCGCTTGATTTAGCTAACCCGGATATGATATTCTTGTCCGAATCCTTTGCCAAAGAGGTTTTCGGAAGTGATGGTGCGGTAGGAAAAACATTGTTATACAATATTGGTGGAGATTATCAGCCTTTTATAGTCAAAGGTATTTATGCCGATATCCCTCTGAATACCACATTATATCGCCCGAAAGCCGTTATCTCTATTGCCAATCGCACGAAATATTACAAAGGCGGATTGGGATGGAACACCGGTGGCAATTATCAGGCTTTTGTCCGCCTGAAGCATTCAAAAGCAGATGCGGAAATTATCAATAAAGGTATAACGTCTATCATCATGAGCCAATATATGCCCATGGACCACTATGGAAAGTTTGGAGTAAAAGGTATTGAGGTAATGGTTTCTCCATTGCGCAGACTGCATCTCGACAATTGGAATACAGTGAAAATGCTTTATATTATGGGTATACTTGCAATAGCATTACTGTTCACCGCGACATTGAATTACGTGCTTATTTCTCTCTCTTCGCTGGCTTACCGTGCCAAAGCCATTGGCGTACACAAATGCAATGGGGCAGGTACAGGAGGCATATTCGGAATGTTTTTGTGGGAAACAGCCATAATCGTATGTATATCTTTAGCTTTGATTGCTTTTATCATTCTCAATTTCAATGAAAAAATAGAAGAACTGATTCAGACACCTGTCGGAGAACTGTTTAGCTTGCAAAACATTTGGGCTCCTGCTTTGGTGGTGCTGTTTCTGTTCTTCATAGGAGGTATCATGCCGGGACGGTTCTTTTCTTCAATTCCTGTTACCCAGGTTTTCCGCCAATACACTGAAAACAAGAAACGCTGGAAGTATCCGTTGCTTTTTGTGCAATTTGCAGGTACGGCATTCTTAGTCGGGATGACGTGTGTAGTCTTTTCTCAATATCATTATACGATGTCAAAAGATTTAGGCTACAATATGGAACGGTTGGCGTCTGTTTATGATTCGTATGAGCATGTGGACAACACACTCAGTTTGCTTCATAACCTGCCATACGTGGAAGGGGCTGCTACGGCAGAAGCCGGAATGTTGGGATTTCCGTCTCCTTATCCGGTGAATGACAATAGTGGCAATATGATTTTTTCTCCGCGCCTGACTTTCTTTGACAGGGAGTTCTTTAATTTTATAGGGATGAGGTTGAAAACGGGAAAAGCACCGACAGCCGAAGGGGAAATACTGGTCAACGAAGAATTTGTGCGTGCCATGAAGTGGGACAATAACGGAGTAGGTGAGTATGTACCCGAACATGGTACGGTGACAGGTATATTGGATGGGTTCAGATTTATTGATGCGGCGCAAATGGAGCCGGTCGAGATTCGTTGGAGCAGCGGACGTGGCAATGTAATGCATGTGAGGCTGAAAGAACCGTTTGATGATAACCTCAAACGCTTGAACGAAGAAATGAAGAAACTTTATCCGCAAGATAACGTACAGTTTACCTCTTATGCAAAACAGATGGAACGTTCTTTCCATTCAGAACGCGTTTTTCGGGATTCTATCATTTTGGCAACCATTGCTATCTTAGCCATCACACTGATGGGATTGGTAGGTTATATTAATGATGAGATACGGCGTCGGAGTAAGGAAATTGCCATCCGCAAGATTAATGGGGCGGAAGTGAAAGGCATTTTGCTGATGTTGTCAACAGATGTCATCCGTATCGCTGTACCGGCCATATTGATAGGCGTTGTTCTTTCGCACTATACAGGAATGGTATGGAAGTCGCAGTTTCGGGATGTAATGACTACCGATTGGCTGTTTTATACAGGTGTATTCATCGTTGTATTGGCGTTCATCGTGGGCTGTGTGATTATCAAGTCATGGCGGATAGCCAACGAAAACCCCATTCTCAGTCTGAAGAACGAATAACTTTATCTACATTATCAAAGAAAGTACTGATATGGAAACGAGGCGACTGCCTTTTGACAGCCACCTCGTTCTTTTTTCCTAATACCTTCCTTTAAAATAAACTTCTGTACCGTCAAGCAAACCACTTAGTGTATTGTCGCTCATCCAGATGCGTTCAAAATAAGAGACGTCATCCGGTCCGTATTTCATACGGATACATGTTTGTGTATTGTTATCCCAATTCCAATCAAAGTAATATATGTCTTCAGTTACGCAGCCATCTCGATACTCCACTCGTATATAGTCTTTTCCGGTCCGATTTTCATAAAAGTCCAATCGCTGAGTGTAATATTTTCCATCTTGCTCCCAACTTTCCTGCCATGTACGGCTGCACAGTTCATGTGTCTTTCTATAATATACCTCACTATAATCATCATTATCATACCAACTATCTATTTCTACTTCGCATGAAGTCAAACTAAGCATGGTTAGGACAAATACCAATAGACCGAAGCATTCTCTTATCTTTGTTTTCATAATCCATTTGATTTTAGTTTACTGTTTTTTTCTTATACTGCAAAAATAGGTGGGGAAAATGATACTATAAAGAGAATATTACTATTTATATAGGGAATTTCCCTATTTGCAAGAGGGATTTACGAATTTTAGATAAGAGGAAAGAAGAATCCGTAATCGAGGTTATTTTATCTGTAAATTATCTACAGAAATTATTGGCGGATAGTTTATCTTTGCCGTTGGAAAAGAAACAAAAATAACTCTTAAAATACGAATTATGGCAAAGAAAGTGCTGATATTATCTTCCAGTCCGCGTCGTGGCGGAAATTCTGATACATTGTGTGACGAATTTATGCGTGGAGCAATGGAGTCAGGCAATGAAGTGGAAAAGATATTTCTACGTGATAAAATAATAAATTACTGTACCGGGTGTAGCACATGCAGCCGTTACAATAAGCCTTGTCCGCAAAAAGATGATACTGCTGAAATATTGGAAAAAATGATAAGGGCAGATGTGATAGTAATGGCAACTCCGGTTTATTTCTACACGATGAGTGCTCAAATGAAGACTTTGATAGACCGTTGCTGCGGACGTTATACAGAAATGGGTAACAAAGAGTTTTATTTTATTGCCACTGCTGCAGAAGGAGACCGGAAACTGATGGAACGTACTATTGATACTTTCCAAGGATTTTTAGATTGCTTGGAGAATCCGGTTATCAAAGGGGTTGTGTATGGAGCAGGTGTTTGGCATACAGGAGAAATAAATGATAAGCCGGCGATGCGGGAAGCTTATGAGATGGGCAGACATTGTTTGGAAAGTTGATGAGGATTTTCATCTCTCTCAAAAAGACTTAGGACTTTCTGAAAGACTTTGGGAAGTATATCGTTCTACATAACAAACATACTAAAAAAAGGTCAGGCGATAATATCTTGTGATAAAGGTTAACCGCCTGACCTTTTTTAATATTTAGCTATTTTTTAAGCTTCTTCTACCGCTGCCTGCGCCGCGGTGAATGAGAAGTTTAACGTGTTGATTATCAAATGAAATTGTTAAGGACTGTCAACATCCGATATGCAGGTGTTCACACGTTATGCGCGTTCTGCACGTGGGCATTTAATCAGACAATCTTTTATGCTAAGATACTAACCATTTTTGGGGTATCAAGCGTAAAATCTGGTCAACATCTTTTGCTCTTGCTGTGCTATCTGCTTGTTGGTTCCAGTTCATTACGATTATTCACTTATCTATGGTAATCACGTCATATATGATCTAATTTTAAGTTCAACATTTATCGGTCAACATTACGTATCGCGAGCTATCTTCTTTGCAGAGCTTATGTGCAATAGGTATTTCAATTAAAAGAAAAGTTCCAGATTCAGACGATCTCCGAGTTTAGGTTTAAGTTTAGATGTTCTTATATATATAATAAGAAAGGTAAACCTACATCATAGGTTTTTGAGTTTAAAATCTATGAGTTTAGAGCAACATGTATATATACATGGGCTAACGTAAACCTTAAACCGATCTTGCCATACAAGTTTACGCAGGACTTTCTACCCAACTTTCTCTTTTAACCGAAAAAAAGAAGAAGCAAGTTTATCTTGCTCCTCCCCTTCTTTATGTGTGAGTTCAATGTCTTTTCTCGAAACGTTATTTTCCTGCCATTAGATACGAACAATACTTGCCAAGCAGGTTTGATAGTGGCAGATCATCCTTCAGGTAACGTTCTGCATCAAGTTTGAGCAGTCTTTCACGAACCTGCTTCTTTCCTTTGAACAAAGCACAAAGGTATGGAATGCCTTTTTCTTCCGTAATGGTCACATCGGCAAAGAACTGAGTCAGATCTTCGGCATCATAGACGATGGAATAGCTTGGACGCTTTGCTCCAGGTATGTCTATAACCAGAATGTTTTTTTCGACCAAGTCTTGAATATCACGAATGGCTGTGTCCTTCGAGCATTTTGCCAACGATGCCCATGTCTTTGAAGTTATCTTCGACTCATAGCCATCGAGGAATAGATTCAGCATCTCTGTTTGACGCTCTGTCATAGGAATTGATGAAGCCTTTTGCCAGAAGAAACTCTTGTTCAGTATAGAAGTTACAATAGCTTCAGCTTCATCAAGTGCATCGATGAGCTTTTGAAGATACCATACCAACCATTCTGTTAGATCACCATCACCATGCTGCATTTTTTCCAGAATGTCGTAATAGTGATTCTTGTCTTTATTGATCTGTGATGAGATATTATAGAAGCGATAGTCGCTCTTCTCTCCACGAGCTAGCTGCATATCAGAAAGTATGCGAGCCAATCTTCCGTTGCCATCTTCAAATGGGTGGATGCTGACAAACCAAAAGTGGGCTACGGCAGAGCGAATGACGCTGCTGACCGGCTCTTCACTGTCAAACCATGCAAGGAAACGTTCCATCTCGCCTTCTACTCGGTCCGGTGAAGGGGCGATGTAGTGAATCTTCTCACGTCCAAACATACCACTGATGATATGCTCCTCGTTACTGCGGTACTTGCCGACCTCAATCTGACTGCCTTCGCTGAAACCAGACGGAAAGAACGCTGCTTGCCAAGCACATAGTTTTTTCTTGCTCAAAGGCTGGTCGTAGTTCTGAACCGCTTCGAGCGTTACGTTTACAACCGAATCTATATAATGCGAAGGAGCTGTATACTTTACGTTCTCTATCCCCAGTCGTCTGGCGATTGAAGAACGTACATCATCTACATTCAAGCGAATGCCCTCAATTTCTGACGAATAAACTACGTCATAGGTCAAGTTCTCTGCCATAGCTCTTAGCTTGCTATCAAACCCCAACGAACTTAACCTTCCAGAGAGTAACCCTTGCTTGCGGCAAACCAACTCCTGAAGGAGCGACACCTGCGAAGCGTCCCAACGGAAGTCTGTCCAATTATCTCTTTCGTGTATATACATAATGAAAACTTTTAATGCTACATTATTCTGCGATTAACGTCGCAAATTCTGCGACAAAATTAAGCATTTTTTGTCGAATAACTAAAGGAAGAGATAAAATAACGCAATTTTTGCGACGATTTAAGCTGTCTTTTGACTGATTGGAAAGTTTTGGAAGCAAAATCTACTTCTTGATCTTGATAAAATTATGTTGCAAAGGTACATGATTCTTCAAGCAATGCAAGAACATACCTACGGTTCATGAAGAAATCTCCACACCGTTGGGTAGTATTTCAACTATATGAGTAGGCAACAACAGATTTCACCAACAATCACCTGATAACTCCTGAGCTTCAGGCAACGTTCACGGGTCACGAACTCTATTCCCAGGACGGAAAGAAGAAGGATGCTACCTGCATCGCAGTGTTTCACATCGGCAACTTTCGCTGGTACGTACTCGAAGGACAGCAAGAAGGAAACGACTTCATCCTCTACGGCATCGTGTTAGGTCTCATTGTTGCCATATCGTTCTATGTCTTTATTATGTTATTCTTTAAATTTATTCCAAACAGCTTCCAATGTCTTAACTTTCTGTCATATCATCAATTACGGCTCTAAACACGCTCTAAACACCCAACGAAAAGCACAACAACATTCTCTAAACATTTGCGTTTATTACGCTCATTTTCCGTGCGGAATGAACGTACCTTTTAAAAATACAATAGGCGGTAAGCCTTTGTAAATGAAAAGCATACCGCCTATTTTTTGAGTATCAGCTATATCGTGCTATTCCTCGATTGCAGCCTGCGCCGCCGCTAATCTGGCAATAGGCACGCGGAACGGAGAACATGATACATAATTCAAACCGACTTTGTGGCAGAACTTAACAGATGAAGGTTCACCTCCGTGTTCACCGCAGATACCGCATTTCAAGTCGGGACGAACAGAACGGCCTTTATCCACAGCCATTTCAATAAGTTGGCCTACACCGTTTTGGTCAAGTACCTGGAATGGGTCTACTTTTAGAATCTTCTTTTCAAGATATACCGGTAAGAATGAAGCGATGTCATCACGAGAGTAACCGAAAGTCATTTGGGTAAGGTCATTTGTACCAAATGAGAAGTATTCTGCACGGCTGGCAATGCGGTTGGCTGTCAGCGCGGCACGAGGAATCTCAATCATGGTACCTACCTTGAACGGAATTTCCATTCCTTCTCTTTCAAACAACTCGGCAGCAGCGTCACGAATCACTTTTTCCTGAGCTTCAAACTCATACAGAATACCGGTCAGCGGAACCATGATTTCGGGATGCGGGTCGTAACCTTCTCTTTTCAGTTCGATGGCAGCACCCAAAATAGCCTGAGTCTGCATTTCTGTGATACACGGATAGGTGTTACCCAAACGGCAACCACGGTGTCCCAACATCGGGTTGTGTTCACATAAGCTTTCTACACGCTTCTGAATTTCCTGTACAGTTACTCCCATAGCCTGAGCCATCTCTTCCTGTCCCTTCAAATCGTGGGGAACAAATTCATGCAAAGGAGGATCGAGCAAACGGACATTCACCGGACATCCGTCCATAGCTTTGAAGATACCCTTAAAGTCAGCTTTCTGATAGGGGAGAAGTTTTGCCAATGCTTTTCTGCGTCCTGCTTCGTCGGGAGCCAGAATCATTTCACGCATGGCAACAATCTTCTCTGCATCAAAGAACATGTGTTCCGTACGACAAAGACCGATACCGCATGCACCAAAACTGCGGGCCACTTCTGCATCATGCGGAGTATCGGCGTTAGTACGGACAACTAATTTGGTATATTTGTTGCAAAGATCCATCAGTGCGGCAAAGTCACCGGACACTTCTGCTGCTTTGGTTTCTACTTTACCTTTATATACTTCACCGGTAGTACCGTTCAAAGAGATGAAATCACCCTCCTTCAGTACGATACCTTCTATTTCTACAGTACGGTTCTTGTAGTCTACATTGATAGCTCCTGCACCGGATACACAGCATTTTCCCATACCACGGGCTACAACGGCTGCGTGAGATGTCATACCGCCACGTGCAGTCAAAATACCTTGTGCTACAGCCATACCTGCCAAGTCTTCAGGAGAGGTTTCGATTCGTACCATGACCACTTTCTTACCATCTGCTGCCCATTTAGCAGCATCTTCGGCAAAGAATACAACCTGACCGGTAGCTGCACCCGGAGAAGCGGGCAAGCCTCGAGTCAATACTTTGGCTTCTTTTAACGCCTGTTTATCGAATACGGGATGAAGTAGTTCATCCAATTTATTAGGCTCACAACGTTTCAACGCTGTCTTTTCATCAATCATTCCCTGACGCAACAAATCCATGGCAATTTTTACCATAGCGGCACCGGTACGTTTACCGTTACGAGTCTGCAAGAACCACAATTTTCCTTCTTGTACAGTAAATTCCATGTCTTGCATATCACGGTAGTGGTCTTCCAATTTAGTCTGAAGCGCATCCAACTCTTTATAGATTTCCGGCATAGCCTCTTCCATAGAAGGATATTTGGCTACACGTTCTTCTTCAGAGATACCGGCACGCTCGGCCCAACGCTGAGAACCGATTTTGGTAATCTGCTGCGGAGTACGGATACCGGCAACCACGTCTTCACCTTGGGCGTTAATTAAATATTCACCATTGAACAGATCTTCACCGTTACCGGCATCGCGAGAGAAACATACACCTGTTGCAGAAGTGTCTCCCATATTACCGAACACCATTGCCTGAACGGTTACTGCAGTACCCCATTCTGCAGGAATACCTTCCATTTTGCGGTAAAGAATAGCTCGTTCATTCATCCAGCTGCGGAATACAGCGCAGACAGCACCCCAAAGTTGTTCGTAAGCACTAGTCGGAAAGTCTTGGCCGGTTTGTTCCTTAACAGCTGCTTTAAAACGTTTTACCAACTCTTTCAGGTCTTCTACTTCCAATTCGTTATCCAGTTTTACACCTTTGGCTTCTTTTACTTCTTCGATAATAGCTTCAAATGGGTCAATGTCATCTTTATTTACGGGTTTCATACCTAAAACCACATCACCATACATTTGGACAAAACGACGATAAGAGTCCCATGCAAAACGGGGACGACCGGTCTTACGGGTTAACCCTTCTACTACTTCATCGTTTAAACCCAGATTCAGAATAGTGTCCATCATACCCGGCATAGAAGCGCGAGCACCGGAACGTACAGAAACCAATAAGGGATTCTCTACATCACCAAATTTAGAATTCATCAGGTTCTCAATGTTGGCGATAGCTTTTTCAACATCTTCTCTGAGTAGTTCTACGACTTTATCTTTTCCTAAATCATAATATTCTGTACATACTTCGGTAGTGATTGTGAAACCCGGAGGAACGGGTACACCGATCAGATTCATTTCAGCCAGGTTAGCACCTTTTCCACCAAGCAGTTCTCTCATGTCTGCTTTACCTTCTGCTTTTCCGTTTCCGAAGGTATAAACTCTTTTTTTCTCCATAAATAATGTATTTAAAGTTAACTCGTTCAAAAATTGTAATCGCAAAACTATACATATTTTATTTATTTCCAAACGAATTAATGAAAAAAAACAGCAGAAATTGCAATTTCTACTTTGCAATTTTAATATATTTCGTTTTATAGGGAGAAATTCGGAGAAAATGCTTATTTTTGCCCCAAATTAACTTATTTAGAAAGTGGCTAGAAAGAAGAAAGAGCTCCCTCTATTAGAGAAGGTAACCATAACAGATGTAGCTGCCGAAGGTAAAGCTTTGGCGAAAGTGAATGATTTAGTAGTGTTTGTGCCGTATGTTGTTCCCGGTGATGTGGTGGACTTGCAAATAAAACGTAAGAAAAACCATTATGCAGAAGCAGTGGCAGTGAATTTCCATGAATATTCTCCTAAAAGAGCTGTCCCGTTTTGTCAGCATTATGGCGTGTGCGGTGGTTGTAAATGGCAATGCTTGCCCTATGATGAACAAATAAAGTATAAACAAAAACAGGTAACGGATAATCTGGTTCGCATCGGGAAAGTTGAATTACCGGAAATTTCTCCTATTCTGGGGTCTGCAAAGACAGAGTTCTATCGTAATAAATTGGAATTTACATTTTCTGATAAGCGCTGGCTGACCGAAGAGGAAGTGAAGGCGGATGTGAAGTATGATCAGATGAATGCTGTAGGATTCCATATTCCGGGTGCATTCGACAAAGTGCTTGCCATTGAGAAATGTTGGCTGCAGGACGATATCAGCAATCAAATCCGTAACGCTGTCCGTGACTACGCATATGAACACAATTATTCTTTCTTTAATCTTCGTACGCAGGAGGGTATGCTCCGCAATCTGATGATTCGCACATCAAGTACCGGAGAGTTGATGGTATTGCTTCAATGCAAAATTACAGAAGAGAGCGAAATGGAGCAAATGAAGCAGTTATTGGCTTTTATAGCTGACAAATTTCCACAGATTACTTCCTTATTATATGTGGTCAATAATAAATGCAATGATACTATTAACGATTTGGATGTAGTGGTATTTAAGGGCAATGACCATATATTTGAAGAAATGGAAGGCTTGCACTTTAAGATTGGTCCGAAATCTTTTTATCAGACTAACTCTGAGCAAGCATATACCTTATATAAGGTAGCACGCAATTTTGCAGGTCTGACCGGAAATGAGCTTGTCTATGACCTTTATACCGGAACCGGAACAATTGCAAATTTCGTGTCTCGTCAGGCAAAGAAAGTGATTGGCATAGAGTATGTGCCGGAAGCGATTGAAGATGCTAAAGTAAATTCGGAGATAAACCATATTACCAATACATTGTTCTATGCGGGAGATATGAAAGATATTCTTACTCAGGAGTTTATTAATGAACACGGTCGTCCGGATGTTATCATTACCGATCCGCCGCGTGCAGGTATGCACAATGATGTAATAAATACGATTCTGTTTGCCGAACCCGAACGTATTGTTTATGTCAGTTGTAATCCGGCAACGCAGGCACGCGACTTGTCTTTGCTGGATACTAAATATAAAGTGGTTGCCGTTCAACCGGTAGATATGTTCCCTCATACACATCATGTAGAGAATGTGGTTTTACTTGAAAGAAGATAATTATGTCAAGAGGTAAAAATAATAAATCAGGCAAGCCCGTTGCACGGGCTGTTGCAAAGTATACTGTATATAATGTTAATGAACCTGCTGAATTGATGGATTTTCTGATGCAGAAAATGGCAGGAATCAGTCGTAGCAAAGTAAAAACAATGCTGACTAACCGGGTTATATTGGTAGACAATACAATTACTACACAATATAATTTTGAACTGAAACCCGGCATGAAAGTTCAGGTGAGCAAAACCAAAAACAATCGTGAATTCAAGAATCCGATGTTGAAACTGGTATATGAGGATGCTTATATTATCGTGGTAGAGAAGAAAGAAGGACTGCTTTCGGTCAGCACTGAGCATCAAAAGGAGCGTACAGCACAACATATCCTGAACGAATATGTAAAACGTTCGCATCGTAACAACCGTATATTTGTTGTTCATCGGTTAGACCGTGAAACATCGGGACTGATGATGTATGCCAAGGATGAAAAGACCCAAAATACGTTGCGTGATAATTGGCAGGATATTGTAACCGATCGCCGTTATGTAGCTATTGTTTCGGGAGAAATGGAGAAAGATGGAGGAACTGTTGAGTCGTGGTTGACCGATCATAAATTATATGTCAGCTCCAGTCCTTATGATGATGGAGAGGGAAAATATGCTGTTACACATTATAGAACAATAAAACGCGCGAATGGTTATTCTCTGGTGGAGTTGGATTTGGAAACAGGACGTAAAAATCAAATTCGCGTTCATATGTCAGAACTTGGACATCCGGTGATTGGTGATGAACGGTATGGTAGCGAATGTAATCCGCTAGGCCGATTGGCACTACATGCTTTCAAACTTTGTTTTTATCATCCCATAACAGGGGAACTGATGCAGTTTGAAACTCCGTATCCGGCAAACTTTAAGACTCTAATGTTAAAAAAATAGCAATAATAAGTTTTGCACTCCTTAACAGTTGTGAAGAATAAATTTTTCCACAACAGCTGCCACACCGTCTTCTTCATTGGAGGCGGTGATGAAGTTGGCATTCTGCCTCACTATATCTTGAGCATTCGCCATTGCCACTCCTAAACCTGCATATTTTATCATTGAGATATCATTAAATCCGTCTCCTATTGCTATTAGTTCTTCTTTTTTATTGCCTAATTCTTTCAATAAAACAGATAGAGCTTGTGCTTTATCAATTCCCTTGGGAACCAATTCCAAAAAATAGGCTTCAGAACGATAAACTCCCAAAAGCTCTTTTAAGTCATTATGCATTTCATTTTCTAAGGTCGCAAGTTTAATCGGTTCGCCTACAATCATGCACTTCCCAACAGGAAAGTCAATGGCTGACAGGAAATTATCTACTCTTTTGATTGTCATAACATTTAGCAATGCCAACTTTTGTACGTATTCATCATATGGGTTTTCAGTAATGACAAACTCATTATGATATGTAATTATAGTAAAACCATATTTCTTGGCATAGTTATATAAAAATGGAATAACGGAGCGTTCAAGCAGGTTTTCATACATTACTTTTCCTGTTTGCCAGTTAATGATTCTTCCTCCGTTATAAGAAAGTATGTATCCACCGTATTCTCTTAAACAAAGATGTTCGGCAATAGGAGCCACCCCATAAGTGGGACGTCCTGTTGCTAATATTATTTTCACTCCTTTTTGTTGAGCTTTAATAATAGTCCGTCGTGTGTAAGGAGTAATTTCTTTTTTGGTATTAGTCAGTGTTCCGTCTAAATCTAATGCCAGTAATTTATACTTCATAAGTGCTAAGGTGAATTTTGAGGCAAATATAATGAATATCGTTTATTATTTGCTACATTTGCTATAAATAACAAGAATTATGGAACTGGTTTTAATAATAATTATCCTTATATTGCTGATTGCCAATTTAGTAGTTGTACTGACTAAAAATAACCGTTTGCAAACGGAACGTTTGGAATTATTGCTTCATGAAGAAATGAAAGCAAACAGAGAAGAATTGGGGCGTAATATCCGTGAACTTCGTTCTGAGTTGAACCAAACTTTGAACTTCTCTGTTCGGCAAATGCAAGATAGCTTACATAAAAACATGCTTACAGGTAATGAAATGCAACGGGAGAAGTTTGAAGCAATGGGTAAACAGCAGGATGCACTCATAAAGAGTACCGAAAAACGATTGGATGATATGCGTATGATGGTGGAGGAAAAACTGCAAAAGACATTGAATGAACGAATCGGACAGTCATTTGAAATTGTTCGTACTCAATTAGAAAATGTACAAAAAGGATTGGGAGAGATGAAAAGTCTGGCGCAAGATGTGGGTGGATTAAAGAAAGTTTTGAGTAATGTAAAAACACGTGGTACTTTTGGGGAAGTGCAGCTAGGGGCTTTACTTGACCAAATGCTGAGTCCTGAACAATATGAAGCTAATGTAAAAACTAAAAAGAACGCTACAGAGTTTGTAGAATTTGCCGTTAAATTGCCTGGGAGAGAAGATAATAATGAAATTGTATATTTACCGATTGATGCTAAATTTCCAAAGGATATCTATGAACAGTATCAAGATGCTTATGAAGTTGGTGATGCTGCATTAATAGATACTTCTTCGCGACAATTGGAAATGACGATAAAAAAAATGGCGAAAGATATTCATGACAAATATGTAGATCCGCCATTTACTACCGATTTTGCTATCATGTTTTTGCCATTTGAAAACATTTATGCAGAGGTAATTCGTCGGACTTCGCTGGTAGAGACATTGCAAAAGGAGTTTAAGATTGTAGTAACAGGGCCGACTACATTAGGGGCTATTCTTAACAGCTTGCAAATGGGATTCCGTACATTGGCTATTCAGAAACGTACAAGTGAAGTTTGGAACGTGCTTGGAGCCGTAAAAACAGAGTTTGGAAAGTTTGGCGGGCTATTGGAGAAAGTTCAGAAAAACTTGCAGAATGCCGGCGACCAATTGGAAGAGGTAATGGGTAAACGCACTCGGGCCATTGAACGTAAGCTAAGGCAAGTGGAAGCTCTTCCGACAGAAGAAAGTCAGAAAATGCTGAATTTGCCCGATCTAATGGAAGATGAAGATGATTAATATATAAAAAGCGGAGGATAAAAATATGAGTATGACATGGGACTTTGTTTTAAGGTTGTTTGTAGCCGGGGCACTTGGTGCAGTAATAGGCTTGGATCGGGAATATCGTGCCAAAGAAGCAGGTTATCGCACTCATTTTCTTGTGTCACTGGGCAGTGCACTTATAATGATTGTTTCGCAATATGGCTTTATGGAAATTATAAAGATAGAGGGGATAGATTTAGATCCAAGTCGTGTTGCAGCGCAGGTAGTGAGCGGTATCGGTTTTATAGGTGCCGGCACTATCATTTTTCAGAAGCAAATAGTGCGTGGATTAACAACGGCTGCCGGTATATGGGCTACCTCAGGTATCGGACTCGCAGTAGGAGCCGGAATGTATTGGCTGGGGATTTCGGCTACTATTCTTACTTTAATAGGTTTGGAGGCATTGAGTTATCTTTTTAAGAGTATCGGTATGAAGAGCTCTATGGTTGAGTTTTCGACTGACAATAAAGAAACATTGAATAAAATGGCGAAAAAATTTAATTCAAAAGATTATAATATCGTATCTTATCAGTTGGAAGAAAAAACAGTGGGGGAAATGACTACTTATTATGTCACGATGGTAATAAAGTCTAAAAAATACAATGACGAAGGTATGTTGCTGACTTTATTACAAGATTTTCATGACATAACAGTACACAGGATTGAGTAGTCATCAATAGTAATCATAAACATGATAAAAGGTGATTGGTAAATAATCTGCTATGGAGGGTTTTCTTGTTTAGAGTAGAACTCTCCATAGCAGATTAGAAGATATCTATATTAAGCTTTTAGGCGCATGATAAATTTGCTACCCCTACCTAGCTCACTCTGCACGGTCAATGTTCCATTATGTGCTTCTACAAAATCACGAGAAATAGAAAGTCCTAAACCGCTTCCTTGTACTTTTGTTCCGGGGACACGAAAATAATGGTCAAAGATGCTTTTATGATAACGTGGGTCTATTCCTTTCCCAAAATCCTGTACATACATTTCAATATAATTGTCATCGGTTTGATGGGCACCGATTACTACATGCCCATTTTCCGGCGAGTAGCGGATAGCATTGGAAAGCAAGTTGGTCAGCACCCATGCAATCTTTTCACTGTCAATAAATAATTTTCCTATTTTATCTTCCGGGTATTCTACTTCTATCTGAATATTGAATTTTTCTGCTTGCACGCGATTGGCTTTGATGGCATATTCTATTAATTCAATAGGTTTAGTTATTTTAGGTTTAAGTTGTAATTTTCCGGATTCTACCTGAGTCATATTAAGTAGTTCCCCGGTGATATTCAGCAGACGTTCACTGTTTTCTTTTATACTATTTGTCAAATCTTCCTGTTCATTATTCAGTGTTCCTACACGTTTATCTTCCAACAGCTGTAGACTCATCATGATGGCCGATATAGGTGTTTTGAGTTCATGCGAAATGGTTGAAATAAAAGTCGTTTTTGCAGAATCAAGTTCTTTAAATTCCGTGATATTCTTTAGCATAATGACATGACCTTTTTTTTCTGATGTTGCACTATTCCTGCCGGATTGAATGATACTTATATATTTTACTTGAAAGAAACTTTCTTTATCATCAGCATATATTTTCAATGGTTCTTTTTGGGTTTTGTCACTTCTTATTTTTTGTGAGGGAATGTCTATTAACTCGCGAACCAATCTGCGGAGTAAGTCGTTACGCATCGAAATTTCCTGAGCAGATCGTTTTATCACTTCTTCTCTTTTCAAATTGAGAACATTCAAGGCTTCATCATTGATAAAAAGAATTTCCATTTCATTATTTAAACCAATGATGGGTTCATTAATGCTATTTATGATAGTTTCCATGTATTTTTTAGCGGCCATCATTTCGGAAAGAGTGCTGGCATGATACTCTTCCAGCCGTTTGGCCATTCGGTTGAAGTTCTTTGATACTTCAGCAAATTCCTGATTGCCATTTAAATCAAGCCGTTTTTCGTAATTATGATTGGCTATTTCCTGGATGCCGTTTGTTATTTCTTTAATGGGCTTATTGATAGATGCAGGAAGGCGCAACCATATACCGATACCTACGCAAATACATGCTGCTCCTACAATGGAAATCCACAATAATGCTCTTTGTAATCCCGGACCGGCAGCAGGACTATCAGGATCTGTTGCTGTTAATATTTGTAAATTCACTACTGATAGAGCAACTAATAATACAATCATAGCTACCAATATGCCGATGGTAAGGGTAAGTTTTGTTTTTATATTCATAGACTTTATTTTTATGCAAGTATAATCAAATCTATATTCATTTGTGCCAAAGACGCTAGAAATTTTTTGTATTTCGAGATACTGAATAGGGTAGAAGGCATTTTGAATGCCGGCTGTCCCATGCATATCGTTGTAATCTGCTTCTCTTGACAAGTTTTTATAATTTCATCTAAAACATTTGCAGATGCTACTTGTAGCACTTCACCTCCTAATTCTGTAACCAATTTAAAATGATTTAGCAAATGTCGCTGACTGGCAAGATTGATACGTTCTGTGCTTTCTACCGGTGTTTGCACATAAAGGGCTGAGAATACAGTATTGTAGCGGGAAGCCAGTCGTGCTGCTTTACGGATGATATGTCGTGGTGTCTTCTCATTGCTACTGATACAAGCAAGAAATTTCTCATGACGTACCCCTTTATCAATAGAAACGATTTCGTTTTCTACTTTCTTTTCAACTCTGAAAGCGACCTCCTTAAGGGCTAATTCGCGCAATTGAAGGATATTCTCTGTTTTGAAAAAGTTATTCAAAGCTAATTCAATCTTTTCAGGACGGTATATTTTTCCGGCTTTCAGGCGGTTAATTAATTCTTCGGCAGTAAGGTCAATATTCACAACTTCATCGGCGTCTTGTAATACTTTGTCAGGAATGCGTTCTTTAACTTCGATGCCGGCAATTCCTTTCACCTCTTCATTCAGACTCTCGATATGTTGGATATTAACAGCAGAAATGATATTGATTCCTGCATCCAATAGTTCCATGACATCTTGCCAACGCTTTTCATTACGACTGCCTTCTATATTAGTATGTGCCAGTTCGTCTATAATGACCAATTCGGGATGTAACCGAAGGATAGAGTCTAAATCCATCTCTTCAATCTCTTTTCCTTTATAAAATATCTTTTTGCGAGGAATAATTGTCAATCCTTCCAATAGAGCTTCTGTTCCGGTTCTTCCATGTGTCTCTATATAACCGATTTGGACGTCAAGACCGTTTTCTTGCATTTCATGTGCTTCTTGCAACATTCGGTAACTCTTGCCTACACCGGCTATCATCCCAATATAGATTTTGAATTTTCCACGTCTCGAACGCCTGATTAAATCCAAAAAGTGTTTTACGTTTTCTTCTCTTTCCATTTTATCTTTACCACATACTTCTATCTAAGAGGAGAACAAATTGTGTACCAAAAGAGGAGACTCCTATAAATCAATTATTTCTTTCATTTCTGTCTTTGATTCCTTTTCAAAATGAAAAGAATATTGTCAAAATGGAAGGGTAGTGAAGCCTGTTCTTTTTAGAATAAGCGATTAGATATATCATCTGATTAATCTTTCGTATAGTTTATCCCGGCTTTTCTAGCTTGCGAATGTTGGAACCGGCGGGCAATGAAATATTCATGACCTTCTTTTAGCAAGCGATATCCGGTTTGTTTGAACCAAAAATTGATTTTGTTTTCCACTGATTGACGACGGATATCAAGTACCCATTCATAATTGCATATACGAGCTTCTTTACCTGACTCGCCACCTACAACAATTTGTTCTACCCAAGGACCAAGCTCTCCTCTGAAATCTATTTCTGTTAGCAAAGGCTCGCAAATAATGATTTTATGTTTGATGGGAGCCGCCTTGTAGATGGGAAGGCGATAATCTACTCTGTCTTGATTTTCCATAGTACAACAAATAGTTACATTTTCGTATCCTTCTCCCCAGTCAGATGGCAAACACTCTTTTAATCTGTCTATGCGTTTGGTGATGAAAAGAAAGTGGAGGTCTTGACGTTCCCGCATCATTTGCCATGCTTCTTCACGCCATTCATCGGCTTCTTCAATCAGAAAATCAGAAGTGAAGCAAGTATAGACCAGATTGCCGGGAGGAATTTTATAGGTGTTGTTTCGTTTGCGCTGTATGGGAAAGTCAAATTTTCCGGTTTTAGTAATGATGGAACTATCTCGACCTCGTTGGCTGTCGCCACGGTAAACGTAACAATGACGACAACCTTCGCTTAACTTGTGGCAGCCGTGCCAAGGATTCCACATAGAGGAGTTTTTGCTAATATGGTTTTCCATAATTTATGTGTTATGATGACAGGATTATTATTGAAAGCAAAGGTAAGATTTATAAGTTGGAAGTAGGTGAATAAAAACTACTATTTTATAGTTGTTCTAATTTCCAAAGATAGTATCTTTACTTCTCATCCAAATAAAAAGAATCTTTATGGAAAAAGACGATAGAAAATGGGAGATTATTGAAAGTGAATATCTTATCCGCCGCCCTTGG
>ERZ773142.30-NODE-30-length-209641-cov-10.8211_pt1 | contig 209641 bp, 167 predicted proteins | sample MGYA00580853_ERZ773142 | MGnify/ENA primary metagenome ERZ773142 (study PRJEB29015, sample SAMEA2737862) | human gut metagenome | biome: human gut; feature: human-associated habitat; material: faeces | place: China | collected 2012 ...
AAGCACTAATTGATTTTCTTGCCAGTAAATATGCAGATGAATATTCTGTTTTGCAAGTTGGAACAGGTGACAGTCCATTGACAATACCATTTTATGAAAAATGTGGATTTGTTCGTTCTCACAAGATTCCCAATTTCTTTACTGACAATTATGACCACCCAATTTATGAGGGCGGTGTACAGTTGATAGATATGATATATTTGCAAAGATGTTTATAACTTCCAGTTTGTAGATATAGAAAATACCCTCCCGGCCATCATGGTCGAGAGGGTTTCGCGCGTCTACGGGATTATCCTTCAATATCAATTTTCAGTCCGGACTTAAGCTCCACAGTGAAGTGGTCCTCCCAGACGATGATTCGCTCGAGCCAGCGCTTTACCAGGGCCTCATCGAAGGCTTCCAGGTGTGCGGGTTGCTGCTTGATGAAGTCCTGCAGTTCATTGATGCGAGCAATCTGTGCGTCCCTGGCCGCAGTATCAACCGTGCACTTTTCGCGCTGTTCCCGGAGTTTGAAGATCTCGTCGGCAATCTCATCGTAGGCTTCCTTGTTGTTAGCTTTTTTGAGAAGTTCTTTCTGGAGTTCCTGCCGTCTCTCGTTGATCTCATCAGTGGTATTTTGCTGAGCACTGCGGATCACCTTTGCAATGTTCTGCTGGAGCTGCGCCTGGTAGGTGGACTTATCGCCAAGGAGCGTGTTGATGGTGCTGGTCCACCATTTTGTTTTGCCAGCGCCGGTGAGGATGCCGTCTGCTTCCAGACCTTTTGCAATCCGGTCCATCGAGTAGCCCTCCAGGTATTCACGGTAGATGCGCTTTACCACCTCCGCTTGCTCTGGATCGATGATGAGATTACCATCTGCATCCTTGGTGTAGCCGAGGAAGTGATTGTGATTTACCTGTACCTGGCCATTCTGGGTTTTTTGTATAAATTCTGTGTAATGCTCAACCTGAGCATCGTAGCTTGTAGCCTGCTCATCGCTGTCAGTACTGACTCTGCAATACGCCGCGACTCTAAGCTTTGGCTTTGCATCTTGCTGTCTGGCAGTGTTTCCGACCTGCCGTTTTGCAGGGATGACCATAACATTTCCCATTATTTGACCTCGCTTTCTATCAGGCTGTATAGGTATTCTGCTTGCCTGACCGGATTTTCATAACTTTCTGTAATATCACCAAATTGAAAGGCGGTAGGTGGCCTTTTTATGATTGGTGCAATATAGCGGTCGTTCCGTCCGAGCTGCGTAGAGCGCTTGCTAAGCTCCGCACTGACGGCATCGAAGGATGCCGGATCAATGATGGACGGGTAGAAGTCATCTCCGAGGTAATGCCTGTTTAGCATCATGCGCTTGGCACCAGAATGGAGAAGATCAAGCCCGGCTTTCTTAGCAGCATTGGTAAGGGATCAAGAAGATTTATTCTGATTCAGAGCTTGAGGAAGATTCAACTATCCGGAATTTCCGGATAGTTCAAACTGAAGGTTCTCGTCAGGTCACACGCGATACCAAGCACTATAGCCTTCAAATGATCATTGCCGTAGGCTTCAAGGTCAATTCTGAGCGTGCTGTACAGTTTCGTAAATGGGTAAACCAGATCGCAAAGGACTATACCATCAAAGGCTGGGGCATGGATGATGAACGGCTGAAGCGTGGAACGTATCTGACGGAGAAGTATTTCGATGAGCAGTTAGAGCGCATCCGTGAGATTCGTGCCAGCGAAAGAAAGTTCTATCAGAAGATCACTGACCTGTATGCTACGGCTGTTGATTATGATAAAAATTCTGCAACGACGAGAAGATTCTATGCGACTGTTCAGAATAAAATGCATTACGCAGTTCATGGACATACGGCGGCTGAACTGATCGTGGAAAGAGCTGATCACACAAAAGAGCATATGGGATTAACCACCTGGGCAGATGCACCGGAAGGAAAGATTAAGAAAAGTGATGTTACGGTTGCTAATGATGAATGAGCTTCATATGAAAAAAATGTTAGGTTTTTAGGATTCATCGATTTAGATTTTTTATAAAGAGAAGTTCAAAAACAGAAGTAAAATATGTGTAGATTTTTAAAAAAAAATTATTGACGTGCGGAAAACCGCGTGGTATGGTCTTTTGAAGAAAGAGATTATTTTAAAGGCAAACCTGTTGAAAGGCAGGGGCGCAAAGCCAGAAGGGACTAAAGTCAGAAAGCTTGACCATGTCAGCCGGTTGCCACTGTTTCCATATCATCATAATATATGGAAAAGATGTTTGAACAGAAGAGATTCCGATACCTTTTATACTATATAGATGTGTGATTTTAAAAAAATGTAGTAGGGACACTGGCAGATTTTGGCAAGTGTCCTTTTTGTATGCAAAAATAGGTAACAAAACTAGCAGGGACAGGTTTTCTGTATACAGATAAAAACAAGATGAAGAAGGTATAAGACGGAGAGAGGATTTTTATAAAATGAAAAATTATGAAGACAAAATATATTCTTTAGGTAAGACTGTAACGGGGCAGACACAGGCCATGTCACAGGCCGTACAGAAAACACTGGAAAATAATGGCGGGGTAGGTATAATGACAGGATCTTATGACCAAAACCTGTCTATTTTGTCTGTGAATAATCTGCTGTTGCATAGTACAGGATATACATTCGATACTTTCATGGAACAGACAAAAGGCTCATTGAGAAACTTCTTTTATGACGAGGAAGATAGACAGGAGCGAGACCATTTTTTGCAGCTTCACGGAACAGGGGAAGCACAGATCCTTACAGCAGACGGTACAGTGAAAAATGTACGGCTTTGTAAAGAGGATGCGACAGATGAGGCGGGCAGACAGATCTGGGTTATGTCCGTACAGGTCAACTGGGATCATGTAAATTTGACACTGCTCAATGAGGCTATCTATTCCGGCTTCTGGTATTTTGACTGTGACGAAAACAGTGAGATTGTGAATGCAAACTGGAGTCATGAATTCCGAAAAATGCTTGGCTATCATGACACTCTGGACTTTCCGAATAAACTGGAATCCTGGTCAGAGCTTCTGCATCCACAGGATAAAGAAAGAGTGATGGTGCAGCTTCAGGCGGCAATTAAGGATAAGACGAACCAGATAAAATACCAGGTAGAGTATCGTATGAGAATGAAGGATAATCAATACCAGTGGTTTCGGGCATCGGCAGAAGTAATACGCCGTCTGGATGGTTCTGCCAGCAGAATTGCCGGGATTTTTATTAACATTAATGCGGAGAAAAAAGAAATCATGCAGGCACAAAAATCTGCTGCTTTCCACCGGGCTTTTACGAAAGCAGATCTGTGCGAGTATTATGTGAATCTGGAAGCGAATACTTTTGATACCTTTAAGGTTGAACCGTCCCTGATGACCGTCTTTGAACAGAGTCATACATGGGATGAACTGATCCGTCATTTTGTGGATTCCTATGTTGTGGAGACAGATAAGAAGGCGGTATCCTCTTTTTACGACCGTGGTTATATTGCAGAAAGGCTGAAGGGTCTGGAAACCGAATTGGCTTTAGAGTGCCGTATCACTCTGAATGGAGAAGAACGATGGGTCCGCAATGTGGTCATACGTGGCGAAATAGAGGATTCAGAATATGACATGATCTTTCTGCGTGATATCACAGAGGCAAAGGTAGAGAGCGCACGGCATCTGCAGATGGCAGCGGATAATGCTTCCATGGAGCAGCTGATTCAGAGTATTGTGCGTCTGGTTGACCGCTTTGTTGTCTGTGATCTGGAAAATGACAGATATGAATTCTACAATCTGAATGGACAGATGATATATAAACCTCTGGGATTTTATCATGATTTTCAGATGCAGGTTCTTGAAAAATATAAGACACTGGAACCATTGGAAGCTATAGATATCCTGATAGCCCCGGATAATATTCGGAAAAAACTGAAAAGTGAAAATGATATTTATAAGTTTGAGTATTGCAGCCTGGATGAAAAGACTTATAAAATCGCTTCTTATATTCCCTTGGAATGGAAGAATGGAAAGCTGGAAAAGGTACTGCTGGCATCCATGGATGTGACACAGGAGAAGAAAGCAGAGATTGAATCTCGTCAGGCACTGAAAGAGGCTTACCGGTCCGCAGAAAATGCAAATCGTGCGAAAACAGAATTCCTTTCCAATATGTCCCATGATATCCGGACACCAATGAATGCGATTGTGGGTCTGACGGCAATCGCAGGAGCAAATGTTGAGAGCCAGGACAGAGTCATTGAATGCCTCGGCAAGATCACAGAATCAAGCCGCCATCTGCTTGGGCTGATCAATGAAGTATTGGATATGGCACGTATTGAAAGTGGAAAAATGACACTGACACAGGAAGATTTCAATCTGTCAGAGCTGGTAGATAATCTTATTACACTTACGAAACCGGTGCTTGATGAACATAAACATAATTTTGATATACACATCAATCATATTGAACATGAGGCTGTCTGTGGTGACAGCTTGAGGATTCAGCAGGTATTTGTGAATCTGATGAGTAATGCGATCAAGTATACACCGGATGGTGGAAATATTACTTTTTCGATAGAGGAAAAACCCAATGGATTTTCAGAACTTGGATGCTATGAATTTACGATTGAGGATAATGGAATCGGTATGTCACCGGAATTCCAGAAAATCATGTTTGATCCTTTTAGCCGCGCGGATGACCACCGGACCACCAGAGTTCAGGGAACCGGTCTTGGAATGGCAATCAGCAGAAATATTGTGAACCTGATGAATGGTAATATTAAAGTGGACAGTACCTTACATAAGGGAACCAGAATTACGGTGACAATTTATCTGGAGCTTCAGGAAAAAGAAAAAGAACAGGACAAAAATCTGATGAATTTGCCGGTTCTGGTAGTGGATGATGATAAGACATGCTGTGAAAGTACAGTTGCCACATTGAAGGAAATCGGTATTATGGGTGAATGGGTTCTCTCTGGCAGGGAAGCGGTTGAGCGCTGTTATGCACGGCATGAGTTGAAAGATGATTACTTTGCTGTTATTTTAGACTGGAAGATGCCGGATATGGATGGTATAGAGACTGCCAGAGAGATCCGGAAACGGATAGGAAAAGAGATCACCATCATTGTATTGACATCCTATGAATTCAGCGAAATTGAAGAAGAAGCAAAGGCTGCAGGTGTAGATGCTTTTATTGCAAAACCGCTGTTCCGTTCCCGGCTGACGGCAACACTACGGCAGTTTACTTCAGGCAGAAAAGAAAAAACAGCAAGAAATTATCTGGAGAAGTTGTCAGAATCAGACTATACAGGAAAAAGGATTCTGCTGGTTGAGGATAATGAGTTGAACAGAGAAATTGCTGTTGAAATTTTGCAGATGACAGGGGCAGAAGTGGAAACAGCAGAAAATGGGAAAATCGCAGTTGAAAAAGTGGAAGCTTCTCCGGAAGGATTGTATGATCTTGTTTTTATGGATATCCAAATGCCTGTCATGAATGGTTATGAGGCAACCGCAGCAATCAGGAGCCTTCCGGGTGAACAGGGAAAACTACCGATTGTTGCCATGACTGCCAATGCTTTTGCAGAAGATGTACAGCTGGCAAAAAATACAGGCATGAATGGACATATCGCGAAACCGCTGGATATGAATAAGCTGAATGATGTTCTGGAAAACTGGCTGTAATTGCCTTCCTGGATGCATGGGAAAAGCAGCTAGGAAAGGACAATCAGGGAAATGAAAAGAAGGGATGCCAAGAGGGTTCCGATCATTGCAATGTCCGCAAATGCCTTTGCAGAAGACATTATCAACAGCCGGCTGGCTGGAATGAATGTTCATCTTGCAAAGCCGCTGGATGCGGAAAAAATGATTGTTGCCTTAAAACAATGCATGGCAGATAATAGCGATGTAAAACTGCACGAAGATTTGTAGGAATAAAAAGACAGAGCATATAAAGTTGTTATATGGTCTGTTTTTTTTATTCCTTAGAAGAAGCTGGCTGTTTGCAACGAGGGAAGAAGCCGAGAAGAGTATTGAAAAGGCACCAGAGACAGCTTTTTTGTCATTTTTAAGCAGGAATGCGGTCATATTTTTCTTGTGCACCGTATGATGCAGACGTATAATAAAATTGAGTTTTTTACATAAGCTTAACGGAAATAGGATGATGGGCAAATCAGATGAAAGTCTGAGACGCAAAGCTACAGGGCCTGTAAAATGGCAGCCAGCTGCATGAAATGATGTGCATTGTCTGTTTGGCAGTGCATATTCTTTTTCAATTTGAAACAATCGGAATTGCTGACAGGAGATGAGAGGATAAGTGAATTTATGGAATTAAGAAAAATACTGGGTCTATCTGCTGTTGCGGGACTGCTGTGCCTGGCGCAGATTGCATATCCGGGTTATGGATTTCAATATATGTGCAATATTGCGGACACGGGATTTTTGGGAACTTTTCAGGGTAAGCAGTGGCAAAAGGATTATCTGGTGGGAAAGGCCAATGTGAGTGATACACCGGGCATGATGGATTGCATGGAATATATTTAGAAATGGAAAGATCTGGGAATGTTTACTACGAATAAAAGAAATCCCCAGAGTGATGACGAAACTAGAAATGAATTTATGGAGGGTAATACGTTATTTCTGATTGGAAGCAAAAATGGTATCGGAGAAACAGATGATACAAAGGATCAGTTTGGGTTAATGCCATATCTTTCTGAAGACGGAAGCCAGAATGTATATATTTTGAATGTGACACGTTACCATGGATTGAGCAAAAAATTAGAGGAGAACCCACAAAAGCTTGAAGATGCATTAAAAGTTATGGAAATTCTTTCTTCCGTGGAAGGAACGACTGGAAAAGACGATAAGAAGCATAAAATTTCGTGGGGGGGGTACCGAAACGCAGGCCACTGAAATAGCTTAAAAATCAACAGTACAGAAAGAATAACAGGCAAACATAACAAACAGCAGGGATGGATATAAAAATGAAGGGAAAAACAGTGATTGCAGGCATTTTGCTTGCAGGTATTTCGGCGGGCATTCTGGCAGGGTGCAGAAATGCAGCTGCCAGTAAGCAGGAAACAAAAAGGCCTGTCATCACGCTCGGCAGCGACAGCTATCCGCCATACAACTATCTGAATGAAGATGGTATTCCGACAGGAATCGATGTAGAGCTGGCGACCGAAGCCTTCCAAAGAATGGGGTATCAGGTGAAGGTTGTCCAGATCAACTGGGAACAGAAAAAGGAACTGGTGGAGAGCGGGGAGATTGACTGTATTATGGGCTGCTTTTCCATGGAGGGACGTCTTGACGATTACCGCTGGGCCGGACCGTACATAGCAAGCCGTCAGGTGGTTGCTGTAAATGCGAGCAGTGACATTTATAAACTGAGTGACCTGGAGGGAAAGAATCTTGCAGTTCAGTCTACAACCAAGCCGGAAGGCATTTTTTTGAACCGGACAGATGAGAGGATCCCGAAACTGGGAAATCTGATCAGTCTCGGACACAGAGAGCTGATCTATACATTTCTTGGGAAAGGATATGTAGATGCAGTGGCTGCACATGAGGAATCCATCGTTCAGTATAAGAAGGATTATGATACAGATTTTCGTGTCCTGGAAGAACCTTTGATGGTTGTGGGGATAGGAGTTGCTTTTGCAAAAGCTGATGACAGAGGAATCTGCGAGCAGATGAACCAGACACTGGAAGAAATGCGCCGGGATGGCACATCCCTGAAAATCATCGGAAAATATCTGGATGATCCGGAAAAGTATCTGGAGGTAGATGATCTTGGAGATTAAGCGTAAGAAAAAAGAAAAACGGATCCAGATAGTTGGTGCTCTTCTTGGAATCTGTGTGGCCGCCGCAGCTCTGTTTTATTTTTTTCATGTGGAAAAGGCAGAGGCAGAGAGACGGATGGTGGAGATTGTAAACTACGTCAAGGTGCAGTGCTCAACCTACACCCATTATAATGAATCTTCGGAATCCAAAAGCCTTCTCCGTGCGATTGAAAGTGCCAGACAGATGAGTACCAATATTGATACGGAAACAGAAAACGGCGGTCAGCTGAGCCGGGAATTTTTGAAAGAGAATCTGCAGACGCTCTGGGTGGACGGGATCCTTATCCTGGATACAGAGGGAAGGACAGTCTGTGAATACAGCGCGAATGAGTCTCTGACCGATGAAATCACGGATTATCTGCAAAAAGACATTATCATGGATTTTGCCGGATATGAAGAACGAAGCTATTCGGAGCGGATAGCCAGAGCAGACGGGTCACGTATCGATATTGCAGCCTGCGCCAGAAAAGATGCACCGGGCATTGTTGCGATCTACTATTATACGTCTCCGGAATTTGTCAGAAACTATACGCTGACGATACAGAGCCTTTTAAATGGCTATAGTACCCGGAAGGACGGTACGATCATTGTGGCGGACAAGGGAAGCGTCATTGCCAGCAACGATGAGAGTCTGCTTGGACAGGATACCGCCGGCAACGAGATCGTGCAGGCAATGAAACAGAATACAGACAGCCGGCACATATTTCATCTGAAGCATGGAGGGATCGGATGTTACGGGATCATGCTGAAGCAGCGGGATTATTACATTTATGCGTATCTTCCGGATACGGAGGTCTTTCATGACCTGCCGCTTAGTGTAACAGCGGTTGTTTTCTTTTATTTTCTGATATTCAGTGTCTTCTGGTTCTGGATATACAGAACCAATCAGGCACACCGGAAACAGGAGCAGGAAAAGGACGAAAAATATAAAGCAGAGCTTCTGAGGGCAGCAAAAATGGCAGATGCAGCCAATGAGGCAAAAACCGAGTTTCTCCAGAGGATGAGCCATGATATCCGGACACCGATCAACGGAATCTGCGGCATGCTCGATGTGGCAGACCATTATGCAGACGATATGGACAAGCAGAGGGAATGCCGTACAAAGATCAAAGAGGCATCAAATCTGTTGCTGGAGCTGGTAAACGAAGTCCTGGATATGAGCAAGCTGGAATCGGATGAAGTGGTTCTGGAAGAAATCCCATTTCAGCTGGCCAGTATTTTTGACGAACTCCTGGTTGTGATCGAACAGATAGCCGCAAAACGGAATATCCGGATCGTGTGGGAGAAAAAAGAAGTGATACACTGGAATCTCATCGGAAGTCCGGGATATGTGAAGAGGATCCTGATGAATATCCTGACAAATGCGGTGAAATATAACAGAGAAAACGGATGTATCTATATCAGCTGCATGGAAATCGCATCAGAACAGACAGGAATGGTGACCATGGAATTTGTCTGCCGGGATACAGGGATTGGTATGACAGAAGCGTTTCAGAAACGTCTTTTTGAACCGTTTGCGCAGGAGCATGCCGGAAGCCGGACAAAATTTTCCGGAACCGGACTTGGAATGTCCATCACAAAAAAGCTGATCGAAAAAATGGGCGGAACGATTACGTTTGAAAGTGAGCTGGGAGAAGGTACGACCTTTGTGTTCCGTATCCCGTTTCAAACAGATCCGGATACTGAAAAGCGTGAAGAACAGAAGGCTGCAACAGAAAGATCCATCAAAGGTCTGAAGATCCTTCTGGCAGAAGACAATGCGCTGAACATGGAAATTGCGGAATTTATGCTTCAGAATGAAGGGGCCTGTGTGTGTAAAGCATGGAATGGCCAGCAGGCGGCTGAGATATTTGAAAACAGCAGGCCGCACGAATTTGATGTCATTTTGATGGATATCATGATGCCGGTCATGAATGGTTATGAAGCGGCAGAAAGGATCCGTTCTCTGGACAGAGAGGACGCAAAGGTGGTTCCGATCATCGCAATGACGGCAAACGCGTTTACGGAGGACAGGCTCAGAGCAAAGAAAGCAGGAATGGATGAACACATTGCCAAACCGATTGATGTAAAATTGCTGGTAAAGGTGATCTGTAAATTAGTTGGAAATGATTTTAAGGGGAGCTGTAATGAAAAAGAAAAAGTGGAATAGAGTTTTAGCTGTATTTTGGGTGATGGCTGCAGTCCTGTCACTTTTGTCAGGCTGCCGTGGGAAGAGCGCGGAAAAAGAAGATGCGGAAACGATCACCGTGTATTTGTGGTCCACAAAGCTGTATGAAACATATGCACCATACATTCAGGAGCAGCTTCCGGACATCAATATTGAATTTGTAGTGGGCAATAACGATCTGGATTTCTACAGATTTCTGAATGAAAACGGTGGATTGCCGGATATTATAACCTGCTGCCGGTTTTCTCTGCATGACGCCAGTCCGCTAAAGGACAGTCTGATGGATCTTTCCACCACCAATGAGGCCGGTGCTGTCTATAATACATACATCCACAGCTTTATGAATCAGGATGGCAGTGTAAACTGGCTTCCGGTGTGCGCAGATGTACATGGCTTCGTGGTGAACAGAGATCTGTTTGAAAAATATAAGATTCCGCTGCCAACCGATTACGAAAGCTTTGTTTCTGCCTGTCAGGCATTTGACAAGGTGGGGATCCGAGGGTTTACCGCAGACTATTATTATGATTATACCTGTATGGAAACCTTGCAGGGCCTGTCTGCGGCAGAGCTTTCGACTGCAACCGGACGCAGATGGCGTACCGCCTACAGTGATCCGGGTAACAGCACAAAAGAGGGTCTGGACAGTACCGTCTGGCCGAAGGCCTTTGAGCGGATGGAGCAATTTATCCGGGATACAGGGCTGAGCCGGGAGGATCTGAATCTGAATTATGATGCTGTGACTGAGCTGTACAAAAGCGGTAAGCTGGCCATGTATTTCGGCAGCTCTGCCGGTGTAAAAATTTTTCAGGATCAGGGCATTGATACAATATTTCTGCCATTCTTTGAGCAGAACGGCGAAAAGTGGCTGATGACTACGCCATATTTCCAGGTGGCATTAAACCGTGACCTGACGCAGGATGAAACGCGCCGGCAGAAAGCAATGAAGGTACTGAATGTGATGCTTTCGGCGGATGCGCAGAACCGGATCATTTATGAGGGCCAGGATCTGCTAAGCTACAGTCAGGATGTGGATAACCAGCTGACGGAATATCTGAAGGATGTGAAATCTGTGATTGAAGAGAACCATATGTATATCCGGATTGCGTCAAATGACTTTTTCTCTGTTTCCAGAGATGTGGTTTCTAAGATGATCTCCGGAGAATACGATGCCGGACAGGCTTATCAGTCCTTCCATACCCAGCTTCTCGAGGAGAATACTGCTTCTGAACCGGTTGTGCTGGATTCACAGAAGGCATATTCCGACCGTTTTCATGCCAGTGGGGGCAATGCGGCATATTCTGTTATGGCAAACACTCTGCGCGGCATTTATGGTACGGATGTGCTGATCGCGACAGCAAACAGCTTTACGGGGAATGTGCGGAAGGCAGGATATACGGAAAAAATGGCACGCGGCATGATCATGCCAAACGGACTTTCGGCTTACAACTGCGAGCTGAGCGGGGCCAAATTGAAAGAAACGGTCAGAAGCTTTGTGGAAGGCTGGCCGGGCGGACTCCTTCCCTTTAACCGCGGTTCTCTGCCTGTGGTCAGCGGTATTTCTGTGGAGATCAGGGAAACGGCGGATGGTTATACACTGGAGAAAGTTACAAAGAATGGAAAAGCAGTTCGGGATGATGATACGTTTACGGTAACCTGTCTGGCCATACCACAGCATATGGAGGCTTATCCTGCAGATGAAACGATAGTATTTGACAGAGCGAACAGTACGGTGAAAGATACCTGGACAGGCTATATTCTGGATGGTAATGCGATTCTTGCAGAGCCTGAAGATTACATGACTCTGAGGTGAGAAGAATGGATATTGAGAATCGCAATACGAACAGAGTGAAATTTTTTATGAGAAAACGACTCGAGATAGCGGTATTTCTTGCCGTTTTACTTGGGATCGCTCTGACTGTTTCCCGGTATTTTGAGTTTGTATCGAAAACGGTTTATGAGGAAAGTGTTTCTCATTTGACTGAGGTTTTCCATCAGTCGAATAATGTGCTAAGTGAGCTGACAAATAAGAACCTGACTTATCTTCATATGTGGAGTGAGTATCTGCAGACCACCTCAAGTGAAAGCAAAATTCGTGATTATGTGGAGAAAGCGCAGAATGAGGCAGGCTTTTTGTATTTCTATTTTCTTTCGGCTGACGGCAACTATAAGATGGTAACAGGGGAAACCGGGTATCTTGGCGTGCAGGAAAATCTGGAGGATGAGATCCGGCAGGGAAAGGATATCATAACAAATGCAGTAGTTCCCGGAAAATCCCAGCTGCTTATTTTTGCCAGCCCGCAGGCGCATGGAAGCTATCAGGGCTTTGAATATGATGCCATTGCCATTGCATATGAAAACTCGGATATCGTAAGTGTACTGGATATTTCTGCCTTTCACGGATACGCAAAGAGTTATGTGGTTCATCCGGATGGCCGTGTTGTGATCGATCATTCTCTGGAATCATGGGGAGCAGTTTATAATTTCTTTGGCCTTCTGAGAGAGCATTCTGATATATCCGAACAAGAGATCCTTGACCTTGTGGAGCAATGGAAAGTGGGACGTACCGATGCGATGCTTGTAAATCTGGATGGAATGGATTACTATCTGGTTTATGAAAAATCGAAGCTTCAGGACTGGATATTTCTGGGTCTGGTCCGGGCCGATATCGTCAATGCCAGCATGAACAATCTGCAGCTTAGTACGATGCTCCTTGTGGGAGCGGTCGTGTGCGGTATCGCTGCCCTCCTGATCGGACTGATCGTTCAGAAAAGCAGGAGAAGCCTGAAGCGAAAGGATACGGAGATCCTGTACCGGGATGAGCTGTTTCAAAAGCTGTCGATGAATGTGGATGATGTGTCCCTGATGCTGGATGCGAAAACGTATAAGGCCGATTATGTAAGCCCGAATGTGGAAAGACTGCTGGGCATTACCGTAGAGCAGATCCAGAAGGATATCTGTATTTTGGGAAAACTGCATTCCGGGAATCCGGAAGATCCGAAGAAGAATTATCTGAAGGATATCCTGATACAGGAACAGAGGGAATGGGATTTTGAGTGTATTCATCAGAAAACAGGGGAGCGGCACTGGTTTCATATTGTCGCAATGGGCAGTGATGTAAACGGAATGAAGAAATATATCCTGGTCATGTCGGACCGTACCTCTGACAAGAAAATGAATCAGGCCCTTGCTGAGGCAGTCCGTGCTGCTGAGACCGCCAACCGGGCAAAGAGCACGTTCCTTTCCAACATGTCTCACGATATCCGGACACCGATGAATGCGATCATTGGTTTTACGACACTGGCTGTAAGCAACATAGATAATCAGGAAAGAGTCCGGGATTATCTGGGCAAGATCCTTTCATCCAGCAACCATCTGCTCTCGCTGATCAATGATGTATTGGATATGAGCCGTATTGAGAGTGGAAAGATCCATCTGGAAGAAACGGAGGTCAGTCTGTCAGATGTCCTTCATGATCTGAAGACGATCATCAGCGGCCAGATCTATGCAAAGCAGCTGGACCTTTATATGGATGCCGTGGATGTTGCGAACGAGGATGTCTATTGTGATAAAACGCGGCTGAACCAGGTGCTGCTGAATCTTTTGTCCAATGCGATCAAGTTTACCCCGGCAGGAGGAACCGTTTCTGTCCGGCTCAAGCAGTTCCCGGGGACACAGAAGGACAGTGCGCTGTATGAGATCCGGGTCAAGGATAACGGAATCGGCATGAGCCTGGAATTTGCCCAGAAGCTGTTTTCGCCGTTTGAGCGGGAACGCACCTCCACGGTCAGCAGAATCCAGGGCACAGGACTTGGTATGGCTATCACCAAGAATATTGTGAATATGATGGGTGGAACCATTGAGGTTCAGACGGAGCAGGGAAAGGGTACGGAGGTGATTGTCCGCCTGGCATTGCGGATTCAGCCGGAGCAGCGCCGCACAGAGCGGATCGCAGAGCTGGAAGGTCTTAAGGCTTTGGTGATAGACGATGATTTTAATACCTGCGACAGTGTGACAAAGATGCTTGCCAAGGTCGGGATGCGTTCGGAATGGACACTTTCCGGCAAAGAGGCAGTTCTCCGTGCACGCCAGTCCATGGAACTGGGCGATGCATTCCATGCCTATATCATCGACTGGCGCCTGCCGGATATGAATGGCATTGAGGTCACCCGCCAGATCCGCAGTCTGGGTGATGATACGCCGATCATTATCCTGACTGCCTATGACTGGTCGGATATCGAAGTAGAAGCCAGAGCTGCAGGGGTAACGGCATTCTGTGCGAAACCGCTGTTTATGTCAGATATCCGAGAGACGCTGATGACAGCGATCGGTCAGAAGCAGGAGAAAACAGAGAATCCTGTTCTTCCGGCAGCAGGCTCAGATTTCGGAGACAGACGTATCCTGCTTGTGGAAGACAACGAACTGAACCGTGAAATTGCTGTGGAGCTCCTGAAGCAATATGGATTCCGGATTGATACGGCAGAAAACGGAGCAGAGGCTGTGGAGAAGGTAAAGCATGCAGCACCGGGTGATTATGATCTGGTGCTTATGGATGTTCAGATGCCTGTCATGAACGGATATGAGGCAACAAAACAGATCCGTGCGCTCGATGACCCGGCACTGGCGGGAATTACGATCCTTGCCATGACGGCCAATGCGTTTGACGAAGACAGAAAGCAGGCACTGGAATGCGGCATGGATGGATTTTTATCCAAGCCAATCGTTCTTGAGGAACTGATCGGTACATTACAAAATAATCTGAGGTAAGATGGAAAGCGCAAGCCGTTGAAGAGCTTGCGCTTTTCCTGCTTTTTCATCCTGTTCTGTCATGATCTTATGGATTTTGGGCAGATTTTTGCAGGCTGGAAGCTTGCCATTCTTTATTGAGGCAAGTATAATAAACGTAAGTTTATCGGGATTTATATTCTTAACAATCCTGTAATCTCATGTAACCGCAATATCTTGGCGGATCTTTTATTTCAAACGGACAGGCTGTGTGCTGAGCATCATGCCTGGTTCAGTATTTCCCAATTTATAAAGTGAATGATGGAAGGTAACTGCAGCAAAAAGGGGGGAATGGATTGCACATTGTGTATGCCGGCATCCGGAAAACGGCGTGGATTTTCCTGTTGGTGCCTGCGCTGGCGTGTATTTTGCAAATGTCTGCCGTTATGGCGTTTGCCTCGGCTTCCCTGGAAACGGACAGGAGGACGGGGGTGGAAATTGCTACGGCAGGAAATGCATCTGCCGACAGAACAATCGTTGAAACCGCTACGGTGTCAGATGCGGAAAAGCTCACGGAATCGCGGGAGGAAGCATCAGAGGAACCGGAACGGGATCTGACGGAAGAACCGCTTCTGGATGACTTGTCTCCCATAGCTTCGGTGAGCAACGCAGAATATCAGCCCGCACTCTGTGCGCCACAGATCTCCGTGGTAGTGCCAACGCAGATGCTGTTCGTGATTGAGCCGGACGGGAGCTGCACAGCGGTCAGCGGAAATCTGGAAAATCACGGAGAGAGCACGGTTTTACTGACCTCGGTCACGTTTGCCTGGCAGACAGAGGGCAGTAAGGATGCGGACGATATTTTTACGGAATGGGAGGGCAGAAAGCCCTGTCTGCGGCTGAAGCTGGGGAATGACATATCCTGTGTCTTTGGACAGGAACAGACAGCGGCCGGTGAAGCCGGTATGACATGGAATCTCGAGGCGGAGCAGCTGCTACTGGAGCCGGGAGAAGAACTGGAGCTGAGCTGGGAGCTGGAGCTTGGCGGAAACTGTCTGGCGGGGACACTCGATGCCGGGGAAGAGGCTGTGGTTGCGATCGTAACCTATACGGTCAGGAGTCTGGAAACATCATGATAAATATATGATTAGAAAGGAATGTGTATGAAGCAATTCAAATCAGAGGACAAAGGGCTTAACAAGAAAAATAATAAGGAAAGCGGAAATCGAAGGAAGTGGATCTGTGGCATTCTGGCAGTGCTGCTTCTTCTCGTCCTGATCTGGCTTTTGCACAGCTGCAGGGCGGAGCCGGTTCATGAGTTCTTTGATCCGTCTGCCCGGACCGGAACCCTGCCGGGGCGCTCTGAGAAAGAAATCCAGGAGGAACTGAATAAGGTGGTCGAGGAAGGCATGTTTAATATTTCCATTGCGTCGGTTGTAACGGTTGATAAGAATGGAGCTGATGCCATGGCGCGGATTGAAAACATAGCCGCAAATCATCATCATATGAAGGTAACGATCACGCTGGATGGGGAGACAGAGCCGATTTATGAGTCCGCCGGTATCATGCCGGGACAGTATATCGAGTATGTAAAACTGAATCGCACGCTGTCTGCAGGAACGTATTCCGCTACGGCCCTGTTTACGGCTTATGATATGGAAAGCTTATCGCAGGCCGGTCAGGCAGCAGCCAAAATTACGCTTGTGGCCGGTTCTTAAGAGGGTAACCCGTAAATTGTCTATAAAAACAAATCAAAGGAGAAAGAGTATGAAGAAGATGAAAATGGTGATTCCGGCACTGGCCCTGACGGCAAGCATGAGCATGACTGCATTTGCTGCAGGGGAGGCACAGCAGGGACAGGCCGTCGACACGGCGAGCAGCAATGCGTTTGAAGCAGGAACAGCCTCCACGCAGGTAAAGGTGGTGTATACCAAAGATGTATCACAGCTTTCCGCAACGGTTCCGCTCAGTATTACGTTTGCCGTGCTCAGCACCGGAGAATTTATCACGCCGGAGGGCTACGGGATCACGAACAACAGCGTGGTACCGATCCACGTGAGCGAGATTAAGGTCAGTGATATTGCGGAGGGGTACGAATTTGTTACGAATGAAGATGAGGTGAGTGGTAAAAAGATCAGACTTCAGATGCAGCCTGAAAATGGCAGTAATTCAATTACATTAAAAGGATATCCAGATGGAGAGGCATTTAAAGAATCAGACTGGGTAATCGAAACCGGCTCCAACAACAGGCTTGGCATTACCTTTTCCGGCGGCAAGGTTGGTACCTTCGAGGCAGACTGGGCGAACGGAGCTGTCAATCTGTTTAAGATCACCTATACGATCAAGGCAGGTACAGCTGCCAGAAGCTAAGAAGCAGGTTACTGTACACGGGTAGGCATTTTCTGAACTGAAAATGCCGTATGATACAGCCGTGGCAGCAGATTTTGCCGATTTGGAATGCGAAGCATCGGCAAAATCCGTTGCTGTTTGCGCAACGCGTGAACAGTAACAGAAGCAGTCTGCCAGACCGGATCATCCTTGTAGGAACGGGCGTTTCGTGCTATCCTAGACGTAAGAGATACCTGATGGCTGGAAAGACAGAAAAAGGAGATTTCTATGCTGAGAGAATGGGTGCCGGCCGAGATGCCGGAAGAGGAGGAACTGAAAACAAGACTTGAGGCAGCCAGAGAGAAAATGGCGGTGCAGCAGCTGCAGATGAAGGAGAAAAAGGTTCCGGTCCTGGTATTGGTGGAAGGCTGGGGAACCTCCGGCAAGGGTTCCGGCATCGGGAGCATCATCCAGAATATTGATCCGCGCTTCTTCAAGGTTTTTGATATGGAGAAGAAAACGGAGGAAGATGCCAGAAAGCCGTTTCTGTACCGGCATTTTGCGAAGATCCCGGAAGCGGGAAAGTTTGTATTCCTGGATTCCGGCTGGATGGGAGAGCTGACGGGCGGATATCTGCAGGGAGAACTTTCTGAGAAAGAGTACGCTAAGCGGATCGAGAGTGTACAGCGGTTCGAGCGTCAGCTGACTGACAATGGGTATCTGGTAGTAAAGCTGTTTTTGAATATTTCCAGGAAGGAACAGGAAAGGCGGCTCCTTCATCTGGCCGGGGAAAAGGATACAGCATGGCGGGTCGGCAGCTATGATCTGTGGCAGCATGAGCATTATGACAGGTGCCGGGATGTTTTCTCTGATTATTTAAAACAGACCAATCAGCCGTCAGCGCCCTGGTATATCATTGACGCAAAGTCCAGAAAGTGGAGAGAGCTTCAGATTATGGAAATCCTGACTCAGGGAATCGACATTGCGCTCAGCAACAGTCAGATGGCAGTGCCGCTTTTGCAGAATGTGTTCCCGCTTGAGCGGATGCCGCTGCTTTCTGAGATTCCATTGGACAGGACGGTTTCGGAAGCGGATTATAAAAAAGAGCTGAAGCAGCTGCGTCAGAGACTGGGCGAGCTGCATAACCGCCTGTACCGTAAGAAGGTGCCGGTGATCATTGCCTATGAGGGCTGGGACGCAGCTGGTAAGGGCGGAAATATCAAGCGCATTACCAGTGCTCTGGATCCCCGCGGATACGAGGTGCATCCCATCGCAAGCCCGGAGCCACATGAAAAGGCACGGCATTATCTGTGGCGCTTCTGGACCAGGCTTCCCAAGACAGGCCATATTGCCATCTTTGACCGGACCTGGTATGGCCGTGTGATGGTAGAGCGGCTGGAGGGCTTTTGCAGCGAGAACGACTGGAAACGCGCTTACCATGAGATCAATGAGTTCGAGAAAGAACTTCACGACTGGGGTGCAGTCATCATCAAATTCTGGGTACAGATTGATAAGGATACCCAGCTGGAACGTTTCACTGAGCGGCAGAATACCCCGGCGAAGCAGTGGAAGATCACAGAGGAGGACTGGCGCAACCGCGACAAGTGGGATCGGTATGAGCAGGCTGTGAATGAGATGCTTGCCAAAACCAGCACCACCTACGCGCCGTGGCATATCCTGGAGTCTGTAGACAAGAAATATGCCCGGATCAAGGCTCTGAGGATTGTGGTAGAGGAATTGGAAAAGGCATTGAAAAAGGAAGAATAACATTATGAATATACTTGTAATCGATGCGCAGGGCGGCGGCATTGGAAAACAGATCGTCAGCGCTTTAAAGAAACGTTACCCGGAGCAGTATATTACCGCAGTGGGGACCAACAGTCTGGCCACATCGGCCATGTTAAAAGCCGGGGCAGATGTGGCGGCAACCGGAGAAAATCCGGTCATAGTCTGCAGCCGCAAAGCCGATGTGATCGTCGGGCCGGTGGGAATCGTCATTGCGGATGCGCTTCTTGGCGAGATCACGGCGGCTATGGCAACAGCCGTGGGCCGGAGCACGGCCAAGCGCATTCTGGTTCCGGTGAACCATTGCGATAACTACATTGTGGGTGTGACGGATCTGAGTATGACGAAGCTGGTTGATGGTGTGGTGACGGAGGTGGGAAAACTGATTGGCTGATCAGGTACTTGCCATGAAAAAAAGATTGTGCTATAATTTCTCTCGTAAATCGGGCAGCACGAAGCTGCCATGCAGAGGCTGAAGCTTCTGATTGGTAAAAGCAGTAAGAAGAAATCTTGGATATAATATAGATATCTGAATTTTGCAGGTGACGTGTCCGTATTTTAATTTAGAATGATGTATGCACAGGAAGGCATACGGCTCTTTCAAGAAGAGCCGCATGCCTTTTTTGTTTCATAGGAAATTGCATTGCTCTACAGGGATGCACATTCTTATTTGTCCTGACGGCATGCTGTTTGCCGCAGACGGGACCAGTACTTTGAGAAGGAGAGGACTTAATTTATGAACTTACAGGAATTTTTCAAAGAAAACCCGAAGGTCGCGCTGGCCTTTTCCGGCGGTGTGGATTCTTCTTATTTGCTTTACGCAGCCATGAAATACGGTGCGGATGTGAAAGCCTATTATGTAAAATCACTGTTTCAGCCGCAGTTTGAGATGGATGATGCCATGCGCCTGGCAGAGCAGTTAAAGGCACCGGTGCGGGTGCTCCGGGCAGATGTACTTTCTGATCCGGTTGTGGTTTCCAACCCATCTAACCGCTGCTATTACTGCAAGAAGGTTATCTTCAACATGATCATGAAGGCGGCTGCGGAGGATGGCTATACGGTACTGCTTGACGGAACCAATGCCTCCGATGATGCAGGAGACCGTCCGGGCATGAAGGCATTGCAGGAGCTGCAGGTAAAATCTCCGCTGAGAGAATGCGGTCTTGTAAAATCCGAGATCCGCAGACTTTCCAAAGAAGGCGGTCTTTTTACCTGGGACAAGCCGTCCTATGCATGTCTGGCCACCCGTATTCCGACCGGATGCGAGATTACGGCAGAGAAGCTTCAGAAGACGGAAGCAGCAGAGGATTTTCTGTTCGCCCTTGGCTTCCATGATTTCCGTGTGCGGATGATGCCGGACGGTGCAGCCCGCCTGCAATTGCCGGAAAATCAGCTTTCGCTTCTCATGGAAAAGCGGGCAGAGCTTCTGAATGAGTTAAAGAAGAGCTATCCGGCTGTGCTTCTGGATCTGGAGGTGCGCGGATGAACAGCGAGATCAGAAAAACACTGGAAGCAGTGAAGAACGGCGAGCTTAGCGTGGATGACGCACTGCTCGCGATTAAGAAAGAGCCCTTTGAGGATATCGGTTACGCGAAGGTGGATCTGCATCGTGGGATCCGTCAGGGAGCGGCTGAGGTCATTTACGGAGCCGGAAAGACACCGGAGCAGATGGTGGGGATCATTGGCGCAATGCTGGAGCATGAGGTAAAGACGATCCTGCTCACCCGGCTGTCTGAGGAAAAGGCAGCTGAAATCCGAAAAACATATCCACAGATGGACTATCGGAAAGACGCAAGGATTGGCACCATCGGTCAATTTCCTGCAGCGGATGGGCTGGGAAAAATCGTGGTAGCAACTGCGGGAACCTCGGATATTCCGGTAGCAGAGGAAGCGGCACTGACAGCCGAAGCCCACGGCAATGAGGTGGTGCGCCTGTATGATGTGGGAGTAGCCGGACTTCACCGACTGCTGGCTCACATGGATGAGATCATGAGTGCGTCCGTCATTATTGCCATTGCCGGAATGGAGGGCGCGCTGGCCAGTGTCATTGGAGGCCTGGCAGACTGCCCGGTCATTGCGGTTCCGACAAGCATCGGATATGGGGCATCTTTTGGAGGCGTGTCCGCACTGTTATCCATGCTGAACTCCTGTGCCAGCGGAGTTTCGGTGGTGAATATTGATAATGGATTCGGAGCCGGATATCTGGCAAGCATGATCAATCACATGACAGGCACAGAAAGTAAGAAGTGAAAAATTGAGAAAGTGTGACTGTACAGAACAGTCACGAAGAGGGGATTGCGATATGAAGACATTATATCTGGAATGTGGAATGGGCGCTGCGGGTGATATGCTGACTGCGGCTTTACTGGAACTGATGCCGGATCCGGAGGCAGCTGTGGCAGAATTAAACGGCCTGGGGATTCCCGGTGTGCAGTTCAGCAAAGAAGCCGTGAGCAAGTGTGGAATCGGCGGAACTCATATGACCGTGAAGGTACATGGAGAGGAAGAGTCCGAGGAGATGTTCCATCACCATCATGAACATCACGATCACTTACATGAGCATGAGCACGATGATGAAAGCGCATGCCATGAGCATCATCATGATCATGAACATATCCATGAGGGTCATGAGCACCACCACGATCACACCCACGAACACAGCCATGAGCACACCCATGGACACACTCACGAGCATGCCCACGAGCACGGTGATGATGGTCACACGCATCATCATCACAGCAGTCTCCATGACATTGAGCATATCGTCTGCGGTCACCTGAACATTCCGGATCAGGTGAAGCAGGATGTGATGGCAGTTTACGGCCTGATTGCGGAGGCGGAGAGTCATGCCCACGGCGTTCCGGTTACGGAGATCCATTTCCACGAGGTGGGAACCATGGATGCCATTGCGGATATCACGGCAGTCTGTCTGCTGATGAACAAGATTGCTCCGGATCAGGTGATCGTCTCCCCGGTTCATGTGGGAAGCGGTCATGTGCACTGTGCTCACGGCATTTTGCCGGTTCCGGCTCCGGCCACTGCTTATATTTTAAATGGTGTGCCGATGTACGGCGGCGCAGTGAAGGGCGAGCTCTGCACCCCGACCGGCGCAGCGCTGTTAAAGCATTTTGCCACCCGTTTTGGTGATATGCCGGTGATGCGGACCGAGGCGATCGGTTATGGCATGGGCAAGAAGGACTTTGAGCAGGCAAACTGCATCCGTGCAATGCTGGGTGAGACGGAGGATGCCGGAGACAGCGTGCTGCAGTTAGAGTGCAACGTGGATGATATGACGGCAGAAGAGCTTGGGTTTGCCATGGAAGCAATTCTGGCAGCCGGTGCGCTGGAGGTTTACACCGTTGCGGCGGGCATGAAGAAATCAAGACCGGGCACGATCCTGTGTGTTCTTTGCCATGAGGATGCGAAGGAAACACTGGTACGGGTGATTTTCCGGAACACAACCACCATTGGTGTGAGAGAGCACCGCTGCAGCCGTTATACCTTAAAGCGCAGCTTTGAGACGGTTCAGACTCCTTATGGAGATGTGCAGAAAAAGCTTTCATCCGGTTACGGAGTGACCAGGGAGAAATATGAGTATGAGGATCTGGCGAGGATTGCCAGAGAGCAGGGCCTGTCTCTGGCAGAGGTGCGCAAAAGTATTGCGCACCAATAAGGTCCGTGCAGAATATAACACAGAAAAAGGAGCAGAGAAATATGCGAGACAGCAAACGGATAAAGGCAGCAGTTTTACTGGCGGGCGGCGCGGTGGCCATTCTGACGGCCTGCGGTTCTGCGAAAACAGACGAAACAACTGTACAGAGCAGCCAGGAGCAGGACAGTACTGCAGGACAGAAGGAAACCGGAAATCAGTCCGGTACGGAAGCCGGGGAGAATGGCACTACGCTGGTTTACGGCAGCGGAGATTATACCCGCATTAACCCGGCTATGGATGAGCATGGAGAGATCAATATCCTGATTTTCAATGGATTGACTGCGCATGACGGAGAGAATCAGGTGGTTCCGGCCCTGGCAAAGGACTGGACCTTTGATGAAGATTCCTGCACTTATACGTTCCATCTGCAGCAGGGCGTAAAGTGGCATGACGGCGAGGAATTTACCGCAGATGATGTAAAGTTTACGATCGAAGCGATCATGGATCCGGAAAATGGTTCTGAGAATGCCCCGAACTATGAGGATGTGGAGCAAATCACCGTGGAGGATCCCTACACCATTTCCTTCCAGCTGGACGCACCGAATGTGGCATTTCTGGACTACATGACTATGGCAGTTCTGCCGAAACATCTGCTGGAGGGAGAGGATATGCAGGAGTCTGATTTCTTCCGTCATCCGGTAGGAACAGGTCCTTACAAGCTGGCAGACTGGGAAGAAGGCCAGGCCATCACTTTGGAGAAGAATGTGGATTACTTCCAGGGTGAGCCGAACATTGACACCATTATTTTTAAGATTGTGCCGGATGATAATGCCAAGGCCATCCAGATGCAGACCGGGGAACTGGACTTGGCGCTTCTGACTCCGAAGGACGCGAAAACCTTTGCGGGCAAGGATGGATTTACCTGTTACGATATGAAAACCTCGGATTATCGCGGAATCATGTTCAATTTCCAGAATGATTACTGGAAACAGAATAAGGATCTGATTCCTGCAATCTGTTATGGCATTGACCGTCAGGCTATCATTGACGCAGTGATCCTGGGACAGGGCATGCCAGCTTACGGACCGTTGCAGCGCAACAAATACAACAATGAAAATGTAGAGCATTACGATTATGACCCGGCAAAAGCGAAGAAAATTCTGGAAGCAGCCGGCTGTGTGATGGGCAAAGACGGATTTTATGAGCGCAATGGAGAAGAAATTGGCTTTGTGATCAGCGTCGGTGCCGGAGATCAGGTCCGTATTGATATGGCGCAGGCAGCCGCCCAGCAGCTGCGGGAGATCGGCATAAACGTTACCGTGGATATTCCGGTAAAAGTGGACTGGGCCGGACAGCAGGCATATCTGATCGGATGGGGAAGTCCGTTTGACGCAGACGACCATACCTATAAGGTGTTTGGCACGGATAAAGGCGCCAATTATTCCGGATATTCTGATCCGCTGGTGGATAAATATCTGACTGCGGCGCGTCAGTCCGACGACCCGGAGGTGCGCCGGGAGAATTACAATAAGTTCCAGGAAGCCCTGGCAGAAGATCCGGCATATGCCTTTATCTGCTATGTGGATGCCAACTATGTGGCAAAGTCATCAATTCATGGAATCAGTAAAGAGACCATCATGGGACATCATGGAGTTGGTATTTTCTGGAATGTGAAAGACTGGACAATGGAGTAGTGTAACGATGTCGGATGTATTGGAGGTAAAGCACCTGTCGGTCAGCTTTTTTACCCGTCAGGGAGAAGTACAGGCGGTGCGAAATGTGAGCTTTTCACTGAAAAAAGGAGAAATCCTTGCTCTGGTGGGAGAATCCGGCTGCGGAAAAAGCGCGTTGTGCCGCAGCATTATGAAGCTGCTTCCGGCATCCGCAAAGCAGAAATCCGGACAGATTCTGCTGGAGGGGGAAGATATCACGGGCTATCCGGAACGGAAAATGTGCACTCTGCGGGGCAGCCGTTTTTCCATGGTGTTTCAGGATCCCATGACGGCACTGGATCCGGCTATGACCATTGGAGACCAGATCGCGGAGGCTGTGAAGCAGCAGAAGGCTGATCAGAAACAGAGGCTGTCCCGGGAACAGGTTTATCACCGGGTGGAGGAGCTTATGGAGCTGGTAGGCATTGACTATCCGGCAGAGCGAAGCCGTCAGTATCCGCATCAGTTTTCCGGCGGCATGCGGCAGCGTGCTGTGCTGGCGGTGGCGCTGGCCGGAAACCCGGAAATTATCTTTGCGGATGAGCCTACCACAGCGCTGGATGTGACTGTGCAGGCGCAGATCCTGGATCTGTTTCGTGATATTCAAAAAAAATTGGGTACATCCATCGTATTTGTTACCCATGATCTGGGCGCGGTGGCCCATGTGGCAGATCGTGTGGCGGTCATGTATGCCGGAAAGATCGTGGAGATTGGAACAGCCGATGAGATTTTTTACGATCCGCGTCATCCATACACAAAGGGCCTGATGCGGGCACTTCCGGCCGCGTCCATCGGAAAGGATGCGCTTTATACCATTCCGGGAATGCCCCCTACTTTGATTGATCCGCCAAAAGGTGATGCCTTTGCCTGTCGCAATGAACAGGCCCTGGCAATTGATTATGAAGAAGAGCCGCCTATGTTCCGGATATCGGATACGCATTTCGCTGCTTCCTGGATGCTGGATGCGCGGGCGCAGCAGAGTGTGAGACATTCACCGGAGGAAACCACTTCTGTTTCCGTGCATCCGCGCTGCATGCTTCCGGAAAATGCGGAAATTCTTCTGGATGTGAGGCATTTAAGCCAGGTTTACACGCTTCCCGGCGGAAGAACAGCGAAAGCCCTGGATGATGTCTCCTTCCAGATCCGAAAGGGTGAGATATTTGGACTCGTAGGGGAGTCCGGCTCCGGAAAATCCACGATTGCCCGTTGTGTCATGAACCTGACCAGGCCGTCCCACGGCAGTATCTGCTATCGGGGAATCGAGACTAACGATCGTTTGTCCTTCCGAAGACATAAGCGCATGCTGCAGTCGGAACGCCAGATCATTTTCCAGGATTCGGCTTCCAGCCTGGATCCCCGTATGAAGATCTGCGACATTGTGGCAGAGCCTATGAAAATTCAGAAACGGGTGCCGCCCCGCGGTTCACTTCGGGCAGAAGCGGAGTTTCAGATGCATTTTGCGGGACTGGATGCAGGGTATCTGGACAAGTATCCGGCAGAGCTTTCCGGCGGACAGCGGCAGAGAGTGGCCATTGCACGGGCGCTTTCCATGGAGCCGGAGTTTGTTGTGGCAGATGAGCCGGTGGCGTCGCTGGATGTGTCGATCCAGGCGCAGATCATCAATCTGTTTCGGCATCTGCAGCAGGAGCATGGCTTTACGTTTCTGTTTATTGCGCACGATCTTTCAGTGGTACGTTTTTTGTGCGACCGGATTGGCGTAATGTACCAGGGAAAACTGGTGGAGACAGCACCGACGGAGGAGCTGTTTGCGGCTCCGAAGCATGAGTATACGAAAAAACTTCTGGCTGCGATTCCGAAACCGGACCCGGCGCTGGAACGGGAGAGGAGGGGCGGACATGAATACGAAAAAAACAATCCTGATTTTGCTGTTTAGCATTTTTGTCCTTTCCACTACCGTTTTCTTTGTATCCAGGATGGCTCCGGGTGATCCGCTTGTGTCATATTACGGTGACCGCGTCGAGCGGATGAGTCCGCAGGAGCGCGTCTGGGCGGAGGAAAAGCTGGGACTGGATGATGGAATTATGGTTCAGTATGTGCGCTGGCTGAAGGAGGCAGCCCATGCAGATTTTGGCATTTCCTATAAGTATAAGCAGGATGTGGTGACGGTGATCGGAAACCGTGTAGGAAATACGCTTCTGCTTGGCGGAATAGGATTTCTTCTGATCTTTTTCGGCTCACTGTTTCTGGGAATCCTCTGTGCCTGGCGGGAGGGCGGTCTGCTGGACCGCTTCTTCTGCCGTATCGGGACCATCACCAGCTGTATTCCGGAGTTCTGGATGTCGCTGGTGCTGATCCTGATCTTTTCAGCAGGACTTCACTGGCTGCCAAGCTCCGGAGCTTATACAGCAGGAAAAGCGGCAGATCTTACAGACCGGCTGCGGCATCTGGTATTGCCGCTTTCTGTGGTGGTTCTGAGCCATTTGTGGTACTACGCATTTCTGATGCGAAACCGCATGCTGGAAGAAATCCGTGGAGATTATGTACTTCTGGCACGGGCCAAGGGCCTGCGAAAAGGCAGGATTTTGCTGAATCATTGCCTGCGGGGGGCTCTGCCCTCTTACTTAAGTATCATGGCCATTGCAGTGCCTCACATTCTGGGTGGGACCTATGTGGTGGAGACGGTTTTTTCTTATCCGGGTCTTGGTACACTGACCTATGAGAGCGCCCGATATAAGGATTATAATCTGCTGATGCTCTTGTGTATCCTGTCCGGGATCCTGGTAATCCTGTGCAGCATGGCAGCTGAAAAGATCAACGAATGGCTGGATCCGCGGCTGCGGGTGACCTGCGGCGAGCGGAAAGCGCAGGAGAAAAAAACGGAGGCTGAGGAAAGTACAGAGGTCTGTGATGCGAACGTGCAGCCGGAGACAGAGCATGCGGAGCAGCGGAGCATGCAGGAGAACAGGCCGGATGTGCTGCAAAAAACAGCGTCAGCAGACGAAGCTATAAAGTCGGATTTTAGTGTCGGCACAGAAATAACGGCTGAACATGCGCAGCCGGTTTCAGATCCCCGATTTCGCGTTGTCGGCATCCGGCCATCCGGGCCAGCTCCGGCGCAGAAGAACATTTCCTGGTATCAGAACAAGCCGTTGTTTCCTGTCCTGGTTCTTGCAGTGATCATTCTGGGCTGCATCTGTGCGGACTGGATCATGACGAAAGATCCTGCATATATGGATCTTTTAAACTGCAATGTTCACCCTGGGAAAGAGTTTTTGTTCGGTACGGATACGATGGGGCGGGACATTTTTTCCATGATCTGGTCTGGCGGCAGGATTTCTCTGACCATTGGCGTGCTGGCATCCCTGATTGCGGCAGCGATTGCTATTTTTTACGGGGCAGTCAGTGGCTGCGCTCCGGCCTGGCTGGATGAACTGCTGATGCGTTTGTCTGATATTTTCTTAAGCGTGCCGAACCTCCTTCTGGTAATTTTGCTTCAGGCGGCTTTTGGAAAAGCCGGGATCCTCAGCTTGTCGGTAGTGATCGGAGTGACAAGCTGGGCAGGAATGGCCAGGGTGGTGCGCACGGAGGTGCGGCAGATCCGAAACAGTGAATATGTCATTGCGGCCCGGGCTATGGGCGGCGGTTTTTTCTATATCTTAAGGCGTCATCTGACACCGAATTTCATTGCCTCGATTTTGTTTATGGCAGTGATGAATATCCGCAGCGCTATTACAGCGGAATCTACGTTAAGCTACATGGGAATCGGCCTGCCGCTTGAGATGATCTCCTGGGGAAGCATGCTGAGCTTGGCAGAAAAGGCAATGTCCGGAGGAGCCTGGTGGATCATTGTGATTCCGGGAGCATTTCTGGTGGTGACCCTGCTTTGCATTACCGATATCGGAGAGACTTTGCGGAAAGCGGCGAACCGGAAGGAAAGCAATCTGTAAAGGAAACGTAACATACAGAGTGGAAATTGAGAAAATCCACCCATCAGTTTAAAAGACTGGCGGGTGGATTTTTGTATTTTAAGACTAGTAAAGTCCAAATATATTGTCATTCTGACACAATGTAAAACTCCCCTAAAACGATAAAATAAATATAGAAAACAGAGGCTGCGGCAACAAACAAAAAACAGACCGCGGCAAAAAATAAAGGAGTGAGAAGTATGGGAAACTGGCAGAGCACGTTTGTCTGCGGACGGGATTCCGGATATCCGATGTACGATGAGGCAGATGTGCTGGTATGCGGAGGCGGCCCGGCGGGTGTGGCAGCGGCAGAGACCGCGGCCCGCAGAGGACAGAAAACACTTCTGGTGGAGCGCCTGGGATTTCTGGGAGGCGCAGCGGTAGCCGGATATTCTGGTACGTTTTGCGGACTGTTTTATGCCAGTGATGATCCGGCAGCAGAGGGTCCAAAACAGGCTGTTTATGGATGGACAGACCGTTTTTATCAGGAGATGATCAGAAGAGGGCATGTGACACCGCCGCAGTTATACGGAAAAACCTATCTGGTCCCTTTTGATCCCCAGGGCTGGAAGGAAGTGGCGGAGGATATGGTGCTGGCATCCGGCGCAAAGATTCTTTACCACACAAATATTGTGGGTGTGGTAAAAGAACAGGATGAATTTTCTGGTATCGTGATCGATACGAAAAACGGAATGGCCCAGATTAAAGCAAAGGTTCTGGTAGACGCGACGGGAGATGCGGATCTGGTTTACCGCGCCGGACTTCCGTTTACCATGGGAGATCACGGACATATCCAGAATCCGACCATGATCTTCCGGCTTGGCGGAGTGGCTGTGAAACGCTTCAAAGAATACTGGGGCGAAGATACCATCTCACCGGATAAAGTCGGCGAGGCCATGAAACAGGCCCGGGCAGAAAAGGGCTGGAAGCTTCCGAGACTGAAGGTCTGGGTATATCCGACCAACCGTCCGGATGAGCTGTTCATGAATGTGACGCTGATCAATGGCTGGGACGGCCGGGAACTTAATGTCTGCGAGGTGAAGGATCATACGGAGGCTGAGCAGGTGGCCAGAAAGCAGGTCCGTGAGTATGCGGCATTCTTTAAGGAATACATTCCGGGATGTGAGAACAGCTTTGTGAATGATCTTTCCTGTGAAGTAGGCGTGCGGCAGACCAGAAGCATTGTTGGTGTAGAGCAGCTGAAAAATACAGATGTAGCAGAGGCGAGAAAACGGCCAGACGGAATTGCAAGGTGTCCGTGGCCGATTGAACTGCACAATGGAGAAAAGCCATACATGTTCTGGCTGATTCACGATTATTATGAGATCCCTTACGGAGCCCTGGTTCCAGCCGAGGGAGAAAATATCATTGTGGCAGGCAGAAACCTCTGTGCAGAGCATCAGGCCCTGGCAAGCTGCAGGGTGACCGCCCAGTGCTTCGGCTACGGACAGGCCGCCGGCATAGCGGCAGATCTGGCAATCCGGAGCAGCAAAAAGCTTCGGGAAATCCGCGGCGAGGATGTGCGGGCAGAGCTGAACGCGGAAGGTGCACGGCTGGACGAGGCATAAAAATAAAAGAGTAATCTGAAAACAACAATCATAAAAGATAGAAAGATGAGGAGAATCATTATGGATTTAAGAAGTAATTTTGAACCGGGAACAACAAGATGGGCAGTAAGAAGAACCCAGTGGAAGAGCATGGGTATTTCTGAGGAAGATATGGAGAAACCGAAAATCGCGGTAATCAACACTTCCAATAAGCTTTCGAGCTGCTTTGCACATGTGGATAAAATTTCACAGGCAGTTCAGAATGCGATCAAAGCACATGGCGGCGTACCGTTTGAGGTGCGCACGGTGGCCTCTTCCGATTTTGTAACCTCTGCCGGCAAGAAAGCCCGTTACCTGATGCCGACCCGTGACTTGATCGTTAACGAGGTTGAGTGTATGGTTGAGGGCGCGGTGCTGGATGGCATTGTCTTTCTTTCCTCCTGCGATAAGACCACTCCGGCACACTGCATGGCAGCGGCAAGACTGAATGTTCCGAGCATCGTTTTAACCTGCGGTTATCAGCTGGGCGGCCAGTGTATGGCTGGTGAGTTTGTAGACATCGATGATGTTTATGAGGCAATCGGCGCTGTAGCCTGCGGCAGCAAGACCTTTGAGGAACTGGTAGATATGACAAACCACGCAATCACCACTCCGGGCGTATGCGCAGGTCTTGGAACCGCAAACTCCATGCACATCGTTGCTGAGGGTCTTGGCATGGCACTTCCGGGCAATGCTCCGATCCTCGCAGACAGCGCAAAACTGTACCGTTACTGTGAACTGGTCGGCAAGCGTATCGTTGAGATGGTCGAGAACGATGAAAAGCCGAGAAACATCATCACGAAAGAAGCAATCGAGAATGCGATCATGGTCGTTCTGGCTATCGGCGGTTCTGTAAATACCGTAAGACACCTTTCCGCAATCGCAACCGAGGCAGAAATCGACATGGATGTAGTAAAGACCTACGAGAAATTTGCGGACACCATTCATCTTCTGACTGCTGTAAGACCGAATGGTCCGTACAGAACCGAGGATCTGGAAGCAGCAGGCGGATGCCGTGCCGTCATGAAACGTCTGGAGAAATATCTGCATCTGGATGCCATGACCGTATCCGGAAAGACGGTTGGTGAGAACATCAAAGACGCCAAAGTGCTGCGTGACGAGGTCATCAAACCGATGGAAGATCCGCAGAGCTATCGTCCGGGTGTTGGCATCTTAAGAGGAAACCTCTGCCCGAACGGCGCAATCGTAAAGCTTTCCGCAGTTCCGAACGAGCTGCCGAGCTTCGAGGGTAAGGCTGTTATCTTTGATGGTGAGGATGAGGCGATCAAGGTTGGCCTTGGACAGGGCAAGATCAAACCTGGTGATGTGATCGTACTGCGCAACATGGGACCGAAGGGCGGACCGGGAACCGTATTTGCCTGCAGCTTCGTAGCAGCATTAAACGGTGCAAACCTTGCATCCCAGGTAGCCGTTGTAACCGATGGTGAGTTATCCGGATTAAACCGCGGCATCATCGTAGGACAGGTTATGCCGGAGGCAGCTATGGGCGGCCCGCTGGCTGTAATCCGTGAAGGTGAGACCATTAAGCTGGATTTTGTAAACCGTACCATGAATGTAGATATTCCGCAGGAAGAGCTGGACAAGCGTGTGGCAGAGTGGAAGCCGCTTGACCGTGAGCTGGCACCGGGCTATCTGGCACAGTACCATGAACTGGTACAGCCGATTGAGCAGGGCGCAGTTCTTGGCTACCGTTCTTTCCGCGACAAAAAATAAGTGTTATACTGAAAAGAAAAACGAAAAATCGGAGGCATGTTAAGAATGAATAATTTATCTCCATGGAAAGACGTCATGAAGGAAAAACCTTTAGTCGGATGTTTTGTAACCTTTGCACTGCCGGATATTGCGGAATATACCGCAGCGCTTGGCTTTGATTTTCTGCTGATCGATAATGAACACGGTGTGATGGAACAGTCCGTTCTGGCGGATATGGTGCGTGCCTCCCAGTGTGCAGGTGTTCCGGCGCTAATCCGCTGTACGGAAAAGAGCTATGACCACATTCAGAAGGCGCTGGATTTCGGAGCAAACGGAATCCAGCTCCCGCTGGTAAACAATGCGGAGGATGCAAAACGGGTTGTGGATATGGCCAACTTCCCGCCGGATGGAAAGCGCGGTGTGGCATTTCTTCCGAGAGCCGCATCCTATGGCCTGGTGGAGGACAAAAAAGCTTACTTAAAGCAGGCCAATGCGACAAAACTGCTCTGCTGTCAGGTGGAGACAAAAGAGGCTCTGGACAATCTGGATGAGATTCTGGCGGTAGAAGGCATTGATGTGTACTTTATCGGCCCTGGCGACCTGTCTACCTCTCTTGGCATGAACACGACAGATTCGGAATTTCTTGCGATCGTCGAGAAAACCATCAAAAAGATTGTGGCAGCTGGCCGGACTGCAGGCTATTATGTAGGCAATGCAGCCGCTGCAAAGCAGGCAATGGACTGGGGTGCAAAGTATCTGGTAACAGCGATCACCCCGTATATGGCGGCAGGCGCAAAGAAGTTTCTGCTGGATGTGCGGACTGGAAAAGACAATGAAGTTGCTGTAAAGGACGCTTATTAAAAGGAAAAAGGAGAACGGCTATGTGGAAATTTTACCAGCCGGCAAATGTAATCTTCGGCGAAGGAGAGCTGGCAAACTTAGGAAAATATATGGATGAGCGTCATTTGAACCGCGCGTTTATGGTGGCAGACGCGTTTTTGGTAAATTCCGGCGCAGCGGCAAAGGTTGAGGAGTATGCAGCCGGAAAGGTAGTGGGAACCAGCTCTGATGTAGAGCCGAATCCGACCCTGAAAAATGTAGAAGACGCAGCGAAGAAGGCAGCAGGCGCAAACGCAGACTGTATCATCGCTTTTGGCGGAGGCAGCGCTATGGACTGCGCAAAAGCAGTAGCTGTTGTGCTGGCAGACAAATGTGACGCGAAGGATCTGTTAAACGGACATCAGATTACAAAGGCGCTTCCGGTCATCGCGATTCCGACCACAGCCGGAACCGGCAGCGAGGTAACGGCAGGAGCTGTATTAAGCGATAAAGAAAAAGGCATTAAGGCAGCTATTTTCAGCCCGCTGATCTTCCCGGCCATTGCCCTGGTAGATCCGGAACTGACCTATACCGTTCCGGCAAAAGTAACCGCAGCAACCGGCCTGGATGTCCTGGCGCATTCTTTTGATGCCATGACCAGCGTAAAAGCAAATCCGGCAACCGATGCCCTGGCACTCGGAGCAGCAAAGCTTGCCGTGAAATACCTGCAGCGTGCCGTAAAAGACGGACAGGACAAAGAAGCCAGAGCCGGTATGTCCCAGGCCAGCACCATTGCAGGACTGGCATTTTCCCAGACCGGCACCACCGGATCCCATGCCTGCTCCTACATTCTGACCTCCCGCTACCATGTGCCGCATGGCGAGGCCTGTGCCTTTACTCTGGACTCCTGGCTGCTGATCAATTCCAAGGTAAAACCGGAATTAAACGATTACGCAAAGGAATTGAGCTTTGCGGATGTAGCAGAGCTGTCTGACTGGATCAATAAGCTGAAAAAGGAATTTGGCATGCGCATGACCTTAAAAGAAATCGGCGCAGGCCCGGATGACTTGGCAGATATCGTAGATTCCTCCATGGCATCCGGAAATATGACCAACAACATCGCGCAGATCGGCCGTGAGGGCGTTATGACGGTGTTTAAGGCGAAGTTATAGAAGAATAAAAATTTGATTTACAAAAGATAAATAAGGTCCGAAGTTCCGGTTCTGCATCGCATCCGCTGAACTTCGGACCTTATGTGGTTACGTTCCCAAATTGTTATATGTTTCACGTAATGTTTTCAGTAAATCATTTATTAAAGGAGATATAGTCAGATCTTTCCGGTATGCAATGATGTGTTGCCTGCAGGCGGGAGGATCGAGGCGATAATAACAAATGTTTGGATTGGAGACAGCACAGGATGCCGGAGTAAAGACCATCCCGGTGTTGTCTTCCACCATATGGAGAATGGTGTTGATATTATCAAAGTATCCTAAAATACGCGGATGAAAAGGAAGCTCTCGGAAACGGGTTTCAATGAGAACTTGTGTAGTGGAACCTTTGGTAGTGAGCAGAAAAGAAGAGTCCGGGAATGCATTTAACAACATTTCTCCAGAAATGCAGGTATGGTCTGGATCGTGTTGCTGGCAAAACGGATGCTGGCTGGGTATGGTTAAATAAATTTCTTCCAGACCTAAAGGAATGATCTCATAATCGGTTTCTAAATGCGCCATGCTGGCAAGGCAGATATCAACTTCACGGTTTTGGAGACGCCGGGCCATAGAGGGGAAGAAGCTTTCTGTAATTTCTACCATAACATCCGGATGATTTTGATTAAATGCAGGAAGAACCTGTGAAATCAGCCGCATACCCCATTGTGAGGTAGTGGCGATGGACAGATGATTCTGGTAGATCAGATTGGAAATGTCGCGGTAGAGTTTATTTCTTAAACCAACTACAGTCTGGGCAGTTTCCACGTATAGACGCCCTGCTTCTGTGAGAACCAGGTCTTTCGATCTTCGCTCAAAAAGAGGAGTACCGATTTCTGCCTCCAGTTTCGTCAGAAACTGACTGAGAGAAGGCTGGGAAATATAAAGTTTTTCGGCAGCCCGGTGGAGATTGTGTTCGCTGGCAATTGTCAGTACATAATTCAGATATTTCACATCCATGAGTATCATACTTCCGTTTACTTTTTTCTCAAAAATAAGATAGCAGATACGGAAAAACAAGTGATAAGTTTTGCCTATTACGTGATAAAAAAGGGATAGTTGTTGAAACGTAACACGGATGATATAAAAGAAGCAGATAAATAAAGTTCAGGAGGAATGAAGATGAGCAGAATGAGACTGATTTTACGATGGCATGGGGAAAAGGATCCCATTTCATTAAAGCAGTACGCGCAGGTTCCGAATATTTATGGGATTGTGACATCACTCTACCATCTTCCGCTTGGTGTGGAGTGGGAAGAACGTGAGATCCGGAAACTGGTTGAGCAGGTGGAAGCTTATGGGTTAAAGCTGGAGATCGTGGACAGTTTTCGGATTCATGAAGATATCAAGCGGGGGTATGACACAAGAGATGCGCTGATCGAAAATTATAAGAAAAATATCCGGATGCTCGCCAGATGTGGAATTAAAGTCATTTGTTATAATTTCATGCCGGTGTTTGACTGGACGAGAACGGATATGGCTTATGTGCTTCCGGATGGTTCCGATTGTCTGGCTTTTGAGGCGGAAAAGGTCAACAAGATTGATGCCAGGAAAGGTATTGATCTGCCAGGATGGGGAACCAATTACAGCCCAGAAAAACTGCAGGAACTGCTGCAGTCCTATGAAAACATTGATGAAGACCAGTTGTGGGAAAACTGCAAATATTTTCTGGATGCCTGCATTCCAGTCGCTGAGGAATGCGGAGTGAAGCTGGCCCTTCATCCGGACGATCCGCCAAGACCAATTTTTGGACTTCCGAGAATTGCGAAAAATGTGGAAGATTATCGACGGATTTTGGGATATATCAAAAGTCCTGCCAATGCCATCACCTTTTGCTGTGGTTCCTTTGGATCATCTGCAGAAAACGATATGCCAGTTATGATCCGGGAGTTCGGGAAAGAAAAAATACCATTTGTTCATTTCCGCAATATCAAACTGTTTGAAGATGGAAGCTTTTACGAATGTGGTCATGTGACAGAAAGCGGATCTTCGGATATGGGAGAAGTCATGCGGGCGTTGCATGATATTGGATTTGATGGTTATTTACGTCCGGATCATGGAAGAAGAATCTGGGATGAAGCTTGGAGTATTCAGAAAGTAAAACTGCCGGACGGAACCGAGGTAGAGGAACATCGCCCGGATGGATTTAATGGAATCAGACCGGCAGCCGGTTACGGTCTTTTTGACAGGGCATTGGGTGCTGCGTATGCGCTCGGCTTGTGGGAAGGACTCGAAAAAAGATAAAAAGATCTCCTGCTGCGGTACATGAGCAAAGGATGTTTATCCAAGGCATCATGTACTGGGGCAGGAGCCTTTTTTATTTTCATCGAAATGGTGGATTAGATGATCAGGTATATTGCCGTGCCATATAAAGATACAGATACTGCAAAAGCGCCATATCATGGGGACTGGAAATCGGATTGATATTCAGCAGTTCCTTGATTTTTTTCAGTCTTGCGATGACGGAATTTTTATGCAGATGCAGATGCTGTGCTGCTACTTCCAGCTTCATATCGGAAATCAGAAGCCATTTTACGGTTTCCATAAAAGATTCCGCTTCCATGTGCTCCTGAATGCGGGAACTGTACCAGGAAAGCAGAGGCTCCATAAATTCAGAAGAAACCTGGGAAGCCATCAGTTCCGGAAGCCAGTCGGTCAGGTAGGTGACCGGTTCGGTCAGGCTGTTTTTCAGATTTTTTTCCAGCCACAAAAAATCATGGTAAAGGCGCTGATACGCGATAAATTCTGTCTGAACAGGGGCCACCAGAACATGATAGGTCAGGGATTTGTCTGCTGCCTGCTCCCGGGAGAAAAAATCGGCATCCAGGGATGAGAGCAGATGCATGACCAGCTCAGACACAGAAAATGGCTCGGTGTTTGAAATCTGTTTTTTGCAGGACTTCAGATAAAAAATCCCTTTGTCTACCGGAAGAATAATATCCTGATGCTGGTAGCAGGCAAACGAGGAAGAAAAATCCAGAAAATGCTGGATGACTGCACTCCGCGATTCCGAGTGAAGATGAATGTAAATTGGCAGGCGCGGGTATTGATCCTGATATTCCAGTTTCGTGGCTATTTTTTTAATACTATATTCATTGAGTGGTGTTTCCAGCAAAAGGGCATGGGCAAAGTTCCAGACACCGCTTTTTCCTTTTACGGCAAGATTTTTCTTATATTCATATTCGTACATGGTCTCGAAGGTCAGTTTGACTAGCTTGGCCAGTTCTGTTACTTCATCCGGATTGCCGGAAACGCCGATCACACCGATGGTTTCGTTGCTGCTGGTGAGGCGCAGGTTGACACCCGGCGCATTGACACCGATCAACTCCTTGGTCGGTTCACGGGTAATGAGCATGGGAAGATCTTTTTGGATAATCTCATAAGCAACCAGATGAAAGTCTCCGACACGTTCTTTGGAAGCGCTGGCAACGATAATGCCACGCTCGTCCATAACATTTACCTTCAGATTCATGGTCTGTTCCATTTTACGGACGAAGTTTTGTGCGAAAATTTTGTTGATCATGGTGATGAATCCTTCTTTATCTTTTGAGTTGTACATTGAAAACAGCTTAATAAAAGTAGTATAGCACTGGAAAAATAGATTGACAATTGATTGTATTTATAAATTAAAAATCTATTGAAATATTGTGTTCCCAGCACATTGGACGCATTTGCGAAAATTTCTATAATAAAACCATGAAAACAAGAAAATTGCACAATAAAAGGAGCTAGAGTTATGAAGAAAGAAATTAGTGCGGTAATTCGTCTGGATGCGAGAGACAATGTGGTGGTAGCGCGTCATGAGATTCCTGCAGAAACAGAAATTCCTTCTGAGCATATCATAACGAAACAGGTAGTGCCTATGGGTCACAAGGTAGCTGCCCGGGACATCAAAAAGGGCGAGGCTATCTTAAAGTATGATACTGTGATTGGTTACGCAGCCGAAGATACACCGGCAGGAACCTGGATGCACAGCCACAATATCAAGTTTGATGAAGTAGATAAGGATTATGCGTTTTCCAGAGATTACAAACCGGTGGAGATCCTTCCGGAGAGCGAGCAGGCAACCTTCATGGGCTATGTACGTCCGGATGGTCGCGTGGGAACCAGAAATGTGATTGCGGTTCCGGTTGCCAGCAACTGCGCGGCAACTGTAGCCAGAAAAATCTGCAATTACTTTGATGAAGAACGCCTGGCTGCATATCCGAATGTGGATGCCGTGGTTCCATTCATTACCGGAATCGGATGCGGCATGGAGATGACCGGCGAGCCAATGGATCTGTTGCGCAGAACCATTTCCGGTACTGTAGCAAACGCCAATGTAGCAGGCGCTCTGGTCTGTGCGCTGGGCTGTGAGAGAAACAACATCGACAAGATGTTTGAGCAGGAAGGCATGAAAGAGGGCAAGATGCTGCGCCGCCTGGTGATGCAGGAGGTTGGCGGAACCAGAAAAGCCATTGAAGCAGGCATTGCCATGGTAAAGGAAATGCTGGAAGAAGCAAACAAGATGACCCGTACTCGTGTTCCGGCTTCCAAACTGGTACTGGCACTGCAGTGCGGCGGTTCCGATGGCTTCTCAGGACTGTCTGCAAACCCGGCACTGGGTAAGGCATCCGATCTTTTGGTAAAGAACGGCGGTACAGTTATTCTGGCTGAAATTTCCGAACTGTTTGGTGTAGAACATACGTTGACCTGCCGTGCAAAAACTCCTGAGATAGGACAGCAGTTCGTGGATCATTTAAACTGGTGGCTGGATTACAACAAAGGCAGAGATTGTCAGATCAACGGCAAGGTAAGTCCTGGAAACAATGCAGGCGGACTGGCAAATGTCCTGGAAAAATCCCTGGGAGGTGCGAAGAAGGGCGGAAGCACTCCGGTCAATGCGATGTACCGTTACGCTGACCGTGTAACCGAAAAGGGACTTGTCATCATGGACACTCCTGGATATGACCCGATGAGCGTAACCGGCGAGTTCGCAGGCGGAGCAACCATCTGTGCATTCACTACCGGACGCGGATCCTGCTTTGGAACAGCACACTGCCCAACCATCAAACTGGCTTCCAATACTCCGATGTATGAGCGTATGAGCGAGGACATGGACATTAACTGCGGCCAGATCATTGACGGGGAAAAGACGATCGAGGAAATGGGACAGATTATCTTCCAGCGGATTTTGGAGGTTGCATCCGGTGATAAATCCAAGTCAGAGGCGCTTGGAGTTGGCTATAACGAGTATGTGCCGTGGCCGATCGGAGTGATGGCGTAAAGGGTAACGAAGAAAAAGCAAAGGAGAATAAGCATGTTCTTAAAAAAATATGGGGATTTAGCAGTTGGCATAGCATTCCTGGTATTGGCGGTGGCCATGTTTGTTATGGCAGGGGCGCTGCCGCCCAGCTTAATGGGAGGGCTTGGATCTGACTTTATGCCAAAGGTACTTGCAATGGCAATGGCAGTTCTTGCAGTGATCCAGATTATTACCGGATTAAGAAAAATGAAAATGGAGTATACACTGGACCAGCTTAAGGAAGAGTTTAAGCCGGAATACTGGAGAGTCCTGGTAACGATTTTAGCATTTACCGTGTACGTGGTTGTATTGTCAAGCGTCGGTTTCATGATCAGTTCAGTGGTGTATCTGATCGTCCAGATGACAGTACTGGCTCCGAAAGAAAAAAGAAATTATCTGTTGTTTGCAGTTATTTCTGTGGCAGTCAGCGTAGTTGTATATTACTTGTTCAGAAATGGTCTGAATGTATTGCTGCCAGCTGGTTTACTTGGATAGGAGGAACGATATGAGTACAGTGAGCTTAATAGGAAATGCATTTATTGGACTGATGAATCCGACATCGTTGATTCTGATTGTTGTAGGAGTTGGTGTAGGTATTGTATTTGGATCAATTCCGGGATTGTCCGCAGCTATGGCAGTTGCTCTGTTTTTACCGGTAACCTTTGCAATGGAATCCCATGCAGCTTTCGTGCTTTTGGTATCCCTTTATATCGGAGGTATCTCTGGTGGACTGATTTCGGCAATCCTGTTGAATATTCCGGGCACCTCTTCTTCCATTGCAACCTGCTTTGATGGTTCGCCGATGGCGAAAAAAGGCGAGGCAGCAAAAGCACTTGGCGTCGGCGTTGTCTTTTCTTTCCTTGGAGGTCTGGTATCATTCCTGATCCTGATGTTCGTTGCACCATCTGTAGCACAGGTCACCTTGAAGTTTTCCGCGATTGAATATTTTGGAGTTTGCATTTTCGCATTGTCCATGATCGCAGTTCTGGCTGGCGGAAACATGACAAAGGGATTATTGTCCGGCTGTCTGGGTCTGGCGCTTGGCTGTGTGGGTATGGCTCCGATCGATGGTGTGAAGCGCTTTACCTTTGGCGTGATGGAACTCAATTCTGGATTTGATATTCTTCCAACATTAGTGGGTATTTTTGCGGTAGCAGAGGTGCTTGCATATGCGGAAAGCGTGATCCGCACCAGCAAGGCGAAAATGATCAAGCAGGATTTAAAGATCAAAGGCTTTGGATTTACCATGGCAGAGTTTTTAGCCCAGAAATGGAATTTCTTAAGATCAGCTTTGATTGGAACCGGAATTGGTATTCTTCCTGGCATCGGTGGAAGCACGGCAGGTATTTTATCCTACATTACCGCAAAAAAGACCAGCAAACATCCGGAAGAGTTTGGTACCGGTATCATGGATGGTGTTGTAGCATCTGAGACGGCTAACAATGCAGTAATTGGAGGTGCTCTGATTCCGCTGCTGACTTTGGGTATTCCGGGCGACGGTGTTACCGCGATGCTGCTTGGTGCATTTATGATTCATGGTCTGACTCCTGGACCGCTGTTATTTACCGAAAGTGCACCACTTGTTTATACCATTTTCATAACCTGTATTCTGGCGAATATTGCAATGCTCTTACTGGAATTAGGCGGAATGAGAGTATTTGTAAGACTGTTAAGCATTCCGAAGTACATTTTACTTCCGGTTGTGCTGGTACTGTGTACCGTTGGCGCATTTGCAACGAACAACCGTATGTTTGACGCACAGTCTATCGTATTCTTTGGTGTACTTGGATATCTGATGAGCAAGTTAAAATTACAGATTGCTCCATTTATCCTGAGTTTCATTCTGTGTGAGCTGGTTGAGACAAACTTACGGCGTGGTCTTATGGTTACAAAAGGAAGCTTCTGGGCATTTTTCTCCCATCCGATCGCAACCGTATTCATGGTTGCAGCCCTGGTATTTATTGTATGGACAGCAGTGAAACAGCTTATGAGCATGCGGAAAAAAACAGTTTAACGTGATATTGAAAAAAAGTATTGGAAGAAATTAAGAGGAGGGTTTATTTTATGTATAAGAAAGTATTATCTGTAATTCTGGGAGCAGCACTGATGGCAGGAACTCTTGCAGGTTGTGGAAATTCCGGAAAAGAGGCTGCGGCAACGACTGCAGCTGCAGCGGAAACAGCCAAAACGGAGGCAGCAGCACCGGTTTCTTTCGATGGAACCTGGCCGTCTACTGCGGTAACGCTGGTTGTACCGGCAGGTGCAGGAGGTGGTACAGATCTGCTTTCCAGAGTATTCGCGGAAAAACTGAGCCAGAAGCTGGGGCAGACATTTGTGGTAAGCAATGTGACTGGTGCAGGCGGTTCCAATGGAATCAACCAGGTGCATGAAGCAGATCCGGATGGCAATACGATTCTGTTCTTTCACAATGCCATGCTGATTAATAAAGTAACCGGCGTATCCGATTATTCTTATGACGGATTAAAAGCAGGTCCTCATGTGGTAAGCGATAAGGCAACGGGATTTTATGTACGTTCCGATGCACCGTATCAGACGTATCCGGAACTGATTGAGTATTGTAAGGCACATCCGGGAGAGGTAAACATGGGTGTTGAGGTTGGTGGATTTACCTATTTGATGGTAAAATCGTTTGAGAAAGCAACCGGAGTTCAGTTTAATATGATCGATGTAGGATCTAACTCTGAAAAATGTACGGCACTTCTTGGCGGACATATTGATATTATGCCGAACCAGTATTCCACAGCAAAGGGTTACATTGATTCCGGTGATTTTACCGCGCTGGGCTTCCCGGCAGAGGAACGCAGCGAAGTATATCCGGATGTTCCGACTGCAAAAGAGCAGGGTATTGACTGGATTTATCCGGGATATGAGTTTGGTTTCTGGTTCCCGAAGGATACCCCGCAGGAAATTGTAGATACTCTGGACAAAGCAGTAAAAGAGCTGTTCGATAACAATGAGATCCAGGATGATATTCTTGGCCTTGGTAATGAGGCAAACTACATGGCTCCGTCAGACTATGAGAACTTATTTGAAAAAACAGAGCAGGAATACACCGAATTATTAAAATAGTGGAGGCAAAACGTGAACAACAACTGTGAATTTAAAAATCCAAACCTTCGCAGCAGTGAGCTGACCAATGGTCTGCTCCGCTGCGGGCAGCGTGCCTTGCTTTATGCAAACGGCATGGATGAAGAAGATATGAAAAAGCCGTTTGTGGCGGTGATCAATTCGTTTAGTGAGATGGTTCCTGGGCACATGCATCTCCGGGAACTGGCAGAGCAGGTGAAAAACGGAATCTGGGAAGCAGGCGGGGTGCCGCGTGAGACTGGTACGATCTGTATTTGTGATGGTCTTTGTCAGGGACACAATGGCATGCGCTATCCTCTTCCAAGCCGTGACCTGATCGCGGATTCGATTGAAATGGTAGTGGAAGCCCACCATTTCGATGCTATGGTACTGCTTGCCGGATGTGACAAGATTATTCCGGGCATGCTGATGGCAGCAGCCAGACTGGATATTCCGGCAATCATTGTAACCGGCGGACCAATGCTTCCGGGCAATGTGAATGGAAATGAATTATTCTGTTCCAGTGAACTCAGAGAATTTCCGGGTCGTGTGGAAAAAGGGGAAATGACACTGGAAGAAATGCTGGAGGCAGAGAAAATCACACTTCCGACTGTGGGAAGCTGTGCACACCTTGGAACGGCCAATTCCATGTGTATGCTAACTGAAGTACTCGGCATGTCACTCCCGGGCTGCGGAACCGCCCCGGCAGTATCTAACCGCAGAAAACGAATCGCCAGAGCATCTGGAAGACGTGTCATGGAGCTTTTGAAGGAAAACCTGACTCCGCGTAAGATTATGACAAGAGATACCTTCTTAAATGGCATTGCAGGTGCCATGGCAACCGGCTCTTCGACGAATCTGGTGCTTCATCTGATGGCGATTGCAAATGAGGCAGGCGTGCATCTGACCCTGGACGATTTTGATGAGATCAGCCGGAAGGTACCGTTTATCTGCAATCTGCAGCCATCCGGAAAATATCCGATTGTTTCCATGGATGCCTGTGGCGGAATTCCGGCAGTATTAAAAAATATTGAAAGTCAGCTGCATCGCGATGTCATGACCTGCACCGGACAGACCATGGGCGAGCGTCTGGATCAGACCACTCCGGTAGAAAACGACATCATCAAGACTATGGAAAAACCGCAGAAGGCAGAGGGTGGAATCGCGGTGCTTTATGGAAGTCTGGCGCCGGATGGAGCAGTCGTAAAGCAATCCGGCGTGAAGCCGAGCATGTATCATTTTAAAGGGAAAGCACGCGTATTCAATTCGATGGAAGAAACAGATGAGGCAGTCAGCCAGGGGCTGGTTGCACCGGGCAGCGTCATTGTAATCCGCTACGAGGGTCCGAAGGGCGGACCTGGTATGAGAGAGATGCTTTCTACCACCTCCCTGATCATGGGACGCGGTATGGACGAAGAGGTTGCTCTTGTAACCGATGGCCGCTTCTCCGGCGCAACCCATGGCCCGTGCATCGGACACATTTCCCCGGAGGCAGCAGCGGGCGGACCAATCGGACTGGTGGAAGATGGCGATGAGATCGAGATCGACATTGAAAACAGAGCGTTGGATCTTCATGTGTCCGAAGAAGAGCTGACACGCAGACGCGAGCATTTTGTACCGGTCGTAAAACCGATGGGACCGGCATTAAAGAAATATGCTGCGCACGTTTCTTCGGCAGACCGCGGAGCGATTGTGGAAGTGAAGTGACATTGGTGCAAATGACAGGCGCGAGTCATAGAAATATGGCTTGCGCTTTTTATATTTCTGCAAGATTTGGAAAAATGGACAAAACAGGACAATATTTATTTGGAAAAGCGGACAAAATAAGCTAAGAATAGTATGGAAAAGCGGACAATTCTGTTGCGAAATAAAACCAAACGTGCGATAATACAATAAAACAGCAGATTGTGAAAGCAGGTGAAATGATGTTGAAGCGTAAGATGGAAGAAAAAATCCGGTACTTTTTTTCAACACAAAAGAAAGCGCTTTTGATCACGGGTGCACGACAGACGGGAAAAACATTTGTAATCCGGCAGTATGTGAAAAGCACAGGAAAAAATCTGGTGGAGATCAACTTTCTGGAGAATGAAAATGCCAGAAAACTGTTTCAGGGAGCTGCAACCAGTAAGGATATCTTAATCCGTATTTCCGCATTAACGGATGTGCCATTGGAAGCAGGAAAAACGATTATCTTTTTCGATGAGGTACAGGAATGCCCGGAAATCGTAACAGCAGTAAAATTTCTTGTAGAAGAGGGCAGTTATCAGTATCTTTTGAGCGGATCACTTTTAGGAGTAGAGCTAAAAGATATTCGCTCTGTTCCGGTTGGATATATGGACATTTTTGAAATGTATCCTCTTGATTTTGAGGAGTTCTGCCAGGCTAATGGTGTTTCAGAACATGTCATGGATGCGTTGCGTACAAGTTATCGCGATAAAACACCGGTAGACGAATTGATCCATGATAAAATGATGGAGTTGTTCCGGTTGTATTTGATCGTAGGCGGCATGCCGGAGGCAGTCAATACCTTTTTGCGGACCAATAACCTGAAACTGGTGGAGGAAATACAGAAGGGAATCGTCCGGCTCTACAAAAAGGATATCGCCAAATATGATCCGGAACATAAATTGTATCTGGAAGAAATTTTTACGTTGATACCAAGTGAACTGAATCAGAAAAACAAGCGGTTTATACTAAAAAACCTCAATGAAAATTTCAAATTTTCCAGATATGAGAATAGCTTTATCTGGCTGAAAGAAGCCGGTGTGGCATTGCCAGTGTATTGTGCTTCGGAACCAGCATTGCCGTTACTTCTCTCACGGTCAACAAATTTATTCAAGTTATTTGCTTCCGATGTCGGTCTTTTAGCTTCTATGTATATGGATGGTCTGCAGCTTCGTATTCTGAACAAGGAAGTAGATATTAACTTTGGATCGGTTTATGAAAATGTGATCGCGCAGGAATTGCGGGCACATGGTTTTGATCTTTATTATTACAATAGTAAGAAAATGGGAGAGCTGGATTTTCTTGTAGAATATAAGGAACATGTGCTTCCGTTAGAAATCAAATCCGGAAAGGGATATACAAGACATGCGGCGTTGCGCAATGTACTTGCAGCAGAAAATTATCAAATTCCCCAGGGATTGGTTTTGTGTAATGAAAATGTCAGTGCAGATGGTAAAGTCATATATTACCCAATTTATATGATCATGTTTTTGGAGAAAGAAGAAAGCGACGATATGATTTATACACCAGACTTTTCTATTCTTCGCCAGTAAGTAACAAAAACTGCAATCACTGCTGAAATGGCGAAAATAGGATAACTATTGGCCAAATCAGTAATGGTTGCAGTTTTTTTCGTACACGCCCGGACCTTCTATTTGTTACTGTGCAATATTGTTTATATTGATGAATGTAAATATTGCCCGTCTACGATTTTCTGGAAATCGAAAAAAAGATCGATATACCTGTTTACAATTTCATGACAAAATGATTTGATGATTTCCCCATCATAATCGTGAGGCAGTTCATTTCTGGTGCTCAACATTTCCATCCAGCCATCATCCTGGATCAATTGAAATTCGAATGCCTTTCGCAGGACTTCTCTTGGAGAACCTTTTGGAAAATCGACGACTGCATAATATTGGATGATAATGTCTTTCATAACTTTCCAGGCCAGATCAAAGGTGATACTGAATTTGGAAGCTGTGCCGCTGAGCACAAATGAGTCATTCAGATCCCGGTGCCTGGCTTCTGCCAGAGCATTCAGGGATTTTTGAAAATTTTCGTAGCGTTTATAAAATTTTGCGTCCATAGGTTCGGATATCCTCCAGTAACAGTTCATTTTTGCAGGTGTCCAGATTGATCACATCGAAAGAATACAGGGTAGGAATGGAATCAATCGCTTCTTTTAGGGCATCAAAGGAAGCAACACCGGATACAGCAATATCAAAATCACTCCGTGCAGTGGCACAGCCTTTAGCGCGAGAGCCAAACAGGAGCACTTCTTTCGGATGAAAAGCTGCGCAGATGGAAGTAACGGACTGTAAAATTTCTTCTGTGGTCATAGTATTATTGTCCTCTTGGAATATGGATTATATGCTATCAGTATAGCCAATCTGGCGGCAAAATACAAAGTGTTTCTGGCGTTCACAAATTTTTCACAAAAAATTAGCACTCACCTATTGACAGTGCTAACAATGCGTGCTATAGTACATGTAGAACAAAGGAAAGGGATACAGAGGGAACAAAGAAAGAAGAAAGAGGTTCCCGGGAGTCCCTGAAAGATCTTGGTTCCAAAGAAACAAGGTTAAGCATAGAAAAGCATAGATAGAAAAGGAGAGATGACTTATGTTAATGCCGAGTATTTTTGGTGAGGATATGTTTGATGACTTTATGAGAGATTTTCCATTTTTCGATGAGAATGCAGGTAATAAAATAGAGAAGAAACTTTACGGACGTCATGCAAAGAACATGATGAAGACCGATATCAAGGAGCTGGAAGGCGGCTATGAGCTGGAGATCGATCTTCCGGGATTCACGAAAGACGAGATTACCGCAGAGCTGAAGGATGGCTATTTAACCATCAGTGCCGCTAAGGGACTTGATAAGGATGAGCAGGAGAAAGAAACCGGTAAGTATATCCGCCGTGAACGTTACGCCGGTGCGTGCCAGCGTTCCTTCTACGTTGGTGAAGACATCACTGAGCAGGATATCAAGGCCGAGTTCAAGCACGGTATCTTGAAACTGTTTGTCCCGAAGAAGGAAGCACAGCCGAAGGTAGAAAATAAAAAATACGTAGCCATTGAAGGCTAATACAAATGACTGAAACTTCCCCGGAAAACAGCAAGGCTGCCTGGCCGGGGAAGAAACCGCAGCCATAATATAGAAGACTGAATTTGATAATAAGTAAATTTTAGGTAACTATTCAGTAGGTCTGCGCATTTACTGCGCTGACCGTAAGAAAACATAGGATGGCAGGCAATGGGATTTTTGCTCGTGACTGTGAAGGTACTGAACAGTTACAATTTTAGATAGAAAAGGAGAGATGACTTATGTTAATGCCGAGTATTTTTGGTGAGGATATGTTTGATGACTTTATGAGAGATTTTCCATTTTTCGATGAGAATGCAGGTAATAAAATAGAGAAGAAACTTTACGGACGTCATGCAAAGAACATGATGAAGACCGATATCAAGGAGCTGGAAGGCGGCTATGAGCTGGAGATCGATCTTCCGGGATTCACGAAAGACGAGATTACCGCAGAGCTGAAGGATGGCTATTTAACCATCAGTGCCGCTAAGGGACTTGATAAGGATGAGCAGGAGAAAGAAACCGGTAAGTATATCCGCCGTGAACGTTATGCCGGTGCGTGCCAGCGTTCTTTCTACGTTGGTGAAGATGTGACCGAGCAGGACATCAAGGCTGAGTTCAAGCATGGTATGCTGAAGCTGTTTGTTCCGAAGAAGGAAGCAAAACCGGCGGTAGAAACCAAGAAATATGTTACCATTGAAGGCTGATGCGTAAGCAGGCTGAGATGGCAGCAGAACCGCATGAGAGAAAGTGAATAAAAAGTCCACGGGCCAGTAAATGTGCTGGTCCGTGGACTTTTTGCGTGCTTGTAAAAGCCAGCGTCCGGTTGCTGTCCCATATCTGCATTTGAAATCTTAAGAAAAAAGTTTCCTTTCTTCATAAAACGATGACAATTTGGACACAATTTTATTGTTCAATAGGAGTGGCTGTGGAGATAGACACAGTTACAGATCGCATATGCATCAGCAGCCGGAAATGCTTTCAGATCGAGGAAAAACAGATTCCGTCTGCTCAAAAAAGAAAGGTTGGTTAAAATGAAAAAAAGAGCATTGATTATGATGAGCACCGCAATGGTCATGGTATTTGCAGCAGCTTGTTCTTCAAAAAATACCCCGTCTGCTACAGCAAGTGAGACAACGGCTACAGTGGCAGAAACAACACAGCAGGAGACCACAAAGGCAGAAAGCACAGCCGCTGCTGAGAGTCTGAACACAGATGAAGCAAAGGATTCAGAGGAATCTAAGGCAGATTCTGCCGCAGATCAGGAAGAAGCAAGCATGACAGGCACGATCAGTGACATCAAGGATTTCATGTTTACCATCACATTTGATGGTCAGGATTACGGCTTCAGCTTTGATCAGAATGAGAAGCCACAGGGGTTAGACAGTGTGAAGGATGGTGATACCGTGATGGTAACCTATACCGGTACGGTAAATACCGTGGATGCCTTCACCGGAAAAATCCTTTCTGTTGAAAAAGTAGATTAAGAGGGAAGTATTTGGCAGGTCTGTACAGTGAATGCGCAGACCTGCCAAACAACATTATATGCTTCAGGAAGCACTGTAGGAATCTACCGCAATGGTATAGCAGCTGCTTCCTTTTTTTATTACCGTTCCATCACTCTTTTTGATGGTGACGTTTGCGCTGCCTTCACCGCCGTTGTCATCCGGTCCGCCCTTGCCGTCCGGCGCTTCTTTGCCATCTGGCGCGCCATTTCCGTCATTGTTTTCATTCTGTCCGTCCTGATCTTTGTTTGATGTGCCCAGTATAAAGAACAAAGCGTTAAATTCACAAAATGTTCATAAAAACAATAAAATTCTGATAAAATGAGAAAAAAAGAAATATTTTGCAACAAATCAACTGTACGAGTGCGGAAAAAAATGGTATGATGCAAGAAAGAAAATAAACTGGGAAAACAGCTTTATCGTTGAGTTTTTAGGATAATAGAGTAATGATCAGACAAAATCTTATATAAAGGGGGAACCAATCATGGCAGATTATATTATGGCACTGGACGCGGGGACAACCAGCAACCGCTGTATTCTTTTCAATAAAAAGGGCGAGATCTGCAGCATGGCGCAGCGGGAATTTCACCAGTATTTTCCACAACCTGGCTGGGTGGAGCATGACGCGGATGAGATCTGGGCCAGCATGCTGGGAGTGGCCGTGGAGGCTATGAGCCGCATTGGCGCAGAAGCAGCAGACATTGCGGCAATCGGTATCACCAATCAGAGAGAAACCACCATTGTATGGGATAAGGAGACTGGTGAACCCATTGCCCACGCCATTGTATGGCAGTGCCGCCGTACCGCAGCCTACTGCGATTCTCTGAAGGAACAGGGCTATATGGACAGCTTCCGGAAGAAAACGGGACTTGTCATTGACGCGTATTTTTCCGCTACCAAGATCAAATGGCTGTTAGACCATGTGCCGGGAGCAAGGGAGCGGGCGGAGAAGGGTGAGCTTTTGTTTGGCACAGTGGAAACCTGGCTGATCTGGAAGCTGACCAAGGGCGCGGTGCATGTAACCGATTACTCCAATGCTTCCCGCACGATGCTGTTCAATATCAATACTCTGCAGTGGGATGATGAAATCTTAAAGATCCTGGATATTCCGAAATGCATGCTGCCGGAGCCGAAGCCGTCAAGCTGCGTATACGGGGAGACAGAGCCTTCTTATCTGGGCGGAGCCATTCCTATTGCCGGGGCAGCGGGAGACCAGCAGGCGGCGCTGTTCGGTCAGACCTGTTTTGAGGCGGGGGAAGCGAAGAATACCTATGGAACAGGCTGTTTCCTGCTTATGAACACCGGAGAAAAGCCGGTATTCTCCCGAAACGGGCTGGTCACCACCATTGCCTGGGGACTGGACGGAAAGGTGGATTATGCGCTGGAGGGTTCCATCTTCGTGGCCGGAGCGGCGGTCCAGTGGCTGCGGGATGAGCTGCGGCTGATCGATTCGGCAGAGGATTCCGAGTATATGGCAAAAAAAGTGAAGGATACCAACGGCTGCTATGTGGTTCCGGCCTTCACCGGTCTTGGTGCTCCGCATTGGGATCAGTACGCCAGAGGAACTATTGTGGGTATTACCCGGGGTGTGAACAAATACCACATCATCCGGGCTACACTGGAGTCTATTGCCTACCAGGTACATGACGTACTGGTGGCCATGAAAGCGGATTCCGGTATTGACCTGACTTCCCTGAAGGTTGATGGCGGAGCCAGTGCCAACAATTTCCTGATGCAGACCCAGGCAGACTTTATCCAGGCACCGGTGAAGCGGCCCTCTTGTGTAGAGACAACCGCCATGGGCGCGGCCTATCTGGCGGGACTTGCAGTGGGATACTGGAAGAATCAGGAAGAAGTCAAGGAAAATCAGGAGACAGACCGGATCTTTACGCCGGAACTGGATGAAAAGACCCGCAGGACCATGGTCCGCGGGTGGGAGAAGGCGGTTCGCTACGCATACGGCTGGGCGCGGGAACGCTGAGTGCCACAATCGGATCAGGCTGCAGGAAGTGCAGTCTGGTGATAAAAAACACCGGAGCGCTGGGCATAAGGCTCAGGACTCCGGCGGTGCAAAAAAGTCACGTTCAATAAACAGGCATACATTGTCGACAAAGCTGTCCGGGTCACAGGGTTCTTCCTGATCGAGATAGCACTGTACAATATTAAAATAAAAATCTGTCATCAGGCTGGTGAATATAGGGGCAGGAAGCTTCAAGCGATAGCCCTTTTGTTCAGCAGCCTGAATTTTATCATTCATAATGCGGATGAGGCCGGTGCGGATGATGCGCATCAGGTCACCGTCCTGATTGGCATGGTAGATTTTCTGGTACAAAATCCGGTTCTCGCCGATAAGATGCAGCAGGATCAGCAGGAAGTCCCGCACGGAAGTGCGGTTGGTGAAATACATGACATCTTCATTCAGGCCAAGCTCATCTAGCATAGAGCCAAGGCAGTAATGGAGCAGGTCATATTTATCCTCAAAATAGCGGTAAAACGTAGAACGGGAAATCAGCGCGGTATTGCAGATGTCGGTCAGTGTGAGCTGCTCAAAAGGCAGGGCTGCAAGCTGGGAAAAGAGAGCACCCTTCAAAAGCGCGTAGGTGCGGCGGGCGGTAATACTGGTTTTCCGGGATGTAGACTGTGCCATAATAACCTCCGTGATCGATGAATTTGCGCATGAAAAACAGCACAGGTTCACAATGTATAAAACTGGACAAATCTAAAACAAGTGTCTCATTATGAACATTCCAAACAAAACTGATACTTGTGTATTTTAACATATACATAGATAATAATGCAATAAAATGAAGAGGAATTCTGGAGGTTTTTATGGATTATCGAGATAAATTGCACAAAAACAAACAGTTCTTAACGAACCCTTTGCGTGTCGCACTTTTTGCGGTTGGGTTGGTGCTGCTGCATCAGCCGGTGGCGGCGCTGGCGGCTGCGTCCACCATTGAGGCAGGAAGCGGTGCTGTGGCAGAGACAAAGCCGGCGTCTGTATATGGAACGACAAAAGTAATCGATTCAGAAGAAACAGAAACGGCCCGGGCAAACTGGGTAAAGGAGGGCGACGACTGGTATTATCTCCTGCCGGACGGCAGCAGGAACCGGCAGGATCTGCAGTTTGACAATGCCCTTTATAAATTTAACTGGAACAGCTCCTTAAAAACGGCCCAATGGGTACCGAATACCGGCGGCGGTGCGTATCCGGTGTTCTGTTACGATGAAGAAACGCAGTTTTTATTTGACCAGTTAAATGACGAGAAAAAGGATCTGTATTTTGACGAGTATCCGGACCGGGAAGAGGAGTACGGTAATGATGAAAAGCGGCAGTACGACCGCTATGCCGGATTTATCATGGATGAAAAATTGAATCAGGCAGCAGCTCACCGTCTGGAAGCAGCGCTGGCAAATGGTTACAGCGGTGACGCGATTCCCGGTGAGGGAACCTTAAAGGATTACCTGGAAAAAATTTCCTACCGGAAAAATTCCAGCTGCCGGGAGCTTTACCTGCGGGGCCGGGAGGATGCGGACGATGCCTTTGACAAGCTCATCGGCAAGACCCAGGACAAATATGATTCCAGCGGAAAACGGAAAGATTCCCTGGATTATTACCGGCGTATCGGCATGGCCCATGCGGAGAAAGACGGAGAACACTATTTTATGGTGATCCTGATGCGGTAGAAGTGAAAAGAAAAAGGGAAAGAGGAGCAGAGATCAGTTATGGAAGACAAAAAATCCCTGAAAGATAAATTAAAAGCGCATCTGCCCCACAAAAGGGGAGCGGAAGAGAAGCAGAAAAAAGGCGCGGAGGATACCGGCTTTACCATTCGCCTGGCGCGCTTTATCATTGAAAAGCGTGCCTGGATCGAGTCGGTGTTCGTTGCAGGCTGTATTTTCTGCGCAATTGCCATGCTGTTTGTAAATGTAAACTACGACCTGACCAAGTATGTGCCTTCCACAGCCCAGTCCAGCATGGGACTGGATGTGATGAAGAAGGAGTTTGGATATCCTGGAACAGCCCGGCTGATGCTAAAGGATGTAAGCCTGTACGAGGCGAAGCAATATAAAGATAAGATCCAGGCCATTGATGGTGTGGATCAGGTCCTCTGGTGCGACACCACGGTTAATGTTTACGCAGGAGAAGATTTCATCAATATGGATGATATCAAAGACTACTACAAAGACCGCTGTGCGGTTATGGATATCACTTTTGATGAGGAATCAGATTCCCCGAAGACCGAGGCAGCTATCGATGAGATGAAAGCCATCACCGGAGACAAGGGCTGCTATGTCGGTATGGCAGTGCAGAACAAATCCCTGATCCAGACTACCCATGAGGAGATGAACAAGATCCTGGTGGTCGCGGTCATCATGATTTTTGTGGTACTTTGTCTGGCGACCACCGCATGGACAGAGCCGATCCTGTTTTTGCTGGTCATGGGTGTGGCGGTACTTTTGAATAAGGGAACCAATATATTCATCGGTACGATTTCCTTTCTGACCGATAATGTAGCCATCATTTTACAGCTGGCAACCTCCATGGACTATTCCATTTTCCTGCTGGATGCCTATATGAACTGGCGTGATACCGGACTTTCGGAGGAGGAAGCCATCGTCAAGGCAGTTGAGGAAGCCATCAACTCCATTTTTGCCAGTAGCCTGACTACCGTAGTCGGCTTCCTGGCGTTAGTTACCATGAAATTCAACATTGGCTTTGATATGGGACTGGTTCTGGCAAAGGGTATCATCTTCAGTCTTCTGACGGTGGTGCTGTTCATGCCGGCCATGATCCTGAAATTTACCAGATGGAACGATAAGACCAAGCACCGTTCCTTTTTCCCGGACTTTACCAGATTGGGAAAGGGTGTGTACCATATCCGGTATTTTGTTCTGGCGGCGGTGCTTCTCATTACCCCGCCTGCTTATGTGGCTCAGCAGATGAACAATTTCCAGTACGGAAACAGCGCTGTGGGCGGTGCTCCGGGAACTCAGGTATACGCGGATGACCAGGAGATCACCGCAAAGTTCGGCCGAAGCAACATGATGCTTCTGATCTATCCGAACACGGACCCGGTGGCAGAAAAGCGGCTGTCCGATGAATTGGAAGCTCTTCCATATGTAAAGAGTGTAACCTCGATGGCCAACACACTGCCGGAGGGCATCCCGGAGGATTTCCTGCCGGATTCTACCGTCAGCCAGCTTCACACGAAGGACACGGCACGGATGCTTTTATACATAAGGACCAAGGGCGAGAGTGACAAATCCTTCGAATATACGGATCAGATCCGGGATCTCATGAAGAAATATTATCCGGAGCATTCGTACGTGGTCGGAGAGACTCCGTCTACCCAGGATATAAAGGAAACAATTACGGACGATAACGCGCGGGTAAATCTGCTGACGCTGCTGGGCGTATTCCTGGTTGTAGCTTTCAGCTTTAAGTCAGTGCTGATCCCGATCGTGGTTATGATCCCGATTGAAGTTGCCATCTTCATCAACATGGCAGTTCCGTATGTGCAGGGCGTGGATATGATCTACATGGGCTACATTATTGTCAGCAGTATCCAGATGGGTGCGACGGTAGACTACTCGATCCTGCTTACCAACAATTATATCGCGAAGCGTGCAACACTTCCGAAGAAGGAGGCCTGCATTGAGGCGGTGACCCGGTCCTGTTCCTCTGTTTTTACATCCGGCGGCATCATCACCCTGGCAGGATATATTGTATATCTGATTTCTACGACGGCGGCCATTGGAGATCTGGGACATCTGATCGGACGAGGAGGCTTCCTGAGTCTGGTCCTGGTACTGACTCTGCTTCCGGCACTTCTGGTGCTGACTGACGGACTGGTCATTGAGAAAAAATGGAAAGGCTCCAGAAGAAGAATCCGCGAGCGCTATGTGACCAGAAGGCAGCAGTTCCATGAGCGGGCAGAGCAGATCCGGACGAAGCTGGAAGAACACAGGAAAGAGAAATAAGGGCAGCAGGAGGAGAATGTCATGAAGAAAAGATATCAGAGACTTGGTGTCATGGGGCTGGCGGCAGTCATGGCATGTACCGGCACGGTTCTGCCGGTGCTTGCCGGCCAGGCATCTGTGGCTGTAGATGAAAATATGTATGTAAACCTGGATTACTATGGAAACGTAGACCGGGTCAATGTGGTGAAGGGCTGTGATCTGAATGGCCAGACCACGTTCACCGATTATGGCAATTACACAGCGGTGACCAACATGTCCGATTATACGGAGCCGGTCATTGAGGGAAACAAGGTAACCTGGAATGTGTCTCCGGATTACAAGGGGCGCTTCTATTATAAAGGCGAGCTGGATGCGAAGAAGGTGGCACTCCCATGGAACTTTGATGTTTCCTATAAGCTGAATGGCGTGCCGAAAAATGCAGACGAGCTGGCGGGTGCTTCCGGACTCATTGAGATCCATATCGACGCGAAGTTTAACGACAGTGCGGATGTGAATGAATATTATAAGAACAACTTTGTTCTGGCCGTAGCAGTTATGGTGGATACCAATGACTGTTACAGTCTGGAAGCAGACGGCGCCCAGAAACAGACCGTCGGCGGCAACAGCGCCGTTGTGTTTACGGCGCTTCCGGGCGAGGATGGAGACTTCACCGTCCGCATCGGCACCGACAGCTTTGAGACCAGCGGCGTGTTCATGGCCATGACTCCGTTAACCGGCAGTGATTTAGAGCACGTGACTGACTTAAAGGAAGCAAAGGATACCTGGAAAGAGAGCGGCGATCAGATGCACGACAGCATGCAGCAGATGGCTTTGTCTGTTGAGGCCATGCGGGACGGCATTCATTCTTTACAGAGCGGCATGAACTCTGCGGAGGGCGCAAGACAGGCCTGGAGTGGTTCAAAAGACAGTATTCTGGCAGGCAATGACCGTGCGCTTGAGACCTTAAGCGCTGTCTCGGATCAGCTGGAAGCGATGATCCCGCATATCGAGACCGCCAAAGAGGCGGCAGATGTAGCGCATGACAGCCTGGGCGATATCGTAAACACGGTGCGCGAGATGCAGGATCCGTTAAATAAGCTGCACAGTGCACTGAAGGGAATCAAGAGTGGGTCGGAAGATATGTCCGGCCAGGTTTCTCCGCTGAATCAGCTGATGCAGCAGATCATTGCGCTGGACGCAACGCTGCAGGCCAGCGAGCAGGCTTATGTAACGGCTCTCGGAACCATGGGTGTCAGCCTTCAGAATGTGGATGATGACTATTATATGGACGAGGACTGGGAGGTCGATCTTTACGACGACCGTGCTGCCTCCCCGAGCAATGCCGGAAGCATCGGCAGTGTATCCGGTGCGGCTGCGGCAGGCGGCATTACCCTGAACCAGCTGGAGCTTCTGCAGACTCTGATGGCGAAGAAAGCAGCACTGGAGAAATTGTCCGCAGCCAGCAGCAAACTGGCTTCTGAGCTTTCCGGCCTTTTGGACGATGTGGCAGATGCAGCCAAATACACCTCTGAGCTGACGGACAGCCTGGAGATGCTGACGGAGGACACGGCAGCCCTGTATGATTCGATGGATAGCTACTACCCGGATCTGCAGGCTTCCCTGGATGATACGGAGGAGCTGTTAAACCGTACCACCGAAGCCATGAATACCAGTATCAGTACGGCGGCGATCGTACAGAATACCTTAAAAAACAGCAGTGATAACCTGGATGCGGCTACCCGCGACAGTATCCGCGGTACCCTGGAGCTTCTGGATAAGAGCTTAAGCGTGCTGGACAGCACCGCTTCCATCCGCCATGCAGGCGTGACCATGAAGGAGGCCATCGATAAGGAATGGGATGACTTAGATGGAGATACCCGTTTCCTGAACATGGATCCGAAGGCGGAGAAGGTATCCTTCACATCCGATGAGAATCAGGAGCCGGAATCCGTACAGATCATTCTGCGCACCGCAGAGATTAGCCTGGATGATGATGACGAGGTTCTGGATGCGGAGACTGAGGCAGCAAGCCAGAGCCCGCTGCGCCGGATCTGGATCGTGATCGTGAAGATGTGGAAAGCATTTGTGGAAATCTTCCGGAACAGATAGAAAAACTGTGGATAAAGGGAAAATTGGACAGGGGGTTTAGAAGCATATGAAAGGAAACCGAATCATAACCATAGGACGTCAGATCGGAAGCGGCGGCAGTGAGATTGGCATGGAGGTGGCAAAACGCCTTGGAATTCAATGCTATGACAGGCAGCTGATCGAGATGGCCTGCGATTACGGAGAACTGGATCAGGATATTCTTGCGGAAGCGGAGGAGAAGCGGCCGAATCCATTTCTTTACTCTGTGCCGCGTCAGATGCAGAATGATAAGACCGGAAGAGGCATTGCCATCAATGACATGGTATTTAATCTGCAGTCGGAGGTTATCCGGCGGCTGGCAGAGAAGGAGTCCTGTGTGATCATTGGCCGCTGTGCCGATTATGTGCTGCGGGAGCAGCCGGGCGTGACTTCCATATTTATCTATGCAGACATGAATGTCCGGATCGCGTGTCTTATGGAAAGACGCAGGATCACCCGGGATGAGGCCATTACGCTGATCAAAAAGACTGACAAGAGTCGTCGGAATTACTATGAATGTTATACCGGGAAACGCTGGGGTGCCGGTGCCAGCTATGATGTCACCTTAAACAGTGCGGAGCTTGGTCTGGACACCTGTGTGGATCTGATCTGCAGTCTTTATGAACGGAAACAGGAAGGAGATGCACAAGCGCGATGAAACAGACCATGAGACGCTTTCTGGTGAGTGTGGCTGCGGTGCTGCTTTCCATTGGAACAGCAGCGACGATCTATGCGGCCTCCGATAAGAGCAAGGTAGGAAAGATCAGCCTGGTATTTGATTCTGATCTTGGCATCGGTGTGGATGGAAATGCGCTTTCCGTTACTTCGGAGGGTGAGAATACGGATCGTTACTATATCAGTGATACAGAGGTGGTAAATGAAGATCCGGATGATTTCAGCGACAGCAATCCGCCGGAGATCGAGGTGACTCTGGTGGTGACAGATGAGGACCGGTGGTATTTTGCCGGTGCTTCTTCCGATGCGTTCCGCTTAAACCTGGCAGCTTCGTCAAAGAACCGCTACGACAAGGTTCAGTTTATCAGCGCAAAACGCTCGGAAAAAAACGCGATGCTGACACTGCGGGTAAAGCTGATCTATGATAAGAAGTCAAAGCTTGATAATCGTTCCGCCATTTCCCTTGCGCAGAATGATGTCGCTTCCCCGGCCGGTTTTGGCTGGGACAGCGCACATCCGGGAACCGCATCCTGGAATGCGGAGGAATCCGCACGCTATTACCAGATCCAGCTGGTCAGAAACGGCATTGATACCGGCATCATGCGTTCGGTATACAAAAACCATTATGATTTTTCATCCCAGATGACAGAGCCGGGGGAGTACTGCTTCCGTGTCCGTACCGTGCGCCAGAGCAGCCACAACAAGAGTGAGTGGGTGACCTCAGAGATATGGACAGTGGCCGCAGCGGAAAACGAGGAAAACAGATCGGATGTGGTCAATGCCGGGACAGAGTAAAACCAGATTGCAAATAGGATATTGAGTTTTGCGTGTGTTTCCTGTATGATGGATGTGCGCAGCGAAGAAAACAGACGGCTGTAGATGTGGCCGTCTGTTTTTTCGATGCAGAAGCAGGAAACGGAAAATATTTTGTCCATGGAACGCGGGAAGATGCGGCATGGACAGGATTTGACACGCTACAGGAGTGAATCATATGAATGAATTAACCATAGAAGAATTTGACGCCCTTTCCACGAACACCTATGTGCTTTATGATATCCGAAGCACGGATGAGATCAATCATGGTGCCATCAAGGGAGCTATCGCCAGTTCCGCGGAAGAACTGGAAGAAAATCCGCCGGAAGAGAAAGGCAAAAAAATCATCATCTGCTGCAGCCGCGGCCGCGTGAGCCGCGATGTGGCAGAGAATCTCTGCGAGCAGGGCTATGACGCAGTCAGCTTAAAGGGCGGCTACATTGCCTGGCTCATGGCCGAGATCAAAAAGCAGGAGGCAGACGAGATCTGCGATTCCGTGGAAAAAAGCCTGCGCAAGAAATTCCACAAGAACATTTTCAGCAAATTCGCGAAAGCCATCAATCAGTACGAACTGGTGAAGGAAGGCGACCGCATTGCGGTCTGCATCTCCGGCGGCAAAGATTCCATGCTGATGGCCAAGCTGTTTCAGGAGTTAAAGAAGCACAACAAATTCCCGTTTGAGGTGAAGTTCCTGGTTATGGATCCGGGCTACAGTCCGGAGAATCGCCAGGTCATCGAGGAGAATGCCCGGAAGTTAAAAATTCCGATTCAGATTTTCGAGTCCGACATTTTCGATGCGGTATACACTATCGAGAAATCCCCGTGCTATCTCTGTGCCCGCATGCGCCGCGGACATCTTTACACCTTCGCGAAGCAGCTGGGCTGTAACAAAATCGCCCTGGGCCATCATTATGATGATGTGATCGAGACCATCCTCATGGGCATGCTCTACGGCGCCCAGGTTCAGACCATGATGCCGAAGCTCCACAGTACCAACTTCGAGGGCATGGAGCTCATCCGCCCGCTGTATCTGGTACGCGAGGATGATATCAAGGCGTGGAGAGATTATAACAACCTGCATTTTATCCAGTGTGCCTGCAAGTTCACCGACACCTGCACCACCTGCAATAATGAGGAAAACCAGTCCAAACGCGTGGAAGTCAAGGAGCTGATCCGAACCTTAAAAGAGAAGAATCCGTTCGTGGAGAGCAATATCTTTAAAAGCGTGGAGAATGTCAATCTGGATACCGTGGTAGCGTACAAGCAGGGCGGCGTGCGCCATCATTTTCTGGATACCTATGACCGGGAACCGGAGACTGCAAAACCGTGCTGCTCAGACGCTGCAGACGATTAAACGGTCCTCTTTACTTGCGGTATGACCTGTGTTATACTTGGGATAATTATGAGTGTGGGCAGGTTATTACAAAAGCATTGTGCAGGAAGGTAAAATAAAGAACGGGAGGCGTTTGCAAATGGATATCATGATTTTTCTTGGCTGTATTCTGCTGCTGGTATTGTTTGTTGTTGTAGCAGTGGTAACCAGTATGTTAGGCACCATCGGTGCCATTGTGGCAGAGGAAGATGACGAAGAATAAGCTGTACAGAGAAAAGAATCCGGACTATTTCGGATTCTTTTTTTCTGCCATGACCCAAAGTGATCCTGACAAACTGTCTATCAACGATGGAAGAATGGCCGTGACATACGGACAAAAAGAGAAAACGACCGTATCACACGGAAAACATATAAGAAATGATTGGAAATTAAAATTCCCTCTTGCATTTACATAAACACATCGTTATAATGACCATAGCTTTAAGATTTTACTGAATTAATGTGGCAGATGATACAAAAAATTGTCAAACCGGATATTGCAAAAAATCAGGGACGTATTATCGGAGAAAGATTGGTCTCGGTATACGTCCCTTTTTTGTCACGGTGTCCGGACAGCGGTTTCGGCTGGGAAATCTGAAACTCATCATAGAATTCGGTATCACAAAAGAAGCATAAAGCGAAAACGAGGAAGGAAGGAAACAAACATGAAAAAGACACTGGCAGGAATTGTCCTGAGCTGTGTGCTTGCAGCGTCCCTCACTGCATGCGGCGGTTCCGGAAATTCTACAAGCACATCCGCAGCAGAGACTTCTGCAGCAGCTGGCGGCAGCACATCCGCAGCAGCAACCACTGAGAGCGGCGACAAGGTTATACGTGTCGCAGCAGTAGATCCGCAGGTAGCACTGGATCCGCAGCAGTTTACCTACAGCATCGTAATGAAAATTACCGATAACATTACCGAGTCCCTGCTGACTACCACATCCGATGGACTGGTTCCGACTCTTCTGGCAGCTATGCCGACCATTTCCGATGACAACATGACCTACAGCTTCGAGCTGCTTCCGGATGTAAAATTCCATGATGGAACGACTCTGAAGGCTTCCGATGTTAAGTATTCTTACGAGCGTCTGATCAAAATGGCAAAGATGGCAACCCTGCTTGAGAATGTGGTTGGTTACGACGAGATGAGCGCAGGTACAGCAGATGAGCTGTCCGGTATCGAGGTTCAGGACGATACCCACTTCACCATTCAGTTAAAGAAACCGTACGCACCGTTCCTTTCCGTTCTGTCTACCGCATACTGCGCAATCTATCCGCAGGAGGCATGTGAGGCAGCTGGCAACAACTGGGGTATGACCACCCTGATCGGTACCGGCGCATTCAAGCTTGACAGCTATCAGACCGGTGTTGGCGCAACCCTTTCCCGTTTCGATGATTACCATGGCGGCGCAGTAGCGCTGTCCGGTCTGGACTACAAGTTCATCGAGGATGTTAACACTCAGGTTCTTGAGTATCAGAAGGGCAATGTAGACTATGTAGATGTTGACCCGTCCATCTACCCGGTATACTCTAGCAATCCGGATCTGAAAGATCAGATGCATGGCTTCCAGCCGACTGGCTGCTACAGCCTGAACGTAAACAGCAAGACCTATTCTGATCCGAAGGTAAGAGAGGCAATTGCTCTTTCCATCGACCGTAAGGCCATCTGCGAGAGCATCCTTCACGGTACCGCAACCGTTCCGAATTCCTATATCCCGGCTGGTATCATCGGTCATGATGACAGCCTTCCGGAGTTTGAGTATAATCCGGAGAAGGCAAAATCCCTTCTTGCTGAGGCAGGATATCCGAATGGCATTGACCTTCGCGTAACCGTAAACACCAAATATCAGGGCAACGTAGCAATCGCAACCGCATTCCAGCAGCAGGCAAAGGCAGCAGGCATCAACGTAGAGGTTGAGCAGGTTGACTCTGCGGCATGGTCCGATATGAAGAAGAACGGCGGCGTTGACTGCGGTATCTCCAACTGGTATGTAGATTACTCTGATCCGGAGAGCATGCTGTACCCGATGACCAAGACCGACACCAATTCCAGCTTCTGGCACAATGCCGAGTTCGATAAACTCATGGATGAGGGTATCGCAACCACCGATGAGGCAGAACGTCAGGAAATCTACAAAAAAGCAGAGCACATCATGACCAGAGAAGACTGGGCAACCACTCCTCTCTACAATGAGACCAAGTTCTATCTGTTAAATCCGCATATCACCGGATTTGAGATGGATGCGACCTTCCGTATGTTCTGGAAGAATGCTGATATTCAGTAATTATTGCGGCAACAATTAAAAATGTTTAGAGAAACAGGGGGGCTGCGCATTTTGGCAGTTCCTCTGTTCGCATGTAGGAGAAAATAAAATGCTTTCATACACAGGAAAACGTTTGCTCCAGACGATCTTTGTTCTTCTGGGCATCAGCTTGATCACGTTTGTTCTGCTTCAGGTAGTACCGGGTGACCCGGTTGCCCTGATGTTAGAGAAACGTGCAGATCCGGAGACTATCGCCAAAGTGCGTAAGGAGCTCGGTCTGGATCTGCCATACTATGTACAGTATCTGAATTTTATAAAAGGCGCCATCCATCTGGATTTCGGTACCTCCTATTTCACCAAGGAGGTTGTTACCGATGCGCTGTTCCGCTGCTTTAAGGTAACCGTAAAGCTGGCATGCATGTCCTTTATCTTCGCTTCTGTTATTGGTATTCCGTGCGGAATCTTTGCAGCAGTCAAGAGAGGAAAAGGCATCGATACCGTTGTTATGGTACTCTCTATCGTCGGTGTATCTGCACCGGCATTCTGGGTAGCGATCATTCTGCAGATCCTTTTCGGCTTAAAGCTGAACGTTCTGCCGATCTCAGGATTCGATACGCCGGCATCTTACATACTTCCGAGTCTTGCGCTGGGTGCGCGTTACGCAGGAAATATTGCGCGAATCACCAGAACCAGTATGCTGGAAGTACTGGGACAGGATTACATCCGTACCGCGAAGGCAAAGGGTGCCATGCGCTGGGCCGTTATCTTGAAGCACGCCCTGAAAAATGCCATGATCCCGATCGTAACTCTTGTAGGTACTGATTTTGGTTACATGCTGACAGGATCCATGCTGATCGAAAAGGTATTCTCCATTCCGGGAATCGGTAAGCTGGCAGTAGATGCCATGTCCAACCGTGATCTCCCGCTTCTGGAGGGCACCGTTATGTACATCGCATTTGTATTCGTTGTCGTAAACCTGATCGTTGATGTTTCCTATGCATTTCTGGATCCGCGAATCCGCTACGGGAAAGGAGCAGCATAAGAGATGGCTAAGAAATTACTTGGATTTTTTAATAAACAGAAACAGTTTGAGCAGGATGTTATGGAAAACGGCATGCAGTATTCCAGCTTCTACGGAGATAGCCTGCGCCGTTTAAAGAAGAACAAAATGGCAATGTTCTGCGCATGTGTACTGATCCTGCTGGCACTGATGGCAATCTTCGCTCCGCTCCTCGCACCGTATGATCCGACCTATCAGGATTACAGCGCTGTGCTTGGCGGACCGTGCAAGGCACATCCGTTCGGAACCGATGAATTCGGCCGTGACATCTTATCCCGTATCATCTACGGTTCCAGAGTATCCATCAGTATCGGTATCGTGGCACAGATCATCGCTTCTATCGTAGGCGTAACCTTAGGTTCCCTGGCCGGTTACTACGGCGGCTGGATCGACAGCCTGATCTCCCGTGTCATGGAGATCTTCCAGGCATTCCCGGATCTGATCTTCGCCATGGCGATCATGACCTTCATGGGTAAGGGTGTCCTGAACCTGTTTATCGCCCTGGGCCTTCTGACCTGGGTCCGCACCGCGCGTATGATCCGCGGTTCTGTCATGCAGTTAAAAGAAAAAGAATACGTAGAGGCAGCCCGCGCCTGCGGAGCATCTACCTACTGGATCATCATGAAGGAACTGGTTCCGAACTGCCTGTCCACCATTATCGTCCTGGTTACCCTTGGTATCCCGAACGCAATCATGTACGAGGCATCCTTAAGCTTTTTGGGCATCGGTATCCAGCCGCCGACTCCGTCATGGGGCAATATGATCAGTGCGGCACAGACCTTTATCAGCTACCGCCCGGTATACAGCATCATGCCTGGTGTGGCGATCATGATCACAGTTATCGCATTCAATATCTTCGGTGACGGTTTACGAGATGCACTGGATCCGAAGCTGAGAAGTTAGGAGGTATGAGAGATGGCAGAGAATATTTTACAGGTAAAAAATTTAAAAACCTACTTTCATACTGAGGCCGGACTTGTGAAAGCGGTTAACGATGTTTCCTTCAATGTGGAAAAGGGTAAGACCCTCGGCATTGTAGGTGAGTCCGGCTGCGGAAAAAGTATCACTTCCTTATCGATCATGGGTCTGGTAGAGCGTCCTGGTAAGATCGAGGGCGGTGAGATCCTGTTTGAGGGGGAAGACCTCTTAAAGATGACGGAGGCTCAGATGCGCAACATCCGCGGCAAGAAGATTGCCATGATCTTCCAGGAGCCGATGACATCCTTGAATCCGGTTTATACCATCGGACAGCAGCTGATCGAGGCCCTGCTCCTTCATGAGAAAATGACCAAGCAGGAAGCAAAAGCCCGCGCCATCGAGATGTTAAAGCTGGTTAAGATCCCGCTTGCGGAGCGCCGTTTCGACGAGTACCCGCATCAGCTTTCCGGCGGTATGCGTCAGCGTGTCATGATTGCCATGGCACTCTGCTGTAATCCGGCTATGCTGATCTGTGATGAGCCGACTACTGCGCTGGACGTAACCATTCAGGCGCAGATCCTGGACCTCATCAATGAGTTAAAAGAAAAGACCGGAACCTCCGTTATGATGATTACCCACGACCTGGGTGTCATCGCAGAGGTTGCGGATGATGTTATGGTTATGTACGCAGGCAAGGTCGTTGAGCACGCAAGCTGCGACCAGATCTTTGACAAGCCGATGCATCCGTATACGGACGGACTGATGAAGTGCATTCCGAAGTTGGATGATGACGACACCAAAGAGCTGAGCGTTATCAAGGGCATGGTGCCAAGCTTTGATGATATGCCGGCAGGCTGCGCGTTCTGCCCGAGATGTCCGCAGGCCCGCGAGATCTGCCGTCAGAAGATGCCGGAGTTAGTCGAGGCCGAGGGCCGCAAAGTGCGCTGCTTTAAATATACGAAGGAGTGGGAGGAGAACATCTGATGAGTGAAGTAAATGAAAAGACCCCGCTTCTGGAGGTCCGGAACCTGCGGAAACTGTTCGCGGGAAAATCTTCCTTCTTCCAGAAAGATAAGTCATGGATCAAGGCGGTGGACGATGTATCCTTTACCCTGAATCCGAAAGAAACCCTGGGTGTGGTTGGTGAGTCTGGCTGCGGTAAGTCTACCATGGGCCGCTCTGTGCTTCGTCTGATCGAGCCGACCTCCGGCGAGATCTTCTACAAGGGAAAGGATTTCACCAAGGCAAGCGGCCAGGAGCTGCGGAAAATGCGCGCAGATATGCAGATCATTTTCCAGGATCCGTACGCATCCTTAAATCCGAGAATGACCATCGGCGAGATCATTGCCGAGCCGTTAAATATTCAGAAACGCTATAAGACCCAGGAGGAGACCCGGGCACAGGTGTTAAAGGTGATGGAGGTCGTAGGACTGAACACCAAATACTACAACCGCTATCCTCACGAGTTCTCCGGCGGACAGCGTCAGAGAATCGGTATTGCCCGCGCGATCGTGCTTAACCCGTCTCTGGTAGTCTGCGATGAGCCGGTATCCGCACTGGATGTTTCCATCCAGTCTCAGGTACTGAATCTGCTGCGCCAGCTGCAGGAATCCATGGGAATGGCATATATCTTCATTTCCCACAACTTAAGCGTTATCAAGCATATTTCAGACCGTGTCATGGTTATGTATCTGGGACATGTGGTAGAGCTGGCGGACAAGAAAGAGCTGTTTGCGAACCCGTCCCATCCGTACACCCAGGCGCTGCTGTCCGCAATTCCGGTACCGGAGCGCCATTCCAAGAGGAAGAAGATCATTCTCCAGGGCGATCTGCCGAGCCCGGCAAACCCGCCGTCCGGATGTATCTTCCACACCCGCTGCTTCATGGCTCAGGAAATCTGTTCCACACAGAAGCCGGAGCTTAGAGATATTGGAGGAGGTCATCTGTGCGCCTGTCATTTCTGCAATGGAGCCTGCGCGCAGAACGAAACTACAGAAGAAAAATAATTGGGGAGGTATAGAAGTATCATGAAAATTACCAACATTAAGACCTACAGAATGCAGGTGCCGCTGGTGCGTCCGTTCCGCATTGCGCTGGGTCTCATCACTCACGCAGTCAGCTGCCTGGTTGAGATTGAGACCGATGCCGGCATCACCGGTTATGGTGAGGGCTCTCCGGGACCGCTGATTACCGGTGAAAATCTCGATGGAACCATCGCTACCGTAGAGCGTCTGAAGGAAAAGCTTATCGGCATGGACCCGCGTGACATGGAGGCAATCTATACCGTGATGAACCGTACCGTAGCGTATGCAGGTACTGCAAAGGCAGCCATCGACCTGGCATGTCATGACATCATCGGCAAGAGCACCAATCTTCCGCTATATAAGGTTCTGGGCGGACTTTCCGGCGAGATCGAGACAGATATGACCGTTGGCATCGATGATCCGGCAGTCATGGCAGAGCATGCAAAGGCACATGTACAGGCAGGCTTTAACGTGATCAAGACCAAGGTCGGCGTAGACTTTGCTTCCGATCTGGCAAGAGTCCGCGCGATCCGTGAGGCAGTTGGTGACCAGGTGAAGATCCGTCTGGACGCAAACCAGGGCTGGAAAGCCAAGGAGGCTGTTGAACTCATCAACCGCCTGAACGAGTATGATATCGAGCTGGTAGAGCAGCCGGTTCCGCGTTTTGATTTTGAGGGACTGAAATTCGTGACCGCCCACAGCTCTGTGCCGATCATGGCAGATGAAAGCTGCTGGGACTCCAAGGATGCCCTGCGGTTAGTATCCCAGCGTGCTGTAGATCTCATCAACATCAAGCTGATGAAGTGCGGCGGCCTGTATGAGGCAAAGAAGATCACCGCGATCGCAGAGGCAGCAGGTGTGGAGGTCATGCTGGGCTGTATGGCAGAGGAGAGCGGTATCGGTGTAACCGCGGCTGCTTCCTTGGGTGCGGCATTAAAGAACATTACACGTGCGGATCTGGACGCAACCTTCTCCTTAAAAGAGCTTCCGTACGAGGGCGGCTTTACCGTAAAAGATACCAGACATCTGATCCTTTCCTCTGATCCGGGCCTTGGCATCAAATGTCTGAAAAAGGAGATGCTGGCATGAACCGTATGACACAGGAGGGCAGGGCAAAGCTGGAAGAGCTGATTGCCCGCGTAATGAAGGATGGCCAGGCCCGCGGTATCGCGGTCGGCATCGTCAATGCAGCCGGAGAGATCCAGTACGAAAATTACTTCGGTTACCGTGACGCGGAGAACAAGCTCCCGATCACCAGAGACACCATCTTCGGTATGGCATCTGTAACCAAATCCTTTACGGCACTGTCCATCATGCAGATGCAGCAGGACGGCCTTTTAAAGGTAGATGATCCGGTTTCCAGATACATTCCGGAGTTCACCAACAAGAATCAGTCTGAGCCGGTTAAGCTGTGGCATTTGATGTGCCACAGCGGCGGCTATTTCCCGCTTCCGCGTATTGTAGTGGATAAGACCGCGCAGGAGATGGGAATTGAGGATTCCCTGGATGCAGAGCTCATTTACCGGGAAGACTTTGCAGAGGAAGGCATCCGCCGTGTGGCAGGCCGCCTGGATTCCCAGACCCGTTTCACCGGACGTCCGGGACAGCGCATGAGCTACTGCAACGACGGTTTTGGTCTGCTTTCTGATATTGTGCGCCGTCATTCCGGTTATGGCTCCTTTGCAGAGTATCTGGATAAGAAGATCCTGAAGCCGATCGGTATGGACCGCAGCAACATCAGCTTTATCCGCAATAGCCAGGACGAGAATGCGGCAATCCTGTATTCTCTGGAGAACGGAACCTGGAGAGCTGACCGCGACTACCAGAACGATGCATTCGTCCTGCACGGCGGCGGCGGTATGAAGTCCACTCTGGGTGATATGCTGAAGTATGCTGTTATGTATCTGAATGAAGGTGTGGCAGGAAACGGAAACCGCATCGTAGAGCGCTATGCTGTTCAGGAGATGGAAAAGCCGAGACAGTTCATGAAGCCGGGCATATACTATGGCTACGGTCTGGAGACGAAGCAGGTAGGTGATCGTGCTGTTTATGAGCACGGCGGAAGCCTTCCGGGCGTATCCTCCAACTTCTCCTTCTGTCCGCAGGAAGAGGTTGGTATTGTGGTGCTGTGCAATACCATGGATGTTTCCGTGGCAGCCATCGCAGACGCAGCCCTGAATGCCTACTGCGGTCTTGAGGTCGAGGAAGAACGGCAGATCCACGCAGAACGCAGCTGGAGCGCCGAAGAACTGGAAGAGTTAGCCGGAAGCTATGTATCCGGTGAGGGTGATGCATTTACGCTGACTGTAGAAAACGGAACCCTGAGCATGAAGGTAAACGGAAATCCGACCGCACTTCAGGCTGTATATCCGTGGCAGGGTATGGTACGGAAAACCTATTCCGACATTTACCTGACTGCGATCCGTGACGAAGAAGGACACGTATTTGCGGCGCGCTATGGCAGCCGGATCTTCCCGAAGGAAGCATAATCATTTTGAAAAGAGATTCCTGCTTTTTTCAAAAAACAGGAATCTCTTTACTTTTTGAAAAATACGATTTATAATAAACAGTGTTTCCATAGAAAACGCAGGCGTAGTTCATTGGTAGAACATCAGCTTCCCAAGCTGAGGAGGCGGGTTCGATTCTCGTCGCCTGCTTCCTTAAAACCGCGTAGCTACGCGGTTTTTGTATTTTCAGGCCTCCATCTCCGCATTCACGGCGTCCTCGCAGGAGCGCATTGCCTCGATGGTCTTTGCAAAGAGTTCATCCAGCTCCCATCCCAGGCGTTCGGCACCGGTGCGGATGATGTCGCGGGAGCAGCCTGCAGCAAATTTTTTATCCTTGAATTTTTTCTTTAAGCTGGAAACCTCCATATCCCTGGTGCTTTTGGATGGGCGCATGCGGGCTGCGGCTCCGATCAGACCGGTCAGCTCATCTGCGGCGAACAGCACCTTCTCCATCTCATGGACCGGCTCTACATCGCAGCAGATGCCATAGCCATGGGAGCAGATGGCATGGATCATGTCATCGCCGACACCGCCGGCCTTTAACAGCTCCGGCGCTTTTGTGCAGTGTTGCTCCGGGTAAAGCTCAAAATCAATATCGTGGAGCAGTCCGCAGATTCCCCAGAAATCCTCCTCATCTCCATAACCAAGCTCCCTCGCGTACCAGCGCATGACGCCTTCTACGGTGAGACCGTGCAGAATGTGGAATGGCTCCTTGTTGTAGGTTTTCAGTAAGTTCAATGCTTCATCTCTAGTGATCTGACTTATCATTTCATGTCTCCTCCTGCTGGAAATTTTTTCCATTATACTGCGTCTGATAAAAATTGTTAAGCATTTGTTTTTGAAAGATCAGCGTTGGATTTCGGCAAAAATTTCGCCTGCAAGCTTTCGCGGCAGTAAAATCAGACGGCCGCGCACCCGAAATAAAAAGAGCCGCCTTCGGAGGGAACGGCACACGCAGTGTACGGCTTCATCGGGAATAAAGCCCTGCCGGGCAAGCTTCTCCCGGCGTGCCGGTTCACTGGCGATCCAGATGATGCGGGCATCGGAGGCAGGGGGAATATGGCTGAGCGGAAGTACCATGGAATCACCTGGTCATGTTTGCCGGGGCCATGTGACAGGCAGAGCGCCTGGTTCACATGGACCGGTGTGTAATTACCATAAGATATGCGCAAATTCCGGGAAAAGAGCTTGCCACCGCAGAATTTGTTAGGTAAAATAGTAGCATTCGCAAAATGCGGTATAGCCGCAGATTTCAACATTTTGCAGAGATTGTTTGTGTCTGAGAGGTTTTGAGAGGAGTTTTCATGAGTATTTTAAATGTAGAGCATTTAAGTCACGGATTTGGTGACCGGGCTATTTTCCAGGACGTTTCGTTCCGTCTGTTAAAGGGTGAGCATATCGGTCTGGTGGGCGCCAACGGCGAGGGTAAATCTACCTTCATGAGCATTATCACCGGAAAACTGCAGCCGGATGAGGGCAAGGTTGAGTGGGCAAAGCATGTGCGCGCCGGTTATCTGGACCAGCACACCGTATTGGAAAAGGGCATGACCATCCGCGATGTGTTAAAGAGCGCGTTCGCGTATCTGTTTGAGATGGAAGAGCAGATGAATGCCATCTGCGATAAGATGGGCGAGGCATCCGAGGACGAGATGAATGCCATGATGGAGGAGCTTGGCACGATTCAGGACCTTCTGATGGCCCATGACTTTTATATCATTGACAGCAAGGTAGAAGAGGTAGGCCGCGCGCTGGGCCTGCAGGAGATTGGCATGGATAAGGATGTTTCCGAACTTTCCGGTGGCCAGCGTACCAAGGTGCTTCTGGGAAAGCTGCTTCTGGAAAAGCCGGACATCCTGCTTTTGGATGAGCCGACCAATTATCTGGATGAGCAGCATATTGAATGGCTGAAGCGTTATCTGCAGGAGTATGAGAATGCTTTTATTCTGATCTCCCATGATATTCCCTTCTTAAACAGCGTCATCAACCTGATCTACCACATGGAGAACCAGAAGCTGGACCGTTATGTGGGCGATTACGATCATTTCCAGGAAGTTTACGCAGTGAAGAAAGCACAGCTTGAGGCCGCTTATAAGCGTCAGCAGCAGGAGATCGCAGAGCTTGAGGATTTTGTGGCCCGCAATAAGGCAAGAGTTTCCACCCGAAATATGGCCATGTCCCGCCAGAAAAAGCTGGATAAGATGGAGGTCATTGAGCTGGCGAAGGAGAAGCCGAAGCCGGAGTTTAATTTTATGGAAGCCCGTGCTGCCGGCAAAATGATCTTTGAGGCGAAGGACCTGGTGATCGGCTACGACGAGCCGCTGACCCGCCCGTTTGACATCAGCATGGAACGCGGTGAGAAGGTCGTCTTAAAGGGCTCCAACGGAATCGGAAAGACTACCCTGTTAAAGAGTATCCTGGGCCTGATCCCGGCACTTTCCGGCAGCGTGGAGTTAGGTGATTATCTGTATCTTGGCTATTTTGAGCAGGAGATGGCACCGGGAAATACCACCACCTGCATTGAGGAAATCTGGAAGGAATTTCCGTCCTACACCCAGTATCAGGTACGTTCTGCCCTGGCAAAATGCGGCCTGACGACCAAACACATCGAGAGCCAGGTACGTGTCTTGTCCGGCGGTGAGCAGGCAAAGGTAAGATTATGTAAACTGATCAACCGCGAGACCAATGTTCTTCTTCTGGATGAGCCAACCAACCATCTGGATGTGGACGCCAAGGAGGAGCTGGCCCGTGCCCTGAAGGCATACAAAGGCAGCATCCTTCTGATCTGCCATGAGCCGGAATTTTACGAGGGCTTTGCCACCCGCGTGGTAGACTGCAGCGAATTCTGCCTGCGCGGTTAAGAGCCGGCTTATGTCGTCTGGTGTCAGCTTTTGTCGATGAACTTTTCTTGTACTGGTATCGTTACTGTGCTATGATGATGGCACAGTAACGATTTATCTGAGATTCTGTTTTTCTGTTATCTTAGTTTTATTTTCACATTTCATTTATTTTCACTTTTATATTTATGTTTCTATGTTCCTGTTGGGCTTTATGGCAATGTTTTGCCGCTTCAGTTTGAAACAGGGCAGTTTTTTATTTTTCAGTTTTATCATCAGGCTGTCTGTTACGTGCAGCTCAGGCGCAGTTCGCGCATTTTCACATAGGATCAGAATACAAAAAACAGGATCGCAAAAAGGGAGAGGGGGAATGCGATGCATTCAGAACGAGGACGCAAAGGTCTGCTTCTGATCGTCTGCGCATGGACGATTCTGACAGCGGGACCGGGACTGACGGTTTATGGAGCCGGGACCGGGACGGAGACTCAGATCCGGCACTGGAATATCGGGGATACTGTTATACGGAATATCGGAGGAACAGCATACCGTTTCCGCTGCATTGATCAGAATTATGCAGACCATATGGATTACCACAGAAAGGGAGCCTTATTTTTGTGTGATGAGGTAATACCGGCCAACACCGGTTCCCATTATCAGTTTGAGACGCCGGAGGACGCTTCTCATGGTTATGTGTATGCTTCGGGACCGATCGTACGCTTTGGAGAAACCGCGGATTATAAATATTCCGCGATACGCGCATGGCTTTCCGGCTCTGCAGAACAATTTTCAGATGCGGAAATGGTGAATATCGGTGTGGAACGAGCTTATCAGGGGCAGACGGGAAGAGAATTGTGGGAGCAGTTTTCCGGAGATGAGCTGACTGCCAGATATCTGGGCAGCCAGAAGCTGGTGGATCAGCTGTTCATTCTTTCAGTGGACGAGGCATATCGCTACCGGAACTGGCTGTGGCGGTTTGGCCCGGTCAGAAAGCGGAATCCGGAGACGCAGATCAGTGAATTCTGTAAAGGCTACTGGCTCCGCACACCATGCAAAAGCGCAGAGGATACTCAGGTCTATATCGTGGATCTGGTGCAGGGCAATATCCGGCCGGAAAAGGTACGGACTGATGTGCAGACGGCAGAAAGCGGTGTGCGGAATGACATGCAGGAGGCAGGAAGAGATGTGCGGACAACAGCAGATCAGAAACCGGAAGCGGATGAGGAATTGCGTGTAACAGGAACAACAGGGGTGCGGCCGGCTTTTGTGCTGCCGCAGATGTAGGATAAGGGGGATGTATGAGAATCAGCAAAAAGAAATTTTACAGGAAACGTCAGACAGCGTCTGCGATGGCAGTATTGCTTACCGTGCTTTCACCGGGAGTTTTTCCGGCCGGGATTGCCATGGCGGAAAATGCCGGCGGATGGATTCCGGAAGGAAGAGCCGGTCATGCAAGAGTAACCGAGAGTAATGGGAGTGTAGATTCTTCCGAAATATTGGAGGAAGTGTGGGATGAGGAAGAGCCGGAAGAGGATCTGGCAACGGCCTCTGACGCGATCCTGTGGTCAGAGCCTGCAACGCCATCCGATGCGGTACAGTGGTCAGAGCCTGCAACGCCATCCAATCTTTTGCTGCTGGCGGCACAGATTCCGGTAACCGGAGATCTGTGGGAGGACTGGAACGGCAATGTGAATTTTCCGGGAGAAGGAACAAGAGAGTCTCCATATCAGTTGGAGACGCTTTCTCATCTGATGGGGCTGGCCGAGTCCGTTGCGGCCGGGAATGATTATGAGGGCTGTTATTTCGAACTGACGCAAAGCCTGGACCTTGGAGGAATTGCCATCAACCGCGGGGACTGGAATCCGATCGGCTGGTATCGCAGCCGCGCGGAAATGAGCGGAGAGGTTCCAACGCCATTTCGCGGGTATTTTGACGGATGCGGAAATACCATAACCGGATTGAAAATTGCCGGAGAGCTTGACGGAAAAACAAATCTGGGATTATTTGGCGTGATCGATGGAGGCAGCGTAGAAAATCTGGAAATTCAGTGTGACCAGGTGCGGGGGCTGGATCAGGTCGGAATTCTGGCAGGAGCTGTGAAGAACGGCGCTGTGATCCGGAATGTGAGAGTATCCGGTTATGTGTATTCCAGACACAATGCGGGAGGTATTGCGGCAATGCTCTGCGGAAGCGGAAAAGGCACTTTGGCGGGAACGCAGCTTCAGGAGTCGGATGGATCGGTCATTGTGGAGAATTGCCGGGCAGAGGGGATTTCCATGAATGGCGCAGAGAAGGATGGTGCTGTGGGAGGTATTGCAGGATGTGCAAAGAAGGCTTACCTGATCGATAATGCAGTGATCACCCAGAACGGGGTGTCGGACCGGATCCAGGGGAAAGGATATGTAGGCGGGATCGCAGGAGTCATGACCTTGAGCGGCATTTATAATTCCTACGTGAACGGTACGATCGGTGGAAACGGAAGCCGTGCCGTGGGAGGTATTGTCGGAAAATATGAGAGCGGGAATCTGATACTGGCCCGCATGGCAGGAGCTGTTTCCAGAACCAACAACGGCAGTGCATCCCGGGAGGGAACCTTTGTGGGAACCCGTGACAGCAGCGCACGGTTTACTTACGGAACAGAGCGTGACAGCCGAGTTTCTTATCTGTTTACCAATACACTGGCGAAGGCAAAGCAGGTGTTTGGCAGTACCATTGACGGGGATAACCGGTTTGCGGAGGATGCGCACATCGGTTACTGGTCTGATCTGGAACGCAAGTATAAAACAGTGACGGGACAGATTGAATATGACTGTGGGGACCGATTCTTCTATGAAGAACTGGAAGATGGCATCCGCTATATTGTTACTCAGAAGCTGGGGCGTGAATTTACCATGGAAGGCTATAAAAAGGATCTGCCGTTTACCATGGATCATTTTGCACCGGGCTTTATGGGGGAGCCGACCAGAGGCTATCTGGTCTATATTCCGCGAATCGATGCCAGAAATGCAAACGGTACCTACGATACCGATGTGGCAGTGCTGTCTGCGATCTCATCTACGGGCAGCTCATACTACCGGGATATTGATAAAGACCACCCGTCTGCGATCAGGGCAGGGGGTGTGGTGACAGTGGCTACCGCACCGAAGAACACGGCAGAGGACCGTTACCAGATGGTGGTGGATCTCAATGAGACAGGAGGCGTAAAACCGCCAACTTATCTGGATGAGGACGAACAGGAACGGCCGATGCAGTATGTGAGCGGAGGTGCTTATTCATTTATCATGCCGGAGTGTGATACAGAGCTTCGCGCGGAATATGAAAAGGTGACGACAAGGCTGACGGCAGATCCGGCCGAAACGCGGATTTCGGTTGTGCAGACCCGCAGCGGAGACCGCAAAAGCCCACAGATCGTGACAGAGGTAAAAAATGCGGAAGGAATCCTGATTGCCCGCTATGTGGACGGAAAACAGGATCACAGCGTAGAAGTGCAGCCGGTCCTGATCCATGCGGAGCATAACGGAAACGGGCAGACGGCGGACCGGACAGTGCGCTGGCTGGTCGATGATACCGATCTTCTGGAAAATCGTTCTGAGGCCGGTTATACCATGAAAGACGGACTGGTCATGCCCAATATGAACTCTGCCTTTATTACGAACATTGTAAACCGTGAAGTAAAGGCACAGGCGCAAAACCAGTACCGGGAGCCAATCCGCGATACGGTGTATACACGATATGGAGTGGTTTCTGCGGTGACCAATCCGGAAACATCGGTGAATCACCAGGCACTTTACGCAAACTGCCGTGTGACTGTAGAGTTTCAGATTGTAGATCTGACAACCGTACGTGTGGAAACTCTGAGCTTAAATCAGGATGAGGTACAGTTCACAGTTACCAGAAGGCTGACCGGAAGCTGTTATCAGCCGACAGAATCAATCACGGTTTCAGAGCCGGTGGTGCTGACAGCCGGTCTGGAGCCGGAGCATCCGTTTTATGAGCAGGTAAGCTGGAAGGATACGGAGAGCGGAAAGAACCTTCTTTTAGAACCGTCCGGGGCGAACCGGCAAAACTGCAGGCTTACCCCGGTGTGGGATCCGCAGGGACAGACCAATCCGGCCTGGATCCAAAATCTGATCAACCGGGACCGTACTCTGAAAAAGGAAAAACCGCTGGAAAAGGTAAGTGGAACTGGCATTCTGGAAGAACTTGTGACTGCGGTCAGTGAAGACCAGACACATGGTCATATTCAGGCCATGTGCCGCGTGAAGATCGCATTTGTTACGGTAGATGAGACTGTGCCGAGAGTCAGCACGGGCGGGTCTGGCGGAGGCGGCTCATCCAAAGGCTCCGGGGGCGGTGGAGGCGGTTCTTCCACAGGGATTACTTCCGGCGGGGTAACCAGAGCCGCCGGTCCGTCAATGCCGTCCTATGTTGTGACAGGAACCTGGATGCAGAATGCGGCCGGACAGTGGATGTTTGCGGACAAAGAGCGTACTTACGCGAAGGAATGGGCAGCAGTGCATAATCCGTATGCCAGCACAGCAGACGGGCAGAGTGCGTATGACTGGTTCCGGTTTGATGAAAATGGTTTCCTGGTAACAGGCTGGTATCAGGATACCGACGGCAACCGCTATTACCTGAATCCGTCCCCGGACGGAACTCAGGGGCGCATGCTGACGGGATGGAACTGGATTGATGGACAGTGCCTGTATTTTGAGGAGGAATCGAATGGAACACGCGGCGCGCTTCGGTGCAATACAGTTTTGCCGGATGGAAAGCAGACCAATGAAGAAGGTGCGTGGATCTTAAACGGCGTGGTGCAGCGCCGGGAAAAAGGGCAGTAAGGTGGAAACGGGCGTATGGAAAAACGAATGGGTCAAAAGAGAAAAAGCGTGAGGCAGATCGCAGCATGGCTTCTGGCCGTCATCATGATCAGCGGGAAGCTGCTTCCGGTCATGACGCTGCTGCCGTGGAAAGCACAGGCAGCCCAGCAGGGAGATACCATCACAGCATATGGATCAGGTTTTCATCATTACTGTATTGATGGAGCCGGAGCGAACCGGGCGCTGATCGACGGGGATCTATACGAATACATCCTGCCATCAGAGACGCTCAGCCGGGAGGAAGCAGCACTGGTCTTCTGGGGAATGCTGACTCTGCAGGCCAGCTTCGGCAATATGCCGCAGATCAATGCTGTCATTCAGAATATCAATGCCGGGGCGGCGGCCCGGGGTGTCCCGGCCATCACCGGCTTTGTGACGGAACCGGATCTGAAACTGCTGATCCATTCGGCTGCCGTACGGAACAAATATCCATGGCTGAAGTCGGTGCTTGAGCGGGAGGAGACATATCTGCAGCTGGCAGGACTGCTTGGAAGCGGTGCAGCGGCACATGGTATACCAGCTGTGCTGCAGGGACATACCCAGACCGGCAGTCCGGCGTTTTTCACACCTTCGCAGAGAGCGGACCGGCCGGGCGAGTATCTTCTGTCGTTTGATCCGTCCGGAGCGGATGCGGAATTCATCCGCAGTGTTCCGCTGAAATTTTCTTCTACCGGGGCAGAAGGCTCCTTTGGTGAACAGATACCTGCCGGCTGGGTCTGTCAGAAAACAGATACGGATATCCGTCTGACCAGTACCGGAGCGGGTGGTCTTTTGTATCTGATGTTTGATGTGCGCGGAACCGGATATGGAAGCGGAGGCGGAAGCTTTTCCTCTCCGGAAGAGGTTTATGAGCAGTGTCTGCAGATCTGGCGCTGCAGCCGCTGCGCTGGGACTCACCGGCAGATGTACAATGGCACTGCACCGCTGTCTGCCCATCAGAGACTGGCGTTTGTGGAAGTGCAGGCTCCTCAGCTTTGTTATTATGCAGGCATTGGCCAGAAAACGGTAAGTGGGGAAGGCTGCAGCATGGCATTTGAGATTTACCGTCATGAAGAGGACTGGACCTCCACGTACAATGTCCGTCTGAGAAAGCAGGATCATGAGACGGGGAAACCACTGGAAGATGCCGTGTTTTCCTTATTTGAAAGGTTTGATGACAAAAGCGAAATTCGCACAGACCGGGATGGGGCAGCATGTATTTATGCCGGTGGTGCCCCTTATCAGAGCTATCATAAAGACAGTCCGGCTGTGTGGGAGGATTTCCGGTTTGTGTCTGCCATGGTGACGGATGAAGCCGGAGAAGCAGCGAAAACGGTAGAGCACGGATATCATTATGACAAGACCTTCTGCAATGGTCATCCGGCTCCGCTTTTTGTGCCGGTTCCGGAAGAAGAGGAGGATGAGGAGACTGGAGAGATCGAAAATCAGGCAGAGATTGATGCGGCCAAAGAAGAGAACCGCCGCCTGGCCTCACTCTGGCTGAATACCTGTGCTTCCTGCAAAGCCTGGGCTTCGGGGGATTTTTCCGGTGTCCATTTTCACTGGTGCATGCCGGAGGTAGATCAGGGAGAGCTTTGGCAGATCAGGTCCTCCGGAGGAGAAGAAGGAGAGACGCCTTCGGCCGGTCCCACGGTTTCTGCTGAGGCAGACCGCGCCTTTAGTGATTCCGGCTGTGGGGAGGATGCGCAGGAGACTTATGAGAATTTTATTGCATTGCGATACAGCTATGCCATAGCAGAGGACACGGCCCGGGAAGGCTATACGCTTCACGGAAACCACCGGGATGACCTGCCGGTAGAAGTCATTACGACAGACGCTTCCGAGAATGGGGCAAATACGCATTTTGCCGGGCTGTACAGTCATGAGATCCGGATCAGCGACCAGTTTTTTGCAGAGCCGGCACAAACAGTACGGGAAGCAAGGAAGCAGGGCAGCAGCGGAAGGCTGGTTTCAGAAACTGAAGTGCCCAGTGTGCGAAAAGAGAGGCGTTCTATCTGGCAGAAAATCCGTTCCATTTTTTTTCCGGTGCAGACGGATGAGGAACTGCTGATAGATGATCGAAGCACAGAAGCCGGTCAGGAAGCTTTAACAGAGTGGGCCAGTATGTCGAATGCGCAGGCAACAGTGTCGAATGCAGCCCTGGCGAAGCAGGACTATATGGCTGTGTCAGGTCAGCAAGAAGAACGCCGGAAGCATACGGCGACAGAATCGGATGCGGAAGAGAAAGGCAGATCTCCGGTACCGTGGATTTTGAGACTGGATTTTTCACGTGGTGGGGAGAAAGATTCCGGAGAGAAGACAGCAAAATCGTTTCATGGAGATTTTAAATCAGACATGAGAAACAGGGACGTGGGCAGTGCGGATCTTTTCACGGATGCCTATCAAGGTGCCTTACATGCGCCAGGAAGCGGTCAGAAGATTACGGCTGGTCCGGCGGACCGCTATAGTCATTGCAGTGACCGGGACGGGGAAGATGACTGGTGGCGGATCTATGATCACAGGACAGAAGGAGAGATCCATATCAATAAACGGGATATGGATCTGAAATCAGGTGAGAATGACCGGTATGATTCCTATGGAGATGCGCAGGGCGATGCAGTTCTGGAGGGTGCGGTTTACGGTTTGTTTGCAGAGGAGAATCTGGTGCACCCGGATGGAAAAACCGGCGTGGTATACCAGAAAAATGATTTGGTGGCAGTGACATCCACCGACAAAAACGGAGATGCTTCGTTTCTGGCCTGTACAGAGGCACCGGGAAGGTTTTATAACTATGAAACCGGACAGATCGAAAACAGACCGGGCGGATGGAACCAGATGGCGCCGTCCAATCTTTATGCGCGGAATCAGAGTTTTGATGATTATACAGAAGACGGGCAGTACATAAGAAGCTATCCGGATTACCGTTTGAAAAATGGAAACTGCTGGATCGGCAGACCGCTTTTTATGGGAAGCTACTATGTAAAAGAACTGAGCAGGTCGGAAGGGTATGAACTGTCTGTAGGAAACAGAAAGGCTCCGTTTACCAATGCAGGACAGGAACTGGAAGCATCGGCAGGAACAGAACGGGAAGGTTATGCGGTGATCACGAAAGGCCTTTATGCGGAGCAGCAGGTGCAGTCTGGTGCCAGCGGCGCTTATGGAGATCCGGCATTTCAGGAACTGTTTTTTCAGGTTTCCAGTGAAAAAAGCGGCGGATTTGATCTGGTATTTTCCGAAATACCGGAGGAAAGCAGGCTGTACCGGCTGGATACTCAGGTGAGGACAGAACCGGCCCAGATTGGAACAGGGCGTTTTACCGAGTCTGTGGAGACAGATCTGTTTGGCAGGCCGGTTTACGCTGTGACCGAATTTCAAGGCCAGTATCCACGTTATGATGCGGATGGAACATTGCTCACCAGAGAACGTCCGGTCAGCCGGTCGGTGACGGACGCAGAGTGTGCGGCAGAAAAAGAACTGGACACTTCCCGCTGTGAAGCACTGATGAAGCGGCCCGAAGAGAATTTGAATGAAGATACGGTGCTGGAAATTTTAAGGAAGCCATTTCAGATGGAACAGCAGAACTTTGTCAAACAGAAACTGGAACTGATTCTGCGGGGCAATGGAAAGGGAACACCGAAACTGAGCGGCACTTCAGGTACCGGTACCCGTTATACAACACTGGAACATCCGGTTTATGACACTGGATATCAAAGTGGAAAGGAGGTAAGCTTTGGATCTCCGGTTGTGACGCTTCAGATTCCGCGTGTCCGGGAGAACGGAGAGGAAGTAACAGCAGGAGAATTGCTGGCATCCTTGCTGGATTATTATCAGAATCATGCGTATTACTCTTATGGAGGCCTGGATGGGATCCGGGAATTGGAAGATGCGTGGGAGGTTTCGGTTTATGCAGGCCGCATAGGAAATCCGGAATGTTTTTATGTATCGGAGAATGAGAAAAGGAGCGCAGCGTTTTATCTGAGAGTTCCATATGTGCCGGAGGAGACTTCTGAAACACCCAGATATTGCTATGCCGTATATACGGGGGAAGAAGAACCGGAAAGTTTTGGCATTTACACCGGTTTTCGGGCCGGAAATGAGGCGGGTGAAGGATTGGAACGAGTCTCTGCAGTACTGGTTCCGGATGCGCAGGCTGATTCGGATGGAAGTCTGGTGACCCGCTGTATTTCGGAAACTGTTTACTATGAACCGGGAGAAATTCCGCTGGATGCGAATGGAAAGCGTATTCCGAAAATCTGCTATATGGAAGAAACCGTACCCGGTGAGACACAGAAATTGTATGGAAACTGGACTGAAATTCCGATAAACGGCCAGGCCGGAATCTGGCATGTGGAAAGCAGTTATACGGACTTCTATGGATCTTTGCATAATGATGAGCAAGGACAGGAATATCGCTTTAAGCTGGTATTACCGGGGCCGAAACAGGTGGTTCTGACAGCAGAAGAGGCGGCTATGCTTTCCGGAAACTGGGTTGTGGGGGATGTTATGGGCTGTGCTTCGTATTATCAGGCCGTGAAACAGGCGTCAGTGCGTGCGTGCCTGGATTATAAAGATGGAGCCACAGGAGAAGAAAACAGCTTTATAAAACATACTGTTCTGGTATATCCGGGACAGGAGGCGGTATGGCAGGATGGTCCTGGAAAACCGGGAAGCGGAACTCAGGCGGTTCCGGTGGCAGTAGAAGAGCGGAGTATCCGACAGAGAATCCGGGTGAGCAAGACCATTGAGAAAACGTCATACCGGAATACCAGTTCTTATGCGGATGTACACGAAGACTGGTGGACCAGACAGTATAACGGAAAAACGGCAGTAGAAAACTTCCGCTTTAAGGTATACTTAAAATCCAATCTTCAAAATCTGTACCGGAATGAGCAGGGAAATGTAATCTGGCAAGACCGAAAGGGAACGGAACGCACTTTTGAAGAACAGAAAAAGGCTAATGATGCATTTCCGGAACGGGTAAACCAGATCTATACCAGGGTTTTGCACCGCACCGACCCATTGTACAAAAATGCGGAGGATGCGATAGTCTGCAATACACAGCTTTATGCTTATCAGGATGGCCGGATTCAGGAACAGCAGGAACCTGGTGACACGGCACTGCTGGAAATGACGGAAGCGCTTGTGGAAGATGGAAAGACGGTAAGAACCACAATGCGTCCAAATTATAAAAAATTTTTTGACGCCATAGATACGGCAAATCACGACAAGTGGGATGACGCGGCGCCGACCTACACCAGCTGGCGGCCAGTGGGCAATGCAGTTAACCGCAGCGAGGATACGATCTGGAATACCCGGGCTTCAGACCGGGTACGGCAATTTGCCATTACCTGGTATCTGGATGATGTGGCAGCAAAGTTCATACAGGCAGATGGAAACAGTATCTCTGGTGAGACTGCGTTTTCAGATGAGATTCTAGACCGTGCGATGCGGGAAGCCATTGAGAAAGCGCAGAATTATTTAAAACCGTTTTTTGCCTATGATCTGGACGCGCTGTATGCCATTGCCTGGGATGAAGCACCGGGCGGCGGAGCAGACGGGGATCCGGCTACATTATCGGTGGATGTACCGGATCCGTCTGATGAAGAGATTTCTGAATATTATGGGATCTCAGCAATGCTTCCATACGGAACGTATGTGGTGGTGGAGCAGCAGCCAAAGGATGCCGGGCTTCAGGACTTTAAAAACAGACATTATGAAACAGACCAGCCAAAGGAAATCGAACTTCCAGCAGTTTATGCGGATGAGGCGGGCGCGCAGGCGTCCCCTGGAATTCTGGATCCGTTTTATCGATACCAGGCTTCTTTTAAAGCGTCGGAACTGGAACGGCGCTACCAGATCCGTTTTCTGGAAGAGTCCCGCGTACTTCAGGCTCATGGCAGCCGCGGGGACTTTGAAATTTATCCATATGGTCTGGAGATTGACCGGTTCCGGAATGGCGAGCCGGAAACTCTGGCGGCGGGCGATTTCGCGTCCCTGACCCAGTCGGCGTACCGCCCATTCCAGAACTACTATAATGAGGCGGACGATCGTACGGCGGTAGCTGTTTCGTATTATCTGAGTGAAGGACAGGACGGTCGGAAAGCTGTTTCGGAGGTATATCGTTACAGTTCGGTTTCTGAGCAGGCCTGCACGGCTGACAATGTCAGCTATCCGGGAGGCGAGATGACAGAAGATAATATCCCGGGAGCCTGGTATCGGGACCGGGTGCCGGCCATGCAGGGTTCGCAGACAGCCTATGACGGCAGGTATGCACCGATGCTGGTTCCGCATTCTGTGGTCATGGATGCAGAGAATACTTCCGAAGCTTCAGGATGTGGCAATGTCCGTTTCCGCAACCGGCTTTACACCGCCAGACTGCGCCTGGAAAAACTGGATTCTGAGACTTATGAAAATATCCTGCATGATGGAGCGGTGTTTCGTATTTACGCAGCAAAGCGGGATGATGGATCAGATGGAGAAGGAAGAGTCCTTTTCTATGAAGAGGACACCCAGATCTGCGGTTCAAAAGAATTTCTGACAGCAATGGGAGCAGCAGATATCCGGCCTGTCTTGAGAGATGGCGGTATCTGGAACTGGCTGGCCGGATTTTGGAGCGCGGGAGCAGGACGGATGGACGAAACAGAATCTGTGGCAGCAGCTGTTAACGGAGCGGAAGCGTGTTATACAGGCGTGGTACCGGCCGGAACTCCAGTATGCGATGAGTCGGAGCAGATTCTTCTGGGGGACCGGTTTGGTCTGCAGACGGGAGTTATGAAAGCATTTGCGACCGTATGGGATGGACAGCCGGCAGATGCTTCGGAGCATCAGCTGCAGACAGTTGGATATCTGTATACTCCACAGCCGCTTTCAGCCGGAACCTATGTCCTGTGTGAGACAAAAGCACCGGCAGGTTATGCCCGGTCAAAACCAGTGGCGCTGGAGATTTATTCGGATCAGATTACCTATTATCAGAATGGAGAACGGGACAGCCGGGTGATTTCTGCAATTTATGAAGATGCAGCTGATGAACAGACCACCTATGGGACCAAGCCGCAGGATCTGATTGATACAGCGCGCGTTTATCTGGAAAATGAGCCAATCCGTCTGCAGGTAGAAAAGCGCGCCATGCAGACAGAAGACGGGGAGACTTTTTTAGAACGGGATGCCGGTGAAAAAGATGCCTCTGAATATGCGTCCGGTGCGCTGATGACGCTGTTTGACGCAATGTCTATCACGCCGTCCGGTGACTCGCAGGATTTTGCATATGAGGGACTGGTGATTTGCCGGGATGATGCGGGCCATGTGGAACGCATGTATGTAAAGGAAGGATACGGAGGAACGAAAACAGAATTTCTCCCGGAGCAGGATGAAAACGGACGGCTTTATACGGTATCCTGGCCGGCCGGTGTTGACCGTTATGGCGAGATCATTCAGGCAGATGGAAATGTCTGGGATTCTGTCACGGTCATGCGCCCGGATACGGATATTTTGTACTATGATTTGAGTGATCTGAGCGTGAAAATTACACCTCAAACCGATGGAAAAGATGGACGATATCAGGCTTTTGCCTGGAAAGGAGCCTCAAAATTCCTGAAATTTGAGGGTGGGGACCTGACGAAGATTACATATGATGAAAAAGATAAAATACTGACTCTGGATAAGGGAACCCATGTGTATCATTTAGGACGCGACGGAGCACGAGATGCACTGGTAGATCCGTATACCGGCATGGCGTATGTGGTGCGGGATTTTGACGGAAGCAACGGAAGCTGGGACCAGATCTGCGGCCGGGACGGAACCGGAGCCGGAAAGAAACAGGTGATGGTATGGCCGGTGAACATCCGCCGGGATGAGTATGGAAATGTGATTGCCAGAGATAAGATTACGACCTCTCGCATGGCAATAGTGGGCAGCGGAGAAACTGCGTATCTTACCGGCAGCTGGAAGTCAGATTCCGGAGAGGAAAGTCATCGGAAATCTTCTTTATCCAGAAATATGTACGGACAGAATCTGAATGATGAGATCCTTCTGGATGCTAATAATGGAAGTTTTGAAAAAACGATGAATCCGGTCTATGACCGGCATGGCCTGACAGACTATTATCAGAAAAGTGAAGAGCGCTATGATAAGGCAACAGAACTGTATGACCGCAATGGAGAGTTTGTGCGTTCCCAGCTTTCGGATAATCTGGAAGCGGACAATCATGATGCGTATGCAGTGCAGGAACACAGTATGCTGATTGATGAGGAGCAAACACTTTTTCATCGGAAGGGCGAGGCATATGTGGTGGAAAATACCTGGATTTCATCGGAACAGTATCCCAATGATCCGTTTACATCCGTAAAGACAGGAGGACAGGGGGATATTCTGGAACGGGTACCAGCCGGCTGCTATATCATGGAAGAACTGAGGGCACCGGAGGGCTTTGTCAAGGCACTTCCTATGGGAATTTCTGTGGAGGAAACAGCTGAGACGCAAACAATAACGATGATAGATGAACCCGTCAGAACTGAATTTACCAAGATAAGTGGGGGAAACTCAGCGTTTGATTGTGGATATGTTGAGAATGCGCTGCTTGGATTGTGGAAAGCGGAAGCCGAAAACGGAGAGGGGATGGAAACATCCGATCCGGTGATGGTCTGGACAACGGATGGAACACCGCATTGTATCACACATCTTCCCGTCGGAACATACATCTGGAAAGAAATTCAGGTTCCATCCGGTTTTATTTCTCATGATCCGGTTTTGGTATCGGTGAAGGAGTGTTCAGAAATTCAGCAATACGAGATGAAGGAGGATTACACAAAAATAGAGGTAGAGAAATACTGCCTGGAAAATGGGAAAGACCGTGCAGACGGAGAAATGGCAGTAGGCGGTGCCGGATTTACTTTGTACCCGGCAAAGCTGAATGATACAGGCAGTGTTTGCTATGAGGAAGGGCGGCCGCTGTACGAGGAATCTTTGCCGGTGGCGCATTGGATAACGGATGATGGTACTACCTGCCAGGCCTTCCCAGACGCTTTTGAAACCATGTATCTGGAACATGGGGCAAAACCGGGAAGCAGTGTGATGTGGGATGCCGGGGATGTTTTGTATCGGGCAGAATTTATGGCAGAATATCAGAAAGAGCAGATTCATCCAGCGGATCCAAAGCAGACGGTGCTTGTATACCGGATGGAAACAGGAGCTGTGATCCGGATTGGAGTCACAAAGGAAACTGATTTGCAGGCGGATCATCCGTATCGGTTTGAGTATCAGTTCAACTGGCAGGAGCTTTCGAATGTAAATGCCTATGCCTGCAGTTATCTGACAGTGGAAAACAGGCAGAGGCTGGATTATCTGCCCGCAGGCAGCAGCTATGTGCTCGTGGAAACAGAGGTACCGGCCGGTTTTGTGCGGGCACAGGATATGCTGATCACAGTAACGGATATGGGAGAAATTCAGTTGTATCGGGTGGAAAATGAAGAAGGCAGTCTGCTCATCTCAAAGGTGTATGAAAATGGGACAAAAGAACTGGCGGGAGCCAGACTGGCGCTGTATCGCGCAGATGAAACAGGCGGATTGACCAGGAACAGCCGTTATCTGTTTGATTCCTGGGTGAGTGGCAGCGACGGACGGTACACAGAGCTGGATGCTATCAACCGCAGGATCCCGCAGGGATATGCAGAAGGGGACTTAAAGCCTCACCGGATCCGGCATCTGCCGGATGGAATTTACTGGCTGGCAGAACAGCAGAGCCCGGCATATTACACCACCTTCGAGCCGGTGCAGATCCTGTATGAATGGCAGCCGGAAATCCGTGTCGTGCGGGTGAATGACAGGCCGGTAACCGGAACACTGAAACTGGAAAAAACAGATTCATCCGGTCGTCCTTTGGAAGGAGCGGTTTTTGAGCTGGAAGCCTATACACAGGCAGCAGGAATCCGGGAAGATACGGCAGAACCGGTTTTTCGGATGTGTTTCAGCGCGCCGGCTGAGCAGACAGGCCTGCCTGTTGGTGAGGTTATGCAAAACGGCAGAATCCAGCCGTATTGGTATGAATTGCGGGAAACAGAGCCGCCTGCAGGCTATGCTTTAAACCCGGAAGTAAAGCGCTGGCAGTTTGAACCGGATATGGGAGCGGGGGCGTATGCGTGGGGGGAACAGGCAAAACATCAGGTTACGGTTGTGGACCGGAAAGAACCGGACACCCCCAAACCGGAACCAGAAAAGCCGGAGACGCCCAATCCAGATAAACCGAGACCAGAAGAACCGGATAAGCCGGAAGAAAAGCCAGGAAAGCCGGGCGGACCGGAGCATGAGAATCCCCGGACACCGGAGCTTCAGCCGGTGCTGCGGATCGGCAGGATTCTTGCCTGGTACAGGCCATCTTCGCCGGACGGGGCGGCGTGGCTGTATCTGGGGCCGGACGGCCGGTGGAGGATCCGACTGCCGGCTATGGGGGATGAGCGGAAAACGTTAGTCTGGTGTTCGCTTTTTGTGATGTCGACGGCGTTTTTGGGTGCTTTATGCGGCAGGAAAAAGACGACAGAAGGCAAGAATACAGAAAACAGAACGAAATAAAAAACAAGATAAAAAACAAAATCAAAGGGCGAAAAGGTTTGGCAGTCCTTTTCGCCCTTTGATTTTGGGAATGGTAGGTATACAAAATAAAAGAAAATGTTTTAGGGGGGCCGGGCAGTTTCGGGCTGCCCGGTATGAGTATGAAAAAGCTTTGTAATTTCAAGTATGCACTTGAAACAAAGGTTCCATTACCCTTTCGGATAATGTACTTAGAGTATAAAAAAGAATTGTGACTAAACTGTGTCGCCATCATAAAAAAAATATAAACATAATAAAAAATAAAAAAACCCTTTCAAAAACCTTCTGGATTGTATATAATAAGAGAGATTAGAACGAAAAATGCGCTCTTTGCGCATATTCATAGATAGAAATCAATGGGAAACAGAGCGGCTGTGAGGAAACAGAACAGCTGCGAAACGAGAAATCTCAGGAGGAAATTTATGTTAGTATCCAACGATATCGGAATCGATTTAGGTACGGCGAGCATTTTGGTATACATCAAAGGCAAGGGCGTTGTGCTGAAGGAGCCTTCCGTAGTAGCAATCGACCGTGATTCCAACAAGATCATGGCAATCGGTGAGGAAGCACGTCTGATGATCGGAAGAACACCGGGCAACATCATTGCGGTCAGACCACTGCGCCAGGGCGTTATTTCTGATTACACGGTTACTGAAAAGATGTTAAAGTATTTCATCAATAAGGCAGTAGGAAAAAGAACCCTTCGCAAGCCGCGTATCGCAGTCTGCATTCCGAGCGGTGCGACTGAGGTCGAGAAGAAGGCCGTTGAGGACGCTACCTATCAGGCAGGTGCCCGCGAGGTTTCCATCATTGAGGAGCCGGTAGCAGCTGCCATCGGTGCCGGAATTGATATTTCCAAGGCCTGCGGAAACATGATTGTTGATATCGGTGGTGGTACTGCAGATATCGCAGTCATCTCTCTTGGCGGAACCGTAGTAAGCACTTCCATCAAGATTGCAGGTGATGACTTTGATGAGGCTCTGGTCCGTTACATGAGAAAGAAGCACAACCTGCTGATCGGTGAGAGAACCGCAGAGGAGATCAAGATTAACATCGGTTCTGCATACCGCAGACCGGAAGTACTGACCATGGAAGTGCGTGGCCGTAATCTGGTGACCGGACTTCCGAAGACCATTGTGGTCACTTCTGAGGAAACCCTGGAAGCGCTGCGTGAGCCGGCTATGCAGATCGTGGACGCTGTTCACAATGTACTGGAGAGAACACCTCCGGAACTGGCAGCAGACATCTTCGACCGCGGCATCGTAATGACCGGCGGCGGTTCTCTGTTAAATGGTCTTGACCAGTTGATCGAAGAAAAGACCGGTATCACCACCATGGTAGCGGAGGATCCGCTGACCGCAGTGGCAATCGGAACCGGTAAGTTTATCGAGTTCCAGCACGGAGACAAAAAAGAGCAGGAATTCAATTAAGACAAACGATTTTTACGGATATAACGAATGACGAGCAAACAGAAGGGGTCTCGTGTCCATCGCGGACGCGGGACCTTTCTATTCGCAGGAGATACAAGAACATGGCGACAGTAAGCGGATATGTAGAGAAAATCAAATATCGCAACGAGGAAAACGGCTACTCGATCTTAAGTGTCAATTCGGATGGACTGGACTATGTACTGGTGGGAACCTTTCCGTATATCAGTGAGGGGGATTTTATTGAGGCATCCGGACGTGATGTGGAGCATCCCATTTACGGAGACCAGATCCAGGTGGAATCGTATGAGCTGAAAGCTCCGGAAGATACGGCATCCATGGAGCGCTATCTGGGATCCGGCGCGATCCGTGGTGTTGGTACAGCATTGGCTGCCCGCATTGTGCGGCGGTTCAAGGCAGATACCTTCCGCATCATTGAGGAAGAACCGGAGCGTCTGGCAGAGGTAAAGGGAATCAGCGAAAAAATGGCCCAGGCTATTTCGGAGCAGATGGAGTCCAAGAAGGAGATGCGCCAGGCCATGATGTTTTTGCAGGAATACGGCATCTCCATGAGTCTGGCCCTCAAAATCTACAACGAATACGGTTCCCGGATGTACAGCATTATCAAGGAAAATCCCTACCGCCTGGCGGATGACATCCAGGGCGTCGGATTTAAAATGGCAGATGAGATCGCTCAGAAAGTGGGAATATTCACGGATTCGGATTTCCGGATTCGCAGCGGCATTTATTATACGCTGCTGCAGTCCGTGGCAAACGGACATACCTACCTGCCACAGGAGGAGCTGCTGGCATCCGCGTCTGAGCTTCTGCATGTAGATCCGGCAGTGATGGAGAAACATCTGACAGACCTTCAGATGGAGAAGAAGATCGTGGTAAAGGTGAATGAGGAGAAGCTGTTGAAGCCGGAAGAGGATGACAGTACCCCTGCCTCCCGCCATGTTTACGCTTCCCAGTATTACTATACAGAGCTTAACACGGCCCGTATGCTCCATGATCTGAATCTGCGGGGGGCTGAGCCGGAAACGGAGATCCGCAAAAAGCTGGAGAAGATCTGTGGAGAAGAACGCATTGAGCCGGATGAGCTGCAGATCCGCGCGGTCGTCGAGGCGGTCAACAGCGGCCTGCTCATTATCACCGGAGGACCCGGTACCGGTAAGACAACTACCATCAATACCATCATCCGTTACTTTGAACAGGAGGAGATGGAGATTCTTCTGGCGGCGCCGACCGGCCGTGCAGCGAAGCGCATGACGGAGGCAACTGGCTATGAGGCGCGGACGATCCACCGTCTGCTAGAGCTGACGGGAGTCCCCTCTGATGATAAAGACACATCAGGCATGCATTTTGAGCGCAATGAGGAGAATCCGCTGGATGCAGATGCTATCATCATTGATGAGATGTCCATGGTGGATATTTATCTGATGCATGCACTTCTTCGGGCAGTGAACCCCGGAACCCGCCTGATCCTGGTGGGGGATACCAACCAGCTTCCGAGTGTTGGCCCTGGCAATGTGCTGCGTGACCTGATCGCATCCGGGGCCTTTGATGTAGTGCAGCTGACCCGGATCTTCCGTCAGGCAGCCGAGAGTGACATTATCGTCAATGCCCACAGGATCAACGATGGTGAACGGATTCCGCTTGGCAAGCGCAGCAAAGACTTTTTGTTTATCCGCAGAGAACAGCCGGATGCCATTATCAGCGCCATGCTGACGCTGGTGCGGGAAAAGCTTCCGAACTACGTTCACGCGGATATGTTCGACATCCAGATCATGACCCCGATGCGAAAGGGAGCCCTGGGCGTGGAACGGCTGAATACGATCCTGCAGAGCTTCTTAAACCCGAAGGATCCGTCTAAACCGGAAAAAGAGGTGGGCGGAACCATCTACCGCGTCGGAGATAAGGTCATGCAGATCAAAAATAATTATCAGATTGAGTGGGAGACCCGCAATCGCTATGGAATCCCGGTGGATTCCGGTGCCGGAGTTTTCAACGGAGATATCGGCATCATCCGCGAGATCAATACCTTTGCGGAAGAGCTGACCGTGGAATTTGACGAGGGCAAAATGGTGGATTACAGCTTTAAGCAGCTGGAGGAGCTGGAGCTGGCCTATGCCATTACCATTCATAAATCCCAGGGAAGCGAGTATCCGGCGGTGGTGATTCCGGTCTATTCCGGCCCCCGCATGCTGATGACAAGAAACTTGATTTACACGGCGGTCACCCGCGCCCGCGCCTGTGTGTGCCTGGTCGGCATCCCGGAGATGCTTCAGGCCATGGTAGACAATGAGGTCGAGCAGCGCCGCTACACCGGACTGAAGATCCGGATCCAGGAGGTTATGAAATCAGAATTATAAATTTGCTGTTTCCACGCCGCTGTCCGGTCTGCGGGCAGATCGTACTGCCGGAGGGCGCACTGATCTGTCCGGGCTGTATGGCAAAGCTTCATTTTATCCGGCAGCCATCCTGCAAAAAATGCGGGACAGAGCTCATTGCTGACCGCGCGGAATACTGCCCGGACTGCCTGCGAAGACAGCGCAGCTTTGAGTACGGAATCGCGCTGATCCGCTACGATGCTGTGGCTCAGAAGTCCATGGCAGCAGTCAAGTACAAAAACCGGCGGGAATATCTGGATTTTTATGCGGAAGCCATCGCGCGGCGGTACGGCTATTTCTTTGAACGCCATAAAGAAGCGGTGCTGGTGCCGGTGCCTGTCCACCCGGCAAGACTGCGCTCCCGCGGTTTTAACCAGGCAGGAGAGCTGGCGGTGCGTCTCGGACGTCTGACAGGACTTTCCGTGAATGAAGCGCTGCTGGTCCGTACCCGGAAGACAGCGCCGCAAAAGGATCTTGGTCCGGATGAGCGCCTGCGGAATCTGCGCCACGCATTTGCGGTGACAGCGGAAGCTCCGCCAACAGTCATCCTTACAGATGATATCTATACCACCGGCAGCACCATTGAGGCCTGCACCAGAGTCTTAAAGGCAGCCGGAGCGTGTCAGGTTTATTTTGTTTCAATCTGCATCGGTGGCTCCTGAACGGGCGAAATCCGCGGATTTCCAACAAAAAATAAAGAAAAAGATTGACGCATGGACATCGTTATGCTATAGTGGTATGGCGAATGGAAGAGCTTAGGTCTTTTTTTTATGCTCAAAATTAGCCTTCTGGCTGATCCGGCAGAAAAAAAGGCTAAAAAACAACGAAAAAATCAAGTGGAGGTGGAAGTCGTGCGCACAAAGATTACACTGGCATGTACAGAATGTAAACAGCGGAACTACAACATGACGAAGGATAAAAAGACACATCCGGATCGCATGGAGACCAAAAAATATTGTAGATTCTGCAAAACTCATACTTTACACAAAGAAACCAAGTAAGGAGTGTGAACTATGGGAGAAACTACAGGCACTGAGAAGGCTCCGAAGAAGAGCTTTTTCAAGGGTTTAAAAGCTGAGTTCAACAAAATCGTATGGCCTGACCAGGAAACCGTTGGCAAGCAGACTGTTGCTGTAGTAGCGGTTACCGCTGCGCTGGGAATTATCATCGCAATCCTGGATTTCATTATCAAATGGGGCCTCAGCTTCATTATTTAATTAAGGCGAGGGTGATAAGATGTCAGAAGCAAAGTGGTATGTAGTTCATACCTATTCAGGCTACGAGAACAAAGTTAAAGTTGACATTGAGAAAACCATTGAGAACCGTAACCTTCAGGATCAGATCCTCGAAGTTTCCGTTCCGATGCTCGAAGTCGCAGAACTCAAGAACGGCGTGGAGAAGCTTGCGGACAAAAAAATGTTCCCGGGCTATGTACTCATCCATATGATCATGAACGATGATACCTGGTATGTAGTACGCAACACCCGCGGCGTAACCGGCTTTGTCGGACCGGGCTCCAAGCCTGTTCCGTTAAGCGATGAGGAGATGGAGAGCCTCGGATTCGGAAAGACAGAAGTCGCTCTGGACTATGCAGTTGGCGATACCATTGTGGTAACTGCCGGTGCATGGAAGGACACGATCGGTGCCGTTAAGTCTATCAATGAAAGTAAGCACACTCTTACGATCAATGTCGAGATGTTCGGCCGTGAAACACCGGTTGAACTCAATTTCACAGAAGTGAAGCACATGTAACAACGAAAAAGGACCGGTGATGCCGGTTCGTGGGAGGGACACCCCCGACAATACCACATTATTAGGAGGTCATTATCATGGCAAAGAAAGTAACTGGTTACATCAAATTACAGATTCCGGCAGGCAAGGCTACCCCGGCTCCGCCGGTTGGTCCGGCACTGGGTCAGCACGGTGTTAATATTGTACAGTTCACCAAGGAGTTCAACGCAAGAACCGCAGATCAGGGCGATCTGATCATCCCGGTTGTTATTACCGTATATGCAGACAGAAGCTTCAGCTTCGTTACCAAGACTCCGCCGGCAGCTGTTCTGTTAAAGAAAGCCTGCAAGATCAAATCCGGTTCCGCAACCCCGAACAAGACCAAAGTTGCTACCATCTCTAAGGCAGATCTTCAGAAGATCGCTGAGACCAAGATGCCTGACTTAAACGCAGCAAGTCTGGAAGCAGCTATGAGCATGATTGCAGGTACTGCAAGAAGCATGGGTATCACTGTTGAGGAGTAATTCTTCATACAGGACTGAGATGAAACTTTAAATACGTGGGAGGGACATCCCCGACAATACCACTAGGAGGTTATTTTATTATGAAACATGGAAAGAGATACGTAGAAGCGGCTAAAGCAGTAGACCGCGCTACTCTTTATGATGCAGCAGACGCTATCGCACTTGTTAAGAAGACTGCTGTAGCTAAATTTGATGAAACCATTGAGGCTCATATCAGAACCGGTTGTGACGGACGTCACGCTGACCAGCAGATCCGTGGTGCAGTTGTTCTGCCGCACGGTACTGGTAAAGTTACCAGAATCCTTGTTTTCGCTAAGGGTGCAAAGGCTGACGAGGCTCAGGCTGCAGGCGCAGATTTCGTAGGCGCTGAGGAGCTGATCCCGAAGATCCAGAACGAGGGATGGTTAGATTTTGATGTAGTTGTAGCTACCCCGGATATGATGGGCGTTGTTGGTCGTCTGGGCCGTGTACTTGGACCGAAGGGCTTAATGCCAAACCCGAAGGCTGGTACCGTAACCATGGACGTAACCAAAGCTATCAACGATATCAAAGCTGGTAAGATCGAGTACAGACTTGATAAAACCAACATTATCCACGTGCCAGTGGGTAAAGCTTCTTTCACTGAGGAGCAGTTAGCGGACAACTTCCAGACGCTTATGGATGCAATCAACAAAGCAAAACCGGCTACCTTAAAGGGTGCTTACATTAAGAGCGCAACCCTGACCTCTACCATGGGCCCGGGCGTTAAGCTGAACGTAGTTAAGCTGATGGCTTAATCAGATTTTGCAAAAAACTGATTGACAATCCAAATATAGTATGTTATCATACACAAGTATTGACTGCCGAAGACAGTAGGTGCCGTAAGGCGTAAGGTTACAGCCGCCTACCGAGGAACGTACAATTTTGTATTAAACGACGAATTTGTAGAGCCCCTCTGTCTTGCACAGTGGGGCTTTTCCTTGCAGTCTCCAGTTATATAATAAAACAGGAGGAAGACATTCATGGCTAAAGTTGAGTTAAAACAGCCTATCGTAGCTGAGATCTCCGAGCTGTTAAACGGCGCTGCATCCGCAGTAGTAGTAGACTATCGTGGTCTTACTGTTGCTCAGGATACCGAGCTTCGTAAGCAGTTAAGAGAAGCTGGTGTTGCTTACAAAGTATATAAGAACACCATGATCAAGCGTGCAGCTGAGGGTACCGATTTTGCAGCTCTGGATCCGGATTTAGAAGGACCGACCGCAATCGCAGTATCTAAGGACGACGCTACAGCTCCGGCAAGAATCCTGGCTGAGTTTGCTAAGAAAGCAGACAAGCTTGAGATCAAAGCTGGTGTTGTTGAAGGTACTTACTATGATCAGAAGGGTATGCAGGTTATTGCAACTATCCCGTCCAGAGAAGTACTTCTCGGAAAGTTACTGGGAAGCATCCAGTCTCCGATCACCAACTTCGCTCGTGTGCTTAACCAGATCGCTGAGCAGCAGGGCGCAGAGGCTTAATTTACTGACCGGTCCGCGGCGTGCCGCATAACCATCAGTATGAAGCAATTCGATACCGCATCGAACTATCATTGATTCAGAAATATCATTATTTAATGGAGGAAATTAAAATGGCAAAGTTAACCACTGCAGAGTTTATCGAAGCTATCAAAGAGTTATCCGTATTAGAGCTGAACGAGCTGGTAAAGGCTTGTGAGGAAGAGTTTGGCGTATCCGCAGCAGCAGGCGTTGTAGTTGCAGCAGCAGCTGGCGCAGGCGAGGCAGCTGAGGAGAAGACCGAGTTCGACGTAGAGCTGACCGAGGTTGGCCCGAACAAGGTTAAAGTTATCAAGGTTGTACGTGAAGCTACCGGTCTTGGTCTGAAAGAGGCTAAGGACGTAGTTGATGGTGCTCCGAAGGTCCTGAAAGAGGGCGCTTCTAAGGAAGAGGCTGAGGACATCAAGGCTAAACTTGAGGCTGAGGGCGCAAAAGTTACCCTGAAGTAATTAAAACTCAACAAAGAGCTGTGAACCCCGGGAATCCGCAAGGATCTCCGGGGTTTTTCTGTATATGAAACAATTCGAAATAAAAAAATGCGCAAAAAAATACCCGAAAGCCCATAGGACTTTCGGGTATTGTGCTTTCAGGCGGTAGATTAAGCTACAACGTGAACGTTAACAGCCTGCAGACCACGGTTGCCCTCTGCGGTATCGAAGGTAACTTTCTGGCCATCCTCTAAGGTCTTGTAGCCATCAGCTACGATACCAGAGAAATGTACGAAAACTTCCTCACCAGTCTCGTCGTTGGTGATGAAGCCATAACCCTTAGTAGCGTTGAACCATTTAACTGTACCGTTATTCATTGTGGTACCTCCTATAAAAAATAAAATTTGTGTATTTTCGTATGAAACAAAAATCACATATTTTTGTAAATCTGGAATGTACTTCTTGACTTACAAAAATATGTGAATCAAAAGCTCATATCAAAATACACTGTGAGTTTACCACCCAACCCCTGTTCTGTCAAGCAATTTCGGCATTTCTTTAGATACTGAAGCGGTAGGTGATAGAAGGCGGTTTTGGCAGTGCTTTACGGCCTGCGGAGGTGAAAACAGGCGGATTTTAGTGTATGGACGGTAATGGTGTGATGGGTGCGTGGCCGGGGAAAGTGACCGGCCACGCACACTATGCCAAAACAAATAAGGGAAAAGTTGTCAAAGGAAAAAGACTGGATCTTCGCTGTCTGCGAGCCAGGCTTTCATGGCTCCGGTAAGCCATTTATTCCGGTGGTAGAGAACCTGGAGCCAGAAGGGGCTTGCGGAAGGTTCATAATCCAGCCGGACCAGCTTTTGAGCGGCCGGATGAATCCGGACAATAAGATCCGGGATCAGAATGACGGGGGCTGATCCGGCAGCTCTGCTGCTGTCAGCAGCGATGGAAAGTGCCAGGGCAGTATCAGAAATCCGGATCTGCCCGGAACCGGGTGCATACAGTTTATGGTCAAGACCGGCTTCAAAATGGCCGGTACAGATGAGCGGATAACGGGAAAGTTCTTCTCCGGATAAGTCGGTTTGTCCGGCCAGCGGATGTCCCTTTGCGGCAAAAGCATGGAGGGGAGCCGGCAGATCTTTCGCTGCGTGGATTAGGTCTGTATCGGTGCGGAGCAGGTCCAGCGTCAGGGCAAGATCGATATCATTGTGGCGCAGCCGGAACAGAAGCTCCTCCGGCTCTGCAATGACCTGCACGTTTACATCAACCTGAGGATAGTCCTGCAGGTAGCGGGCAATGCGGCTGCTCAGTCTTTCGCAGGAAAGCTGGCCGGATATGCCCAGACGGAGCGAACCGGTGATGGCAGATGTGTCCTGCTTTCCGACCTTCAGGGCATCTTCGGACATGCGGACAATGGCTGCCGCATAGGACAGAAATTCCTGCCCGGTCTGGGTGATGCGGATCTGTTTGCCTACGCGCTCGTAAAGCTGTGCTCCAAGCTCCTGCTCCAGCTGCTGCATCTGCATGGTAACGGTGGACTGGGCATATCCCAGAAGCTTTGCGGCTTTGGAAAGACTCTGGGTCTCAGCTACTTTGGTAAATGTGATCAGGTTTCTAATTTCCATGAAGTACTTTCTTTATATCGAAATTGATGAAGTATAATAAAAATACTTCAAAATAATTGACATTGATATTGTAGCGCACATGAGGGAAAAACGCAAGCATATCTGGATAGATTTTCTGAATATAAATAATGGGAGATAACAGGATCTCGAGGGAGGAAAGTACCATGGTCGTGGGCAAATGGAAATTTTCTGCAATGTGTCTTCTGCTGTTTCTGGCGCTTCTTGCGGATGGCGCTCTTGCAGGTGCGGCGTTTGCCGTTGCAAATCGGCAGCCATCTGTGATGCAACCCTCTGCCGTTGCAAAACGGCAGCCATCAGCGATGCAATCCTCTGCCGTTGCAAACCAGCAGCCATCAGCGATGCAATCCTCTGCTGTCCGACCGCTCCAGGTTGCCCTCACCTTTGATGACGGCCCCCACCAGACCTGTACGCCGGCACTTTTAAACGGCCTGAAGCAGCGTGGAGTAAAAGCAACCTTCTTTCTCATGGGAGAAAATATTGCGGGGAAAGAGCCGCTGGTACAGCGTATGCAGGCAGAGGGCCATCTGATCGGAAATCATGGCTACCGCCATATCCAGATGACAAAAGAGGAGGCGGAACAGGCCTGCGCGGACATCGAACAGACGGAAAAACTCATCCAGTCCATCACCGGGAAACGGCCGGAGTATCTGCGCCCTCCATACGGCGACTGGAATGAGCAGCTGGAATGCCGGGTAAACCTGACCACAGTGCTGTGGAACGTGGATTCGCTGGACTGGAAATTTCAGAACACGGACCGGATCGTGCGCCGGGTGGAGAAAGATGTGAACGATGGAGATATCATCCTGATGCACGATATTTTTCCGACCTCTGTGGAGGCGGCGCTTAGGATCGTGGATGATCTGCAGAAACGGGGATATGAATTCGTGACGGTCGAGGAGTTTTTAGTGGATTAAAGCGGATACAGCTCTTTGCGAAACCCGGTTGACTCTGAAATCCCTGCGGATTATACTGGGAGCAGGCAGGAGGAGAACGATACATGGATTTGTTTGATTATATGAGAGCGAGTACCCAGGAGCAGGAGTCTCCCCTGGCGTCCCGCATGCGCCCTACCACTCTGGACGAAGTGGTGGGGCAGAAGCACATTATCGGAAAGGACAAGCTGCTTTACCGGGCAATCAGGGCAGACCAGCTTGGTTCCATCATTTTTTACGGCCCGCCGGGGACCGGAAAGACAACGCTGGCCAAGGTGATCGCAAACACTACCAGCGCGAGCTTCCGCCAGATCAACGCTACGGTTGCCGGAAAAAAAGATATGGAGGATGTAGTAAAAGAGGCGAAGGATGCTCTCGGCATGTACGGCAAAAAGACGATTTTATTTGTAGACGAGATCCACCGCTTTAATAAGAGCCAGCAGGATTACCTGCTTCCGTATGTGGAGGACGGAACCCTGATCCTCATTGGGGCAACTACGGAAAATCCATACTTTGAGGTGAACGGAGCGCTGCTTTCCCGTTCCCGCATTTTTGAGCTGAAGGCCTTGGAAAAGGATGACGTGAAGGAGCTGGTCCTACGGGCAGTGCGGGATGAGAAAAAAGGAATGGGCAGCTATCATGCTGTGATCGATGATGAGGCGGCAGATTTTCTTGCGGATGTATCCGGCGGAGATGCCCGTGCTGCTTTGAATGCTGTAGAGCTGGGCGTCCTCACAACGGAGAGGGATCCGGCTGACGGCCTGATCCACATTACGCTGGATGTGGCGCAGGAGTGTATCCAGAAGCGGGCGGTCCGCTACGACAAGGACGGAGACAACCATTACGACACGATCTCCGCCTTTATCAAGAGCATGCGCGGTTCGGACCCCGATGCGGCAGTTTATTATCTGGCCCGGATGCTTTACGCGGGGGAAGATATTAAGTTTATTGCCCGCCGGATCATGATCTGTGCGGCGGAAGATGTGGGCAATGCAGACCCGCAGGCCCTTACGGTGGCAGTCAGTGCGGCCCAGGCTGTGGAGCGCATCGGCATGCCGGAGGCCCAGATCATTTTGTCTCAGGCAGTACTTTATGTGGCAACGGCTCCAAAATCTAATTCCGCATGCAATGCGGTATTTGAGGCGATGGATGCAGTAAAAAACCAGCGTTCCATGCCGGTTCCGGTACATTTGCAGGATTCTCATTACGGCGGTTCCGCAAAACTGGGACACGGAATTGGTTATCGGTATGCTCACGATTATCCGAATCATTATGTAAAGCAGCAGTATCTTCCGGATGGAATGGAGGGCCGGTGCTTCTATCATCCTTCGGAAAATGGATATGAGTCGAAAATTGCAAAACACATGCGTTTCTTGCGAGAGTCTGTTCAGGAATAAGAAAAATCCGGATAAAATAACCTTTTCTTTTTCGGAAAAATTCATTATAATGTGGTTATGCGCGGAGGCAGTGTCTGGCTGCTTCCGCATTTCATGAATCCATTATTCATATTGAGTCCCTCGGGATATCTATCCATTGATATAAACCCCATTTATCAGAATATAAGTTCAGATTGGAGAAAATATGCGAGAAAAATTACAGACCTTACCCGTATCCGTACTAAAGGAAATGGCGAAAGAGCAGGGCATCAAGGGAGCCACCGCGCTGCGAAAAGCGGAGCTGATCGAGGAGCTTTGCCGTGCGGCAGGAGAAAACGAGGAAAGCCGTACCCCAAACAGCCGACCGGTTGCAGTCAGAAGAACGAATTTTAATCAGGCAGATCAGGCCGGGCAGAACCGCAGCAGCGAGCAGCAGACTGGCCAGCCTGCCCGGGAGGATGGAGCAGACCGGCTTCAGGAGGAGATGGACAGCGGCGTTCCGGCCAGCGGAATTCTGGAAGTTATGCCGGATGGCTTTGGCTTCATCCGATGCGAGAACTTTCTTCCGGGTGAGAACGACGTTTATGTCTCTCCGACCCAGATCCGCCGCTTTAACCTGAAAACCGGAGATATCATCAGCGGAAACCGCCGCGTGAAAACCTCGAATGAGAAATTTGCGGCTCTGTTGTACATCAAAAATGTGAATGGCTATCCGCTCAGCGCTCTGGAGCGCCGCCCGAACTTTGAAGAGCTGACTCCGGTATTCCCGAACAGCCGCCTTCACATGGAGACCCAGGGCAAGAGCAGTACGGCCATGCGTGTACTGGATCTTCTGGCACCGATCGGCAAAGGACAGCGCGGCATGATCGTATCCCCGCCAAAAGCCGGAAAAACAACTCTTTTAAAGCAGGTGGCGCAGGCCGTTACCACCAACCACCCGGATATGCATATGATCATCCTTCTGATCGATGAGCGCCCGGAGGAGGTGACGGACATCAAAGAATCCGTGGTCGGAAAAAATGTAGAGGTTATTTATTCCACCTTTGATGAACTCCCTGACCGGCATAAACGGGTTTCTGAAATGGTCATTGAGCGAGCAAAGCGTCTGGTTGAGCATGGCCGGGATGTCATCATTCTACTGGACAGCATCACCCGTCTGGCCCGGGCCTACAACCTGGTGGTTCCGCCGAGTGGCCGTACTCTTTCCGGCGGCCTTGATCCGGCAGCCCTGCACATGCCGAAACGCTTTTTCGGCGCAGCCCGCAACATGCGAGAGGGCGGCAGTCTGACCATACTGGCAACTGCGCTGGTAGACACCGGAAGCCGTATGGATGATGTCATCTATGAGGAATTCAAGGGAACCGGCAACATGGAGCTGGTATTAGACCGCAAGCTTTCTGAAAAGCGTATCTTCCCGGCTATCGACATCTTAAAGTCCGGCACCCGCCGCGATGATCTGCTCCTGAGCCGCGATGAGGCCGAGGCAGTGGATATTGTCCGCAAGGCCACCAACAGCCTGAAGCCGGAAGATTCCGTGGAGCGGATCCTGGATCTGTTTGCTCAGACCCGGACCAACCGGGAGTTCGTGGAGGTGGCGAAAAAACGCCGTATGTTCTAACAAAAAATCTTTGAAAACCTTAGAAATATGCTTGCCAAGGCTATATTTATATGATACAATTATGGAGCTGTTTATAGATGTGGCGTGATTTTAACGGTACGAGTGAGACCGTTAGACGATCACAGTACTATATAATTGAGAAAGTGAAGAGGTGAAAATCATGAGAGAAGGAATCCATCCGGCTTATTATCAGGCTAAGGTTACCTGCAACTGCGGCAACGAGTTCGTTACCGGTTCCACCAAGGAAGAAATCCACGTAGAGGTTTGCTCTAAGTGCCATTCTTTCTACACCGGTCAGCAGAAAGCTGCTTCTGCACGCGGTCGTATCGATAAGTTCAACAAGAAATACGGCGTTAAGGCGTAAGCATAACGAGAGCGAGGTAAGGTTGAGACTCAAGTGGAGACACTTTGGCTCAACCTTATTTTTCTTTATAAGGAGATAGTAGTTTTATGAAATATTCCGGTATCGGCGGCCAGGCCGTCATTGAAGGAATTATGATGAAAAACAAAGACCAGTATGCCACGGCAGTGCGCAGGCCGGACGGCGGCATTGAGGTCAAAAAAGATACCTATGTCAGCATGACAGAGAAGGTGCCGTTTTGCGGACTCCCTTTTGTGCGCGGTGTCTTCAGCTTTGCGGATTCCATGATCCTTGGCATGCGGACACTGAGCTATTCAGCCAGCTTCTTTGAGGATGATGAGGATTCTGAACCGGGTAAGCTGGAACTCTGGATGGACAAAGTCTTCGGAGAAAAGGTGGAGCAGGTGCTTATGGCGGTTGTTATGGTATTTTCCGTTATCATGGCCATCGGCATTTTCATGATCCTGCCGCTGCTCATCGCAAACGCCTGCAAGCAGGTTATCCATTCCGACACCATCATGGCAATTCTGGAGGGCGCTATCCGCATTGCTATTTTTATTGCGTATATCAAACTGATTTCCCGGATGGAAGACATCCGCCGCACCTTTATGTACCACGGTGCGGAGCATAAGTGCATCAACTGTATTGAGCATGGCATGACCCTCACGGTCGATCACGTGCGGGAAAGCTCCAAACAGCACAAACGCTGCGGCACCAGCTTTCTCATCATTGTTATGCTCATCAGCATCCTGTTCTTTATGGTGGTGCGGGTAGATAATGTGTTGCTGCGCATGGCAAGCCGTATCATTCTGGTGCCGGTCATTGCCGGTGTGTCTTATGAGTTTCTGCGCCTGGCAGGCCGCAGTGACAACCCGATTGTCAATTTACTCAGCAAGCCGGGGCTGTGGATGCAGAACCTGACTACCAGTGAGCCGGATGATTCCATGATCGAGGTAGCCATTGCAGCTGTGGAAGCGGTGTTTGACTGGAAAGCATACTTAAGAGAAAATTTCCCGGATACGGAGATTCCGGAGGACTGTGCTGATGCCGCAGTTTCCGGTCCGGCACAGAACCAGGCCATCAGCCGGGAGGAAGCCGGATGACACTCTACGACCTTCTGAATGAGGGAAGCGCCGCCCTGCAGCAGGCAGGGGATACCGACGGCGAAAACGATGCAAAGCTGCTTCTTTTTGAAGCCCTTCATCTGGATCTGGTCCATTTTCTGATGGACCGCCTGCGCCCCCTTTCAGAACAGGATGCTGAGGTGCAGGAACAGATCCGGACTTATCGGGAAATGATCGAAAAGCGTGCGTCCCGTATTCCGCTGCAGCAGATTTTGGGCAGCCAGGAATTCATGGGACTGGATTTTTTTGTAAACGAGCATGTGCTGATCCCGCGCCAGGACACCGAAACCCTGGTGGAGCTGGTGCTTCAGGAGCAGCAGGGACCGGAAAAGAAGCTTCTGGACCTCTGTACCGGATCCGGCTGCATTGCCATCAGTCTGGCGGTGAAGGGCGGTTACAGGTCCGTAACAGCCACAGATCTGTCGGAAGAGGCGCTGAAGGTGGCAGAGCGGAACGCAAAGATGCATGGATTTGCAGTGGTTTCACACACGGAAACACAGGATGCGCCTGAACAGGCCGGGCATTCATTCATCTTCCGCCAGGGCGACCTGTTCACAGCCATGCCTCAGAGTGAAGCCGGAACCTTCGACATCATTACATCCAACCCGCCCTACATTCCCACAGCGGTCATTGCCACCCTGGAGCCGGAGGTGCGGGAGCACGAGCCCATGATGGCTCTGGATGGCACCGGGGACGGTCTGAAGTTTTACCGCCGGATCGCAAAGGAAGCCGGAACCTGGTTAAAACCGGGGGGAGCTGTTTACCTGGAGATTGGCTATGACCAGGGAAAGGCTGTCAGTGAGCTTTTGAGCGAAGCGGGTTTTGCCAAAATAAGAGTCGTAAAGGACCTTCCGGGCAAGGACCGTGTGGTATGCGGCATCTGGCCGGGCTGACGGACACAGAAAATCAGTCGTGATTGCAGCGGCGTGAAACCGCCGCGGACAGAATACGGAAACAACATAGATACGAACATATATAATAGGAGGAATCGCATGTTTGACAGATTAGATGACATCCTCATCCATTACGAGGAGATCATGCAGGAATTAGGCGAGCCGAACGTAACCGAAAACCAGGACCGTTTCCGCAAGCTCATGAAGGAGCAGGCTGACCTGGCGCCGCTGGTAGAGGCATACAAGGCCTACAAGCAGGCAAAGCAGGATATCGAAGACAGCCTGGCACTTCTGGAAGAGGAGAGCGACGAGGAGATGCGCGAGCTTGCCAAAGAGGAGCTTTCCGATGCCAAGAAGCGCGTGGAGGAGCTGGAGCAGGAACTGAAGATCCTGTTGCTGCCGAAAGACCCGAACGATGATAAGAATATCATCCTGGAGATCCGCGCAGGAGCAGGCGGCGATGAGGCAGCCCTGTTCGCGGCAGAGCTTTACCGTATGTACGTAAACTACGCAGAGAGCCAGCACTGGAAGGTAGAGATCATCTCTTTAAGTGAGAACGGCATCGGAGGTTTCAAAGAGGTACAGGCCATGATCACCGGTAAGGGCGCATACTCCAAGATGAAGTACGAGTCCGGCGTACACCGCGTACAGCGTGTACCGGAGACCGAGTCCGGCGGCCGTATCCACACCTCCACCGCAACCGTAGCAGTGATGCCGGAGGCAGAAGAGGTCGATGTTCAGATCGACATGAACGACTGCCGTATCGATGTTATGCGTGCGTCCGGTAACGGCGGACAGTGTGTCAACACCACCGACTCCGCGGTACGTCTGACCCATATTCCGACCGGCATCGTCATCTACAGCCAGACCGAGAAATCCCAGCTGCAGAACAAAGAAAAGGCATTCCGCCTCCTGCGTTCCAAGCTGTATGATCTGGAGCTGGAGAAGAAGCAGAACGCGGAGGCAGCAGAGCGCCGCAGCCAGATCGGTACCGGCGACCGCTCCGAGAAGATCCGTACCTACAACTTCCCGCAGGGCCGTGTGACAGACCATCGCATCAACCTGACCCTTTACAAATTAGATAAGATCATGAATGGTGATATCCAGGAAATCCTGGATGCCTGCATTGCGGCCGATCAGGCAGCAAAGCTGGCAAAGATGAACGAAGTGTAGGAATCATCAGGACGATTGAAAAAAGCTGGATTTAATCAAAGGTATTAAATCTGGCTTTTTGCAAAATGGAGGATTTTATGATGGAACACGAGAATAAAAACAGAAATTCAAACGGCCTTCTCAGACGCATTGTCATTGCTGTCCTTCTGGTCATCATGATCGGCAGCGCTCTCAGCCTGGTAAAGGACTGGAGGGACGCCGCCGCGCAGCGCCGGCTGGAGGAGAGCCTGGCTGAGGCGGCAAAACAGACGGAGACCGAACCGCCGGAAACAGAGAAAGAGACGGAAGCCGAGACCGAAGCACCATATGTCTCACCCATTGATTTTACACCGCTTCTGGAAACGAACCCGGACACCATCGGCTGGATCCGTGTGCCGGACACCAAGATCGACTATCCGATCGTCCAGTCCCCGGATAACCAGTATTACCTCCACAAAGATTTTGAAGGGAACGACAGCGTGTATGGCGCCATCTATCTGGATGCCGACAGCAAGTCTGACTTCAGCGGCTGGAACAACCCAATTTACGGCCACCACATGAAGGACGGCTCCATGTTCAAGGATGTAGTCAAATTCAAAGACCAGGATTTCTTTGAAAACCATCGGTATTTTGAAATCTACACTCCGGAGCGCACCATTCACTTAAAGACTCTGGGCTGCTACTACAGTGATTCCAACGGCATTGTCCGCAAGACCTCTTTCAAGTCCCAGGCGTCCTTTGACAAGTGGGTCAGCGAGCGTCTGGCACCCTGCAGCTTCGCAGAAGCTCCAACGCAGCCTTTTGATTCCATGTTTGTCCTGATCACCTGCAGCTATGAAAAAAATGATGCCCGTACCCTGCTGTTTGCGGCAGAGGTAGATGAAGACGGAAACTTCCTCCCGGCCACCGGAAGAAATGTGCCGGATGCAGGTGCTGCCGGAACAGAAACATCTGCGGCCGATCCTGCAGAAACCCTCACAAATTAAAAAGGACCCCAGATTGCAATATTGGTGCATCTGTGGTATAGTACAAACTAGCTAAAACTGTCCGTATATATCGAAAAATCCGGGTGGTATTTTATGTATTCAAAAGGAGAAAGCTATGAAAGGTATCATTCTGGCAGGCGGCTCAGGCACCCGCCTGTATCCGCTGACAAAGGTAACATCCAAGCAGTTGCTTCCGATTTATGATAAGCCTATGATCTACTATCCGCTGTCTGTTCTTATGAACGCCGGCATCCGGGAGATCCTGATCATCTCTACTCCGGTAGACACGCCGCGATTTGAGGCGCTTCTGGGAGACGGCCATCAGTTTGGCGTGGAGCTGTCCTATGCGGTACAGCCGAGCCCGGACGGACTGGCACAGGCCTTTATCATCGGCGAGGAGTTCATCGGCGGAGAGCCGGTTGCCATGGTACTGGGAGACAACATCTTCCACGGCCAGGGCTTAAAGAAGCGCCTGCGCGCGGCAGCAGCCAAGGAAAAGGGCGCAACCGTATTTGGCTATTATGTAGACGATCCGGAGCGCTTCGGTATCGTAGAATTCGATGATCAGGGCAAGGCCGTTTCCATCGAGGAGAAGCCGGAGCATCCGAAGTCCAACTACTGCGTGACCGGCCTGTACTTCTACGACAACCGCGTAGTTGAGTATGCCAAGAGCTTAAAACCGTCTGCCCGCGGTGAACTGGAAATTACGGATTTAAACCGTATTTACCTGGAGAACGGCGAGCTGGATGTAACACTTCTGGGACAGGGCTTTACCTGGCTCGACACCGGTACCCATGAGTCCCTGGTGGAGGCTACCAATTTTGTAAAGACCGTAGAGACCCATCAGCACCGCAAGATCGCATGTCTGGAGGAAATTGCCTACTTAAACGGCTGGATCACGAAGGAGCAGGTTCTGGAGACCTACGAGGAGTTAAAGAAGAACCAGTACGGCCGCTACTTAAAAGATGTTCTGGACGGCAAATACATCGACAAGCTGCACGGCAACGACATGAAGTAAAAAGAAAAGAGGAACAGACCATGACTATCATCGTAACAGGCGGCGCCGGCTTTATCGGCTCCAACTTCGTTTACCATATGTTAAACAAGTATCCGGATTACCGGATCGTGTGCGTGGACTGCCTGACCTACGCAGGCAACTTATCCACCCTGGAAGAGGCATTAAAAAATCCGAACTTCCGTTTCTGCAAGATCAACATCTGCGACCGCGAAGCCATTTATAAGCTCTTTGAGGAGGAGCACCCGGATATCGTGGTGAACTTCGCGGCAGAGAGCCATGTAGACCGCTCCATTGAGAATCCGGAGATCTTCCTGGATACCAACATCAAGGGTACCGCAGTGATGATGGATGCCTGCCGCAAGTACGGCATCAAACGTTACCATCAGGTATCCACCGATGAAGTATACGGAGACCTTCCGTTAGACCGCCCGGACCTCTTCTTTACCGAGGAGACCCCGATCCATACCAGCAGCCCGTACAGCTCCTCCAAGGCAGGCGCTGACCTCCTGGTGCAGGCATATCACAGAACCTACGGTCTGCCGGTCACCATCAGCCGCTGCTCCAACAACTACGGTCCGTACCACTTCCCGGAGAAGCTGATCCCGCTTATGATCGCAAACGCGCTGGCAGACAAGCCGCTTCCGGTGTACGGCGAGGGCTTAAATGTCCGCGACTGGCTGTATGTAGAGGATCACTGCAAGGCTATCGATCTGATCATCCACAAGGGCCGTGTCGGTGAGGTTTACAACATCGGCGGCCACAACGAGATGAAGAATATCGATATCGTCAAGCTCATCTGTAAGGAGCTGGGCAAGCCGGAAAGCCTGATCACTCACGTTACTGACCGCAAGGGCCACGACATGCGTTACGCCATCGACCCGACCAAGATCCACAACGAGCTGGGCTGGCTGCCGGAAACCAAATTCGCAGACGGTATCAAAAAGACCATCAAGTGGTATCTGGAGAACCGTGAGTGGTGGGAGACCATCATCTCCGGCGAGTATCAGAATTATTATGAGAAAATGTACGGCAACCGCGAGGAAGTATAATTCTGCGGCAGTCATATTCAGAAAGAGGAAACAGCATGAAGGTTCTGGTAACAGGAGCAAAAGGCCAGCTTGGAACTGACCTGATGAACGAACTGGCAAAGCGCGGCATTGAAGGTATTGGCGTAGATGTCCAGGAGATGGATATCACCGACGCGGAAGCCTGCAGACGTGTGATCAAAAATTCCGGCGCAGACGCAGTTATCCACTGTGCCGCATATACTGCAGTAGATGCCGCAGAAGATAACGCAGACCTCTGCCGCCGTATCAACGGCGAGGGCACGCGCAACGTGGCACAGGCCTGCAAAGAGGCAGATACGAAGCTTATGTATATCAGCACAGACTATGTGTTTGACGGCCAGGGCACCCGCCCGTGGGAGCCGGACGACGAGCGTCATCCGTTAAATGTATACGGTCAGACCAAGTACGAGGGAGAGCTGGCAGTAGAAGAGCTGTCCGACAAATACTTTATCGTACGAATTGCCTGGGTATTCGGCGTGGCAGGAAAGAACTTTATTAAGACTATGCTGCGTCTCGGCAAAGAGCGCGGGGCAGTCAGCGTGGTAGATGACCAGATTGGTTCCCCGACCTACACCTATGATCTGGCAAGACTTCTGGTCGACATGATCCAGACCGACAAGTACGGCCGCTATCACGCCACCAACGAGGGTCTGTGCAGCTGGTACGAGTTCGCCAAAGAGATTTTCCGCCAGGCAGGCATGGATGTGCCGGTCACCCCGGTCAGCAGTGACGCGTTTCCGGCCAAGGCAACCCGTCCGTCCAACAGCCGTCTGAATAAAGACAAACTCAGCGAGAACGGATTTGAGCGCCTTCCGGCATGGCAGGACGCGCTGGGCCGCTTCTTAAAAGAAATCGAATACTAATATACAAAAGGTTCCCGGCGGCGCAGGTGTGCCTGCCGGGAATTTCAGGTTTCAATCTGAAAAGAGGAGAGCAGAGCAATGGGAAAATATTTTGGAACTGATGGCTTCCGCGGGGAAGCAAATGTCAATTTAACGGTAGAGCATGCCTACAGGGTAGGCCGTTTCCTGGGCTGGTATTACGGACAGCGCGCGAAAAAGACCGCAGACAATCCGGAGGGCCGCTGCCGCGTAGCCATCGGAAAGGATACCAGACGAAGCAGCTACATGTTTGAGTACTCCCTAGTAGCAGGTCTCACCGCCTCCGGCGCGGATGTTTATCTGCTTCATGTCACCACCACCCCGAGTGTATCCTATGTGGTGCGCACGGAAGAGTTCGACTGCGGCATCATGATCTCTGCCAGCCACAACCCATACTATGACAACGGCATCAAGGTCATCAACGGCAAGGGCGAGAAGCTGGAAGAGGACGTTATCGTAGAAATCGAGCGCTACTTAGACGGGGAGATGGAAGAGATTCCGTTTGCCTTAAAGGATGCTATCGGCCGCACCACCGACTACGCTGCAGGCAGAAACCGCTACATCGGTTACCTGATCTCCATTGCCACCCGTTCCTTCAAGGGCAAAAAAGTGGCTCTGGACTGCGCAAACGGCAGCGCATCTGCCATTGCAAAGAACGTGTTCGATGCTCTGGGAGCAGAGACCCATGTCATCAACAACCATCCGAACGGTTTGAACATCAACACCGACTGTGGCTCCACCCACATCCATGTCCTGCAGGAGTATGTAAAGGAATCCGGCTGTGACGTAGGTTTTGCTTACGACGGTGACGCAGACCGCTGCATCGCGGTAGATGAGAACGGCAGTGTGGTAGACGGTGATCTGATCCTCTACATCTGCGGCAAGTACATGAAGGAGATTGGTACCCTGCGCAACAATACCGTAGTTACCACCATCATGTCCAACTTCGGCCTTTACAAGGCATTTGACCGGGAAGGCATCTCCTACGAGAAGACCGCAGTCGGTGACAAATACGTGTACGAGAACATGTCCCAGTACGGCAACTGTCTGGGCGGCGAGCAGTCCGGCCACATCATCTTCAGCAAGCACGCCACCACCGGTGACGGCATCCTGACCTCCTTAAAGGTGATGGAGGTTATGCTGGAGAAGAAGGAAACTCTGGGTAAGCTGGCCTCTGAGGTGGAGATTTTGCCGCAGGTGCTGAAAAATGTCCGCGTCAAAGACAAAAAGGCAGCGCAGGATGACCCGGCAGTCCAGGCAGAGGTGGCAAAGGTCACTGAGACCCTGGGCGCAGACGGACGTATCCTGCTCCGTCAGTCCGGCACCGAGCCGGTTGTGCGTGTCATGGTAGAAGCGCCGACTACCGGGCAGTGCGAGATGCTGGTAGACCAGGTGATCGAGGTTATGAAGGCACAGGGACACGTGCTGTAAAAAGCGAGAGTTGCGAGAGAAGAACGCATGGAATTCATGAACGATGTTTGATGAATTTCATGCGTTTTTGTTTAAATTGATTTATCTGGAAAAATATGCTATTATATGGATTAACGTATCAAATTTTTCAAGAAAAGGAATGATGAAAGATGGGGCTGAATCGATAGGATCAGTATTGTTCATTGTCCGCTTTTATGGCGTGATCGAGCGACTGCCCGTCATGGGCTGAGCACGAAATCACCGTAATACGAAAATATCGCAGCATATAACAGGACAACGGACAAATTGGAGGAAATGAATTATGTTAAACATCGCTAAGTACAAAAGAAACCCGGTCGTACACTACCCGGAGCGCGAGTGGCCAGACAAGGAAATCGAAAAAGCGCCGATCTGGTGCAGCGTCGACTTACGTGACGGCAACCAGGCACTGGTAGAGCCTATGGTAGTAGAAGAGAAGATCGAGTTCTTCAATATGTTAGTCAAGCTGGGCTTCAAGGAAATCGAGATCGGTTTCCCGGCAGCATCCCAGATCGAATATGACTTTTTAAGACAGCTGGTAGAGCGCCGTCTCATTCCGGATGATGTCCGCGTGCAGGTTCTGGTACAGTGCCGCGAGCATCTTATCAAGAGAACCTTCGAGGCTATCCAGGGTATCAAAAAGGTAGTGGTACATATTTACAATTCCACCTCTACCCTGCAGCGTGACGTAGTTTTCCACAAGAATATGGAAGAGATCAAGCAGATTGCTATCGAGGGCACTGAGCTGGTCAAAAAATATGCCAAGGATTATGACGGCGACTTAATGTTAGAGTACTCCCCGGAGAGCTTTACCGGCACCGAGCTTGAGTACGCAATGGAAGTCTGCACCGCAGTCCAGGATACCTGGGGCGAGGCAACTCCGGAGAAGCCGATCATCTTTAACCTGCCATCTACCGTGGAGATGAACACTCCGAACGTATACGCAGACCAGATCGAGTGGATGCACAAGCACTTCAAGAACCGCGAGAGCGTGATCTTAAGTGTACATCCGCACAATGACCGCGGCACCGGTGTGGCAGCAACCGAGCTGGCACTTCTTGCAGGCGCAGACCGTGTCGAGGGAACTCTGTTCGGCAACGGTGAGCGTACCGGTAACGTGGATATCTTAAACATTGCTTACAATATGTTCTCCCAGGGCATCGATCCGAAGCTGGACATTGAGAACGTCCGTGAGATCGCAGAGGTGTACGAGCGCTGCACCAAGATGACCATCGATCCGCGTCATCCGTATGCAGGAAAGCTGGTATTTACCGCATTCTCCGGCTCCCATCAGGATGCTATCAACAAAGGCTTACAGGCTCTCCATGAGAGAAACAGCCAGTACTGGGAGGTTCCGTACCTTCCGATCGATCCGTCCGATATCGGCAGACAGTACGAGCCGATCGTCCGCATCAACAGCCAGTCCGGAAAGGGTGGCGTAGCCTTCGTTATGGATACCTTCTACGGCTTCAAGCTGCCGAAGGGCATGCACAAAGAATTCGCGGATGTCATCCAGAAGATTTCCGAGCAGCAGGGTGAGGTTGCTCCGGAGCAGATCATGGAAGAGTTCCGCAAGAATTACCTGGACAAGAAAGAACCGATCCACTTCCGCAAGTGCCAGATCACCGATACCGAGTCTGCAGACGGCGAGTTTGCAACCCTTGCCAAGGTTACCTATACCGATCACGGCATGGAGAAAACCTTCGAGGGCGTCGGCAACGGCCCGATCGATGCGGTACAGCGCGGCCTGGAAGAAGCACTCGGCGTCCAGATCAAGGTACTGGACTACAACGAGCACGCTCTGAACTCCGGCTCCAACGCACAGGCAGCATCCTACATCCACTTAATGGACAAGGACAGCGGCAAGGTGACCTATGGTGTCGGCGTGAGCTCCAACATCACCCGGTCTTCCATCCGCGGTATCTTCAGTGCCGTGAACAGACTGTTCTTCTCATAACTGAACTGAAAACAAAAATGGGAATGCGCATCGCGCATTCCCGTTTTTGTTTTACAGTACGGTCTTAAGGTCTTGGACCTGTGGTCAGGCCGGCTTTCAACAGGCCATTCACATAATTGGAGCTGCTGCCGGAGCTGCTCTGGCTCGTGCTTCCGGAAGGAGCAACGCCGTTAAAGCTGGGATCGTTCTGGCCGGTAGCCGGACCGGTGGAAACATATTCGTTGTTGCTCTGATTCGAAGAGGAGCTTCCTGGCGTAGTGCTTCCGGATGTACTGCCCGGAGAAGCAGAAGGAGAGGCAGAAGAAGCTGTACTGCTTCCCGGAGCGCTGCTGTTTGAGGAATTGCTTCCCGGAATGGCAGTGGTATTGTTGCTGCCGGAAGTATTGCCATTCACGTTCAGGGCATTGCCTCCGCTGGTGGTGCAGGCACCATTTGCGGCAAAGGTGTAAGAAATGCCGTCAATCTTCAGCGTGGTGTTTGCTGCCATGCGTCCCTTGTCAGACGGATTTAGATAATAGTAGGTCCCGTCTACCTGGATCCATCCGGTCAGCTTGTGACCGGAATTGTTGAAATAGTAATAAGAACCTTCAATCTGCTTCCAGCCGGTAGACATGCGTCCGTTTGCCGGATCCATGTAGTAGCTGTTGGTGCCGTCACTGAGCCATCCGATGAGCATCCGGCCATCGGTGTGGAAATAGTAGTATGCGCCATCCACCTGCTGCCATCCGGTGAGCATCTTTCCATCCTTGCCGAACATATACCAGCTGTCATTGATCTCTCTTGCGAGATCCACGGTGCATTTTCCGTCATTCGGGTCAAAGTAATACCAGCCGTTGTCCATGTTGACCCAGCCGGTGGCCATGGCACCGCTGTCGCCCAGGTAGTAGTAGACATTGTCAATGCTTACCCAGCCGGTATGCATGGTGCCGTCAGTCAGCAGGTAGTAATACTTGCCGTTGTCCTTCACCCATCCGGTCGCCATAACGCCGTTGCCCTGGAAATAGTACCACTTATTGTTGATCTTCTCCCAGCCAACCGTCATTTTGCCGGTGGATAAATTCAGATAATAATAGCCGTTTTCTGTGTTGAGCCAGCCCTTGTGCAATTCCCCGTTCGCGTCATAATAGTAATAGGTGCTGCCATTCTGCTGCCATCCGGTGGCAGCGTAAGCAGTTACGCCGGAAAAAAGGCTCATAGCACCGATGAATCCGGTCATGGCTGCTGCTGTCAGTCTTTTTGCGTGCTTCATACCATCCTCCTGTTTCGTACAATACATGATCGCGGCGTGTCTCTGGTGCCTGCAATCCTTCGATATTTCGATTATAGCATAGCCCTGTCTGAAAATGGTAACATTTTTCTTACAACAAACAAACCTTTTTGTAATAGGTTTTCGCATACCGGTACATGATGAGCGTATATTCTCCAAACTCTTCTCCCAGAGAAGCCTTATATACGGCCCACAGCGCCCATAAGAATCCACCCAGCGCAATGTAGGAATAAACGATTTTGCGTTCTTTTGTCTCCGGTTCCCGCCCGAAATAAATCTGCATTAGTTTTTCGGTTGCTGCTTCATCATAATAGGAATAGATGGCACACATGCTGAGATCGATCAGCGGATCGCACATTCCGGCATATTCCCAGTCAATGAGGCGCACAGAACCGTCCGGCAGGAACAGGAAGTTATCGGCCACACTGTCAATGTGAGAGAGAACCCTTGGACGCTGCATGGCATCCAGCTGATCCATCAGCTCGTTCATGTGACTGCGGACCTCGGCATAATCCTCAAAACGGGTGCCGCCATGTGCCGCGCATAGCCCCTCATAGAATGCAATCCGCTCCCGGATATTAAATTCATGAGCTACAGTTAGCCCGGAATTGTGCAGGCGCTGCACCAGCTCCATGCATTTTGCAACATCATCCCAGTCATCCGCCCGGGAATTGCGTGCCCCCTCATAGTATTCGGCAATCTTGTAGCCGGTATCGCCGTTCATATAGATGATATGCTCCGAAATATGCAGCGGCTGGATGGTGCGGTATACCTCCGCCTCCTCCTTCCGGTTGATCAGCAGTTCGGTACCCGGACCGGGAATGCGGCAGATATAATGTCTGCCCTGCAGCTGGAACAGGAAAGATTTGTTGGTCATTCCGGATTTCAGACAGCGGATATCGTGGATTTCCGACTCCGGCACTTCAAAAACCTGAGAAACCAGCTCCAGCGCGGTATTATCAGAATGATTCTGGTAGCGGGGATCAAACCGGCGCAGCTCCTCCAGATTTTCAAATTCATAAATCTGATGCTCCGGCTGCCGGTTGATATCCATCTCCAGCGTATCCAAGTGTTCGATCAGCACATTCTCCCAGTAAAACTGCTCCGTGCCGGGGGTGTGGTAATACTGCTCCAGAAGAGGCAGAAACTGTTCGGAGAACGATGCGGAAAAGAACACCGGTCCGTACATGACCCAGGAATCGTGCCCGCCCACTTCCACATGGGTGATGCGTCCCTTTTTGTTAAAGGAAAGACACCATTCCGACGTATCCCCCTCCATATAAGAAGAAGCATACCAGGCACCACACTCGTAAGCGTGAAACATATTGTCCCGCAGCCAGTTGTCGGAAGAAAGGATGTACATGTTTTTGCCCGCCAGCACCTTTCTGGCGCGGTAAATGGTGGTCAGCGTATTCTTGCTGGCATATTCCGGATTATAAAGCAGCTTTACCTGATACTTGTCGATCAGGTATTCAAACTTTTCCTTCAGATACCCTACGGCAATGGTAATATCCGTGATGCCGACCTCATGCAGCTGCCGGATCTGGCGCTCAATCATCCGCTCACCGAACACCTCCAGCAGCCCTTTCGGTGTTTCAAACGTAAGCGGAACAAAGCGGGAACCAAATCCCGCGGCAATGATCAGCGCGCCGTCCACCTTAAACTGCTCCAGAAAATCATCCCCGGCTCCCGTCAGCTCATAGGTGCCTGCCACACTTTTGCCCTGGGCAATGAGCCGTTTCTGCATAGCCTCCTTAATTAAGGTGTTCACCGTGCCGACAGAAAACCCCGTTTTCTGTGCCAGATCCCTCTGCGTACTGCGCGGATCTTCCTTTATATAACGACAAATCAAACCAATCCGATCCATTGAAAAACCTCCGTAAATGTTCAAAAATCAATAAAAATAGGAATATATGAACACTATAGCACAAAGCAGCGAACAGGTACAGCCCACAAACAAAATTGTACGGATATAAGTACATATTTCGGAAAAACTATAGGTTTCGTAAGGTTTTCGTAAGAAAACGCTTAGGGTTTCGTTATAGCATTTCGGAAAAAACTATATTATACTGTCAGTGTGATGGAGAGATGGAAACTTCCAGAAGCAGTTACATAGATTTGCATTTATTCCTAAACACAGAAAAAATGTAAAAAACTATTGATAATTTGCCTTATAGGAAGTATAATCGTCTCGTAATGCAATTTAGGAATTTCGTAGCAAATTCAAAAAAGTAAAAAGGAGAGTGCATTCATTATGAGAAAGCAGACTAAAGTAGTTGCAGTTGCATCTGCAGCAGCTCTGTTAGCTATCGGTGGTGCTATGACCTCTTTCGCAGCTCAGGGTTGGGTTGAGGAAGATGGTACCTGGTACTACTATGACAAAGATGGCAATAGAGTAGAAGACGAGTGGAAAAAATCCGGAGACAACTGGTTCTGGCTTGATTCCGAAGAGGGTGGCGCAATGGCTACCGATAAGCTCATTGAAGATGACGACGATACCTACTATGTAGATGGCAACGGTGTTATGGTTACCAATACCTGGGTTAAAGTTGTTAACGAGGATCAGGATGATGATGATCCGGCTGAGTATCGTTACTACTACATGCAGTCCAGCGGTAAAGCTTACAAAGCTGGCGATAGCAGCAACGTAAAATTCAAAACCATCGATGGCAAGAAATATGCATTCGATGATGATGGTAAGATGCTGTATGGCTGGGTTAAGAAAGATGATGCTAACCTTGCAACCGATGATTCTGACTGGGAAGATGCAGAGTACTATCTTGGTTCCTGGGAAGATGGTTCCATGAAGACTGGCTGGCAGAAGATCACCGTTTATGATCAGGATGAGGATGATGACTATGATTACTGGTTCAACTTCAAGTCCAACGGTGAGAAACGTACCAGAACCGATAACAATGCAAAAGATAAAGACATCTACGAGAAGAAGATCAATGGTAAATACTATGGCTTCGATAAACGTGGTGTTATGACCTACGAGTGGACCGCTACCACTGAGAGTGATCTTTCTACCATTTCCAACTGGCGTTACTTCAACAGCCCAGAGGATGGTGCTCGTTCTACCAAGGGTTGGTTCAAGGTAGTTGCTCCGGATGAGGATGGCGATGATAATACTTTCAAGGATTACAGCAATGATTCTGCTAATTCTACTTTCGCTCAGGGTGATGCAGCTGATGAGAACGAGAGATGGTATTATGCAGATAGCGACGGTGAGCTGTATGTAGGCCAGATCAAGAAGATCAAAGGCAAATATTATGGCTTTGCTCCGGAAGGAAATAAAGCTGGTTCTATGCTGACTGGTCTGTGTGCATTAACCGTAAATGAAAAAGGTGAAATCGAAACTCTGTGGGCAAGAGATATGGATTCCGATGATCTGGATGACGCTCTGAAAGCAGAAGGTGATTTCGCTGCTACAACCAGCCATGGAGCATTTGGCGCAAGCAAATATGATACTCTGTACTACTTTGGCAACAATGAGGATTCTGATGGTGCTCTGAAGACCGGTAATGTATCTGTAAGCCTTGATGGTGATTCCTATCAGTTCCAGTTCAGCAAGACTGGCGGTGCTGAGGGTAAGGGCCGTGGTGTTAACGGTGTTGATGATGGCAAGTATATCTACAAGTTTGGTATGAAGGTTAAAGCTGACAGCGATGACAAGTACATTGTTGTTTACGCTGAGGGCGATACCGGAAGCAACAAGTTAGGTGAAGTTCATAAGATTGATACTTCTGTTCTGAGAAGCGCTTACTCTACCGAGGCTGGTCAGAATAAGGATGATGATACTGTAAGCTACGTTGGTGAGCTTGTTGGAAACTCTACCACCAATGGTAAATACTATCTGGTAAATACCAGTGGTACTATCGTTAAGAATAAGACCAGTGCAAAAGATGGCAATGACTGGTACTTCTATGTAGAGAAGAGTGCTATCAAGATGTACACCAACAACAACACTCTGTCTGTTGATTCTAAGAAGGCTGAGCTGAAAGATACTGCTGGTAACGCTCTGAAAGATTGGAAGACCAAATCTATTCAGGCTAAGGACAACGTATCTGGTACTCCGGCTGATGAGCTGATTGATGATGGTATCTAATTTTAATTAGGTATTGAATCTTTTGATTGCAACGCAAAAAAGACCTGTGTGAATTTCACACAGGTCTTTTTTTGCAAATATGCAATTATTTACTTAACTTGGAGAAATCAACAGTCTTCCAACCATTGCTGTTAAGCTTAGTGCCTTTCAGTTCTTTGCTGTCAGTGTACATAACAATCTTGTTATTGTTCATGTACCAATACATGTCATCACCATCTTTAACACCAGTCTTAGTGCCAGTCTGAATTCTACCGCTGGTATTTACTAAGTAGTATGCAGAACCAAAGCCATAGAAACCATTAACGGTTGCATCGGTACCAGTTACCTGGAATGCAGTCTTAGCAAACTCAGTTCTGATGTCCTTGCTCTCGTATACATCCACGGTAGCAGTATCGCTGTTAATGTTGCCTACAGCCTTAACAAGAATATACTTCTCGTCAGAATCAGCTTTTACTTTCTGACCATACTGATAAATGTACTTACCATCATCGATACCGTTCACGCCACGGCCTCTGCTACTAGCATCACCATTCTTCTTGAACTGGAACTGATAGGAATCGCCATCCAGATTGATGGTTACGTTACCAGTCTTCATAGCTCCATCGGTATCTGCATCATTACCAAAGTAGTACAGATATACATCACTGTTTGCCTGAGATTCGGTGCCATACTTATCCATGAAATCATCCAGACCATCAGCATCCATATCGTCATCGATGACATCTACAATCTTGGAACCGCTCATTTTCAGTGCACAAAGACCAGTCAGCATACGACCAGCTTTCTCACCGTCATCCGGCCAGAAGCCATAGTATTTACCTTTGATCTTCTTGATCTCACCAACAGCCAGACCCTCGTCATGGCCATTGGAGTAATACCATCTATCACTCTCGTCTTTAGAATCATTGTTTGCGAAAGTATCATCTACCTCTGCGAAAGAATTATCCTCAGTAGGCGGAGCTACTTTGAACCAACCCTTAGTGTAACGAGCACCATCTTCCGGACTGCTGAAATATGCCCAGTTAGAAGCAGACTGCGGATTGGTTGTACCAGAGGTAGCAATGTTGAACCACTCATAAACCATTACACCATACTGGTTAAAATGATAATATTTACCATTGGATTTCCAGGTGTCATTGTCTTCAGCATGGGTACGTTTTTTACCGTTTGCTTTGAAGTTGAACCAATAGTCATAATCATCATCCTTATCACTGGACGGATCATGAACAGTAATTTTCTGCCAGCCGGTCTTTAAGGAACCATCTTCCCAACCGCCAAAGTAGTAGTAAGCATCCTGCCACTCGTCTTCGCCGTTAGCCATAGTGCCGTCAGTTTTAACCCAACCATAAAGCATCTTGCCATCTTCATCGAAAGCATACTGCTTACCATCGATAGTTTTCTTGCTTAAGTTGTTGCCGTTACCCTTGTATGCTTTACCATTGGACTGCATATAGTAGTAACGATATTCAGCCGGATCATCATCCTCATCCTGCTCTTCGTTAACAACCTTAACCCAGGTGTTGGTAACCATAACACCGTTGCCATCTACATAGTAGGTGTTGTCATCATCCTCAACCAGTTTGTCGGTAGCCATTGCGCCACCCTCTTCAGAATCAAGCCAGAACCAGTTGTCTCCAGATTTTTTCCATGTGTCTTCTACTCTGCTACCATCTTTGTCATAGAAGTACCAGGTACCGTCTTCCTCAACCCAACCCTGAGCTGCGAAAGAGGTCATAGCACCACCGATAGCTAACAGAGCTGCTGCAGATGCAACTGCAACTACTTTAGTCTGCTTTCTCATAATGAATGCACTCTCCTTTTTACTTTTTTGAATTTGCTACGAAATTCCTAAATTGCATTACGAGACGATTATACTTCCTATAAGGCAAATTATTGAGCAACAAAAAACTGGCTGCCCAAGTTCATTGGCACAGCCAGTTTCTACCTCACTTTATATTTCCAAAAGTTTTTCAGCAATAACCTTGCATCGCTTTTTACAAAATGCCATTCCATACAGTAAAATGTTATGCCTGCCATCATTGAGCAAATACTCGGAATATCGTCGATCCTTGATTTGCTGTAAAGCTTTTTGACATGCCTGTTCCATATTTCTGAATTCCTTCGTATATTTCAATTCAACAATGATTCCGGTATTTGGATCATCTGTTTCCACAATAATATCTGCAAATCCTTCACCGGCTTCTATGTTTGATTTCACAAGCCAGCCGGCATTTCCGGTCAAAATACCGACCAGTAAATTATGATAGGAGCTCTCTTTTTCTTCATTTCGGGCTTTCGTGTCGAAAACACTGATGGAATTACTCAGTGTTTTCATCAGATAGTTTTCCATCCCTTCTGTATTGCCTGATTCAAAAGCGTTCCAAAACTCCTGCAATGGTTTTGTATTGGAAAAAATGCTCTTTTTAAACCAGTCCTGTATCTGCAGTTTGAATATTTCCCGAACTTCCTCATTTGGAATCATAAGCTTGTAAGCTCCGTCCGCATTCATTCCTGCCTGTGTCAGATATCCGGTTGTAAACAGAACGCTCCAAAGATTTTCGATACTATTGTCTATCTCATCATAGGTCAGATCCAGACGAAGATGTTTTTCGATAAATTCTCCGGCAATCAGCCGTTCAATTTCATTGCGTGTTGTTTTGCCCGCTTTGTCAATGAAGCGTTTTACCAGTTCGTTTCCGCTTGTGTTGATCCAATAACTTTCCGGTCTGGCAGCAGGATCATCTTTTATTCTGTCTACATGGTTTATGACATCCCAGGGACAGTATACATCTGCGTTTCCAAAATGATATCCGTCATACCACTGCTTGGTTTCTTCAAATCTCTGTTCCAAATGATAGTCCTTAAGAAGCTGTTTTACTTCCATATCTGTAAAGCCGAACTGTTCATCAAATCTGGAATCCGTAATGGATAAGATTTTAAAATTATTCAGACCTGTAAATATACTTTCTTTGGAGACGCGAAGGCATCCTGTCAATACAGCAAATTGGAGTGCGTCATTTGTTTTTAAGACATTGCCAAACAAAATACGCATCAAAGAAACCATTTCCCGATAATATCCGTGTAAAAATGATTTATCAAGTGGAACGTCATATTCATCAATGAGAATCAGCGCTTTTTTCTGGTAATGTTTATTCAGAAGCTCTGACAAAGTTTTCAGTGAACGTGACAGCACAGGTTCGCTCATCCAATAAGCACCTGATTTCATAGTTATGATAGCCTGGTACTGCTCTTTATCTTCAGGAGCAAGATTTTGACTGTCTAAAAGGAATCGAAACCGGCTTGCTTCGCTTCCGATCACATCCATAAATTGGCACTTTGCTTCCTCGAAGGAAAGGCCATCCACATTTTTCAGTGTAATGAAAATAACGGGATAACCGGCCATGTGTTCCCTGCACAATGTCTGATTCCGGGAAATATACAATCCATCAAACAATGCGCAATTTGTTCCGATTTCAAAAAAGTACTTTAACATACTCATATTAAGCGTTTTGCCAAAACGGCGGGGTCTGGTAAACAGATTTACCTTTCCCTGGTTATCCAGCAGCTGTTCTATGAGTTTTGTTTTATCAATATAGTAATATCCATCCGTGCGGATTTCTTCGAAATTTTCAATTCCGACGGGCAATTTCATTGAATTTTTCATATTGTGCCGCTCCCTTCTGCGTGCTCATATACGATTATGATAGCATGAAACGATTTTGCAAACAAGCAGAAAGCCTTCTTTCCAAGAATCTTAGACGAGCGTGGATACCTTAATTTCCGCTGCGATTTCGATATAATAATAAGACGGTATATTGTCTGTATATATTGAATTTTTCAGCCGCAGACAAAAAACGTCAATATTTTTTACAAAGGAGGCTCTCTATGGAAAAGGAGTTCAAAACGTATCTTTTAGACCAGAATTTGTCGAAAAACACGATCACATCGTATCTTTACGCACTTCGGCAGTTCGAAGAAAAATACGACAAGCTCACAAAGCAAAACTTGCGGGATTACAAGGTCTATTTGATTGAAAACTATAAACCACAAACGGTCAACCTGCGTATCCGGGCCATAAACTGTTATCTGGAAAGCATCCAAAAAGAACAGTGGAAACTCCCATCCGTGAAAGTTCAGCAGAAACCGTTTCTTGAAAATGTAATCAGCGAAGCGGATTATCTGTATTTTAAAAATTGTTTAAAACGTGATAATGAAATGTACTGGTATTTTGTGGTACGTTTTCTGGCAGCTACCGGCGCCCGTGTCAGTGAACTGGTTCAGATCAAATGTGAACATGTACGGATCGGATATCTGGATCTGTATTCCAAAGGTGGAAAGTTGCGGCGGATTTATATTCCGTCCGCCCTGCAGAAGGAAACCTTAAAATGGATGGAGGAAACAAAAAAAGAAAGTGGATTCCTGTTTTTAAATAAATATGGGGAGCTGATCACCGCAAGAGGGATCGCTGTGCAGTTAAAGCACTTCGGTTCCAGGTATGGCCTGGATTCGTCAGTAGTGTACCCACATTCTTTTCGCCATCGCTTTGCGAAAAGCTTCCTGGAACGATGCAATGATATTGCCATGCTGGCGGATCTGATGGGACATGCCAGTATCGAAACTACCTGGATTTATCTGAGAAAAACCAGCACAGAACAGCAGGCTATTATCAATAAGATTATTGACTGGTAATTTTGAAAATAGTCTCATTCTAGCTACTTTTCCGCTTCTCAATAATTTGCCTTATAGGAAGTATAATCGTCTCGTAATGCAATTTAGGAATTTCGTAGCAAATTCAAAAAAGTAAAAAGGAGAGTGCATTCATTATGAGAAAGCAGACTAAAGTAGTTGCAGTTGCATCTGCAGCAGCTCTGTTAGCTATCGGTGGTGCTATGACCTCTTTCGCAGCTCAGGGTTGGGTTGAGGAAGATGGTACCTGGTACTACTATGACAAAGATGGCAATAGAGTAGAGAACGAGTGGAAAAAATCTGGAGACAACTGGTTCTGGCTTAACGGCGACGAGGGCGGTGCTATGGCAACCGATATGCTCGTTGAGGATGACGATGACACCTACTACGTAGACGCTAACGGTGTTATGGTTACCAATACCTGGGTTAAAGTAGTAAACGAGGATCAGGATGATGATGATGATCCGGCTGAGTATCGTTACTACTACATGCAGAACAGTGGTAAAGCTTACAAGGCTGGCGACAGCGGTAAGACCAAATTCAAAACCATCGATGGTAAGAAATATGCTTTCGATGAGGATGGTAAGATGCTGTATGGCTGGGTAAACGAGGATGATTCCACCCTGGCTAGCGATGATTCTGATTGGGAGACTGCAACCTACTACATGGGTTCCTGGGAAGATGGTTCCTTAAAGACTGGTTGGCAGAAGATTACCGTTTATGATCAGGATGAGGATGATGACTACGATTACTGGTTCAACTTCAAGTCCAACGGTAAGAAGCGTTTCAACGAGAGCGATTCCAAGGATATCTTAGAGAAGAAGATCAACGGTAAGCACTATGCATTCGATAATCGTGGTGTTATGACCTACGAGTGGACCCTGACTACTACTTCTGATGCTTCTACCATCTCTAACTGGTTATACTTCAACAGCCCAGAGGACGGCGCTCGTGCTACCAAGGGTTGGTTCAAGGTAGTTGCTCCGGATAAAGATGGCGATGACAACACCTTCAAAGATTACAGTAATCTTGAGAATCCGACCTTCGCTAAGGGCGATGCTGAGGATGAGAACGAGAGATGGTACTACGCAAATAGCGATGGTGAGCTGTATGTAGGTCAGATCAAGAAGATCAAAGGTAAATACTATGGCTTCGCTCCGGAAGGAAATAAGGCTGGTTCTATGCTGACTGGTCTGTGTGCTCTGAGAGTAGATAACAGCGGTAACATCACTAAGCTGTGGGCTAGAAACATGGATTCTGATGATCTGGATGATGCTATGAACGGTGAGGGTGATTTCGTTGGTTTCGGTTCTGATACCAATGATACTCTGTACTACTTCGGCAGCAACGAGGATAGCGATGGTGCTCTGAAGACCGGTTCTGTTAGCGTAAACCTCGATGGTGATAACTATCAGTTCCAGTTCAGCAAGACCGGTGGTTCTGAGGGCAAAGGCCGTGGTCTGAATGGTATTGATGACAGCAAGTACATCTACAAGTTCGGTATGAAGCTGAAAGCTGGCAGCGATGACAAGTACATTGTTGTTTACGCTGATGGCGATACTGGTGCAAGTGATGTAACTGTTCATAAGATTGATACTGCAGCATTAAGACGTGATGCAGTTGAGAGAGGCCAGAACAAAGATGGTGATACCGTTTACGCTTACGGTACTCTTGGTTCCTTAGTATCTGGTAAGGCTTCTTCTAACTACTACCTGTTAAATACCAGCGGTACTATCGTTAAGAATAAGACCGCAGCTAAAGACGGTAATGACTGGTACTTCTATGTAGATAACAAGGTTATCAAGATGTACACCAACAACAACACCTTAACCGGTGGCGTTGAGGACCTGAAGAAGGATTGGAACGTTGAGTCCAAACTGATCTCCGATGGTATCGCTGGTGATGTTCTTGATACTGATATGGTTGATGATGGTATCTAAATTTTAGAAACTACTCATTGAGCAGAATCTATATCACAAAAAGGGCTACACGCAATTTGCGTGTAGCCCTTTTGTGATATGTCCACTATTCAAGTGAAGTTTCATTCATTCGAATAAATCTTACTTTAACAGATCGGTCCAATCGCTAACTTCCTTCTCGGAGTTTTTACCAGACTTCAGAGTCTTGTTGTCGGTGTACAGCTGCGGAACGTACTTCTTATTTACATAGTAGTAGCAATCGTTACCATCTTTAGCACCGGTCTTGCTCTTCTGGATGTTACCACTTACGTTAACAAGGCGTAAGCTATCATCACTCAGAACAGTGTAGTTAACAACCTCATCATCCTTGTTGGTGTACTGCTTATCAAGATCCTTCGGATCTAATTTCTCTACCTTAACACCAGCAGCATTGATATTTAAGGAAGTACCCTCATCGTTGGTTACGCTAACCAGCTGATATTTGTCATCACTGTCTGCTTTGATTCTGCAGCCATAGCTGTAGATGTACTTGTTGTCATCAATACCAGTTACGCCCATACCTCTGCCGCTCTTAGCATTACCAGTCTTCTGGAACTGGAAGGTGTAGGAGCTGCCATCAAGGTTGATGTTTACATTACCGGTCTTCATAGCGCCATCAGAATCCTCGTTATTGCCGAAGTAGTACAGACGTACATTCTCATCCCAAGCGTCCTGACCTTTGTAGGTTCCGTCCAGGATATCATCCAGAGCATCGGAATCAATATCATCATCGATGACTTTAACAATCTGATCGCTGCTTCCGTTCTCCATCTGAAGTACGCACAGACCGGTCAGCATTGCGCCGCCCTTACCTGCACCATCATCATCCGGCCAGAATGCATAATATTTACCTTTGATGTTCTTAATGATACCCTCATACAGAACGCCCTTGTCGCCTGCATAGTACCATTTCTCGGACTCGTCGTTTGCATGAGTCTGAGCGAAGGAAGTGGTCTGATCCTCATCGAAGGTGTTGTCGTTGTCGCTGGAAGCTGCAACTACTTTGAACCAGCCCTTAGTCTGACGAGCGCCATCCTCTGGGCTGTTGTAGTAACGCCAGTTAGAAACAGAAGATGCGTTGGTAGAACCAGATGCAAGAGCCCACTCATAAATCATAACACCACGGCCATCGAAGCTGTAGTATTTACCGTTAGATTTCCAGTTCTCTTTACCTGCGCTGTCTTTCCAGCCTCTCTTCTCACCGTTAGACTTGAAGTTGAACCAGTAATCGTAATCATCATCTTTACCGTCTTCGTCATCGTAAACGGTCACTTTCTGCCAGCCGGTCTTCATGGAACCATCTTCCCAGGAACCGCAGTAGTACTTAGCGTCTTTCCAACCGTCATCACCAGTTGCCAGTTCACCGTCCTCGGTTACCCAGCCGTACAGCATCTTACCATCAGCATCGAAAGCATATTTCTTGCCATCGATAGTACGGAACTTGGTGCTGGTGCTGTTATCGCTAGCCTTGTAAGCTTTACCACTCTTCTGCATGTAGTAGTAGTGGTACTCAGCCGGATCATCATCATCATCCTGATCCTCGTTAACAACCTTAACCCAGGTATTGGTAACCATAACACCGTTGCCATCTACATAGTAGGTATCGCCGTCATCATCGATCAGTTTGTCGGTAGCCATAGCACCGCCGTCCTCGCCGTCAAGCCAGAACCAGTTATCTCCAGATTTCTTCCACTGATCTTCTACTCTATTCCCATCTTTGTCATAGAAGTACCAGGTACCGTCTTCCTCAACCCAACCCTGAGCTGCGAAAGAGGTCATAGCACCACCGATAGCTAACAGAGCTGCTGCAGATGCAACTGCAACTACTTTAGTCTGCTTTCTCATAATGAATGCACTCTCCTTTTTACTTTTTTGAATTTGCTACGAAATTCCTAAATTGCATTACGAGACGATTATACTTCCTATAAGGCAAATTATTGACAGGAGCAGGGGGCGTATTGGCTAATTCCTGAATTTGAAAGAGGTGGAATGTCAGGGATGATTTATTTAGAGCAATAGGTATGGAAACTTGAAAATGGGCATAATTATAAAAGAAAAAAATAATACATTATGTATTTAAATTTCCTGAATGGTATGGTATAGTACAAATTACATGGAGGAAATGGGAAAATGAAAAATATATATTTAGTGAACTATTCTGTTAAAGGAATCAAAACACTGGATGAACTGATTTCTCTGTCATTTTATAAGAAAACTATTACGCGCAACCTGGACACGCAAGAATATAATGTAAAAGGAATTTATGGAATGAATGGTTCTGGTAAATCTGCTATTGTGACATCTGCAGATATACTCAGGAATCTTCTTACCAATCCGGGGTATTTGAATAATCCGATTGTTCAAAAAAATTTAGAAGAACTAATTAATAAAAAGCTGGGTGAATTGTTTATATCTGTTGATTTTCTTGTTAATTTGAATAAGCAAGAAAACTCTATACCAGTGTTGATGCGTTATATGGTGACAATATCTCAAAATTCCAATGGGAAATATGCTATTTCACATGAAAAATTATCTTGCAAGAATGCGTGCAGAAAATCGGATTTTATGTTTAATGTATTTGAAACGCAAAAGGGAGATGTTATTTCGGTAATAGATGAAGCGGAGAATCCTTTCCTGAAGAGATTTCTTGATAAAACCACAAATCTGTTGGAAGACAATTCGATGTGTGTATTGTTTTTTGATAAGGTACTGATGGATATGGCAAAAGATGAGACGGATAAAGATTATCCAATTTTGTTCTATCAACTTCTATCACTTTGGATTTTTGGAAAAAGCATACATGTATATTTAGATCAATCAGATGATCACAGCGATTATATTTTTAATAATACAGTTGGTGACTGGAGCAATGTGAAAGCGTCCAAGGAGAAAAATGATTTACTGGACCATCTTGTTGCGCTGGATAGTGATCATCTCTTTGTATTATCAGTTGCAAATAACTATATTGGAAAAGAAAATTACCAAAAATTTTCACAAACAATAGAAAAACTGGCACAGTTCCTTCGCATTTTTAAATCAGATTTAATCAGGATTGAAATCGACAAAAAAGAGGATCATTCTCTTTATATTTGTAATTTGGTTATGGTATATGAATCTTATAAAATTAATGCAGAATTTGAGAGTACGGGTGTTAAGAAACTCATTAAATTATTTGCCTATTTGCGGGAAATGGTTCGGGGAGGTATTGTTTTTCTTGATGAATTTGACTCCAATCTTCATGATGTATATTTGTGCGCGTTGTTGGAATATCTGATGGAATATGGAGAAGGGCAGCTTTGCTTTACAACTCACAATGTGGGACCGATGGATGTTTTGAAACGCCATAAAAAATCGATTGATTTTTTATCTACCGATCATAAAATTTATCCATGGACATCGAATGGAAATTATTCCCCTTCAAGGCTATACAGAAATGGCATGATTGAGGGGTCGCCATTTAATGTGGATTCCGTTGATTTTATAGGAGTATTTGGCTCTGGTTCGGAGGATAATTAATGGGAGTTCAATACATTTTTGTTGTAGAAACAAACAGCAAATGCAAATCGGACTGGATTTATATAAGGGATACTATAGAACGATTCTATCAATGGAATCAACCGCAAATCAAACTTAGTGTTGTTTATATGAATGGAAAGGGCAATTATAAAAATAAGGAAAAAGATATACGAAGCCTGAGCAAACAGTACCAGTCTGCAGGAAAAGGAAATCAGTCCAAGGTCATTCTTTGTTTTGATTGCGATGAATATGAAAAGGATATGTACGATCAGCAATTTTTGAATGACGTAAGACAATATTGCCGAAGTATGAATTACGAGTTTGTGTGGTTCTGCAAAGATATAGAAAGTGTCTATCTGGGACGAAGCGTTGAGGATAAACAGAAAAAGAAAGAGTCTGCGATATTTAAGGCACAAAATGGGATTAAACATGTTGATGTGAACAAGCTTTTAGTCAAAAATTATCGAATGAATAGCAGCAATCTTATGTGTGTTCTTGATAAATGCTTCGCAAGAAAATAAAAAGATGTTATAATCAGAGCAGACTTGGTGGGGGAAAAGAAAGATATTATATGGATAAAGAGCAGATAAGGAGACTTTATGGAGAAAAAGATAGTTACGAATAGAACCGATAGTTTCGCGGAAACCTGCGCTGCTATTATTAGTGGAGTGATCAGCGTGTTTCTGGTATTTGCCGTGATTGCGGTACCGTTGATTTATGACAAGTCCTATTTCAATATACTGGAAACAAAATACAAATGTTTTTACATGAGTGTGCTGGTGATGCTGACCGTATTTTTGGTTCTGAGTATTGTGATGCTGGTGATTGATTGGAAGGAGTTTCAGGGAGAACATGTGAAGAAGCTTTTTGCATCATTGAAACCGGCGAACTGGAAGCAGGCATTCCGGTTTGCGGATACGGCAGTATTAATCTTCTGGCTGGCGTCGGCTATATCTACATTGCAGTCCGAATATCTCTACGAGTCGTTCTGGGGGAATGAGGGACGCTACAGCGGTCTGTTCCTTATGACACTCTATGTTGTGATGTATTTTGTGGTAAGCAGGTTCTGGCGCGGCAATAAACTTGTAATGCAGGCATTTTTTGCTGCCGGACTTATCGTCTGCTATGTTGGAATTACCGATTACTTCCAGCTTGATATCCTGCATTTTCGAGGGAAGATAAAACCCGAACAATCTGCAATCTTCACTTCCACTATTGGCAATATTAACACCTATACGGCATATGTGGCACTGGTCATGGGTGCGGCAGCAGCGATGTTTGCAACTGCAAAGGGCTGGCTGAAAACATGCTGGTATTATCTGTGCATGGTGGTTTCATTTTTTGCGATCATTATGGGCTGCAGTGACAATGCTTATCTGGCCCTGGGTGCCCTGTTTGCGCTGCTTCCACTGCTGGTATTTCGCAGCAGAAAGGGCGTGGTCCGGTATCTGGTTATGGCAGCAACGTTTGCAACCGTGATTCAGTGCATTGATTTTATTAATCAGGCCTATGCGGATATGGTGATCGGCCTGGACAGCTTATTCCAGATCCTGGTTAATCTTCCCGGACTTCTTGCCATTGTGGTGTTATTGTGGTGTCTGGCAGCAGCGGTTGCGCTTTACTTCCGCAAGCAGGAAAAGGCAGATGTAGCCGCATTGCTCGCCGGAAAAACACAGGAACAGAAAGAAAAATCCAAAGTTACACTGATTCGGATCTGGCTTGGCTTGATCCTTCTGGGGGCAATCGTGCTTGTTATCATGCTGATTGATGCAAATGCGCTCGGTCATGGCTCACGCTATGGAAGTCTCGACAATTATCTGGTCTTTAATGATAACTGGGGAACCAAGCGCGGATACATCTGGCGCAAGTCACTGGAACTGTATGCAGCATTTCCGTTTATGCATAAGCTGTTTGGTTTTGGACCGGATACCTTTGGAATCATGACAACCCAGTCCTTTATGAAGGATATGGTAGGTACAACAGGTCTGGTATTTGATACTGCACATAATGAGTATCTGCAGTTTCTTCTGACAATCGGACCGATTGGACTGGCAGCATATCTGTGCTTCCTGTTTGGAAATGGCTGGAAGATGGCAAAATACTGGCTTAGTCAAAATATTCAGATTCCGAAAATGACCGGAGCAGCAGGTATGTCCGCTGAGAGTGCCTGCGTGATCGGCTGCCTGTTTGCGGTGATCTGTTACTGTGCTCAGGCTTTGGTTAACTTGAACCTTCCAATCACAACGCCGGTGATGTGGGTGCTTATGAGTGTAGGTGTGGCAAGCAGTAGAAAAAAATAAAGACATTTTTGATAACGGATGGAGGCACAGCATTGTGCCTCCATTTTTCTGCAGAAATATCCATTTTTAATAGATTCTTAAAGGTTTTCCAGCGCTTTTCTCACCGCAAAAGTTGCGGAAAAAGCCTATAGGTGTTATACTGTACAAAGGCTAATTCTGCGTAAGTGTGCGCCATAGACTGATCCGGAAAGGAGAACCCCGCGATGGATAAACGTTATTCCGTGCTGATGTCTGTATACAAGAAGGAACGCCCGGAATATCTGCATGCGGCCCTCAAAAGCATGACAGGGCAGTCGTGGAGGCCTTCGGAAATTGTTCTGGTCTGTGATGGTCCTTTGACCACAGAGCTGGAAGCCGTTTTGGAAGATATAGAATTCCAGGGATTGTTAAAAACGGTAAGGCTGGAGCAAAATGCCGGCCTTGGAGCAGCCCTGGCGAAAGGACTGCCGGAGTGTAGCTGCGAATGGGTGGCACGTATGGACAGCGATGATATCGCTGCATCGGACCGCTGTGAAAAGCAGCTTCGCTATCTGGAGACATATCCGGAAACGGATGTCCTGAGCGGCACCATAGCCGAATTTCAGGGAGAGGCTCAGACAGAGCGGGAAGCGAAGCATAGCATTGTCTCCAGAAAATGTGTGCCCCGGACCCAGACAGAGGTTGCATCCTATATAAAGATGCGCAATCCTATGAATCACCCCTGCGTTATGTTTCGAAAGTCAAAGGCACTGACAGCAGGTGGATATCAGCCCTGCCCGTTATTTGAAGATTATGATCTCTGGGTGCGGATGTTTCAGGCGGGATGTCGGTTTGCAAATCTGCCAGACACGCTCCTTTATATGCGTGTCAATGATATGCACAGACGCAGAGGCGGCATATCGTATATAAGGCCCATTTGCCATTTCTGGACAGAAATGTATCGGCGGGGAATGCTGAATTTTGTGCAGTATAGTTTTGTTCTGCTGTCCAGAATTGCAGTCAGCCTGATGCCGAATCATATCCGGAAAATGATTTATGACAAGAAATTAAGGAATCACGAAAGTAATGAACGATAAAAAGATAAATCGCAGTTTTGAGCAGTACAAGCGTCTGGTAAAATTCGCCGGATCCGCGGTCATCGTGCTTCTGGAACTTGCTATCTACTATTATGTGTGGATGAATTATTACAATAAAAATATGACAGTAGCCTTCTGGAGGCGCGGAAACTGGCTGATTGCCGGGGAATATCTGGTTCTGTCACTGGTCCTGCACCGGCTGTACGGAGGTCTGAAGGTTGGAATTTACAAATACTGGGCACTGGTCTATTCTCACATGATCTCCATTGTGGGTGTGAATGCCTTTTCCTATGTACAGGTCGTGCTGTTTGATAAAAAAATGCACAATCCTACAGCATTGCTACTGATGACAATTGTAGATTTGGCTGTGGTGCTGGTCTGGGCGCTGGTGTTTAAAAAGCTGTATGGAGCACTTTTCCCGAAAAGACGGCTTTTGCTGGTGTACGGGAAGATGCCGATGTTTCATCTGATCAACCGGATCGACACCCGCGATGACAAATACGAAATTGCGGAAAACGTATCCATTGACATGGGCCTGGAGCGTATCGTAAAGCAGGCAGAAGATTATGACGGAGTCATCATCGGCGATATCCCGGCAAGGGCCAGAAATCAGCTTATGAAGCTTTGCTACGCCAGAAATATCCGAAGCTACACGGTGCCGAAGGTCAGCGATATTCTGCTGAGAACATCCGTAGAGCTGAATATTTTTGATTCCCCTCTTTATCTTTCCCGCAATGACGGCGGCCTGGCCTGGGATCAGGCAGTGGTAAAACGGCTGGAGGATCTGGTGATTGCCGGATTCATGCTGCTGGTGACAAGTCCGTTTTTCCTGATCATAGCGTTTTTAATCTGGAATACGGATAAGGGCCCGGTATTTTATACCCAGGAGCGTCTGACACTGGATGGAAAGGTGTTCCGTATTTACAAATTCCGTACCATGATCGTGGATGCGGAAAAGAAGAGCGGACCGGTAAAAGCCGGGGAGAAGGATCCGCGCATTCTTCCGGTAGGACGATTCCTCCGGGCAACCCGTATGGACGAGCTGCCGCAGCTTTTAAATATCATCAAAGGCGATATGAGCCTGGTCGGCCCGCGGCCGGAGCGGCCGGAGCTGGCGCGCGTCATCACCAAAAACATCCCGGAATTCGAATACCGCCTGAAGGTAAAGGCAGGACTCACGGGATACGCGCAGGTGCATGGGCGTTACTGTACCACCAGCTACGACAAGCTAAAGCTGGATCTGACCTATATACGGAACTATTCCATCTGGCTTGATCTGAAGCTCATCCTGATGACGCCAAAGGTCCTTCTGATGAAGGAGTCAACAGATGGCTTTGAGGAAGGACTGTGGGAAGATCCGGCTTTGAAAGAATAGAATGGATAAAACTATGGAAAAAATATTAACGGTAGTCGTTCCGACTTACAACGCAGAAAAATATCTCCGGGACAATCTGGAATCCTTTGAGATACCGGAGCTGATGCAGGATATTGAAATCCTCATCGTCAATGACGGCTCGACGGATCATTCTTTGGAGATTGCCAGAGAATACGCAGAGCGTTATCCGGATACGTACCGGGTAATCACCAAAGAAAACGGCGGTCACGGTTCTGGCATTAACTGCGGCATCGAATATGCGCTGGGAAGCTACTTTAAGGTAGTAGATGCCGATGACTGGGTAGGAAAGGAAGCTTTTGTCAGCCTGGTGAGAACTTTAAAAACCAGTGATGCGGATGTCGTATATTCCGGTTTTTTGTGGACTTACGATAACGGAGAAGCAGATAAGAACACGTTCCGGACCAAAGCAGAGATCGAGATTCCGTTTGAAGGTGTAGAATATCAGAAAATATACCGGTTTGACGATATCGCAGACCGGCTTTATATGAAGATGCACAACATGACCATCCGGACTGAAATCCTGCGGGAGCATCAGATCCGTATTGATGAGCACTGCTATTATGTGGATACCGAGTACATTCTGTACCCCATTCCCTATGTGAAAACAATCTGCTTTGTGGATGCTTTCGTTTATTATTACCGTCTGGGACGGGAGGGACAGAGCGTGGGACTGGAAAAGATGCAGAAGAACGAACAGAACTACGATAAAGTCCTGTCATCCCTTCTGAGCTTTTATCAGCAGCTGGGGAAGCAGCTGCCCTGTACGGACATCAAAAAGCGTTACATTGCCGGATTGATTGCCCGGGTCATTGCAGGTAAGTTTAAAATCATGCTGAGCTTCCCGCCATCTGCAGAAAAAAAACAGCAGCTGCGGCAGTATGACAGAACCTTAAAAGAACAATACCGCGATATCTACGACAGCAACATCAACAAAGCAGTTTCCCTGCTTCGGAAAACGCAGTACCACACGTATTATCTGGCGAATATGCTGGTTCGCCGTACATACCGCTAGAAAGACACAGAGAGGTTTTTATGGACAAGATCGTATCGTTTATCATACCGTCCTACAATGTGGAAAAATATCTGAATGTCTGTCTTACATCCTTCCTGAATAAGGAAGTGCTGGACCAGATTGAAGTCATTGTTGTAGATGACGGCTCCAAAGACCAGACGGCGCAAATTGCCCGAACATATATCGAACAATATCCCCAGGTCTTCCGTCTGATATCAAAAGAAAACGGCGGGCATGGATCGGCAATCAATGCCGGAACGGCACAGGCAGTCGGCCGCTATCTGAAAGTGATTGATGCCGATGACTGGGTAGTAACAGAAAATTTGAAAGAATTCGTGGACAAATTGGCTGACTGCAGCGCAGATGTAGTGTTAAATCCATATCATCAGGTCGACATGCAGACCGGTGAAAAGACCGTATGGAGGATGTTCTTAGACCGCTATGAAACGCTCTACACACTGGAGAATGTCGTGCAGAACTGGAAGAATTTTGACCGCTGTTTTGCTTTTCACGGCATCTGCTACAACCGGGAATTCTACCAGAAACACCGCTATGAGCTGCCGGAAAAAATCTTCTATGAGGACCACGAATACACTACGATCCCATGCTCCTATGCAGCAAGCATTTACCCCATGGATCTGTATTTGTACCAGTATCTGGTGGGCAACGCAGAGCAGAGCGTATCGGTAACCAACCGCCTGAAACGAATGAGCCATGTAGAAAAGGTGACGGAAGATCTGATCCGTCACTATAACGCACATCCGGAGCTATCCGATGCGGCAAAAGAGTATATTTACAAGAAGACAGAAGGCGTTATTTTGAGCTATTATGTAGCAGGCTGCATCATGAATCCGGATAAAAAGAAGGGCAGAAACGACTGCCTGCGCTACAATGCAATGATTCAGAATCTAAATATGAAATTCTGGAACCGGGTCAGCAAAAAGTTCAAAATGTATCTGTGGATGAACCGGTTTGGAATCACATTCCCGGTGTATGAGAAGATGCTGCATTCGGAGATATATAACCGGTTAAGGCACAATCAGAAGATAGAATCAGAGAAGTAAACAAGAAAAGATGAGGCAATGTTTATGAAATTATGGGTAGACCGAATTAATACATTTTTGAAGTATAAAGATTTACTGTTCCAGCTTGTGAGCAGAGATATTAAACTGAAATACCGGAGAAGTTTTCTGGGCTATTTGTGGAGCGTATTGAATCCATTATTTGTCATGATTATTATGACGATTGTGTTTTCAACGATGTTCAGCCGAAATATCCAGAACTTCCCGGTATATTTATTTACAGGAAAAATGCTGTTTGATTTCCTGTCTACATCGACAAACCAGGCAATGACATCTGTAACCGGAAATGCGGCATTGTTGAAAAAAACCTACGTACCAAAATATATCTTTACATTGTCTAAGGTAACAAGCTGTATGATCGATCTGGTATTTTCCCTTGGCGCATTGCTGATCGTTATGCTCTGTACCAGAGCAACCATATACTGGACTTTCTGGTTATTCCCATTGGTTATTGTCCAGATCTATATTTTCTGCTGTGGACTTGGTTTTTTCCTTGCAGAATTTAATGTGTTTTTCCGGGATGTGCAGTACATTTACCATGCAGTTATTACGGCATGGATGTATCTGACTCCGATTTTTTACCCAGTTGAATCATTACCGGCAAGTGTTAGTTTTGTAGTAAAAGTCTTGAATCCAGTGTACTATTATGTGGCCCAATTCCGTGACCTGGTATATTATGGTCATCTTCCGGGACCGAGAATATTCTTCGGGGGATGGATTCTGGCATTTGTAATGCTTGCATTTGGACTTCTGATGTTTAAGCGGAAACAGGATGAATTTATTTTATATATTTAAATTAGAACAGGTGAGTATATGAGTGAGTATGCAGTTGAAGTAAATAATGTGACAATTCGCTTTAATATGGCAAGTGAAAAGGTCGATAATTTAAAGGAATATGTCATTAAACTGATAAAAAAAGAGCTGATTTTCCAGGAGTTTCTGGCAGTAAAGGATGTTTCCTTTAAAGTAAAAAAAGGAGAGGCATGGGCGCTGATCGGAGTGAACGGATCGGGGAAATCCACCATGTTAAAGGCAATCAGTGGCATTTTAAAGCCCTATAAGGGCAGCATTACAGTGAATGGCGAGGTTGCTCCGCTAATTGAGTTAGGAGCCGGATTTGACCCGAATCTGACTGCTCGTGAGAATATTTATCTGAATGGAACCGTGTTAGGACATTCAAAAAAATATATGGATGAGCATTTTGATGAGATTGTGGATTTTGCGGAACTGTGGGATTTCCTGGATACTCCGATTAAAAACTTTTCTTCGGGTATGACAGCCCGGCTTGGATTCTCTGTGGCGACCATGGTGGCACCGGACATCCTGATTTGTGATGAGATCTTGGCAGTAGGAGATTACCTGTTTCAGCAGAAATGTATGGAGCGTATGAACCGGATGTTGAGTGGAGGAACGACGCTTTTGTTTGTATCGCATACTATAGATACCGTACGAAAATTGTGTGATCATGCAATTTGGCTTGATCATGGTGTTGCAAAAATGGCTGGAGAAGTCAATGAAGTTTGTGATGCGTATATGAAGCTGAATCGATAGTTTCAAGGAATAAGTTTAATATAAGAGGTAATCGTTCGTAATGAAGCAAGCAGTGAAAGTTTCAGTTATTATTCCGGTCTATAATTCAGAAGCATATTTGAAAGAATGTTTAGATAGTGTTGTACATCAAACTCTTCAAGACATAGAAATAATATGTGTTGACGATGGATCGACAGATGCTTCTATGGATATATTACAAAAGTATGCTCAAAAAGATGAACGTTTTAGAATATTGGAACAGCAACATTTGGGGGGTGGGGCAGCGCGCAACTTAGGACTAAAAGAAGCAGAAGGAGAATATCTTTCTTTTTTAGATTCTGATGATTATTTTGAATTAGATATGTTACAAAAAATATATTTGCGTTGCAAAGAAAAAAAAGCGGATGTGGGTGTCTTTGGTGTTATGTGTTATCACCAGGCAACAGGTGCTCAGAACTACGAACCGGCCGGATTAAGAAAAGAATACTTGCCCGCCAAAGAAGTGTTTATGTGGAGAGATTTTCCAGAACATATATTTAATTCGTTCCATAATTGGGCGTGGAATAAGTTATTTTTGAGAAAATTTATTTTAGAGAATCAGGTATATTTTCAAGAAATCAAACGAACAAACGATCTTCTTTTTACTAATAAAGCATTGATCTTAGCTTCTAGAATTGTTATTTTAGATGAGGCGTTAGTTCATTATCGAATTCAAATAAAAGATAGCTGTCAAAGTACTAATTATTTGTATTCAGAGGACTTTTTTTTGGCTTTTCAAGCGCTGATGCAATTTTTAAAAGAGTATGGAATATGGGATCAAGTTGCAATGAGTTATCGAAATCATGCATTGGATGGATGTATAGCGAATTTAGATAGTTTAGAGTTTCGTGATGAACATGAAAGATTATACAAACATTTGAAAGAGAGCATCTTTAGAATCTTGGAAATAGATTTATTGGTAGAAGAGGATGTGCTGAAGGAAAATTTGGATAAAAAAGAAAGATATAATTTGATTATGAGTGAATCTTATTTGATCTATATAAAAAATAGGGCAGATGTGTATAGACTTTTATTTAGAAATCTACAATTTTCATCATATTTACAAAATGTAAAACAAAAAGAAGATAATCATAAGTTAGAAGAAGAGTTAAACCATATAAAACAATCTAAAACATTTACACTGGGGAAAGTGCTGATTCATGTACCTCAAAAGATCTATTGGTTTGTGAAACAGTATTGTAAATAAATGGAGTAGATATATAATATGAAAAAATTAAAAACATGGTTAAGAAAGATTTGGCCTATATCGCAAGAAAAATTTGAACAAAAAGTAGAAGCAGATTGTCTATTTCAAACAAATGTTTTTGATGAGATAAAAACATTGGATTCAAACATATCTGAACAGAAAAAACTCATAGGGAAAATTGCTTTAGAGGTAGAAAATCAGGGAAAGAAACTCGAACAATATCAAAAGGTTATTAGAAATTTTCGAGACGAAGTATTAGAGTATAACAAGCAATTGGAGGAAAAGAAAGAAGTCTTACTAAAGAAACAATTGGAGATGGTGGATTCCATTGAAAGCAGATTGGAAAAGGTAAAAAGAAGTACTAATGAAATAGTATGGGGACAGGTGTTTAATAATACAATAGCAGATTCTTCGTGGTTAAAAAATAAATTTTTTTCACCAGGTCGATGGGCTTTGGGGTATCCTGCTTTGTATGCTTTATATAGAATTTTGAATGAATTTCATCCTCAAAATATATTGGAATTAGGTCTCGGACAATCTAGTGTGATGACATTGCAGTATGCGTCAGCATTTCCAAATGTGAATCATATCATTATGGAACATGATAAAACATGGATAGATTTTTTTGAAAAAACACATTCGATAAGTAATAATTCTAAGCTTATGCACATGAATATTGAATATGTCACCTATAACAATGTTGAAAATGTTCGAGTATATCAAGATTTTATAAACAAGTTAGGGGAAAATACAAGATTTGATTTCGTGATTATAGATGCACCGATTGGTGGAGATATGAAGTGTTTTTCTAGAATAGATGTGATATCAATGATTCCCGATTATTTAAGTGAACAATTCGTTATTATGTTAGATGATGCAGATCGAATGCAGGAACGTAGGACAATGAATGAAATTGATAAAAAATTTAAAGATAGTGGTATAGATGCAAAACGCGGTTTGTATTCAGGCGAAAAGGATACATGTATTTGGACGAGTAGTATGTGGCATTTTTTGCTTACAATGTAAGAAATGGAAAGGTGTTAAAATGAGTTATGAAGAATATAAAAGTTACAGTAATTATGCCGGTATATAATGCGGCAGAGTATTTAAGAGAATCTTTGGATTGCTTAACGAAGCAGACACTTCAAGATATAGAGATAATATGCGTAGACGATGGATCAACAGATGAATCATTATGCATTTTGGAAGAATATTCAAAAAAAGATAACAGATTTATGGTGCTTTCTCAAAAGAATTTGCATGCTGGAGTGGCACGAAATAATGGAATTGACCATGCGAGTGGAGAATATATGATATTTCTCGATGCGGATGATCTTTTTGAGTTGGAACTTTTAGAAAAGACTTATAAACAGGGAATACAGCAAGATGCGGATATTGTTTTATTTGATGCAGACTATTTTAATACAGAGACTGGAGAACGTTTAGTACAGAACCATTTATTAAGAACAGAACTTTTAGATGGTAAAGAAGTTTTTTCAAGGAAAGATATACCAGATAGATTGTTTACAATTACGACTACATGTCCGTGGACCAAGTTATATAGTAGAAAATTTATAGAAAAATACAAGTTACGTTTTCAGAATTTAAGGCATAGTAATGATGTTTATTTTGTACTTTCTTCATTAGCATTAGCGGAAAGAATTACCTATTTAAATGAAAAATTAGTTTACTATAGAGTGAATCAGACAAAAAGTTTACAAAGTTTAAAAGCAACGAATCCAACATTATTTTTTGATGCCTATGAGGCAGTATATAAATTGTTGAATGAAAGGCATATATATGAGGAATTAGAAAAAAGCTTTATTACAACAGTATTGTCTGGATGTGTTTTTAATATTGATACTGTGCATTCTAATGATGCAAAGAGAAAAATATATGAAAAAATAGAGTCCAGTGAGTTTAAGGCAATGAATATTTTGGCTTATCCAGAAGACTATTATATAAATAGAGAATATTACAGACGTATAAAATCTGTTCCATATATATTAAATTGTTTGAGAAAAAGGAATAGAAGATATGAGAAAAATGGATTTAGAGTAATACAACAAAATCGTGTGAAGGAAGAAATTGCAGTATCTGTTATAATACCAGTGTACAATACTGAAAAATATTTAAAGAGTTGTCTGGAGTCTATACAAGCGCAGTCATTAAAAAATATAGAGATAATTTGTATAAATGATGGTTCGACAGACAAATCTTTAAGTATCTTAAAACAAATTTCTAAGCTAGATAAAAGGGTTTCTGTATATACCGAAGAAAATTCGGGACAGTCGGTTGCCAGAAATAGAGGATTGAGTGTAGCTCGCGGAAAATATATATATTTTATGGATAGTGATGATTTGTTGGACGCAAATGCTCTGAAAAAATTATATTCTAAAGCAGAAAACGAGAAATTAGATATTGTATATTTTGATGGGACAAGTTTTTTAGATGATGATTTAGATGAAAGTTCTTCTAATCAAAACTTAGATTATTATAAGAGAAAATATTGGTATTCTGGCGTATATAAAGGGGAAAAAATGTTACTTGCTTTGGTAAAGAATGGAGAATATAGAGTATCCCCTTGTTTACAGTTGATTAGAAATGAATATTTAAAAAACATGAGAATTTCTTTTGAGGAAGGCATTATCCATGAAGACAACTTGTTTACATATCAGACTATTTTGGGAGCAGAACGCGTAGGACACATTCATGAAGGATTATTTAAACGAAGATATAGAGCTGCATCTACAATGACACAGAAAACTACATTTGAACATGTTTATGGGTACTTCAAATGTTTCTTGAAGATGGGGGAGTATATTGAGAAAATTAATATTGACGATCCAGAAAAGGAGGCTGCTTTATTTGTACAAAAGGATAATTTAAGAAATGCACGAGAAAAATATATGAAATTGGAATATGAGGAAAAAGAAGCAGCTAAAGGATTAGATTTGAATGAGAAACTCTATTTTGAGGCTTACATTGAGGACTGGTTTGCCGAGAGAAAGGCAGTTTGGAATGCCAATAATAGAGCTGCAAGAGAAATTGCCAATGAAATTGCCAATGTAAAAAATACAGAGACATTTAAATTGGGCGCTGCAATTATTTGGCTTCCTAGAAAAATAAAGCAATGTTTTTTGAACATAAGATAGGTTGAGGATAATTTATAAAATGAAAATAAACAGTAAAAAGGATGCAGAATCTTATTTGAAAAAAAATATATGGAAAATAATTATTACAGTTGTTTTAATGATAGTATTATTTTCTATAGGAAAAAATAAATGTGGTTTTCATACAGATGAAATCTTAACATTTCATTTGGCAAATTGTCAGTATAATCAATCGCTAGGGGTTGTAACACCAGAAATTATAGACGGGAAAAAGTATGCTGGAGAAAAATTGTGGACTGATTATATGGCTGTGCAACCGGGACATAAATTTGATTACAAAAATGTGTGGGCCAATCAAGCGGCAGATGTACATCCTCCATTATATTATTGCCTGATACATACAATAGCTTCTTTTTTCCCAAATCGGTGTGAGCCATGGATGGGATTGAGTTTGAATGTCTTATTAGCAATGATAGTTTTTTGGCAGATGCGGTGGCTTTTTGGAAATTTACTAAAGAATAAAAGATTAGCAACTATTTTTTCACTGTTGTTTCTATTTTCAGTTGGTTTTATAAATTCAATTTCTTTTTTTAGAATGTATGTTTTATTGATGGTATGGACAAATGCATTAGTAATTTTGTTAATGAATACGGAACCGTCTAGTAATGATAAAACTTACTATTTGAAGCTATATCTAATTGTATTAGCGGGCATGATGACTCAATACTATTTTTCAATTTTTACCTGCTTTATTTGTATTGTTTATGCGGTCTATGTAATACAAAATAGAAATTATAAAAAATTTTTTTATAGCACTTTGACAATTATAACAAGTGTTGCAACAGGGGTGCTAGTATTTCCAGCAATGATAAAACATATATTTCAAAGTGGACGCGGAAAAGAAGCATTCAATAATATACATTCTGGTGGCTTTTTAGAACATTTAAAAATATTTTTAGAAACAATAAATAAGCAATTATTTGCAGGATGGGCATTGGTTATATTATTATTTATTCTAGGTTTTACTATAATTGATTTTTGCGTAATAAAAAAACATAGACCAGAGAGTGATTTTATAAAAAAATATTTACTGATTTTTGTCCCAACAGGAGTATATTGTTTGTTTATTGCGAAATTAGCTCCATATCAGGATATTCGATATTTGATGAATATATTGGGTCTTGCATATATAGCAGTTGTAGGTTTAGTATATTATATTTTAAAGGATTTTGCAGAAAAGAAAATGGAATTGTTGGTAGTCATTTTCTTTTTAATTTTGGGGAGTATGGGATACAAAAATGGAATTCCTAATTTCCGACTTTCTGAAAAGGAAAATTTGAAAAAATTAAGTGAGTTAGGCAATATCTCATGTATATATTTATACGATGAGAACTATAAATGGAATATTGCGGAAAGTTTTTTAGAATTAAAAGAATTAGATGATATATCTTTTTACGAAATAAAAAATGATAATATAGTCATTAACACTGATGCGATAATTGTGTATGTGTCACGAGAAGATGACCATACTGATGCAATTGCGAGGTTAATGGAGAATAATTCTAGATTTTTAGAAAAAACAAAATTGTTTCGATACGGTTCTGAAACAGTATACTATTTGCATTAATAGGTATTGTTTAGTGAGATTTAAACAAATGTTTTAAAGTTGTGAAGGGGTAATAATAAGATGAGTAAATTGGCAGTAGCCGGAACGGGATATGTAGGTTTATCTAACGCTGTATTATTAGCACAAAATAACATTGTAACGGCAGTGGATGTAATAAAAGAAAAAGTAGATTTGCTTAATTCCAAAAAATCACCGATCGTGGATAGGGAAATAGAGGAGTACTTATCTACAAAAGAATTGAATTTAACAGCAAAACTGGATGCAGAAACGGCGTATCAGAATGCAGATTTTATCATTATTTCCACGCCAACGAATTATGATCCGGCTAAGAATTATTTTGATACATCTTCTGTTGAAAATGTAATTGAACTTGTATTAAAAGTAAATCCGCAGGCCATTATGATCATTAAGTCTACGGTTCCAGTTGGATATACAAAGAGTGTGCGGGAAAAATATCATACGGAAAATATTCTGTTTTCGCCAGAATTCCTTCGGGAAGGACGAGCTTTATATGACAATCTTTACCCGTCCAGAATTATTATTGGCGTGCCGTTAGAGGATGAGCGTTTGGTGTCAAAGGCTCATGAATTTGCTGCTTTATTGCAGCAGGGTGCAATAAAGGAAAATATTGATACTTTGTTTATGGATCCTACGGAAGCAGAGGCTGTAAAACTGTTCGCAAATACCTATTTGGCAATGCGGGTATCTTTTTTTAATGAGCTGGATACCTATGCAGAGGTTCGCGGGTTAAATACAAAGCATATTATTGAGGGCGTATGTTTGGATCCAAGGATTGGTAATCATTATAACAATCCTTCATTTGGATACGGTGGATATTGTCTGCCTAAGGATACGAAACAGCTTCTTGCAAATTATAATGATGTTCCGAATAACATTATTGGAGCAATCGTGGATGCCAACCGGACCAGAAAAGATTTTGTTGCAGAGCGTATTTTGGAAAAGGCTGGTTATTATGGAACCGGAACGGCGGGGCGTGACGGCACGCCGGGCAAGAATTGTGTAGTAGGAATTTATCGGCTTACGATGAAATCACAGTCTGATAATTTCCGGCAGAGTTCGATTCAGGGTGTTATGAAACGGATTAAAGCGAAAGGCGTAGAAGTAGTTATTTATGAGCCGACATTAAAAGATGACACGTTCTTTGGTAGCAGTGTGATCCGGGATTTGCAGGAGTTTAAAAAAGTATCGGATGTAATTGTGGCAAATCGAAAAAATGAAGAGTTAAGTGATGTAGAAGACAAGGTGTATACCAGAGATTTGTATACCAGAGATTAAACACAGAAAATAATACGAGGTATTGAGTGTATGTATTTAAAATTACAGAATCTGTTGTTCCCAACAGGAAGTAAATTTGAGACACAATGGAATTTGTTTTATCGTGGTGAGAGAATGAGATATGATGCGGAACAGGGAATTTTGTGTTTGCCGAAATATCGAGTGGCAGATTTTATGTCATATTTAAATGCATTCTCATTGCATAAATGGAAGAAGTATACGAATCTGCAGGCAGTAAGACTACATTTACGGCTTCAGGGAGAATGTCTGGTACGTCTTGTTGGTTACACGTTGGATGTACATAGTCCGGCTAAGACTGTGCTGGCAGAGCAGAACTATGTTTTAAATGAATCTGGTGAGATTGTGATGGATTATCCGGCTTCGGATAGTGCACTGCTGGCATTTGAAGTTGAAACGGATTCAGACTGTAAATTGTTTGGTGGTTGGTATGAGGGTTGCTTCGCTGAGACAGATCATAGAGAGGTGAATCTCTCTATTGCAACAACAACATTTAAAAAAGAAGAATTTATCCAGTCAAATTTGAGATTACTGCAGAATGAGTTATTGAATAGCGATGATGAGATCAGGGATCATTTATGGATTCATGTAATCGACAATGGGAGAACGCTGGTACCAGAACAGTGGAATTCAGATAAAATTACAATTCATCCAAATAAGAATGTGGGAGGCGCCGGTGGTTTTACACGTGGCATGATTGAGTCAATGGAGCAGCCGGAGGATATTACGCATGTTCTTCTTATGGATGATGATGTGATTATACTGCCGGAAAGCATCAGACGAATGTATTATCTTTTGAGTATGTTAAAGCCAGAATTTGATGAATACTTTGTCAGTGGAGCGATGCTTTGCTATGAAGAGATGAATATTCAGCATGAAGATGTTGGATTTGTCCATGCAGACGGTTCTTATGGTCCGCAGAAAAATGAGTTAGATCATACATTGTTGCGGGACATTCTGGAATGCGATCAGGAATATCTGGATCGCCAGCATATGTATGCAGGATGGTGGTTCTGCTGTATTCCTATGAAGATGATTAAGCAAAATGGGCTTCCCCTGCCGCTATTTATTCGTGGTGACGATGTAGAATTCAGTCTTAGAAATCATGCAAAATTTATTACTATGAATGGAATCTGCATCTGGCATATGGGCTTCACATATAAGTTTAATGCTTCTATGGAACTATATCAGGTTCATAGAAACAGTCTGATTTTGCAGGCTGTGAGTGGGGTATGCCAGAATGTGGATTTCATGAATCGTATGACAAAATTGTTTCGTGCCCGTATGCTGTCCCTGGATTACAATGGAGCAGAATTAATTCTGGATGCGATAGAGGATTTCTTAAAAGGTCCGGAGTTTATTATGCAGGATCTGGGTGAGCAGATCATGAAAGAGAAGAGTAAGAAGAATGAGAAGATGGTTGATCTGCGGGAATTCTCTGATCTAGATATCGATTTAGATGAGGTGTATCAGGATCCGCCAAGAACTTTTTTGCGTAAATGGCTGTATCGCATCACCTACAATGGTCATCGGTTTTGTTCGGAAAGCCGTTTGAAGGAAGGTCCGGGAATTGTTGCGTTTGACTGGTTTTATTCACCGGAACATAACTTTTGGTATAAAAAACTGCTGGCAGTGAATCCGCATTTGCAGATGGGAAGTATGCGGGTATTTAGTAAAGAAAAATATCGGGAGTTAAATAAACGGAGCAAGAGGCTTTTGGCTGAGTACAAAAATACAAGGGCTGCAGTAGAAGAAAAATATCGCGAAAATAAAAAACAGATGACATCCGTAGAGTTCTGGAAGAAGTATCTGGAACTGTAGCTTAAGAGGAGAACTATGAAAAGCAAGAGTTACAACAAGATTGCATTTGGTGTAATACTGTTATTGCAGATTGTATGTATGATTTATTTTGGAAATGCAAAACAAGGATATTTTGTGGATGAGTTGTGGTCATATGGTCTGGCTAACAGCTATTATCATCCGCATGTATATTCGGATGATGCCTTAGAAGAACGTTGGGTATCGGGAGAATATTTCCGGGACTATTTGGAAGTGCTCCCAGAACAGCGGTTTCGATATGGATCAGTCGTGTACAATCAGACGCAGGATTATCATCCTCCGCTGTTTTATATGGTATTACATACAATCTCATCACTTTTTCCAAATACATTTAGTAAATGGTATGGGATTATTCCCAATATTGTTTATTTTGCAGTGTCCATGTATTTGTTGTTTGCTTTAGCGAGACGGATATTTAAAAGTGAGTGGCTGGCTTTGATTCCTGTGATAGCATATGGCTTCAGTGCTGGGGCAATCAGTAATGTGATTTATATTCGCATGTATGTGTTATTGACAGTATGGGTATTGACATTATTCAATTTACATGTGAAATGGATTACGGAAGATAAAATACAGTCGAGAGATTGGTTGATTTTAATATTGATTGCTTATTTAGGGTATATGAGCCATTATTATTTTTTTGTAATTGCTTTTTTTACAGCAGCATTTTATTTCTTTTATTTATTGTGGACGGGAAAAAGAAAAACGCTGATAAAATATTGTGTTACGATGTTTATCAGTTTACTGTTGGTGGCATTGACATTTCCAGTGGCTTATATAAAGCTGTTTTTTGGACAGCGAGGGAATGAGGCAGTTCATAATTTATTCAACTTAAGCGATATTCTTGGAAATGCAAAACGATATTGGTCTATTATAGGAGAACAGTTATTTGCAAATTCTCAAAATATATTAGGAATAGTGATTATGGTATGTGGTCTGTGTACGTTAATCAGCTGGGTGAGAAAAAGAACTGGTAATGGGCAGACATTTAGAATGGCATTGGAGAAGATAGATGAGACTCTTAAAAGAGAAATCTCTGCAGTTGGGTGTGTGCTTTTTGTCAGTGTGAGTTATTTTGCGATTATTCTAAAGATAGCTCCATATCAGGTTGACCGATATGTGTTTGGCATATACCCGGAATTAACATTGCTGATGTTCTATTTTGTATTTAAGATTGTAAATTACTGGGGCTCAAAGAACACTGCATTCGCTACTGCGCTGATAATGGCTGCTGTTTTTTCCATATTTGGAGTAAGCGGAAAGCACGTACAGTATCTGTATAAAAACTATGTGAACAATGTAAATATTATGAAAGAGCATGTAGGTGAGGACTGTCTGTATATTACCTGGGATTATTATAAGCTGGTAGGAAATGCTCTGGAATTGGAAAATATGGGGCGTGTATTTACGGAAGTTCCGGATCGTATTGAGGCATTAGCTGAAAAGCTGGATCCAGACAAAAAGAATCTGATTGTTTATGTTGATGAGTCTTTTGATCAGAAAGAAATTTTAAACAGGGTTTGTAATGCTGCCGGGTATCGGGCATGGAGACCATTATTTGAGTCGAGATGCAAAGCTTATGAATTAACACGTTAGGAAGCACGAAAAATAAGGACAGGAAAGTATAAGTACTGGTAGAGAAGGTGGATTATGAAAGTAGCGCTGATTGTTCCTTGCTACAATGAGCAGGAAGCACTTCCGATTTTTTATGAAGAGGTTATGAAAGTTGTAACTACAATGAATTGTCAATATGAATTGATTTTTGTGAATGATGGTTCAAAAGATAATACGCTTTCAATCTTAAAAAATTTTGCAGCGAAGGATGAAAATGTTACATATATTTCTTTTTCAAGAAACTTCGGAAAAGAGGCGGCGATGTATGCGGGATTCTCCAATGCCGATGCAGACTATGTGGCAGTCATGGATGCAGATATGCAGGATCCGCCCGCATTATTGCCGCAGATGGTTAAAATTCTGGAAACAGAAGATTATGACAGTGTGGCAACACGCCGGGTAAGCAGAGATGGAGAACCGCCAATCCGCTCCTGGTTTGCCAGAAAGTTCTATCAGCTCATTAATAAAATATCAGATGCAGATATTGTAGATGGTGCACGGGACTTCCGATTAATGAAGCGTGAAATGGTAGATGCAATCGTAGCCATGGGAGAATACAACCGTTTTTCTAAAGGTATTTTTGGCTGGATCGGTTTTAAAACATATTGGCTGCCGTTTAAGAATGTAGAACGGGTTGCTGGTGAAACAAAATGGAATTTCTGGAAATTATTTAAGTACGCGATTGATGGTATCATTAATTTTTCAGAGGCACCACTCAGTATTGCTTCGTGGGCTGGAATTGGAATGACATTCATCGCTTTCATTATGATGGTGATTGTGATTGTCAGACGGTTATGCTTCGGTGATCCAGTTGCCGGATGGGCATCTACCATGTGCGTGATCATTTTTATTGGAGCAATTCAACTGTTCAGTATGGGCATTATGGGACAGTATATTGCAAAGACCTACAATGAGGCAAAGCACAGGCCGCATTATATTGTTGCAGAGAGTAATGGGGAAAAGGTGAAGAGAATTAAATAAGAGCTATGAAGAAAAATTATAGAGAGATTATTCGCTATTTGATAGTAGGAGTATTGACCACTGTAGTAAGCCTTGCCGTTTATTATGTCTGCGTATTGACATTTTTAAATCCGCAGAGTGCATTACAATTACAGGCCGCTAATGTATTATCCTGGATTGCAGCGGTTACATTTGCATATATTACAAGCCGTATATACGTGTTTCAGAGCAAGCGCAAAGACTGGCTGCAGGAAGCGGCTGCGTTTTATTCTTCAAGACTGCTTACGCTGTTTATGGACATGGCAATTATGTTTGTTATGGTAACATTGTGCGGTATGAATGATAAGCTGGCGAAACTGGTGGTGCAGGTTGTTGTTACAATAGCGAATTATATATTCAGCAAATTATTCGTTTTTCGTGTATCAAAAAAAGATAAAATCTGATAGAATAGAATTAATTTATGTTTCCCGATTGCTCGTGGTGGAGCGGTCGGGAAAATTGCTATTAGTGATTTTGAAATTGTAAACGCTTCATAGCAAGTACCTAGGAAAAGAGGACTATTTTATTGGAACGCAGCAGTTATTTAAGATTGGCATTGATGTTTGGGGAAAATAAAGCAAGTACATTCAATAAAAACTTGGAAAAAATGATAGCGCTTGTTTTGTTTGACAAATACAATACGGGGTTGACAATTACCGATATTATCGCGGATATCAGGGATAAATATGCACTGGATTTTTCGGATTCCGAAATAATTGGGATTATTCATAATAAAAATCAGAATAGGATTATTCAGATCAATGAAACGAGAGATGAAGTGCTTAAGGCATATTCTATAACCCCGGAAGAATATGAAAAAATCAGAAAGAAAACAGATGACTCCTCGATTAGAAAAATCGTGGAACTGTTTTTAAAGGAGCATGAAGAACTTGATATTTCGGAAAAGGCATTTTGTGATTTGCTGGTAAAATATCTTTATGATGTGTTCAATTCCAATGCCGAAACAATACAGGCCCTGATGAATGGCGAACATCTGGGGATGAAAGCGGCAAATTGTGATTATTCTACGGATGAGAAGAAGATTTTAAATGCATTTATTTACTGGGATAATCTGGACAAGAATCGTTGTGTTTATCAGTTGATTTCGTGTTGTTTTGATTATTGTATGATGACAGTACGCAAAGATAAGACTGTTTATCAAACCATTTTTAATCAAAAGAAATTTTATCTTGACACAAATATTGTATTCCGGCTGATGGGATTAAATAATGAAAAACGGAAACTGGTAATTGATGCGTTTATTTTGAAATGCAAGGAAACCGGAGTTGAGATATTATATTCAAACCACACAAGAAGTGAATTAAACGATACCATTTGTTATTATGTTGGTCAGATCAAAGCATTGTTGGCAGATTCAGCGCCGCTATCGGTTCGTGCGATATCGTGTCTGGATGATAGAATGAGCAACAGTGCTTTTTATGAACAGTATGTAGAATGGACGAAAGATCCTGTTAACAGAACCAGCGATTACAGTTCCTTTGAACGGGATTTACGAATGCGGACGTCCAAAATTTTATCCCGCTTCAAGCAAGTCACATTCGATGATTATTCCGGTCGGAACAAAAAGGAATACGCTGAACAGTTCGAATCGTTAAAGCAGTACAAAATTGAACATAGAAGAAATACCTATGATCCTTCCATAAAGGCGGATATTAATAATTATCTGTACATACAGGAACGGAACAGAGAAAAAAAGGGAGAAAACTTCTTTGCGACAGATCACTATCTGATCACAGCGGATCACGCTTTCTCTGGATGGGAAAGAGAAAAACGACCGGGAGCAATTCCTACCGTTGTTCTGCCGAGTGTATGGTATTCGATCATTCTTCAGTATGCGGGCAGAACAACAGCAGATGATTACTCTGCTTTTACAAGATTTCTGAATTTTAGTTTTTCAGAGAATGAGCCTGCCGATGCAAGAAAAATGGAAATATTGAAGTCGGTTATTGCATTACAGGAACCGGTTGATATGAAAGAAACGATTATTTTTGATATAGCGGAGAAACTGCAGCATGACTATAAAGATTTAAATTCCGAACAAATCGTGGAAACTTCACATCAGTATGTGATCAACCAGATTTTAGCTGAGGAAAATGAAAAAGCAAAACGGGAAACAGCAGCTGCAGTAGAGGCGGAAAAGGATAAGGCAGACGCGCAGGTAAATGCTTTAAGGAATGAAAATGCATACCTTGAGCAACAATTAAAAGAAAGCGTTGAAAAAACGAAGGCGGAACAAAAGCAGAAATATATCGATTCAGAAACAGATAGAAGAACAAAACGCCGACTAAAAATATATATTGTGGTTACGGGCGGCTTGGTCATAGGCTTTCTGGCACTGATATTGATAACAGGGAAATGGGTGTTTTCAGTCAATGAGGTTACAGAGAAAGTGCAAATACGCTATGATTATATTAAGTATCTGTTGGATGTGTTATATGTAGTCGTTTCTGTTGTGATTGTATCATTTTGCTTTAAAGGACTCAATGAGGATAAGATCAGAGCTTCTGTTCGAAAGAAACTGGAGAAAGAATGGAAAGAATAAGTGATGCCTACAGTGTATGGAGGCTGTCATGAGCAGAAAGGAATAAGCGTGAAACTATCATTAAGAAATATTGCAAAAGTGGAGCAGGCTGACATTGAAATCAATGGAATCACGCTAATTACCGGTGAAAACAATTGTAGTGTATAATTAGGAAAAGAACTCGCTTCCAAATCAGCAGAAAAAAGAAAAAACACAGGATTCTGTTTCCAGAAATAAAATTGGAGATTATATAGCAGGCAAAGCGAACAAAGAACTGATTTTATTTGATTTGGAACGCTATATGGGATTGTATTTTCGGGAAGTCCATGCATATACACAGGAACAGTTCGCGGATTATTTGGGTTTATAAAATAATACTGTCCTGTGGCAGACTGTGGTAGGTGTACATTGCACGCTATTTTTCCGTGAATTGTTTGATTGAAGTGAAAAACTGCACCGGAGATGAGGTAAATTGCAGATGGAGAATTGCACCGGATAATAAGAAAAGAGATACAGTGCATACAGAGGTCGATATAAAAGAAAGAGACAGTCTGGATATTGAAATGGCTCACAAAGTGGCAATGACACTGGCAGCTTTGTGTGGGGCGAAATCATTTGAAACGACAAAGGGCTAGTAGATAAGATGATATAAATAAAATATTGGTGGAGGAGAGCACAAATGAAGAACGTAACGTTGGTTGTCATGGCAGCAGGAATTGGCAGCCGTTTTGGCGGCGGCATCAAGCAGTTGGAGCCGGTTGGCCCGAATGGTGAGATCATCATGGATTATTCCATCCATGATGCCTTAGAGGCAGGCTGTAACAAAGTGGTTTTCATTATCCGCAAGGATATCGAAGAGGATTTTAAGGAGATTATTGGAAAGCGGATTGAGAAGCTGGTGCCGGTAGAATATGCATACCAGTCTGTAGATGAGCTTCCGGGCGACCGCAGGAATACCTGGGGCAGAACGAAGCCGTGGGGAACCGGGCAGGCGGTTCTGTGTGTCAGGGATCTGGTGAAGGAACCGTTTATTGTGATCAATGCGGATGACTATTACGGAAAAGAGGCCTTCGTAAAGCTCTATCAGTACATGACTACGGAAATGAATACAGAAAATCCGGTTTATGATATCTGCATGGCAGGGTTCATCCTTTCCAATACGTTAAGTGATAATGGCGGTGTGACCCGTGGCGTCTGCTCTGTGGACGCAAATGGCTATTTACAGCGTGTAACAGAGACTTACGAGATTCAGATGAAGGCTGGTGTGCTGACAGCCTGTGATGAGCAGAAACAGCCGGTTTCCGTGAGTGAAGACCAGCATGTATCCATGAACATGTGGGGATTACCACCGAGATTTCTGGAGATGCTGGAGGATGGATTTGCCGGATTTCTGGATAGCCTTGGGGACGATGCCATGAAGGCAGAGTATCTGCTTCCGAAGATCATTGATAAGCTTCTGGCAGAACAGAAAGCCCGTGTGAAGGTTCTGGAGACCGGAGACCGCTGGTTTGGCGTCACCTATAAAGAGGACAAGCAGGTTGTGGTGGATTCCATTCAGGCGCTGATTCAGCAAGGCGTTTATAAGGAACAATTATTTTAAGCAGGAGGATATGACAATGTACGATTATCTGGTAGTAGGAGCCGGCCTTTACGGCGCGGTATTTGCGCATGAGGCAAAGAAACATGGAAAATCTGTTCTGGTGATTGATAAGCGCCCGAATATTGCAGGCAATGTTTATACCGAGGATGTGGAAAAAATCCACGTGCACAAGTATGGCGCACATATTTTCCATACCAATAACCGCAAGGTCTGGGAGTATGTGAACCAGTTTGCAGAGTTCAACCGTTTTACAAACTCTCCGGTAGCAAATTATCATGGGGAGTTATATTCTCTGCCGTTCAATATGTATACCTTCAACAAGATGTGGGGCGTTGTGACACCGGAAGAGGCTGCTGCGAAGATTGAGGAGCAGAAAAAGGCGGCAGGCATTACCGAGCCGAAGAACCTGGAAGAGCAGGCTATCAGCCTGATCGGTACCGATATTTATGAGAAGCTGGTAAAAGGCTACACGGAGAAGCAGTGGGGCAGACCATGTTCCGAGCTTCCGGCATTTATCATCAAGCGTCTGCCGGTTCGTCTTACCTTTGATAACAACTATTTTAATGCGTTATATCAGGGCATTCCGATGGGCGGCTACACGAAGATGGTTGCCAATATGCTGGAGGGCATTGAGGTGAAGCTTGGTGTGGATTATCTGGCCGAAAAGGAAGCCTACGATAAGCTGGCTGAGAAGGTCATCTATACCGGAGCAATTGACGCATACTTTGATTTCAAGCTTGGCGCATTGGAGTACCGCTCCGTACGCTTTGAGACAGAACTTTTGGACAAGCCGAATTTCCAGGGAAATGCGGCTGTAAACTATACCGACGCAGAGACACCGTGGACCCGTATCATTGAGCATAAGTGGTTTGAGTTCGGTAAGGATGATGAGGGCAATGAGATTCCGAAGACGGTGATCAGTCGTGAGTACAGCTCCGAGTGGAAGCCGGGAGATGAGCCGTATTATCCGGTCAATGATGAGAAAAACGGAAATCTCTATGCAGAATACAAAAAGCTAGCAGAGCAGGAAAAGAAGATCGTATTCGGCGGTCGTCTGGGTGAGTATAAGTATTATGATATGGATGCAGTGATTGCCTCCGCATTGGATATGTGCGATAAGGAACTGGCCTGATTACAGCTGTTTTTTCAAGGCATATTACATTTTTTTAACATTTATCTTAGTGTAAAGTCATAAAATCTTCACTTTTCAGATAGTTGTAGAGAACTTTGATTTATGGTATGCTTCTATATGTTAAGAAAAGTATATGACGAAAAGTTTCATTGACGATCATGAAAAGGAAAATTACATTGGAGGTAAATTCAATATGAGAAAGAAAGCACTTGGTATTGCGGCAGTTGCAGCTGCTATGACCTTATCTACCGGTATCACCGCATTTGCAGCAGGCTGGGTAACAGAGAGTACCCCATACGGTGATAAGCAGAAATATGTGTACGATAACGGCAACTGGCCGTCTGGCAACTGGTTTACCGATCCGGATACCCAGCTGGTTTATCATCTGGATCCGGATGGCTACCGCATGACAGATACTACGGTAGATGGCTACTGGCTGAATTCCGAGGGAGTACGTCAGGAAAAGTCCCAGGAAGATATCGATCGTGAGAACAGAGAAGCGGCAAAGAAGGCAAGCAAGCCGAATCCGGGTAAGTCTGTTGCAGCAGCAAAGGTTGCAGCATCTGAAGCAAAAGATAAGAATGCGGCAGTCAGCACAATCCGCAGAAGCTACATTTCTGAGTTAAAGGTGATCATCAACAAGATTACGAAGACACTTGCTGCAGCACGTACAGATAACTCTGTGCAGATTCTAACCACTGAGGATAATCTGGAAGTATCCCGTACCTTCCACGACAGCAATTCCGGAGATTTTTATAAATTCAGCATGTGGAACAGTGCGAAAGATAAGGCAAACGCAGTAGATCTTGTTTATGTCTACGATGCAGCTCCGGAGGCAGACCGTAATCTGTACAACACTGCATATGAGCAGAGCGTAGTTGCAGCATTGGGCGACACGGAAGGTAAGGCAGTGACCGATTATGTACAGGGACAGCGCGAACAGGGCGTTACCAATCTGACCCGTGAAGGCAAGACCGACAGCGGCAACAGCTATTCCCTGACCTATAAGAACAATAAGATCCAGATCAGCGTAACCTGCAGCGAGGTAACTGAGGATGATCAGACAGAGGAAGCATCTACTGAAACCGCAGCAAAAGAAGAAGCAGCTCCGGTAGTAACCTCTAAGACTATTACCGTGGGTGCAGCTGCAACCGAGGAAGCAGCTGAGGAGAGCACAGAAGCAGCAGCTGATAATGGCGAGGCTTCTGAGGCGGCAACTGAGTAGATAGTTAAATGAGTGTATAAATAAGAGATATTGAGTGAGAATTAGCGAAAGAATCTGGCCAGCGGATGAGAAATCTACGGGTTGGATTCTTTTGTGTTACTATCTGGGTAGCGTTATTTTGTTTGAATTAGATGAATATAAAATTCAGTTAGATAAGAATGAAAAGAATTCAGTAGGGAACATAATCATGAATGAAAATTTGTTACTTAAGTATAATAGCAATATGAAAGGAAGAAGATGGGATTTTAAGAATGGATGTTGTATTTTCAGAAGCAATGAATCTCAATTTGATGGTAGAACAATAAGGTCAATAATAAATTTTGTGAATTCACTTCATGAAGCATATCCGCAAATAAATATGCCAATATCATTTGAATTTGGACAGGTGAGCTTTCAAGATAAATTAACATACATAATATTTGAAGTGATATGCTTTGTGTTAATAAAGGAATATCACCATAATGTTTATGTGAAATTTAAATCAAAACCAAGTATTTTTACAGAGGGAATAGATTCATCTCCGTTACTGCTATTGACTACAGGTGAGAAAGAACATAGAGAAAAGTTCGTCAAAAAGTATGCATTTGATATTTATAAAAATCATTATAGAAGAATATTGTTAAAGCATGAGGTAGAAGATGAAAAATTGAGTATAATTATGGAGGAAATTAGCATCTTTTTGAAGATGTTTTATGTGTCTGATGAATTCATTGATGAGATATCAGAAGTTGCAATTGAATTAATCGGAAATGTGAGCGAACATACGGGAAGTAGTTGTTTAGTAGATATAGATGTAACACCAATGGACTATATAAAAAGAACAGATGAAAATAATCGTTTTTATGGTATAAATTTGAGTGTTGTGAATTTTTCGGAGCATTTGTTTAATGAAGATATAAAGGAACGCATTTTATCAAATAGAGATAAAATGTCTGGAAGATACAAAGATGTGTGGAATGCATATAAATTTCATCAGGGATATTTTAATTCTGAGTATACTGAAGATGATTTCTTTAACATTGCTGCCTTTCAACATAAGATATCAGGAAGCATTAGGAAAGAGGTTACTGGAGGTACAGGCTTGACAAAACTCATATATTCATTGGAAAAGAGGTCAGATGCACATAATTGTTATATGAGTAGTGGAAAACGTCTTTTGTGGTTTCAGAGAGAGTTTTTAGAGTATAATGATGATAACTGGATTGGATTTAATTTAAATAAAGACTTTTTAACACATATACCAGAAAGGAAAGTGGTGGATTTAGGAACTGTGTATATGCCGGGAACTGCATATAATTTGAATTTTGCAATGAAGGGAAGGGAAAAAGAGAATGAATGATAATATGATATATATAGAAGCAAACAAATCTATTACAGGATTAGCTGGATTTGATTTCGGTAAAAAAATGTACGAAGAACAGGTAAAAGGGAAGATTGATTTTAATGGAGAAATAATACTTGTATTTCCTGAAAATATTCAGCGCTTTGCATCTTCTTTTATACAGGGTTTCTTTGAAGATTTTGTTACACATATTGGTATATCTGGAATAGAGAATAATGTGAAAATAGAATCATCAAATAAGAAACTCAAAGAAAAAATAATTAATGATTTATTATAGGTAAAATTATGACTAATTTTAACATGGATACTTCAGATGTACTGGCTTTGATTGCCATAGTTGTATCTATTGGAAGTGCATTTTTTCAGTGGTATATGGATTCTCACATAAACAAGGTAAACCTTGAGGCGGATTATTTTAAGGAGTTATATTCAAAGCATCTTTTATATGAAATACCAAGGGCAAGAGGGTACATAAGATTTGACAATAATAAATTGGTGGATTTTGATAAGTTGCTAGATGAGTTAAGCGAGATCCGCCAGAATTCGCTTTATTTTAGCTATGCAGATAGTGACTTTTATCTTGATGTGAAAAATGCATTGCAGGGCTTGGAAGATTATTTGATAGAAATATCTTCTCGGGAATTTAAAGGAAAGCAGCAAGATGACATAAAAAAACAAATTCAAACAGAATTACAAAAAATATATAAATTATTTAGTGATAAATATACAGGGAATTAATTTGAGCAGAAAGAGTCCCTTACCGATTAGAGCGCAATAATGATTTGAAGTAAATGCTTATAAATAATATAACAGGAAGAATTATGTGCGGATTTGCGGTTCTTATGTCCTTGCAGTTATGTTCCAGGCCTATCCTGGAGAAATCTATGTAGCCCGCAAAGACAGCTCGATGATTCTGGGTGTGGAGGATGGTGTGTCCTATATCGCCTCTGATGTGCCGGCTATCTTAAAATACACAAGAAATGTTTATTACATCGGAAACCTGGAGATGGTCCGTGTCCGGAAATGCGAGATTACCTTTTACAATCTGGATGGGGAAGAAATCCAGAAAGAGAAAAAACATATTGAGTGGGATGCGGAAGCAGCAGAGAAGGGCGGCTACGAGCATTTCATGATGAAAGAGATCCATGAGCAGCCAAAGGCCGTTGCAGACACCTTAAACTCTGTATTGAAAAATGGAACTATTGATCTGACGGAAGTAGGTCTCACCGATGCAGATATTGAAAAGATTAGTCAGATTTATATTGTAGCCTGTGGATCTGCTTACCATGTAGGAATTGAGTATTCCGGGCGATTCTGAATCGCCCGGAATACTCAAAACTGGTGGAACAGATTTCACAGCTTGAAGTTTCTGTATCAGGAGATTATCTGGACGGTGATGGATCACCTTTATCAATCTCGGATCTGTATCTGTATGATTTGCTGAAGGGGGATTATGACAGGCTGATTGATTATTACGGTTAAAATGTACCCCTGTTCCGAAGAAACGGATACCGGCAGTCCGGCGTTAGGATACCGTGAGTCCGGAACAGGGATACCACATTTTGTTACATGCGAGTTTACTCGCTTATTGCCGGATCCAAGCCGTATATGTCCGGCGGCACACTCTGGTAGGCACGAACCGCACGCTATTTTCTCCCGATCCGCCTACCCGATTGTGCGTAAGTAATCAATTGCGGGTACCATCTAAAACGAAACCCCGCATAGTTGCGGGGTTCAAGACTTCTTGTAACGGCTTGGACATTTTTCTTGAATTCCAGGCGCCCAGGGAAGCAGTTCATCCAGAAAGCTTAAATTTGTGTCATTCATATGTTTGGGAATTTCGATGAGAAGCAGCTCTAAATACTGGTATACATTTAGGTAGTTAGCTTTTGCTGTTTCAACCAGGCTGTAAATCATGGCGCTGGCACGAGCACCATTAGAAGACTCGATTAACACGAAATTTTTCCGACCGATAGTGAATGGACGGATGGCCTGTTCAGCATAATTGTTATCCATCGGGACATCACCATCTGTTAAGAAAGTTCGGAGATATGGCTCCTGGTGGATGCTGTATGCTAGAGCTTTACCAATGGTACTATTGTGGGTGACCTGATTGTATTTTAATTTTACCCACTCGAAATAAGCGTCAACTTTTTCTGTAAGAATAAGCTGTCGCTGTTTTATCCGAAATCTGCAATATATGGACCGATACTGGCAGCCCAGCGCCTGTAGTAAGCACCATCTTTTGAATTGACTTCTTTGTAATACTGATGCTCGGGAGCCATGTGCTCACGCCTGGTGATGTATTTAGGAAATTCCTTATAGGATCGTCTGTGGGTGCAGATCAGCTTGTTGTTACGGTCACAGATACGGATCTCTGCCATTGTAGCCTTAAGAATTGCAGGCTGATTATAATACGTGCACAATACAGAGTAATAGTGGTCATCATACAACAGATGGTAATTATTCGGTACACGGGCAAAGTATTTATAATCACACAGAACGAAGGATTCACCGGCAAGTGGCTTCATCTGCGGTTTGTCATATCGAAGAAAACTTTCCATCTTTGAAAGAGACTGTAGTGTCTTTTTCCCGTTGTTGATGTCCGCTATTTTTTGACGTACATCACGGTTGATGTCCTCGATGCTGTAATAGACCTTTTCTTTCAGGTCTTCCAACAGATGTGTTTCCAGAAACTGTACGTATTTTTCCACCGTAGGCTTGCCTTTCGGTTTCCGGGGCGGTGGCGGTAGGATTACGACATCATAAAAGCTTTCCAGATCCTGATAAGCACTGTTTATAACCAATTCATCTTTTGTGTGTTTGGTGATCGCTGTTTTTAAGTTGTCGGGTACAAGATATTTAGGGAGCGCCCCGTATGATTCTAATGCATGAACGGTTCCGGCAATAAAGTTGGGAAGCTTTTCATCTTCAAACGCTTCTGCATAAACAAGATTGCTTACGCCAACAGTCGTGACAAAGAAGTGGACTTTCTTAAGTTCACCGGTGATCGAATCCATAAGTATTTCCGGCTGGTCGCCGATCCAGTCGATATAGACTTTCTCACCAGGGATGCGTTCCACTACCATGCTGACAGCTTCTGAACCGTAATTCTTTTCAACAAAACGTTTGAAATGCAGGCAGTACTGTGTGTACTGATAACCAGAAGGACACTCCTTCTTGTATTTCAGCCAGAGATAGAACAGGTTTGCTTTACTGCCCGGCGCAGTCAGTCTGTCATATACCATCTGATAATCCGGCATGACGGAATCGTCTTTTCTGCGTAAATTTTCCGGTGGAAAGAATAAATGCTCCACCTCCTCTGCGGACATTTGTTTCAGAGAGTTAAGATCCTTGCCGCATGTATGAAAGCGGCTCATGATCAGAGAAATCGTGCTGCAGCCAATGTGGTACCGACTGCGGCAGTCATCATAGGATATGCCGCGCTGACGCATATCTATGATTCCAAGGATTGTAGTACAGTTTTGCATAAGTGTATGCTCCTTTCTCGTAAGTATTTTTACTACGAGAAAACTATACCACAATGTGTTTTAAACCGATGATCCGTATTCGTACACCGGTGAAGCAATATGCTTACACCGGTTTAAGCGAAATACTCACACCGATGAAGCGAAATTTGCAATCTGATGGCAGATCATCAAATCCATTGTCGATGTGAAGCATTTCTGTGATCGGTGAATAAGCTTTATGGGCAATGGTACCGTCTGCCGAACCTTTGATTGATTTGATGAAATCAGCAAAAGGTCTGCGTGCGTGAATCCAACAGCCGCCAATAAGCAGATCAGGGCGCTCTTTACTGAGCTTGTGATACACCTGATAAGCATCAGTGATGGCTATTCCAGAGAAGGCTTTCAGAAATTCTCTGGGATGATCGGCTCGTCTTGATGGCTGCCAGTCATAAAGAATGATTGGCTTTGAACTATGTGCGGGAGAATTCGATATACCCACATATATGTCTTCTTGCCATTTTTGATTTTAACGCCGTCAATGCTCATGACCTTTACCGGAGTTTCATCAGCATGGATGATATGGTTTTCGTAAATAAGTTCATGCAGCCGGTCATAAAGCAGGGATAAGTAGCTGTCAGCACTTCTGATAACCCAGTTTGCCATGGTGTTTGTGGAGAGCTGAATGCCATTGCTCTTATAAGCTTTAGACTGTCGTTCCAGAGGTAAGGCATTATTGTATTTTCCGTTTAAGATGGAAGCAACAAGGGATGGTGTTGCAATGCTGTTGCGGAACAAATCAGTTGGGCGCGGAGCTTTCACGATGGTACCGTCATTATTTTTGGAAGCATATACGAGGACATGATGTTCATCAACAATGAAAGTTTCTGGGATGATATGAAGACGGCGATACACTTCATTAGGAAGTTCCTTATAACCATCAGGAAAGAGCCTGATTAGTTCTTCTTCCGAAAGAGAATGCTCGATAATTCGGGCCGGAAGTCCATCCAGGTCCTCATCTCTTTTTCCAATCGTTTTTTTACGACGGTATGAGGCAATGATTACTTCTGTGATTTCTGGTTCGGAGACATTTTCATCAGCAGTCATTTCGGCTTCATTAAAAGAATCGAACAGAGTGAGTTGTCCTTCTGTGAGATTACTTTCGGCCTGTCGACCGAAGTGTCGCTGGTTCATGATACGGATCTGTTCAGTTAGAAGTTCTATCTGGCGGTTTGTATCAGCAAGCTGAGTGTTTGCGGTATCAAGCTGGGATTGTACAGAAGCAAGCTGATCCTGCAGGGACGCAACGATAATAATGAGAGCTTCTCGGTTAAGACTATTCAGTTGATCTTCAGCAAGAATCATCATAAGCTGCCTCCCTTAGTTCTATTACATGCAATTATTATAGCAAAAAAGTAGTTTTATGGCGAATAGGAGTGGGGAAAAGAACCGTGAAATTGCCCATGAATAGAACGCTGCATATGTCATTGTAAGAAAGCAAAAGATAAAGATACTTGTAAAAAGAAAAATGCCGTGTAGAGCTTTGAAGGCCGCAAAAAGGAAGCAAAGGAGCCTTCGAAAGCTGTGCACAGCACTTTGAAAGAGGTGCAGGAAACAGGGAGTAAAGTTCTCTGTTTTGCACAAAAAAATTTTAGGAAGAATGGTCAGGCGTTATGTCGTGGATAATGGGATCAATTGCAAAGCCTTGCATGAGCCAGTGAAACTGTTCAGCTGTCATGGAGCGAAGGTCATTGGAATTACGAGGCCAGGAAAAGTGACCGCTTTCAACACGCTTATAAAGAAGCAGAAAACCATCACCTTCCCAAAGCAGTCCCTTTACCTTGGAAGCGGATCTGCCGCAAAAGAGAAAGAGTGTGTTCGGAACAAAAAGTTTTGCATGAAACTTACGTTCAAGAATTGCGGCCAGTGAATCAATTCCATAACGTAAATCGGTATATCCGCACACGATATAGATTCCAGAAAAGTATTCCGGATCAGCATCTTTAAGCATGGCGCACCGCCTTGATCAGTGTACGTAGGAAATCTTCTGAGATGCCGGAGTCAACTGTAATGGTAATGCCATTTATTGTGATAGTAGCTGTTGTACGAATTGCGCGAATCGTGCAATTCGTGAAAACTGGAGTGTTCGAGTCTTGTGGATCTGGAGTGCTTTGAGAATTTGGAAAAGCTAAAGGAACGATATCAGGAAGCACCTGCCTGGAGAGATCTTCTTTGACAAGATGTTTCCAGTAATTGCAGCTTAGTCGGAATAAAAACCAGTTCCCTACGCACAAACTCCTCACCGATCTTTTTCAATGGGGTATTACAAACAGGACAGACTTTTTCCTCATCTGAAAGATCAAGGTATTTGCGGGTGATAGGGATTCCTTTAAAACGGTCTGCATCTGTGGTTCTGGCTTTCCGCTTTTTTGTTGCGGATTCAGCAAGTGAATCTGAGAGTTTCTCAGCTTCGATGACAGCCAGATCCTGTTCTATTTCCGCTTCATTAAAAAGATTCAGCTGGCCCGGAAAATCAACAGGAGATTTTTCACTGGAAGAACCGAATAACTTCTTACGAAGAAGTGCGATTTCATCTTTCAGGTTATCACGTTCCTGAATAAGTGCTTCTTCCCGTTTGTTGGTAGCATCGACAGTTGCCTGAAGCGTTTTTATCATCTGTTTCAGATCGGTGATCATATCTTTCAGCTCACGCAGCTGGAGATCTTTGGAACTGTCTGCCACGGTTTTCCCCTCTTGTTTTTGATACCTTTATTATACCAAAAAGAGCAGGAAATTTACCATAGTATGCCTTCCTTGCTAAATATGTTGGCCGTAAAATATTAATGGCACTTTATATTTTAAAAAGCATATAAAAAATAAGACGTCAACAAAAAACATGCCGATATTATGGGGATTGATGATGTAAGATTTTTTAGAGGCGTTTTCTCGGACTTAGTTACAAAACTATGGACGGATTAAAAACAATGTTAGAAAAGAACTAAAAGACTAATTGGTTGTCTGGAAATGCTCTAAATGATATGTTACAATCTTGTTACTGATATAAGAGAGGAGATATTATGAATAGTGTAACTACTAACTCTAAATGGCTTAAAGTGGATGGTAAAAAATTATACGAAAAGAGACGCAAGAAAAATTATACACGAGAAAAATTAAGCGAAATATCTGGTGTATCTGAGAATTCGATAAAACGTCTGGAACAGGGGATTGAAAACTGCATGCTCAGTACACTGGGAAAACTGGCAGATGCACTGGATGTATTGGACATTTCAGAATTGCTTATTAAAGAGGAACAAAAGAATGAGTAGATCAGCAAAAATAGAAATGTTGGTTTTAGATATATTAGCAGATGGTCTCCAGTGGAATACAGCCGAAATGAGGAAGATAATTGATGATCGAGATAGCTTATTATTAAAAAACAGTAATTTATTTTATGTAGTTTTGAATCGCATGGTAACAGTAAAAAAGACGGTGCTGAAAAATGAGGATGGTACCTATGAGATACGAGAAAAAGCCCCGGAAACAATAAGAAAGGAAATGAATATGTGTAAAGAAAAAATAAAAGAATGTTGGGAAAAGTGTTATGACAGTATGATGGCAGATTATAATTTAAGTTATGATATGTCAGAACAACAGTTTAGAGAGGGAAAACGCCTGTATGAGTTGAACAAAAAAATTGTTGATATGATACAGTCATATGGAGAAAATTCGATTACGTAAACAGTAGGAATATGGGAGATTGAATTTGAAGAAAAAAGTAAAGCGGCAGAGGTTTTGAATTGATGCAGATATATTTAATGTCCAAGCTGCAAAATCGGTATGATGAACTTGCAGAAAAGCTTGAGAAATTACAGAAACAGAAAAGCCGAATTGAAGTTGATACCATCATAGAAGCCTATCTAAAAAATGGCTAATTTTTCATTTAGTTACAGTAAAAAGATGTTGTTTGATTCATAATCTTCCTGTGCTATACTAACCTTAACTTTAGAAACAGACAGATAAGGAAAAGAATGTTATGCCGGGTAATTGTCAGATTCCTACTCCAGAAGCATATGTAGACCAGATGTTGGATTATATAGGATATTCGGAAGATCTTTATGGTAAAAAGGTTTTAGAAAATTCTTGTGGGGAGGGAAATATTCTATTAAAAATAGTGATGCGATATATAGAAAGTGCGAAGAGACAGCAACGCATGAATAGTGAGATAAAAGAGGGTTTGCAGAGAGATATAGTTGCATATGAAATAGATAATAGATGTATAGAAGCTTGTAAAAAGCGATTGGATGGATTTGTTACTTCATGCGGAATAAAAAATGTAAATTGGAATCTTAACCATAAGGATTTTTTAAATGAAAAAGTGACTGCCACTTACGATTATGTGGTCGGTAATCCACCATATATTACGTATCATGATATGGATAATGAACAGAGAAATTTGTTAAAAGATAATTATGAGACGTGTAAAAGAGGAAGAAGTGATTATTGTTATGCATTTATAGAAGCTAGTATGCAGGAGCTTTCAACAGAAGAAATGCAGGATTACATAAAAATGGATATATTATTGGATGAATTAGAAAAAAATATGTTTGAGAGCATGGAATAATTGCCCGCCTGAAATCTATCTGCCTGGATTCGGCTTGCGGCGAAAAGGTGGATTACGGAGACCGAAATAGCAGATCTGATCCGGCAGTACGGAAAGGCCGCATACCAGGAGTCGATGCTGGCATGGGCGTATCGGGTCACGTTACGGGATCAGAAGCCCTGATTTTGTATGGCAATTTTTCCATCTTCTTCCATAATTTCTTGTATTATTTGTGCGAACTTCCGAATCTTCGAAATACATTTTACAAAGGGATTTCCCTTTAGTATAATGAGTTCGTTTCATTCATGATGAACGTGAACTTCGTTGGGAGATGAAGAAAAAGTATGAAAAATGCGTTAGTTTTTGATGATAATAAGATTTTATCAGAGCTTATTCAGATGAAGGTGGAGGCGTTGTTTAAAAAGTACGGTCTGGAGTTTCAGGTAGACCGTATGAACAGCCTGGCACAGCTGGAGGCATGTGATAAGACGTATCAGCTGGCCTTTATGGATATTGTGCTGCCAGAGCAGGATGGCATTCGTATTACGAGAAAGTGGAAGAATTCCGGCCGTTTCGATGAAGTCGTGTTTGTATCTGCACACGATGACAAGGTGTTTGCATCATTTGATACGAATCCGTTATATTTTGTCCGTAAAACGAATCTGGATGAGGATCTGGAGCAGGCGATTATTTCCTATAAAAGAAAGATTTCCGCTACGCAGGTGATCGTGCAGGAGGGGGCAAAGTATCATGTCTGGGATGTCAATGAGATTGAGTATCTGGCCAGCCGGAATCATTACATTGATGTCTATATGAAAAATGGCAATAAGCCGCTGATCCGCGGAAAGTTGGATGATATCGAAAAGATTCTGCAGGATTATAACTTTGTGCGGGTGCAGGTCAGCTATCTGGTGAATCTGAAGTATGTGGAGTCTGTGAAGAGTCATACAGTCTACATGAAGAATGGTGAGGTATTCCGCATCAGCCCGAAGTACCGGGAAAAGATCGCGCAGCGTATGGCGGCTGGCTGGTAAGCGTTTTTTGCGGCGAAAACAGGGAAACATTGCGCTGAAAGGTGACAAATAATAAAAAAAATTGACAGCCGGGTGTTCCTTTTTAGAAAAGTGCGGTAAAATAGGAGTATCAAATTACGAGAAGACAGCTTCGTTATGGTTTACTTATTTCGTAAACAGTAACGGCTGTCTTTTTTCACTAATGGGGGGAATGAGTATGCCAGCACTGAAGGACAGACATCTTGTGGTCAGCCGTTCGAAGGATCATCGTGAGATTTACGAGACTGTGAGCGAGTGGCTGAATACGACAAACTATTTCAAATGGACGGATGATTCGGTGACGTACAATGATGAACTGGAGGGAGTAGAGCTGAAACGGCGCCGGCTGCTGCTGCGGCGAAGGATTGAGACATGCAGCTGTGTGGTGCTTTTTGCGGAGATGTATGCAGAGTATCAGGAATGGATGGATCTTGTGATCGATGCGGCGAATGAATTCCATAAGCCGCTGGTGGGGGTGAAGGCCCGGGATGAGAGCCCGCTGCCGAGGCGGATGCAGATCAATTGCCGGGTGACTGTGAGGTATCAGCGTAATGTGATCGTGGCGGCAATTCAGGAGTATTCGCTGTAAAAAACAAAAAACGCAGAGAAAGCATATCAAAAAAGTATTTCAGAGATGGGAGGCTTATTCATGAGCGGAAATAGAAACGATATGGCCTGGAAGGTTTTGAAGCGTGACATTGTCTTTCAGGATACCTGGGTGCAGCTGGAGGCATCGCGTTGTGAGCTTCCGGATGGCCGGATCATTGAACCATTTTATATCAGAAGGGATCCGGACTTTGCAGTGGTGGTTGCGTTGACAAAGGATGAGCGTCTGGTGCTGGTGCGCCAGTATCGTCATGGTGTGGAGAAGGTGCTGCTGGAGCTTCCGGCCGGCGCGATTGAAAAAGGGGAAGATCCGAAGGTGGCTGCCGGACGGGAGCTTCTGGAGGAAACAGGCTATCAGGCCGGACATCTGGAGTTTTTGATGAAAACAGCGCCGAATGCGGCCAATTCCACCGCATATGCGTACTGCTATCTCGCGACGGATGCTGAGTGGGTGGCGGCACAGCATCTGGATGCGATGGAGGACGTGGCGGTGGAGTTTATGGATGTAAAGGATGCGCGGAGGGCACTGCGGAAAGGCACATTTGAGCAGGCGGTACATGTGGCGGCGCTTTATGCAGCTCTGGATATTCTGGAAGGGCGGGAGAAAAGATAAACCAGAACCCAGATCAGAGCGGCACCGGTGCAGTCGATGAGCACGTCGGTGAAGCGTCCGGCGCAGCGGACTGACTGAAAAAATTCAGCTTAGCGCACGGCTTCGGAAATTTCCTTCCAGAGTTCGATATCTTCCGCACGGAGGCGCATATTGGTGACGAGCTGCTGGCCGTCTGGATAGGTAACCTTAAATTCAAAAATGGTTTCCTCCTGAATGCCCTTTTTCACGATGGCATTGAGAAAGAGGGGGAATTTCGGATGGTTTGCCGCGAAGCGGGACCAGGCGTTTTTTATTTTCATAAGCTTCATTGGATTGATCATAGTGTCTCACTTTCTTAATTTCAAATATTTTTTGTCAGACGGGATATCGTTGCCGGCCTTGGATTGGCCGGCAACATTCTTTAGTATAGCCCAGAATCGATTCTCTGAAAAGTAATACTTGTAAATTTAAGGCAAAATAGGTATCATAAATTTGTTATGAAACTGAAATTCCCGTATGATGCGGTAGAAACAGAGGATAAGAAAATGGATATGTTTTCACGAAAGGACATGGTCCGTCTTTTCGGACCACTTCTGGTCGAGCAGCTGCTGGCGGTGCTGGTAGGCATGGCGGATGTTGTGATGGTGGCGGCTGTCGGAGAGACGGCGGTGTCCGGCGTGGCGCTGGTGGATTCCATCAGCGTGCTGGTCATTCAGGTATTATCGGCCATGGCTACCGGAGGTGCAGTGGTCTGTGCTCAATACATAGGAAAGAAGCGGCAGGACCAGGCGTGCCGCGCAGCGGGACAGCTGGTCCTGATCACGGCGGTGCTTTCTCTTTTGATCGCGTCGGCGGCCTTTATCGGAAACCGTCATCTGCTGCGGCTGATCTTTGGCTCAGTCGAGACAGAGGTTATGGACAACGCGGAAACGTATTTTTGGTTCACTGCCATGTCATATCCGTTTCTGGCACTTTATAATTCCGGCGCGGCCCTGTTCCGTTCCCTGGGAAATTCCAAGGTTTCCATGAAGGTTTCCCTGGCCATGAATGCCATCAATGTGGCCGGCAATGCCCTTTGTGTATTTGGCCTTCGAATGGGCGTGGAGGGCGTGGCAATTCCCACCCTGCTCTCCCGTATGTTTGCAGCAGTGGTCATGGTGCTTCTGGTGCGCAGCCCGAAAAACAGCATCCGGGTAAACCGGTTGTCCCAGCTGATCCCTCAGCCGGATATGATCAAAAAGATCCTTTCCGTGGGAATTCCGAGCGGCCTGGAAAATGGCATGTTCCAGTTTGGAAAGATTGCGCTGCAGAGTCTGGTTTCCACGCTGGGTACGGCATCTATCGCGGGCTATGCGGTAGCAACAAATCTGGTGACGTTCCAGTATCTGCCGGGGGTGGCGCTTGGGCTGGGCCTGATTACCATTGTGGGCCAGTGTGTGGGTGCCGGAGAGCCGGAGCAGGCGAAGGCTTACACGAAAAAAGTCATTGTGGTAAACTACGGACTGCTGCTTGTGATCTGCACATGCATGGCATTTTTCCGGAGTCAGGTGGTAGGAATCTATAACCTTTCCCCGGAGGCATCGGATCTGGCGCAGAAGCTTTTGCTGGCCCATTCCTTTGGCATGGTGCTCTGGCCGCTGGCTTTTGCGCTGCCAAATACACTGCGTGCCGGGCTGGATGCCAGGTTTACCATGCTGGTTTCGGTGTTTTCCATGTGGACATTCCGCATCGGACTGAGCTATGTATTTGTAATGGGACTTCACATGGGCGTTCTGGGTATCTGGTACGCCATGTTTGCAGACTGGATCTTCCGTCTGATCGTGTTTGTGTGGAGGTTTAAGGGATTTTCGACGCGGGTGCGTCAGGTATAAGGAGGAACGGAGTATGAAACGGGCATGTGGCATGCTGCTTCCGGTGGCGAGTCTGCCGTCGGAGTATGGAATCGGAGCATTTTCAAAGGAGGCATATGCGTTTGTGGACCAGCTGGCAGAGGCGGGACAGCGTTACTGGCAGATCCTGCCGTTGGGGCCGACCGGATATGGGGATTCGCCCTATCAGTCCTTTAGCGCATTTGCCGGGAATCCGTATTTTATCGATCTGGAGGAGCTGATCGCGCGGGGACTTTTGACAAAGGCAGAGTGTGACGTTGCAGATCTTGGAACGGATCCGCAGGATATTGATTATGAGAAGCAGTATTTTCACCGCTTCCCATTGCTGAAAAGGGCCTTTGGGCGCTGGAGAGAGCAGCAGAAGGTAAAGGGCCGCAGTGATAAAAAACTGATGGAGTTTTTTGCGGATGCACTTACGGCAGATACCAGGGAATACTGCTTTTTTATGGCAGTGAAGAATCATTTTGACGGAAAAAGCTTTCTGTTATGGGATGAGGATATCCGTACCAGAAAGCCGGAGGCGGTGAAGGCTTACCAGGAAGCCTGCCGGGAGGAAATCCTGTTCTATGAATTTTTGCAGTATGAGTTCCAGGAGCAGTGGGCAAAGCTCAAACATTATGCAAACGGGCGAGGTATAAGGATCATCGGTGATATCCCAATCTATGTCGCCATGGACAGTGCAGACAGCTGGGCTCATCCGGAGCTGTTCCAGTTTGATGAAGACGGACAGCCGGAGGCGGTTGCCGGCTGCCCGCCGGATGCTTTTTCCGCGACCGGCCAGCTGTGGGGCAATCCGCTTTACCGGTGGGAGCATCATAAGGCAACGGATTACGCATGGTGGCTGTCCCGCATGGAGTACAGCTTCCGTCTGTATGATGTTGTGCGCGTGGATCATTTCCGTGGATTTGATGCCTACTATTCAATCCCGGCAAAGGACAAGACCGCTGAATTTGGCCACTGGGAAAAGGGACCTGGCTATGAGCTGTTTAAGGCGATGAAAAAACGCTTTGGCAAGCTTCCGATCATTGCGGAGGATCTGGGCTTTCTGACGCCTTCGGTGCTGAAGCTGGTGAAAAAGACCGGATTTCCGGGTATGAAGGTGCTGGAGTTTGCGTTTGATGCCAGTGGTGAGAGCAGCTATCTGCCGCACCGGTATCCGAAAAACTGTGTGGTGTATACAGGGACCCATGACAATATGACGCTGCAGGGCTGGTACCGCAGCTTAGAGCCGGATGCTAAGGCATTTGCGATCCGGTATCTGGGCAATCCATATACGCCGGAGGGCGAGATCCACTGGGATTATATCCGCCTCGCACTGGCAAGTGTGGCAAAGCTGGCGGTGATCCCGGTTCAGGATTATCTGGGACTTGGGGACTGGGCCCGCACCAATGAGCCGTCTACGCTGGGGAAAAACTGGCGCTGGCGTATGAAGAAGGATGATCTGACGCCGGAGCTTCTGGCAAAGTGCCGGGAGATGGCAGAGACCTATGGTCGGGTGAAAAAAGAGAAATCCGGCCAGCCGGAAGAACCGGAAAAATTACAGAAAGCATGACAGAAAAACGCACAGATCCGGAAATGGTTCCCGAAGGTTCTGTGCGTTTTGTTTTGGTGATATTGTTTTTAGACGTGTGTGTTACTGCTGAAGAGAAACTTCTGTGGTTCCGGATGTGGCATCGGATTCTGCATCCGGGAGCTGTGCGCCGCCCTCGGCAGCCTCCGGATCGACTGCGCCGCCCTCCAGAGTTTCTACATTGCCCTCCTTGTGGGAGGTGAAGGTGCCCTGTACTTCATTGTCTGCTTTGTCGCGGGCGAAGACATGGAGTCCTGCCGGGTCCATTTCAAAGGAAAGGGTGTTGCTGGAACGGTCAACGCTCAGCGGCTCCACACGCTCACCTGCAGAATTCAGTGCGTAGATGGAGTCAAAGTTGATGCCGGACTGACTGTCTGCTACCGTGATGGTAACTACACCGTCCTGAATGTCCGTGCTGGAAAATTCAGGCGGATTGTCATCTAATACATTGACATGTTCAAATACAGTAGCCGGCATGCCGTTTAAGTTGACAACGGAGGTTTCGACAGAACCGTTCTTGTAAACGGTGGCGGTGTATGTACGGTGTCTGCCTTTTTCCAGCTCCAGCGGTTCTCCGTCCAGGGTCATGCTGACGGATTTAGTCGGAAAGAACGACTTTACGGTCAGGACAACGTTGGTGGAAAGGTAGTCGTTGGTGTCCTCTACCACAACACTGAGCTTGGGCTTTGTGGTGAGACAGAAAAATAAAATGCTGTTGAATACAATGAAGGGAAGCACATAAAATAACAGGATGTGAGGCCATTCACTCTGTTTTTTCCTGCGGTACCGACGGTCACGGCGGGATGTGGACTGCTGATTCTGTTCCATAAAAAACTCCTTTTATCGCAAGGCAAAATGCCCGATGATCTGTCGCCTGGACAGTTACAATCTGTTCATTAGCATAGCAGAAAAACGGCGGATTTACAAGATAACTTTTCTTACGATTCCATGAGTGAAATATGAGTTTGCCCCTTTCGGGGAGTCGGGGAGTGTGTTACAATCAGATTAAGTATTTTGTGCAGAAGAGGAAAGCAGTCTATGAACGGGGATAAACAAATGATTCAGAAAGCAGCGGTTTTTGCGGCAAAAGTTCATGAGGGCATGATGCGGAAGGGAAGCAAGATCCCTTACATCTATCATCCTATGGAGGTGGCGCTTATTGTGGCGCAGATGACAGATGACCCGGAGGTCATTGCGGCGGCATATCTTCATGATGTGCTGGAGGATACCAGTGTGACGCCGGAGGAACTGGAGCGGACGTTTGGCGGCCGGATCCTGTCCCTGGTGCAGGAGGAAAGTGAGGACAAGGAGCGGACCTGGAGAGAACGAAAGGCCAGTACGATCGAGCATTTAAAGCAGGCTTCCCGCGAGGTGAAGCTGCTGACGCTGGGAGACAAGCTCAGCAATATGCGCAGCACAGCCCGGGATTACATGGTGATCGGTGATGAGATCTGGCAGCGGTTCAATGAAAAGAACCGGGAAAGCCATCGCTGGTATCTGGCCGGAATTCTGGATGGTCTGCAGGATTTAAAGGATCTGGCAGCATTTCAGGAGCTGGAGCGTCTGTATCAGCTGGTATATGAAACCAGATGAGCATCATCGTGCTGCTGCTTCGTATATGGATGGTGTCAGCAGTAAGAAAACGTAGGTCTGTCGAATCATGCGGCAGAAAAAAAGGAATGGGCCGGAATGCGCTTGACGTGTGTTCCGGCTCAAAGTAGAATAAAGAGTAAGAATGATTCAGCACAGTTCGCCGGTTCCGGTATGTGCAGGCAACCCGGCCCGTTCGCGGCAGGGAATTCCAGAAATGAAAACTGACTGGTAAGGGCAACAGGAAAATTGGATTATGGAGGGATAAAGTGACCGAGGATGCAGTAAAAGGGATCCAGACGGCACTCTGGGCGGCACTGGTTCTGGTGCAGATGGGTGTGGTGGGCTGTTTGGAGGTGCGCGCGGAAACAGTGCGCCGGGAAGTAACATACGAAGCGGTAGAGGATGAGGCAGCGCTTCCGGAGGAGATTATGGTTTCTGTCCTGGCAGGCCATGACGGGGAAATGGTTCCATGTCAGGCGGTGGGCTGGGTTGAAGAAGCGGCGTACTGGCAGGATGATTTTTCTTTTCCGATAACATTTTATGAGTACGGAGCCGGAGCATATCAGCTGGGGGAGATAATGGTAAAGAAAACAGATCTGGAAGAGCCGGAGCAGCTGACAGAGCTGGCAGAGCAGTATGGAACAGAGCTGCTTGAGAGCATGGGGCTTTCTGCAGAAGAATACGAGGTAAAGGAGATTGTCTGGACCGGCACACCATATGAGAAGGAAGACGGTATCGTGTGCCGGGATGCCATGGCGTACGGAAACCGGCTGCTTAGGGATTGGCGGGTGCAGTATGAGGGCTTTGTAGAACCGGAGCGGTGGCAGGAGCTGAAGCGGGGCGGCGCAGACGGGGAATTGAAAGAGGAAGGGCAGGAAGAAACTGTGCCGGAGACGATAGGGGCGGTCACAGAAACGCTGGAAAAGATGTCAGAAGCAGAGGGTGAAGAGCCAAAAGAGCAGCCGCTTCACGGAAAATCCAGATTGCAGGAATATCTGGAAAAGGTAACCAGGATTTTTCTGGTCGCGGTGGGAATTGGAGTTGTTTCCTTTTTGGGAGGACTTTTTGTTCTGGCGCTGTTGTGGATCGGCCGGAAGCTGCGGGAAGCGAATGACCGGAGAAAATAAAAGGTACTGAACAGCTTGGCAGATACATACTCATAGATAAGAACGGTTCCCGGCAGATTTTGTATGAGCGCGCGGAAACCTGAAAATCTCCGGGAGCGCGGTGGCGAAATGAAAACATGGTATCGGATGACAGCAGAGGAAGCCTTGCGCGGGCTAGAGAGCAGCCGCTCCGGGCTTTCGACGCGGCAGGCAGAAGCGCGGTATACACAATATGGTGAGAATGCACTGCAGGAACATCCAGGAAAGAAGACCTGGCAGGTCTTTCTGGAGCAGTTTCAGGATCTTCTGGTGCTGATTCTGATCGCAGCGGCAGCCATTTCCATTCTTTCCGGAAGTGGGGAAAGTGCGGCGGTCATCTTCGTGGTCATCACGATGAATGCGGTTTTGGGAACGATCCAGCATGAAAAGGCCAGAAAATCGTTGGAAAGCCTGAAAAAACTTTCTGCACCGGCTGCCCGGGTACTGCGGGATGGACGGGAGCGGGAAATTCCGGCGGCGAAGCTGGTGCCGGGAGATATTGTGCTGCTGGATGCAGGAAGTCTGGTGGCGGCAGACGGACGGCTGCTGGAGTGCCACAATCTTCAGATGAATGAGAGCTCGCTGACCGGAGAGTCTCTGCCGGTGGAGAAGCGGTCGGGCGTACTGAAGACGGAAGCAGAGCCTCCCCTGGGCGATCAGTCCAATATGGCATTCACCGGCTCCCTTGTAACCGGCGGCCGTGGCGTTTTTGTGGTGACAGCTACCGGCATGGAGACGGAGCTCGGAAAGATCGCCGGTCTTATGAATTCGGCAAAGGAGAAGAAAACACCTCTGCAGATCAGTCTGGATCAGTTCAGCACCCATCTGGCAGCGCTGATCCTTGGAATCTGTGCGCTGGTGTTCGGATTAAGTCTGTACCGGGGGACAGGTCTGCTGGAAGCCCTGATGTTTGCGGTGGCGCTGGCTGTGGCGGCTATCCCGGAAGCACTGGGCTCCATCGTGACCATTGTCCAGGCCATGGGAACCCAGCAGATGGCCCGGGAACATGCCATTATCAAGGATTTAAAGGCGGTGGAAAGCCTGGGCTGTGTGTCGGTGATCTGTTCGGATAAGACCGGGACTCTGACCAGAAACCGCATGACGGTGGAGCAGATACTGGTGGATGGAACTGTTTTGGCGCCGGGGCAGCTAAGGCTGTATGATCCGGTACATCGGTATTTTTTATACGGAGCGGTCCTGGATAACGATGCGGTACTGCACGATGGTGTCTGCACGGGGGATCCGACAGAAGCAGCGCTTCTGGAAATGGCGCTGCGGGCAGAGGTTTCACCGGAGGCGATACGCAGAGAGATGCCCCGTCTCGTGGAACTGCCGTTTGATTCCAAAAGAAAGCGAATGAGCACGCTGCATTACTGCGACGGAGGCTTTGCGCTGTTTACAAAAGGCGCTCCGGATGTGCTTCTGGAACGGACCGAAAGGATCCTGACGAAGCAGGGAATAAAGCTCATGACGTCGGAGCAAAAAAAGCAGCTCCGGCAGCAGAATGAGAAATGGGCAGCCGGCGGACTCCGTGTGCTGGCTGTAAAGTACCGTCCGTTAGAGCAGATGCAGGACTGCAGCCCGGAACTGGAAAATTCCGGTATTTTTCTGGGAATGGCTGCCATGCTGGATCCGCCGAGACCTGAGTCGAAGATGGCAGTGCTGACGGCGAAAAAAGCCGGCATCCACCCGGTTATGGTTACGGGAGATCATCCGGTTACCGCATTTGCGGTAGCGAAAAAGCTCGGAATCTGGGAACCGGGAGATCTGGTGGTGACGGGACAGGAGCTGGATCAGATGACAGATGCGGAACTGGACAGAAAGCTGTCATCGGCTGCGGTTTATGCCCGGGTATCGCCGGAGCACAAGATCCGGATCGTGGAAGCCTGGCAGCGCCGGGGACAGATCGTGGCTATGACAGGAGATGGCGTAAACGATGCCCCGGCACTGAAAAAGGCAGATATCGGTGTGGCCATGGGAATGATGGGAACGGAAGTATCCAAGGATGCAGCTTCCATGATCCTGACAGATGACAATTTTGCTACCATGATCAAGGCAGTGGCAAATGGCCGGAATGTGTACCGGAATATCCGGAATGCGATACAGTTTCTGCTGTCAGGAAATATGGCCGGGATTTTTTGCGTGCTGTATGCTTCCGTTCTTGCATTGCCGATGCCGTTTGCTCCGGTGCATCTGCTGTTTATCAATCTGCTGACGGATTCACTTCCGGCCATTGCGATCGGAATGGAGCCACAGGAGGAAGAACTTCTGGACCGTCCGCCGCGGAATCCGCAGGAAGGAATCCTGACGCCCTCTTTTCTGTGGCGTCTTCTGGTGCAGGGAATCCTGATCGCAGGGGCTACCATGACTGCTTATCAGATAGGGATGGAAACCGGAGGAGCTGGAACAGCCAGCACCATGGCATTTTCGGCACTGACGCTGGCAAGGCTGCTTCACGGATTTAATTGCAGGAGCAGCAGATCTGTTCTTTATCTGGGGCTTTGGAGCAATATGTGGAGTGTGATGGCTTTTGAAACGGGAACGCTGCTTCTGGCAGCGGTGTTGTTTTTACCGGGGCTGCAGGCTATGTTTGCAGTGGCAGATTTAAGCGTACGGCAGTTTGCGGCAGTGCTGGTCTGTGCGTTTGTACCGACACTGGTGCTCCAGTCCGCAAAAATGCTGGCCGAAGCAGTATCTTAGACTGTGCATACAGGAGAATGCAGATTGTACAAAAATAGATACCTGGATCATATTGAGAAAAAAACGCAGATTTACCGCTTGCAATTTTAAAGAAATATGATATTCTATATGCAGGTCAGATGAATGGCCTGCTATAGAATGAATCGTTATGATTTTAACGAATCATAGCGGTATTGAGGTATACAGAGAAGCTGCTGATCCCCCATGAAAAAGACAGCTGCAGATGACGGACAGACAATATGACTAATCAGATAGCAAAATATTTGAGAAGTTATATTTTTTTCTGTCAGCTATGTATACAGTATGCAAAAACACAGCACAATTTAAGGAGGAAAACACCAAATGACTAACTTTGATCAGTGGGATGGATTTGACGGCCGCCTGTGGAAAGAAGAAGTAAACACCCGTGATTTTATCCAGCATAACTACAAGCCTTACGAGGGAGATGAGTCCTTCCTGGCTGGCCCGACCGAGGCTACCGACAAGCTGTGGGGAATCCTGCAGGGTCTTCAGAAAGAGGAGCGCGCAAAGGGCGGCGTTCTGGATATGGATACCCACATTGTTTCCGGTATCACTTCCCATGGCCCTGGCTACATCAGCGAGGCTGATAAGGACTTAGAGCAGATCGTTGGTCTTCAGACCGACAAGCCGTTAAAGAGAGCTTTCATGCCGTACGGCGGTATCAAGATGGCTGAGCAGGCTTGCCAGAACTACGGTTATGAGCCGGATCCGGAGCTGCATAAGATCTTCACCGAGTACTGCCGCACTCACAACCAGGGCGTATTTGATGCTTACACTCCTGAAATGAAGAAGGCTCGTCACAATAAGATCATTACCGGTCTTCCGGATACCTACGGCCGTGGCCGTATCGTAGGCGACTACCGTCGTGTTGCTCTGTACGGTATCGATTTCCTGATCCAGGAGAAGCAGAATGATTTCGCTAACTGTGGCGATGGCGTTATGACCGATGACATCATCCGTCAGAGAGAAGAGCTGTCCATGCAGATCAAGGCTCTGAAGGATATGAAGGTTATGGCTCAGTCTTACGGCTACGATATCTCCCAGCCGGCTAAGACCGCAAAAGAGGCTGTTCAGTGGCTGTACTTCGGATATCTGTCCGCAGTTAAGACCCAGAACGGTGCTGCAATGAGTGTCGGCCGTATCTCCACTTTCCTTGATATTTACATTGAGCGTGACCTTGAAAATGGTGTGCTCACCGAGGCAGAGGCACAGGAGCTGATCGACCATCTGGTAATGAAATTCCGTATGGTGAAGTTCGCAAGAATCCCGTCCTACAACCAGCTGTTCTCAGGTGACCCGGTATGGGCTACCCTGGAGGTTGGCGGTATCGGCGTAGATGGCCGTTCCATGGTAACCAAGACCGACTATCGTTTCCTGCACACCTTAGAGAACATGGGACCGAGCCCGGAGCCGAACATGACCGTTCTTTACTCCTCCTCTCTGCCGGTAAACTTTAAGAAATATGCAGCTCACATCTCCATCAACACCAGCTCTGTTCAGTACGAGAACGATGACGTGATGAAGCCGGTATGGGGCGACGACTACTCCATCTGCTGCTGCGTATCTGCTACCCAGACCGGTAAAGAGATGCAGTTCTTCGGCGCACGCGCAAACCTGGCTAAGTGCCTGCTGTATGCTATGAACGGCGGCCGCGACATGAAGAGCAGAGAGCAGGTTGGTCCGGAGTTAAGACCGATCACCTCCGAGTATCTTGATTACGATGAGGTCATCCGGAAATACGATGTTATGATGGACTGGCTGGCAGGTCTGTATGTAAATACCTTAAACCTGATCCAGTACATGCATGATAAATATTTCTACGAGGCAGCTGAGATGGCGCTGATCGATACCGATGTCCGCCGTACCTTCGCAACCGGTATCGCTGGTTTCTCTCACGTAGTAGACTCCTTAAGCGCGATCAAGTACGCTAAGGTAAAAGCAATCCGTGATGAGGAAGGCATGATCATGGACTTCGAGACTGAGGGTGACTTCCCGCGTTACGGTAATGATGATGACCGTGCGGATGATATCGCAGTATGGCTGTTAAAGACCTTCCTTGAGAAGTTAAAGAAACGCCACACCTACAGAAATTCCGAGGCTACCACCTCTATCCTGACCATTACCTCCAACGTAGTATATGGTAAGGCAACTGGCAACATGCCAGACGGAAGAAGAGCAGGCGAGCCGTTATCTCCTGGTGCAAACCCGTCTTACGGCGCAGAGAAGAGCGGACTGTTAGCTTCCCTGAACTCTGTTGCAAAGCTTCCGTACGAGTGGGCTCTGGATGGTATTTCCAATACCCAGACCATCAACCCGGATGCACTGGGCCATGACGCTCAGGAGCGTATCGACAACCTGGTACAGGTTATGGACGGATATTTCGATCAGGGCGCTCACCACTTAAACGTAAACGTATTTGGTACCGAGAAGCTGATCGATGCTATGGAGCATCCGGAGAAAGAGGAGTACGCAAACTTCACCATCCGTGTATCCGGTTATGCAGTTAAGTTCATCGACTTAACCAGAGAGCAGCAGATGGATGTAATCTCCAGAACCTGCCACGCTAGCATGTAATTTACGGACGGAAGTCTGATAAAAAACACTCCGGGGGGAACGAAAATTTCCCTATACCGGAGTGTTTTTACTTTTCGGGAAATACTATAATCATAGAAACAATACAGGAGGAGAGTTCATGGAAGAGAACAAAGCACTTGTGGGTCATGTGCATTCCCTGGAGACCTTTGGCCTGGTAGACGGACCGGGTGTCCGCACCGTGGTATTTTTGCAGGGCTGCAGAATGCGCTGCCGTTACTGCCACAATCCGGAGACCTGGAGCATGTCCGGCGGCGAGGAGTGGAGCGCGAAGGATCTGTTTAACCGGGTTTACCGCTACCGCACCTACTGGAAGAACAATGGCGGTATTACCGTCAGCGGAGGCGAGCCACTCCTGCAGATCGATTTCCTGCTGGAGTTCTTTGCGCTGGCAAAGGCAAAAGGCATTCACACTACACTGGATACCGCAGGCAATCCTTTCACCAGGGAAGAGCCGTTCTTCGGTAAGTTCCGGAAATTAATGGAACTGACGGATCTGGTCATGCTGGATTTTAAAGAGATGGATGGCGTGCGCCATAAAGAACTGACAGGTGTTGCGAATGACAACATTCTGGATCTGGCAAGGTATCTTTCCGACACCGGAAAAGATATGTGGATCCGCCATGTGCTGGTACCTGGGCTCACCGATCAGGAAGATGATCTGAAGGCTATGCGAGGTATGCTTGATGAATTAAAGACCGTGAAAAAGGTAGAAATCCTGCCGTATCACAGTCTGGGACTATTCAAGTGGCAGAATCTGGGAATCCCGTATACGCTGGAAGGTGTACCGGCTCCGACGAAGGAAGAAGTGGAGCGGGCCGAGAAGCTTCTGGGAATTGTCAGATAACCGGCTGACAGGTCATCCGGTTGTTGACCGGAAGAGTAGTTAAGCGGATAATCTGCTGTTTGGCCAGCAGGAGTAATCTGCTACAGTTCCTGGTATCGTTCTTCCAACAGTTTCCGTATGCAGGGGTAGAGTGGGTTCAGCGCCTGCTCTTCTCTCCAGACAAGCAGCCCTTTTACAAAAAATGGTTCCGGCAGAGGAATATGGAGCAGGTCTGCTTCTATTATATGAAACAGACTTTCCGGAAGAATGCTAAGTCCCTCTTTTTCGCAGCAGAGGCGTGCGGCTTCCTGATACGTGCTGGTTTTGACGATGTTTGGGCAGTCAGCCAGCCCGGTTTGTTCCATAGCTTGTTGCTGCAGGGATGGGAAAAGGGAAAAATTATCTTTCATAAAAACGCGGTCATACTTCCAGGAGCCTTTGGATTTCATTCTTTCGATTAGATACGTTTCCTGATACCGGGAGCGAGATGCGGCGAGAAGATAGGAATCCTGGTGAAAGATCTGCTGAATGCAGGGCTTGGAAAACATGGTCCGGGTATTTACGATAAGCAGGTCAACGACATCATTTTCCAGAAATTGCCAGGCATTTTCACAGTCTCCGGCTGTGAGTGTAAGCCGCGCCTGCGGATAAAGTTTCAGGACTTTTGGCCAGATGTCTTTCAGGAACATGTTTCGCATGGTGTATTCAATATAGATACGGACATTTTGCAGAGCAGTCTGCTTCAGGGAGGTTAAAGCATCCTGAAGCTCCTGCTCTGTTTTTGCAATCTGCTTTGCGGTCTCCAGCACGATTTTTCCGCGTTCAGTCGGAAGAATAGCAGATTTGGAACGCGCAAAGACCGGAAAACCAAGTTTTTCTTCAAAGATTTTCAGCTGTTGGGAAAGTGCTGGCTGGGAAAGCAGGCAGCGCGCTGACGCGCGGCTGATGTTCTGTTCTTCTTCAATGGCCAGAAGGTATTCGTAAATTCTGGAATTCATAAGCAGTCTTCTCCATATTCTCTCAGAATTTGTCTGGTGTTTTCGTCCGGACACAAAAATTCAGAATTTGCCTGGTGCAGGCGTCGGTATTCCAGATAAATAAAAAATTTTTCCATTGGGGTCAGAACATGCCCTTTGCGAAAGGCAAATCCTTCGAAAAGAGTGGGCATACCTGGAAGTGAAAAATAATGGAGATGTGGAAGACCAAAAGCGCTTGCTTCATCCAGAAAACCGGCATAGCTTCCTTCTGCAAGCAGATGTTCGTTTGTCAGGCGATTGGAAGTTTTGAGCTGAATATTTAACTTCAGATGATTCTGTTCCAGAAAACGGCTGACGCGTTCCCCGATTACGGTTCCGATATCTGGGAGAATAAACGGAGCATCTTCCATGGCAGAAAACTCTGAAACGGATAAGGCAGCAGGCGCGGTGGCAGTACCTCCTTTGTCATAGAGCGGGTGAAAACTGGGAATGCCAAGCAGGATCTGTTTCTGTTCAAGAGAGAAAAACAGGTAGTCGTATTTTCTTTGAAGTTCGCAGTCATCGATCATCAGAAGAATAAAATCCAGCTGATGGGCGAGAAGCTTTTCATGTAGAGAGGCAGATCCCTCGTTTGTCACCGAAACCTGAATGTATGGATACTGCTCCAGAAGATACGGATAAATATAGGCAAGCGCAGTGCCTCCACGGATGGGCGGAATTCCGAAACGTACTTCGTTTGGAGAATCCTGTTCCAGAAGAGTCAGCTTTTGATGAAGCTGGGATTGCAGCAGCTGGATCTTGCGTGCGCTTTTCAGATAAATCTGTCCGGCCTGGGTCAGGGTATAGCAGCCGGAAGAGGTGAGAAAAAGGCGGATCCCGGTTTCTTCCTCCAGATTTTTCAAGTAGCGGCTCAGCACGGACTGTGAGACATGAAGCGTCCGGGCAGCCTGGGAAAGTGTTTTATTTTCAGCGATGGCAATGAAGTAATCGTAGTGGAGTGTGTTCACGAGTCTCCTCCTGAAAAGCATCTGAGTTGCTGTCAGAAATACGGTGGAGACAGTAATTCCGTGTATGGACAGAGATGCTATGCTTTTTTCTTATAGTATTATGTTTAGTATATATTAGAAAATCCGAAGATTCAAGCGTATGATGGAACTATAAGAGGTGCTGGGTACGCATGTGTAAACAGTAATCTGTTGGAATCAGGCCTGGATTCAAAATCATTACGATGCAGTTTTCTTATGGTACAAAGGAGGAGGCAACAAATAATGAACACACAACTGATCATTACCTTGGCGGTGCTGGTATTCATGGCAGTATCGTTTATGGTGAGAAAAATATCATTCGGTCTGACTGGCATGATCTGCATGCTCGCACTGGCAGTGACCGGAGTCATAGATTTAAACACGGCGTTTTCAGGTTTTTCCAATAAAACCACAATTCTGGTTGCAACTATGATGCTGGTAGCTGGTTGTATCGGAAAGACAAGTCTGGTAAGCGTAATCCGCAAGCGGATGTCTTCCATTCAGGAGAAAAGCGGAATTTTCCTGCTTTTGGCGATTCTTGGTTTCACCATTTTATTGACCCAGCTGATCGGTATGACTGCCCTGATGTCTGTCATGCTGATGTTAGTCGTTACACTGGATGATGACAGCGATCTGGCACAGTCCAGAATTTATTTCCTGATCGCAGCGGTCAATGCAGCCTGGTTCGGACGTTTTCCGATCGGTATGGGTGCAACCCTGCCGATGATTCATAACTCTTACTATGAGGGGCTGGTAGCAGAGCATCCGGAATTCCTGCTTGGTGTATTTGACTATATGAAAGTGGGACTGATCCCGTCCATCGTGTTGACGATCTACTGCTTGTTTGCATGGAAGCTGATTCCAAAGACAAAGATGGACGTGAATGCGATGCAGCACACCAACAAAGATACAAAGGCATCCCAGCTGACAAAACGTCAGGAGCAGATTGTCTGGGGCGTATTTGGAGTCATCATGCTGGCATTTGTATTTTCTACCCAGCTTGGAAATCTGGTTTATCTGCTTCCGATCGCAGGCTGCATTATCCTGGTGCTGACCGGTGTTGTTTCCAGTCAGGAAGCTTCCTGCACACTTGCCGGTGACATGGTATTCTGCGTAGCGGGTGTTCTGGTTGTTTCTTCAGCGCTGAACTCTTCCGGTGCAGGTCAGCTGATCGGTGATTTTGTGCTGAAGCTTTTGGGAAGTAATCCGTCCAGCACCCTGGTTATTACGGTGTTCTGTGTTGTTACCGTGATTATGACTACGTTCTTAAGCAACAATGGAACCATTGCAATCATGACACCGATCGCAGTTTCGACGGCACTGGCCGGGGGCATGAATCCAAAGGCAGTTGTTTTGGTTGTATTCGGTGCATCCTGCCTGGCGATTGCATTCCCAACCGGATGCGCCGCAGCGATGATGGCATTCTCCATTGGAAATCATAACCCGATGAAGCTGCTTCGGTTTACGCTGCCGTTTTTGATCTTGGGATCTGTTTCCCTGATCATTTCCGCAAGTATCTTTTTCCCGGTTTACAGTTAAGGAGGTAAAGTGATATGACGAAAGAGTTGCTTCAGGAACAGCTTGAAATCCTGGATCGCACCAATATGCATAAAAACGCAGCAAAAGAACGCGTGATCCCGGAAAGCTATCTGGCTTACAAAAACCAGGTGGAACAGAAAGAGACGATGCTTGAGAGCCCGTCAACCGGTGTGCCGGTGCGGTGTGTGATCACAAAAGCAAACAATCTTGAGAAAGATGCCCCGCTGTTTATTAATCTGCACGGGGGCGGATTTGTCCATCCGCAGGATGGAGATGACGACCTGTTCTGCGCCAGGGTGGCAGCCGAAATCGGTGGAATTGTAGTGGATGTCGATTATGCGGTAACACCGGAATATGTATTTCCAACGGCGTTTGAGCAGGTCTGGGATGTGGCAGAATGGGCTTTTGCACATGCAAAAGAGCTTGGCGCAGACTCGAACCGGATTTCCATCGGCGGTCACAGCGCTGGAGGTGCGCTGACTGCAGCCATCTGCTTGCGTGCAGCAAAAACAGGAAATATGAAATTTGCGCTTCAGATCCTGGATTATGCGGCACTGGATAATGCAATGTCGTTTGAGCCGGGCGGAAATGAACGCAGCCGCGCGTTCTCCATGCTTTACTGCGATGGAAATGTACGTGTATTAAAGAGCCCATACTGTTCTCCGGTTTTTGCGTCCGGTGAAATGTTGAAAAATCAGCCGCGCACCTTGATCATCAACGCAGAGCATTGCCCGTTTCGGACGGTTACCGAGCGTTATGGACAGCGGCTGGCACAGGTCGGAAACGAAGTGGCATTTCGGCTTTTCCCGGGAAGTGCCCATGGATTTACCATCCGCATGACAGGAGCATGGTTAGAAGCCCAGGACCTCATCATACGGTATCTGAAAAAAGCAGAGTACAGGGAGGTAAAGTAAGATGACAGAGGAGAGAAAACAGGAAATTCTCGAAATCATAAGAAATACAAACCGGAGACCGGCACAAACCGGCAAACCGCTGTACCCGGAAGAAATTATGGCATATCCCAATCTTTGTGAAGAGATAGAAAGCATTAGCCGCACCGTGGATGGCTTTTCCTATCGCATGGATATTCTGAGGGCAAAGAACCGGGGAGAAAACTGCCCGCTGTTTATCAATATCCATGGAGGCGGATTTATTGGTCCGCACCGGGAAAACGATACTTATTTCAGTGCGTACATGGCAGATCAGATTCATGGAATTACGGTAGATCTGGACTATACCCTTTCTGATGCAGCACCATATCCGGTGGCACTCCATCAGTGCATGGATGCGCTGGATTATGTGGCAGAGCATGCAAACACGTGGGGCGCGTCGGCGAAAGATATCAGCGTTGGCGGTTACAGCGCCGGCGGCGCCCTGACAGCAGCAATGGGAATTTGCTGTGCAGAGCGCGGCGGCTTTGTGCCAAAACTTCAGATTTTGTGTTATCCTCCGCTGGAATACCGTATCCCGGATCAGTACAAGATCGATGCTTACGACCGCCAGATTGGAATGGAGCGGTGCAAGGCATTTGCAGATCTCTACTTCGATGATAAGAAAGAAAATTTTGAGGATATTCATAATTCTCCGCTTTATGCGCCGAGAGAGATTCTGGCAAAGCAGCCAAAAACCCTGATTCTGTCCGCAGGTCTCTGCAATTTCCGTTATGAAGACGAAGATTACGCGATCTGCCTGGCAGACGCAGGTGCGGAAGTCATCTTAAAACGCTTCCCGGAAGCATCCCACGGATTTATTCCGCATTTCATGGATGGCTGGAAGGAAGCAGCTGACCTGATGGTGCGGGAAATCCTGGAAAAATGAGTGAATAATTTGAGCGTAAAACAATGGACCGTGGAAGTTGCCTTTGGTAATTTCCGCGGTCCTGTTACGTTAGGGATATTGCTATAATTTACTCATCGCAGCTTCATCGGCCACGATCGTGACATCATTATGCAGCTGCAGAATGGATGCCGGAACCTGCGGAGTGATAGGTCCGCAGATGGTGGCTTTTAATGCATCGGCTTTGTCTTCGCCGCTGACTACCACCAGAATCTTCCTGGCCTTCATGATGCTTCCGATGCCCATGGTGTAGGCCTGTCTCGGAACATCGTTTTCAGACTCAAAGAAGCGCTTGTTGGCATCAATGGTGCTTTCGGTCAGGTTGACGCAGTGAGTTTCGCGGGCGAAGGAGTCTGCCGGTTCGTTGAAGCCGATGTGGCCGTTGCGGCCAAGTCCGAGAAGCTGTAAGTCTATGCCACCGGACTGGCGGATGATTTCCTCATATGCCGCGCAGGCTTTTTCCGGGTCCGGTTCCAGACCGTTAGGCACGAAGGTGCGGGTTTTATCAATGTTGACATGGTCGAACAGGTTGGTGTTCATAAAATAGCGGTAGCTTTGCGGGTTTTCCGGGCTTAATCCCTTGTATTCATCCAGGTTGATGCTCATAACCCGGGCAAAATCCAGATCGCCCTTGTTGTACCACTCGATAAGCTGTTTGTAGGTGCCAATCGGGGAAGAGCCGGTGGCCAGGCCTAATACACAGTGCGGTTTCATGATAACCTGTGCGGAGATGATGTTAGCCGCTTTGCGGCTCATGTCCTGATAGTTTTTTGCTTTGCAGATATTCATAGTAAGTAATACCCCCTTATTATTATAAAATACCCCTTCCACCTTTAAGTATATCGGTTTTCTGCGGAAATACAATAGAAAAAACAGTTCAGCAAAAACTATTGTAATTCTGCGCAGAGTCAACTATACTACGCCCATAGGGGGTGCATACGCATGATCATTAAAAATGTAAAGGTTTACACAGAAGAACAGAAATTTGTACCTGGCGAAATCGTGGTTCTGGGAGACCGGATCACAGAGGTGCGTGCCGATGGGGAGAAGAGACAGACTGCCGCAGAAGCTCTGGAAACGGAGTCTTCAGTAAACGGATTTTCGGAAGCTGAAGAAGCGGAAGAGGTCGTGGTGGACGGGGAAGGTGCTTACGCCATTCCGGGTCTTATTGACCTGCATTTCCACGGTTGCGTGGGGGCAGATGTTTGCGATGGAACACCGGAGGCGCTGAAAAAGATTGCACAGTATGAGGCATCTGTCGGAGTTACAGCCATTGCTCCGGCTACCATGACGCTGCCGGTGGAGGAGCTGGAGCAGATATTGCAGAATGCGGCGGCTTATAAGCGGGCGCAGGACGAGCACAGGGCGGCGAATGCGGCAGCAGGCCAAAGTATGCAGAAGGCAGAACAGGAAGCAGACGGGATGCCGGAAGGAAAATTGGAATTTCCGGAGGCAGATCTTATCGGCCTGAATATGGAAGGCCCGTTCATCAGTCCGGTCAAGAAGGGTGCGCAGGATGAGAAAAACATTGTTCCCTGTAATGTGGAGATCGCAAAACGTTTCCTGAAAGCATCAGAGGGTCTGGTGAAATTCATCGGCATTGCGCCGGAGGAGAGCAGTGAGGCAGTTGCTTTTATTCAGGAAATGAAAGATTCTGTGGATATTTCCCTGGCGCATACCAATGCAGATTATGATACGGCCATGGCAGCATTCACTGCCGGGGCGAACCATGCGGTACATCTGTATAATGCCATGCCTGCCTTTACCCATCGGGCTCCGGGTGTTATTGGTGCAGTGGCAGACAGCAAACATGTGGTGGCTGAGATTATCTGTGACAACGTACACATTCATCCGGCAGTGGTGCGGGCCACCTTTACCATGATGGGAGCGGACCGGATGATCCTCATCAGTGACAGTATGCGGGCCACCGGAATGCCGGACGGTACTTACACGCTGGGCGGCTTGGATGTCAGCGTGAACGGAAACAGGGCAACCCTGGTGGATGGTGGTGCACTGGCCGGTTCCGTGACCAATCTGATGGACTGCATGCGCACGGTAGTGAAGGTCATGCAGATCCCGCTGGAAACGGCAGTGGCCTGCGCAACAGCCAACCCGGCCCGGTGCCTGGGTGTGTATGATACCTATGGTTCCATTACGGAGGGAAAAAAAGCAGATATCGTACTGCTGGATGAAGACCTGGAACTGAAAATGGTGATCAAGGATGGTCAGCTGCCATTTCTTTAAAGTAATGGTGTAAAGCGGAGCGGCTGAAATCAGCATTTCTCAAATTAAAAGAAAGAGGGAGACGACACACATTGTGTGAAGTCTCCCTTTTTTGAAGATATGCCTGGCATTTTTACCGCAATCCTGCCCGGTACAGTTCCCAGGCAATGTGTGCGCTTTCTTCCAGCTCTTCCAGGCAGTAGAAAGCATCCATGACAGATTTTCCCGGAACGACCGGCCCATGTGCTTTCAGAAGATAGCCGTCGCTGGCTGCAGCACGTTCCCGGAAAGCGGCGAAAAGTTCCGGGGTACCGGGCTTTTCGTAGGGAATCATGCCAATGGTTCCAAGCTTCATTTTCAGGTACGGGGTGTGATCCGGAATACAGTCGATCTCGTTTAAATCCGGGACAAAGCTCCAGAGGATGGAGTAGGGACTGTGGGTATGGATGACGGCCTGCACGTTTGGAGATTTTTCATATAGCGCCAGATGAAGTGGCCATTCCTTGCTTGGTTTTCTTCCGTCTATATGGGTTCCGTCGGGAAGAAGAACAGAAAAATCTTCGGCGGTCAGTGTTCCGAAGCAGGTTCCACTGGCACTGACATAGATTTTTCCATCATGTGCAAAACTCATATTGGCGGAGGAACCGGAGGTTTTTCCGCGCTCGAAAAGGCTGTGTGCGGCCCACACGGCATCTTCTAATTTTTGTTTCAGTTCTGTAGTCATTTCCATAAGTCTGAAGCCTCCTTGTGATTATTTTAGATGCAATTTTATGCCTTCTTGCGGGTCATGGAAAGAGCACGTCCGAAGAAGTCTTCCTGGCCAAAGTTGCCGCTCTTTAAGACAAGGCGGATATCCGGACGGGTGGCTGGCACCATGACCGGAACGCCCGGTGCAATGCTTTCGCCGATCTGGTAAGAGGAAAAATGAAGCCCCTTTGTGACAGCACCTGAGGTTTCACCGCCTGCGGAGATAATGCGGGTATAGCCATGATCCACAGCGCGTCTGGCCAGATCAGAGGAAGTCTGTTCCAGTAAAGCCGCAATCCGTTCGGTTCCAAGTTCCTGGTATTTGCGTACCATCTCAGGCGTATCGGAACTGTATACCAGAACAGCCTGGTGCTCACTGGTATGTTTTTCCACATAGTCCCAGACATCATCGAGGGTCTGGCTGCCGTTTAACAGAGATGGCGGATCCAGCCGGTACGATGGCAGATTTTGCGCCTGGTACCAGGCGATCTGAGCCAGAGTCATTTTGGAACAGCTTCCTGCGATCAGGAGCGCTTTTCCTGGAACTGAGGTATCCGGGATGGATGCCGTATCCTTATGATCCGAGCTGGAAAGCAGATATTCTGCCAGTGGTTTTAAAAGACCACTTCCACCGGAAAGAAAGGAGAGATGACCAAAGTGACGGACGATTGCTTCGCCGTCTTCGTCTGTCTCATAATCCGGGATGAGATAATATGGTCTTTCTGTCTCCTGGGGCTGAATGTCAGAAAATTTGCTGAAATCCCGACGGCAGAGCACCTGGCAGGGATATTTGCTCTGGGGACGCATCAGTTCGGCAATGCGGCAGTCCCACATCGGGGTGAGAGGATGGTCCTTCATGGGGCTTTCATCCAGCGGAACTCCGTTGACAAACAGCTTTCCGTCCGCAACTTTCCGACCGTTTACCGGAAGCGAAGGACAGAGAAGGGAATACGGTGAGTGCATCTGTTCCATCAGCGCATCGCATACCGGGCCAATGTTACCTTTTGGGGTAGAGTCGAAGGTGGAACAGTATTTGAAATAAAGGTGTGTAATGCCCTGCGCAGAAAGAAACTGTGCGGCCTTTTGGCTGTCAGCCACAGCCTGTGCAGTTTCCTGGGTCCGTGATTTTAATGCGATCACAATGGCCTGGACCGGTTTTAGATCGGCGGCACTTTCCGGAATGCCGTTATAGAGCTGAACACTCATGCCGCCTTTTACAAGAAACGAAGCCGCATCACTGGCTCCGGTAAAGTCATCTGCGATACATCCTAAAATAGCCATATGAAAATCCTCCTGCTTGTAACCAAGATTATCTGTCTGTACTATAAAAATATAGCAAAAATTATGCCAGATGCAAGGCTGAAAAGCAGAGAGTGATTGTGCAGGGCGTGAATGGGAGCGAAACTGCGGCAGAATGACAATAAGGGATGTGCCGCATGATAGAAAATCCGTTGACAGTATATGTTGCAATGTTGTAACATGAAAACATATTGATGCAATATGCAACATTGCGAAAGGCAGGTTTTTATATGATACGTTTACTATTTATTGTTCCATATCCGGAACTGATGGAACTGGTGAAGAAAATACTGGCGAATCATCCGGAGCGAGAGAAGGTTAAAGCGGATGTTCAGGCACTTCGGGCGGAGGAGATGCCGGATATTCAGGTAGATGAGTATGATGCGATCATTGCCCGTGGCTACAGTGCCCAGAAAACGTTGGCAAAGTATTCGGAAACGATACCGACCATCCGTGTCCATATTTCCGGTTATGATATTGTCCGGGCAATTTATGAATGTAAAGAGAAGTTTCATCCGAAAAAGATTGCGGTGTGCGGGTTTGAAGAAAATTTGTATGAGGCGGCAAATATCTGCAGGGTGCTGGGAGTGGAGTCAGAGGTTTACGCCCCTGTCCTGAATCAGGAACTGCCGCAGATATTGAAAAAAGCGGTGGAAGATGGATGTGACGCCATTGTGGGCGGTTATTCGGCTAATGTGCTTGCAAAAGGGATGGGCTTGAATTCGGTGGTGATCCGGACTGGTATGGCAGCATTCTCCCAGGCTATGGATGAGGCCATCCGCACAGTGGAACGGATCCGGCAGGAACGGATCATAGCACAGATGTATAAGACGATTATTTATACTTCTGATGCGGGACTTTTGTATGTAGACCGCGAAGGAATCATCCGTGTGCGCAATCGGGTAGCCAGGCAGATGAACGGAAATAACAGTATGATGCAGAAACCGCTGGTGGAGGCAGTTCCGTGGCTGACAGCGTTGTATGATCATGTAATGAAAACAGAAAAGGCCGATATACGGCTGATTATTGTACCCGGCACAAAGATGACAGTATCCGTGAAATGTTCACCGGTGATTGCCAATAATGAGCTTTCAGGTGCGGTATTCAATCTGACTGATGTGACGCAGATTCAGGAACTGGAGGGACAGATTCGTCGTAAGCTCAGTGACCGGGGGTTAAAGGCCCGCTATACCTTTGATGATATCCTTCATCAGAGCAAAATTATTGACCGGGCCATTGAAGTGGCAAAGCGCTATGCGGCATCGGATTCCAATATTATCATCGTAGGCGAGACCGGAACAGGAAAAGAACTCTTTGCCCAGAGCATTCACAATGCAAGCAGCCGGAAAAACGGTCCTTTTGTGGCAATTAACTGCGCGGCATTGCCGGAAAACCTGCTGGAGAGTGAACTCTTTGGTTATGTGGAAGGTGCTTTTACCGGAACCAGCAAGGGCGGAAAAATGGGACTTTTTGAGCAGGCCCACGGCGGCACCCTGTTTCTGGATGAGGTGGGGGAAATTTCTATGTCAATTCAAACCAAGCTTCTGCGTGTACTGCAGGAGAGGCAGGTGAGAAGAATCGGCGATGATAAGGTGATCAATATTGACGTCCGGATTATTTCGGCAACCAATAAGAGTATCCAGAAGCTGGCGGAAAATGGGGGATTCCGGCGGGATCTGGTATACCGACTGGATGTCCTGCGCTTGTTTCTGCCGCCGCTTCGCGAGCGGGAAGGGGATGTAGAGCTGCTGTTTTTAAATCAGCTGGCTGCCATGAAGCAGGAAATGAACGGAGAAGCGTTAAATATCGGGGAAGGAGTATTTCCTTTGCTGCGGCAGTATCCGTTTATGGGAAATATCCGGGAATTGCGCAATATTGCAGAGCGCGTTTATGTCCTTCATGAGGGCAGTGTGATTACCCTTGAGGATATGAAGGAGGCGCTGTATCCAACGGATCTGCCGGGAAACGATTCCGGGACGGCAGGCTCATTGCTGTCCGGGAGGGCAGCGCCATTTTCTGATTCAGAATTTAAAAATGAGTCAAAACAGGATTCCGGTCTGCCGGGTGAGGAGGAACGGATTCGTCAGGCACTGCATTTAAGTGGCGGAAATAAGGGAAAAGCAGCAAAATTACTGGAAATTGATCGTTCCACTCTGTGGAGAAGAATGAAAAAATATGGCCTGGAAAATTAATTGCGGAATACCGGGGAATATTCTGTCACAATTGTTGCGGCAAAACGTTGCGATTGTTGCGTATTGAAATAAATATGCAATATATGCAACAAAGCGGTAAATGAAAGAAATGGAAAAACTGCACAGCTAAAATAAAATTTTTAGCAGATTTTCCGTCGTTTTTTGAAAGTGAAGATTAAAGTTGGCACAGTTTGTGCTTCTAAAATTGGCATAACAAACTACTTAAGGGGGTTAAGCTTATGTCAACATCGTATGTACTTATTGTTTTTGCAATTGCCATTGTTTTGATGATCTTTTTGATCTCTAAATGTAAGGTGAATGCAGCAATCGGTATCCTGATCGCAGCGTTGGTTCTGGCCATTGCGCTGAAGACTCCGTGGCAGGATATTGAGGGCACGATCAACGGTGGCTTTTCCGGCACGATCAAAAGTGTAGCTATCGTTATTTTCCTTGGATGCACCATGGGTACCGTATTGGAGAAGACCGGTGCCGCAGTCCGCATCACAAAGTGGGCCATTGACCTGGTTGGTGAGAAGAATATCATCTGGGCCATCGCACTGAGTTCTGCAATTCTTGGTATTCCGATTTTTGCAGATACCGTAGTAATCCTGCTGATTCCAATCGTATCTTTACTGGCTGTAAAATCTAAAAAGTCCATGATGAGTTTTGGTACGGCGCTTTACATTGGTGCACTGGTAACAGCATCCCTGGTGCCGCCGACACCTGGACCGGTTTCGGCAGCAGCACTGTTAAACGTACCGTTAGGTCAGGCAATTCTCTGGGGTGTAGTTGTAGCAGTTCCGAGTGTTATCGCAGCTGTATTTTACTGTAAGACGTTAAAAACTCCGGTAGCACCGAAAGAAGAATTCCTGAAAGCAGCAGAAGAAAGCCAGAATGCGGAACTTCCGTCTCTGGGAAGATCCCTTCTTCCAATTTTACTTCCATTAGTACTGATTCTGTTAAACACTGTGACATCTGTTATGATTCCGGAAACACCGGTTGCTAACTTTATGGCATTTATCGGAAGTCCGCTGGCTGCACTGTTTAGTGGATGTATTGCTTCCCTGCTTTTATGCGGCAAAGAGTGGAAGACCAAAAAAGTTTTAAATGACTGGGTAAACGAAGGCATCACCGCAGCAGCTATGCCGATTATTGTAACTGGTATGGGCGGCGCACTGGCAGTATTTGTAAAGAACGCAGGCGTTGCAGACAAGATCGCAGAGATCGTTATGCAGTCTTCTTTCCCGGCAATCCTGATCCCGATCATCATTGCAGCACTGATCCATGTTGTAACTGGCTCCAACGCCCTTGGTGTTATGACTGCCGCAGCACTGGTTGAACCGATGCTTGCTACTTTGGGTATCTCCCCGGTTGCAGCATTCCTGGCATGCGGTACCGGCGCTCTGATGTTTAAGCATGCAAACTCTTCTGGTTTCTGGGTAACTGTTTCCATGTCTAACATGGATGTAAACCAGGGTATCCGCGGCGTTGGCGGAGCATCTACAATAGCTGGTCTTACTGGTGCGATTGTGACCTGCATTTTAGTTGCATTGCATGTAATTTAATCTAAAAAGAAGACGAAAAGGAGAGAAAGTTATGGAAAAGTTCGTGACAAGAGCAGCAAGATTAAATAAAGCATATGATATTGAGCTGATTGAACGGGAACTCGAATGCGGCGAAGATGATATCATCGTGAAAAATCATATGATGGGTATCTGCGGATCTGATAAAAGCTTTTACCGCGGATTCATGCCGCCGCAGACCGCAGAGTTCCGCCAGCCGCCGGAATTTCCGTTCCTGTTAGGTCATGAGAGCGGAGGTACCGTTGTGGCTGTGGGAAGCCGCGTCAGCGATTATAAGGTCGGCGATCAGGTTATGGCATTTGGCTGGAACAATAACTTCGCAGATTATTTCAAATCCAAGGCATTCCAGCTGCAGCCGGTACCGGAAGGGCTGGATATGGATATTGCTGCTCTTGGTGAGCCGACTGCCTGTGCCATGTATTCCGGCTTAAATACCGGAGTTCAGCTGGGTGATACCGTGGTAGTCATGGGCGGCGGATATGCCGGACAGATCATTGCCCAGTGCTCAAAATTAAAAGGTGCTTATCAGGTCATTGTGGTAGATGTGCTGGAGGGTAAATTAAATCTGGCAAAATCTCTTGGTGCTGATGTTGTCATCAACTCCAAAGAGGAAGATCCGGTAGCGAAGGTGAAGGCTCTGACCGGCGGAAAAGGTGCGGATGTAGTTGTGGAAGCAGCCGGAACAGCAGAGTCTTTCAATGCGGCAAGTGCTATGATCAAGCATAATGGAAAATTTGTATTTTACAGCTGGGTTACAACTCCGATCACGTTAAATATCAGCCGCTGGCATGATGATGGTCTTGAGTTTGTGAATACCTGCCTGGTTCATCATACCTGGCAGCAGCGTTATGTATGGGTTCCGGAGACTATGCGGCCGATCATCCAGGGAAGTGTTAAGATCAAACCGCTCATTACCAATGAATTCAAACTGGCAGACATCAAGGCAGGATTTGATCTGGCAGATAAGGATGATGCAGCAATTAAGATTGTCTTCCGCCCATAAGCAGTCTGTGCAGCAACAGGTCTTTCATTAAGAAAAATAGAGGACAAGGAGTGATGTGTTGTGGATTACACGAATTTATTAAAGGATAAGAGTGGAAAAGTATCAAAGGTTGGTATTGTCGGAGCAACCAAGGGATATGGATATACCCTGCTGGCACAGATTCCGAAGGTAGCCCATATGGAACTGCGGGTCATCTGCTCTCGTCATCTGGAAGAGTGTGAAGAAGTATTAAAAGAAACCGGCTTTGGAGATAAACAGATCATTGCCTGTGCCAATATTGATGAGATTAATGCGGCTCCGGAAGATGCAGTCCTGATCGTGAGTGATTACCGCCTTGTGATGGAATGCGGAATCACCGCTCTGGTTGAGTGCACCGGTAATACCAAAGTCAGCTCTGATGCTGCGATTTCTGCCCTGAAAAGAGGTATTAATGTTTATATGGTTTCCAAGGAGACGGACAGTGTCTGCGGACCGCTCTTAAACCAGATTGCGGCAGAGCACGGCGCTGTGTATTCCCTGGTAAATGGCGACCAGCCGAGAAATCTTCTGGATCTGTGGTCCTGGGCAAAGCTTCTGGGCCTGGAAATCGTGGCAGCCGGAAAATCCAGTGAGTATGATTTTGTATGGGACCGCGAGACGGGCGAGTTTACCTATCTGGATGGTAATGCATCCCCTGAGCAGCTGCCGGAGATGATGAACTGCTGGTATTATGAAGGAACCAAAACTCTGGAAGAGAGAAGCCGTCTGTTAGAGAAATACCGTGAAGTCATTTCTGCAGATCTCTGCGAAATGAACCTGGTATCCAATGTAACCGGAATGGTTCCGTCCTCCCCGTTCTTAAGCTACCCGATCGCTAAAGCAAGCGAACTGGCTAACATCTTCATTCCGAAGGAAGACGGCGGTATCCTGGACAAGCCGGGCGTTGTCGATGTCTTCTATAACCTCAGAGGCAAGGATGAGGCAAGCTTCTGTGGAGGAGAGTTTATCGTTGTAAAATGTGAGAATGAGAAGATGTGGGATATCTTAAAGGGCAAGGGTCATGTGATGAGCAAGAACGGCAAGTACTGCTGTATCTACTATCCATATCACTATATGGGACTGGAAACCCCAATCTCCATCCTGCTTGGTGATTTGATGGGAATCGGAACTCATGATGAGTGCCGCCAGGTTTCCGTGATGGCCGGTGTGGCACAGCGTGATCTGCCGAAGGGAACTGTTCTGAAAGTAGAGGGACATCATCATTCCATCGACGGTCTGACTCCGGAACTGTTAGAGTTAAAAGCAACAGGAAATGCAGCTCCGTTCTATCTGCTGAATGGTTCTGTTCTTCTGAATGATGTGAAAAAGGGACAGCCCGTGACCACAGACGATGTAGATCTGTCTGGATTGGAGACTTACCAGCACTATAAGAAAGGCCTGGAACTGAAGTAAGAAAAATCTGAAAATCAAGTGAAAGCAAAAAGAGAGAAACCGGAACGATATTATCGGACGGGTTTCTCTCTTTTTTAATATAAAGCAATATTTTATTTCCAGATCATATTTAAGATCAGCAGCTCTACGATACCGACACCTGTCATGACGAAGGATACGGCTGTCTTACAGCGAAGCTGGTCTTTGATCTCGGTTAAGCCGAACATACCATTGAACACCCAGAAGCCACTGTCGTTGAAGTAGCTGAATGCGATTGCGCCGATACAGGAAGCCTGTGCCAGCAGAACCGGATTTAAGCCCAGGGTTGTGATGAGCGGAGCAGTCAGGGATGCTGCGGTGGTGATTGCTACGGTTGCGGAACCAAGAGCCAGACGCATCAGGGCACCGATCAGGACCGGGATCAGGATAGCCGGGATCGGCCAGGAAACTACGGTAGCACCGAGTACATCGCCGATACCGCTGACTTTGATGATGTTTCCGAGAGCGCCGCCTGCACCGGTGATCAGCATGATCATACCGGTATCCTTGATGCTGTCGCCCATGATGTTCATCAGCTTATCTTTCGGGATATCTTTACCGATGCCGTAAACAGCAATGGTGGTACCAAGAGCCAGGGCTACGATCGGGGAACCTACCAGGGTAATGATGCTGTAAATGAAGCTTTCTTTGTCAACACCTGCGAAATCGCAAACGGTTTTGCTCAGAATGAGTACCAGCGGGATCAGGATCGGAGCAAGGGACTCGCCCAGGCCCGGAAGCTTTTTGCTGCCCATGATCTCATCTAACTGATCCATGGATTTTAAGTACTCTTTCTTGAACTCCTTGCGGTCGTAGGTACCATCCTCACGCGGGATCTGGTAGATCTTCTTGCCGACCCAGTGTGCATACAGCAGAGCTGCGATAAGGATCGGAACAGACATCAGGGCACCTGCGATGATCATCTGGCCAACATCTACGCCCATCATTCCGGCTGCGGTTAACGGACCCGGAGTCGGCGGAACCATTACGTGGGTACACTGCAGGCCGCAGGCCAGAGCCAGAGCCAGAGCGATAACGGATTTACCGGTTACGCGGGACATTGCCTTACATAACGGTGCGAAAATTACGATTGCGGAATCTGCGAAAACCGGGATGGATACCAGCCATCCGGTGATACCAAGGGCAAGCTCCTCTTTGCCGTTTCCGATTTTCTTGATGAAGGAATAAGCCATACGCTCTGCAGCGCCGGTCTTTTCGAGGATACCGCCCATCATAACGCCGAGGCCGATGATGATACCGGTACTTTTTAAGGTGTTTCCGAAGCCATCCTGAATTGCGGTAATGGCGTCAGACGGGGACATTTTGCCGATCAGACCTGTGATCAGTGCAGCAAGCAGCAGCGCGATGAAGGTGTGGGTTTTGGTCTTCATAACCAGGAAGATCATGATCGCGATGCCTAAGAACAGGCCAAGCAGCATCTGGGTTTCATGTGACATATTTCATACCTCTTTCTGTAGTGTGCTCACTTCGTATGCATCAAATATGGGGGGATGCATTCGCAAAGCCGCTGTTGCAAGGCTGTGAACGAAGTGATAAAATTATGACAAGAGGCATTATAGCGAAAATTGATACATAAGTAAAATTAACTGTACTTAGCCAACTCTTAAAATATTTAATATTTGTTCTTAAAATAATGGCGCTGAGTTTTCCCAGTATTCCCGTGCGAGCCGAATGAATTCCCGTGCACCGGAGTTTAAGTAAGCATTTTTCTGACAGGAAATAACAATTTCCCAGGAGGGACGTTCCGGCAGGGAAAAGCAGGCGACTCCTTCGGTGAGTCCCAGCGTATAATACCGCGGAATGATGCCGCAGCACAGAGTAGACTGCACCATGGCGGCAATACCGCTGGTATTGTTGGTTTCAAACAGAATATTTGGGGCGAAACCAGCTTTTTCAAACAGCAGATCGCAGGAGGAACGAAGCGTGGAGGTCTTGTCCATCAGTACAAAGGGCTCATAGCGCAGCTCGGTCAGGTCCAGGGTTGCCAGTGGTTCGCCGGAAGGCGCAGCTTTTTCTGCCAGCGGATGCCCGGCTGGGATGATTAGTACCAGCTCCTCCTGCTTTAATGGATAGTAGGTATCACTGGTCTGGTCCCTTCGTGCGAGGGTCATAAGACCTACATCAATTTCGCCTTTTGCAATGGCATCCTGCTGGGCCCGGACCCGCATCTCGATGGGGCGCACATCCAGGTTCGGAAAGCTGCGGTGCAGTTCCGGGTAAATGGCAGTGAACATGCGAAGTCCCCGTCCCGGTGTCAGGCCGATAGTCAGATGGCCTTTGCGGGCACTGACAACATCGTAGATTCTGTTGTATGTGGTATTTTTAATCTGAAGAGCGGCTTTTGCACCTTCGATATAAATTTCTCCGGCTTCTGTCAGGCGCCAGTTGGTGCGGGAACGGTGGAACAGAGGTGTGCCAAGTTCTTTTTCCAGCTTTAAAAGCTGCTGGTTTAAGGCAGACTGGGTGATGAACAGTTTTTCCGCGGCCTTGGTGATGTTATTCTCCTCTGCGATTTTTAATATATATTCGATTTGCTTGGTATCCATGAAAACCTCCCATGAACAAATGCGACAGCATGTGTTTCTTCTATTAAAAGTACATTTGATTATAACAGGTTCTAAACGGAAAATAAACAAGAAAAATTATTAAGAGAAATATAAAAACTATTAATTTTACTTATTTGCATGAAGGTGCTATGATAGCATCAGTAAGAGATACAAAGAACTTCAAAATATCATTTATATATTATTCAAGGAGGGTATTCAAATGAACGCAATTCCTACAATTACCAAGATGGAAGTTTTCCCGGTTGCAGGACATGACTGCATGGAGCTGAACTTAAGTGGTGCGCACGCTCCGTACTTCACCCGTAACATCGTGATCCTGACCGACAGCACCGGTAACGAGGGTATCGGTGAGGTTCCGGGCGGTGAGAAGATCACTGCTGCATTAGAGCAGATCAAGGATCTCGTGATCGGTTCCAGCATCGGTGATTACAAGCAGACCTTAAACAAGATCCGCGCATGGCTGTCTGCAAATATCAAAGATGACAAGCGTGGTCTTCAGACCTTCGACCTGCGTGTAGGCGTACATGTAGTTACCGCAGTAGAGGCTCCGCTTCTTGACCTGCTTGGCAAGTTCTTAAACGTTCCGGCTGCAGCTCTGATGGGTGACGGAATCCAGAGAGATAAGGTTCGTTTCCTGTCCTATCTTTTCTATGTTGGAGACCGCAAGAAAACCGATCTTGAGTACGAGGAAGAGCCGGATGCAGAGTGCGACTGGTACCGTCTGCGTCACGAGGAGGCTATGACTCCGGAAGCAATCGTGGCACTGGCAAAGGCTACCAACGAAAAATACGGCTTTGAAGACTTCAAGTTAAAGGGCGGCGTTTTAGCTCCTCAGGAAGAGGTAAAGGCTGTTACCGCAATCAAGGAAGCATTCCCGAACGCACGTGTAGACCTTGACCCGAACGGCTGCTGGAGCTTAAAAGAGGCTCTGGAAGTTGCTCCGGACTTAAAGAAGGTTCTGGCATACTGTGAGGATCCGTGTGGCGCAGAGGATGGCTTCTCCGGCCGTGAGGTTATGGCTGAGTTCAGAAAAGCAACCATGATGCCGACCGCTACCAACATGATCAACACTGACTGGCGTCAGATGTGCCATGCAATCGCTCTGCAGAGCGTAGATATCCCGTTAGCAGATCCGCACTTCTGGACCATGGAAGGTTCCGTACGTGTAGGCCAGCTGTGCAACGACTTCGGTCTGATGTGGGGCTGCCATTCCAATAACCACTTCGATATCTCCCTGGCTATGGTTGTACAGTGTGCAGCTGCAATCCCGGGCAAGATGAACGGTATCGATACTCACTGGATCTGGCAGGAGGGCCGTGAGCGCCTGACCAAAGAGCCGATGCAGATCGTAGGCGGATGCATTGAGCTGCCGAAGAAACCGGGTCTTGGTGTAGAGGTTGATCGTGACCAGATCATGAAGGCTCATCAGCTTTACATGGATAAGTGCTACGGCAAGGGCGCTCGTAACGACGCTGTTGGTATGCAGTACCTGATCCCGGGCTGGACCTTCGATAACAAGAAACCGTGCATGGTTCGGTAATTGAATATTTCATAAAGTTTTATAAAAGAAATGCCAGGTTCCGGCAAGTTTCGGAACCTGGCATTTCTTTTTTGTAGTGGTATATAATAAAAGGATCAGAAATGATATGTCAGCTAAGCGGCGGGAACGTGTCATTTTCTCCAGTACTCCCGGCACAGCTCCAGAAAATACTGCTCTGCATGACTCAGATAGGCTCCTTTCCGACAGCACATGGTCACTTCCCAGCACGGCTGTCCTTCCAGCCGGAAATAGACAACCCCCCGAGCTGTCTTTGCAAAAATCCGCGGCAGCAGGGCACAGCCCACCTCAGCCAGGACCATGCGGTATTTACTGACATTGCTGCTGGTGGAAAAGAGCACCTGTGGCTGAAACCCTGCTTCGCGAAAAAGAGCCTCCTCCAGCTGGAACATGGTGGACCGGCGGGTGATCAGGATAAACGGATCCTCCAGAAAACGGGACAGACTGATCGTGGGCGCATCCTCAGCCTGTATACTTCCCAGACAGGCCAGCGGATGGGAGGCGGGAACAGCAAGAAAAATTTCTTCCTCTGCCATGGAAAGATAGGTATTGTCGTCCTTCTGGGATTCCACCAGTGTGATAAGACCAAGATCCAGCTCATTGCGTGTGATGAGATTCTGCATGGTCCGGACGTTGCACTCCACCGGCTCAATCCGGATATCCGGGAACTTCCGGTGGAATTCCGGGTAGATGGCAGTGAACATATTGACGCCGCGCTCCGGAATAAGCCCCAGGCTGATACGCCGGTTCCCGCTTTCTTTTAAATCCTGGATCTGGCTGTAGGCATCCTTTTTCAGATTCAGGATCTGTCTTGCCGTATTTACATAAATTTCGCCTGCCGGAGTCAGGCTCCAGTCGGAGCGGGTCCGCACAAAGAGCGGAAGCCCCACCTCCTTTTCCAGCTTCTGCAGCTGCTGGTTTAAGGCGGACTGGGTGATAAAAAGTTTCTCTGCAGCTTTGGTAATGCTGCGTTCTTCACTGATCTGTATGATATATTCCATTTGTCTGGTATCCAACCGAAAACCCTCCTGTCATAAGAATGCTATGTAATACCGGAATCGTGCTTTGAAATGAATGTTAGAAAAACTAATATAAATATTATTTATATAAATTTGACTGACGTACAGAGCTATTATACAATGTGATTATCAATAAGACAAGTTTCACAGGAGAAATGAGGAGGATGGATCAAAATGATGTCCTATGATGTGATCGTGATCGGCGCCGGCGTTGTCGGATCGGCCGTGGCGCGGGAATTATCCCGTTACCAGTTGAAGACTGCGGTGCTGGAGAAGGAGCTGGATGTGGCGTGCGGAAACAGCAGCCGCAATACCGGCATGCTCCACGCCGGATTTACTTATAAGCCGGGAAGCTTAAAGGCAGAGTGCGCCGTAGAGGGAAACCAGGAGTTTGACCAGGTGGCAAAGGAGCTTGGCGTGCCGTTTAAGCGTACCGGAAAGCTGGTAGTTGGTTTTACCGACCATGACCGGGAAAACATTTTAAAATACAAGGCCATTGGCGAGCAGAACGGTGTCCAGGGCATGCGCATGATCGACAAAGATGAGATCAACCGCATTGACCCGAATGCAGGCGGTGAGTTTGCCATGTATGTGCCCTCCTCCGGCATTCTGGATCCGATGCAGTACACCATCGGTCTTGCAGAGAATGCCTGCCAGAATGGCGTCAGATTCCACTTTGGACAGAAGGTGACCGGCATTACCCGGGACGAGGCGAAGGATGTCTGGGTAGTAAAGACGGAGCAGGATACCTTTGAGACAAAATGGGTCATCAACTGTGCCGGTATGTATGCATCGGAGATTTCCGAGATGCTTGGCTACCCGAACTACCCGGTAAAGGGCTTTAAGGGTGAGTACTATGTACTGGATAAAAAGGCTGGAAAATTCCTTTCCATCCCGGTTTATCCGGCTCCAAATGATAAGGGCGGCTTCTCCACCCATGCAACCCCGACTGTGGACGGTAATGTGCTGGTAGGACCGGATTCCTATGTAACAGAAGATCGCGAGGATTACGTTGTAACCAAGGAGCATATGGACGGTCTGTTCCGCGACGGCAGCAAGATGTTCAAGCAGATGAAGCGTGAGTACTTTATCCGGAATTTTGCAGGCATCCGCTGGAAACGCTATAATCCGGAAACCGGAGAAATTCTGGATTTCCTGTTAGAGTCCGATGGAGCGCATCCGCATACTGTAAACTTGGTCGGCATTGAGTCTCCGGGTGTGACCTGCGCCCTGCCGCTGGCACGCCGTGCTGTGGCATTATTAGTGAAAGAGGAACAGCCGCAGAAAAATGAAGGCTTTGATCCGGTGCGTCCGGTAAAGAAACGCTTCCATGAGATGAGCCATGAGGAGCAGATGGCGGCCATCAAAGAAAATCCGCTGTACGGTGAGGTGGTATGCCGCTGCGAGACCGTGACTAAGGCCGAGATCCTGGATGCGATCCGCAATCCGCTGGGCGTCTGCACCGTGACCGGCATCAAGAACCGTACCCGCGCCACCATGGGGCGCTGCCAGGGCGGCTACTGCGAGACCCGTATCACCGAGATGATCGAGCAGGAGAAGCACCTTGCACCGGAAGAGGTTCGGTACTCCAAACGGGATTCTTATATTTTCACAGGAAAGGTCAGGGACGTAAAATGAAAAATGTAGATGTTGTAATTATTGGCGGCGGCCCGGCCGGACTGGCGGCTGCGCTGGAGCTCTGGAAAAAGGGCATTCATGATATTCTGATCCTGGAGAGAGAAAAGGGACTGGGCGGAATCCTGCGCCAGTGCATCCATGATGGTTTTGGCCTGACCCGTTTTGGCGAGACCTTAAGCGGACCGGAGTATGCATCCCGCTTCGCAAAGCAGGTGAAAGAGCTGGGCATTCCGTATATGACCGATACCACCGTGCTGGAGCTGACACCGGATAAGCAGGTGTTTGCGGCATCCCCGGAGGGACTGCTGGAGATCCAGGCAAAGGCAGTGATCCTGGCTATGGGCTGCCGGGAGCGTACCCGCGGAGCCATCAGCACTCCGGGAACCCGTCCGGCCGGTGTGTACACTGCTGGTGTGGCTCAGGCTTATATCAATTTAAAGAACCGCATGCCGGGTAAAAATGTCGTGATCCTTGGATCCGGTGATATCGGCATGATCATGGCAAGACGTATGACCCTGGAGGGGGCGAAGGTGCTGGGCGTGTTTGAGATTCAGCCATACGCCAGCGGACTGCCGCGAAATATTGAACAGTGCTTAAATGATTATCAGATTCCACTGCATTTAAGCCATTCCGTAACGGAGATCCGCGGCGTGGACCGTCTCGAGAGTGTCGTCATTTCTGAGGTGGATGACAGGCTGCAGCCGATCCCGGGAACTGAGAAGGAATATCCGTGTGACACCCTGATCCTTTCCGTGGGCCTGATCCCGGAAAATGAGCTGACCTGGATGGCCGGCGCAAAGCAGGATGATGGAACCAAGGGCGCGTCCGTAGATGAAAACTTCCAGACCACTGTTCCAGGCGTATTCGCGGCAGGAAACGTGCTTCACGTACATGATCTGGTAGACTTTGTTTCCATGGAGGCAGAGGAGCTGGCAGACGGAGCAGCCCGCTACATCAAAGAGGGAGCACTTCCGGATTGCGGCCTTGCCATTACGGGAGACAGTATGGTAGGACAGCTTACCCCGGCCCGCTTCAGCGGTACCGGAAATGTAACGGTGTCCTTCCGTATGAGAAAACCGGTGAGAAACTGCACCGTAGAGCTGTGGCAGGGTGACCATCTGGTAAAACAGAAGAAGTTTCCGAAGGCTCTCCCGGCAGAGATGATCCAGATCGCCTTAAAGCCGGAAGAACTGAATGAGAAGGATAACCTGGAGGTGAGAGTGGTATGTTAAGAACCTTTACCTGTATTATGTGCCCTCAGGGCTGTGAGATTACCGCGGAGGGCAGCGAAGCGCCGTATTCCATCACTGGAAACAAGTGCAAACGCGGCCATGAATATGTAGAGCAGGAACTGGTAAATCCGATGCGGAACATCGCAACCTCCATTCTGGTGGAGGGCGGTGAGATGCCGCTGGCCAGCGTCCGCTTAAGCGCGCCGATCCCGAAGGCTAAGATCTTTGACGTTATGAATGAGATCCGGAAAGTGAAACGCACCGCGCCGATTCATGAAGGCGAGGTCGTGATTGAAAATGTGCTGGGACTGGGAAGCAATGTCATTGTGACCAGAACGGTGGAAGCAGAATAACAGAAGAGAAAGCTTTGTCGAAAGGAGCCGCGAAAGCGGCTCCTTTCGCTGTCAGAAAGAAATAGAATATTTCTCCGCCAGATAAGGGTGTTCGGTGTTCTGTTTGAAATAATTTAAGATTTGATCCATAAAGGCCTGTTCCGGCTCGTTTAACACCCAGTCCTTCTGGCGTACCACGAGATTTAAGCGCTTCATGGCCGGGGAGAGCGGGTAGTAGGCAATGTGGTTGCGGTTGACAGAGCAGGATTCGGATATAAATGCGACACCGGCATTCTGGGCTACCATACTGCGTGTGGCGGAAATGTTGTTGGTCTCACACACGGCAACAGGCTCAAAGCCGCAGGAGTCGAAGAACTGGTCGCCAATCATGCGCAGGGAGGCCCCTTTTTTGGATAATAAAAGGCTGTCGCCTGCAAAGTTTGTTTTTACTTCCTCTGCGGTGATCGGAGTTCCGGACGGATGCGTCAGCGCGTACGGGTGAAACATGGATATGGCAAGGAATATTTCTTCCTCGCGAAGCACCTGTACAAGGCTGCCGTAGGGAACAGTGCTTACGTCAGAGGCCAGGCCGACATCCAGGGTACCTTCGGTCAGCGCCTTTTTGAAGGCCGGCAGGCTGGTTTCTGTAATTTCAATGGTGATTCCCGGATACTGTTCGCGGAATAACGGGATGATCTCAGTCAGCATGCGAAGTCCCCAGTTCGAGGTGACTCCGACACGGATACGACCTTTCTGGCTCAGCGCCGCAATGTTCTGATACAGATCCTTCTGGATCTTTACAACCTTCTGGGCAGCTTCTACATACAGCACACCGGCAGACGTCAGGCTCAACTCACCTTTGGACCGGATAAAAAGAGGTGTGCCGAGTTCCTGCTCCAGTCTGGAAAGATACTGGCTTAGGGAGGACTGAGAGACAAACAAGTCTTCTGCCGCTTTCGTCATATTGTGCCGGTTGGCAATGGCCAGAATATAGTTTAAGTATTTGACATCCAAAAGAAAACCTCCATTTGTACGTTTCGCAATTTATGAGCTGCTTTTTATTATACCCTAAATGAGAAAGAAAGTAAAAAGCTTTCACAGAATAAGCTCTCCCCAGTATTCCTGGGCCAGCTGGATGAAACAGTCTGCTGCTGCTGAGAGATAGCTTCCCTTTTTCCGGCTGGCACAGATATTCCAGACCGGATGCGAGGGAAAGGAAAAGTAGGAAACATGTTCAAAAACATGCGGATGGCTGCTGGCGGCAAAATAGCTTGGAACGACGCTGCAGCAGATCCCGGCAGACACCATTTCCAGTGTTGTGGCAGAACGCTGTGCGAAAAACAGGGTTTCCGGATAAAAGCCGTATATCCGGAATGCCTGGCAGATCACCTCATACATGGTAGATTCTTTATACATCATGGCAAAGGGTTCATACCGGACAAGATTGGGATCCAGCTCCGGATAGGGGCTTTTCTCAGTTGGGACAGCCTTGTTGCAGGCCGGATGCAGGCTGGGAATGGCAAGGAGGATTTCTTCCTGAGCCAGAGGAATATAAAGATCCTCCGTCTGTTGTTCTTCTGAAAGTGTCAGGATCCCGAGATCCAGCTTGCCGGTACGGATCATCTGCTGCTGGGCGCGTACATTGGCCTCGTAGATATTGATGGTCACTTCCGGAAACTGTTTGTGAAAGGCCGGATAAATATGGGTGAAGGTTGTGGTTCCATGTTCGGAAGTAACACCAATACTTAAATTTCCTTTCTGAGAGTCGGACAGATCCTGAAGCCTGCGTTCGGTTTCCTGGCGGATCTGCAGGATCTGGCGGGCAGAACTTAGGTAGATCTGACCGGCCCTGGTGGGAGACCAGCCGCTTCGGGAACGCTCAAAAAGCGGAAGACCGATCTCATGCTCCAGATTGCTGACCTGCTGGGTCAGTGCGGATGGGGTGATAAAAAGTCTTTGCGCGGCGCGAGCCAGTTTTCCTTCTTCTGCAAGGGTAACGATATATTCGATTTCTTTTAAATTCATACAGAGCTCCTCTGATCAGGGTTGATACGGATTTCGTGATGATTTTAGTATAACATTTAGAAAAATTAAAGGAAAGACAAAAAAGTTTAAATTTACTTTTGGAATGGGCACTGATATAGTAAAGAGAGAGTTAGATATCAGAAATCATGATGAATACAGGAGGCAATATCATATGGGACCAGTAAAAGGCGGAAGTCTCTCAAATCTGTTGAAGGATATTCAAATCCCCAAAATGTTCCGGGCGGAGCAGAGCTTTAAAAAAGACCGGATTGATCCGGAGCAGATTCCCGGAGTTGTGAGGGAACAGCTTTCCAGACCGGAAATCAGCTCCAGGATCCAGCCGGGAATGAATATCGCGATTACGGCCGGAAGCCGGGGCATTGCCAATGTAAATGTGATTACCCGTGCGATCGTTGATTATGTGAAAGAAAAGGGAGCACATCCGTTTATCGTTCCGGCCATGGGAAGCCATGGAGGAGCAAAGGCAGAGAGCCAGAAAGAGCTTCTTGCCGGTTACGGAATTACAGAGGAGGCAATGGGATGCCCGATCAGATCCTCCATGGAAACGGTGCTCCTGGGATATTCTGAGTATGGAAAACCGGTTTATCAGGATAAAAATGCGCATGAAGCCGACGGAATCATTGTTTCCTGTCGGATCAAGCCCCACAATGCTTTCCGTGGTCCTTATGAGAGCGGTGTCTGCAAGATGATGGTAGTCGGACTTGGCAAGCAGAAGGGCGCAGAAAGCGTCCATAGTGACGGACTTGGAAATATGGCGCGGAATCTTCCGGCAAATGCGAAGGTGGTAGTGGAAAATTCCAATATTTTATTTGCGATTCCCTGTGTTGAGAATGCCTATGACGAGACTGCACTGATTGAGGCGATCCCGACAGAAAAAATCTTTGAGCGGGAGCCTGAGCTTCTGAAAATCGCATTTTCCAATATGCCGAGCATCCTGGTGAAGGAAGCAGATGTCCTGGTCGTAAATGAGATCGGGAAAAATTTCAGCGGAACCGGCGTGGACCCGAATATTTCCGGTACCTGGTCTACGAAATTTGGAAATGGCGGTCTGCAGGTGAAACGGACCTGCTTTCTGGACCTGCGGGACAGTTCTCACGGAAACGCAAATGGAATGGGCCTGGCAGATGTGATTACAAAGCGGATTTTTGATAAACTCGATCTGGATGTAATCTATACAAATTGCTTTACCAGCACAGTTTTACGCTCCGGCATGATGCCGCCGGTTGTTTATGATGATAAAGAAGCCATTCAGGCCTGCATCCGCACGGCAAACCAGATCGACCGGGAGCATGCCCGGATCGTCCGGATCAAGAATACGCTTCACATCGGCGAGATCATGCTTTCGGAGGCATACTATGAGGATGTGAAAAACGGAAGATATCCGGGGGTTACTGCACTGGATGAGCCGCAAGATCTGGAATTTGATGAGCAGGGAGCTCTGCTGACCCAGATCTGACTGGACTTCAATAATAAAGAAAATGTGAAAAATGCCCAAAAGCCTCGAAAAATCGAGGCTTTTTGCGGTGAAAAGTATTGAAAAACAGACTCTTATTATATATAATAAGTTCAGCAAGTCTCTGACTGCAGAGCCAAACCGATCGTGAACAGGAGGTTTCCTGTCTTAATAAAAACAGGACGACGACTTAATATAAGTAAGAATATTCGAAATATAATTAATTTTACTTACCGTACTAAATGAGATACAATCTCAATTGCGAGTCCGATAAGATTTTACACGAGCTGCTATTAGGAAAAATAATCACAGCAATCATTTATAAATATTGGACAGATTCCTCAGAAACTTTTATCATTAGAGTATAACAATGAATAAAGAAAATTGCATGGGAGCTTTTTTTTACATCCTGCGTTAAAAATTTGTATGAAACAGAGAAACGGATGACAGAAAAATGTTAAGCTCCGGCAAGAGGAGGAAAATATGAACAAAGGTACCCCTACAGTAACTGAGATGCAGGTAATTCCGGTAGCAGGCTATGACAGCATGCTCATGACCTTAAGCGGCTGCCACGCACCGTACTTTACCAGAAATCTGGTTATCTTAAAGGACAGTGCAGGCCACACCGGTATCGGTGAGATCCACGGCGGCGACTATACCTGCGAAGCATTAAAGAGCTGCATTCCGTTAGTAGTTGGTCAGCAGGTCGGCAAGTACCGTTCTATTCTGGACAGCATCCACAAAGCTTCCAGGAGAGCAAAAGAGGATGATGGCGAGGGTATCCAGAGCCTGGATATCAGTAAGCTGAAATTCGTAGTAAAAGCAGAGTGGGCGATTGAGTGTGCACTGCTTGACTTACTTGGCCAGTACTTAGACCTGCCGATGTGCGAGCTGTTAGGCGACGGCAAGCAGAGAGACCAGGTTGAGACTCTTGGTTATCTGTTCTATGTCAGCGACAAGAACAAAGCAAAAGAGTTGAACTACTTAGATGAGAGCGACAGCTCTGACCCGTGGTTCAAGCTTCGTCGTCAGGAAATGCTGACACCGGAGCGTATCGTGGAGCAGGCTCAGGTTCTTCATGAGAAGTACGGCTTCCGCAACTTCAAGTTAAAAGGCGGCGTGCTGAAGGGCTCTGAGGAGATGGAAGCAATCCGCGCACTGAAAAAAGCATTCCCGAACGGACGTATCAACATTGACCCGAACGGCGCATGGAGCCTGGCAGAGGCCATTGAGCTGTGCAAGCCGATGGAAGGCGTTCTTACATACATCGAGGATCCGTGTGGTCCGGAGTCCGGATTCAGCAGCCGTGAGATCATGGCTGAGTTCAAGAACAAGGTAAACCTGCCGGTAGCTACCAACATGATCGCAACCGACTGGAGACAGTTCTATCATGCAGCAGCACTGAAGTCTGTGGACATCGTGCTTGCAGATCCGCACTTCTGGGGATTCGGAGGAAGCGTCCGTATGGCTCAGATCTTAAATGACTGGGGCCTGACCTGGGGCAGCCACTCCAACAACCACTTCGATATCACCCTGACTGCATTCGCTCATGTAGCAGCAGCAGCACCGGGCAACCCGACTGCGCTGGATACTCACTGGATCTGGCAGGATGGTCAGAACCTCTTGAACGATACTCCGCAGATCGTAGACGGATATCTGCAGGTTCCGAAGAAGCCGGGCCTTGGCGTTACCATCAATATGGACCGCGTCATGGAGGCAAACAAGCTGTATAACTCCCTGCCGACTCACGACCGTGATGACGCAATGGCTATGCAGTATTTAATCCCGAACTGGAAGTTCGATTCCAAAAAACCGGCACTGGTACGGTAAAAAAATCCCGAATCGGGATTGAAATTTCTGACACTGTCTCATGCAGGCAGTGCCAGTCACCAATTTGGCTCAATCCCGAAAGGGTTTGGCGGTAGGCTATAAACAAAAAGAAAAGGAGATGAAGGGTATGTTCTTCAAAAAGTATGGGGACATTGTTGTAGGTGTGTTTTTCATGGTATTATCCGCATGCCTTATCGCAATGGCACAGATGCTTCCGAAATCCAAGGTTATGGAGATTGGACCGGATTTCATGCCGATGGTAATTGGTGTTGTTACCTTTATCCTGGCAGCAATCCTCACATTTTTAAACATTAAAAACTTCAAGATGCACGCAAAGGAACTGGAGGGAGCGGAAATCCCGGAATGCGATTATAAGCGCGTGATTTCCAGTATCATTCTGGTCCTGATCTATGTATTTGCGCTGCAGCCGGTAGGATTTATCATTTCTACCCTGGTATTTTTACTTCTGCAGATGCTGGTTCTGTCTCCGGATGATGAGCGTGACAAAAAGCACATTATCATTCTGGCAGTGATCGACATCATTTTCACTATGGTGGTATTCTTCTTGTTCCGTTATGGATTCAAGATCGTGCTGCCGGCTGGTATCTTTACCATTACTTTATAAGGAGGACGTAAGAATATGCAGGCATTAGGACTTTTAGGTAGTGCATTCGCAAGTATTTTAAATCCGGCGTCCATCCTTCTGATGATCGCTGGCGTAGCAATTGGTATTATTTTCGGTTCCATCCCGGGACTGTCAGCTTCCATGGCAGTAGCACTGATGCTGCCGTTGACCTTCAGCATGACCCCTTCCCTGGGTATGAACACCTTGGTAGCAGTTTATATTGGTGGTATTTCCGGTGGTCTGATCTCCGCAATCCTGCTGAATATGCCTGGTACCGCATCTTCCATCGCAACTTGCTTCGATGGACACCCGATGGCAAAAAACGGTGAGGCTATGAAAGCCCTTGGCGTAGGTATCGTATTCTCCGCAATGGGTTCCATTTTCTCTTTCCTCATCCTGACCTTCTGTGCACCGCTGCTTGCAGATGTTGCACTGAAATTTACTCCGGCTGAGAACTTCGGTATCTGCTTCTTCGCTCTGACGATGGTAGCAATCCTCTCTTCCGGTAACATGATCCGCGGTCTTCTGGCTGGTCTGTTCGGCCTGATGTTCACCTTAATCGGTATGGCTCCGATCGATGGTACTCCGCGTTTCACCTTCGGCAATGCCAGCCTGATGGCAGGATTTGATACTCTTCCGACCCTGATCGGTATCTTCGCGATCGCAGATATCCTGTGTACCGCAGAGAGCATGAAGGGCGGCAAGCTTGATACCATTCCGATTAAAAAAGTAAAGGGCTTTGGCTTTACCATGCAGGAGTTCATTTCCTGGCTGCCGAACTTCCTTCGTTCTTCCTTAATCGGTACCGGTATCGGTATCCTTCCGGGTATCGGTGGTTCTACTTCCGGTATGCTGTCTTACGTAACTGCTAAGAATATGTCCAAGCATCCGGAGGAGTTTGGTAAGGGTAATCCGGAAGGTATCGTAGCAACCGAGTCTGCAAATAACGCAACCATCGGTGGTGCAATGATCCCGCTTCTGGTACTTGGTATCCCGGGTGATGGCGTTACTGCTATGATGTTAGGTGGTTTCCTGATCCACGGTCTGTCTGCTGGTCCGCTGCTGTTCGTTAAGAATGGTGATGTTGTATACGGAATCTTCGCTGCATGTATCGTATGTACCCTGATCATGCTGGTGGTTGAGTGGACCTGTATCAAGGGCTTTGTACAGGTACTGAAGGTGCCGAAGCACATCCTGCTTCCGCTGATCCTGGTTCTGTGCTGTGTCGGTGCATACGCAACCAACAACCGTATCTTCGATGTACAGTCTATCCTGATCTTTGGTCTGGTAGGTTATATTTATCACAAGTTCAGCCTGCCGACGACTCCGTTCGTACTGTGCTTCCTGATCGGTGAGATGCTGGAGACCTACTTAAGACGTGGTATCATGCAGTACAAGTCCTTCAGCGCATTCTTTGCAAGACCGATCTTCGATGTATTCTTCTTTATCGCAATCGGTGTTCTGGTATGGACCGTAACCAAGGAGTTAAAGGCTTACAAAGCGAAAAAACAGGCAGCATAAAGAGATCTGAACTTTACAATCTTTTACCTCTATATTAATATGGTATATGCCCCGTCCGGAGCGGACGAGGATATATATAAGGGAAAAACAGGGTGGCAAACACCCGGAAAGAAGGAGAACGTATTATTATGAAGAAAAAACTTTTTGCAGCAGCAATGGCAGGCACCATGGTATTAAGCCTCGCAGCATGTGGCGGCAGCAAGCCGGCAGAGACCACTGCAGCTCCGGCAGCAGACAAGACTGAGGCAGCAGCAGACGGCGAGACCAAGGCAGAGGCAGCAGCTGAGAGCGGTTCTGCATGGGAGCCGAGCACCACTGTTTCTATCGTAGTTCCGGCAGGTGCAGGCGGAAACACTGACCTTTCTGCTCGTGTATTTGCTCAGTATGCAAAAGAGCTGACCGGTCATGATTTCATCGTTGTTAATGCAAGCGGTGCAGCAGGTTCTGTAGCAGCAAACCAGGTTCTGGCAGCAGCTGCTGACGGACATACCTTCCTGTATGGCCACAACCTTGTAAACGTTGCTAACATCGCAGGCGTTACTGATTACAACTATACCGCATTCAAACTGGGCCCGACCTTCGCAAAGGATCCGGCACAGCAGTTATATGTAAGCGCTGAGAAATATGCAGATCTGAACGCATTCATCGAGGCAGCTAAGGCAGCACCGGGACAGTTAAAGGCTTGTACCGAGGTTGGTGCTTACACCTACTATGAGCTGCTTGCTTTTGAGAAAGCAGCAGATATCGATCTGGATCTGGTTGACGTAGGTTCTAACTCCGATAAGATCGCAGCTATGCTGTCTGGTCAGGTAGACTTAATGCCGGGTGCATACATCAACTGTAAGGATTACCTTGAGTCCGGACAGTTCAACTGCATTGGCGCTCCGACCGAGGAAAGATATGATCTCATCAAAGATATCCCGACTCTGAAAGAGCAGGGTGTAGATCTGGTATATCCGGACTGCGACTTCTCCTTCTACTTCCCGGCAGATACCTCTGATGATGTGATCGCTTACTATGAGGATCTTGTTCAGAAAGTTCTTGCAGATCCGTCTGCAGCTGAGGGTGTTGCTAACGTAGATATGATGCCGTACTACTTAAACGCAGAGGATTCTGCTAAGAACGATGAGCAGATCTACAACACCATTAAAGAGATCGCTGATAGCCTTGA